>Ga0213824_1000002_pt1 | contig 723541 bp, 654 predicted proteins | sample MC6MC0906MG_FD_179892 | JGI IMG/M metagenome (GOLD analysis project Ga0213824, IMG submission 179892) | Enriched soil aggregate microbial communities from Iowa State University, Ames, United States - MC6-MC0906-MG | ecosystem: Environmental > Terrestrial > Soil > Unclassified | place: USA...
TTGCCTGGCGGCTTTAGCGCGGTGGTCCCACCTGACCCCATGCCGAACTCAGAAGTGAAACGCCGTAGCGCCGATGGTAGTGTGGGGTCTCCCCATGTGAGAGTAGGGAACTGCCAGGCATCAAATTTAGCGTGCTGATATGGCTCAGTTGGTAGAGCGCACCCTTGGTAAGGGTGAGGTCCCCAGTTCGACTCTGGGTATCAGCACCACTTTATACTTAGGTTAAAGTTCGGCAAGAAGTAAAAGAATTTGTCTGGCGGCTTTAGCGCGGTGGTCCCACCTGACCCCATGCCGAACTCAGAAGTGAAACGCCGTAGCGCCGATGGTAGTGTGGGGTCTCCCCATGTGAGAGTAGGGAACTGCCAGACATCAAATAAGTGAGAAGGCCATCCGAAAGGATGGCCTTTTTGCTTTTCTACACTACACAAACTGTAGGCCGGGTAAGGCGAAGCCGCCACCCGGCATAACAAACGATTAATGAATCACCTGCGATAAAAATGCCCGTGTGCGTTCTGACTTCGGATGCGCAAAGAACTCATCCGGTGGTGCCTGTTCGACAATCTCTCCACGATCCATAAAGATCACCCTGTCAGCGACAGTTCTGGCAAACCCCATCTCATGCGTCACGCACAACATCGTCATCCCGGATTGCGCCAGCCCAATCATGGTATCCAGCACCTCTTTCACCATTTCTGGATCCAGCGCTGATGTTGGCTCATCAAACAACATTATCTTAGGTTTCATGCACAGGGAACGGGCGATGGCCACACGCTGCTGCTGACCGCCGGATATCTGCCCAGGGAATTTATTGGCATGTTCAGCAATGCGCACACGCTCCAGATAATGCATTGCCAACGCTTCGGCCTCTTTTTTCGGCATCTTTTGAACCCAAATGGGGGCCAGCGTGCAGTTTTGCAGAACGGTCAGATGCGGGAACAGATTGAAGTGCTGGAACACCATCCCCACTTCCTGTCGTACACGGTCGATATTGCGAATATCTTCATTCAACTCGATACCATCAACCACAATACGCCCCTGCTGATGTTCTTCAAGATGGTTAATACAGCGAATAGTTGTGGATTTCCCTGAACCGGAAGGACCACAAAGTACGATACGTTCGCCCTGCTTCACCTTGAGATTGATATCCTTCAGGACATGAAATTGTCCGTACCATTTATTGACGTTTTCCAGCGTAATCATCGCGTCGGCAGGTGTCATAGTAATCTGGCTCATAATTTCCTCAGTGCGGTGTACGCCCGGTGTTAAAGCGCTTTTCCAGATGCTGGCTATAGCGCGACATGCTAAAACAGAAGATCCAGTAGATCAGGGCAGCGAAGACATATCCCTCGGTGGACATACCCAGCCAGACAGGGTCAACGGTAGCCTGCTGCACGCTGCTAAAGAGATCGAACAATCCGATGATGATCACCAGGCTGGTATCTTTGAAGAGGGCAATGATCGTGTTGACCAGACCAGGAATGACCAGCTTGAGTGCTTGCGGGAGAATGACCAGACCCTGCGTTTTCCAGTAACCGAGTGCCAGGGATTCAGCGGCTTCGTACTGGCCTTTAGGCAATGCCTGCAGACCACCACGCACAACCTCAGCAACGTAGGCTGACTGAAACAGAATCACCCCGACCAGGGCGCGGATCAGTTTGTCTATCGTTGTGCCTTCTGCCATAAACAGCGGTAGCATGACCGACGACATAAACAGAACGGTGATAAGCGGTACGCCACGCCAGAACTCTATGAAAATAACGGAGAGAACGCGTACGACCGGCATTTTTGAACGCCGTCCCAGAGCCAGTAAAATCCCCCACGGCAGAGCGCCAGCGATCCCCACAGAAGCAATAATGAGCGTCAGCGTCAGTCCGCCCCACTGACGGGTTTCAACACGCTCGAGCCCCAGAAAACCGCCATACAACAACACCCAAACAATAATCGGATAAACAACAGCCCAGCTCGCAATGTATCGGCCACGGTGAGGAAGCTTTTTCCAGAACATTACGGCGATGGAGAGCAGACCGATAACCAGCGCCAGATTAATCCGCCAGCGCTGTTCATGTGGGTACAATCCATACATGAACTGACCAAAACGTTCGTGGATAAAGACCCAGCATGCACCCGCTTTCGTACAATCCGCGCGTGTGGAGCCCACCCAGTTCGCCTGCAGGAAAGCCCAGTTAAGCAGCGGCGGGATCAGTTCCCAGATTAACCACAGGCACACAATCGTCAGCAGGCTGTTACTCCAGCTGGAGAACAGGTTCTTACGTGCCCAGATAATGAAGCGCCCACCTGTTGTGCTGGCAGGACGCGAGGAGTGCGACAATATCGCTTTTGTCATCATGGATCCTTAGCGCTCAACCAGTGCTATACGGCGGTTATAAAGGTTCATCAATAATGAAATCATCAGACTGATGATCAGATAAACAGACATGGTAATGGCAATGGTTTCAATCGCTTGCCCGGTTTGGTTAAGCACGGTCCCAGCGAACAGTGACACCATATCGGGGTAGCCGATGGCTGCGGCCAGTGATGAGTTTTTGACAATATTGAGGTACTGGCTGGTCAGTGGCGGGATGATGACCCGTAAAGCCTGCGGAATAATGACCTGGCGAAGCGTCACGGTATTTGGCAAGCCCAGTGAGCGCGCCGCCTCGTGCTGTCCGTAAGGGACAGCCTGGATCCCGGAGCGGATGATTTCCGCAATAAATGCGGAGGTATAAATCGAGAGCGCCAGCGTCAGTGCGGCCAGTTCCGGAATTAACACCATACCGCCCTGGAAGTTAAAACCACGCAGATGCGGAATATCCCAGTGCAAGGCTGCGCCAAATAGCCAGTGGGCGACTGACGGCATGCCAATAATCAGTGCAGCGCCAACCGGCCATGTTTTACGCAACTGCCCGGTTTTGATCTGATGCTTACGGTTATAGCGGAACACGCCGACAGAAATCGCGAGTGCGATAGTTATTGCGATGATGAAGGCATAAAGCCCTTCGGCGACCTGCGGAGAGGGTATGTATAACCCGCGGTTGCTCAGAAAAAGAAGATCGAAAGCATCCACGGCCTGGCGTGGACCGGGAAGGTTACGCAGGACAGCGAAATACCAGAAGAAAATCTGCAGCAGTGGCGGGATATTACGAAAGGTTTCGATATAAATGGTCGACAGTTTCCGCAGCAGCCAGTTTTCAGAAAGTCGGGCCAGACCAAGGAAAAAGCCGAGTACGGAAGCGAACACAATACAGAGCGCTGACACCAGCAGCGTATTCAGCAGACCTACGATGAATACGCGTCCATACGTATCGCCTTCCTGATAATCAACAAGATGCTGAACGATGCCAAAACCCGCGCTGCGATCCAGAAAGGCAAAACCCGAGGTGATGCCTCGGTTATTCAGGTTGGTAACGGTGTTGTGGATTAAATAAATGGCGATAACCACAACCACGACAACAGCAATAATCTGGAAAAGCCAGGCGCGGACCGCGGGATGAGAAAAGGACAGCGATCCTTTTACGGCTAAGCGGCGATGGGACATAAAAAACCTCGGTAACCATGACTCTGGACTGGGCACTGCGCTTGCAGTGCCCGTTACAGCAAAGACTTAACGTACAGGCGGTGCGTACTGAATACCGCCGTTATTCCAGAGATTGTTCTGGCCGCGTTTGATCTTCAGCGGGCTTTCCGAACCCACGTTGCGCTCAAAGATCTCGGCATAGTTACCGACCTGTTTAATGATGTTATAAGCCCACTTGTTATCCAGCTTCAGATCCTTGCCGAAATCACCCTCTTTGCCCAGAAGATGTGCCATATCCGGCGTGGACGGATTAGCGGTTTTCTCATCGACATTTTTCGAGCTGATGCCCATCTCTTCGGCGTTCAGCATGGCAAACAATGTCCAGCGAACGATGGAGAACCAGTCCTCATCGCCGCGGCGAACGACGGGGCCAAGAGGCTCTTTGGAGATCACTTCAGGCAGGACAATCCACTCGGCAGGGTTGCTCAATTTGATGCGTAATGCGTAGAGCTGTGACTGGTCAGACGCCAGGGTATCGCAACGGCCTGACTCCAGCGCCTTAGCCGACTCATCGGAGCGATCAAAGGTGACTGGGGTGTACTTCATTTTATTGGATTTGAAGTAGTCCGCGACGTTAAGCTCTGTGTCAGTACCCGCCTGGATGCACACGGTCGCACCATCCAGCTCTTTAGCGCTTTTCAGACCGGCTTTATTGTGAGTAAGGAAGCCGATGCCGTCGTAATAGGTGACGCCGGTAAATGACATGCCCATTCCCGCGTCGCGCGAGGAGGTCCAGGTCGTATTGCGGGAGAGCATATCAACTTCGCCAGACTGTAGCGCAGTGAAACGTTCTTTCGCCGTCAGTGGGGTATATTTTACTTTGCTGTCATCACCGAAAACCGCTGCGGCAACGCCACGGCAGACATCAACGTCAATACCGGTAAACTTGCCGTTCGCGTCGGCATAGGAAAAGCCTGGCAAACCGTCACTGATACCACATTGTACAAAACCTTTCTTTTTAACGGCATCCAGCGTCGTGCCCGCCTGCGCCTGTCCGGCTACAGCAAACAACACGCTCGCGGCGGCCAGGCTGGCTATCATCGTCTTTTTCATAATGGATCCTGTGTGGCGAAATTTATCGTTATAGAGGCGTTTTAAAACGCTTTTACCTGTCTGTGGCTTTGGCCAACGTTTATAAAGCAAACGTAATGCCAGGTTTTGCGCTCGATTAAATAAAGACAAGTGAACGCATAATGCTGAGTGTAGACAGGCTTAAATAAATCGAATGCCCCGAAACGGTGCGAAATTCCAACCTGCGCCACAAATTAGAGCAAAAGTTGGTTGAAGGATAAGGTTAAAGCCAGAGGTAGTTTCAGTCGTGAATATTGGCAGGGTATTAAATGGATTTAATATGTGAATATCATCACGATGGAATTGGTAATTCGTCAGGATAAGCAATAAAGATGTGACGTAAATCTTATAAAAAATACCAGGCGTGAATAAAAGAGGGCTCTTTTTTTACTTATATGAAATTAGTGCACTATTTAAAAGCAAAAGCGCGGACAGAGCCGCGCTTTCAGGAATGAGTCATGCCCCAGTGGTTATTTGGTCAGAGCCACGATACCCAGCGTCAGACCCGCTATTGCGGCAGCACCGCCAGCGATAGCACCGGCTGTTTCCCAGTTATCCTGGGTGGTGCCTTTCATGCAGGTGTTGGTATGAACCAGTCGGCCTTGATCGTCGTATACCGGTACACATGGAGAATCGTGCGCGCAACCAGCAAGCAGCGCAGCGAGAAGTGCAACGGAAATGAATCTTTTCATGATGTTACCTCAGTGTTTTCTCACATTCGCCATAAAGCCAAAACGGCAATTAACGAATTAGTGGCTATTTTACCACCGGTAGAAGTTCGCGTTGCAGGGGGAATAATCTCAAATTATGTGAATTGTAAAAATCATGGAGAAAGTTGAGCGACAAAAAGAATTAATGGAGAAAATATGAAGCTGTAAAAATTTAAAACTGTTGTTTACCTTAAATAAATAGGCACCAGAGGTGCCTTTTAGTAATGGTTATTGTTTATGGTTTGTGAATCGCCGACGGACAACTACAAAGAATACGGGTACGAAGAAGATAGCCAAAAGCGTTGCAGATAGCATGCCTCCCATTACACCCGTCCCGACAGCGTTTTGCGCGCCGCTCCCGGCACCGCTGCTCATTACCAACGGCATGACACCCAAAATAAAGGCCAGAGAAGTCATCAGGATAGGACGAAGGCGCATCCGGGAGGCTTCCAGCGTCGCTTCAATTATCCCTTTGCCCTCCTTCTCCATCAGGTCTTTGGCAAACTCGACAATCAGGATGGCATTTTTGGCCGATAACCCAATTGTTGTCAGAAGGCCGACCTGGAAATAGACGTCATTGTTCAGTCCTCGCAATGATGCTGCGAGAAGCGCACCAATTACCCCCAATGGCACAACCAGCATGACGGAGAATGGAATAGACCAACTCTCATACAGCGCAGCCAGGCATAAGAACACCACTATCAGTGAGATAGCATACAACGCTGGTGCCTGGTTGCCTGAAAGTCGTTCCTGAAATGACATACCTGTCCAGTCGTAGCCGATGCCAGAAGGCAGTTTTGAGGCGAGGCTTTCCATCATGACCATTGCTTCACCGGTACTCTTACCCGGTGCAGATTCACCGAGGATCTCCATTGATGGCATGCCGTTGTAGCGTTCAAGGCGAGGAGAACCATACACCCAGTGGGCGTTGCTAAAGGCTGAGAACGGTACCATTTCGCCATTTGCGCTACGCACGTAAAGGTTGCTGATGTCTCCCGGCAACATGCGGAAGCGGGCATCGGCCTGAACGTACACTTTTTTCACGCGGCCATGATCGATAAAGTCATTTACGTAAGTGCCCCCTAATGCCGTCGAGATCGTCTGGTTGACATCAGAGAGGCTGATGCCCAGGGCCTGTGCTTTCTCCTGATCGACATCCAGTTTGAACTGAGGGGTATCTTCCAGACCGTTAGGTCGCACTCGAACCAGCAGGTCGGGGTGCTCCTTTACCATGCCGAGCAGTTTGTTACGCGCCTGAGTTAACTGCGTATGTCCCAGGTTGGCCTGATCGATCAGTTCGAAATCGAATCCCGTTGCAGTACCTAACTCGATAATTGCGGGCAGGTTAAAGGGAAATACGAGGCCATCTTTGATCTGGCTGAACGCTTTCGTCGCGCGATCCACAATGGCTTCAACGCTATTCTTCTCACCCGGGCGTTCTTCCCAGGGTTTCAGGCTGACGAAGGCGATACCGGAGTTTTGCCCCTGGCCGCTAAAGCTAAAACCATTAACGGTAAAGACGGACTCAACATTCGCTTTCTCTTTGGTCAGGTAGTAGTTCTGAACCTGATCGAGAACTTGCTGCGTACGTGTCTGGGTTGCTCCGGCAGGAAGCTGAACCATCGTCATAAACACCCCCTGATCCTCTTCCGGCAGGAAGGAGGTCGGCAAGCGCAGGAACAGTACCGCCATGCCGCCGACGATGAGCACGTACACCACCAGGTAGCGTCCGGTCTTGCGAAGAATACCGCTCACGCTGTTGCTGTAGTGTTCCACGCTCTTATCAAAGAGGGTATTGAACCAGCCAAAGAAGCCACCTTTCTTCTCGTGATGTTCACTGGACGCGGGCTTGAGCAATGTGGCGCAAAGGGCAGGGGTGAGGATCAGTGCAACCAGTACGGACAGCGCCATCGCGGAGACAATGGTGAGCGAGAACTGGCGATAGATGGCCCCCGTCGAGCCGCCAAAAAAGGCCATTGGGATGAATACTGCCGAAAGCACCATGGCGATACCGACCAGCGCGCCCTGGATCTGCTCCATCGACTTCTGCGTTGCCTCTTTTGGCGGCAGCTTGTCCTCAACCATGACGCGTTCGACGTTCTCAACAACCACAATCGCATCATCGACCAACAGACCTATCGCCAGCACCATCCCGAACATCGTCAGGGTATTGATGGAGAAACCAAATGCCGCCAGAACCGCGAAGGTCCCCAACAGAACGACCGGAACCGCAATCGTAGGAATGAGCGTTGCCCGCAGGTTTTGCAGGAACAAATACATGACGAGGAAGACGAGAACAATCGCCTCGAACAGGGTTTTCACCACTTCGTGAATGGAGATTTTCACGAACGGCGTGGTGTCATAGGGATAGACAACCTTCAATCCCTGCGGAAAGAATTGCTGCAGCTGTGCCAGCTTGCTCTTAATTGCTGCCGCCGTATCCAGCGCGTTTGCTCCGGTTGCCAGCTTGATCCCGAGACCCGTAGCCGCCTGCCCGTTGATCCTGGTGACCATGTTGTAGTTTTCGCCGCCCAGCTCAATGCGAGCCACATCCTTCAGGTGCACCATGGAGCCGTCCTGGTTTACCTTCAGCGTCACGCGGCCAAACTCTTCCGGCGATTTTAGGCGGGTTTGCGCGATGATAGAGGCGTTCAATTGCTGGCCCGGAACAGATGGCGTTCCACCTAGCTGACCGGCCGCAATCTGGTCATTCTGCGTTTTCAGTTGATTGATAATATCCAGAGGCGTCAGCTGGTATTTATTCATCGCATTGCTGTCAAGCCAGATACGCATCGCATATTGCGCACCGAACAGCTGCACATCACCAACACCCGTTGTGCGACTAATCGCATCTTTCACATTCGAAGCGACGTAGTCAGAGATATCATCCTGAGTCAGGTTTTTATTGTCCGACACAAAGCCCGCAACCAGCAGGAAGCTACTGCTGGATTTTTCAACGCCAATCCCTTGCTGCTGTACTTCTTGTGGCAGCAGCGGCATGGCGAGCTGAAGTTTGTTTTGAACCTGAACCTGCGCGATGTCCGGGTCTGTACCCGACTCAAAGGTCAGAGTGATGGTGACGTTACCCGCAGAATCGCTGGTGGACGACATATACATCAGATTATCGATGCCGTTCATGTTCTGCTCGATAACCTGCGTCACGGTATCCTGCACCGTCTGGGCGTCAGCGCCAGGGTAGGTTGCTGTGATGGCAACAGCAGGAGGGGCGATGGTCGGATACTGCGCAACGGGCAGTTTCAGAATAGCCAGCCCGCCCGCAATCATCAAAATAATAGCGAGTACCCAGGCGAAAACCGGCCTTTGAATAAAGAAATTAGCCATGGCGTTGTCCTTAACTGGCTGGCGTGGAAGCGGTATCAGGTGTCGCCACGACGGTGACGCCAGGACGGACTTTTTGCAGGCCGCTGACAATCACGCGGTCGCCATTTTTCAGCCCTTCCGTCACCAGCCAGCGGTCGCCAATCGCCTGAGGTGCAACGACGGTACGCGATTCAACCAGGTTTTTATCGTTAACCACCATCACCGTTGCGTCACCGCGCGGTGTACGGGTCACGCCCTGCTGCGGAACCAAAATGGCATCCGGCTGTGTGCCTTCATCAATGCGCGCGCGGACAAACATACCGGGTAAGAGTTGATGCTGAGGATTCGGGAAGATCGCGCGCAGGGTAATCGAACCGGTGCTTTCGTCGACCGTCACATCCGAGAATTGCAGCGTACCCTTCTGCGGGTATGGCTGACCGTTTTCCATCAACAGCTCAACGGTGCTGGTAGCGTCCCCTTTTTCCAGGCTGGTCTGTTTCAGGCGCATAAAATCATTGCTGGACTGAGTCACATCGACGTAGATGGGATCAAGCTGCTGTACCGTTGCCAGGGCGGTAGCCTGCCCGTTAGTGACGAGAGCCCCTTCGGTGACGCTGGATTTGCCGATACGTCCGTTGATGGGTGATGTTACTTTGGTATAGGCAAGATTGATGCGCGCGCTTTCAACACCGGCCTTCGCGGCAACGACGCTGGCATCGGCCTGTTGCGCCGTCGCCACTGCCTGATCGTATTCCTGCTTGCTGACATACTGGGTGCCGACCAGCGGGACATAGCGTTTCACCGTCAGATGCGCAATATTCGCTGCCGCCTGCGCTTTCGCCAGTTCGCCTTTCGCACTGTCATAGGCCGCCTGATACGTGGCAGGATCGATTTGATAAAGGGAGTCGCCTGCCTTCACATCACTGCCTTCTGTGAAGTTACGGCGCAGAATGATGCCGCTAACCTGAGGACGAACCTCCGCAACGCGATACGCATCTGTCCTGCCAGGAAGTTCCGTTGTGACTGCCAGTGGCGCGCTTTCCACAATGTGTACACTCACCTGAGGGGCTTGTGGATGTTGTTGCTGGTTTTCCTGCCCATCGCATCCGGTGAGCAGTGCGGCGCAGACAATAAAACCGGCTAAGGGTAAGAGTCTGAAATGATTCGTCATTACTGTTCCTTTAAATACCCATTAACCGATATTTGCCATAAATCGGTGACAGGGGCAGGGTACAAATACAAAAATGTAGCTGCATATAATAATGAGGGTATTTAATGTTTTTTAATTTATAAGTGCGAATGAAGAGGGGTAAAGACAAAAATCAGAATCAGATCGGGTCCATTAGACGATATACTTACTCATGAATAATCAAGTAAATGGGATTTAATGGTCTCATTCATATCTGGGGTGAATTTAATTGCTTTCACTCATTCACCTTAATTATAAATTAAGAGGATTGACTTTTTTTGTGCAAAATTAAAACCGTTTTTAGGGAATACTTTGTTACCTGACTCCAAAATTAAGTCTTCAACGTGTGAATAACGAGTAACAGTCTATGGCGCGTAAAAAGAAAGAAGATGCCCAGAAAACCCGGCAATTGCTGATCGAGGCGGCAATCGCTGAGTTTGCTACCCGTGGCGTAGCCAACACGACGCTTACGGACATCGCTGATGCCGCAAAGGTTACGCGCGGCGCAGTATACTGGCATTTTTCCAGTAAAGCCGAAATATTTAATGCCATTTGGGAGCAGCAGATCCCCCTTCGTGAAATGATTCGTGACAGGCTTTCTCTCACCGAAAATGATGACCCGTTGTTAATGCTCCGTGAGCAATTTATCACAGCGTTGCAATATATCGCGCGTGAACCACGGCAGTGTGCGCTTTTACAAATTCTGTATCATAAATGTGAATTTAAAAATGATATGATTTCAGAATGTGAAATTCGTAATCGTATTGGTTTTAACAATGATTATCTGCGCGCGACGCTGGAGAATTGCATTTCACGGAAAGTGATTTCACCGCAGGTTAATGTTGATTTGACGCTGATCGTTCTCCATGGCTTTTTTAGCGGGATAATTAAAAACTGGTTAATGAATAGCGACAGTTTTAATCTTTATCAGCAGGCACCCGCTCTGGTCGACAACATCCTGGGGACACTCCCTGTGATACGCGTGTCGCCGCAGGATGACGTTTATACTTCCGCGCCGGGCAACATCTCCCCATGTTCACAAAGTGCCTCAATGGTTTGAGCACTGACCGGCTTACCTAACAGATAACCCTGGAGCGTGTGACAGCCCAGCTCTGTCAAAAACGTTTGCTGTGCTTCGGTTTCCACACCCTCCGCCACCACTTTTAGATTGAGCGTTTTTGCCAGCGCCACGATGGCTGAGACAATGGTGGCATCTTCACTTTCCCCACTCAATTCCTGCACAAAAGCACGATCAATTTTCAGTTCACTGGCGGGTAGGCGCTTAAGGTATAGCAGACTTGAATACCCGGTTCCGAAGTCATCAATGGAGGCTTTCACACCGGCATTGGTCAGTTCTGTCAGTACCCGCACACTTTCGTCAGGGTTGCTCATCGCTGTGGTTTCGGTCACTTCGAGGATCAGCATTTCCGGAGGGACGTCGTGACGGGTCAGGCAGTCGAGCACCGTTTTTACCAGTGAAGGTTGTTCAAACTGCAGCGTCGACAGGTTCACCGCCATCGACCAGTTACGGTGCCCCTGTAGGTGCCACTCACGCAACTGGCGACAGGCTTCATTGATAACCCAGTTACCGATGGGAATAATCAGACCTGTTTTTTCTGCCAGCGGCAGGAAGAGTTCGGGCGTCAATAATCCCTGCTTCGGATGCTGCCAGCGTAGTAGTGCTTCAAAACCGAGGAGGGGGCCTGCAGGTGCATGGAATTTAGGCTGATAGAGCAAACGAAGTTCATCGCGATCGATGGCCAGCCACAGATCGTTCATCAGCTGCAGATGGGTCTGCGCCAGCGTATTCATGGAGGGCTGGAAAAAATGATACCCGTTCCGGCCCATATGTTTTGTGTGGTACATCGCCGCATCGGCATTGAACATCAGCTCGCGATCGGTTTTGCCGTCATGCGGGTAAAGCGCGATCCCAATGCTGAGGGTCACCACCAGTTCATAAGGTTCCAGGTTGAACGGGTTATCTATAGCGCGAACCAGCGAATTGGCCAGCGAGGCCGCATCATCCGGGCCTTCACTCTCCGCCAGCAGAACAAATTCATCGCCACCGATACGGGCGAGAGTGAACTGGCCCTTCAGTGGCAGCAATAAACGCTCCGTCACGGCGACCAGGAGTTTATCGCCGACATCATGCCCGTAGGCGTCATTGATGGTTTTAAACCCGTCGAGATCCATGAACATCAGCGCAAAGTGCGTACCCTCGCGGTCTGCTTTACTGATAGCCTGATCGAGTCTGTCTTCCAGCAGGATGCGGTTAGGCAAACGCGTCAGGGTATCGTGCAGCGCCAGTTGCGCGAGTTCCCGGTTCGCTTCTGCAAGCGACGAGGCCAGAAGGGCAGTACGTGCCTGAAGGCGGGCATCCAGCATCGACACCAGCAGGGTGATTCCAAGAATAGAGAGTGCGACGACGCTGACCAGCACCGCCAGCCAGCTCCCGTTGATACCTTCATGGTGAACCATTGTGGACATCGGAAACTGCGCCGCTTTCATGCCTGCATAGTGCATCCCGGCAATTGCAATTCCCATCGTGATGGCGGCCCCCATGCGCATCAGCACGACCTGCGCGGCTTCGTGACGCAGGCGGAAGGTCAGCCATAATGCCGCGAGTGAAGCGGCAAGCGCAATCGCGACCGAAATGGCCACCCAGATCTTGTCCCAGATAATCCCGGGCATCACTTCCAGCGCCGCCATGCCGGTGTAATGCATGGCAACAATACCGCTTCCCATCACCAGTGCGCCGGGCAACAGTCGGCGCAAGCGTAATTGCTCGCAGCTCACGAGCCATAGCGCAAAAAGCGACGAACCCACGGCGATAAGCATGGATAACACCGTCAGGGTGGCGTTGTAGCTCATGCTCATGGAGAGGTCCATCGCCAGCATGCCGATAAAATGCATGGCCCACACGCCAATACCCATTGCAATACCGCCACCAGACAGCCAGACGCGGGCAGCGACGCCCTGGCTCCCGGCAACGCGTGCAGCCATGTTCAGCGCGGTATACGCAGCAAGGATGGCAACAACAAAGGAGAGGACTACCAGGATATGATTGTATTGGCTGACCAGCATGGACGGTTCTACTCGAGTGTGAGGTTACGCAAGAGCGGTTGGGAAGGGCGAGACATTATCACCGTAAGGTAATGACTCAAAGGGATTTAAATCCCCGTTTTTACTGTGTGATTATCGTGTTTTTGGCGATGTTTGCAGGCTAGTCGAGCTCAGAGCAATTGACCAGTTTTAGAGGATTCACGGAATTCATATTGCGGCACTTATCGGTTTCGGTGCTCATCAGTTCAATCCACTGCATCAGCAGCGCATCGAAAATGAAAACAGAGACAGCAAAAACAACCAGCCACCAGTATTTACGAATCATTGTGCCATTCCGCAGGAAAGAACCAGTAAGGTGCTGGAAATATACACGAAAAGTCGCGCTTTAAAAGCGGGAGAGGTGAAGGTTTACAAAGCGTTGACGGTTGCCATTATGGGCAATAAAAAAGGCGCTTCCCCATGCCGAAGAGCGCCTTTTTAAACAAGCATTTAACTGATTAGTATCAGTTCATGCCGTATTTTTTCAATTTCTTACGCAGAGTACCACGGTTGATACCCATCATCAGCGCAGCGCGGGTCTGGTTACCGCGGGTGTATTGCATCACCATGTCCAACAGTGGCTGTTCAACTTCAGCCAGTACCAGCTCATACAGGTCATTAACATCCTGACCGTTCAGTTGAGCAAAATAGTTCTTCAGTGCCTGTTTAACCGAGTCACGCAGGGGCTTTTGAGTTACCTGGTCCTGGGAGTTAACGGTAGATACGGTCAGTACGTCAGAATTTACGCGTTGTTCGAACATAGTTCTGTCAGCTCTTTATTTCATTACGCAAGATTTTCGAAGTATGCCTCCAACGCCTCCAGCTGTACGCTGGCATCCTCTATGGCGTTGAATGTGCGCCGAAACTGGTCATTTGGAGCGTGCTCCTGGAGATACCAGGAGACGTGTTTACGCGCAATTCGGTACCCTTTTGCCTGACCGTAGTGGTCATGCAATTCCCGAACATGCGAACAAAGCAAGCGCTTGACCTCTGCCAGTGGCAGCGGAGCAAGCAGCTCCCCAGTGTCCAGATAATGCTGGATTTCCCGAAAGATCCAGGGTCTTCCCTGAGCGGCACGTCCTATCATCAGAGCATCAGCTCCCGTATAGTCGAGCACAGCTCTGGCTTTAAGCGGGTCAGTAATGTCACCATTCGCGATAATCGGAATGGAAACTTTCTGCTTAACTGCCCGAATGCTGTCGTATTCAGCTTCACCGTTGAACAAACAGGCGCGAGTGCGTCCATGAATGGTCAGGGCCTGAATGCCACAGTCTTCGGCCAGTTGGGCAATCTCTACACAGTTACGGTGTTCCGGCGACCAACCCGTGCGAATCTTTAACGTAACAGGAACGTCCACTGCGCTGACAACCGCCGTCAGGATTGACTTCACCTGGTCGGGGTATTGCAGAAGGGCTGAACCTGCAAGCTTGCGATTCACTTTCTTGGCCGGGCAACCCATATTGATATCAATAATTTGGGCACCACTTTCCACGTTGATACGCGCGGCGTCTGCCATCTCTTCAGGCACGCTTCCGGCAATTTGCACGGTGCGAATACCTGGCTCATCCACATGTACCATCCGCAAACGGGACTTATCGCTTTCCCACACTTGTGGGTTAGACGACATCATCTCGGAAACGGTTAATCCTGCTCCCATCTCGTAGCACAACGTCCTGAACGGCCGGTCGGTAATACCTGCCATTGGCGCTGCGATCAGGCGATTTCTGAGCTGGTGGTGTCCGATGCGCATGAGTTAAGAAATGACCATACTGTGACTGCAAGGCGGCGTATATTACGCATTTTTTGCACGAGATGAAAGGCCAAACTTTGAACAATCCACTGCTGTAGATCAAGGAATCGCCGCTAAGACTATTCGGTGAAAATTATTCACCATTTAAATCATTATGTTATGCATTAATGGTTATTTTATGGGCGCTTACAATTTCCCGTAACTTCTCATCATTTCTGAATAAATGAATCACATCAGCGGGATAATCTGCTGTTTTTAACAGCAGATTATCCCGCTTCTTTGCGATCTGCGTCGCATTTTAGAACATCATCTCAGCGCGAAAAATGCACATTATTCAACGACGACGCGGCCATGAAGTGACTGTACCGGACGGTTATTATCGTGATGCATCGTGTGGGTGAATTTACCCAACTGTTCTGCTGAGACGGTCAGCGGATGTTTGAGCACAATCCAGGTGACGCCCTCGGAGCACGGTGGGGTGGTGAGTGACCCGCTAAAGCGCCAGTACGTCTTATCTTTTGGCAGCAGCTGATTCATGTCGAGGTTTGGCTTGATGCTGACGTTCTGGTCAACCTGGCCCGGCATCACGCCCCAGAGTTTATCCAGCTCAGCGTTAGCGGCACCTTGATTAAACATCACGGCAACCACCACCAGCTCACCCTTCTCGTTCTTATGCACCAGATGCATTTCCATTGCGAACGCCTTACCGTGCACCGTGTTTTCACTCGGCGCGTGGAAGTGGAACTGCTGTAAGGTCCAGGTTTGGTTATCGAGGGTGATGCTGTCGCGGGTGTCCGCCTTTTCAACGGCCTGAATAGTATGTCCGTTGTTTGTCAGCGTAACGGGGCCGTCAATATAGTGTGTTTCCAGTGGGGATAGGTGTGCTTTCGCGGTGGAATCGATGTTAATGGGAGACTGGTTCAACCCGCTTTTACAAGTCTTGTACGCCTCGTCCAGCTCGCCCCAGTGCTCCGGTGCGCCTTCACCTTGATAACTCCAGTGTGATGCAATAGCGGAAGCCGAGACCATGCTCAGCGCCAGCAGTGCTGCCTTGCCATAAACGTGTTTCATTACATTCTTCCTGTGAATTTTATTATTCAAATCAAAATTAAACCGCATGATTTGTGCGGTTATTTTAGCGGAGACAGGTGAAAGGCGGGAGAAATATCAGAGGGAAAAAGGCGTGGTCAGAGGACCACGCCAAAGGCTTATTTTTTACGACCGGTAATGCGGCACCACTCTTCTTTCTCAACCACCGGGTCGAGCGCGAAGAGATCGGCATAGGCTTCACAGACGCTGTCAGCCTGGCTTGCCAGAATACCAGAAAGCCCCAGCAGACCGCCCTCAACGGGCAGCACGCTGATTAACGGTGCCAGTTCACGTAATGGGCCAGCCAGGATGTTTGCCACTACCACGTCGGCTTTCATGGCCTCAGGTTGAGCATCAGGCAGATACAGCTCCAGACGGTCGGAAACGCCGTTACGCTCGGCATTATCGCGGCTGGCCTGAATCGCCTGCGGATCGATATCGATCCCGATGGCTTTTGCCGCACCCAGTTTCAGGGCAGCAATCGCAAGGATCCCTGAACCGCAGCCGAAGTCGATCACCGTCTTGCCTTCCAGATCCAGTCCGTCCAGCCACTGCAAACAGAGTGAGGTTGTTGGATGGGTGCCAGTTCCAAACGCCAGACCCGGATCGAGCATCACGTTGACCGCATTCGCGTCCGGTACGTCGCGCCAGCTTGGGCAAATCCATAGACGCTTGCCGAACTGCATCGGGTGGAAGTTATCCATCCACTCGCGTTCCCAGTCTTTGTCTTCCAGCTGTTCGATTTTATGCACAAAGCCTGCGCCCAGCAGCGGATGGTTTTCCAGAAGGGCAACCACCTCTTTCATATCGGTTTCCGCATCGAACAGGCCGATAACGTCGGTATCACCCCACAGGCGGGTTTCGCCCGGCAGCGGCTCAAAGACCGGCGTGTCATGCGTGTCCTGGAAGGTGATTGAGACCGAACCGGCCTCCATCAGCGCATCGCTCAGTTCCTCGGCGTTAGCGCCGGTTGTGTTCAGTTTTAGTTGGATCCACGGCATGGCAAAACTCTTTATTTATCAGTAGAAATCATAGCGGGTTGTGGAACGGGCTGACCGAAACGGTTTCCCACCACAAACGCCAGTAAACTTAGCAGTAACGAAGGCACAATCGGATGGAAGCCCAGATACTGAATTTTAAATGTTGCGAGCACGGCGTAAAGCACGCCGCCGACAATCATGGCGCTCAGCGCGCCTGAAGCATTCGCGCGCTCCCAGTAGAGTCCCAATACCAACGGCCACAGGAAGACGGCTTCAAGGCCGCCAAACGCGAGCAGGTTCAGCCAGATGATCATCTCCGGTGGGCGCCATGCGGCTAACAGCAGCAATGCGCCTAACACCAGGGTAATAGCGGCCGACATGCGCTTCAGGCGTCGCTCATTTTTGACCTGCTCCGGGCGCAGGTTCAGATAAAGATCTTTAATGATCGTAGCGGAACTTTGCAGCAGCTGAGCGTTGATTGTCGACATGATGGCGGCCATCGGTGCGGCAAGGAAAATTCCGGCAGCGAACGGCGGAAGCACTTTGACCATCAGCGTTGGGATCACGAGATCCGGCACGGTGAGATCGGGGATCACCGCGCGCCCTAATGCGCCCGCCAGGTGCATACCAAACATCAGGATCGCGACAACAATAGTGCCGATAATGATACCTCGGTGCACGGCTTTGCTGTCTTTATAAGAGATACAGCGCACAGCCGTATGCGGCAGACCGATAACCCCAAAGCACACTAATACCCAGAACGAGGTCATAAATGTTGGAGAAAGGATGTCATCGGCGCCCTGCGGCGAAACCAGTTTTGGATCGATCGCCTCGAGCGTTTCAACCGCATGGCTCAGGCCGCCCGCGGCGTGGACGATGCCGACCAGCAGGACGATAGTGCCGATAAGCATAACCATGCCCTGCATCGTGTCGTTCAGCACGCTGGCGCGGAATCCACCAAACGCGGTATACAGCGCAATGCTGACCCCGAAGATGATCAGACCTGTCTCGTAGGGGATCCCGGCAGCCGTTTCCAGCAGGCGTGCCCCACCGATAAATTGTACCGTCATCGCGCCAATAAAGGCCACCAGCAGGCTTAAGCTGGCCAGCCACACCAGTAAACGGCTCTGGTAACGTGCAAACAGCATATCGTTGAGCGTCACGGCATTATAACGGCGCGCCAGAATGGCAAATTTTTTGCCCAGTATGCCGAGCGAGAGCCAGACGGCAGGAAGCTGGATCATTGCCAGCAGTACCCAGCCTAACCCGTATTTATAGGCGGCACCGGGTCCACCGATAAATGAACTGGCGCTGATGTAGGTCGCGGTCAGCGTCATGGCCAGCACGACGCCGCCCATCGAGCGGCTACCGAGGAAATACTCGTTCAGGAAGCTACCTGTCGTACGTTTCCGCATGGCGTAAACGGACAAACCAAACACCACTAACAAGTACGCGATAAGCGGCAGAATGACTTCAAGCTGCATCATCGTCCTCCAGCGGAATATCACGATAAATGAATTTCACCATTGCCCAGCACAGCAGGATAAAGACCAGCGGTACCAGCAGGCAGGCCATTTCAAACCAGTGTGGCAGGCCGGTGATGCCAATAGCGGAGTCAGGTAAGTAAGCGGTTACTAACCAGGCGGCAAGATAGAGAAGGGTCAGCCACAGCGCCCAGCGCGCTTCTTTATGGGCCTGAACAAAACGCTTGTCCATTTTATGTCCCTTGTGGATGAAGAAAGCGGGGATTGTACATGATGGGGCCTGGCGATCCCCAGAAATAAAAAAGGCCGGATAATCCGGCCTTTTCGCGTTGCTGCAGTCTTACTTCTCGTGCAGACCGAGTTTCTTCTCAAGATAGTGGATGTTAGTCCCACCATTCTGGAAGTGCTCGTCGCTCATGATGCGCATCTGCAGATCGACGTTGGTTTTGATACCGTCGATGATCAGCTCCTGCAGGGCGTTCTTCATGCGGGCAATCGCCACGTCACGGTTTTCGCCGTAGCAGATAAGCTTACCGATCATTGAGTCATAGTACGGCGGTACGGTGTAACCGGCGTAGATATGAGACTCCCAACGCACACCAAAGCCACCCGGCGCGTGGAAACGCGTGATTTTACCCGGGCTTGGCAGGAAGGTATTCGGGTCTTCGGCGTTGATACGGCATTCCACCGCATGGCCTTTCACCACAACTTCTTCCTGTTTGATGGACAGAGGCTGACCGGCTGCGATACGCAGCTGTTCTTTGATCAGGTCAACGCCGGTGATCATTTCTGTCACAGGGTGTTCAACCTGAATACGGGTGTTCATTTCGATGAAATAGAACTCGCCGTTTTCGAACAGGAACTCAAAGGTACCTGCACCGCGATAGCCGATATCGACACACGCTTTAGAGCAACGCTCGCCGATGTAGCGACGCAGTTCCGGGGTAATGCCCGGTGCTGGCGCTTCTTCGACCACTTTCTGGTGACGACGCTGCATGGAGCAGTCACGTTCTGCCAGATAGATGGCGTTACCCTGACCGTCAGCCAGCACCTGAATTTCGATGTGGCGTGGGTTTTCCAGGTATTTTTCCATGTACACCATGTCATTGCTGAAAGCGGCTTTCGCTTCTGCTTTGGTCATGGAGATGGACTGAGCCAGTTCAGCATCGCTGCGCACAACGCGCATACCGCGACCGCCGCCGCCGCCGGACGCCTTGATGATAACCGGGTAGCCAATGCGTTTAGCATGAGCACGGTTAGCATCCATGTCGTCGGTCAGAGGGCCGTCAGAACCGGGTACGGTTGGAACCCCGGCTTTTTTCATGGCGGTGATTGCAGACACTTTGTCGCCCATCAGGCGAATGGTGTCGGCTTTCGGGCCGATGAAGATAAAGCCAGAGCGTTCAACCTGCTCAGCAAAGTTGGCGTTCTCAGAGAGGAAGCCGTAACCCGGATGAATTGCCACCGCGCCAGTGATTTCAGCGGCGCTGATGATAGCCGGGATGTTCAGATAGCTTTTTACGGACGGAGCCGGGCCAATACAGACCGTCTCATCCGCCAGCAATACGTGTTTTAAATCGCGATCCGCGCTTGAGTGCACGGCCACGGTCTTGATGCCCAGTTCTTTACAGGCACGAAGAATACGCAGTGCAATCTCGCCACGGTTGGCGATAACAATTTTATCCAGCATGTTCGCCTCGTTACTCGATGACGACCAGCGGCTCGTCAAATTCTACCGGCTGACCACTTTCGACCAGAATCGCTTTCACAGTACCTGACTTGTCAGCTTCGATCTGGTTCATCATTTTCATCGCTTCAACGATGCACAGGGTATCGCCTACGTTGACTTTCTGACCCACTTCGATGAACGCCTTCGCGTCCGGGCTCGGGGTGCGGTAGAAAGTACCAACCATTGGGGAACGTACGATGTGACCACTGATTTCTGCAGCTGCTGCAGGTGCGGCTTCTGCGGCTGGCGCAACGGCTGCGGAAAGCGCAGGCTGCTGCACTGGCGCAGCATAAGCTTGCTGCATTACCGGGAAGCTAGCGGCTGGGGCTGCACGGCTGATGCGTACAGACTCTTCGCCTTCAGAAATTTCCAGTTCGGAGATGCCTGATTCTTCAACCAGCTCGATCAGTTTTTTAATCTTACGAATATCCATGAGTGGGTTCCGTACTCTTGTTTAGTTTGATTGTGACAAGCGTTTTACCGCTGTCTGTAAAGCGTATGAATAACCGTCTGCACCCAGACCACAGATCACGCCAGCAGCGATATCTGACAGATAGGAATGGTGGCGGAACGGCTCTCGGGCGTGCACGTTACTCAGGTGGATCTCGATAAACGGGATACTCACCGCGAGCAGTGCGTCGCGAATAGCTACACTGGTGTGCGTAAACGCGGCCGGATTGATCAGGATATAGTCCACATTGTCTTTAGCCTGATGAATACGGTCGATGATTGCGTACTCCGCATTTGACTGAAAATGGTCCAAATCGACATTCAGCGAAGCTGCTTCCGTCATCAGACGGTTAACAATTTCACTCAATGTTAGCGTGCCGTACTTCTCTGGCTCACGGGTGCCGAGCATGTTCAGGTTCGGTCCGTTCAAAACTAAGATCTGGAATTTATCCGCCATTGTGCCGCTATCTCCTGCGAATTTCCGGTAAAAAACAAAATATACCTTCGATGCGCGATTGTCACCTAATCAGAGTCTGAAAACTCCATCAGGAAAACCAAAGTCGCACATTATAACGATTTCGTAGCATTTGGCAGCTAAATACTGGTCTTATCAGGGAAGATTATCAACCGCTATCGGAAAAAGATTCACGGTCGATAAGTAATCTGCGGGAAAACGCACAGTTTCGCGAACTATCGCAACCACTGGCGGAACTTCTTGTAACGCCACGCTAAAAGCGCCAGTGCCAGCAGGGCATAGATGACCGGCTGGGGTGATAAAATCTTCACTGACCACAGGTAGTGGATGGGCGCGAGGATCGCGACAAGATAGACGAAGTTATGCAAGCGTTGCCAGCGCCTGCCCAGTTTTCGCTGGGCATATTGCGTGGAGGTCAGCGCTAATGCCAGCAACACCAGCCAGCTGACGATACCCAGCGTCAAATACGGGCGCGTTACCAGTTCGCGGCCTAACAGTGCCAGATTATTAATGCCCAACTCCAGAAGCGCGTAGCTGGTGAGGTGCAGCGTCGCCCAGGCAAAACACCATAACCCCAGCAGCCGACGGGTGCGTATCAAAAGTGGCTGTTTAGCGTAGCGTGCCAGCGGCGATATCAGCAAGGTTGCCAGTAAAAATTTCAGAGCCATCCTACCGGTAAAATGTTGAATATCTTTCGCTGGATCGGCGCTGAATGCGCCGTGACTGACCGCCCAGAACAGCCAGATAAAAGGAAGCAGCCCGGCCAGGTGCAATAACACTTTGAGCCAGGTTATACGCTTAACGGTTAAACGCACTCAGAAGTTCTCCCGTAAATTCAGCCCGCGATAGAGCGACGCCACTTCATCAGCGTAGCCGTTAAACAGCAGTGTAGGCTGACGCTTCACATCCAATGCGCCGCCAGAGCCGATAAACCGCTCGGTGGCCTGCGACCAGCGCGGATGGTCAACGCGGGGGTTCACGTTAGCAAAAAAACCGTACTCGCCGGGGGCCGCCAGGTTCCAGGTGGTCGGCGGACGTTCGCGGGTAAGCTTAATGCTGACGATAGATTTAATCCCCTTAAAACCGTATTTCCACGGTACGGTCAGGCGAACAGGCGCGCCGTTTTGCGGTGGAAGCGCTTTGCCGTAAACCCCAACGGTCAGCAGGGTGAGCGGATGCATGGCTTCGTCGAGGCGTAACCCCTCCACATAAGGATACTCAAGCCCGCCGCCGATGAACCGATCCTTCTGGCCCGGCATCTCGTCCGGGGCGTAGCGCGTCTGGAAGGAGACGTATTTTGCATTGCTGGTGGGTTCAACCAGCGCCAGCAGCTTGTGCAGCGGGAAGCCGACCCAGGGCACCACCATCGACCAGGCCTCCACGCAGCGCATGCGATAGATACGTTCTTCGAGCGGAAAACGTGTGGTGAGGTCGTGATGATCCAGCGTGAGGGGCTTTGCTACCTCACCGTCGATTTTCAGGGTCCACGGATCGGTTTTCATGCTGCCTGCATTGGCGGCAGGATCGGCCTTATCCAGACCAAATTCGTAGAAGTTGTTATAGCCGGTAACTTTATCTTCCGGCGTGAGCGTCAGTTTGTTTTGCCATTCGGCCGGTTTCGTAAAGGTGAGCGGGGCACCGGAAGGGGCTTTTGGACGATCGTTGCCTTTAAACCAGTCGAGCAGATCGGCATGAGCCGCAGGAGTAAGGGTCAGCGCAGTGGCGCTGATGCCAAGCATTTTCAGGATCTGGCGGCGCTGTAACATAAAGACAGATTCTGACGTTACGTCGGCTTCCGTCAGTTTTCGGTTTTTCATGGCATCCTCCGTCATGCGTTTTTCTAAGCATGACGGAGGAGAAGCGTTAGCGCGAATATGTCACGAAAAATTGAAGATTAGGCAATTTTTACCAGCGCACGACCGTGGAACTGGTTGTCCATGATTTTACTGGCATATTCAGGTGCCTGGCTGAGCGTAATCTCGGTGGCGCTCTGGGTATAGAATGATTCAGGGAGGTCGCGCGCCAGACGTTCCCAGGCTTCTGCACGACGGGCAAACGGAGTCATCACGGAATCCACACCCTGCAGGCGAACGTTACGCAGAATGAATGGCATCACGGTGGTTGGCAGGGCAAAACCGCCCGCCAGGCCGCAGGCCGCCACGCAGCCGCCGTAGTTCATCTGTGCCAGCACTTTCGCCAGGACTTTGTCACCGACGGTATCCACTGCTCCCGCCCAGATCTGTTTTTCCAGCGGGCGAGTTTCGGCAAACTCTTCGCGGCCCAGAATTCGGTTGGCACCGAGTTGACGCAGATAGTCATGGGTGCTTTCGCGGCCAGACACGGCAGCAACCTGATAACCCAACTTGTGCAGCAGCGTCACCGCCGTGCTACCCACGCCACCGCTGGCACCGGTCACGACAATCTCACCGGACTCTGGACGAATACCGGCATCTTCCAGCGCCATCACGCACAGCATAGCGGTAAACCCTGCGGTACCAATGATCATCGCTTTGCGACCATCCAGACCTTTTGGCAGCGGTACCAGCCAGTCACCTTTCACGCGGGCTTGTGAGGCCAGCCCGCCCCAGTGATTTTCTCCCACGCCCCAGCCCGTGAGCAGTACTTGCTGACCCGCATGGAAGCGAGGATCTTCGCTGGTATGCACGCGGCCCGCAAAATCGATTCCTGGCACCATCGGGAAATTTCGGATGATTTTACCCTTACCGGTAATTGCCAGTGCATCTTTGTAATTTAAACTGGACCAGTCGATATCGACGGTTACTTCGCCTTCGGGCAGTCGACTCTCTTCAATGGCTTGCACCGAGGCAAGCGTTTTGCCGTCCTGCTGTTCTAAGATCAAAGCCTGCATACAGGGTCCCCATTACGATTAAGATGATTGGAAAATAACGTCTGAAGACTATACTCGCTCAGTGCAACGCTATGCCGATTTAACGCAATAAATTGCCAGATACACTCGATTTGGTAGTATGCCGCATCTCAAATGCAAGTTAGCGCTTACTCGCTACCCCATCAACCCACGGAGTAATCTCAAGGATGCGATTAACGACGAAGTTCTCGGCTTTTATCACCCTGCTAACGGGGTTAACGATTTTTGTCACCCTGATTGGCTGCTCCTTAAGTTTTTATAATGCCATCCAGGACAAGCTGGTTAATCGGGTAGAGTCGGTTGCATCGGTTATTGATACGCGTTTGATTACAACTTCATTCCCGGCACTGTCGCCAGATCTGGATGAGTTGATGGTGCCTGTTGATATTGTTCGGGTCGATATCGTCCAGGGAAAGCAGACAGTGTTCAGTCACACCCGGCGGGGGAGCTACCGTCCAGCCGGTACGGTCAGTCAGTATCGGGTCGTCACGGTCGATTCGCTTAAACATCCGGGTATGACCATTCGCATGGTCTATCAGGATCCGATGGCCAACTATTTTCACTCGTTGATGACCACCGCGCCTCTCACCATTGCTGTTGCTTTTATCGTGCTGCTTATTTTTCTGGCGGTTCGTTGGTTGCGCCGTCAGCTTGCCGGACAAGAATTGCTTGAAACACGCTCAGTAAGGATCCTGAACGGTGAGCGTGGCCCGCAGGTGCGGGGCTCGGTCTATGAATGGCCGACGCGCACCAGTAGCGCACTGGATGTGTTGCTCTCAGAAATCCAGTTCGCCAGCGACCAGCGTAGCCGCATGGACACGCTAATCCGCTCTTACGCGGCACAGGATAATAAAACAGGTCTGAATAACCGTCTCTTTTTTGATAATCAGCTGGCGACGTTGTTGGATGACTCCGAAAAGGTGGGTACCCACGGCGTAGTCATGATGGTCCGCTTGCCTGATTTCGATCTGCTGCGCGACACCTGGGGACAGCGTGTGGCGGAAGAGAACCTCTTTACGCTGATCAATCTCCTGTCTACTTTTATCATGCGCTACCCTGGGGCGCTGCTGGCACGTTATCACCGGAGCGACTTTGCCGTGTTATTGCCGCACCGCACGTTGAAAGAGGCGGAAAGTATCGCCAGCCAGCTACTGAAAGCCGTCGATGCGCTGCCGCAAAGCAAAATGCTCGACAGAGACGATATGGTACATATGGGGATCTGTGCCTGGCGCGGTGGGCAATCGACTGAGCAGGTAATGGAGCATGCGGAAGCCGCTACCCGCAACGCCGTTTTGCAGGGCGCAAACGGATGGGCGGTTTACGACGATTCGCTGCCGGAAAAAGGACGCGGGAACGTGCGCTGGCGTACTTTGATTGAGCAAATGCTCAGTCGTGGCGGGCCACGGATCTATCAAAAACCGGCGGTCCTGAAAAATGGAAATGTGCACCACCGCGAGTTGATGTGCCGTATTTTTGATGGCTCGGAAGAGGTTATTTCTGCTGAATACCTGCCGATGGTACTGCAATTTGGATTATCTGAAGAGTATGACCGCCAGCAGATAACCCGGGTGATTCCGTTTTTATCGTTTTGGCCGGAAGAAAACCTGGCATTACAGGTTACCGTAGAGTCGTTAATACGCCCGCGTTTTCAACGCTGGCTGCGCGATACTTTAATGCAATGCGAAAAATCGCAACGCAAACGCATTATTTTTGAACTTGCTGAGGCGGATGTAGGTCAACACATCAGCCGGTTGCGTCCGGTGGTGCGTTTGATCAATGCGTTGGGTGCGCGAGTAGCGGTCACGCAGGCCGGTTTAACGCTGGTCAGCACCCGTTGGATCAAGGAGCTGGATGTTGAGTTATTAAAGTTACATCCAGGTCTGGTAAGGAATATCGAAAAGCGCACGGAAAACCAGCTGCTGGTACAGAGCCTGGTGGAAGCATGCAAAGGAACGCAAACACAAGTATTTGCCGCAGGCGTGCGTTCGCGAAGTGAATGGCAGATGTTGACAGAGCGCGGTGTAACAGGAGGTCAGGGGGATTTTTTTGCCGCCTCTCAGCCGCTTGACACCAATGTGAAAAAATATTTGCAAAGATACTCTGTTTGACCTGCCGTTTAATTTGTTTTCACGTAGAATATCGCGCCTGTAGCTTTGAGTATGACGAGCAAAACGCCAGTGAACGACCTTTAACGGGTTACAAATGAACATGAGGGACGCTGCTGTTTACTCAGCCCTGAGGGAATCCGGGGATGCATTTGTAACAAAGGAAACGTACTGCACAAATTTTCACCGCTGCAGATGATTTTTGCGCCTTGTCGCTGCTGCGTGTGGTTGGTAAAGTAAGCGGATTTTGTTTTCCGCCCCAGCTTTCAGGATTATCCCTTAGTATGTTGAAAAAATTTCGTGGCATGTTTTCCAATGACCTGTCCATTGACCTGGGTACCGCGAATACCCTTATTTATGTAAAAGGACAAGGCATCGTATTGAATGAGCCTTCTGTTGTGGCCATTCGTCAGGATCGTGCTGGCTCGCCAAAAAGCGTGGCCGCAGTGGGTCATGACGCGAAGCAGATGCTGGGTCGTACCCCTGGCAACATTGCCGCAATCCGCCCAATGAAAGACGGCGTTATCGCTGACTTCTTCGTGACTGAAAAAATGCTTCAGCACTTCATTAAGCAGGTTCACAGCAATAGCTTCATGCGTCCAAGCCCGCGTGTGCTGGTGTGTGTGCCCGTTGGCGCGACTCAGGTTGAACGTCGCGCAATCCGTGAATCAGCACAGGGTGCCGGTGCACGTGAAGTGTTCCTGATTGAAGAACCAATGGCTGCGGCAATCGGTGCGGGTCTGCCTGTTTCCGAAGCGACCGGTTCTATGGTGGTGGATATCGGTGGTGGTACCACTGAAGTAGCCGTTATCTCCCTGAACGGCGTGGTGTACTCCTCTTCCGTGCGTATCGGTGGTGACCGTTTCGACGAAGCCATCATTAATTACGTGCGCCGTAACTACGGCTCTCTGATTGGTGAAGCCACCGCAGAGCGTATTAAGCACGAAATCGGTTCTGCTTACCCAGGCGATGAAGTTCGCGAAATCGAAGTTCGCGGTCGTAACCTGGCTGAAGGCGTTCCACGCGGCTTTACCCTGAACTCCAACGAAATCCTGGAAGCGTTGCAAGAGCCGCTGACCGGTATTGTGAGCGCGGTAATGGTTGCGCTGGAACAGTGCCCGCCAGAACTGGCGTCCGATATCTCCGAGCGCGGTATGGTTCTGACCGGTGGTGGTGCGCTGCTGCGTAACCTCGACCGCCTGTTAATGGAAGAGACAGGAATTCCTGTCGTAGTTGCAGAAGATCCACTGACTTGCGTAGCCCGTGGTGGTGGCAAGGCGCTGGAAATGATCGACATGCACGGCGGCGACTTGTTCAGCGAAGAGTAGTCATTGTGAAAGGGTAGCGCATTGCTACCCTTTCTCTCTGACGCGAGAATACGCATAGCCTATGAAGCCAATTTTTAGCCGTGGCCCATCGCTACAGTTTCGCCTTATCCTGGCGGTTCTGGTTGCGCTTGGGGTCATTATTGCCGATAGCCGCCTCGGTACGTTCAGCCAGATCAGAACGTACATGGATACCGCCGTCAGTCCTTTCTACTTTGTATCAAATGGTCCCCGTGAACTGCTCGACTCCGTTTCTCAAACGCTGTCTTCACGCGACCAACTCGAACTCGAAAACCGGGCATTACGTCAGGAACTGCTGCTGAAAAACAGCGAACTGCTGATGCTGGGACAGTACAAGCAGGAAAACGCGCGTCTGCGCGAGCTGCTTGGCTCGCCGCTGCGTCAGGATGAGCAGAAAATGGTCACGCAGGTGATCTCTACCGTCAACGATCCTTACAGCGATCAGGTGGTGATCGACAAAGGCAGCGTCAACGGTGTATACGAAGGCCAGCCTGTTATCAGTGATAAAGGCGTTGTGGGTCAGGTCGTGGCGGTTGCCAAACTGACCAGCCGCGTGCTGCTGATTTGTGATGCCACCCATGCGCTGCCGATTCAGGTTCTGCGTAACGACATTCGCGTGATTGCGGCCGGTAACGGCTGTACGGACGATCTGCAACTCGAACATCTGCCTGCCAACACGGACATCCGTGTGGGTGACGTGCTGGTGACGTCAGGTCTGGGCGGACGCTTCCCTGAAGGTTATCCCGTTGCGGTTGTCTCTTCCGTGAAGCTGGATACGCAACGTGCGTATACCGTCATCCAGGCGCGTCCAACCGCCGGTTTACAGCGTCTGCGCTACCTGCTGCTGCTGTGGGGGGCCGATCGTAACGGCGCCAACCCGATGACGCCTGAAGATGTGCATCGCGTGGCAAATGAGCGTCTGATGCAGATGATGCCTCAGGTTCTTCCTGCGCCAGACGCGATGGGGCCGCCTGCGCCTGTACCGGCTCCTGCTACGGGATTAACGCAGCCGCCACCGCCACCTCAAGTGTCGGGTGGAGGGCAGTAGTGGCAAGTTATCGTAGCCAGGGACGCTGGGTTATCTGGCTCTCATTTCTTATCGCATTGTTGCTGCAAATCATGCCCTGGCCGGACGACATCCTCGTTTTCCGGCCAAACTGGGTATTGCTCATTTTGCTCTACTGGATCCTCGCCCTGCCGCATCGCGTAAATGTGGGCACAGGTTTTGTGATGGGTGCCATACTGGATCTCATTAGCGGCTCTACGCTTGGCGTACGCGCGTTATCCATGAGCATAATTGCGTACCTCGTCGCACTCAAATTCCAGCTCTTTCGTAACCTCGCGCTCTGGCAACAGGCGCTGGTGGTGATGTTGTTGTCACTTGCTGCGGATATCGTTGTTTTCTGGGCAGAGTTTTTAGTGATCAACGTCTCTTTCCGACCGGAAGTGTTCTGGAGTAGTGTAGTAAACGGTGTGCTCTGGCCATGGCTGTTCCTGCTGATGCGTAAAATTCGCCAGCAGTTTGCCGTGCAGTAAAAGGTTTCTATGACGTCTATCTATCTTGCCTCTGGTTCTCCGCGTCGTCAGGAGTTGCTCACTCAGTTGGGCGTCTCATTTGAACGTATCGTTACGGGTATTGAAGAGAAACGTGCTGAGGGTGAAAGTGCTCAGCAGTATGTTTCCCGTCTGGCACGTGAAAAAGCGCAGGCTGGCGTGGTGCAAACGCCGCGTGACCTTCCGGTTCTGGGGGCGGATACCATCGTTATCCTTAACGGTGAAGTGCTGGAGAAACCGCATGACGCTGACCATGCAGCGCGAATGCTACGTAAAATGTCCGGGCAAACGCATCAGGTGATGACGGCCGTTGCGCTGGCGGACAGTCAAAACGTGCTGGATTGCCTGGTCGTGACGGACGTGACGTTCAGAGTGCTTACCGACGACGAGATCGCCGCTTACATTGCCAGCGGTGAACCGATGGATAAAGCAGGTGCATACGGTATTCAAGGGTTGGGTGGCTGTTTTGTCAGGAAGATTAATGGCAGCTATCACGCCGTAGTCGGCTTACCGCTGGTGGAAACGTATGAGTTGCTGAGCAATTTTAACTCACTGCGTGAGGGAAGGGATAATTATGACGGCTGAATTGTTGGTAAACGTAACGCCCTCGGAAACCCGTGTGGCCTACATTGATGGTGGCATTCTTCAGGAAATTCATATTGAGCGTGAAGCGCGACGCGGAATCGTAGGCAATATCTACAAAGGTCGTGTCAGTCGTGTACTACCGGGTATGCAGGCGGCTTTTGTAGATATTGGGCTCGATAAGGCGGCATTTCTTCATGCTTCCGACATCATGCCGCACACCGAGTGTGTGGCTGGTGAAGAGCAAAAACAGTTTGCCGTCCGCGACATCTCCGAGCTGGTACGTCAAGGCCAGGATCTGATGGTGCAGGTGGTGAAAGATCCGCTGGGTACTAAAGGTGCCCGCCTGACCACCGACATCACGTTACCTTCCCGTTACCTGGTCTTTATGCCGGGTGCATCGCACGTGGGGGTTTCCCAACGTATTGAGAGCGAAACCGAGCGTGAACGTCTGAAAAAAGTCGTCAGCGCCTACTGCGACGAACAGGGCGGGTTTATCATCCGTACCGCCGCGGAAGGGATCAGCGAAGAAGACCTGGCATCCGATGCGGCCTACCTCAAGCGCGTCTGGACCAAAGTGATGGAGCGTAAAAAACGCAACCAGACCCGCTATCAGCTGTACGGTGAGCTGGCGCTCGCGCAGCGTGTTCTGCGTGATTTCGCCGACGCGCAGCTTGACCGCATTCGCGTGGACTCTCGCTTGACCTATGAAGCCCTGCTGGAGTTTACCGCCGAGTACATCCCGGAAATGCCGGGCTTGCTGGAGCATTACTCTGGCCGCCAGCCGATTTTCGATCTCTATGATGTCGAAAACGAAATCCAGCGCGCGCTGGAGCGTAAGGTCGAGCTGAAATCCGGCGGCTATCTGATCATCGATCAGACCGAAGCGATGACGACCGTGGATATCAACACCGGGGCGTTTGTCGGCCATCGCAATCTGGATGACACCATCTTCAACACCAATATCGAAGCCACGCAGGCCATTGCTCGCCAGCTTCGTCTGCGCAATCTGGGCGGCATTATCATCATCGACTTTATCGATATGAGCAATGAAGACCATCGCCGTCGCGTGCTGCACTCGCTTGAGCAGGCGCTGAGTAAAGATCGCGTGAAAACCAGCATCAACGGCTTCTCTCAGCTGGGTCTGGTGGAAATGACCCGGAAGCGGACCCGCGAAAGCGTGGAACATGTGCTGTGTAACGAGTGTCCAACCTGCCACGGACGCGGTACGGTAAAGACGGTTGAGACCGTCTGTTATGAAATCATGCGAGAAATCGTGCGTGTCCATCATGCCTACGACTCAGACCGTTTTCTGGTCTATGCTTCCCCTGCGGTGGCGGAAGCCCTGAAAGGCGAAGAGTCGCACGCGCTGGCGGAAGTGGAAATCTTTGTCGGCAAGCAGGTAAAAGTACAAATCGAACCGCTCTATAACCAGGAGCAGTTTGACGTCGTGATGATGTAAACCGCAGTTCGCTGCGAGACCAAAGCTGACAAGGAGAGATGCGTGAGGCGATTGCCGGGGATTTTACTGCTTACAGGGGCAACGCTGGTCGTGATTGTCGCGTTGCTCGTGAGCGGGCTACGCCTCGTTCTGCCGCATCTGGATAGCTGGCGCCCGCAGGTGCTGGCGAAAATCGAATCCGCCACCGGCGTGCCGGTGGACGTAAGCCAGATCAGTGCGAGCTGGCAGAACTTCGGTCCAACGCTCGATGCGCGGGATATCAATGCCAGCCTGAAAGACGGCGGCCATCTGAAAATTAAACGCGTAACGCTGGCGCTGGATGTCTGGCAAAGCCTGCTGCATCTGCGCTGGCAGTTTCGCGATCTTACCTTCTGGCAACTCCAGTTCCTGACCAATACGCCGCTGCGCAGTGGCGATGGCGATCAGGGACTGGAAACCAACCGCATCAGCGATCTCTTCCTGCGCCAGTTCGATCACTTTGATCTCCGCGACAGCGAGGTGAGCTTTATTACCCTTTCGGGGCAACGTGCCGAGCTGGCGATCCCACAGCTGACCTGGCTGAACGGTAAAGACCGTCATCGTGCCGAGGGACAGGTGAATCTCTCCAGCCTGAATGGGCAGCATGGCGTGATGCAGGTGCGTATGGATCTGCGTGACGACAATGGGTTACTGAACAACGGTAAGGTTTGGCTGCAGGCCGACGATGTGGATGTGAAACCCTGGCTGGGTGACTGGCTGCAGCAAAACATGCAGCTGGAAACCGCTCGTTTCAGCCTTGAAGGCTGGATGACGCTGACAAACGGGGAATTCGCCAGCGGCGACATCTGGCTGAAGCAGGGGGGGGCGAGCTGGAAAGCGGAGAACCAGCAGCATCAGCTTTCCGTGGATAATCTCACTGCGCACGTGACCCAAGAGAAAGAAGGCTGGCAGTTTGCTATTCCCGATACGCGAATCACCATGGACAACAAGCCGTGGCCACGCGGTGCGCTGACGCTGGCCTGGATGCCGGAACAGGATGTCGGCGGGGCAAGCAGCAAACGCAGTGACGAGCTACGTATTCGAGCCAGCAATCTGGATCTGACCGCCATCGAAGGGCTGCGCTCGATGGCCGCAAAACTCTCGCCTGACCTTGGTGAGATCTGGCTGGCCACGCAGCCGAGCGGAACGATCGACGCCCTGGGGCTGGACATCCCGCTTCAGGCGACGGAGAAAACGCGCTTCCAGGCCACATGGAAAGACCTTGCCTGGAAGCAGTGGAAACTACTGCCAGGCGCAGAACACTTCAGCGGCAAACTGGAAGGTAGCGTGGAAAACGGCAGGCTGACGGTCGATATGCACGACGCCAAAATGCCGTATGAAACCGTCTTCCGCGCCCCGCTGGAAATCGAGCATGGCAACGCTACGCTGAGCTGGCTTAAAAATGACAAAGGTTTTCAGCTTGATGGCCGCGATATTGATGTCAAAGCCAAAGCCGTACATGCACGCGGGGATTTCCGCTATCTGAAGCCCGAAGGCGATGAGCCGTGGCTGGGTATTCTTGCAGGGATCAGCACTAGCGACGGCTCGCAGGCCTGGCGCTACTTCCCGGAGAACCTGATGGGCAAAGCGCTGGTGGATTACCTGAGCGGCGCGATCCAGGGCGGGCAGGCGGATAACGCCACGCTGGCCTATGGCGGTAATCCGCATCTGTTCCCTTACAAGCATAATGAAGGCCAGTTCCAGGTGCTGGTGCCGCTGCACAACGCCACTTTCGCCTTCCAGCCGGGTTGGCCTGCGCTGAAAAATCTGGATATTGAACTCAACTTCCTCAATGACGGATTGTGGATGAAGTCAGACAGCGTTGCGCTGGGTGGCGTGACGGCCAGCAATCTGACGGCAAATATCCCGGACTATTCCAAAGAGAAGCTGCTTATTGATGCGGATATCAATGGCCCGGGCAAGGCGGTTGGGCCGTATTTTGAGGATACGCCGTTGGATGATTCACTGGGAGCCACCCTTCAGGAGCTACAGTTGGATGGCGATGTAAGTGCTCACTTACATCTGGATATCCCGCTGGACGGTGAGATGACCACCGCGAAAGGCGATGTTCGTCTGAACAACAATAGCCTTTTCATCAAACCGCTCGACAGCACGCTGAAAAACCTCACGGGGCAGTTTAGCTTCGTGAACGGCAACCTGAAGAGTGAGCCACTTAAAGCGAACTGGTTCAATCAGCCCGTCAATATTGATTTCTCAACCACCGAAGGGGAAAAGGCCTATCAGGTGGCGGTTAATCTGGATGCTAACTGGCAGCCTGCCAGAATGGATGTTTTGCCGAAGCCAATCGCGCAATCGGTGGATGGCGCCGTTTCCTGGAACGGTAAGGTAGCTATCGATCTGCCTTATCACGCCGGCGCCCGCTATAAGGTCGATATCACTGGCGACCTGAAAAACATCAGCAGCCAGCTTCCCGCGCCGCTGGATAAACACGCCGGGCAGGCGCTGCCAGTGAAGCTCAACGTTGATGGTAACCTCAATAGCTTCGCGCTGACCGGCAGCGCAGGTGAGACAAACCACTTCAACAGCCGCTGGCTGCTTAACCGCAAGCTTACGCTCGACAGGGCCATCTGGACGACTGACAGCCGCACCACGCCGCCGCTGCCTGAACAGGCAGGCATTGAACTTAACCTTCCGGCGATGGATGGTGCCGAATGGCTGGCGCTCTTCCAGAAAGGCGTGGGGCAGAACGTAGACGAGACCGCTCAGTTCCCGCAGACCATTACCCTGCGCACGCCTGCGCTGACGCTGGGCGGACAGCGGTGGAACAACCTGAGCATTGTCTCTCAGCCGACGAGCAACGGGACAAAGGTAGAGGCTCAGGGCAGGGAAATTAACGCCACGTTAAATATGCGCGATAACGCGCCGTGGCTGGCCGCGATCCGCTACCTCTACTACAACCCGACAGTCGCGAGCAGTCAAGACCAGGCCGCAGGCCCGTCGCCGTTCAGTAACGCTTCCCGCATTGATTTCAGCGGCTGGCCCGATCTGCAGCTACGCTGCGCTGAATGCTGGCTGTGGGGGCAAAAGTACGGACGCATTGACGGAGATGTTGCTATCAAAGGCAATACGTTGAGCCTGACCGGTGGGCTGGTCGATACCGGCTTTGGCCGCCTGACGGCTGCGGGCGAATGGGTCAATAACCCAGGCGAGCAGCGCACCTCGCTGAAAGGCGACATCAAGGGCAACAAGCTGGACGCTGCGGCTAACTTCTTTGGCATCAGCACACCGCTTCGCGGCTCGTCATTTGACGTCAATTACGATCTGCACTGGCGCGCGGCACCGTGGAAGCCAGATGAAGCGTCGCTAAACGGCATCTTGAAAACGCACTTCGGCAAAGGTGAAATTGCCGATGTGAGCACCGGGCGCGCCGGGCAGATCCTGCGCCTGCTGAGTTTTGATGCCCTGCTACGCAAGCTGCGCTTCGATTTTAGCGACACCTTCAGCGAAGGTTTCTACTATGACTCCATTCGCAGTACGGCGTGGATCAAGGACGGCGTTCTGCACACTGACGACACGCTGGTCGATGGCCTGGAAGCGGATATCGCCATGAAAGGCTCGGTGAACCTCGTGCGTCGCGAGCTGGATATGGAAGCCGTGGTGGCGCCGGAAATTTCCGCAAGCGTGGGCGTTGCGGCGGCATTTGTGGTGAACCCGATTGTCGGTGCGGCGGTGTTTGCCGCCAGTAAAGTGTTGGGGCCACTGTGGAGCAAGGTCTCGATTCTGCGCTACCGCATCACTGGTCCGATCGATAAACCGCAGATTAACGAGGTGCTGCGCCAGCCGCGCAAAGATGCACAGCAATGATTTGACGTGGGCAGGTAATTGCCTCACTCTCAATAAATACGATCTTTTTACCGCCACGGGCGGCAACGAACGAGTAGCAATACGATGAGTCTGAACCTGGTAAGTGAACATTTGCTCGCAGCGAACGGCCTGAGCCATCAGGACCTGTTCTCCATTCTTGGTCAACTGACCGAACGCCGTCTCGACTACGGCGATCTCTATTTCCAGTCGAGCTATCACGAATCCTGGGTTTTGGAAGACAGCATCATTAAAGATGGTTCTTATAACATCGATCAGGGCGTCGGCGTGCGTGCCGTCAGCGGCGAAAAAACCGGTTTTGCCTATGCCGATCAGATTAGCCTGGCTGCTCTGGAGCAGAGCGCGCAGGCCGCGCGTACTATCGTGCGTGATACGGGTGATGGCCGCGTGAAAACCCTGGGTGAAGTGCAGCACGCTGCGCTGTACACCAGCATCGATCCGCTGCAGAGCATGAGCCGCGAAGAGAAGCTGGATATCCTGCGTCGCGTGGACAAAGTGGCGCGCGCTGCGGATAAACGCGTGCAGGAAGTGTCTGCCAGCCTGAGCGGCGTCTATGAACTGATTCTGGTGGCAGCGACTGACGGAACCCTGGCCGCTGATGTGCGTCCGCTGGTGCGTCTCTCCATTAGCGTACAGGTCGAAGACGACGGCAAGCGTGAGCGTGGCTCAAGCGGCGGCGGCGGTCGTTTTGGTTATGACTGGTTCCTTGGCGACGTCGGCGGTGAAGCGCGCGCTGACGCGTGGGCAAAAGAAGCCGTGCGTATGGCAATGGTGAATCTCTCAGCTGTCGCGGCTCCCGCGGGATCATTCCCGGTTGTTCTGGGCGCTGGCTGGCCGGGCGTGCTGTTGCACGAGGCGGTGGGCCACGGTCTGGAAGGCGACTTTAACCGTCGCGGGACGTCCGTATTCAGCGGTCAGATGGGGCAGCTCGTCTCCTCTGAACTGTGTACGGTAGTGGATGATGGCACCATGCTCGATCGTCGCGGCTCGATTTCTATCGACGACGAAGGTACGCCAGGCCAGTACAACGTGCTGATTGAAAACGGCGTGCTGAAAGGCTACATGCAGGACAAACTCAACGCGCGCCTGATGGGCGTTGCGCCGACGGGCAACGGCCGCCGTGAATCCTACGCGCACCTGCCGATGCCGCGCATGACCAACACCTATATGCTGCCGGGCCAGTCCACACCGCAGGAGATTATCGAATCCGTCGATTACGGGATCTTCGCGCCAAACTTTGGCGGCGGCCAGGTGGACATCACTTCCGGTAAGTTTGTTTTCTCCACATCAGAAGCGTATCTGATCGAGAAAGGCAAAGTGACCAAAGCGGTGAAAGGCGCGACGCTGATTGGCTCCGGTATTGAAGCCATGCAGCAGATCTCCATGGTCGGTAACGATCTGAAACTGGATAACGGCGTGGGCGTCTGCGGTAAAGAGGGCCAGAGCCTGCCGGTTGGCGTGGGCCAGCCAACGCTGAAAGTGGACAACCTGACGGTGGGCGGCACAGCCTGACCTGACCATGCATAAAAAAAGGCGCTACTGATGTAGCGCCTTTTTTTTAACGTAAGTTACCCAGCGGTATCTCCGGATCCGGCTCGTGAGTGATGCGATTACGCAAATCACGGCGAATGATTTCGATCGACCAGAACCAGACCAGATGGCCCACGATCTCTGACACGTGTTCATACCACGGCAGCTCAAACAGCGGTGGCGTCAGCCCCATCAGCGGGAAGGAGATCATATGAACAAAAAGCTGAGCTAACGCACCCGCCAGCAAACCCTGCCAAAGTTTAATTTTCGGGAAGACTTCAGCAACTACGCAATAACCTACGGCGAACACGATTGAGAAAATAATATGTGTTACGCCGACCCAGTTAAATATATGTCCGGCAAATGTATAAACCGCCGCGTTAGGGTCGACGACGCCCAGCCAGTCACGTAAAAATACATAAGGTGGGTTTAAAAAATTGCGGGAACAGTCAATCTGACTAGCAGCCCGTAATAATTGCTCTGGCCCGCATGCGCCGGTAAATAAATCAATCGGGCTGCGTGGCGGAAGCGGCACCTCGGCTCCCCATTTGACAAACGCGGAGACAATCCCGGCAATCAAACCAATGAACGCGGCGAGTCCATAGCGCCTGCGCGAAGGCGGTGTTTGTTCGAATATATTCATCTCTTTTCCTTGTTTAACGTCATCCTGCGAAATACATTTTATTATTCATGTTGGTAACAAATATATAACAGTCTGATGCTCAGACTGCTTATAAGGTAAAGGGCGGGTGGCGGGAGTGTCAATTAGCCATTCCTGAGAGGAGGGCGGAATTAATCCTGAATGAATGTGAGTATCATCCGGGAAATATTCATGCCAAATATTATTATGGCGATAACTTTATTACTCCTTTCTTCTGCCGCGCATCCCCTGAAACAGCTCCGCCACTTCGACAAAATACTCGGTCAGATAGTTAATACACACCTGTACTTTGAGCGGCAGTTTGTCCTTCTCGGTATACAGAGCGTAGACCGGACGCGGATCGGACTGGTAACGCGGGAAGAGGATCTCCAGTACGCCGCTGTTGATCTCATTGATCACCCACATCAGCGGCACGTAAGCGATCCCGGCCCCGGCGACCAGCCAGCGGGAGATAGTCATCGGATCGTTGGTGACGAACCGGCCTTCCGGCAGCAGTTTAGTGGAGATCCCCTCCGGGGCAATCAGTTCGAATTCGTTGTCCGGGCGCACGCTGTATTCCAGCCACGAGTGGTTGCTGAGATCGGCAGGCTTCTCCGGAACGCCGTACTGCGCCAGATAGCTTTTTGAGGCGCAGACCACCATCGGCATGCTCCCCAGCCGACGCGAAAAGAGGCTTGAATCTTGTAACGCCCCGACGCGGATCACCACATCTAATCCGTCGGCGATCAGGTCCGGCGCAGGGATGCCCGTCACCAGATTCACCGTTAAACCCGGATACTCTTTCAGCATTTCCGCCGTCATGGCAGCGAGAACATTTTGTGCCATAGTTGAAGAACACCCAATGCGCAGCGTGCCGATGGGGGTGTTATTGAAGGCGTAGAGCTGTTCGTGCACATCCTGCACTTCGTGCATCATTCTGCGGCAGCCCTGGTAATAAATTTTACCGGCTTCCGTCAGGCCAATGCTGCGGGTACTGCGGTTGAGCAGCTTCACCTGCAGCTCATCTTCCAGTTTTGACACCGTCTGGCTGATGGAAGAGACACTCATCTGCAATTGACGCGCAGCGGCGGTAAATGAGCCGAGCTCCACCACTTTGGCGAAGACGGACATGCGTTTTAAACGTTCCATTGTTCACTCTGGCTTAAAAGTGATTTAGATCACATATTATAGATAACAGCATAACAGTTACGTTAATATATTATTAATTACATAACGGCTGCGCCATTCTCGCCCGGCGTTTCTTGCTCTCCTGCGATGGCGTGCGCTAAAAAAAATCTGAAGCCTGCACTCTCTCTTATCAAGGTCAACATGAGTCTGTTTCCTGTAATCGTGGTGTTCGGTCTGTCGTTCCCACCGATATTTTTCGAGCTTCTTTTATCACTGGCGATCTTCTGGCTGGTGCGCAAGGTGCTGGTTCCTACCGGGATCTACGATTTCGTCTGGCACCCTGCATTGTTCAATACCGCGCTGTATTGCTGCCTGTTCTACCTGATATCGCGCATGTTTGTCTGAGGTTGATGTGAAAACGCTAATAAGAAAAGTCTCCCGCACTGCTATCACCATGGCGCTGGTCGTTCTGGCGTTTATCGCCATTTTCCGCGCCTGGGTTTATTACACTGAATCACCGTGGACGCGCGATGCGCGTTTCAGCGCCGATGTGGTGGCGATTGCCCCCGACGTGGCCGGTCTTATCACCGCGGTTAACGTCCACGATAACCAACTGGTGAAAAAAGATCAGGTTCTGTTCACTATTGACCAGCCCCGCTATCAAAAAGCGTTAGAAGAAGCGGAAGCGGACGTGGCCTATTACCAGGCGCTGGCTGCGGAGAAACGCCGTGAAGCCGGTCGCCGTAACCAACTGGGCGTTCAGGCAATGTCCCGCGAAGAGATTGACCAGTCCAACAACGTGCTGCAAACCGTGCTGCACCAGCTGGCGAAAGCGCAAGCAACGCGCGATCTGGCGAAGCTCGATCTCGAACGCACCGTGATCCGCGCGCCGTCCGATGGCTGGGTCACCAACCTGAACGTCTATGCCGGGGAATTCATTACCCGTGGCTCTACCGCCGTAGCGCTGGTTAAGCAGCACTCTTTTTACGTGCTCGCCTATATGGAAGAGACCAAGCTGGAAGGGGTACGTCCAGGGTATCGCGCGGAGATCACGCCGCTCGGCAGCAACCGTGTGTTTAAAGGCACCGTCGACAGCGTTGCCGCAGGGGTGACTAACTCCAGCAGCTCTAACGATACCAAAGGGATGGCGACGGTGGATTCTAACCTGGAATGGGTCCGTCTGGCGCAGCGCGTGCCGGTACGTATCCATCTTGATGAGCAGCAGGGAAACCTGTGGCCTGCGGGCACCACGGCAACGGTGGTCATCACCGGGGAAAAAGACCGCGATGCCAGCCAGGACTCTATTTTCCGTAAAATCGCCCACCGCCTGCGCGAGTTTGGTTAATCGTTATGGGTATCTTTTCCATCGCCAGCCAGCACATCCGCTTCGCCGTGAAGCTGGCATGTGCCATCGTGCTGGCGCTGTTTGTCGGTTTTCACTTCCAGCTGGAAACGCCCCGTTGGGCGGTGCTGACGGCAGCTATCGTTGCGGCTGGCCCCGCCTTTGCCGCGGGCGGTGAACCCTACTCTGGCGCCATCCGCTACCGCGGTATGCTGCGTATCGTCGGGACGTTTATCGGCTGTTTCGCCGCGCTCACCATCATTATTTTGATGATCCGCACCCCTCTGCTGATGATCATGGTGTGCTGTATCTGGGCAGGGTTCTGCACCTGGGTCTCGTCGCTGGTCAAAGTTGAAAACTCCTACGCATGGGGGCTGGCGGGCTATACTGCGCTGATCATTGTCATCACCATTCAGTCCGAACCGCTGCTTGCGCCGCAGTTTGCGGTTGAACGCTGCAGCGAGATTGTGATTGGTATCGTCTGCGCGATCGTTGCGGACCTGCTATTCTCCCCGCGCTCCATCAAGCAAGAAGTGGACCGTGAGCTCGACGCGCTGATTGTTGCCCAGTACCAGTTGATGCAGTTGTGCATCAAGCACGGTGACAGCGAAGAGGTCGATAAAGCGTGGAGCGGCCTGGTGCGCCGCACGCAGGCGCTGGAAGGGATGCGCAGCAACCTCAATATGGAATCTTCACGCTGGGAACGCGCCAACCGTCGCCTGAAAGCGATCAATACCGTTTCCTTAACGCTGATCACCCAGGCGTGCGAAACCTATCTGATTCAGAATACCCGCCCGGAGGTGGTAACGGACACGTTCCGTGAGCTCTTTGACGAGCCGGTCGAAACGGTGCAGGACGTGCACCGACAGCTCAAACGCATGCGTCGCGTTATCGCCTGGACGGGGGAGCGCGATACGCCGGTGACGATTTATACCTGGGTTGGGGCTGCGACGCGCTACCTGCTGCTTAAGCGTGGTGTGACGGGTAATACCAAAATCAGCGCGGCGGAAGAAGAGGTGCTGCGGGGCGAAGTGGTGATTAAGCCGGAATCCGCCGAGCGCCATCATGCCATGGTCAACTTCTGGCGTACCACGCTGGCCTGCATGCTCGGCACGCTGTTCTGGCTGTGGACCGGCTGGACGTCCGGTAGCGGTGCGATGGTCATGATTGCCGTCGTTACCGCACTGGCGATGCGTCTGCCCAACCCGCGCATGGTCGCTATCGATTTTCTCTACGGCACCATTGCCGCACTGCCCATTGGTGCGCTCTACTTCCTGGTGATTATCCCATCGACGCAGCAAAGCATGCTTCTGCTCTGCATTAGCCTGGCGGTAATGGCATTCTTTATTGGGATAGAAGTGCAGAAGCGCCGTCTGGGATCGCTGGGGGCGCTGGCCAGTACCATTAACATTATTGTGCTGGATAACCCGATGACCTTCCATTTCAGCCAGTTCCTCGACAGCGCGTTAGGTCAGCTGGTGGGCTGTTTCCTGGCGATGATGGTGATTCTGCTGGTGCGGGATAACTCTCAGGCGCGGACCGGTCGTGTGCTGTTGAATCAGTTTGTTTCGGCTGCCGTTTCATCCATGACAACCAACGCCGCACGCCGTAAAGAGAACCACCTTCCGGCGCTTTATCAGCAGCTGTTCCTGCTGCTCAATAAATTTCCTGGGGACGTTGCCAGGTTCCGTCTGGCGTTAACCATGATCATCGCGCACCAGCGCCTGCGGAATGCGCCTGTGCCGGTTAACAACGATCTGTCTGCCTTTCACCGCCAGTTGCGCCACACGGCCGACCATGTGATCGCGGCGTCCAGCGATGACAAACGACGTCGCTATTTTAAACAGCTGCTTGAAGAGTTAGACATCTACCAGGAGAAGCTTAAGGTCTGGAACGCGCCGCCTCAGGTAACCGAGCCGGTTGGGCGATTGGTCTTCATGCTGCATCGCTACCAAAATGTCCTGACTGACAATTAAGTGATATTAAAAACCGACGCCAAAAGCGTCGGTTTTTTTGTGGCTATACTTAGTTCTGCTGGCTCTTACATTCAGGAAAGGAGGACACATGACTACCCAGGCTCTCCAGGACAACATTCTTTTTCAAAACGGATATCTTGTTAACGGCATCTGGAAAACACTCGACACTACGTTTGACGTGCTGAACCCGGCGACAGGTGAGGTGATCGCCAAAGTAGCGAAAGCCGGTAAAGCGGAAACCGAAGAAGCTATTGCCGCCGCGACCAAAGCCTTTCCCGCCTGGCGCGCCAAAACCGCGAAGGAGCGTTCGACGATCCTCTACCGCTGGTATGAGCTGATTATCGAAAACAAAAGCTGGCTTGGACGGCTAATGACCACCGAACAGGGCAAGCCCCTGAAAGAAGCCGAGGGCGAAGTGGAGTATGCCGCCAGCTTTATCCAGTGGTTTGCTGAGCAGGCCAAGCGCGCGAACGGTGAAATTATCCCTCCGGTTAAACCCGGCTCCCGCATTCTGGCGACCCGCGAACCTATCGGCGTGGTTGCCGCCATTACGCCGTGGAACTTCCCTATGGCGATGCTCACCCGCAAGCTCGGTCCGGCGTTGGCCGCAGGTTGTACCGGCGTGATTAAACCCGCTAACAATACTCCGCTGAGCGCTTTTGCACTGCTTACACTGGCGAAGCAGGCCGGTGTGCCAGACGGCGTACTCAATGCGGTGGCGGGCAATACGCATGAAATCAGCGACGCGATCATGGCCAGCCATGATGTGCGCAAAATCTCGTTCACCGGGTCAACCTCTGTGGGGAAAACCCTGGTGCGCAACGCTGCCGAGACGATGAAGAAAGTGTCAATGGAGCTGGGGGGCAATGCGCCCTATATCGTCTTTGAGGATGCAGATATTGAGGCAGCCGTTAAGGGCGCGATTGCGAACAAGTTTCGCAATGCCGGGCAGGTCTGCGTCAGCGTAAACCGTTTTTATATTCAGGAAACGGTCTATGACAAGTTTGTGAACCAGCTCGCCGATGCGGTAAACGCATTGAAAGTCGGCAACGGCCTGGAAGAGGGCGTCGTTGTTGGCCCGCTGATTGACGGTTCCGCCGTCGATAAAGTACGCGAACATGTGGAAGATGCCGTTGCAAAAGGCGCCACGGTGCTGGCAGGCGGCAAAGCGCATTCCCTCGGCGGCAATTTCTGGGTGCCTACGGTACTCGGTGATTGTCATGAAGGAATGAAGCTGGCGGAAGAGGAGACATTTGGCCCGGTGGCAGCCTGCTTCCGGTTTACGTCGGAAGATGAAGTGATTATGCGCGCCAACAACACGCCTTACGGGCTGGCAGCCTATTTCTACACTCAGAATCTGTCGCGCGTGTTCCGCGTCTCACAGGCGATTGAAAGCGGAATGATTGGGATTAACGAGTGTGCCGTCTCTACCGAACTGGGACCGTTTGGCGGCGTAAAAGAGTCCGGGCTGGGGCGCGAAGGTTCCGTGCTGGGGCTGGAAGAGTTTCTGGAAGTCAAAACCCTGCATATCGGGGGATTATAATAGACAGGGCGGCATATTCCGCCCGCCTGTACCGGGTGGCTGGCAATGAAAACGTATACCTTTGATTTTGACGAAATCGACAGTCAGGACGACTTTTATCGAGAATTTACCCGGGTATTCAACCTGGAGCGGGAAAGCGTCACCAATCTGGATACGCTGTGGGATGTGGTTACCGGCAGTCAGTTGCCCTTACCGCTGGAGATCGAGTTCATTCATTTGCCCGACAAGCTGCGCAGACGCTTTGGCGCGCTGATCCTGCTGTTTGATGAAGCCGAAGAAGAGCTTGAAGGACAGTTGCGTTTTAATGCGCGACATTAAAAAAAAGCCCCTGACCGTGAGGCCAGGGGCAAGTCGTATGCGCAGATACGACGAGGGTTTATTTATACAGTTCAGCAGTTGCGTGCCAGGTGTCACCGCTACGCGCCTCGATGATGCGATAAGAGGATGCACCTTTTTCTTCCGCTTTCTTGTTCAGCATCTCATGCATATCCATCGGAGACGTACCGACCGCGCCAATAGACACCGTGCCGATTGCCTCACGGGATTGCGCCTGATCTGCGTTGATGGAATCAGCCGCAAAAGCGCCGAATGACAGGACAGACAGGATACTCAGAGCCGCTACAGTAGTTTTAATTTTCATGATTCTTTACCTCGTCGAATTTTTTAGTGGGGTCTTGCTTTGTGACCCTCATCACAAAATCAAGTATACACTAATAACGCGATAAATTAATACCAGGCTAATTGTTTCATGTGTTATTGCGTGTTAACGGATAAGATTTATATAACCAAAATGCATAAAAATGGTTACTTTATCATCAATTTGTGATGCTAAAGTCAATAAAATCATATGGATATAGTACTTTGATATTTTGTGCGGTTTTGCGCCTTAGCATTCACCAGGTGAATGTTAATGGCTGGTAAAAAGCACTATTTGTCAAAGTAAAAGGCAGTAGAAAAGAGGGGGTAACGTAACGGGGGCAGAACAATCCCCGCAGCAGGCCGCGGGGAGGAGGATTACAGTTCCTGTTCGAACAGGACCAGAATCGCTTCGTAGAGATCTTTCACCGAAAAACCGTTTGCCGGGGTGGTAAAGATGGTGTCATCACCGGCGATGGTGCCGAGGATACCTTCCGCTTTACCTAATGAGTCCAGCAGGCGAGCAATCAGCTGCGCCGCGCCCGGACTGGTGTGGATAACCACCACGGCATCGTTATAGTCGATGTCGAGGACCAGGTTCTTCAGCGGACTGGAGGTGGTCGGCACACCAAGTTCAGCAGGCAGGCAATAGACCATTTCCATTTTGGCATTGCGGGTACGCACTGCGCCAAACTTGGTTAACATACGGGAGACTTTCGACTGATTGATGTTTTCGAAGCCTTGTTCCTGCAACGCCTGAACAATTTCTCCCTGAGAACTGAATTTCTCTTCTTTGAGTAGCGCTTTAAACGCCTTCACTAATTCTTCTTGCTTAGACGAGCTTCGCATAAGTCACCCGGAATATGACGATAGAAACAACATTATTATGCATGTGGATGAATTTTTATGCAAACTATCTACCTGGTGCCAGGCTGAAATAATGTTATGAAAGGGAGCGATTTTATCAGATTTCGTTATCGGAAAACATGCCTGGGTCACGCCGCGCAAATAAGCTTAAAAGTAAATTAAATGTTATCAAAATGATGTTGTTTTGGTGGCGTGGCAAGGTGTATTGTAACCACCTCTTATTTCGTTGCTGCCCGCTGCCCGATAGCATTCAGGCGAAGGTGAAAGACGCGCGACCTCAAATTCTTTAGCTACGAAAATTGTAATTATTTACTCGCTGAATTATGGTCGCCGCAACGGAGTTACAGATACTTAAAGTTAACCATAATAAGGAGTTTAGGATGAAAGTTGCAGTCCTCGGCGCTGCTGGTGGTATCGGCCAGGCGCTTGCCCTACTACTGAAAACCCAACTGCCTTCAGGCTCAGAACTCTCCCTGTACGATATTGCTCCGGTAACCCCAGGTGTGGCGGTTGACCTGAGCCACATCCCGACCGCTGTGAAAATCAAAGGCTTCTCCGGTGAAGATGCGCGCCCTGCGCTGCAGGGTGCTGACGTCGTACTGATCTCTGCGGGTGTGGCACGTAAACCTGGTATGGATCGTTCTGACCTGTTTAACGTCAACGCGGGCATCGTGAAAAACCTGGTTCAGCAGATCGCTGAAATCTGCCCGAAAGCCTGTATCGGTATCATCACTAACCCGGTGAACACCACCGTCGCTATCGCAGCAGAAGTGCTGAAGAAAGCGGGTGTTTACGACAAGAACAAACTGTTCGGCGTGACCACGCTGGATATCATCCGTTCAAACACCTTCGTCGCTGAGCTGAAAGGCAAGCAGCCAACGGAAGTGGAAGTGCCGGTTATCGGTGGTCACTCTGGCGTGACGATCCTGCCTCTGCTGTCGCAGATCCCAGGCGTGAGCTTCACCGAGCAGGAAGTGGCTGACCTGACTAAACGCATCCAGAACGCGGGCACCGAAGTGGTGGAAGCGAAGGCGGGTGGCGGATCAGCAACCCTGTCTATGGGTCAGGCGGCGGCGCGTTTCGGTCTGTCTCTGGTTCGTGCTCTGCAGGGCGAGAAAAATGTTGTTGAATGCGCTTACGTTGAAGGCGACGGCGAACACGCTCGCTTCTTCTCTCAGCCGCTGCTGCTGGGCAAAAACGGTATTGAAGAGCGTAAATCCATTGGTACGCTGAGCGCGTTTGAACAAAACGCGATGGAAGGCATGCTGGATACGCTGAAGAAAGATATCACTCTGGGCGAAGAGTTCGTTAACAAGTAAAACGTTCTCTCCCTTTGTAGTCCGGGTAAGCGTAAGCGCTACCCGGCAAAAAAAACCGAAGCCTGTGCTTCGGTTTTTTTATACACATCAGTTTGTCGCCGGGTATTCCTGAATCGTCACCTGAATCGTCAGCTTCTTATCATTCCGCATGACTTCAACAGGGATGATTGAGCCAGGTCGGATTTCCGCCACCTGATCCATCGTTTCGAGAGCAGAAACTGCTGGCGTGCCATTAACCGACACAATGACATCATTAACCTGAATACCCGCATTAGCGGCCGGGCCACCTGGCGACACTTCATTCACCACAATCCCCTGAATCTGGTCGATCCCACCGCCCTGGGTATGCATCGGCGCAATTTCACGTCCACCAATACCAATGTAGCCACGGATCACGCGCCCGTCGCGAATGAGCTTGTCCATGATCTTGGTTGCCAGCTGGAATGGAATCGCAAAACCAATCCCTTCCGGCGTCTCGCCATCGTTACTCTTATCGAACGAGAGGGTGTTGATGCCCATGAGCTCACCCAGTGAGTTCACCAGCGCGCCGCCGGAGTTACCGTGGTTGATAGAGGCATCGGTCTGAAGGAAATTCTGCCGCCCAGACGGGTTCAGGCCGATTCGACCGGTGGCGCTGATAATCCCCTGGGTAATGGTCTGGCCCAGGTTGTACGGGTTACCTATCGCCAACACGACGTCGCCAATATGTGGCGTGCGTTTACGGTTGATCGGAATGGTGGGCAGGCCGCCCGTGGCGTTGATCTTAAGAACCGCCAGGTCGGTCAGGCTGTCCGAGCCCACGAGTAACGCTTCAAAGACGCGACCATCCTGCAAGGCGACGATAATCTGGTCGGCATCGTTAATCACGTGCTTGTTGGTAATGATGTAGCCACGTTCATCCATAATTACGCCGGAGCCGAGCGTGCGGATCTCCAGCTGGTTATGGGCCGAGGTATTCAGTCCTCGGTTATAAACGTTGACCACGGCGGGTGCGGCACGGCGAACAGCCTGATTGTAAGTGGCAGGCGTTTCATCCGTACTGTCAAACTGGGGGGCCGTCAGTTTGTTGAACTGACGCAAAGACGGCATAGCCACCAACAGCAGGCCAGCAACGATCAAACCGATAGCAATGGAACGAAAGAGCTTTAAAAGCATGATGCGCGTGTCGTTAAAAAATGAACGGTTTGCAGCATAACATGAGTTATCCGGACATCACATGCAGCGGTGATGTCCGGGGTCGCAAATGCTTAGCGCAATAAAATATAGATAGTCTCTTTGCCACGCATAACCTGCAGGGCAATGACCGTTGGCTTACTTTCCAGCACCTTGCGCATTTCTGCAATAGATTGCACGCGAGTGCGGTTCACGCCGATGATGACATCATCCTGATGCAATCCCGCCTGTGCGGCAGGGCTGCTCTTCTCGACGGTATCAATAGTAATGCCTTTCGTGCCGTCTTTTAGCTGGCCGTCGCTCAACGTCGCGCCTTGCAGGGCCGGGGCGATCAGCTCCGCGCTGGCGGAAGAGGAGGTGCTCTTATCCAGCGTGACTTCAACGTCCAGCGGTTTGCCGTCGCGAATCAAACCGAGTTTCACTTTGGCGCCAGGCTCGGTGGTGGCAATGCGAGAACGCAGTTCTGCGAAGCTGTTCAGCGGTTTATCGTTCAGGCTAACGATCACATCGCCGGATTTCACGCCTGCTTTCGCCGACCCGGAATTTGGCAGCACTTCGCTGACAAACGCGCCGCGCTGGACGTTGACGTTAAAGGCTTTGGCGATATCCGCGCTCATCTCCATCCCTTTGATGCCCAGCAGTCCACGTTTGACTTCACCAAACTGAATGAGCTGTTGAGACAGGGTTTTGGCCATATTGCTCGGTATGGCAAAGCCAATCCCGATACTGCCGCCGCCGGGCGCGAGGATCGCCGTGTTGATACCAATAAGCTCACCGTTCAGGTTGAGCAGGGCACCACCCGAGTTACCGCGGTTAATAGACGCGTCGGTTTGAATAAAGTTTTCCAGCCCTTCCAGGTTCAGGCCGCTGCGCCCAAGTGCGGAGACGATCCCGGAGGTGGCAGTCTGGCCCAGGCCGAAGGGGTTGCCGACGGCGACGGCAAAATCCCCCACGCGCAGCGTGTCGGAGTCCGCAATGGTAATCTGCGTCAGGTTGCTGGGTTTTAGGATCTGCAGCAGCGCAATATCGCTCTGGTCATCGCCGCCGATCAGTTTGGCGTCAAATTCACGGCCATCATTGAGCTGGACGCTGATCTTATCCGCCTGACTGATCACGTGGTTGTTGGTCAGGATATATCCCTTGGCCGCATCAATGATCACCCCAGAGCCCAGTCCTTCAAATGGCTGCGCCTGCTGGTCGGGAGATTCATCACCGAAGTATTTCTTCAGTTCTTCCGGCACGCGCTGGCTTTGCCGCGCGGTGCCTTCGACCTGGACGCTGACCACGGCGGGCAGCACTTTTTCCAGCATCGGCGCGAGGCTAGGAATGGCTGCCTGTCCCGGCACCTGCGAAGGCAGTGCCGCGTGGGCAGGGAAGGACGCCGAGAGAGATAACCCGACACTTAACGCTAAAGCGCTCAACAGCTGGTTTTTTTTCTTCATTGATGCTGACTCTCGTATCCTGGAATGAAAGAAGAACGGCCTAAAAACATCTTGATGTTATTGAATTTTCAACCGCTGAACAATGAGGTGTTTGACTAAATAATAGCTGGGGACGGGAAGAAAGGACGGGCGCAAGAGATGCGCCCGTAAAATTTATTCATGTTTTGCGATTAATCGCGTTTTGCGCCACCGCGCAGCAGGCCGGACGCGCCGTCCGAATAGTCGCGTGGCATCTGAACCGGAGCCTGATCGTTACCCGCTTCAGAGTCTGCCAGACGGTTGCGGAACGGGTTCGTTTCTGCAGTCATTTCCGGCAGCAGGCTGCTGGAGCTTTTCGCCATGTGTTGATACAGCTGGCGATAGTCGGTCGCCATGTTGTCCAGCAGCTCGGCGCTACGGGCAAAGTGGCTGACCAGCTCTTCACGATACTCTTCCAGTTCGGCTTTGTTCTTTTCCAGTTCGTACTGCAGTGACTGCTGTTGACGCAATTTGCGATTACCGAAACGCATGGCCACAGCACCGATGACGATGCCGACGACTAAACCGATTAGCGCATATTCCCAGGTCATGAACTTCTCCCGTTGTCTTGTTGTTCCGTAGGGTGTTGGCTCGGCTCCTGCCTGTGCCTGATATTGCCACTATAACCGCTATTTCTTCAGAAGTGGAATCCTGACGTATCATCGCGTAGTGTAGAACGGCCTTTTTTTCATCAGTCGCGCCTGCTGATGAGTCATAACCGAAGGAATAACAATAAGATTATGCAAAGCCTGTCACCCTCATCGCGTTACCAACTGGCCCTGAACGAGGGCTCACATCAGCCGGATGACGTCCAGCGTGAAGCGGTTAATCGCCTGGATACGATTTATCAGGAGCTCACAGCGAAACCCGCAGAGGCGGTGCAAAGCGGTGGGCTGAAGGCGGCATTCGGTCGGTTGTTGGGAAAAAAAGAACTTCAGGTTAACGCGTCGGTACGTGGCTTATATATGTGGGGGGGCGTCGGGCGCGGTAAAACCTGGCTGATGGACATGTTCTACCAGAGCCTGCCGGGCACGCGTAAACAGCGCCTGCATTTTCACCGCTTCATGCTGCGGGTTCACGAAGAGCTGACGGCATTGCAGGGCAAAAGCGATCCGCTGGAGATTGTGGCCGACCGTTTTAAGGCGGAGACGGACGTACTTTGCTTTGACGAATTTTTTGTTTCCGATATTACGGATGCGATGCTGCTGGGCGGGTTGATGAAAGCGCTGTTTGCGCGTGGGATTACGCTCGTGGCGACCTCGAACATCCCGCCGGACGAGCTGTACCGCAATGGTTTGCAGCGCGCGCGCTTCCTGCCCGCTATCGATGCGATAAAACAGCATTGCGACATCATGAACGTCGACGCGGGCGTGGATTACCGCCTGCGCACGCTGACTCAGGCTCATTTGTGGCTTTCGCCGTTGAACGCAGAAACCACAAATCAGATGGATAAACTGTGGCTGGCGCTGGCGGGGGCAAAACGTGAGCGCGCCCCGGAACTCGAGATTAACCATCGTCCCTTACAAACTCAGGGCGTAGAAAATCAAACCTTGGCCGTCTCCTTTGCGACACTCTGCGTCGATGCCCGCAGCCAGCATGATTACATCGCGCTTTCGCGCCTGTTCCACACCGTGATGGTGCTGGATGTGCCGGTGATGACGCGCCTGATGGAAAGCGAAGCGCGACGCTTCATTGCGCTGGTGGACGAGTTTTACGAGCGCCACGTTAAGCTGGTGGTCAGCGCCGAGGTTCCTTTATATGAGATTTACCAGGGCGAGCGGCTGAAGTTTGAGTTCCAGCGCTGCCTGTCGCGCCTGCAGGAGATGCAGAGCGAGGAATACCTCAAGCTGGAGCATATGCCGTAACAAATGCCACCCTATCCCCGTGGGAGTGGGGCTGGGGGGGAGGGCATCAGGCCTTAACAAACGCCACCCTCTCCCTGTGGGAGAGGGGCTGGGGGTGAGGGCACCAGACCGCACAATATTTAACCCCGAAAAACCCATTCCAAATCGCATTTAAGGGTCGATCTTTGACCTCAACTTCTCTATAATCTTGCGACCCCACGTTACGAGAAGGTTTTTTTCCCGAAACTTTCTATGTGTCGGCATGTGCTATTCGAAGGGGTAGGTTTGCCGGACTTTGTCGTGTGAGCCTCAACTGACTAAACGTTTGGGTGTTCACCAACGTGTAACTTATTATTTGGGTAAGCTTTTAATGAAAACTTTTACAGCTAAACCAGAAACCGTACAGCGCGACTGGTATGTTGTTGACGCGACCGGTAAAACTCTGGGCCGTCTGGCTACTGAACTGGCTCGTCGCCTGCGCGGTAAGCATAAAGCGGAATACACTCCGCACGTTGATACCGGTGATTACATCATCGTTCTGAACGCTGATAAAGTTGCTGTAACCGGCAACAAGCGTACTGACAAAGTGTACTATCACCACACTGGCCACATCGGTGGTATCAAAGAAGCGACCTTTGAAGAGATGATTGCTCGCCGTCCTGAGCGTGTGATTGAAATCGCGGTTAAAGGCATGCTGCCAAAAGGCCCGCTGGGTCGTGCTATGTTCCGTAAACTGAAAGTTTACGCAGGCAACGAGCACAACCACGCGGCACAGCAACCGCAAGTTCTTGACATCTAATCGGGATTATAGGCAATGGCTGAAAATCAATACTACGGCACTGGTCGCCGCAAAAGTTCCGCAGCTCGCGTGTTCATCAAACCGGGCAGCGGTAAAATCGTAATCAACCAACGTTCTCTGGAACAGTACTTCGGTCGTGAAACTGCCCGCATGGTAGTTCGCCAGCCGCTGGAACTGGTTGATATGGTAGAAAAACTGGATCTGTACATCACCGTTAAAGGTGGTGGTATCTCCGGTCAGGCAGGTGCGATCCGTCACGGTATCACCCGCGCTCTGATGGAGTACGACGAATCCCTGCGTTCTGAACTGCGTAAAGCTGGCTTCGTTACTCGTGACGCGCGTCAGGTTGAACGTAAGAAAGTGGGTCTGCGTAAAGCACGTCGTCGTCCACAGTTCTCCAAACGTTAATCCATTCTGCTTACGCAGAACGATTGGCGAAAAACCCGCTTCGGCGGGTTTTTTTATGGATAATGCGTAGGTTATCCACAACATGAGTTGATATATCTCCTCTTTTTCCACATTTCCAGAATCCCCTCACCACAAAGCCATCAAAATCTGGTAAACTATCATCCAATTTTCTGCCCAAATATCGGTGAATACTCGATTTTTGTTCGATTCTTGAACAATGTGTTTTCTCTGGGATGGGCAATACATCATCTGGCTGGCCCTGGTGGGCCGGTAGCAGTAAAATTCTGAATATACCTGGAGGTTTTCATGGCTGTCGCTGCCAACAAACGTTCGGTAATGACGCTGTTTTCTGGTCCTACTGACATTTATAGCCATCAGGTTCGTATCGTGCTGGCCGAGAAGGGTGTCAGTTTTGAGATCGAGCATGTGGAAAAGGATAACCCGCCTCAGGATCTGATCGATCTCAACCCGAGCCAGAGCGTACCAACGCTGGTGGATCGCGAGCTGACCCTGTGGGAATCCCGTATCATTATGGAATACCTGGATGAGCGTTTCCCGCATCCGCCACTGATGCCTGTTTACCCTGTTGCGCGTGGTGAAAGCCGCCTGTACATGCAGCGTATCGAAAAAGACTGGTATACGCTGATGAACGTTATCGTTAACGGTACGTCGTCTGAAGCGGATGCTGCACGTAAACAACTGCGTGAAGAGCTGCTGGCAATCGCGCCAGTCTTTGGTCAGAAGCCTTTCTTCCTGAGCGATGAGTTCAGCCTGGTCGATTGCTACCTGGCACCGCTGCTGTGGCGTCTGCCTACGCTGGGTGTTGAGTTCAGCGGTCCTGGTGCGAAAGAGCTGAAAGGCTACATGACGCGCGTATTTGAACGCGACTCTTTCCTGGCTTCTCTGACTGAGCCGGAACGTGAAATGCGTCTCGGCCGAGGCTAATGACTGTGGAAATGTCACAACTTTCCCCACGCCGTCCGTATCTGCTGCGCGCCTTCTATGAATGGCTGCTGGATAACCAGCTCACGCCGCACCTGGTTGTGGATGTGACGTTGCCGGACGTGCAGGTTCCTATGGAATATGCACGTGACGGACAGATCGTGTTGAACATTGCGCCGCGCGCGGTGGGTAACCTGGAGCTGGCAAACGACGAAGTGCGCTTTAACGCGCGTTTCGGCGGCGTGCCGCGTCAGGTTTCTGTGCCGCTGGCTGCCGTGCTGGCTATCTACGCGCGTGAAAACGGTGCGGGTACCATGTTCGAGCCGGAAGCGGCTTATGACGAAGACGTTGCCAGCCTGAATGATGACGATGCAACCGAAGAGCGCGAAAGCGACACGGTGATGTCCGTTATTGATGGTGACAAACCGGATCACCAGGATGATAACGATCCGGATGACGATCCGCCGCCGCGCGGGGGGCGCCCTGCCCTTAGAGTGGTAAAATAACGTATTCATCCATTATGAAATCCAGCCCTCGTCAGTCGGCTGGATTTTTTTGTTATTGATGTAAATATTCTGTTGCTTGCCGGGAGAATATTTTTTTCCTGTATAGGTTTGTATGAAATTTAAACAATGCAATGCATTATTCCAAATGAAAGATATTTTGGAATAACGTTGTGTTCGTAATAACTTAACGCAAGCAATATTCATTGTGAATATAAATAGCCTGTAAAGGACTTGCATCACCTGTTTTATAAAATCCATCTATAGTTTGAGTAAATCTAAAAAGAATAATTAATAAACCTAAATTGCATGTATTTAGGATTTCTATATTATCGCCGCATGCTTTCTGCATACGGGGATGATAGCGACAAACATGGATTGTTTACGTCGATATTGTATTTGCTATGACTCATAAGTTAAGGATTAACTCATGAATAAAATTCTATTGGCTGCAACATTATTCCTTTGCGTAAATTCCACGTTTGCATCCGAAACCGCGATACTTAAAATTAGAGGGACGCTGACAAGCTCCGCCTGTACGCCTGAATTTAGCAATGGCGGTGTAGTGGACTACGGCAACATCCGCTTGGGTGAATTATCCTCCACCGCCGTGAACCAGCTTGGGCAAAGGAATATCGATCTCACGATTACCTGTACGGCAGCAACAAAAGTTGCCTGGAATTTGATAGACGATCGCGCCGATTCTAACGCGGGTTTAACCGTCTCTACCGGGACGTTTACGGGGGGGGTGCAGAGTGCGACTAACCAGACTTACGGGGTTGGAAAAGCAGGCACGGTAAACATTGGCTCTTACGCCATGTTCATGAACGTAAACAGCGTCACGGCTGACGGAAAATCGGTCGATCCTATATATCAACAGAATGGTTCAACAACCTGGGCTAAGAGCAATGATGGTTCAAGCCAGGGTGAGAATAATCGCAATATTACTGTCGCATTATCAGGAAGTGTCGATCCGCTTGCTTTCCAGACAGGAACATTTCCGCTGGTAACATCTTTGGCTATTCAAAATACCACGACGCTGGGTATTACCGATGATACCCGACTGGATGGTCAGTTGACGATCAGTCTTAAATATCTGTAATTTTTTCAAATTTAAAGTGAGTTAAATTTAACCCCGAGAGGACACTATTTCTCTCACCAAGAAGCGCCATAAACACGGAGTGTTAGGTAGTGCTTTCAAGGAATATATTTATGACATGCTCTAAAACTGTTTTAATTAAAACGCTCGCTGCAGCTGCCTTGTTCACTGCACAGTTTGCTGTACATGCCGCAGGTATGGTGCCAGAAACCAGTCTGCTGGTGATTGATGAAGCGACCCACAGCGGGACCATCAACGTTAAAAACACCGATAGCCATCCGTCGCTGCTGTACACCGATGTGGTGGATCTCCCGGACGATCAAGGTCTGAAACTCGTCACCACCCAGCCAGTGGTTCGTCTTGAGCCCGGACAAACTCAGCAGCTGCGCTTTATTCTGCAAACCAGCAAACCGCTGGACGTTGAACATTACAAGCGCGTGACCTTTGAAGGCATCCCACCGAAAAGTGACGATAACAAAGTCAAAATTGGCATCAATATTCGTCAGGATCTGCCGGTGCTGATTCGCCCTGCGAAGCTGGCTGTGGTAACGGATGCCTGGAAGTACCTCGACTGGACCGCTTCAGGCACCTCCGTCACGGTGAAAAACCCGAGCAAATACGTGGTACGCCTGGCACAGAACGTGGTGCTGCAGCCTTCAGGCATCAGCGGTTCGCTTGCCAAAACCTACATCTTACCCGGTGAAACCATGACGGTTTCGATGGGCAAATCCGTCAGTGGCAATAACAACGTTAAATTCTTCCCCGCCAGCCGCTATGGCGTTGAAGTCCCAAGCTTTATCTCGGATCTCAATAAAAAATAAAGGATTATGGCAGTGCGTAAAAAAAGCCAACTTGCACTTTTTGTGCGCGCTGTGATTTATAGCGCTATTCCTCTTATGTTGCTGGAGTGCACTTCCCTGCATGCAAGGGAAGTGACGTTTGATACCGATATCCTCAAATCACGGGGGTTGGGTGCCGATCTCAACCGCTACTTTGCTGAAGCTCCCCGTTTTTTGCCGGGAACGCATTCGGTGTCGGTAAAAGTAAACGGCAGCGACCGCGGAACGGCAGCTGTTCGCTTTAGCGAAGACGGGACGATGTGCGTTGATAATGACTTTCTGGAATTCGCAGGATTGATGCCGGTTCCCGTCAAGGCGAATGAAACCTGTCACGATATTCGCAGCGATTATGCCCAGGCTGTCATCAACGCCCTGCCAAATCAGGAAGCGGTAGAACTTTATTTACCCCAGGAAGCGATTAACAGCATCAGCGCTGACGTTAAAAATTTCCAGCATGGCGGCACAGCAGGCATGCTGAACTACTCATTATTCAGCACCAAAAGCGATTACAGCGGAAGTGATAGCAGCAGTAACCGCTACTCCCAGGCAAGTCTGGAGGCGGGGTTCAATGCCATGGATTGGTCTCTGCGTAGCCGTTATATCCTGACGGATGATGACGGTAACCGAAATGCAGAGAGCATTTATACCTACGCAGAGCATGTGTTTGTTCCCCAGCGCCTGACCATGCAGGTGGGGGAAATCAACGCCATGTCCGATGTGCTAAGCGGCGTGCCGATCACCGGTGTACAGCTGATGCCGACCAGCGGTTTGCAGAAAGATGGTTCCGGCGTGAGCGTGTCCGGTATCGCCCGGACATCACAGGCCCGCGTGGAGGTTCGTCAGAACGGCAGACTCATCTTTAACACCCTGGTTCCGGCGGGGCCGTTTACGCTGGATGATGTACCGATGGTGCGCAACAACGTCGACCTGGACGTGACCGTGGTTGAGTCTGACGGCTCGACGAACCGCTTTATTGTTCCCGCAGCCTCCGTGAAATCACGCAATCTTTCAAGACCCAATGGATTGACCGTTTCGGCAGGTCAGGTGCGCAGTATAGAGAGTGACTATAGCGATCCGCTGGTGTTCAACGTTTCCGATGGCTGGCGAATACTGCCATGGATGAACCTGCTTGCCTCCGGCGTGGTAGCCGAAGATTACCAGGCGGCAGGGGCGCGCACTGAGTTTATGCTCACTGATGGCTGGAACGTTTCCACCAGCATGGCTGCCAGCAAGGCGCAATTTGGTGACAGCGACAACGGTATCAAAAACGAATTACAGAGCGATTACTCGCTGACCGAGAGCGTCGGCCTCTCTGGCAGCGTTGCGCATTACAGCGGTGATTATCGCGAACTGGCGGATGCCATGGATGATGATTATCAGGGCTATGACAACAGTTATTCTGCCAATATCCGCTGGTCAACTCCGTTGGCAGGGGCATTCAGCGCAGGTTTAAGCTACAACCAGGCTGCGGGAGACGGTGAGGATTCTCGTTATTTACTGTTGTCATGGGGTAAAACCTTCAAATATGCCTCGGTCAACGTCAACTGGCAAAGCGCAGTGGGCAGCACGGATGACGACCAGGACGACGATTTGCTCTATATCAACCTCAGCATTCCGTTAGGCGGTTCGCAGAGCCTGAGTTCATATATGCGCAAGCAGGGCGACAGCACCAGCTATGGCCTGGCAAACAGCGGCGCATTGGGTAATGACACCAACTACTATATTTCTGCCGATCGTGATGATGAATCGCAGGAAAACAGCTTCAACGGCAACATCAATACCGATCTGCACTATACCCAACTTAGTGTAGGTGGGGGGACAAGCGGCGAACACCAGCGCAACTACAATGCAACGCTGTCGGGCGGTATTGCGATGCATAAGGACGGCGTGACCTTCTCGCCATATTCCATCAACGATACCTTTGCGATTGCCAAACTCAGCGAACCGAAGGCGGGGGTCGAAATCACCACGCCACAAGGTACCGTCTGGACTGACCGCTGGGGGCAGGCTGTCATCCCTGGACTGACCGAGTGGCGTAACTCACGCATCGAAGTGGATGCAAACAAACTCCCGCAAAGCATGACGCTGGCAAACGGTACCAAATATATCGCTGCTGCACATGGTTCGGTAAGCGAAGTGAGCTTTAAGGTACTGAACAGCCGTCGCGTGATGTTGCGTATTAAGCAGGCCGACGGTAAGCCGCTCGCGAAAGGCCTGTCCGTGTTGGATGCGAAAGATAACTACGTGGTGACGGTGGTTGATGATGGGCATGTCTTCCTGAACGATGCCGACCAGGTTACCGCACTTTATGCCATCAATGATGAAAATCAACGTTTGTGTAAGCTTGTTTTCACGCTTCCTGAAAAGCATGACGAAGACGCGTTTTATGAGGAAGTAAACGGAGTATGTCGATGAACATTCAACGTCTGGCAGCGCTCCTGCTGCTTGCTTTACCCTGCATTTTGTATGCGGAAGATTGCCAGTTAACGCTCTCTCAGCAGGTGGTCGATTATCATCAGATGCGACGCGATAACATTGTTTCGAGCCAGCAGAGCTGGAACAAAATGCCGGAAAAAGAGATTAACGTCAGCGTCTATTGCCCTGAAAAACAGCAGATGGCGACGTTAGTGCAGGGCGCTTCCGGCCAGAAAGGGCGTTTTCAGTTTGGCCAGAACGGCGGTGTGGCGATTAAAGTCAGCAACCTGACGCTTGACGGTAAAAGCTATAACGTGGGGAAAACAACCGATCAGGTGAACTTTACGCCGGAAAGTAATAGCGGCGCATCACTCTATGTTCGCAATAACGAAGCGGTAATCGCGGTTGAAAACGGTAAGGTGCCCAGCGGTCAGCAAATGAATTTTACCGTCACGATTTTCCCGGTCCTGAATGACAGCGCGTTCGACCATATTTCAGATCAAACCGCTCTGGAGAGTGATTTGTCCTGGCAGCTTCTCAAGAAATAATAATGGCCCGGTGTATGCCGGGCCATTCTCGTTACACTTCCAGGTAATTCATAATCCCGTCGGCCGCTTTACGACCTTCGGCAATGGCGGTGACCACCAGGTCAGAGCCGCGAACAATATCGCCACCGGCGAAGATTTTCGGGTTGCTGGTCTGGAATGCGTTGTCGCTGCCTTCAGGTGCAATCACGCGGCCCTGTGAATCCAGCTCAACGCTGTGTTTTGCAAGCCATTCCATACTATGAGGACGGAAACCAAACGCCATGACGACGGCATCGGCCGGGATCACATGTTCGGAGCCTGCCACGATCTCAGCGCGACGACGACCCTTGGCATCTGGTGCACCCATCTCGGTGCGCGCCATCTTCACGCCGCTCACTTTACCGTTGGCATTCACTTCAATGCCCAGAGGCTGGATGTTGAACTGGAACTCTACGCCCTCTTCACGCGCATTTTTCACTTCGCGTTTAGAACCCGGCATGTTCTCTTCGTCACGACGATAGGCGCAGATCACATGCGCCGCATTCTGACGAATAGACGTACGCACGCAGTCCATCGCGGTATCACCGCCGCCCAGCACCACCACGCGTTTGCCTTCCATGCTGACGAACGGCTCGTCGGCAGTTTCGCCGTAGCCCATGATCTGCTTGGTGTTGGCAATCAGGAACGGCAGGGCATCATAAACGCCTGGTGCCTCTTCGTTCTCCAGACCGCCGCGCATGGACTGATAGGTGCCCACGCCGAGGAACACGGCGTCGTAATCCTTCAGCAGGTCGTCGAGCTGCACGTCGCGGCCCACTTCCACATTCAGTTTGAACTCAATGCCCATGCCGGTGAAGATTTCACGGCGACGGGTCATGACCTCTTTTTCCAGCTTGAAGGCCGGGATGCCGAAGGTCAGCAGACCGCCGATTTCCGGATGGCGGTCAAAGACCACCGCCTTCACGCCGTTACGAGTCAGGACGTCCGCACAGGCCAGGCCCGCCGGGCCCGCGCCAATGATTGCCACACGCTTGTCGGTTTGACGCACGCCGGTCATATCCGGACGCCAGCCCATCTCGAACGCTTTATCGTTGATATAGCGCTCAATGTTGCCGATGGTCACCGCGCCGAACTCGTCGTTCAGCGTACATGAGCCTTCACACAGGCGGTCCTGAGGGCACACGCGGCCGCACACTTCCGGCAGGGTGTTGGTCTGGTGAGACAGCTCGGCGGCTTCAAAAATACGTCCTTCGTTGGCCAGTTTCAGCCAGTTCGGGATGTAGTTGTGGACCGGGCATTTCCATTCGCAGTAAGGGTTACCGCAGGACAGGCAGCGGTCTGCCTGCGCTTTGGCCTGGCCTTCTGAAAACGGCTCGTAGATTTCTACAAATTCAATTTTGCGGATCTTCAGCGGTTTCTTTGGCGGATCAACACGCTGCAGGTCGATAAACTGGTATACGTTCTGGCTCATCTGAATTCCTTACTGCGCCTGCACGCGCAGCTCTGCTGCGCTACGACTACGGTGACCCAACAGGGCTTTAACATCGCTGGACTTCGGTTTAACCAGCGCGAATTTCGCTGAGAACGCAGGCCAGTTCGCCAGGATCTCTTCTCCGCGCGAAGAACCGGTATGCTGCACGTGTTCGGTAATCAAACCGCGCAAGTGTTCTTCGTGGATGGCCAGCGTATCAACGTCCAGCACTTCCACCAGCTCCGGGTTCACGCGTTTGCGGAACTCACCGTCTTCGTCCAGGACGTACGCAAAACCGCCCGTCATGCCCGCGCCGAAGTTCACGCCGGTTTTACCCATTACGCAAACAATCCCGCCCGTCATGTATTCACAACCGTTATCGCCAATGCCTTCCACCACGGTGATAGCACCAGAGTTACGCACCGCAAAACGCTCGCCCGCACGACCTGCTGCGAACAGACGACCGCCGGTCGCGCCGTACAGGCAGGTGTTACCGATGATGCTCGCTTCATGGCTGCGGAAGGCTGAGCCGACCGGAGGACGCACCGCCAGCAGACCGCCCGCCATGCCTTTACCGACGTAGTCGTTGGCATCACCAGTCAGGTACAGCTCAACGCCGCCTGCGTTCCACACGCCGAAGCTCTGGCCCGCGGTACCGCTGAAGTGCGCAGTAATCGGATCCGCCGCCAGCCCCTGGTCACCGTGCGTTTGCGCGATATAACCGGAGAGGGAGGCACCCACGGAGCGGTCGGTGTTGCGGATATCAAACCAGAACGTTTTGCTCTGCTTGTCGTCCACGTACGGTTTCGCCTGCTGCAGCAGCTGCGCGTTCAGCACGCCGTTATCGAACGGCGGGTTGTTCTCGGTGCAGTAAACCGCTTTGCCAGGATGCGGCTGCGCGGTTTCCAGCAGCTTAGACAGCTCCAGCTTCTGCTGCTTCGCGGTGAAGCCTTCCAGTTCTTTCAGCAGGTCGGTACGGCCAATCAGGTCGACCAGGCGCTTCACGCCCAGCTGCGCCATCAGCTCGCGGGTTTCACGGGCGATGAAGTCAAAGTAGTTGGTCACTTTGAACGGCAGGCCGTGATAGTGGTTCTTACGCAGCTTCTCGTCCTGGGTAGCAACACCGGTTGCGCAGTTGTTCAGGTGGCAAATACGCAGGTATTTACAGCCCAGCGCAACCATCGGGCCGGTACCGAAGCCGAAGCTTTCCGCACCGAGGATTGCCGCCTTGATAATGTCGAGGCCAGTTTTCAGACCACCGTCCACCTGCAGACGGATCTTGTGACGCAGGCCGTTCGCCACCAGCGCCTGCTGGGTTTCCACCAGGCCAAGCTCCCACGGGCAACCCGCGTATTTCACGGAGGAGAGCGGGCTTGCACCGGTGCCGCCGTCGTAACCGGCGATGGTGATGAGATCCGCATAGGCTTTCGCCACACCGGTGGCGATGGTGCCGACGCCCGGTTCGGAAACCAGCTTCACGGAGATCATCGCTTTCGGGTTGACCTGTTTCAGGTCGAAAATCAGCTGCGCTAAATCCTCGATAGAGTAGATATCGTGGTGTGGCGGCGGGGAGATCAGCGTCACGCCCGGTACGGAATAGCGCAGTTTGGCGATGTATGGGGTAACTTTATCACCCGGCAACTGACCGCCTTCGCCCGGTTTAGCACCCTGAGCGACTTTAATCTGAATCACGTCGGCATTGACCAGGTACGCAGGCGTCACGCCAAAGCGACCGGATGCCACCTGCTTGATACGGGAGACCTTGTTAGTGCCGTAACGCGCTGGGTCTTCACCGCCTTCGCCGGAGTTAGAGTTGCCGCCGATACTGTTCATGGCTTCCGCCAGCGCTTCGTGGGCTTCCGGGCTCAGCGCGCCGATGGACATCGCCGCGGTATCGAAGCGTTTGAACAGCTCGGTTGCAGGCTCTACGTCGTCGATGCTGACGGCTTCGTCACCCGGGTTCAGGGCAATGAGGTCGCGCAGCGTTGCCGCCGGACGGTTGTTTACCAGCTCAGCGTACTGCTGATAATCGCTGTATTCACCGCTCTGAACCGCCTGTTGCAGCGTGCGCACCACGTCCGGGTTATAGGCGTGGTATTCGCCGCCGTGAACGTATTTCAGGAGACCGCCCTGATCCAGCGGCTTACGTGCCAGCCAGGCGCGTTTTGACAGGTTCACCAGATCCTGCTGGAAGTCAGCAAAACCGGCGCCGCCGATACGGCTGATCACGCCCTGGAAGCAGAGATTTGCGACATCGTCATGCAGGCCGACCGCTTCAAACAGCTTCGAACAGCGGTAAGAGGCGATAGTCGAGATGCCCATTTTGGACATGATCTTGTACAGGCCTTTATTGATGCCGTTGCGGTAGTTAAGCATTACCGCGCGGTAATCTTTGTCGATCGCGCGGGTATCGACCAGACGGGCCAGCGTTTCGTAGGCCAGATACGGGTAGATCGCCGTCGCGCCAAAGCCTAACAGCACGGCAAAGTGATGCGGGTCGCGGGCGCTGGCGGTTTCAACAATGATGTTGGCGTCGCAGCGCAGGCTCTTATCGACCAGACGCGTCTGGATAGCACCTACCGCCATTGGCGCGGGTACCGGCAGACGGTTTTTCGCGATATTGCGGTCAGACAGCACCAGCAGAACGGTACCGTTACGCACCATCTGTTCAGCTTTATCACACAGCGCATTCACCGTCTCTTCGAGGGTCGCCTCGGTCACGTCGAACGTAATATCGAGCGTGTCGGCGCGATAGTGATCCTCTTTCAGCGTAGTGAGCTGTTTGAAATCGGAGTACAGCAGGATCGGCGATTTAAAGGTCAGACGGTGCGCCTGGCCTTCGGCTTCGCAGAAGACGTTCATCTCGCGGCCGATGCTGGTTGCCAGTGACATCACGTGCGCTTCACGCAGCGGATCGATCGGCGGGTTGGTGACCTGCGCGAACTGCTGACGGAAGTAGTCGTAAATAATGCGCGGCTGGCTGGAGAGCACGGCAAACGGGGTATCGTCACCCATGGAGCCGACCGCTTCCTGACCGTTTTCCCCCAGTACGCGGATGACGGAGTCCAGCTCTTCCGCGCTGTAGTTAAACTGCTTCTGGAAGCTTGCGAGGGTATCGTCGTCCAGTTCGCGGCTGCCCACTTCTTCGTCCGGCAGATCTTCGAACGGCACCAGACGACGGACATTTTTCTCCATCCACTCTTTGTACGGATGGCGACTTTTCAGATCGTTGTCGGTTTCGGCGGAGTGCAGGATGCGCCCACCGCGGGTGTCGATAACCATCAGCTCGCCCGGACCGACGCGGCCCTTCTCGACCACTTCGTCAGGCTGGTAATCCCAGATCCCGACCTCAGACGCGCAGGTGATGAGCTTATCTTTGGTGATGACGTAGCGCGCCGGACGCAGACCGTTACGGTCCAGGTTACAGGCGGCAAAACGGCCGTCGGACATCACGATGCCCGCCGGGCCATCCCACGGCTCCATGTGCATGGAGTTAAAGTCGAAGAACGCGCGCAGCTCAGGGTCCATATCCGGGTTGTTCTGCCATGCCGGTGGCACAAGCAGACGCATGGCGCGCACGATGTCCATCCCGCCTGCCAGCAGCAGTTCCAGCATGTTATCCATGGAGCTGGAGTCAGAGCCGGTTTCGTTCACGAACGGCGCGGCATCATGCAGGTCAGGGATCAGTGGCGTCTGGAACTTATAGGTACGGGCGCGGGCCCACTGGCGGTTACCGGTAATGGTGTTGATTTCGCCGTTGTGCGCCAGGTAGCGGAACGGCTGAGCCAGCGGCCAGCGTGGAACGGTGTTGGTGGAGAAGCGCTGGTGGAACAGGCAAATGGCCGATTCCAGACGCAGATCCGCCAGGTCCAGGTAGAAGCGCGGCAGGTCAGCCGGCATACACAGACCTTTATAGATGTTCACTAGGTTAGAGAGGCTACAGACGTAGAACTCTTTATCGTCCTGGAGACGTTTTTCAATGCGGCGGCGGGCGATAAACAGACGGCGTTCCATATCACGCGGACGCCAGCCCGCAGGCGCGTTAACGAAAATTTGTTCGATACGAGGCAGCGAGGAGAGGGCGATTTCACCGAGCACCCCTTCGTTGGTTGGCACATTGCGCCAGCCGACAATAGACAGGGTTTCACGCTGAAGTTCTTCTTCGACGATGCGGCGTGAGGCGGCAGCCTTTTCAGGATCCTGATTCAGGAACAGCATGCCGACAGCGTAGTTTTTGGCTAAACGCCAGCCGCGCTCTTCCGCCACGATGCGGAAGAAACGATCCGGTTTTTGCAGCAGCAGGCCGCAACCGTCGCCGGTTTTACCATCGGCAAGGATGGCGCCACGGTGCTGCATTCGGGCCAGTGCGTGAATAGCAGTACGCACTACCTTGTGGCTAGGTTCGCCTTCTATGTGGGCGATCAGGCCGAAACCACAGTTATCCTTCTCAAGGGATTTATCGTACAACATATCAGTGAACCTCCCCAGGCTCGTCGGGCTTCCCACTGAACTTTACCGTGGCGCACAGGCACAGAAAGAGCATGGCGACGGGGTTTGCGTTTCATACGCGGACCTCGCATTCGCCCTCTTTTTCATCCTTTCGCGCAGGTAAACAAGTTTGAGGACTTGCTTCAGAGGGAATCTCAATTACTGCATAAATATGATGAGCAGGCCGCTCATCCAGAAAGCTTCCAGCGGATTTCCAACTTATCGGGAATTGGTACACAGGTCAAATGGCAATCTTATTTATACAAAAATGTGCTAAAGAGGGTTTATGTGATTGTAATCAAAGGGTATTTAACTAGTTTTACATTGATTGTATGCCCTGACAGAACGCAGCGGAGTGTGATCTGACTCACTATATGAAAGCGGTATTATCAATGTAGCGTGCTGAATAGCCGTTTTATAGCAGAATAATAATCTGGCATTGACTGCAAACCCGCATAAACCCACTGTTTTTCAGTGGTGGCGCTATAAATGAAAAAAACAATCAGAACATAAGGAAAAGTAATTACGAGTGGCGTGAATGAAATTGCAGTAATCTTGAGTATTTATTCATATGGATAAAGGCCGTCCAGGGCGATTGATCCAGGTCATCGCCGACAGAGGCTAAAAATGGCAGGCTTGTCCCCTTTCTCCGGGACGGTCTATCAGATTATGCAGTTACAGAAATTAGTCAATATGTTTGGTGGGGATCTTTTGCAGCGATACGGACAAAAGGTTCATAAGCTGACGCTGCACGGCGGGTTTAGCTGCCCGAATCGCGATGGCACCATCGGGCGCGGCGGCTGCACCTTCTGTAACGTTGCGTCCTTTGCTGACGAAGCTCAGCAGCATCACTCTATCGCGGAACAGCTCGCACATCAGGCGAGCCTGGTGAACCGCGCGAAGCAGTATCTGGCCTATTTCCAGGCCTACACCAGCACGTGGGGGGAGGTGCAGGTGCTGCGCTCGATGTATCAGCAGGCGGTCAGCCAGGCTAACATCGTAGGGCTGTGCGTGGGGACGCGCCCGGACTGCGTACCGGACGCGGTGCTGGACCTGCTCAGTGAGTACAAAGAACAAGGCTACGAGATCTGGCTGGAGCTGGGCTTGCAAACCGCGCACGACAAAACCCTGCACCGCATCAATCGCGGTCATGATTTCGCCTGCTACCAGCGCACCACGCGGCTGGCCCGTGAGCGTGGGCTGAAAGTCTGTTCGCATCTGATTGTTGGGTTACCCGGCGAAGGTCAACAGCATGGTCTTGAAACGCTGGAAAAGGTGGTTGAGACCGGCGTGGACGGCATTAAGCTGCATCCGCTGCATATCGTTACGGGAAGCATTATGGCGAAAGCCTGGGAAGCAGGACGGTTAAGCGGTATTGAGCTCAACGACTATACGGTGACGGCAGGGGAGATGATTCGCCACACGCCGCCGGAAATTGTCTACCACCGCATCTCCGCCAGCGCCCGCCGTCCAACGCTTCTGGCACCGCTATGGTGTGAGAACCGCTGGACGGGGATGGTGGAAATCGACCGCTATCTACAGGAGAACGGTGTACAGGGGTCGGCGCTTGGCCGCCCGTGGGTTCCCCGTCTACCGGCGACGGCCGCCTAACAGGCTTCCCAGCATGCCGCGCACTATCTGATTAGTGACCTGTCGTGCGGCACTTTTCGCCATGGTTTGTACCACGCCGTCGCGCTTGCCGCCGCGCGGCCCGGTGCTGCCGAACAGGATGTCTTTGAGCCCCCCGAGAATACCGTCATCCACGGCGACAGACTGCCCTTTTGCGGCAGGCGCATCCTGCGATTCCGTTGTCGCCTGAACCCCTTTTTGCAGCTTCTCGAACGCGGACTCCCGGTCCACTTCGTCTTCGTACTTTCCGTAAACCGGAGAGTGGTTAATCAGGCCGTTGCGTTCATCGTCGGTAACCGGCCCCATGCGCGAGCAGGGCGCGATCACCATAGCGCGTTCCACCACGGACGGGCTGCCCTTCGCATCCAGGAACGAGATCAGCGCTTCACCGGTGCCTAACGCCTGAATCGCCGCTTCGGTATCAAAGGCCGGATTGGCGCGCATGGTTTGCGCGGCGGCTTTTACTGCTTTCTGATCTTTTGGCGTAAAGGCGCGCAGGGCGTGCTGCACGCGGTTACCAAGCTGACCGAGCACGTTATCCGGGATATCCGACGGGTTTTGCGACACAAACCAGACGCCAACGCCTTTGGAGCGGATCAGGCGAATGACCTGTTCAATTTTATCCAGCAATACCTGCGGCGCGTCGTTAAACAGCAGGTGCGCTTCGTCAAAGAAGAAGACCAGCTTCGGTTTTTCCAGATCGCCCGCTTCAGGTAACTGTTCGTACAGTTCGGAGAGCATCCACAGCAGGCTGGCGGCGTAGAGCTTTGGCATCTGGTAGAGCTTTTCTGAACTCAGAATGTTGATGATGCCTTTGCCGCTGCTGTCGGTGCGCATCCAGTCTTTGATATCCAGCATCGGCTCGCCGAAGAAGTGTTCGGCCCCCTGTTGCTCCAGGGTCAGCAACCCACGCTGAATGGCCCCTACCGAGGCGCTGCTGATGTTGCCGTACTGGTTCTGGAAAGATTTGGCGTTATCGCCGATGTACTGGGTAATGGCGCGCAGATCTTTGAAATCAAGCAGAAGCAGTCCCTGATCGTCGGCAATACGGAAGATAATGTTCAGCACGCCGGACTGCACGTCGTTGAGGTTAAGGAGCCTCGCCAGGAGAAGAGGACCGAGATCGGAGACGGTGGCGCGCACCGGGTGCCCTTTTTCACCAAAGATATCCCACACCACCACCGGATTGCTGTGCGGCGTCCAGTCCGTGATGCCAATATTCTTCAGCCGTTCGAGCAGTTTTTCAGAGGCCGTCCCTTCCTGAGCCACACCGGTTAAATCGCCTTTCACGTCAGCCATAAAGACCGGTACGCCAATCTCCGAAAGCGACTCCGCCAGCTTTTGCAGGGTGACGGTTTTCCCCGTCCCGGTCGCTCCGGTGATCAGACCATGGCGGTTCGCCATCGCGGGCAGTAAATACAGCTCTTTTTCCAGCGTCCGGGCAATTAACAATGGTGTACTCATGATGCGCTTCCTCTCTTTGTCCTGGGTGGAGTATAGGCAACCTGGCCGCAATTTGTTTGAGTAAATTCCTGACTTTGCGGCGCATTATCCAGCGCGGACTATGCTTTTGCATACGGTTCACAACATTTTGGGAATGTATGTCCAGATTCTTTTTTAATGATCGCAAACAACTGGTTAACGATGCTATTGAAGGCATTCTGATTTCTGCTCCGCACGGAAACCTCGTCAAGCTTGATGTTGATCCTGCCATTCGAATTGTTGCGCGCGGCGACTGGGATAAAAGCCGCGTAGCGGTGATCTCCGGTGGGGGTTCCGGCCACGAACCGGCGCACGCTGGGTTTGTCGGAAAAGGGATGCTCACGGCGGCGGTATGTGGCGACCTGTTTGCCTCGCCGAGTGTGGATGCGGTGTTGAATGCCATTGTGGCGGTCACGGGCGATCGCGGCTGCCTGCTGATCGTCAAAAATTACACCGGTGACCGCCTGAATTTTGGTCTGGCGGCAGAAAAGGCCAAACGCTACGGCCTGAAGGTGGAGATGGTGATTGTGGCGGACGATATCGCGCTGCCGGACAACAAGCAGCCGCGCGGTATTGCCGGTACGGCGCTGGTGCATAAGATTGCGGGCTATGCGGCGGAGCACGGGAAATCGTTGAGTGAGGTGCGGGATATTGCGCAACAGGCCTGCGACAACCTCTGGAGCCTGGGCGTTGCGATGCAAACCTGTAACCTGCCCGGCAGCGACGAGGAAGAGGGGCGGATAAAGCAAGGCCACGTCGAGCTGGGTCTGGGCATTCACGGTGAGCCGGGGGCGTCCGTGGTGGATACGCAAAACAGCAAAGCGATTATCGACACGCTGGTGACGCCGCTCAAAACGCAGGCGGGCGAAGGGCGCTTTGCCGTGCTGATTAACAACCTCGGCGGCGTCTCGGCGCTCGAAATGGCGTTACTGACCAAAGAGCTGGCGCATTCGGCGCTGAAAGAGAACATTGCGTACCTGATTGGTCCGGCGCCGCTGGTGAGCGCGCTGGACATGAAAGGCTTTTCTCTGACGCTGCTGAAGCTCAACGATTTCTTCGAAAAGGCGATTCACGCCGAGGTCGAGACGCTGGGCTGGCAGAAGCCCGTGCCGTTCGCACCTTTACGTACCGTTGCGCATAGCGCCCTTCACGATCGCGTGGAATACACCCCGTCGGAAAACCCGCGGGTGAGTGAGTATGTCTCCTCGGTAACCGGGACGCTGATCGAACTTGAAAATCGCCTGAACGCGCTGGATGCGAAAGTGGGCGACGGGGATACGGGCTCCACCTTTGCGCAAGGTGCGCGGGATATTGCGCAGCGTCTGGAGGAGCACAAACTTCCGCTGAACGACGTGTCGACGCTGCTGCTGCTGGTGGGCGAGCGGCTGGCGACGGTGATGGGCGGATCGAGCGGGGTGCTGATGTCGATCTTCTTCACGGCGGCCGGACAAAAGCTTCACGATGGACAGCCTCTACCGGAGGCATTGCTCAGCGGACTGGCGCAGATGAAGCAGTATGGCGGCGCAGATCTTGGCGATCGCACGCTGATCGACGCGCTACAACCGGCGCTGGAGGCCTTGCAGAAAAAAGATCTTCAGTCAGCGGCGCAGGCGGCACAGCAGGGGGCAGAGGCAACGGCGAAAATGGAGAAAGCCGGAGCGGGGCGCTCGTCGTATGTGAATAAAGAGAATCTGGACGGGGTGATGGATCCGGGAGCGGTCGCGGTGGCAGAGGTGTTTAAAGCCATGGTAGAAGCAAAACGGTAACGGCTGTTACCGTTTTTAGTATTTGCGCCCTCTCCCCGTGGGAGAGGGTTGGGGTGAGGGCATCAGGCCTCACATTTCCCGGCAATGTCACATCAAAAATCCGCTTTCAACACTACGCGGTAGCGGGCTTTGCCGTCACGCACGTGCTGGATCGCTTCGTTGATTTTCGACATCGGATACAGTTCGGTGGTCGGGGCCACTTTGGTGCGTCCGGCAAACTTCATCAGCTTGCGCAACTCAAACGGCGTACCGGTCGCGGAGCCTGACACGCTGCGATCCCCGCCGATCAGGGTAAACGCCGGCACCGGCAGCGGCTTCATTACCGCACCCACGGTGTGGAAGTTACCACCGTAGGCCAGCGCTTCAAAGTACGGCTGCCAGTCGAGATCGACATTCACGGTGTTGATGATCAGATCAAACTGACCCGCCAGCGCGTTCAGTGCTTCCGGATCGCGGCTGTTCACCACTTTATCCGCACCCATCGCCAGCACTTCTTTCTCTTTCGCCGGGTTAGAACTGAATGCCGTCACTTCGCAGCCCATCGCGTGCAGCAGCTTGATGGCGATATGGCCCAGGCCGCCAATACCGATCACGCCCACACGACTGGTGGCGGTGATATGGTGCATCAGCAGCGGTTTGAAGACGGTGATACCGCCACACAGCAGCGGACCGGCGGATTCGATATCAATGCTGTCCGGCAGCGGGATGACCCATTGCCAGTCGGCGCGCAGCTTATCGGCAAAACCGCCTTTATTCAGGATGGTGGGAACGGCGCCTTCGAGGCAGTTGATCTGGTTGCCGCTGATACAGGCGTCGCAGTGACCACAGCTGCGTGCCGTCCAGCCAATGCCCACGCGCTGGCCTACCTTCAGCCCTTTGTCCTGCGCGGCGCTACCAAGCGCCACGACACGGCCAATGACTTCGTGCCCGGCAACCAGCGGGTAGCTGGAGAAGCCCCATTCGTTGTCGATCATCGAGAGATCCGAGTGGCAGATCCCGCAGTAATCAACCTGTACTTCGACGTCTTCTGCTTTTAGTTCGCCCGCATCGTACTCGTACAGCTCAAGTTCTGCACCCGCCTGCGGTGCGGCGTAGCTTTTTATCTTCGACATCGTGTTTCCCCTGTTATGGTGTGAACTGTGAGTGTAGAGCATCCGGTTTACAGCCGCTTAACAGAAGAGGGCAGGAACGGAAGTTACAGACTTTTCAGCATTCTGACTTCGCAATCAACGTGGCCGGTACAGCCCAGCGGCGCATCGATATGCTCAAAGCCAAGATGCTCATACAGGCCGATGGCCTCTTTGAGGAAGGCGGTGGTTTCGAGGTAACAGCGTTTGAAACCCTGGGTGCGCGCGTGCTCCAGGGCGACCAGCGCCAGCTTTTTCGCCAGACCCTGTCCGCGAACCGACGGCAGAAAATACATTTTCTGCAGCTCACAAATATCCGGCTCGCTGCAGCTCAGTGGTGCCACGCCGCCGCCGCCCACGACCTTGCCATTCTGCTCGATAACCCAGTAGGCATGGCCCGGCTGGTTGTACAGATGGAAAAGCTCATCGAGATTAGGATCGGCCACGGTGTAGCCTTTATCGGCTGTCAGGCCATATTCGGCGGAAACCGTGCGGATAACTGCGGCAATGGCCGGGTTGTCCTGCTCAGTGATCCGACGCATTGTCGTCGCGACGGGGGTAATCACGCTCATAGCATTACTCATGACAAAAAATTGACACACAACTGCTGTTAATAGCACCGCAGAAAGGGGAGTGCAAGCGAGGAGTTTTCAGGAAGGTTACCCCTTACGCCCTGAAGCGTAAGGGGTAAAAGCATTACAGAGCGGCAATAACCGCCTGCTGCTCAATCAGTTTGGTCTTCGCATCGGCGAAAGCAACCAGACGTTCACGCTCTTTGGCGATGACCGCTTCCGGCGCGCGGGCCACAAAGCCTTCGTTCGCCAGTTTGCTTTCGATTTTGCCAATTTCCACGTCGACTTTCGCCACTTCTTTCGCCAGACGCGCCAGTTCGGCGTCTTTGTCGATCAGGCCCGCCATCGGGATCAGCAGCTCGGCCCCGTCGATGATTTTGGTCACGGAAACCGGACCTTTTTCATCAGCAGGCAGCACGGTGATGCTTTCCAGACGCGCCATGGTCTTGAGGAAGGTGTTGTTCTCGCTGACGCGACGCACAGCAGCCTCGCTGCAGCCGCGCAGCAGCAGCTCCAGCGGTTTGCCCGGGGCAATGTTCATTTCAGCACGGATGTTACGTACCGCAACGATCGCCTGTTTCAGCCACTCGGTGTCTGCAGACGCCGCTTCATCAACCTTCGCCGCATCGAATTCCGGGAACGGCTGCAGCATGATGGTGTCAGCGTTGATGCCTGCAATCAGCTTCACGCGCTGCCAGATGGTTTCGGTGATGAATGGAATGACCGGATGCGCCAGGCGCAGCAGACCTTCCAGAACGGTAATCAGCGTGTTGCGCGTGCCGCGCAGCTCAGCCTCAGAACCGCCGTTCATCACCGGCTTCGCCAGCTCCAGATACCAGTCACAGAACTGGTTCCAGGTGAATTCGTACAGGATGCCCGCGGCGATATCAAAGCGGTAGCTGTCCAGCGCGTCGCGGAACGCTTTCACCGTCTGGTTGAATTCCGCCAGGATCCAGCGGTCCGCCAGCGACAGGGTCATCTCGCCGCCGTTGAAGCCGCAATCCTGATCTTCGGTGTTCATCAGCACGAAGCGGCTGGCGTTCCACAGCTTGTTACAGAAGTTACGGTAACCTTCCAGACGTTTCATGTCCCAGTTGATGTCACGGCCGGTAGAGGCCAGCGCCGCCAGGGTGAAGCGCAGGGCGTCGGTACCGTGAGACTCGATCCCGTTCGGGAACTGCTTCTCGGTGCGCTTGCGGATTTTCTCAGCCAGCTGCGGCTGCATCATGTTGCCGGTACGTTTTTCCAGCAGGTCTTCCAGAGAGATACCGTCAACCATATCCAGCGGGTCAATAACGTTGCCCTTGGACTTGGACATTTTCTGCCCTTCGTCGTCGCGGATCAGACCGGTCATGTAGACGGTGTGGAACGGAACCTGCGGCTTGCCGTCTTCGTCTTTGATGAAGTGCATGGTCATCATGATCATGCGGGCAATCCAGAAGAAGATGATGTCGAAACCGGACACCATCACGCTGGTTGGGTGGAACTGACGCAGCGCGTCGGTGTTTTCCGGCCAGCCGAGCGTGGAGAAGGTCCACAGCGCGGAGGAGAACCAGGTGTCCAGCACGTCTTCGTCCTGACGCAGGGCAACATCCGCGCTCAGGTTGTTTTCCTGACGCACTTCCTCTTCGGTGCGGCCAACGTAGACATTGCCGTCGTTGTCGTACCATGCCGGGATGCGGTGACCCCACCACAGCTGACGGGAGATACACCAGTCCTGAATATCGCGCATCCAGGAGAAGTACATGTTTTCATACTGCTTCGGCACAAACTGGATGCTGCCGTTCTCAACCGCTTCAACAGCCGGTTTCGCCAGCACGTCGGCACGCACGTACCACTGGTCGGTCAGCATTGGCTCGATAACCACGCCACCACGGTCGCCGTACGGCACGGTCAGATCGTGAGGTTTTATCTCTTCCAGCAGGCCGAGCGCGTCGACGGCAGCCACAATCGCTTTACGCGCGGCAAAACGTTCCAGCTTCTGGAACTCAGCCGGGATGTCGCTGGAGTAAATGTCAGACTCTTCGCCTTTGGTGTCGTACACTTCTGCGCTTTCGCGGATATCGCCGTCGAAGGTCAGAATGTTGATCATCGGCAGGGCGTGACGACGGCCGACTTCGTAGTCGTTGAAGTCGTGCGCTGGGGTGATTTTTACGCAGCCGGTGCCTTTTTCCATGTCGGCGTGTTCGTCGCCCACAATCGGAATACGGCGGTTTACCAGCGGCAGCACCACGAATTTGCCGATCAGATCTTTATAACGTGGATCTTCCGGGTTAACGGCTACGCCGGTATCGCCCAGCAGAGTTTCCGGACGAGTCGTTGCGACCACCAGGTAATCTTTGCCGTCGGCGGTTTTCGCGCCGTCGGCCAGCGGATAGCGGATGTGCCACATGGAGCCTTTAGACTCGCGGTTTTCCACTTCCAGGTCAGAAATTGCGGTGCGCAGTTTCGGATCCCAGTTTACCAGGCGCTTGCCGCGGTAAATCAGGTCTTCTTTATACAGGCGCACGAAGACTTCTTTCACGGCGTTGGACAGGCCTTCGTCCATGGTGAAGCGCTCGCGCTCCCAGTCCACGGAGTTGCCGAGACGACGCATCTGGCGGGTAATGGTACCGCCGGATTCTGCCTTCCACTGCCAGATTTTGTCGATGAACGCGTCGCGACCGTAGTCGTGGCGGGTTTTACCTTCTTCAGCGGCAATTTTACGCTCAACCACCATCTGGGTTGCGATACCCGCGTGGTCAGTCCCCGCCTGCCACAGGGTGTTTTTACCCTGCATGCGCTGGTAACGGATCATGGTGTCCATGATGGTCTGCTGGAAAGCATGTCCCATATGCAAACTGCCGGTGACGTTCGGCGGCGGGATCATGATGCAGAAGGACTCTTTGCTTTCGTCGCCGTTAGGCTTGAAATAGCCCTGCTGTTCCCAGTGCTCGTAAAGCGGCTGTTCGATATCGCGTGGGTTATATGTCTTTTCCATTATTTCCAGGTTGCCGTATTCAGGTTAAAACCAGCCAGGCGGTACGCTTTATAGCGTTCGCGCGCCAGTTGTTTCAAAGATTCTTCGTAAGGGACAAAGTCTACCACTTCTGTGAAAGCGGTGGCAAAATCTGCAAAGTCTACCCGCAGGCTAATGAGAATATCGCGCGCGCTGCTGTTGCGCTTCTGCGGCCAGGCAATTTCAACCGGCGCTCCACCGCGCGGGCCTTCGCCCGACAGGTTATGCGGCACAAAACTCTCCGGCGGGCGGGCCCACAGCGCTTCATCAAGGCGAATCGCCTGCTGCTCATCTTCACAGGCAATCAACACGCGTTTACCTGCGCGCCAACGTTCTGCGGCAATGTCACACACCAGCTGTTCGACGGCGCTGAGGCCATCCTGATGCGTGTCGTTGTCCAGAAGGTAGAACGTTGCATTCTTCATATATGGGGCTTCTTGTCGTGGATTTAAATGCAAAGCCGGGGGGGGCTACGCTTACCCGGCCTACGGTTGAGTGACGTTGTAGGCCGGGTAAGGCGAAGCCGCCACCCGGCGTTTTTCATCACTCGTCGCCGTTAAAACCCGCACGATTAAGCAGGAACTGCGACAGCAGCGCGACCGGACGACCGGTTGCGCCCTTGGCTTTACCGGAGCGCCATGCGGTGCCCGCGATATCCAGGTGCGCCCAGTTGTACTTGCGGGTGAAGCGCGCCAGGAAGCAGCCCGCGGTGATCGCACCGCCAGGACGACCGCCGATGTTCGCCATATCCGCAAAGTTGGACTCCAGCTGCTCCTGGAACTCATCGCCCAGCGGCAGACGCCACGCGCGGTCACCGGCCTGTTCGGACGCGCCGATAAGCTCGTGTGCCAGCGGGTTGTGGTTCGACATCAGGCCGGTGATGTGGTGGCCCAGCGCAATCACGCAGGCGCCGGTCAGCGTTGCCACGTCGATTACCGCTTCAGGTTCGAAGCGCTCAACGTAGGTCAGCACATCGCACAGTACCAGACGGCCTTCGGCGTCGGTATTCAGCACTTCAACAGTCTGGCCGGACATGGTGGTCAGCACGTCTCCAGGACGGTAAGCGCGACCGCCAGGCATGTTTTCACAGCCCGCCAGCACGCCGATGACGTTAATCGGCAACTGAAGCTCAGCGACCATGCGCATGACGCCGTAAACCGCCGCCGCACCGCACATGTCGTACTTCATCTCGTCCATGCCTTCGGCAGGCTTGATGGAGATACCGCCGGAGTCGAAAGTCAGGCCTTTACCGACCAGTACGATCGGGCGCGCGTCTTCGGACGGGTTGCCCTTGTACTCAATCACCGACATCAGGGATTCGTTCTGCGAGCCGTTGCCGACCGCCAGATAAGAGTGCATTCCCAGCTCTTTCATCTGCTGTTCGCCGATGACGCGAGTGATGACATTCTTGCTGTAGGAATCCGCCAGCTGACGCGCCTGAGAGGCCAGGTACGCGGCGTTACAGATGTTTGGCGGCATGTTGCCGAGATCTTTAGCGGCTTTAATACCGGCGGCAATCGCCAGACCGTGCTGAATAGCGCGCTCGCCGCTGGTCAGCTCACGGCGTGTAGGCACGTTGAAGACCATTTTACGCAGCGGGCGGCGCGGCTCGCTTTTATTGGTCTTGAGCTGGTCGAAGCTGTACAGGCTCTCTTTTGCGGTTTCGACGGCCTGGCGCACTTTCCAGTAGGTGTTACGGCCTTTGACGTGCAGTTCCGTCAGGAAGCAGACGGCTTCCATTGAGCCGGTATCATTCAGGGTATTAATCGTTTTCTGAATCACCTGCTTATACTGACGCTCATCCAGCTCACGCTCTTTGCCGCAGCCAATCAGCAGAATGCGTTCGGACAGGACGTTCGGAACATGGTGCAGTAACAGCGTCTGCCCAGGTTTACCTTCCAGTTCGCCACGGCGCAGCAGGGCGCTGATGTAGCCGTCACTGATTTTATCGAGTTGTTCGGCGATCGGGGAGAGTCGGCGCGGTTCAAACACGCCCACAACGATGCAGGCACTCCGCTGTTTCTCCGGGCTACCGCTTTTTACACTGAACTCCATGCACTACGCTCCTGAATCTTAAAGACAACGGCGGCAGCTACGGATAGAATTGAAACCTTTCGTAACTCATGTCCGCGGTTGTGGTGACTTCGTGTTAATCTTACGTTACTACGGTTTCGGCACGTCATTAAATGTTCTGAAGCGCGAATCCGCCGGGTTTTTTAATCTTAGCGATGATTTCGACGACTCAAGAGAATAAATGACGTTTAAGCCATGAAACAAGCTAAATTCCTGCAAAAGACGAGTTTTAACGGGCGTATTTAAAGTGATAATCATAAGATATCTGGTGCGGGAGACGCTGAAGAGCCAACTGGCGATCCTCTTTATCCTTCTTCTGATCTTTTTCTGTCAGAAGCTGGTCAAGATCCTCGGCGCGGCGGTTGACGGTGAAATCCCAACAAATCTGGTGCTTTCTCTGCTCGGATTAGGCGTGCCTGAAATGGCGCAGCTCATTCTGCCGTTAAGCCTTTTCCTCGGTTTACTGATGACGCTCGGTAAGCTGTATACCGAAAGTGAAATCACGGTGATGCACGCCTGCGGCTTAAGCAAAGCCGTGTTGGTGAAAGCGGCTATGGTGCTGGCGTTGTTCACGGGGATCGTTGCTGCCGTAAACGTCATGTGGGCAGGCCCGGCATCATCCCGTCATCAGGACGAAGTGCTGGCGGAAGCAAAAGCTAACCCGGGGTTGGCCGCGCTGGCCCAGGGTCAGTTCCAGCAGGCCACCGACGGTAACTCTGTTCTCTTTATCGAAAGCGTTGACGGCAGCCGCTTTAACGATGTGTTTCTTGCTCAGTTGCGTACTAAAGGTAACGCCCGTCCTTCCGTGGTGGTCGCCGATTCTGGTCAACTGGCGCAGCGTAAAGATGGTTCACAGGTTGTGACGCTGAACAAAGGGACGCGCTTTGAAGGCACAGCGATGCTGCGCGATTTCCGTATCACCGATTTCCAGAACTACCAGGCGATTATTGGTCATCAGGCCGTCGCGCTCGATCCGACTGACACCGAACAAATGGATATGCGTACCCTGATCAACACCGATACCGATCGTGCGCGTGCTGAACTGCACTGGCGCATCACGCTGGTATTCACCGTGTTTATGATGGCATTGATGGTTGTTCCGCTGAGCGTGGTGAACCCGCGTCAGGGACGCGTGCTGTCGATGCTTCCGGCCATGCTGTTGTATCTGGTGTTCTTCCTGCTCCAGACGTCAATTAAGTCCAACGGTGGCAAAGGAAAAATTGACCCGGTTGTCTGGACCTGGGTAGTGAATGGTCTGTATCTGCTGCTGGCGGTGGGCCTCAACTTGTGGGATACGGTGCCAATGCGTCGAATCCGTGCCCGGTTTACGCGTAAAGGAGCCATCTAATGCAGGCATTTGGCGTTCTTGACCGCTATATCGGTAAAACGATTTTTACCACCATCATGATGACCCTGTTCATGCTGGTGTCGCTCTCCGGCATTATCAAGTTTGTCGACCAGCTGAAAAAAGCCGGGCAGGGGAGCTATGACGCGCTGGGCGCGGGGATGTATACCCTGCTCAGCGTGCCAAAAGACGTGCAAATCTTCTTCCCGATGGCGGCCTTGCTCGGCGCGCTGCTGGGGCTGGGGATGCTGGCGCAGCGTAGCGAACTGGTGGTGATGCAGGCTTCCGGCTTTACCCGTATGCAGGTTGCGCTGTCCGTCATGAAAACCGCGATCCCACTGGTGCTGTTGACCATGGCGATTGGCGAGTGGGTGGCGCCGCAGGGCGAACAGATGGCGCGTAACTACCGCGCTCAGGCCATGTACGGCGGCTCACTGCTCTCAACGCAGCAAGGTCTGTGGGCGAAAGACGGTAATAGCTTCGTCTATATCGAGCGCGTGAAAGGTGATGACGAACTGGGCGGTGTGAGTATTTACACCTTTAACGATGAACGTCGTTTGAAGTCTGTGCGTCACGCCTCCTCTGCAAAATTTGATGCTGAACACAAACAGTGGCGTCTCTCTCAGGTGGATGAGTCTGACCTGAACGATCCGAAACAGATCACCGGGACGCAGACGGTTTCCGGTACCTGGAAGACCAACCTGACGCCGGACAAGCTGGGCGTGGTTGCGCTGGACCCTGATGCGCTCTCTATCAGCGGCCTGCATAACTACGTGAAGTATCTGAAGTCGAGTGGACAAGACGCCGGGCGTTATCAGCTCAATATGTGGAGCAAAATTTTCCAGCCGATGTCTGTCGCGGTAATGATGCTGATGGCGCTGTCGTTTATCTTCGGTCCATTGCGTAGCGTGCCGATGGGCGTGCGCGTCGTGACCGGGATCAGCTTCGGCTTTGTGTTCTACGTCCTCGACCAGATCTTCGGTCCGTTGACGCTGGTTTACGGTATCCCGCCGATTATCGGCGCGCTGCTGCCAAGCGCCAGCTTCTTCCTGATCAGCCTCTGGCTGCTGCTAAAACGTTCCTGATTGTTCTCTCCTCGCTTCCGGTGTGCCGGAAGCGAGGCTAATCTCCTGTTTCACCCCGCACTTTTTCTCACAACCTTCAACGCCTCGCTGCGAATTTGAGTATTATTGAGCGATAACGTCGTGAAGGGATCCCCTATGAAGCAAATTCGAATGCTGGCCCAGTATTACGTCGACCTGATGATGAAGCTCGGGCTGGTGCGTTTCTCCTTACTGCTGGCACTGGCGCTGGTCGTTCTGGCGATTGTCGTGCAAATGGCCGTGACCATGGTTCTGCATGGTCAGGTTGAAAGCATCGACGTGATCCGCTCTATTTTCTTCGGCCTGTTGATCACGCCGTGGGCGGTCTATTTCCTGTCGGTGGTAGTGGAGCAACTGGAGGAGTCCCGTCAGCGTTTATCAAAACTGGTGGATAAGCTGGAAGAGATGCGCGATCGCGATCTCAAGCTTAACGTCCAGCTCAAGGATAATATTGCGCAGTTGAATCAGGAGATTTCGGACCGCGAGAAGGCTGAAGCTGAACGTCAGGCTACGCTGGAGCAACTGAAAATCGAGATGAAAGAGCGCGAAGTGACGCAGATCCAGCTCGAACAACAATCCTCTTTCCTGCGCTCCTTCCTGGATGCCTCGCCGGATCTGGTTTTCTATCGTAACGAAGATAAAGAATTCTCCGGCTGTAACCGCGCAATGGAGCTGCTGACCGGCAAAAGTGAAAAACAGCTGGTTAACCTCAAACCGCAGGATGTCTATTCCGAAGAAGCGGCTGCCAAAGTGATGGAGACGGATGAAAAAGTCTTCCGCCACAACGTGTCGCTCACCTATGAACAGTGGCTGGATTATCCCGACGGGCGTAAAGCCTGCTTTGAGATCCGCAAAGTGCCGTATTACGACCGCGTGGGGAAACGCCACGGGCTGATGGGCTTTGGCCGCGATATCACCGAGCGTAAGCGCTATCAGGATGCGCTGGAACGCGCCAGCCGCGACAAGACCACCTTTATCTCAACCATCAGCCACGAGCTGCGTACGCCGCTGAACGGCATCGTTGGGCTAAGCCGTATTCTTCTCGACACCGACCTGACCGGCGAGCAGGAAAAATACCTCAAAACGATCCATGTCTCGGCAGTCACGCTGGGCAATATCTTTAACGATATTATCGACATGGATAAAATGGAGCGCCGTAAGGTGCAGCTTGATAACCAGCCAGTGGATTTCACCGGTTTCCTGGCAGACCTGGAGAACCTCTCCGGCCTGCAGGCCCAGCAAAAAGGGCTGAGCTTTGTGATGGAGCCAACCCTGCCGCTGCCGCATAAAGTGGTTACGGACGGCACGCGCCTGCGCCAGATCCTGTGGAACTTGATCAGCAACGCCGTGAAGTTTACCCAGAAGGGGCGGGTTGCGGTGCGTATTCGCTATGACGAAGGGGATATGCTGCACTTCGAGGTTGAGGACTCGGGTATCGGCATTCCGCAGGAAGAGCAGGATAAGATCTTTGCCATGTACTACCAGGTAAAAGACAGTAACGGCGGTAAACCGGCTACCGGGACCGGTATTGGTCTGGCGGTGTCGAAACGTCTGGCGAAAAGCATGGGCGGTGATATCACGGTTGCCAGCCATCCGGGCAAAGGTTCAACCTTTACCCTGACGGTGCATGCGCCTGCGGTGGCTGAAGAGGTGGAAGATACCTTTGAGAACGACGATATGCCGCTGCCCGCTCTGCATGTTCTGTTGGTGGAGGACATCGAACTGAACGTGATTGTGGCGCGTTCCGTACTGGAAAAACTCGGTAACAGCGTGGATGTGGCGATGACAGGTAAAGCGGCGCTGGAGATGTTTACGCCTGGCGAGTATGACCTGGTCCTGCTGGATATTCAGCTTCCTGACATGACCGGGCTGGATATCTCCCGTGAGCTTACGCGCAAATATGCTGCCGATGAGCTGCCGCCGCTGGTGGCGCTGACGGCGAACGTACTGAAAGACAAAAAAGAGTACCTCGATGCCGGTATGGATGATGTGCTCAGCAAGCCGCTGGCGGTGCCTGCCCTGACCGCCATGATCAAGAAGTTCTGGGATACCCGTGATGAAGAGGAGAGCACCATGACGTCTGTTGATAGCGCGAAAGCACATACCCTACTCGATACCGCAATGCTGGAGCAGTATATCGATCTGGTGGGGCCAAAACTGATTACCGATGGTCTGGCGGTTTTCGAAAAAATGATGCCGGGCTACTTAAGCGTGCTTGAGTCCAACCTGACGGCGCGCGATCGGAAAGGTATTGTTGAAGAGGGGCACAAAATCAAAGGTGCGGCCGGCTCGGTGGGGCTACGCCATCTTCAGCAGTTGGGTCAACAGATTCAATCGCCTGATTTACCTGCGTGGGAAGATAATGTTGGTGAATGGGTTGAAGAGATGAAACAAGAGTGGCAAAACGATGTGGCGGTACTGAAAGCCTGGGTGGATGCCAGAAAAAAATGACCCCGGCTTAACCGGGGTGCGCGAATACTGCGCCAACACCAGGGAAATCGTGGCTGCGCCTGATTTTTCGTGTTGTTTTCGCTTGGACGCCGCCTGAATATTGAGGCCGCACGCAGATAAGATAGCAAATCTTAAATGGTTTGTTACATGAATCAGTGAAATGTGTGAAGCATAGCGGTTTAATCAGAATTTTTAATGTGCTTCAGCAGGTTGCAAAGAAGGAACGTCATAATGAAAAAGATTGGTGTCGTGCTGAGCGGTTGTGGTGTTTACGACGGTTCAGAGATACATGAAGCCGTATTAACGCTGCTGGCATTATCTCGTCAGGGCGCTGAAGCGATCTGCTTCGCGCCGGATAAAAGCCAGGCGGATGTGATCAACCATCTTACCGGCGAGCCGATGGCGGAAACGCGTAACGTCCTGATTGAAGCCGCGCGTATCGCCCGGGGCGCTGTCCAACCCCTGGCGCAGGCTGATGCCTCAACGCTGGATGCGTTGATCGTGCCGGGTGGCTTTGGCGCAGCTAAAAATCTCAGCACTTTTGCTTCGGAAGGGGCAGAGTGCCATGTCGATCCCGATTTAAAACGGCTTGCCCAGGCGCTGCATGCAGCAGGCAAGCCGCTGGGTTTCATCTGTATTGCCCCGGCCATGCTGCCCCGGATCTTTGACTTCCCGCTGCGCCTGACCATCGGGACCGATATTGACACCGCAGAGATCGTCGAAGATATGGGCGGCGAGCATGTTCCTTGTCCGGTGGATGATATTGTGGTCGATGAAGACAACAAGATCGTCACCACGCCCGCCTATATGCTGGCGCAATCCATCGCTGAAGCTGCTACGGGCATTGATAAGCTGGTGGACAGAGTGCTGGTTCTCTCGGAATGAGCCGTAAATTTGCTGCGGGTACGTGGATAAAACGTACCCTGTTACGCGTTGTGCTTGTACTGGCCGTCTTCTGGGGCGGCGGGATCGCCTTATTCAGCATTCTGCCGGTACCCTTTTCCGCCGTGATGGTTGAGCGCCAGCTCAGCGCGTGGTTGACCGGTGATTTCGGCTATGTCGCCCATTCGGACTGGGTAAGCATGGATGAGATCTCACCGTTCATGGGGCTGGCCGTGATTGCGGCAGAAGATCAGAAATTCCCGGAGCACTGGGGTTTTGACATGGCGGCCATCGAGAAGGCGCTCGCCCACAACGAGCGTCATGAAAATCGCGTGCGCGGTGCGTCGACGTTGTCGCAGCAGACGGCCAAAAACCTGTTTTTATGGGATGGTCGAAGCTGGGTGCGAAAAGGGCTGGAAGCGGGGTTAACCCTGGGGATGGAAACGGTCTGGAGCAAAAAGCGCATTCTGACCGTCTATCTCAACGTCGCTGAGTTTGGCGACGGCATATTCGGCGTGGAAGCTGCCGCGCAGCGTTATTTCAATAAGCCAGCCAGCCGTCTGAGTATGTCAGAAGCGGCGCTATTGGCCGCTGTTTTACCGAATCCCATCCGTTTTAAAGCGAGTGCGCCGTCAGGGTACGTGCGAAGCCGTCAGGCATGGATCATGCGCCAGATGCGTCAGCTAGGTGGGGAAGGGTTTATGCAGCGAAATAATCTTATGTAGGGCGGGTAAGCGCAGCGCCACCCGCCTGACTGGCAGACCTTAATCTTCGTCGAACCCTGCGTTGAACAGCGCAATCACCGCCGCCAGCGCTTCCTCTTCCTGGGGGCCGGTGGCCTCGACTTCAATCTGGCGACCTTTCGCTGAGTCCAGCATCAGCAGCGCAATGACGCTATTCGCTTCAGCTTCAGTGCCTTCGTCATTGCGCAGCAAAACGTCTGCATCAAAACCCTGCATCAGTTCAAACAATTTCATTGCCGGGCGTGCATGCATGCCCAGCTTGTTGGTGATCTCAACGGTTTGTTTTACGGTCATGTTTTACGTTTTTCCAGCGTGCGATGACGGGACTGAACGTTCTTTCCGCGTGAGCGGAAGTAGTCGGCCAGCTGTTCGGCGATATAAACCGAACGATGTTTACCGCCGGTACAGCCAATCGCTACCGTCAGATAGCTACGATTGTTTGTCTCCAGCATAGGTAACCATAGCTCAAGGTAGCTTCGCGTCTGGTAGATAAAATTGTGAACTTCTGTGTGTCTGTCGAGGAAGGCCGCCACGGGCTTATCCAGACCGGTCATTGGACGCAGTTTGGGATCCCAGTGCGGGTTCGGCAGGAAGCGCACGTCGAAAACATAATCCGCATCGATAGGAATGCCGTGCTTAAAGCCGAAGGATTCAAACACCATCGTCAATTCACGCTCGCGTTTACCCAGCAGACGGGTTCGCAGCATTTCCGCCAGTTCGTGCACGGACATTTCGGAGGTGTCAACAATCAGGTCGGCCCGGGAGCGCAGTGGTTCCAGCAGATCGCTCTCTTCGTCGATGGCACTTTCCAGCGAAAGGTTTTTACTGGAAAGCGGGTGCAAACGACGGGTATCGCTGTAGCGACGGATCAGGGTGTTACGATCGGCATCAAGGAACAACAGCTGAGGCGAGAAGCACTCTGGCAGATTGCTCATGGCCTGTTCAAAGACCTCAGGTGATTCTGGCATGTTACGGACATCGATGCTGACGGCGGCAGAAATTTGTCTGTCCGCTAGCGTCCGCGCCAGATCGGGCAACAGCACCACCGGCAGGTTATCTACGCAGTAAAACCCCATATCTTCCAGCGCGCGCAGGGCGACGGATTTCCCCGACCCCGAGCGACCACTGACGATCATCAGCACCATGTTCCGTTTCTCCTCAGGACAACAGATGTGAAGGCCATCTCCCGGTTACGCATCATCCTGATTGCCTTCTGCTTCAGTGATAATCTGGAAGAGCTCTTCATCACTTTGCGCTGAACGCAGTCGACGGCAAATGGTTTTATCGGCCAGGCGTTTAGCGACCAGCGACAACGTATGCAGATGGGTCTTTGTCTGGTCTGCTGGCACCAGCAGCGCGAAGAGGAGATCGACGGGCTGGTTATCAATGGCATCAAAGGCGATGGGTGTTTCAAGCTGCACAAACACGCCGACGGCACGCAAGGTGTCTTCTTCGAGTTTGCCATGCGGGATCGCGATGCCGTTGCCGATGCCGGTACTGCCCATTTTTTCACGGGTCAGGATAGCTTCGAACACCACCTGTGGCGGCAGGCCCAGCTGTTTTGCGGCCAGTTCACTGATGATCTCCAGCGCACGTTTTTTGCTCTGGCAGTGAACCCCACTGCGGGTACATTCCTGGTTAAGGACATTGCTCAGTTGAAGAGCCGAATCGTTGTTCATCATAATTTCACCTAAGCGCTAACTGTACAAATGGCCTGTTGTGTCGCACAACAGGCCGTCCTGCACCCGTTAACTGCCCGGACAATTAGTGTTGTTTCAGTTTATCTTTATGTTTATTGAGCTGTCGCGCAAGCTTATCAATCAAGCCGTCGATAGCAGCGTACATGTCTTGCCCTTCCGCACTGGCATGGAGTTCACCCCCGTTAACGTGCAGGGTTGCATCCGAGATATGAGTCACTTTCTCCACTTTCAACACAATATAGACCTGATTGATCCTTTCGAAATACTGTTCGAGCTTCGCGAACTTCGTGTTCAGAAACTCGCGTAAAGCCTCAGTAATCTCGACGTTGTGTCCTGTGATGTTGAGCTGCATAGTGTCTTCCTTATCGGTTGTGTCAAACCAGTTGTTTACGCTGGTTAGACGGCGGAATGGATAAAGACTCTCGATACTTCGCAACAGTACGACGTGCCACCATAATACCCTGGTCGGACAGCATGGTGGTTAACTTACTGTCACTCAGTGGCTTCGCGGGGTTCTCCGCGGCGATCAACTTCTTCACCAGTGCGCGAATGGCCGTTGACGAGGCTTCGCCGCCGCCTTCGGTATTCACATGACTGGAGAAGAAATACTTAAGCTCAAAAATACCGCGTGGACTGTGCAGATACTTCTGCGTGGTCACGCGAGAAATGGTTGATTCATGCATCTCGACGGCCTGGGCGATGTCCGCCAGTACCATCGGTTTCATAAACTCTTCGCCCTGCTCAAAAAAGGCCTGCTGTTGTTCAACAATACAGCGGCTCACGCGCAGCAGCGTGTCATTTCGACTCTCCAGACTTTTGATCAACCAGCGTGCTTCCTGCAAATTGCTACGAATATATTGATTATCGGAGTCATTGCGCGCGCTGGTGCACATGGAGGCGTACTGCTGGTTGATTTGCAGGCGAGGAATGCTGTCTGAGTTCAGCTCGACTACCCAGCGACCGTTGTGTTTTCTGACTAACACATCCGGAATGACATATTCCGGTTCGCTGGTCTGGATCGACTGGCCGGGACGCGGATCGAGAGACTGGATCAGATTCACCGCCTCTTTCAGCACCTCTTCTTTCAGACGCGTGACGCGCATCAGGGTGCGGAAATCGTGATTCGCCAGCAGATCAAGATGATCGCTGATGATTAAGCGGGCTTCTTCAATCCACGGCGTCTCTTTGGCGAACTGCGACAGTTGGATCAGCAGGCAATCGCGGAGATCTTTCGCGGCCACACCGACCGGGTCGAAACGCTGAATGCGCTTCAGAACCGCTTCGATCTCTTCGAGTTCGATCTCGTCGTCGCCGATACTTTCCAGGATGTCGTCCAGGGTTACGGTTAAATAACCCGTATCGTCAACGGCATCGACAATCGAGGTCGCAATGGCGCGGTCGGTATCAGAGAAGGGGGTCAACTCCACTTGCCACATCAGGTAATCCTGTAGTGACTGGGTGGTTTCACCCTGATAAACCGGTAGCTCGTCGTCCTGGTAGTCTGCACGCGTGCCGGAAGGGGTTCCGGCGGTGTAGATTTCATCCCAGCTGGCGTCCAGCGGCAGCTCGTCCGGCATCTCTTTTTGTTCGAGCGCATCAGCGGTGTCGAGCGTTTCAGTGTCCTGCGTTTGCTGGGTTTCTACCTCGTCATGAAGATCGGTTTGCTCCAGCAACGGATTACTGTCCAGCGCCTGCTGGAGCTCCTGCTGGAGTTCTAACGTGGACAGCTGCAACAGACGAATCGCCTGCTGTAGCTGCGGCGTCATCGCCAGTTGTTGGCTGAGCCTTAATTGCAAACCTTGCTTCATGTTCAGAGCATTTTTCTCCGGTTCGGCGTTACGTTACCTCTACCCTATCAGAGTCTGAAGTCTTCCCCAAGGTACACGCGCTTAACATGCTCATCTTCGAGGATTTGCTGCGGTGTACCGTGGGCAATCAGATGGCCCTGGCTCACAATGTAGGCGCGTTCACAGACGGCCAGCGTTTCACGGACGTTGTGGTCGGTGATCAGCACGCCAAGCCCGCTGTCGCGCAGGTGTTCGATAATGCGTTTGATATCAATAACGGAGATCGGGTCAACGCCCGCGAAGGGTTCATCCAGCAGGATGAATTTCGGGTTGGCGGCCAGCGCACGGGCAATCTCGACACGACGACGCTCACCCCCGGACAACGCCTGACCAAGACTGTCGCGAAGATGTTCGATATGAAACTCTTCCATCAGCTCGTTGGCGCGGTCAGTGCGCTGCTCGCTGGTCAGGTCGTCACGGATCTGCAGCACGGCCATCAGGTTGTCGTAGACGCTCAAACGACGAAAGATTGAGGCTTCCTGCGGCAGGTAGCCGATACCACGGCGCGCGCGCGCGTGCAGCGGCAGCAGGCTAATGTCTTCGTCATCAATGATGATGTTGCCAGCATCACGCGGCACAATGCCCACCACCATGTAGAAGGTGGTGGTTTTCCCTGCACCGTTAGGGCCAAGCAAACCTACAATTTCGCCGGAGTTGACGGTCAGGCTGACATCTTCGACGACACGGCGGCCCTTATACGCTTTCGCGAGGTTTTTTGCAGTTAATGTTGCCATAACGAATTAGTTACTCTTCTTTTGTGCCGGAGCCTGGCCTTTGCCTTTATCCTGCAGCTGCGATGGAACCAGCACGGTGGTGACGCGTTTGCCTTTCTCGCTGGAGGCCTGCATTTTCTGTTCTTTGACCAGATAGGTGATCTTGTCGCCTGTAATATTGCTGTCCAGCTGTTCCAGATAGGCGTTACCGGTCAGGATGACCAGATCCTTCGCCAGCTCATAGTGCATATGCGAGGCGCGGCCTTTCACCGGTTTGCCGTTGTCCTGCATCTGGTAGAACGTGGCCGGATTACCATAGCCATCAATAATCTCTTTGCCCTGCTCGCCGCCCGGACGGGTAACGACCACTTTATCGGCGTTAATTTTGATGGTGCCCTGGGTCATCACGACGTTACCGGTGAAGGTGACGACGTTACCTTGCATATCAAGGGACTGAGTGTCGGATTCGATATGAATCGGCTGTTCGGTATCGCCAGTCACAGCAATCGCGGGAAGACTGGCCGCCAGCAGTGCGCTGGCGATAATGGCTTTAAGGCTGAGTTTGTTTGTTTTGAATTTCATAGGAGGTTCTAACCTTTTCAATCAGCTCGGCGTTTTTGCTGCGTAAGTTCCCGCGCATTCTTAAACCGCTGGAATTAAATGTTGTGCCATACAGTGTGACCAAATCTTGCGAAGTCACGTCCTGGGTCACCAGGTTGATCTGGGCGTTATCCGTCGTAATTTTGCGCAGCTGTGAGTCAGCGGTCAGGGCGTTGACTTCAACGTGGCCGTACAGATAAAGCATACGGTCATTTGTCAGTTTTGCCCGGTCTGACTTAATTGACCATGTCGGGTTTTTGTCAGTATCAAAAGTGGTCATCACCGGTTGGGTAAACCACGAGATACCGTCATCGGAAAAATATTCCACATGCTGGGCAATCAGGCGATAGTTCAGCGCACCTTCAGGGCTATACACCACAGTATCACTGTGATCGCTTTTATAGGTTGGGTCGCTCGTGTTAACCACTTCTGTTTGTGCATCGTCACGGTCGGCAAGGTTCACGCCAATCAGTATCAATGCGACAAGCGAAAGCAGAATGATAACCCAACGTCTGGTTTTACTCATATCGATTGCCCTTTGGCCTCATCAAGCTTGCCCTGCGCGAGCAGAAGCAGATCGCAGACTTCACGGACCGCCCCACGTCCACCGTTGATCCGGGTGACGTAATCCGCGCGTGGGAGAAGCAGCGGATGCGCGTCAGCAACCGCTACGCTCAGACCCACTTCCGCCATCACCGGCCAGTCGATCAAATCATCGCCAACATAGGCCACGTTCTCAGGTGCGATAGCCAGGTTCGCCAGCAAATCGTTAAAGGCGACCATTTTATCGGACTGCCCCTGATACAAATGGGTAATGCCCAGCGTTTCGCAGCGGTCTTCTAAAAGTTTAGCTTTCCGTCCGGTGATAATAGCAACTTCAATGCCGGACGTGAGCGCGCAACGAATGCCGTACCCGTCGCGAACGTTAAATGCTTTCAGCTCTTCGCCGCTATTGCCCATATAAATCAGGCCATCGGAGAGCACGCCATCCACATCAAGGATCAACAGACGAATGTTTTCCGCCTTTGCCATCATGTGCGCGCTTACCGGACCATAACAGGTTGCAAGGGATGCACCCGCATTACTCATTGTCTTATCCTTCATTACACTACGCCTGCGCGCAGAAGATCATGCATATGTACCACACCCAGCAACTGGTCGCCATCGGCAACCATCACTGCGGTAATATGACGGGACTGCATCAGGTTTAGGACATCTACCGCAAGGATGCCCGGACGCACGCGAATTCCGCCTGGCGTCATGACGTCTGCGATACCCAATGTGCGAACGTCCACGCCCATATCGAACACCCGGCGTAAGTCGCCGTCGGTGAATATTCCCTGAATTTTCATCAGATCGTCGCACACCACCGTCATACCCAGATTTTTACGGGTAATTTCCAGTAACGCGTCGCGCAGGGAAGCCTCTTTGCTGACGTGAGGGATCTCATCGCCCGTGTGCATAATATCGTTGACCCTGAGCAGCAGCTTACGGCCCAGCGCACCGCCTGGGTGAGAAAGCGCAAAATCTTCTGGGGTAAAACCACGGGCTTCAAGCAGCGCAACGGCAAGGGCATCGCCCATCACCAGTGCTGCCGTCGTGCTGGACGTTGGCGCAAGGCCAAGCGGGCAGGCTTCTTTGGGCACTTTTACGCACAGATGAATATCCGCCGCACGCGCCATGCTGCTTTCCGGGCGGCTGGTCATACAGATAAGCGGGACCTGTAGTCTCTTCAGTACCGGGATCAGGGCCAGGATCTCATTGGATTCACCGGAATTCGACAGTGCGATAACCACGTCCTGCGGGGTGACCATCCCGAGGTCGCCGTGCGCGGCTTCCCCTGGGTGCACGAAGAACGATGACGTTCCCGTGCTGGCAAAGGTCGCCGCCATTTTGCGTCCAATGTGGCCGGACTTGCCCATTCCCATTACCACGACTTTACCGGCACAGTAGAGTATCTTCTCACATGCCAGACTAAAATCCTGATTAATGTACTGATCTAACTGCGCCAGACCTTCACGTTCAATCTCCAGAACTTCTTTTCCTGCTTTCTGAAAGTCAAAACCCGGCTGCAATTCTATTTGCGACATAATGCGTTTCCGTTTACCCAGAGAGAAGCGGCGAGAGCCAGTACAGCATCGCCATCCATACGATAAATCCACCCGTCAGCAGTGCGCCTGCGCCTTTGCCTATTTGTCGTTGCCGCCGCCAGCAGAGCAGGGCAAAAATGACGCTGACAAGCAACATCACCCCGTAATCGCGCGTGAACGCCATCGGGTTAAACGGCCCCGGTGAGATCAGGGCTGGCAGGCCCGTCACGATCGCGATATTGAAAATATTCGAGCCGATGATATTACCAATGGCGATATCATCTTCACCTTTGCGCGCGCCCGCGATGGCGGTGGCCAGCTCAGGCAGACTGGTACCGATAGCAATCACCGTCAGGCCGATTGTCAGTTCGCTCATGGCGAAATAGTTTGCCAGCACCGTCGCGTTATCGACGACCATGCGCGTTGCCATCGGCATAATGATTAGCGCGACGCCCAGCCACAATAACGCCACAGGCAGCGTACCTTCACGCGGGAGTTCGGCAACCTGTTCTCGGGTCAGGCTGTCGTGCCCCTGTTTTTCTGCCTGACGGGCGATTTTAACACTATACAGCAGCCATATCCCGGCGAGGGCGAGCAAGAAAATGCCATCATCGTAGCTCAGCACCCCGTCATACAGCACATAGCCCGCCAGCAAACTTACGATTAACATTAGCGGCAATTCACGGCGCAGAACATCGGAATGCACGCGAAATGGGTGCAGCAATGCGGCTAAACCTAAAATCAGTAGGATATTGACGATGTTGGAGCCAATCGCGGTGCCAATAGCAAGGTCTGTCTGGTCATGCAGCGATGCCGTGACAGAGACGATGATTTCAGGGAGTGAGGTGCCGACGCTAACAACCGTCATTCCGATGACGAGAGGGGGGACGCCAATCAGTCGGCACAAAATTGATGCGGCAAACACTAAACGGTCAGCACTGTAGACCACCAAAAGTAAACCAATTATTAACAGTGCTGTTGCTAAAAGCATCAAAAGTCCTTTCTTCAGGTATACTTGCCGGTCCACCGCGCAGGAATTGTTGGCGCTGCATACAGCCTGAGTCGTAACGAATTCCTAATTTTGACTTTATGCGCCGGAAAAGTAAAACAAATGCCAGCTTTCGCTAACCTCTACAGGCAATATTCTGTAAAAATGTGGCGTTTAGGGCTGATTTAAGCCTCATGCTTAGCCTGAGGCAGGGCAAGAAAGGAACCATAAATGAGCCAAACGATGGCGAATTTAGTCGATGTCCGTGGTGTCAGTTTCTCTCGCGGCAACCGATTGATATTTGATGATATTTCGCTGACTGTGCCGCATGGCAAAATCACCGCCATTATGGGCCCGTCAGGGATCGGTAAAACGACGTTGCTGCGTCTTATTGGGGGGCAAATTCCCCCGGACGGCGGCGAAATCCTCTTCGACGGCGAGAACGTCCCGGAGATGTCGCGCTCGCGTCTGTATACCGTCCGCAAACGCATGAGCATGCTCTTTCAGTCGGGGGCTTTGTTCACGGATATGAACGTCTTTGACAACGTGGCGTACCCGCTGCGTGAACATACCCATCTACCGCCCGAACTGCTGAAAAGCACCGTCATGATGAAGCTTGAAGCCGTTGGTCTGCGGGGCGCGGCGAAATTGATGCCGTCTGAACTCTCTGGCGGTATGGCTCGCCGTGCCGCGCTGGCGCGTGCCATTGCGCTTGAACCCGATTTAATCATGTTTGACGAACCGTTTGTGGGACAAGACCCTATTACCATGGGCGTGCTGGTGAAGTTAATTTCTGAATTAAACAGCGCGCTGGGCGTCACCTGCATTGTGGTATCACACGATGTGCCGGAAGTGTTGAGCATTGCCGATTACGCCTACATCGTGGCGGACAAAAAGATCGTCGCACACGGTAGCGCCCAGGCGCTGCAGGAAAATTGCGATCCGCGGGTGCGGCAGTTCCTCGACGGTATTGCCGATGGCCCTGTGCCATTCCGCTACCCGGCTGGCGACTATCGTGACGATTTACTGGGAATAGGGAGTTAAGCCACTCATGCTGTTAAATGCGTTGGCTGCGCTCGGACACCGTGGCATAAAAACCATCAGGACGTTCGGGCGTGCCGGATTGATGTTATTCAACGCGCTGGTCGGCAAACCGGAATTCCGCAAGCACGCGCCTTTGCTGGTGCGGCAACTTTATAATGTCGGCGTGTTGTCGATGCTGATCATCATCGTGTCCGGTCTGTTTATTGGTATGGTGCTTGGGCTGCAAGGCTACCTGGTGCTGACAACCTACAGTGCGGAAACCAGTCTCGGAATGCTGGTGGCGCTCTCGCTGCTGCGTGAGCTGGGGCCGGTTGTTGCTGCGCTGCTGTTCGCCGGACGCGCGGGCTCTGCCTTAACGGCAGAAATCGGATTGATGCGCGCCACCGAGCAACTTTCCAGTATGGAAATGATGGCGGTCGATCCGCTGCGTCGCGTCATCTCACCACGTTTTTGGGCGGGTGTGATTTCGTTACCGCTGCTGACTATCCTCTTTGTGGCGGTCGGTATCTGGGGTGGGTCGTTAGTCGGCGTGCACTGGAAAGGGATTGATGCCGGTTTCTTCTGGTCCGCGATGCAGGACGCCATCGACCTGCGGATGGATCTTGTGAACTGTCTAATCAAGAGCGTGGTCTTTGCCATTACGGTCACCTGGATTGCGTTATTCAACGGGTATGATGCTATTCCAACCTCGGCAGGCATCAGCCGTGCAACGACACGTACCGTCGTTCATTCGTCGCTGGCCGTACTGGGTCTGGATTTTGTGCTCACCGCACTGATGTTTGGGAATTGAGTTCATGCAAACGAGAAAAAATGAAATTTGGGTTGGCGTATTCCTGTTACTGGCGCTGCTGGCAGCCCTGTTTATCTGCCTGAGAGCGGCGGATATCACCTCTGTCCGCACCGAGCCGACATATCGCGTTTATGCCACCTTCGATAACATCGGTGGCCTGAAGGCGCGCTCACCGGTCCGTATTGGCGGCGTGGTGATTGGACGCGTATCAGACATTACGCTGGATGAGAAAACCTATCTGCCGCGCGTAGCGATGGATATTGAAGAGCGTTATAACCACATTCCTGATACCAGCTCGCTCTCCATCCGTACCTCCGGTCTGCTTGGCGAACAATATCTGGCACTTAACGTTGGCTTTGAAGATCCTGAGCTGGGAACGACTATCCTTAAAGAGGGGAGCGTGATCCAGGATACGAAGTCCGCGATGGTGCTGGAAGATATGATTGGTCAGTTCCTTTACAACAGTAAAGGGGATGATAAAAAGTCTGACGCTGCCCCTGCGCAGAGTGAAGACCCTACCAATGTTGCGCCAACCCCTGGTGCTGCGAATTAATTTCAGGAGAAGTCATTCATGTTTAAACGACTGCTAATGGTTGCCATGCTGGTCATTGCCCCTCTCACTGCGGCGCAGGCTGCAGATCAGAGCAACCCGTACAAACAGATGGACGCGGCCGCGAAGAAAACCTTCGATCGTCTTAAAAATGAACAGCCGAAGATTCGTGCTAATCCTGATTACCTGCGTGATGTGGTCGATCAGGAACTGTTGCCGTATGTGCAGATAAAATATGCAGGCGCGCTGGTGCTGGGCCGTTACTACAAAGATGCGACCCCTGCACAGCGTGAGGCTTACTTTGCTGCGTTCCGTGAATACCTGAAACAGGCTTATGGCCAGGCGCTGGCCATGTACCACGGCCAGACCTACCAGATTGCGCCTGAACAGCCACTGGGCGATGCCACTATCGTGCCTATCCGCGTGACGATTAACGATCCTAACGGCCGTCCGCCGGTTCGTCTGGACTTCCAGTGGCGTAAAAACAGCCAGACTGGAAACTGGCAGGCGTATGACATGATTGCCGAAGGGGTGAGCATGATCACCACCAAACAGAATGAGTGGAGCGATCTGCTGCGCACGAAAGGCATTGATGGCCTGACCGCACAGCTGCAGTCTATCTCTCGTCAGAAAATTACCCTGGACGAGAAAAAGTAATGTCGCAGCAACTGAGCTGGTCGCGTGAAGGCGAGACGTTAAAGCTGTCTGGTGAGCTCGATCAGGATCTGCTGAACCCGCTGTGGGATAAACGCCACGAAGCCATGCAGGGCGTGACGCTGATTGATTTAAGCGATGTCTCGCGGGTCGATACGGCGGGTGTTGCGCTGCTCACCCATCTGATTGCAGTGGGTAAAACGCAGGGAGCAAGCGTCAGGCTTCACGGCGCGAGCGATAACGTCATGACCCTGGCGCAGCTTTATAATCTGCCTCAGGACGTTTTACCGCACTAATATTTTCAGTGCGTTACTTCTGAAAGCCCTGACAGTTTCATCGTCGGGGCTTTTTGCTTGTTTAAGACGACGCCACTTTGCTCTAAGATGTTGGGCTTGTTTTCACTATCAGATGATATAGACCCCATGGAAAATAATGAAATCCAGGCAGTGCTGATGAATGCACTCACCCTTCAGGAAGTCCACGTCTCAGGCGATGGCAGTCACTTCCAGGTTATTGCTGTGGGTGAGATCTTTGACGGGATGAGTCGTGTGAAGAAACAGCAGGCTGTCTATGCGCCGCTGATGGAATACATTGCGGATAACCGCATCCACGCCCTGTCGATTAAAGCGTTCACCCCGCAAGAGTGGGCACGCGATCGCAAACTAAACGGTTTTTGAGCTGAGGGCGAGACGCCCGCAGCACGGTTGAATTTATAAGAGAGCAATTACATGGACAAATTTCGTGTACAGGGGCCAACGCGTCTCCAGGGCGAAGTCACAATTTCTGGCGCAAAAAACGCTGCGCTGCCCATCCTCTTTGCTGCATTGCTCGCGGAAGAGCCGGTAGAAATTCAGAACGTACCTAAGCTGAAAGATATCGACACCACCATGAAGTTGCTCACCCAGTTGGGCACGAAAGTCGAGCGTAACGGCTCCGTCTGGATCGACGCCAGCAACGTGAACAACTTCTCTGCGCCATACGATCTGGTGAAAACCATGCGCGCATCCATCTGGGCGCTTGGCCCGTTGGTGGCGCGTTTTGGTCAGGGGCAGGTATCACTGCCGGGCGGCTGCGCCATCGGTGCGCGTCCGGTTGACCTGCACATCTTTGGCCTGGAGAAACTGGGCGCGGAGATCAAACTGGAAGAAGGTTACGTCAAGGCATCCGTTAACGGTCGTCTGAAAGGTGCGCACATTGTCATGGACAAAGTGAGCGTGGGCGCTACCGTCACCATTATGTCTGCGGCGACGCTGGCAGAAGGCACGACCATCATCGAAAACGCCGCACGTGAACCGGAAATTGTGGATACCGCAAACTTCCTCGTGGCGCTGGGTGCGAAGATTTCCGGCCAGGGCACTGACCGTATCACCATCGAAGGCGTTGAACGCCTGGGCGGCGGTGTCTATCGCGTTCTGCCGGACCGTATCGAAACCGGTACTTTCCTGGTCGCTGCGGCGATCTCTGGCGGAAAGATTGTTTGTCGCAACGCACAGCCTGATACCCTGGATGCGGTGCTGGCCAAACTGCGCGATGCGGGTGCGGATATCGAAATCGGCGAAGACTGGATCAGCCTTGATATGCACGGCCAGCGTCCAAAAGCCGTCAATGTGCGTACTGCACCGCATCCTGCGTTCCCGACGGACATGCAGGCTCAGTTTACGCTGTTAAACCTGGTTGCTGAAGGCACTGGCTTCATCACTGAAACCATCTTCGAGAACCGCTTCATGCACGTACCGGAACTCATCCGTATGGGCGCACACGCTGAGATCGAAAGCAACACGGTCATTTGCCACGGCGTGGAAAAACTGTCTGGTGCGCAGGTGATGGCAACCGATCTTCGTGCGTCTGCAAGCCTGGTGCTGGCTGGGTGTATCGCGGAAGGGACGACCGTTGTTGACCGTATCTACCACATCGATCGTGGCTATGAGCGTATCGAAGACAAACTGCGCGCGCTGGGTGCAAATATCGAGCGTGTTAAAGGCGAGTAATCGTTCTTGCACCCCCCTGGCCTGTAAAGGCCGGGGGATTGCTGATGCTGTCAAATTTGCAGTGTTACTTCGACTGCTCCTTCTGCAACTTCTTCTGGCGCATCGTGCGCGTTCTGTCGATAAATTCGTGAGTTATGGGGTCGTGATAGCGTGACGGCCAGATGATCCATGGGTGCGTTTCCAGCGCCGTCGCAATAATCAATTCTCCCTTCGGCCACGGGCGAGTCAGTGCGTTTGCCAGCGTCGATGAACTCAACCCGTTACGGCGCGATTCCGCCGCCAGTGATGTCCCTTTTTTGCGCAGCGCCGCAATAATATCCGCTGAGTGCCAGTCGATCAGTTTCATATCCATAAAGCTGTCCTTGTGTTCGTTTTCACCCACGCCATTTCTTCTGAAATGACAGGGCTACTATACCTTCTTCGAACATGTGTTCTAAAAAGTTCGCGTTACTGGAAGCAATATTCAGAATATGACATGGCTTTAATCATGCTGAATGTAAGTCGATGATTTAACGTGATTACGGAATTTATTGGTGCTTATTAGAATCTCCCCGTGTAGCCACGGGGAGAAGGGGGAAGGATTAACGATCGCGTTGAACGGCGATATGGGCAAGGCCAATCAGCGCATCGCGCCACGGGCTGTCCGGAATCACCTGAAGTGCTTCGATGGCTTTATCTGCCTCTTCTTCAGCACGCTGACGCGTCCATTCCAGCGATCCGCAGAGTGCCATTGTTTCCAGTACAGGTTCCAGAAGATGGCGACCATTTCCTTGCTCGATCGCTTCACGGATCAGTTTCGCCTGCTCGGGGGTTCCGTGACGCATTGCATGGAGCAGCGGCAGCGTTGGTTTACCTTCGTTCAGGTCATCCCCAACGTTTTTGCCGAGCGTTTCGCCATCGGCACTGTAGTCCAGCAAATCATCGATCAGCTGGAAGGCAGTCCCCAGATAACGGCCATAATCCTGAAGCCCTTTTTCCTGGGCTTCAGTGCAGCCAGCAAGGATGCCAGAGCATTGCGCCGCCGCTTCAAACAGGCGCGCCGTCTTACTGTAAATCACGCGCATGTAGTTTTCTTCGGTGATATCCGGGTCGTTAACGTTCATCAACTGCAGGACTTCACCTTCAGCGATAACGTTTACCGCTTCAGACATCACTTCCAGCACTTTCAGCGAGCCGAGGCTGGTCATCATCTGGAAAGCACGGGTATAGATGAAATCCCCCACCAGAACGCTGGCTGCGTTGCCAAATGCTGCGTTCGCGGTTGCTTTGCCACGGCGCATGTCTGATTCATCCACCACGTCATCATGCAGCAGCGTGGCTGTGTGGATAAATTCGATCAGGGCCGCAATCGTGACGTGGGCATTTCCCTGATAGCCAACGGCGCGAGCGGCCAGAATGGCAATCATCGGGCGAATGCGTTTACCGCCGCCGCTAACGATGTAATAGCCCAACTGATTGATCAGCTGAACATCAGAGTTGAGTTGCTCCAGGATTGCTGCATTCACACCCGCCATATCTTGCGCGGTTAACTCGTTGATTTTTTCTAAATTCATCGCAAAAGCCGGGCTTTTTATCCTGTTTATCCCACGGAGTGTGGGTTCACAAAGGGTTTCGGTTTATCAATAGTATCGCTGATTGTACTGAAAAAACGGCTCAGATAAACGTTACCGTACGTGTTGTGTTTTTTTTCTTCATGTATTGATGGTAGCACTTGTCAAAGGCTCGCGTTTTGCGTAATATTCGCGCCCTATTGTGAATATTTATAGCGCACTCTGATTCATACGAGGATGTGCGCGGAAGCGGAGTTTATATGTACGCGGTTTTCCAAAGTGGTGGTAAACAACACCGAGTAAGCGAAGGTCAGACCATTCGCCTGGAAAAGCTGGACATCGCAACTGGCGAATCTGTTGAATTCGCTGAAGTTCTGATGATCGCAAACGGTGAAGAAGTCAAAATCGGCGTTCCTTTCGTTGATGGCGGCGTGATCAAAGCTGAAGTTGTTGCACACGGTCGTGGCGAGAAAGTTAAAATCGTTAAGTTTCGTCGTCGTAAGCACTACCGTAAGCAGCAGGGCCACCGTCAGTGGTTCACTGATGTGAAAATTACTGGCATCAGCGCCTAAGACCTGAGGAGAGATTTAAATGGCACATAAAAAGGCTGGCGGCTCCACACGTAACGGTCGCGATTCAGAAGCTAAACGCCTTGGCGTTAAGCGTTTCGGTGGCGAATCCGTTCTGGCGGGTAGCATCATCGTTCGTCAACGTGGTACCAAATTCCACGCTGGCAACAACGTAGGTTGCGGTCGTGACCACACTCTGTTTGCTAAAGCAGACGGTAAAGTGAAATTTGAAGTTAAAGGCCCGAACAACCGTAAATACATCAGCATCGTTGCTGAGTAAGGTTTTCTCGGTCCGGTAACGGATTAAAGCCCCGCAACGTGTTGCGGGGCTTTTTACATTGGAAACCCGGAAAATTTTCTGTAGGGAAAACGGGCATGAAGCAGCAGGCCGGCATAGGTATTCTTTTGGCGCTCACCACCGCAATGTGCTGGGGTGCACTGCCAATTGCAATGAAGCAGGTACTGGACGTGATGGAGCCGCCGACGGTAGTGTTTTATCGCTTCCTGATGGCAAGCATAGGCCTCGGTGCCATTCTGGCGATCAAAGGTAAGCTTCCACCGCTGCGTCTCTTCCGAAAGCCGCGCTGGCTGGTTTTACTGGCTATTGCGACGGGCGGTCTGTTCGGTAACTTCATCCTGTTTAGCTCCTCCCTGCAATATCTCAGCCCCACGGCGTCGCAGGTGATCGGCCAGCTTTCACCGGTCGGCATGATGGTTGCCAGCGTCTTTATCCTCAAGGAGAAGATGCGCGGAACGCAGATTATCGGGGCGAGCATGCTGCTCTGTGGTCTGGTGATGTTTTTCAACACCAGCCTGGTTGAGATTTTCACCCGCCTGACGGATTACACCTGGGGTGTGATTTTCGGTGTCGGGGCAGCAACGGTCTGGGTGAGTTATGGCGTCGCGCAAAAGGTGTTATTGCGTCGTCTGGCCTCACAGCAGATCCTCCTTTTGTTGTACACTTTGTGTACAATAGCATTGCTGCCGTTAGCAAAGCCGGGTGTGATTACTCAGCTTAGCGACTGGCAACTGGCGTGCCTCATCTTTTGTGGGCTTAATACGCTGGTCGGTTATGGCGCGCTGGCTGAGGCAATGGCGCGCTGGCAGGCAGCGCAGGTAAGTGCGTTAATCACGCTGACTCCGCTGTTTACGCTGTTATTTTCAGATTTGTTATCAATGGCCTGGCCCGATGTCTTCGTCAAGCCGATGCTCAACTTGTTGGGTTATCTCGGTGCGTTTGTCGTGGTTGCGGGTGCGATGTATTCCGCCATTGGTCATCGTCTCTGGGGGCGTTGGCGCAAAAATGAAGCGGTCGTAGTAGTCCCCCGCTCAGGCGAATGAGTTACGGAGAGTAAAATGAAGTTTGTTGATGAAGCGACGATTCTGGTCGTGGCAGGTGATGGCGGTAACGGTTGTGTAAGCTTCCGCCGTGAAAAATATATTCCTCGTGGCGGCCCTGACGGCGGTGACGGTGGCGATGGTGGTGACGTGTGGCTGGAGGCGGATGAAAACCTCAACACGCTGATCGACTACCGTTTCGAAAAATCTTTCCGTGCCGAGCGCGGCCAGAACGGCCAGAGCCGTGACTGTACGGGTAAACGTGGTAAAGACGTCAACATCAAGGTTCCGGTCGGTACGCGAGTGATTGACCAGGGCACTGGTGAAACCATGGGTGATATGACCAAACACGGTCAGCGCCTGCTGGTTGCTAAAGGTGGCTGGCACGGTCTGGGTAACAGCCGTTTTAAATCATCGGTTAACCGTGCTCCGCGTCAGAAAACCATGGGGACACCGGGCGATACGCGCGAGTTGCAGCTGGAACTGATGCTGCTGGCTGACGTCGGTATGCTGGGTATGCCTAACGCCGGTAAATCGACGTTTATCCGTGCTGTATCAGCCGCTAAGCCAAAAGTGGCGGATTATCCGTTTACGACGCTGGTGCCAAGCCTGGGCGTTGTCCGTATGGACCACGAAAAGAGCTTTGTTGTCGCTGATATTCCTGGTTTGATCGAGGGCGCAGCAGAAGGCGCAGGACTGGGTATTCGCTTCCTGAAACACCTTGAGCGCTGCCGCGTATTGCTGCACATCGTTGATATTAACCCAATCGATGAGTCCGATCCGGTCGAAAACGCCCGTATCATCATTGGCGAACTGGAAAAATACAGCGAAAAACTCGCAGGTAAACCACGCTGGCTGGTCTTCAACAAGATCGACCTGATGGATAAAGCCGAAGCTGAAGCAAAAGCGAAAGCCATTGCTGAAGCGATGGGTTGGGAAGATAAATATTACCTGATCTCTGCGGCAAGCCAGGTTGGCGTGAAAGATCTCTGCTGGGATGTGATGACCTTTATCATCGAGAACCCAATCGTTCAGGCGGAAGAGGCGAAACAGCCTGAAAAAGTCGAATTCATGTGGGATGACTACCACCGTCAGCAGCTCGAAGAGCTGGAAGCGGAAGAGGATGATGAAGACTGGGACGATGACTGGGATGAAGACGACGAAGAAGGCGTTGAGTTCATCTACAAGCATTAATACCTGAAAGAAGCCCCGCTAAGGGGCTTTTTTTTATCCTAACGTCGACGGCAACCAGCAACTGGCGATTAAGCCGCCCTCAGCGCCGTTCTCCAGCATTAAATTACCATGGTGGAGTTGGACGATACGCTGAACAATACTCAGCCCCAGGCCGCTGCCACCGTAGCGCTGGTCGAGCCGACGGAAAGGCTCGGTAATGGACTGTCGATGTGCCTCATCGATTCCGGGGCCCTGATCCACCACGCTGACCTGCGTTCCGCCGTCAATTTCCACTAATTTGACTTCGATGGTCGTCCCCGTTGGGCTATAGCGGGCGGCATTCTCCAGCAAATTTCTGAGCATCAGGCGCAGGAGTACAGCGTCTCCCTGCACGGTAAGAGTGCTTTTAGCGGGCCATATCACCGTATGGTCTTTGGCTTCGTGCTCAAGACCCAGCGGCGCAATAATATTCTCTGTCCAGTGGACGGTATCGTAGTGACCGCTTGCCATCGCCTGTCCGGCTCGCGCCAGCATGAGCAGTTGCTCAACGGTGTGCATCAACTGATCGATACGACTAATCAACGTGGTGGCTTGTGGTGAGCCAGACTGGGCCATTAATTCAAGATGCAACCGAATCCCGGCAAGCGGTGTGCGTAGCTCGTGTGCGGCATCAGCGGTGAAAAGACGCTCCTGCTGTAAGGTGTGATCAAGACGCGCCAGCAGTTGGTTTAGCGATGTCGTCACTGCTCCAATTTCTTCCATATCGGAATACATGGGCAGCGGCGTAAGATTGTCGGCTGACCGGTTGGCCAGGCTGGCACGTAATTTGTTAAGCGGGCGGGTTATCCAGGTCACCGCCCAGAAGGAGAAGAGCAGGGTAAAACCGACCATCACCAGAGAAGGGACCAGCAGCGACGCAATCGCTTCACGGATCTCTTTCTCAACGTGCTTGTTACGTGCTTTCGCCGAGAGTGTTTCATTCACCAGAAAGCCAATCTGTTCACGGCTTTCATGCCATAACCAGATGACGCTTATTAACTGAAAAAACAGCAAGATAATCGCCAGCAAAACCATTAATCGCCGACGCATACTGTTCATTTCTGGCTCTCCAGGCGGTATCCAACGCCACGGACTGTTTTGATCCGTTCTTTGCCGAGCTTGCGGCGCAGATTGTGAATATGAACTTCAAGGGTATTTGAACCCGGATCGTCCTGCCAGGAGTAGATATCCTGCTGCAGCGTCTCGCGATGTACTGTTTGACCGCTCCGCATGATGAGACGCGTCAGGAGGGCAAATTCTTTTGGGGTCACTTCGACAGGCTGAGACTTACGCAACACCTGCTGCGTCTGGAGATTCAGCGTAATATCACCGTCAGTCAGCATGTTATCGCTGTGTCCCTGATAGCGGCGGATCAGTGCCCGCACGCGCGCCTGAAGTTCTGCGAGGGCAAAAGGTTTAACCAGATAATCATCCGCACCGGAGTCCAGACCGTGAATGCGGTCTTCAATGGCATCGCGCGCCGTGAGGATCAGCACTGGATTTTCAATGCCACGGCGGCGCCACTGGCTGAGCAGCGTCGCGCCGTCTTTATCCGGTAAACCTAAATCGAGGATCACCAGGCTATATTCACCGCTCTGGATCAGCGCATCGGCTTCTGCCGCCGTAGCGGCGCAATCGAGCGCATATCCTTCATTCGCCAGCGCGAGCGCCAACCCTTCCTGCAATAACAAATCGTCTTCAACTATGAGTAGTTTCATCGTTAGTTATTCTGGTAGATGTCCTTGTATAGCCTGCTTTCGAAGCGCACCAGCGGAATACGGCGATTACGCTGATCGGTCGGTTCGACGGCATAGCCGGAAAGATACTGCACGAATGCCATGCGTTGTCCGCTGGCTGTGGTGATAAAGCCTGCAAGGTTATAAACCCCCTGCAGTGAACCTGTTTTCGCTGACACTTTGCCATCAACACCCGCAGCATGAAGCCCAGCCCGATACTGAAGCGAACCGTCATGCCCGGCAAGTGGCAGCATCGAAATAAAGTTTAGCTCAGTGTCATGTTGGGCAATGTACTGAAGCACTTGCATCATGGTGGCAGGGGAGATCAGATTGTGACGCGATAACCCGGAGCCGTCGACGGCGATGGTATTACCAAGATCGATCCCCGCCTGCTGGCGCAGGATCTGACGAACGGCGTCTGACCCCGCACGCCAGGTACCGGGTACGCCGAAACGGGCGTGACCAATCATGCGGAACACGGTGTCAGCAATCATGTTATCTGACTTTTTCAGCATAATCCTAAGCAGGTCATGTAGTGGCGCAGACTGTTTGCTGGCGATGACGGTACCCGGTTGATTAACCTGTGTCTGACGCATCAGTGAGCCAGAATAGGTGATGCCAGCCTGTTTCAGTTCGTCTTTCAATATCGCACCCGCATAACCCGCTCCGTCCTGAATGGCGAAGGCCAGCGGTAACGGATCGGCACGCTGCGTCAGGCAGCCGGTGAGAGTGAAACGGTTAAGATCGCCCGGCACGACGTCCAGTTCGCAATACTGCGCATCCGGCGATCCTTTTGCTAATGTGCGTACCTGGCTGAACATCGTGACCGGGTAGTAGGACGCCACGCGGATAAAGGCTAAATCATCCGGCTTGGGGGCGCTGTAGAGCGACACGGAGAAGCAGTTACGGTCAACGATGGCCGCAGCAGGCGGGGCGCTAAAGCACTGCGTCATGTCATTCCACGGCCAGCCGGGCGCTTTATCGTGGCTGGCGAAAATGGAGGTATCGATCAGCACGTTGCCATCGATTTTTGTCACGCCGGATTTTTTCAGCACCGCCACCATATTGCGGATATCCTGGCGCTTGAAGGTTGGATCACCCCCAAAGCGGGCAATCAGATCGCCTTTCAGTTCGCCACCTTCTACGTTACCTTTGGTCTCAAGCGTGGTAGTAAACCGGAAGTCAGGGCCAAGCTGAAGCAGGGCGGCGAGCGCAGTGATCACCTTCTGGGTACTGGCAGGCAGCGCCATCTGTTGACTGTGAAAGTCAATGTCAGGGGCCTGGGCGCCAACCTTCTGCACCATTAGCGCAAGGTTAGCGCCTGCGGGCAGCTGATTAATGTACTCATCAACGTTCGCGGCCTGAGCGGCGAACGCCATACTGGTAGTCAATCCGATGATAAAACTGGAAAATCGCATAATCTCGCGCTAACAACCCGAAAACAAACCGTCATACTACGGTGCATAGCACTGCAAAGTAAACGATGACCCATAGTGAACTTCGCGGTAAAATGCGTATCAAATTGAAAAATTGCTGCTGACCTGGGGCGTTGCTCCCGGGTCGGTTTTCTTTTTGCTTCTTGCCCGCTTAGGGGGGCAGGAGCAGGGAACACTGCTCCCAACAGGAATGTTTAAGAGGTATAACAAATGCAAGCTATTCCGATGACCTTACGTGGTGCCGAAAAACTGCGCGAAGAGCTGGATTTCCTGAAATCCGTGCGTCGCCCTGAAATCATCGCCGCTATCGCGGATGCGCGCGAGCATGGCGACCTGAAAGAGAACGCTGAATACCATGCGGCGCGTGAGCAGCAGGGCTTCTGTGAAGGGCGTATTAAAGACATCGAAGCAAAGCTGTCTAATGCTCAGGTGATCGACATCACTAAGATGCCAAACAATGGCCGCGTGATCTTTGGTTCTACCGTAAGTGTCCTGAACCTGGACAATGACGAAGAGCAAACGTATCGCATCGTGGGTGACGATGAGGCAGACTTTAAGCAGAACCTCATTTCAGTGAACTCACCCATCGCACGTGGCCTGATTGGCAAAGAGCAAGACGATGTAGTTGTGATCCGTACCCCAGGTGGTGAAGTGGAATACGAAATTATTAAGGTCGAGTACCTGTAATTCGCTTCTCCACAGAGATGTTGATACATTGTAAAGAAAAGAAAAAGGCCGCATAGCGGCCTTTTAACAACTCAAGGAGCGTGGCATTTTGCTCACCTGCTGACAGAAATCCCTCGTTTTACACAGAAAATGTGTTCGATTAGGGATATCCTTAACGTGGCAGCGAGATTTTGCGCTCTTTAGATGGGCGGTAGAGCACCAGCGTTTTACCGATGACCTGTACATTACAGGCGCCGGTTTCGCGCACGATGGCTTCCACGATCAGGTTTTTAGTGTCTCTGTCTTCAGAGGCGATTTTCACCTTGATCAGCTCGTGGTGTTCCAGCGCTTGTTCAATCTCGGCAAGCACCCCTTCGGTCAAACCATTGTTGCCAAGCATAACTACAGGCTTGAGCGGATGTGCCAGACCTTTAAGGTGCTGTTTTTGTTTAGTACTCAGATTCATCGTATATTTTTGCTTACGTTGGGATTGAAAACGGTTCATTCTACCGCCATCTCCCTAATATCGCCAAATAGCAGCGTAGAAATTTACGTCAAAGGTAAGCAACGATGAACCCGGACGGAAAAGTTAAATGACAGGTAAAAAGCGTTCTGCCAGTTCCAGCCGCTGGCTTCAGGAACACTTTAGCGATAAATATGTTCTGCAGGCGCAGAAAAAGGGGTTACGTTCCCGCGCCTGGTTTAAACTTGATGAAATACAGCAAAGTGACAAACTTTTTAAACCGGGGATGACGGTTGTTGACCTCGGTGCTGCCCCTGGCGGATGGTCCCAGTATGCGGTAACGCAGATCGGCGGAGCGGGTCGAATCATCGCATGCGATCTTTTACCAATGGATCCCATCGTCGGTGTCGACTTCCTTCAGGGCGATTTTCGTGATGAATTAGTGCTAAAAGCGTTACTTGAACGTGTGGGTGACAGTAAGGTCCAGGTTGTCATGTCTGATATGGCACCAAATATGTGCGGAACACCGGCGGTGGATATCCCCCGCGGCATGTATCTGGTGGAGCTAGCGTTAGAAATGTGTCGTGATGTACTAGCGCCTGGTGGTAGTTTTGTTGTGAAGGTGTTTCAGGGCGAAGGTTTCGAGGAGTACCTTAAGGAAATTCGCTCCCTGTTTGCGAAGGTTAAAGTTCGTAAGCCGGACTCTTCCCGGGCGCGTTCCCGTGAAGTGTATATTGTAGCGACCGGGCGAAAATGATAACCGGTAGATTTCAGGCGAAAGTTTGAATGAAACTGGATATAGAGTATCCTGACGCTGTTTTTAACACAGTTGTAATGTGAGGTTAATCCCTTGAGTGACATGGCGAAAAACCTAATTCTCTGGCTGGTCATTGCCGTCGTGCTGATGTCAGTATTCCAGAGCTTTGGGCCCAGCGAGTCGAATGGCCGCAAGGTGGATTATTCTACCTTCCTGCAGGAGGTCAATCAGGACCAGGTTCGCGAAGCGCGTATCAACGGACGTGAGATAAACGTTACCAAGAAAGATAGTAACCGTTACACGACCTACATCCCGGTGAACGATCCTAAGCTGCTCGATAACCTTCTGACTAAAAACGTCAAAGTGGTCGGCGAGCCGCCAGAAGAACCAAGCCTGCTGGCTTCTATCTTCATTTCCTGGTTCCCGATGCTGCTTCTTATCGGCGTCTGGATCTTCTTTATGCGTCAGATGCAGGGCGGCGGTGGCAAAGGTGCCATGTCGTTCGGTAAGAGCAAAGCGCGTATGCTGACGGAAGATCAGATCAAGACCACGTTTGCTGACGTTGCAGGTTGTGACGAAGCAAAAGAAGAAGTGGGCGAACTGGTTGAATACCTGCGTGAGCCGAGCCGTTTCCAGAAACTGGGCGGTAAGATCCCGAAAGGCGTTCTGATGGTGGGTCCTCCGGGTACCGGTAAAACCCTGCTGGCGAAAGCTATCGCGGGTGAAGCGAAGGTGCCGTTCTTTACTATTTCAGGTTCTGACTTCGTAGAAATGTTCGTGGGTGTGGGTGCATCTCGTGTGCGTGACATGTTCGAACAGGCCAAGAAGGCAGCACCGTGCATCATCTTCATCGATGAAATCGACGCCGTAGGCCGCCAGCGTGGCGCAGGTCTGGGCGGTGGTCATGATGAACGTGAGCAGACGCTGAACCAGATGCTGGTTGAAATGGACGGCTTCGAAGGTAACGAAGGTATTATCGTTATCGCGGCGACTAACCGTCCGGACGTACTTGACCCAGCTCTGCTGCGTCCGGGCCGTTTCGACCGTCAAGTCGTGGTGGGTCTGCCGGATGTTCGCGGTCGTGAACAGATTCTGAAAGTCCACATGCGTCGCGTACCGCTGGCGCCAGATATCGACGCAGCAATTATTGCGCGCGGTACCCCGGGCTTCTCCGGTGCGGACCTGGCTAACCTGGTCAACGAAGCTGCCCTGTTTGCCGCACGCGGTAACAAGCGCGTGGTGTCCATGGTGGAGTTCGAGAAAGCGAAAGACAAAATCATGATGGGTGCGGAACGTCGCTCCATGGTGATGACGGAAGCGCAGAAAGAGTCCACGGCATACCACGAAGCAGGTCACGCGATTATCGGTCGCCTGGTACCGGAACACGATCCGGTGCATAAAGTGACGATTATCCCACGTGGTCGCGCGCTGGGTGTGACCTTCTTCCTGCCTGAAGGCGACGCGATCAGCGCCAGCCGTCAGAAGCTGGAAAGCCAGATCTCGACCCTGTACGGCGGTCGTCTGGCAGAAGAGATTATCTATGGTGTTGAACATGTTTCTACCGGTGCGTCTAACGACATCAAAGTCGCGACAAACCTGGCACGTAACATGGTGACGCAGTGGGGCTTCTCCGACAAACTCGGTCCGCTGCTGTATGCAGAGGAAGAGGGTGAAGTGTTCCTGGGCCGTTCTGTGGCTAAAGCGAAACATATGTCCGATGAGACGGCACGTATCATCGACCAGGAAGTAAAATCTTTGGTAGAGCGTAACTATGCACGTGCTCGCCAGATCCTGAACGACAATATGGATATCCTGCATTCGATGAAAGATGCACTCATGAAATATGAGACCATCGATGCACCGCAGATTGACGACCTGATGGCACGCCGTGAAGTGCGTCCGCCAGCTGGCTGGGAAGATCCAGGTGCTTCCAACAATTCTGACAACAATGGCACCCCGCGTGCGCCGCGCCCGGTTGATGAACCGCGTACGCCAAACCCGGGTAATACCATGTCAGAACAGTTGGGCGACAAGTAAGTCTCTTCTGTTGAAATGTTTGTCTGTACCTCAAACCCTGGAGCTTGCTCCGGGGTTTTTCTTATCCGTTAAACCTTATAAATACCAGGGATTTTAGCCATGAAACTCTTCGCCCAGGACTCGCATCTCGATCTCTCGCATCCGCATGTGATGGGGATCCTGAATGTTACCCCTGACTCCTTCTCTGACGGCGGCACGCATAACACGCTTATCGAGGCGGTTAAGCACGCAAATTTAATGATCAATGCAGGTGCCACCATCATTGATGTCGGTGGAGAATCGACGCGCCCGGGCGCGGCGGACGTTTCTGTGGAAGAAGAGCTGGCGCGCGTGGTGCCCGTGGTTGAGGCTATTGCTCAGCGATTTGAGGTGTGGATCTCCGTTGACACGTCGAAACCTGAGGTGATTCGTGAAGTGGCGAGAGTGGGCGCTCACATTATCAATGACATTCGCTCACTGACTGAGCCTGGCGCGATTGAGGCGGCTGCGGAAACTGGCCTACCGGTCTGCCTGATGCACATGCAGGGGCAGCCGAAAACCATGCAGGAAGCGCCGAAGTACGACGATGTCTTTGCCGATGTGAATCGCTTCTTTATTGAGCATATTGCGCGCTGCGAGCGTGCGGGTATCGCAAAAGAGAAATTGCTGCTCGACCCGGGGTTCGGTTTCGGTAAAAATCTCTCTCACAATTATGCGCTGCTTGCGCGCTTATCAGAATTTCATCACTTCGGCCTGCCGTTGTTGGTGGGGATGTCGAGAAAGTCGATGATTGGGCAGTTGCTGAATGTGGGGCCGAGTGAACGCCTGAGTGGTAGCCTGGCCTGCGCGGTGATCGCGGCGATGCAAGGCGCGCACATTATTCGTGTCCATGACGTAAAAGAAACAGTAGAAGCCATGCGTGTGGTGGAAGCCACACTGGCAGCGAAGGAAAACAAACGCTATGAGTAATCGTAAATATTTTGGTACCGATGGTATCCGTGGGCGCGTAGGCGATGCTCCAATCACCCCTGACTTTGTCCTGAAGCTGGGCTGGGCTGCTGGCAAGGTGCTGGCACGTCATGGTTCCCGTAAGATCATCATCGGTAAAGACACCCGAATTTCAGGCTATATGCTGGAATCTGCGCTGGAAGCCGGTCTCGCGGCGGCTGGACTGTCTGCTTCCTTTACAGGCCCAATGCCAACGCCTGCTGTTGCTTACCTGACGCGCACCTTCCGTGCGGAAGCGGGGATTGTTATCTCGGCTTCTCATAACCCGTTCTACGACAACGGCATCAAGTTCTTCTCCATTGACGGCACCAAGCTGCCGGATGATGTTGAAGAGGCCATTGAAGCGGAAATGGAAAAAGAGATCACCTGTGTCGACTCCGCTGAGCTGGGTAAAGCGAACCGTATCGTCGATGCCGCGGGTCGCTATATCGAATTCTGCAAAGGCACCTTCCCGAATGAGCTGAGTCTGGCCCATCTTAAAATTGTGGTGGACTGTGCAAACGGCGCGACCTACCACATTGCTCCGAATGTTTTCCGCGAGTTGGGTGCGAAAGTCATCACCATCGGCTGTGAGCCGGATGGTCTTAACATCAACGAAGAAGTGGGAGCGACGGACGTGCGTGCCCTGCAGGCGCGCGTGCTGGCGGAAAAAGCCGATCTGGGTATTGCCCTCGATGGCGACGGTGACCGTGTGATCATGGTCGACCACGAAGGTAACAAGGTCGACGGCGATCAGATCCTCTACATCATTGCACGTGAAGGTCTGCGTCAGGGGCAGCTGCGTGGCGGCGCGGTAGGTACGCTGATGAGCAACATGGGCCTGGAGCTGGCGCTGAAACAGCTCGGTATTCCGTTTGTCCGCGCTAAAGTGGGCGACCGCTATGTGCTGGAAAAATTGCAGGAGAAGGGCTGGCGAATCGGTGCGGAAAACTCCGGTCACGTGATCCTGCTCGATAAAACCACCACCGGTGACGGCATCGTGGCGGGTCTGCAGGTTGTTGCTGCCATGGCGCGCAACCATATGAGCCTGCACGATCTCTGCAGCGGTATGAAGATGTTCCCGCAAATCCTCGTTAACGTGCGTTTCACAGCAGGTAAAGGCGATCCGCTTGAAAATGACAACGTGAAAGCGGTGATGGCTGACGTTGAAGCGGCCTTGGGCAATCGTGGCCGTGTACTGCTGCGTAAATCGGGTACCGAGCCACTGATTCGCGTGATGGTTGAAGGCGAAGACGAAGCGCAGGTGACTGAATTCGCGCATCGCATTGCGGATGCGGTGAAAGCTGCATAACTTTTCACAGTAAGTGTTTAAAAAGGCGGCGCTTGCCGCCTTTGTTTTAAGCATTTAATGGCTTTTTGCTGTTTTTTTCCGCAGTTGATACAATGCGTCGAAAATGCCCTTGCGAAGGTCATTCGCTTTGGTTAGTATTCACACCCGCTTCAGTGGGAAACAAAAATCCTGCTAATTGGTCGAAGCATTGGTATGCGGCAAATCCGCAAGGAACAGGTTGATTATGTACGAAGCTCTTTTAGTTATTTTCCTTATTGTAGCCATCGCTCTTGTAGCGCTGATCATGCTGCAGCAAGGTAAAGGCGCTGATATGGGAGCCTCCTTCGGAGCAGGCGCTTCCGGTACGCTGTTTGGTTCAAGTGGTTCTGCGAACTTCATGACCCGTACGACGGCGATTCTGGCTACGCTGTTCTTCATCATCAGTCTGGTGCTGGGTAATATCAACAGCAACAAGACCAGTAAAGGAAGCGAGTGGGAAAATCTGAGCGCGCCAGCGAAAACTGAGCAAACTCAGCCAGCTGCACCGGCTAAGCCGACCAGCGATATCCCGCAGTAAGTATTCCGTACCGAGGTGGTGGAATTGGTAGACACGCTACCTTGAGGTGGTAGTGCCCTAACGGGCTTGTGGGTTCGAGTCCCATCCTCGGTACCAATATCCCAGAAGAAAGACGTCGAAAGACGTCTTTTTTTTCGTCTGTATGTTGTGGTGGCGGCCAAAATGGCGGGTGGCGCTGCGCTTACCCGCCCTACAAATACCAAATAAAAAAGGCGCCTGTTGGGCGCCTTTTGCATGTCTTGCTGTCGATTATTTCTTATCGCTGTGTTCCAGGTTTTCAACCTGCGGCAGGCCGTTACCTGAGTTCGCGGAAAGCAAGCCATTCTCAATATAGTTGAACAGCTTCTCACGGGTATCGGTGATGTCCAGGTTACGCATGGTCAGTTGACCGATACGGTCATCCGGAGAGAAGACCGAATCACCTTTCTCCATGGTCAGACGTTCTGCTTTATAGGTCAGGTTGTCAGACACGGTATTCAGGATGGAGTAGTCATTGCCACGACGCAGCTCCAGCGTTACTTCACCGGTGATCGCGCTTGCCACCCAACGCTGCAGTGCATCACGCAGCATCAGCGCCTGCGGATCGAACCAGCGGCCCTGGTACAGCAGTTTACCCAACTGACGACCATGAGAGTGATACTGTTCGATAGTGTCTTCGTTATGAATACCGGTCAGCAGGCGCTCGTAAGCGATGTGCAGCAGCGCCATTCCCGGGGCTTCATAGATGCCACGGCTTTTCGCTTCGATGATACGGTTTTCAATCTGATCGCTCATGCCCAGACCGTGACGACCGCCAATGCGGTTAGCTTCCAGCATCAGCTCAACGTCGTCTGAGAAAGTTTTACCGTTCAGAGCAACCGGATGGCCGCGCTCGAAGCGTACGGTGACTTCTTCAGCCTGAATTTTGACGTTCTCGTCCCAGAACTTAACGCCCATGATCGGGTTAACGATCTTCACGCTGGAGTTCAGGAATTCCAGGTCTTTCGCTTCATGCGTTGCACCCAGCATATTGGAGTCGGTGGAGTACGCTTTTTCAACGGACATCTTATAGTCAAAACCGCAGGCAATCATGAATTCAGACATCTCATGACGACCACCCAGTTCGTCGATGAAGTCGGTATCCAGCCACGGTTTGTAAATCTGCAGCTCGGCGTTGGTCAGCAGGCCATAACGATAGAAACGTTCGATATCGTTGCCTTTATAGGTACTGCCGTCACCCCAGATATTCACGCCATCTTCTTTCATGGCGGCAACCAGCATGGTGCCCGTCACGGCGCGGCCCAGCGGAGTGGTATTGAAATAGGTCAGGCCGCCAGTGGTGTTATGAAAAGCACCGCACTGAATCGCAGCGATACCTTCGGCTACCAGCTGTTTGCGGCAGTCAATCAGTCGTGCGTTCTCTGCGCCATACTCCATGGCACGACGAGGGATCGCGTCATAATCTTCCTCATCTGGCTGTCCCAGGTTCGCAGTATATGCATACGGAACCGCTCCCTTTTGGCGCATCCACAGCAGTGCAGCGCTGGTATCCAGGCCGCCTGAGAAAGCGATGCCAATACGTTGTCCTACCGGAAGATGCTTGAGAATCGTCGTCATATAATAAAACCCTGCTTGATTGACTGATTAGAGACCGCTTTCGCTCTCTTGTGCATTTTTATGCAAAATAAGTGAGTATTCATTTAATCATCTTTTGCCGAAGACCGGAAGAGACTCATGCGTTTTTTGTGAAAAATTTGGTCTAATCGATCTGGCGGAAGTCGCCTTGACAGGCGGGGTCAACTATCAATATACTGAACGCCGATTTTACGTCCCGTCTTCGGTACCAAATCCCAGCATTATTTGCATTTTCTACCTAAAACGCGTAGAATTTGCCACGTTTCAGGCGCGGGGTGGAGCAGCCTGGTAGCTCGTCGGGCTCATAACCCGAAGGTCGTCGGTTCAAATCCGGCCCCCGCAACCACTTTCCCATAAAGTTCTTTTTCAAATATACTGTGAAGACTTAGAGCCTTCGTAGCTGGATTTGAAAAAATTCTTTCGGAGAGTGCTCCAGGCCACAGTTGTGGCTATAGGGTTCAGTTATCTAAAGCCCCGATTTATCGGGGTTTTTTGTTATCTGACTACAGAATAACTGGGCTTTACGCCCTTTTTTTATGTCTTGGGGGTGGGCTTGTCCACATTAGAGCAAAAATTAACAGAGATGATTACTGCACCGGTCGAAGCACTGGGCTACGAACTGGTCGGCATCGAATTCGTTCGCGGCCGTACATCGACGCTGCGCATCTATATTGATAGTGAAGATGGCATCAATGTTGATGATTGTGCTGATGTTAGCCACCAGGTGAGTGCGGTTCTTGATGTTGAAGACCCGATTACCGTTGCGTACAACCTGGAAGTTTCCTCACCTGGCCTCGATCGCCCGATGTTCACGGCCGAGCACTATGTGCGCTTTACCGGTGAAGAAGTGGCTCTCGTTCTGCGTATGGCCGTACAGAACCGCCGTAAATGGCAGGGAATTATCAAAGCCGTTGATGGTGAAATGATCACGGTGACAGTCGACGGCAAAGATGAAGTGTTCGCGCTGAGTAATATCCAGAAGGCGAACCTGGTTCCCCACTTTTAACAGTCTGGATTGAGGTGAAAAGCCCGCGATGAACAAAGAAATTTTGGCTGTTGTTGAAGCCGTCTCCAACGAGAAATCACTGCCGCGTGAGAAGATTTTCGAAGCGCTGGAAAGTGCACTGGCTACAGCAACCAAGAAAAAATACGAACAAGAGATCGATGTTCGCGTAGAAATCGATCGTAAAAGCGGTGACTTCGATACATTCCGTCGTTGGGTAATCGTTGAAGAAGTGACCCAGCCGACCAAAGAGATCACGCTGGAAGCGGCGCGTTATGAAGACGAAAGTCTGAACGTGGGTGAGTACGTTGAAGATCAGATTGAATCTGTGACCTTCGACCGTATCACGACCCAGACCGCTAAACAGGTTATCGTGCAGAAAGTTCGCGAAGCCGAGCGCGCGCTGGTTGTCGATCAGTTCCGCGATCAGGAAGGCGAAATCATCACCGGCGTGGTGAAGAAAGTGAATCGCGACAACATCTCTCTGGAGATCAAATCCGAAGGGATGCCGGGTAACGCTGAAGCCGTAATCCTGCGCGAAGACATGCTGCCGCGTGAAAACTTCCGTCCAGGCGACCGTATCCGTGGTGTTCTGTACGCCGTGCGTCCTGAAGCGCGTGGTGCACAGCTGTTCGTGACCCGTTCTAAACCAGAAATGCTGGTTGAACTGTTCCGTATCGAAGTGCCGGAAATCGGTGAAGAAGTTATCGAGATCAAAGCGGCGGCTCGCGATCCAGGTTCCCGTGCGAAAATCGCGGTGAAAACCAACGACAAGCGTATCGACCCGGTCGGTGCTTGCGTCGGTATGCGCGGCGCGCGTGTTCAGGCGGTTTCGACCGAACTGGGCGGCGAGCGTATCGATATCGTTCTGTGGGACGACAACCCGGCGCAGTTCGTGATCAACGCAATGGCTCCGGCTGATGTAGCGTCTATCGTTGTTGACGAAGACAAACACACCATGGATATCGCTGTAGAAGCGGGCAACCTGGCGCAGGCGATTGGCCGTAACGGTCAGAACGTACGTCTGGCGTCACAGCTGAGCGGCTGGGAACTCAACGTGATGACCGTTGACGACCTGCAGGCTAAGCATCAGGCTGAAGCCCACGCGGCGATCGATACCTTCACTAAATACCTCGACATTGACGAAGATTTCGCCACTGTTCTGGTTGAAGAAGGTTTCTCTACGCTGGAAGAACTGGCCTATGTGCCAATGAAAGAGCTGCTGGAAATTGACGGTCTGGATGAACAGACTGTTGAAGCCCTGCGTGAACGCGCTAAAAACGCACTGACCACCCTGGCACTGGCTCAGGAAGAAAGCCTTGGCGATAAGAAGCCGGCTGATGACCTGCTGAATCTGGAAGGTCTTGATCGTGCGATTGCGTTCAAGCTGGCTGCCCGTGGTGTTTGTACGCTGGAAGATCTCGCTGAGCAAGGCGTTGATGACCTGGCTGATATCGAAGGTTTAACCGACGAGAAAGCCGGCGAGCTCATCATGGCCGCACGTAATATTTGCTGGTTCGGCGACGAAGCGTAATAAACTGTAGCAGGAAGGAACAGCATGACTGATGTAACTGTAAAATCGCTGGCTGCTGAGATTCAGACCTCCGTGGACCGCCTGGTACAGCAATTTGCTGATGCAGGGATCCCGAAGTCCGCTGATGACTCGGTGACCGCGCAAGAAAAACAAACCTTGTTAACGCACCTGAACCGTGAACACGGCTCTACGCCTGACAAGTTAACGCTGCAGCGCAAAACGCGTAGCACGTTAAACATCCCTGGTACCGGTGGCAAAAGTAAATCGGTACAAATTGAAGTCCGCAAGACGCGCACCTTTGTAAAACGTGATCCGCAAGAGGCAGAACGCCTTGCTGCGGAAGAGCAGGCACAGCGTGAAGCGGAAGAACAAGCTCAGCGTGCGGCGGAAGCAACCGCCAAACGTGAAGCAGAATTAAAAGCTGAACGTGAGGCCGCAGAAAAAGCGAAACGCGACGCAAGTGATAAAGTGAAGCGTGACGCTGCGGAAAAAGACAAAGTGAGCAATCAACAGACAGACGAAATGACCAAAACCGCCCAGGCTGAAAAAGCCCGCCGTGAAAATGAAGCTGCCGAGCTGAAGCGTAAAGCGGAAGAAGAAGCCCGCCGTAAGCTGGAAGAAGAAGCTCGCCGTGTTGCTGAAGAAGCGCGCCGTATGGCAGAAGAAAACGAGAAGAATGGCGTGAATACCGCTGAAACGACTGAAGACACCAGCGACTATCATGTAACCACTTCTCAGCACGCGCGTCAGGCTGAAGACGACAACGACCGTGAAGTTGAAGGCGGCCGTGGCCGTGGTCGCAACACCAAAGCCGCGCGTCCAGCGAAAAAAGGTAACAAGCACGCTGAATCTAAAGCTGACCGTGAAGAAGCGCGTGCAGCCGTTCGCGGTGGTAAAGGCGGCAAGCGTAAAGGTTCCGCTCTGCAGCAGGGCTTCCAGAAGCCAGCTCAGGCCGTTAACCGTGACGTTGTGATTGGTGAAACCATCACCGTTGGCGATCTGGCGAACAAGATGGCCGTTAAAGGCTCTCAGGTCATCAAAGCGATGATGAAGCTGGGTGCAATGGCGACCATCAACCAGGTCATCGACCAGGAAACCGCACAGCTGGTTGCTGAAGAGATGGGCCACAAAGTTATCCTGCGTCGTGAAAACGAGCTGGAAGAAGCAGTAATGAGCGACCGTGACACTGGCGCAGCGGCTGAACCGCGTGCACCTGTTGTGACCATCATGGGTCACGTTGACCACGGTAAAACCTCTCTGCTTGACTACATTCGCTCGACTAAAGTGGCATCCGGCGAAGCGGGTGGTATTACCCAGCACATCGGTGCTTACCATGTAGAAACCGAAAACGGCATGATCACCTTCCTGGATACCCCAGGCCACGCAGCGTTTACCTCAATGCGTGCTCGTGGTGCTCAGGCAACGGATATCGTTGTACTGGTTGTTGCGGCAGACGATGGCGTGATGCCACAGACCATTGAAGCTATCCAGCACGCAAAAGCGGCGCAGGTACCTCTGGTTGTTGCAGTCAACAAAATCGATAAGCCAGAAGCCGATATGGATCGCGTGAAGAACGAACTGTCTCAGTACGGCGTTATGCCGGAAGAGTGGGGCGGTGAAGCACAGTTCATCCCAGTATCTGCAAAAGCGGGTACCGGTATTGACGACCTGCTGAACGCTATCCTGCTGCAGGCTGAAGTTCTGGAGCTCAAAGCGGTTCGTAAAGGTATGGCAAGCGGCGCGGTTATCGAATCCTTCCTGGATAAAGGTCGTGGTCCGGTTGCAACCGTTCTGGTTCGCGAAGGTACTCTGAACAAAGGCGACATCGTTCTGTGTGGCTTCGAATACGGCCGCGTTCGTGCGATGCGTAACGAACTGGGTCAGGAAGTCCTGGAAGCGGGTCCGTCCATTCCAGTGGAAATCCTGGGCCTGTCCGGTGTTCCGGCTGCCGGTGACGAAGTGACCGTTGTGCGTGACGAGAAGAAAGCGCGTGAAGTTGCACTGTATCGTCAGGGTAAATTCCGTGAAGTTAAACTGGCTCGTCAGCAGAAATCTAAACTCGAGAACATGTTCGCGAACATGACCGAGGGCGAAGTTCACGAAGTGAACGTTGTTCTGAAAGCTGACGTTCAGGGTTCTGTGGAAGCGATCTCCGACTCCTTGCTGAAACTGTCTACCGACGAAGTGAAAGTGAAGATCATCGGTTCTGGCGTAGGTGGTATCACCGAAACCGACGCAACCCTGGCTGCTGCCTCTAACGCTATCCTGGTTGGCTTCAACGTTCGTGCGGATGCGTCTGCGCGTAAAGTGATTGAAGCTGAAAGCCTGGATCTGCGCTACTACTCCGTCATCTATAACCTGATCGACGAAGTGAAAGCAGCGATGAGCGGCATGCTGTCTCCTGAGCTGAAACAGCAGATCATCGGTCTGGCTGAAGTACGTGACGTGTTCAAATCACCGAAATTTGGTGCGATCGCGGGCTGTATGGTTACCGAAGGTAACATCAAGCGCCACAACCCAATCCGCGTACTGCGTGACAACGTGGTTATCTACGAAGGCGAGCTGGAATCCCTGCGCCGCTTCAAAGATGACGTTAACGAAGTCCGTAACGGCATGGAATGTGGTATCGGCGTGAAGAACTACAACGACGTTCGCGTCGGCGATATGATCGAAGTGTTCGAGATCATCGAAATTCAGCGTACCATCGCTTAATTACCGATTGTAAGCCGGGATCGCCTCGCGCCACCCGGCAATAATTTTAAAAGGGGCTTTTAGCCCCTTTTTTGTCTGGAGAATTTATTATGGCGAAAGAATTCGGTCGCCCTCAGCGCGTAGCGCAGGAAATGCAAAAAGAGATCGCACTCATTCTGCAACGTGAAATTAAAGACCCGCGTATTGGTATGATGACCACCGTGTCTGGCGTTGAGATGTCCCGCGATCTGGCTTATGCCAGAGTGTTCGTGACTTTCCTGAACGATCAGGACGAAGCCGCGGTGAAAAACGGCATTAAAGCGCTGCAGGAAGCATCTGGTTTCATCCGCTCTCTGCTCGGCAAAGCGATGCGTCTGCGTATCGTGCCTGAGCTGACCTTCTTCTACGATAACTCGCTGGTAGAAGGTATGCGCATGTCCAACCTGGTGACCAGCGTGGTGAAACATGACGATGAGCGTCGTGTGAACCCAGCGGACGACAGCAAGGAGGACTGATGAGTCGTCCTCGTCGTCGCGGTCGCGACGTGCATGGCGTACTGCTGCTGGATAAACCGCAGGGCGCATCCAGCAACGACGTACTGCAAAAAGTGAAGCGTATTTTTAACGCCAACCGTGCGGGCCATACGGGCGCGCTGGATCCGCTGGCGACCGGTATGCTGCCGGTTTGCCTGGGAGAGGCAACAAAATTCTCCCAGTATCTGCTGGATTCCGATAAGCGTTATCGCGTTATCGCTAAACTGGGCCAGCGCACGGATACCTCCGATGCGGATGGCCAGGTCGTGGAAGAGCGCCCGGTGACCTTCAGCGCAGAGCAGCTTGATGCGGCGCTGGAAAGCTTCCGTGGTGACACGATGCAGGTGCCGTCGATGTATTCGGCGCTGAAATATCAGGGCAAGAAGCTCTACGAATATGCGCGCCAGGGCATCGACGTTCCGCGTGAAGCCCGTCCGATTACCGTGTATGAACTGCTGTTCATTCGCCATGAAGGCGATGAGCTGGAGCTGGAAGTACACTGTTCGAAAGGCACCTATATTCGTACCATCATCGATGACCTCGGTGAAAAGCTGGGCTGCGGGGCGCATGTGATTTACTTGCGTCGTCTGGCTGTCAGTAAGTATCCGGTCGAACGCATGGTGACGCTTGAGCATCTTCGCGAGCTGGTTGAACAGGCGGAAGTGCAGGGAATAGCGCCAGCAGAATTGCTGGATCCCTTGCTGATGCCAATGGACAGTCCGGCGGCGGACTTCCCGATCGTTAATCTTCCTTTAACATCGTCCGTTTACTTTAAGAACGGCAACCCGGTTCGAACGGCGGATGCGCCGCTTGAAGGGCTGGTACGCGTGACGGAAGGTGACGACGGGAAATTCATCGGTATGGGCGAAATGGACGGTGAAGGGCGCGTTGCGCCGCGTCGTCTGGTCGTCGAGTATCCGATCGAAGCGTGACGGCGATAACACCTCACCTTGCGATAAGCAGGGGAGACGAGTAGAATATCGCCGCTTAACGATCTGCAAATTGTTTAACAATTTGTTGGTCGTATACTGGGATTGCTGAATTAGAGATCGGCATCCTTACATTCTTTATATTCTGGAGTTTGAAAATGTCTCTAAGCGTTGAAGCTAAAGCTAAAATCGTTTCTGAGTTTGGTCGTGGTACTAACGACAGCGGTTCTACCGAAGTTCAGGTTGCACTGCTGACTGCACAGATTAACCACCTGCAGGGTCACTTTGCAGAGCACAAAAAAGATCACCACAGCCGTCGTGGTCTGCTGCGTATGGTTTCTCAGCGTCGTAAACTGCTCGACTACCTGAAACGTAAAGATGTTGCACGTTACACCGCGCTGATCGAGCGTCTGGGTCTGCGTCGCTAAGTCTTGCGAGTTTCAGAAAAGGGGGCCTGATGGCCCCTTTTTTCAACCAGACGGCAGCAATTCACTGGAAACTATTGTATTGTTGCTATAAATGATCTTCATTGCAGAGGTTCGCGCGGCTAATGAGAGGCTTCACCCATGGGGGTGTCGGTTGTCATTAGTCGCGAGGATGCGAAGAAGGTCGGGTTAAATCGTCAGCACACCTGTGGTGTGCTGTCATACATTTAAGAAAGGACAGAACTTTGCTGAATCCGATCGTTCGTAAATTCCAGTATGGTCAACATACCGTCACGCTGGAAACCGGCATGATGGCACGTCAGGCTACTGCTGCCGTTATGGTAAGCATGGATGACACCGCGGTATTCGTTACCGTTGTTGGCCAGAAAAAAACTAAACCAGGTCAGGACTTCTTCCCGCTGACCGTTAACTACCAGGAGCGTACCTACGCTGCCGGTAAAATCCCGGGTGGTTTCTTCCGTCGTGAAGGCCGTCCAAGCGAAGGCGAAACCCTGATCGCGCGTCTGATTGACCGCCCGGTTCGTCCACTGTTCCCGGAAGGCTTCGTTAACGAAGTACAGGTTATCGCGACCGTTGTTTCCGTTAACCCACAGGTTAACCCGGACATCGTTGCTATGATCGGCGCATCTGCTGCCCTGTCACTGTCTGGTATTCCATTCAATGGCCCAATCGGTGCCGCGCGCGTTGGCTACATCAACGACCAGTATGTGCTGAACCCAACCCAGGAAGAGCTGAAAGAAAGTAAGCTGGACCTGGTGGTTGCAGGTACTGAAGCAGCGGTTCTGATGGTTGAATCCGAAGCTGAACTGCTGAGCGAAGACCAGATGCTGGGCGCTGTGGTATTTGGCCACGACCAGCAGCAGATCGTTATCCAGAACATCAACGACCTGGTGAAAGAAGCCGGTAAACCACGTTGGGACTGGCAGCCAGAAGCGGTTAACGACGCGCTGAATGCACGCGTTGCTGCACTGGCAGGCGCACGTCTGAGCGATGCATACCGCATCACCGACAAACAAGAGCGTTACGCTCAGGTTGACGTCATCAAATCTGAAACCATCGCGACGCTGTTGGCTGAAGATGAATCCCTGGACGCTAACGAGCTGAGCGAAATTCTGCACGCTATCGAGAAAAACACCGTTCGTAGCCGCGTACTGGCAGGCGAACCGCGTATCGATGGCCGCGAAAAAGACATGATCCGTGGTCTGGACGTTCGTACTGGCGTACTGCCTCGTACTCACGGTTCCGCACTGTTCACCCGTGGCGAAACGCAGGCGCTGGTTACCGCGACCCTGGGTACCGCACGTGACGCACAGAACATCGACGAACTGATGGGCGAGCGTACTGACAGCTTCCTGTTCCACTACAACTTCCCTCCGTACTCCGTAGGTGAGACCGGTATGGTTGGCTCGCCGAAGCGTCGTGAAATTGGTCACGGTCGTCTGGCGAAGCGCGGCGTACTGGCAGTGATGCCAGAAGCTGACAAATTCCCGTACACCGTGCGTGTGGTTTCTGAAATCACCGAATCTAACGGTTCTTCTTCCATGGCTTCCGTGTGTGGTGCCTCTCTGGCGCTGATGGATGCAGGCGTACCAATCAAAGCCGCTGTGGCTGGTATCGCTATGGGTCTGGTGAAAGAAGGCGACAACTTTGTTGTTCTGTCTGACATCCTTGGCGACGAAGACCACCTGGGCGATATGGACTTCAAAGTCGCGGGTTCCCGCGAAGGTATCTCTGCGCTGCAGATGGATATCAAAATTGAAGGTATCACCAAAGAGATCATGCAGGTTGCTCTGAACCAGGCTAAAGGTGCGCGTCTGCACATCCTGGGCGTGATGGAACAGGCGATTAACGCGCCACGTGGCGACATTTCTCAGTTCGCTCCGCGTATCCACACCATCAAGATCAATCCAGACAAGATCAAAGACGTTATCGGTAAGGGCGGTTCCGTAATCCGTGCGCTGACCGAAGAGACTGGCACCACGATCGAAATCGAAGATGACGGTACTGTGAAGATCGCAGCAACCGACGGCGAAAAAGCGAAATTCGCTATCCGCCGCATCGAAGAGATCACTGCAGAGATCGAAGTGGGCCGTATCTATGCCGGTAAAGTGACCCGTATCGTTGACTTTGGCGCATTCGTTGCCATCGGTGGCGGTAAAGAAGGTCTGGTTCACATCTCTCAGATCGCTGACAAGCGCGTTGAGAAAGTGACCGATTACCTGCAGATGGGTCAGGAAGTGCCGGTTAAGGTTCTGGAAGTTGACCGTCAGGGCCGTATCCGTCTGAGCATTAAAGAAGCAACCGAGCAGTCTCCTGCCGCTGCGCCAGAAGCGCCAGCCGCAGAACAAGGCGAGTAAGGTAGCATTTGCCCTCCGCTTCGGCGGAGGGTTTATTATCAGGCAGGACGCCTTGTTAAGCCGCCGGGGGACAGGACGTTCATCCAATAGTTGTCTTCGGGAGTGGGAAATGAAGCCTTTTTTGCGCTGGTGTTTCGTTGCGACAGCTTTAACGCTGGCAGGATGCAGCAACTCTGCCTGGCGTAAGAGCGAAGTCCTCGCAGTGCCATTGCAACCGACTTTGCAGCAGGAAGTGATTCTGGCACGCATGGAACAAATTCTTGCCAGTCGGGCTTTAACCGATGACGAACGCGCACAGCTTTTATATGAGCGCGGAGTGTTGTATGATAGTCTCGGTCTGAGGGCATTAGCGCGGAATGATTTTTCACAAGCGCTGGCAATTCGACCTGATATGCCTGAAGTATTCAATTACTTAGGCATTTACTTAACGCAGGCAGGCAATTTTGATGCTGCCTATGAAGCGTTTGATTCTGTACTTGAGCTTGATCCAACTTACAACTACGCGCACTTGAATCGCGGTATCGCATTGTATTACGGCGGTCGTGATAAGTTAGCGCAAGATGATCTGCTGGCGTTTTATCAAGACGATCCTAATGATCCTTTCCGCAGCCTGTGGCTTTACATCGTTGAGCAGAAGCTCGATGAGAAGCAGGCCAAAGAAGCACTGAAACAGCGCTTCGAGAAATCGGACAAGGAACAATGGGGATGGAACATTGTCGAGTTCTACCTGGGCAACATTAGCGAAGCAACGCTGATGGAACGCCTCAAGGCGGACGCAACGGATAACACCTCGCTCGCTGAGCATCTCAGTGAAACCAACTTCTATTTAGGTAAGTACTACCTAAGTCTGGGGGATAAGGACAGCGCTACGGCACTGTTCAAATTAGCGGTTGCTAACAACGTACACAACTTCGTTGAGCACCGTTATGCATTGTTGGAATTATCGCTCTTGGGCCAGGAGCAAGACGACCTGGCAGAATCGGACCAGCAATAGCTGACGACATAAACATCAGCCCGTAATCTTTTGATTGTCATCACCTTAACTGGTGAGGGCGTTGTTGTTCGTCAATACACCTACTTTGAGCCGGTTCACACTTTTCAATGAAAATTGCTAATCATTTTCACGATGAGCTAAGTAGACTGGCCGCCATTGACATTGAGGCACTCGTACTACATGGCTGAATTCGAAACCACTTTTGCAGATCTGGGCCTGAAGGCTCCTATCCTTGAAGCCCTTAACGATCTGGGTTACGAAAAACCATCTCCGATCCAGGCAGAATGTATCCCACATCTGCTCTCTGGTCGTGACGTGCTGGGCATGGCCCAGACTGGTAGCGGAAAAACCGCAGCGTTCTCGCTGCCGCTGCTGAACAACATCGATCCGGACCTGCGTGCGCCGCAGATCCTCGTCCTGGCTCCAACCCGTGAACTGGCTGTTCAGGTTGCTGAAGCAATGACGGAATTCTCTAAACATATGCGCGGCGTAAACGTGGTAGCCCTGTACGGCGGCCAGCGTTATGACGTGCAGTTACGCGCCCTGCGCCAGGGTCCACAGATTGTCGTCGGTACGCCGGGTCGTCTGCTGGATCACCTGAAGCGCGGTACTCTGGACCTCTCTAAACTGAGCGGCCTGGTACTGGATGAAGCAGATGAAATGCTGCGTATGGGCTTCATCGAAGACGTCGAAACCATCATGGCGCAGATCCCGGAAGGTCATCAGACCGCTCTGTTCTCTGCAACTATGCCGGAAGCTATCCGTCGCATTACCCGCCGCTTCATGAAAGAGCCGCAGGAAGTGCGTATTCAGTCCAGCGTGACCACTCGCCCGGACATCAGCCAGAGCTACTGGTCTGTGTACGGCATGCGCAAAAACGAAGCGCTGGTACGTTTCCTGGAAGCAGAAGATTTTGATGCGGCGATCATCTTCGTTCGTACCAAAAACGCGACCCTGGAAGTGGCTGAAGCCCTGGAGCGTAGCGGCTACAACAGCGCAGCGCTGAACGGCGACATGAACCAGGCCCTGCGTGAGCAGACTCTGGAGCGTCTGAAAGACGGTCGTCTGGATATTCTGATTGCAACCGACGTGGCAGCACGTGGTCTGGACGTTGAGCGTATCAGCCTGGTTGTAAACTACGATATCCCAATGGATTCTGAGTCTTACGTTCACCGTATCGGTCGTACCGGTCGTGCGGGTCGTGCTGGCCGTGCGCTGCTGTTCGTTGAGAACCGCGAGCGTCGTCTGCTGCGTAACATTGAACGCACCATGAAGCTGACCATTCCAGAAGCTGACCTGCCAAACGCAGATCTGCTGGGCAAACGCCGCCTGGAAAAATTCGCCGCGAAAGTCCAGCAGCAGCTGGAAAGCAGCGATCTGGATCAGTACCGTGCGCTGCTGTCGCAGATTCAGCCTACCGCTGAAGGCGAAGAGCTGGATATGGAAACCCTGGCTGCAGCACTGCTGAAAATGGCTCAGGGCGAACGTAGCCTGATCGTGCCACCAGATGCGCCAATGCGTCCTAAGCGTGAATTCCGTGACCGTGACGATCGTTTCGAACGTCGTGGCGACCGTAATGACCGTGGCCCACGCGGTGACCGTCCAGAGCGTGGTGGTGAAGACCGTCCACGTCGCGAGCGTCGTGACGCTGGCGAAATGGAACTGTACCGCATTGAAGTTGGCCGTGATGACGGTGTTGAAGTTCGTCATATCGTTGGCGCGATTGCTAACGAAGGCGACATCAGCAGCCGTTACATTGGTAACATCAAGCTGTTCGGTACTCACTCCACCATCGAACTGCCAAAAGGCATGCCGGGCGAAGTACTGCAGCACTTCACGCGTACTCGCATCCTGAACAAGCCGATGAACATGCAGCTGATGGGTGATGCACAGCCTCGCTCTGACCGCGGTGGCGAACGTCGTGGCGGTGGCCGCAGCTTCGGTGGCGAACGTCGTGAAGGCGGTCGTAGCGAAGGTCGTGGTGAACCACGTCGTTTCTCCGGCGAACGCCGTGAAAGTCGTGGTCCACGTCGTGACGACAGCTCAAGCCGTCGCCGTGACGCGTAAGCCTTACGCCACTGACGTAAAGTAATATATACAGCCCCGATAATTGCTATCGGGGCTTTTTTTATTCCCTTTGTACTCTTGTACTGGTACAGTGCTGCACATTAAACTGCATACCACATTTTTGACTGGAGTAATGGCTGTATGGCGACACTAACCACCACCCAAACGTCACCCTCGCTGCTTGGCGGCGTGGTGATCATCGGCGGTACCATCATTGGTGCTGGGATGTTCTCCCTGCCAGTGGTCATGTCCGGTGCGTGGTTCTTCTGGTCGCTGGCGGCGCTGGTGTTCACCTGGTTCTGTATGCTCCACTCCGGGCTGATGATCCTTGAAGCCAACCTCAACTACCGCATTGGCTCCAGCTTCGACACCATCACCAAAGATCTGCTGGGCAAAGGCTGGAACCTGGTGAACGGGCTGTCCATCGCATTTGTGCTCTACATCCTGACCTATGCGTATATCTCCGCGAGCGGCTCGATTCTGCACCACACTTTTGCTGAGATGTCGCTGAACGTTCCGGCGCGTCTGGCGGGGCTCTGCTTTGCACTGGGCGTGGCGTTTATCGTCTGGATGAGTACCAGGGCGGTGAGCCGCATGACGGCGATCGTGTTGGGCGCTAAGGTCATCACCTTCTTCCTGACCTTCGGCAGCCTGCTGGGGCACGTGACGCCCGCCACGCTGTTTAACGTCGCCGAAGTGAATACCTCCTACACGCCGTACCTGCTGATGACGCTGCCGTTCTGTCTGGCGTCGTTTGGCTACCACGGCAACGTGCCGAGCCTGATGAAGTACTACGGCAAAGATCCGCGCACCATTGTGAAGTGTCTGGTCTACGGTACGCTGCTGGCGCTGGGGCTGTACGTGATTTGGCTGCTGGGGACGATGGGCAACATTCCACGTCCAGAATTTATCGGCATTGCACAGAAGGGCGGTAACATCGACGTGCTGGTGCAGGCCCTGAGCGGCGTACTGAACAGCCGCAGCCTGGATCTGCTGCTGGTGGTCTTCTCTAACTTTGCGGTGGCGAGTTCATTCCTCGGCGTGACGCTGGGCCTGTTTGACTACCTGGCGGATCTGTTTGGCTTTGATGATTCTGCGATGGGGCGCTTCAAAACCGCGCTGCTCACCTTCCTGCCGCCGATTGTGGGTGGTCTGCTGTGGCCGAACGGTTTCCTGTACGCCATCGGCTATGCCGGACTGGCGGCGACCATCTGGGCGGCAATTGTGCCGGCGCTGCTGGCACGTAAATCACGTCAACGCTTCGGCAGCCCTAAATTCCGCGTCTGGGGCGGCAAGCCGATGATTGCACTGATCCTGGTGTTTGGCGTTGGTAACGCGCTGGTACACGTGCTGTCGAGTTTTAACCTGTTGCGTGTTTACCATTAAACCGTGCGGCCTGATCCCCTCACCCCGCCCCTCTCCCGAAGGGAGAGGGAGAAAACCGTAGGCCGGATAAGGCGAAGCCGCCATCCGGCAAAAAAACTACCCCACCAATTCCTCTTTCACCTGCATCGCCAGCTCAAACGAATGCAAACGCGCCTGGTGATCGAAAATCTGGCCGTTAACCATAATCTCATCGGCCTCCGTCTCACGCAGCACCGCGTCCAGCCCGTGGCGCACTTTCGCTTTATCACCCACCAGCGACATGCTCAGCGCCTGCTGAACGCCATACTGTTCGGAGGCTGACCACAGCTGATGCATATTCTCCACCGGCGGCGGCAGCTGACCCGTCTCACCGCGACGCAGCTTCACAAATGCCTGCTGCATGGAGGTAAACAGGAATTCCGCGTCGCGATTGCTGTCGGCGGCAATGATGTTGATACAGACCATCGCGTACGGCTTCTCCAGACGCTCGGACGGTTTGAAGTTCGTGCGGTAAAGATGCAACGCCTGATGCAGCATATCCGGTGCGAAGTGCGAGGCGAAGGCAAACGGCAGCCCAAGCTGCGCGGCGAGCTGAGCGCTATACAGGCTTGATCCCAACAACCAAACCGGGATCTTCTCACCGTAGCCCGGGACCGGGCGCACGTGCGGGTTAGGATCGCGCGCGTCGAACCAGTCCACCAGCTCGGCCACGTCGCGCGGGAAGTTGTCGATATCGCCGCTCATATGGCGGCGCAGGGCGCGCATGGTCGGCTGGTCGCTGCCCGGCGCACGACCAAGGCCCAAATCAATACGCCCCGGATAGAGAGTGTTCAGGGTGCCAAACTGTTCGGCAATCACCAGCGGGGCGTGGTTTGGCAGCATTACGCCGCCGGAGCCCAGATGCAGGGTAGTGGTATTGGCTGCCAGATAGCCAATCAGTACCGAGGTGGCGGCGCTGGCGATGCCCACCATGTTGTGATGCTCGGCCAGCCAGTAGCGGTGATAGCCACGCTTTTCGGCCAGCTGAGCGAGATCGAGAGAGTGCGAAAAGGCTTCTCGAGCCGAGGAGCCCTGAGGGATCGGCGCCAGATCCAGCACCGAAAACGGAATGGTTTTGTCAGTCATAACAGCTCACTTTGTCGACGGTGAATCTTTAATACTGCATTAAAAAATGATAACCGTTGTTAACAAAGTGAGCCTTTTTTACGCCTGAAGTTCCAGCCCGGCGAGACGTTTCCAGTAACCGTTGCAGTCGCTGTTTGCCGTCAGCGGCAGCGGAGCAGCGCCGTTTTCATTGGCGCGGAAGGCGTCAAGCATCGCGAACACGCCGGTATCCAGCGGCGACAAACGCACCATATCCACCAGACCGTCCATCGACGCCAGCTCGTTGCCGAGGTTATAGACATAGCCGCTCATGGTCTGAATGCCGTTGAGGACAAACACCTGCTGGTTTTCCTGCGACAGCATGCTGCGTCCGTTCGGGTACTTGATGCAGCAGGTTTCGCATTCGTCTTTCGGGCGGTCTTCCGAGCGCGCGGTAAAGCAGCGGGCGGAGTAGGCCAGCGGCAGATGCCCGTAGCTCAGCACTTCCACTTCAAACTGATTGCGAATACCCAGCTCGTCGCACTGATTCAGCAGGTTTGCCAGCCAGTCGCGGGAGAGTTCAACCGGCATGCACCAGCGCGTCATCCCCTGCTTAAGCAGCAGGCGCAGGGTCACGGCGTTATAGCAGTTCAGGGCATGGCCCGCGACAAACGGCAGCTTGCGTTCAGCGCACATGTTCACCACGCCGAGATCGCTCGCTTCCAGCAGGAATTCGCCGTTTTCGACATAGCGCTTCAGCTCGCCCAGTTCGGAAGACGCCTGCACCAGCGCAAGCGTCGAGAGCACCACCTGCTTGCCGCTTCCGGCCAGGCTTTTCGCCATGTCCAGCCAGTCGCCCACTTTGGTGGCACGGCGCTTGCTGCACACAGCTTCGCCGAGGTAAATCACATCGGCGCTGCTGGCGGCGGCCTGTTGGTAAAAATCTTCCAGCGTCTCTTTTGACCAGTAGTAGAGCACCGGTCCTAATGAATATTTCATGGTTATCTCACTGCCATTTACGGTGATACGCGCCAAGGGTGGTTTGCGTGCCTTCGGACATCGAACCGAGCGTCTCCATCCAGGTCGCCTGCGGAGCGTAGCTCTGCGGGTCCGCCATGCAGCGGTCAATGGCCTGACGCCATACTTTCGCCACCTGGCTCACGTAGGCCGGGCTGCGTTGGCGACCCTCGATTTTCACCGAGGCAATATTGGCCGCCAGCAGTTCCGGCAGCAGTTCCAGCGTGTTGAGGCTGGTGGGCTCTTCCAGCGCGTGGTAGCGCTCGCCGTCGACCAGGTAGCGGCCTTTGCATAGGGTTGGATAACCGGCGTTTTCACCATCCTGATAGCGGTCAATCAGCACCTCATTCAGGCGAGACTCGAGCCCCTGAGGGGTCTGCTGCCAGCGAACAAAGCGGGCAGGGGAGCACGCTCCGACGGTATTCGGCGATTCACCGGTTAAATAAGAGGAGAGATAGCAGCGGCCTTCGGCCATGATGCACAGGCTGCCAAAGGCAAAAACTTCCAGCGGCACTGGCGTGACGCGCGCGAGTTGCTTAACCTGATGAATAGAGAGCACGCGCGGCAGCACCACGCGGGCCACGTCGAAGTTTTGATGATAAAAACGCACGGCTTCTTCGTTGGTGGCGGATGCCTGAACAGAGACGTGGCGCTCAATATGCGGATAGCGTTCTGCTGCATACTCAAGCATGGCAAGGTCGGCCAGGATCAGTGCATCGGCACCCAGCTGTGCCGCCATGTCCACCGCGCGCTGCCAGCGGGCGTAGCCATCAGGATGGGCAAAGGTGTTGATGGCAATGTGCAGTTTGCGGCGGTGCTGATGAACGAAGTTAACGGCTTCCTGAAGCTTTTTCTCCGTAAAGTTGAGGCCAGCAAAATGGCGGGCATTGGTATCATCCTTTAGCCCGATATAGACCGCATCGGCCCCATTTTCGATGGCCGCCTTAAGCGCCGGAAGGTTTCCGGCAGGGCAGAGCAGCTCCATAATTTATCCTGATGTTCTCGATCGCAGGGATCGCAAAATTGTTAACGAGCTGGGATTTTAATTAACCCACAGGCGACAATTTTTGATTTAAGGCAGCTAATGGCGTATTGATGACACCAATAATGAGGTAAGCCGGACGACGGTTTGTTGATTTACGCCGCTATGTTCTGGAATGGATGTGGCAAAATAGCGGGATTACAGATATCAGGGAGTAAAGCTCGTGCTGGAGAAACTGCGTTCACGTCTCGTACAATTGGGTCCATCTATGCTGAGCGTGCCGGTCAAGCTGGCACCGTTCGCGCTTAAGCGCCAGGTGCTGGAGCAGGTCCTGAGCTGGCAGTTCCGCCAGGCACTGCAGGACGGCGAGCTGGAGTTCCTGGAAGGCCGCTGGCTGAGCATTGAGGTACGCGACATCGGGCTGCGCTGGTTTACCTCCGTAGAGAACGGCCAGCTGATCGTGCGCGAATCCGCCGAGGCGGACGTGAGCTTTAGCGCTGATGCCAGCGATCTGCTGATGATTGCCGCACGTAAGCAGGATCCGGATACGCTCTTCTTCCAGCGTCGTCTGGTGATTGAAGGCGATACTGAACTTGGCCTGTACGTGAAGAATTTAATGGATGCCATTGAGCTGGAGCAGATGCCGAAAGCGCTGCGCGTGATGTTGATGCAAATGGCAGATTTTGTTGAGGCCGGGCTGAAAACCCCGCCGGACAGTAAACACACTTCAGTAGGTGAGCCATGCTGATTCGAGTCGAAATTGGGATTGATGCACCGGGTATCGATGCGTTATTGCGCCGCTCTTTTGAGAGCGATGCGGAAGCTCAACTGGTCCACGATCTCCGTGAAGATGGCCTGATCACGCTGGGTCTGGTTGCTACCGATGATGAAGGTCAGGTTGTCGGCTATGTCGCCTTCAGCCCGGTCATCGTTCAGGGCGACGATCTTCAGTGGGTAGGAATGGCACCGCTGGCGGTAGATGAAAACTATCGCGGGCAAGGTCTGGCGCGCCAGCTGGTCTATGAAGGGCTGGACTCGCTGAATGAGTTTGGCTATGCCGCTGTGGTCACGCTGGGCGATCCGGCGTTCTATGGTCGATTAGGCTTCGAGCAGGCCGCACATTACGACCTGCGTTGCCGCTGGCCGGGTACGGAATCCGCTTTCCAGGTGCACCGTCTGGCGGACGACGCCCTCAACGGCGTCAATGGCCTGGTGGACTACCACGACCATTTCAATCGTTTTTAATCAGGCTCTCGCGTAGCGCCTCAAAGGAGCCGTCTCCAGTGACGAGGTGCTCCTTCTGGCGCTTCGTGAGCTGCTTGATGCGGTATTCCAGCCTGAGCGCCAGCGATCTGTCGCCCACTGCGGCTGAAAATACCAGCTGCAGTTCCCCTTTCCCCCGCAGCGCCTTTGCCCCTTTTCCCGTTTTATGTTGTAAGAAACGCCGCGCCACATCGGTGGTGATCCCGGTGTAGAGTGCGTTATCAGCGGTTCGGACAAGATAGAGAAACCAGCACACGGTAAACAGATTCAGTATGTTAAGGTGAACGCACCATAGCATGAGAGAGAACGAAAATGGAAACACTGGCCGCCATTAACCGCTGGCTGGCGAAGCAGCATGTTGTCACCTGGTGCGTCTGTGACGGGGGTGAGATGTGGTGCGCCAACGCGTTTTACTACTACGACCCTGAGCGCGTGGCTTTTTATGTCATGAGTGAAGACAACACGCGTCATGCGCAGATGACCGGCCAGCAGGCAAAGGTGGCAGGCACGGTGAACGGCCAGCCGAAAACGGTCGCGCTGATCCGCGGCGTGCAGTTCAAAGGTGAAATTCGTCGGCTGGATGGAGAAGAGAGCGACGCGCATCGTAGGCACTACACGCGCCGCTTTCCCGTTGCCGCTGCGCTAAAAGCCCCGGTGTGGGAAATCCGCCTCGATGAGCTGAAATTTACCGACAACACCCTGGGCTTTGGCAAGAAGCTGCACTGGCTACGCGCCGAGCAGGCGTAGCGCTTCGCGGTTAAACGCCGGGAGATCGTCCGGGGTTCGGCTGGTGATCAGCTGGTCTTTGTCGTTGACCACCTCCTGATCGTAGAACTCAGCGCCTGCGTTTTTCAGATCGATAACGATCGGCTTCACGGCGGTAAGCTTACGCCCGCGCACGACTTCGGCGCTGATTAGCAGCTGTGGGCCGTGGCAGATAGCAAATACCGGCTTACCGGTGCTCACAAAGTCACGGGTGAAGGTGACGAAGCGCTCATCTCCGCGCAGGGAGTCGGGTGAATGGCCGCCGGGTAACAGCAGGGCGTCGAAATCGGACGGGCTGACGTTATCAATTGACTCGTCAATCGTCACGCTGGCCTCGCCCTTATGGCCTGTCACCGTTTTGCCCGCCTCTTTCTCAATGGTGATGACGTCGTGTCCCGCCTTGCGGAACGCCTCTGCTGGAGAGGTGAATTCTGAATCTTCAAACTCGTCGGTAATCAAGACTGCGATTTTCTTGGCCATGCTTCCTCCGTTGTTTTGGCTTCAGACTGATTTTTCTCCGCTTGTGGTAAATACTTACCTGTAACAGACTTCTATACCCGTCATACTTCAAGTTGCATGTGCGTTGGCTGCACTCGTTCACCCCAGTCACTTACTTATGTAAGCTCCTGGGGATTCACTCCCTTGCCGCCTTCCTGCAACTCGAATTATTTAGGGTATAAGTGTGGTCGACCACGCTGAGTTCGCAAACGGACAATTCTGTAAAGGGGATACGATGAGTCAGGTACTGATTACGGGCGCCACCGGGCTGGTGGGGGATCATCTGCTGCGGTTGCTGATTCAGGATCGCCGCGTGAACTACATTGCAGCGCCTACGCGTCGGCCGCTGGCGGACGTCTCCGGCGTATTTAACCCGCACGATCCGCAGCTGACGGACGCGCTGGCGCAGGTCAAGGATCCCATTGATATCGCCTTTTGTTGTCTGGGTACCACGCGGCGTGAGGCGGGCAGCAAAGAGGCATTTATCCATGCCGACTACACGCTGGTGGTGGACACGGCGCTCACGGCGAAAAAACTGGGGGCCAAACATTTTCTGGTGGTCAGTGCGCTGGGTGCCAATGCCGGATCGCCTTTTTTCTACAACAAGGTGAAGGGTAAGATGGAGGATGCGCTGATCGCGCAGAAATGGGAGCAGCTGACGATTGTGCGCCCCTCGATGCTCAGCGGCCACAGGGACGAACGCCGATTTAACGAGTCGATCCTGGCCCCGCTGTTTAAGATCCTTCCCGGCAACTGGAAAGCTATCGAGGCGCGGGACGTCGCCCTTGCGATGCTAAAAGAAGGGCTGGCACCGTTGAAAGCGGGGGTTAACATTATCCCTTCGGCAAAACTGCGTGAAATCGCCCAGGACGAGGCGTAAACTCCCCCGGCTAATAACCTAATACTCTCCGGGGAATGCTATGACTGGTCAGTCTTCATCTCAGGCGGCAACACCTGTTCAATGGTGGAAGCCCGCACTTTTCTTTCTCGTGGTCATTGTTGGCCTCTGGTATGTGAAATGGCAGCCGTACTACGGCAAAGCCTTTACCGCCGCCGAAACGCACAGCATCGGTAAATCTATTCTCGCTCAGGCTGATTCCAGCCCGCTTCAGGCGGCGTGGGATTACGCCATGGTCTACTTCCTTGCCGTCTGGAAAGCCGCTGTACTGGGCGTGATTCTGGGCTCGCTGATACAGGTGCTCATCCCGCGCAACTGGCTGGTGAAAACACTCGGCCAGCCGCGTTTTAAGGGCACGCTGCTGGGGACGATTTTCTCCCTGCCGGGCATGATGTGCTCTTGCTGCGCCGCACCGGTTGCGGCGGGTATGCGTCGTCAGCGCGTGTCGATGGGCGGCGCGCTGGCGTTCTGGATGGGTAACCCGCTGCTCAACCCGGCAACGCTGGTCTTTATGGGCTTTGTGCTTGGGTGGCATTTTGCTGCGATCCGCCTGGTTGCCGGGCTGGCGACGGTGCTGGTGGTGGCGACGCTGGTGCAAAAACTGGTGAAGGACAACGCGCCTGAGACCGCTGCCGTTGAGCTGGACATCAGCGAGCCGCAGGGTGGTTTTTTTGCGCGCTGGGGTATCGCGCTGTGGCAGCTTTTCTGGAGCACCATCCCGGTTTATATCCTGGCGGTGCTGGTATTGGGGGCGGCGCGCGTTTGGCTCTTCCCGCATGCGGATGGCGCTATCGACAACACGCTGATGTGGGTCATTGCGATGGCGGTTGCAGGCTGCCTCTTCGTGATCCCAACGGCGGCGGAAATTCCGATTGTCCAGACCATGATGCTGGCGGGCATGGGCACCGCGCCTGCACTGGCGCTGCTGATTACTCTGCCGGCGATCAGCCTGCCGTCGCTTATCATGCTGCGTAAGTCATTCCCCGCGAAAGCGCTGTGGTTGACGGCGGGGCTGGTGGCGTTGAGTGGGGTGATTGTGGGCAGTATTGCGTTGATGTAAAAAAAAGCCCGGTGGCGCTGGCGCTTACCGGGCTTACCGTCAGGTGTGAATTACTTGATATAAGTAAACGCGGTGGTGACGTGCTTCACGCCGCTCACACGGCTGGCGATATCCGCCGCCGCTTTCCCTTCACGCTCAGTCACCAGACCCAGCAGGAACACTTCGCCGTTCTCGGTGGTCACTTTCACGTTTGACGATTTCACCTGGTCCGATCCCAGCAGTTGAGAGCGCACTTTGGTGGTGATCCAGGTATCGGAAGACGCATCGCCCAAACCAATTGGCTGGCCCTGGCGCACTTCATTGAACACCTCTGTTGTACCTTCTACACCCATCGCGATCTGTTTAGCGCGGGAGGCTAATTCGGTATTAGGCGCCTGGCCTGCCAGCAGCACTTTGCCCTGATAAGCCGTTACGTTAATACGCGCTTCTTTCTTGATTTGTTCGTCTTTCGACAGCGCACTGTTGACGCGCAGCTCCAGCGTACCGTCATCAACCTGCGTCCCGACAGAACGCGGATCGGTCGCTGCTTTGGTGCCGACAGCTGCGGTACCGACAACAGCAGCGGCAATACATCCCTGAAGTAGAAGTGCAGACATAAGGACTGCAAGGGTCGATAAAGCCTTCATTAGAACTCCTTAATCATCCTGGTGAGGGAAAAGCGTGTTATCGATCAGATCGCATAAGCAGTTCACCGTGAGCATGTGCATCTCCTGAATACGCGCGCTACGGTGAGACGGAATGCGAATTTCCACATCCTGCGGCCCCAGTAAACCTGCCAGCTCGCCGCCGTCATAGCCGGTCAGCGCAACGATGGTCATATCGCGGGTGACCGCCGCTTCAACGGCTTTAACGATATCCCGGCTGTTACCGCGCGTGGAGATGGCCAGCAACACGTCCCCGGCATGGCCTAAGGCGCGCACCTGCTTCGCGTAAATCTCGTCATGCAGACGATCGTTAGCAATCGCTGTTAAGACCACATTATCGGTATTAAGTGCAATGGCAGGTAAACTCGGGCGTTCTGTTTCAAAACGATTGATCATGCTGGCAGCAAAATGCTGTGCGTTGGCGGCTGAAGTGCCATTGCCACAACAGAGGATTTTGTTGCCGTTCAGAAGAGATTGTACCAGCGTCATTGCTGCGCGGGAGATCGCGTCCGGGAGGGCTTCCGCCGCGGCAATCTGTGTTTGAATGCTTTCTGTGAAGCACACTTTAATTCTTTCGAGCACGTTATCCCTTTAAATCTCAATTATGCGTCTTCGCCAAAAGCGTTTTTAAGCCATTCGATCTCATTTCCGGTGAAGGCTATCACATCGAACCGGCAATCCACAGTATCAAAGCTCCCATTATGGCGGGCAAGCCACAAGTGGGCAGTCTGTAATAATTTATGTTGTTTGGCGAGCGTCACGCTGGCGGCAGCACCGCCAAAACGGGAGGACTGTCGAAAACGCACTTCTACAAACACGGTGACCCGATCGTCTTTCATGATCAGGTCGATTTCGCCGCCGCGCCCGCGGACGTTGGCGGCGATAAAACGCAGTCCTTTGCCTTCAAGCCAGCGACGCGCTTTTAACTCCCACGCATCGCCGGTCGCTTTGCGGCTTAACTGGCTGGGACGATCTGACCCTGCTGGTATTTGAGCCATGATAACTTCCTGTTAATCACACAGTCCTGAGTGGCGGTCAGATCGCCGGTGTTGCCGTTGAGCTCGAAGCCCGGCACCTGACGCATCTGGGTGAAGTGGTTTGCCAGCGCCCACGCATCCACGCCCATGGCGTACAGACGTGCCAGCGAGTAGTCGTTACGTACCGAGCTCAGCGCCTGCTGCATCAGCGGCGGGTTGCTGCCCGCGAGCATTGGGATTTCGCTGTACTGCAGGCCGTCCATTTCCAGACGGAAATCCGGGCCTGCGGTGCCCTGCGCGCTGCGCGAACTGGCGTAGAGGGTTGCGCCGCTCTGGCTGCCGTTGCGCATCGCAATCATCGGCTTGATGAAAGCAATCTCTTCCGGCGTCGCGACAATGTAGGCCGCATCCACTTTGCCGCCACCGCTGATTTGTGCGTCGGTAGGAGGGGCCGGAATGGTCAGGCCGCCGATGGTCACGCTCTGCTGCTGCGGCAGACTGGCGCTGACCGGGCTGCCGTTAAGGGCGATACCTGCGCCGCCGTTGACGCCAGCGCGCAGTTCTGAGGCGGAACCAAATTTCTGTTGCAGCACCACACCACCGCCGATCTTCTGCCACTCATCGGCAAAGGCATTGGCGACGCGATCGCCCAACGCGCTGCGCGGGATCAGCAGCAGCGGCGCCTGTTTACCCTGTTCGTGAATATGTCGCGCCGCGTCGCGGGCTTCATCTTCTGGGGAGAGAGCAAAGTAGCAGATGTTGGCACGGTTCTGCACGTTCTCTGGCTGGTTAAGCGCCAGCACGTTCAGCGTGGTGTTGCTCTTTATCAGCGTTTCCACGTCGTTTTTCAGCAGGGGACCGACAACGATGCTCGCGCCATCTTTTTGCACCTGCGCCAGCACTTGATCGAGCGGTTGAGCGGTGGTGTCGTAGATTTTCAGCTCAGCACTCGGGTTGGCGCTGGTGGTTGCCACGGCCTGAGGCTGCGTGGCAGGTTGCTGTTCTGCTGGCGCGGCTTGCGGTTGTGGCTGTTCAGCCGTCACGGGAGCCTGAGTTTCCGCAGGAGTCTGTACTGCTTCAGGTGCAGGCGTTGCGGCTGGTGGCGTCGTCGGCGCGGTGACCGGGTTCTGCATTGTCCCCTGCGCTGGCGCTTGTGCTGCAGTCAGGTCGCTGGTTTCAGCGGCAGAAGGGCTGACAACGTCGTTCACGTTGGCTGCCTGTGCGGACTGAGCCGGTACGGCACTACCGCTTACGGCAGTTGTCCCGTTTTTTGCCGCTTCAAAGCCTTGCTGAATGGTGCGACCAAAGACCGCCGCCTGGCCGTTCAACGGCAGAAGCAGCGCGATTTTGCTGGTCGAGGCTGGCTTAAAGTTCTGCACATTCACCAGCTGCGTCGGCAGCATTTTCGCGCCCGGGTTTTGCGGGTAGCGGGTTTGCCAGTCGGTAATACCTGCTTTCAGCATCGTTGGGTCGCTGCGGTTGTTAAACCACATCTGCTGCAGATCCAGCCAGCCCTGCAAAACATTTTCGTCGGCGTTAATAACCAGCGTTTGCGCCTGTTCTTGGGTCATGGAGGCGAGTGCCTGCCATGTTGCATCGATATTTTTCTGTTTATCCGCACCGGCGAGCAGCGGCTCCTGGGCGATAAACGCGCGCAATAGCGTCAGGGAAGGTCGACCCTGTTCGGCGGTAATGCCCGCCTGCCAGAAGCGCGCCTGCTGGTTTTTGTCCAGCGCACCGACGTCGATGTCTCCAAGGATTTTCTTCGCAGCCGCATAATCTTTCTGCGCCACCTTCAGTTCAGCAGAGAGCAGACCCTGCTCGCGGCGTTGATCGTCGTTAAGATCCTGCGGTAGCTGATTGAACAGTTCGGCGGCCTGCTGGGTTTTACCCTCTTTCAGCAGTGCACGAATGGCGAGTAATTGCCAGTTGGTCTTGGTATCATTTGAGCTCTGCGACATTTGTTGCAGATAAAAGCCAGAATCAGCCTGAGCGGATCCCTGCATATGGGCAGCGGTCTGATCGGGTGCCTGGGTGCCACAGCCTGCAAAGATCAGGGCTGCGAGCAGAAGCGGCACGCTGCGCGTGGCTTTTTTTCGAAGAAACGTTAACGGTACCATACTGTATCCAGTGATTTTTTTTACGCAATGCTCAATATTAAATCGGCAATACGGACGAAACAATGAAACAACACGAAACGGCAGATAATTCTCAAGGCCAGCTTTATATTGTACCTACTCCTATCGGGAATTTGTCTGATATTACCCAACGTGCGCTCACCGTGTTGCAAGCTGTTGATTTAATTGCCGCTGAAGATACCCGCCACACCGGCTTACTGCTGCAACATTTCGCGATTAACGCCCGTTTGTTTGCCCTGCACGATCACAATGAGCAACAAAAAGCCGAAACGCTGGTGGCGAAACTTAAGGAAGGGCAGAACATTGCGCTGGTCTCCGACGCCGGTACGCCGCTGATCAACGATCCTGGCTATCACCTGGTGCGTACCTGTCGCGAAGCCGGTATTCGCGTTGTGCCGCTGCCGGGGCCGTGCGCGGCGATTGCTGCGTTAAGCGCCGCAGGTCTGCCGTCTGACCGCTTCTGCTATGAAGGCTTCCTGCCAGCTAAATCCAAAGGCCGTCGCGACGTATTGAAGGATCTGGAAGCCGAGCCGCGCACCCTGATTTTTTACGAATCCACACACCGCCTGCTGGAAAGCCTGGAAGATATGGTGACTGTCTGGGGTGAATCCCGCTACGTGGTGCTGGCGCGCGAGCTGACCAAAACCTGGGAAACGATCCACGGCGCGCCAGTGGGCGAACTGCTGGCGTGGGTGAAGGAAGACGAAAACCGCCGCAAGGGTGAAATGGTGCTGATCGTCGAAGGGCATAAAGCGCAGGAAGACGCACTGCCTGCCGACGCGCTGCGCACGCTGGCGCTGTTGCAGGCGGAACTGCCGCTGAAGAAGGCCGCTGCGCTGGCGGCGGAAATTCACGGCGTGAAGAAAAATGCGCTGTATAAGTATGCGCTGGAGCAGCAGGGGGAGTAAGCTCCTGCTGCCTGTTTTGCCGGGTGGCGGCTGCGCCTTACCCGGCCACCACACTACACAGTGATGATCTCGGTGCCCGTTTTACCCAACAGTTCTTTTTCGTGTTTTCCGATCCCATCATCCGTAATTACACAGTCGATTTTTTCCATAGGCAACACCTGGTTGAACCCGCGCCGGTTGAACTTGCTGGCGTCCAGCACGGCAATCACCTTATGCGCGGCGGCAGCCATCACGCTGCTGATCGAATAGCCTTCATTGAACGTTGTAATGCCGTTGGTGGCATCAATACCGTCCGCACCGACAAACATCAGGTCCGCGCTTATCCCGGTCAGAGAGCGCTCGGCGATGGTGCCATGCATAGAGTGCGTTTTATGGCGCACGGTACCGCCGCAGACCACGAGCGTAATATCTTTATTTTCCGAGAGGGCAAACGCGGCAGGCAGGCTGTTGGTGATGACGGTGATATTGGCTTTTTTGGTGAGTGCTTCGGCGATGAGCATGGTGGTGCTACCGCTATCGAGAATGATCGTCATCCCTTCTTCAATCATGACCGCTGCAGCCTGTGCGATGCGCTTTTTAGGGTCGCTTGCCAGCTTATAACGGTCTTCCAGCACCACTTCCTGATTTTCGCTTTCCGCCAGGCTGCTGCCGGGTCTTGCTGCGCCACCGTGAAAACGCGTGACCAATCCTTTTTCTTCCAGCAGGCGCAGATCTGTTCGAATCGTCACTTCTGAAATGCCAAACATATTCGACAGATCCAGCACCATGACACTGCCCTGAGCGTTGACGAGGTCAACGATTTTATTGCGTCGCTCAAATGAGTTCATATTGAAATGCCTGATAATTAACTGCCTCTATTCTAATCGAAGGTATGCGAAAGGGGTACGGTAATATTCGAAAGGAAATGTGAGCCAGCTCAGGTTGCTGGCTCGAAGCACTACGCGAAGCGCAGCATGATTTTGCCCTGCATTGGCGCACCGTTGAGTCCCTGCACGGCCTGAGCAAAGCTATCGCTATCGCCGGTATGAGCAATAAGGGGCTTTAGCTGCAGTTTTTTATCTGTGAGCAGGCGTGCCGCGGTTTCCCATTCTTCACCCGGCCACGGGGCCGAATAATTCATCCAGCTTCCCAGAAGCGTCAACTCCTTACGCAGTATCTTGCCAAATGTCGCCGCAGGTAAGTTCAGGTCATGATGCAGCGTACCCACCAGAGCGACCTGGGCCCGCGGCCCGGCGATATCAATGGCGAGCGTAACGGTTTGCGGTGTGCCAGCAGTCTCAAGAACCAACTGATCAAACGGGTTGTCGCTCAAGGCGTTGAGGATGTCGTCTGCGGCCAGAGCGCGGCTATTAAACACCTGAGTTGCCCCCAGTGTTGTTGCCAGCGCGAGCTTATCGTCGTTGATATCGATCGCGATAACGCTGTTGGCGCCCAATGCCAGTGCACACTGCATCGCCAGCAGGCCGATAGTGCCTGCGCCGACAATGATGACGTTCTTACCCTCGCAGCCGGAAGCAAGATGAAACGCGTGTAGCCCTACGGTTATAGGCTCAATAAATGCACCATCTTCAATTGCCATCTCTGCAGGAAGGCGGAACAGGTTTGCTCGCTTCACCACGATATATTCCGCGTTGCCGCCTTCGCTGCGAGATCCGACAAACTGATACTGCTTGCAGAGCGAGAAGTAGCCTTTTTCACACGCCGGACAGGAAAAGCAAGGCAGTAATGGCACGCAGGCAACCGGATCGCCTGCCTTGAGATCGTGCACTTCGGTACCACAGGCTTCGACATGACCGCTAAATTCATGCCCCAGGGTGATGGGATAATAATGTGCCCCTCCGGCAAAAATTCGCGGAATATCGGAGCCACATAATCCTGAGCAGGCAATACGCACCTGCACATCATCCGCAGCCTGAATGTGAGGGATTGGACGTTCTTCAACGCGCACGTTGCCCTCAGCGTGAATTACCACTGATTTCATATTCACTCCAGAAAAAAAGGGGAGCATGGCTCCCCGGATATCAAGACACCGTCTGGCTTTGCGGGGTAGCGGCGTTCTTTTCTGCCGCGTTAAACACGCGGGCACGTCGCCAGGTGAGCAGGATGCCGGTGACGTAAATTGCACCAATTACGATGAACCCCACCACGTTTTGCCAGGTGAACAACTGGATGAGCAGCCAGGTGACGGGTGAACCGCCCTGGTCCATGGAGGCCACTAGCCCGCCCGCTTTCAACGCGCCAGCATTTTGCGCAAGCTGGGTGTGCAGGCTGATGGTCTGGGTCGCAATCCACAGCGTAATCCCCATGATGATGACGCCGGAGATAAGCGTGCGGAACAGGTTGCCCTGATGCACCGCGACCGCCATCGCCACAAAAAAGCCGATGGTGGCAAGGTCACCGAACGGCAACACCTGGTTTCCCGGCACCAGAACAGCAATCAGGATAGTGAGCGGTATAAAAATCAGGCTGGCGGAGACGACGGACGTATGGCCCAGCAGCAGCGCCGGATCGAGGCCGATTAAGAACTCCTGACCACCAAACTTCGCCTGCAGACGTTTTCGGGCATGTTTAGCAATCGGCGTCAGGCCGTCCATGATCGGTTTGATAACGCGCGGCATCAGCAGCATCACGGCGGCGGTTTTCACGGCCAGCTGGAGAACGGATTTGGCGTCGTAGCCTGCCAGCAGGCCAATGGCCAGTCCCATCACAAACCCTACCGTGACCGGTTCCCCAAACGGGCCAAAGCGTTTTTGCACGTCGTCAGCGCTAAAATGAATACGCTTCAGGCCTGGGATTTTATCGATAATCGTATCGACCAGAACGGCGATTGGGCCGAGGTAAGCTGACGAGCCGTGAGGGATGGCGATCCCTTCCAGACCGAAGAAGTCCCGCGTGTCTTTGGCAAACCAGTCCCCCAGCTTGTAAACAAACGCGGCGTGCACCACAACGCCCAGGATCCCCAGCCAGTAAGAGCCGGTTGCCAGGTGCAGCATCGCACCGGTGAAGGTCATGTGCCAGATGTTCCAGATATCGACGTTCACCACCCGCGTCATCCGCGTCACCAGCATGATAACGTTGACGCCAATGGCAACAGGGATGGCGATAAGCGCAATCTGTGATGCCCAGGTCATTGGGGATGAACCTGGCCAGCCGACATCCACCACGTGCAGGTTAATCTGGAACTGCTCAGCCATCGCTTTGGCCGCCGGGCCGATGGAGTCAAGCATCAGGCCGATAACCAGCCCGATCCCGACGAAGCCAATGCCGATATGTAGACCGGATTTAAAGCAATCGCCCAGCTTCATCCCCAACAGCTTAGAGAAGATGATGATGACGATGGGCAGCATTACGGTTGGCCCCAGATCGAGGATGTACCGCATGATTTCGGTAAACATGTTCTTACCCCTCGAGGATGGTCAGAATTTTTTGCTGAAGGGCTTCGATGCCGACGCCGGATACAAACGGCATGCCATGCACCACCGGGATGTCGCCAAAGGCTCTGTCAACTTTCGCCGTGGTACAAATCAGATCTGCACCGTCCATATAGGTTTCGATTTCAGTCACCCTGCACTGGACCAGATCCAGCTCAATGTGGTGGGCTTCACACAGTTCTTTGATCTCTTCTGCTGCCATGGTTGAGGTGGCGACAGCACCGCCACAGGCAACAATAACTTTGCGTTTCATAGGGCACTCCTTTTTTATTATCAGTATGTTATGAAGCCTGGGCACAGACGACAGGCTCAAGGATCGTCTCCCGGAAACGATCGGCCAGGCGCTCTGCGGGCGCAGCCAGCAGCATGTCCAGCGTATCCGGGTTTTGTAGCTCACTGAAAAGGCGGCGTAGCAATTTCATTTGCGCCGCAGGGTTTTCAACGATTAACGCGATGATGAGTGAGACGGCGACCTCGCCATCATCATCGGCCTGCTGAAAATGCACCGGTTTGTCCGGACGAATCAGGTAAATCGCGGGGTGTTTCGCATGTACGGCTTCGCAGTGCGGAATAGCGACCGCATGGCGTTCAAGGGCAATGCCGGTGGGGTAGTTCATCTCCCTTTCCAGAAGGGCGGCAGGGTAGGTGGCGTGTACAACACCGTTAGCCAGCATCTCCTCGCCAATATGCGCCAGCGCCTGCTGGCAGGTTTCAAACTCAATTCCGGTACGGACAAAAACGTGACTCATACACTCTCCGGCATCAGACGGGTTCAGGGGTGCAGCCAAATCGATAGGCGCGTAATACATCCTGTATTTTGTCGATGATGAGATTTTGCGGTGTTGCGGCGATCTCATTCATCGACAATCGTTCGAACTGTACGGGCATAAACTGGCTGATCAGCCCCAGAGGCAAGGAGGTTGCGCTCAGATTATCGATTAATCTCTCAACGCTCTGGCGAATGCGCGGGTGCGGCCAGTAGTAGCGAATGCGATCGGACAGGCTAAAGTGAATATCCACCATTGCCTGGCTCCAGATGGGGCGGTAGTACTTCTTCCAGTAATCCGGCTCGTTCAGCATGACTTCGTCGATCACGTCAAGCACATGGCTGCGTTGCTCAGGGACGATGAGTGCCTTCTCCATTTGTGCAAGGGCAAAAATGGCTTCTCGTAGGGCAAAGGTAAGCGCCGGGCCGACTTTCAGGATCGCGAAGTGATCGCGAACCAAAGCGCGATAGGCCTGACGAGTCTGGTAGTCCGTGGAGTGCGCCTCATAGACCATGGGGGTCTGGCGGATCCAGCCGGAAAGCGCCTCTGCCGCGTGCGGCTGGTAGTGAATGATTTGCGTATGGTCGAACTCCACGCCGGGTTGCACAACTAACGCAATCACACGCGTCATCGCCTCGTCCAGACCGAGCGCGGCAAAGGCCTCACGATGCGTTTCCAGCGTCTGCGCGGCATCTTCCACACGGGTAACATGAACGCTGTTAATACTGCTGGCTTCACCGCCGGGAACGGGAACCTCAGTACCAATCACGTAGGTTAGCGCCGCTTTTTGTTCTTCAGTGGCCGTCTCTTCTGCGGCTTTGCACAGTCGGGCAGCACGTTGTGCCACCACCCCTGGCGGGAGTGGAACAGGATCGTCGGCGCAGGACATTGAGGCGTCCAGGTGGATCTTGCTAAACCCTGCCGCGACATAGGCTTTGATCAATGCGATGGATTTCTCCATCGCCGCGTCTGCCGGTTCGTTTTGCCAGCAGTTTGGCCCCAGATGATCGCCGCCCAGGATCAAACGTTCATGCGGAAAGCCTACCTCTTTAGCGATCTTCAGAACAAAATCACGGAAATCAGCGGGTTTCATACCGGTGTAACCGCCGAACTGGTTCACCTGATTTGAGGTGGCTTCAATCAGTACCTTGTTGTCGGTATGCAGATCGAACCGCAATGCGGCTTCGATAACCAGCGGGTGCGCTGAGCAAACTGAGCAAATACCGAGATCTTCTCCCGCTTTATGGCGGGTAATAATATCTTTCACGTTTCCTCCAGGTCAGGACTTCAGGCTTTCGTATTTAGAGCTTTCCTTCACAACCACAATCGTTAATAACTTTACGCACCACCTCTTTCATGGCGCGTTTGGCGGGCACCATGTAATGTCGCGGGTCACTGGTTTCGGGATGTGAAGCGAGATAGGTTTTCAGGGCATTCGAGAAGGCGATTTTGAGTTCTGTGGCAACGTTGACTTTGCAGATACCGAGGTGAATGGCCTGAAGGATATCGGCCGTAGATAAACCGGAAGCGCCGTGCAGCACCAGCGGGATATCGACCTGATTGCGGATCTCTGCCAGACGTTCAAAATCAAGTTTCGGGGTGGCAGTGTAGAGGCCGTGCGCGGTACCGATGGCGACGGCCAATGAGTCGATACCCGTTAATTCAACAAACTCGCGTGCCTGTAGCGGATTGGTGTAAAGCGCATCTTTGCTGTCGACCACAAGGTCATCTTCCTGCCCGCCAAGACGGCCAAGTTCAGCCTCCACGCTCACATCGTAACGGTGGCAGTAGTCTGTCACTTTCTTCACCAGCGCGACATTTTCAGCGAATGGATGATGCGATCCGTCGATCATCGCCGAGCGGATCCCGCTCTGGACTTTCTGCGCGATATCGTCGAAATCTTCGTGATGATCGAGGTGGATCGCCAGTGGCTGGTTGTACGTTTTGGCCAGATCGCTGGCGATGGCGACCACGTTACCGGTTCCGGCATAGCTGAATGTGCCGGGCGTACCCGCCACGATCAGCGGAGAGCGCATCTCAGAGGCCGTTTCAACGACCACCTGCAGCGTTTCGAGATTATGAATATTGAATGCCGGTACGGCGTAACCTTCGCGCTGTGCTTTCAGCAGCATCGCTTTCGACGAGATGATGAACATCTTTCCTCCGAAACCTTTCGTTTTGTTTATGTGAAAGACAATATAGGGTTTCGGAATGTTATTTTGTGATTGGCATCTTAAAAATGAAAGAATCGAAATGAAAGGCAAGAATGCGAAAGGAATGAAAGCAAAAAAAAGCATGGCCGAAGCCATGCTAAGCGAGGTTTACAGCAAACTCACGTCACCGGTGCAGGATTAAACACCGCTAGCTGATTATGTAATCCCCATTGATCAGAGAACGTTTTCTTCCGACCGCTGGCGACATCCAGAATGAAGTGGAACAGCTTCCAGCCCACGTCCTCAATGCTCTCTTCCCCGGTGGCGATGGTGCCCGCGTTGATATCCATTAAGTCATACCAGCGGTTTGCCAGCTCGGTGCGGGTCGCCATTTTAATCACCGGCACCGCCATCAGGCCGTACGGCGTGCCGCGCCCGGTGGTAAAGACCTGAACCGTAATGCCGGACGCCACCTGCTGAGTACCGCAGACGAAATCGCTGGCAGGCGTTGCCGCATAAATCAGGCCGCGTTTGGTCGGGCGCTGGCCCGGAGAGAGCACTTCGACAATCGCGCTCTGGCCGGATTTAGCAATCGAGCCAAGGGCTTTTTCCACCACGTTGGCCAGGCCGCCTTTTTTGTTGCCCGGCGACGGGTTAGCGCTGCGGTCGGTTTGCCCCATATCGAGATAGTTATCGTACCAGGCCATCTCTTCCAGCAGTCGCTTGCCCACTTCTTCGTTGACGGCGCGCGGCGTCAGCAGATGGATGGCGTCACGCACTTCGGTCACTTCGGAGAACATCACCGTGGCGCCGCAGCGCACGAACAGATCGGACGCATAGCCCACCGCCGGGTTGGCGGTCACGCCGGAAAACGCATCGCTGCCGCCGCACTGGGTGCCCACCACCAGCTCAGAGGCTGGGCAGGTTTCGCGCTGGCGCTTGTTGAGCTTGTCCAGATGGCGTTCAGCCACCTGCAAAATATCGTCGACCATCGATCGGAAGCCGACGTGATGCTCGTCCTGCAGGCGCACGATGCTGGCCTCGTCGACCGGAATCGCTTTCACATCCTCGGTGCCCTGCAGCAGGCGCTCAGGCTGAAGTTTTTCACACCCCAGACCGATGACCATCACCTCGCCGCCAAAGTTCGGGTTGAGGGCAATATTGTGAATGGTACGGATCGGCACCACGGCAGCGGGCGCGTTGATCGCCACGCCGCAGCCGTAGAGGTGGTTCAGACCTACTATGCCATCCACGTTCGGGTATTTCGGCAGCAGGTCGCGCTCGATGATTTTGACCACGTAATCCACCACGCCCGCCACGCAGTGCACGCTGGTAGTAATGCCGAGCAGGTTCTTAGTGCCGACGCTGCCGTCCGCGTTGCGGTAGCCTTCGAAGGTATAGCCCTCCAGCGGCGGAAGCGGTTCAGGCACGCGCGTCGCCAGCGGCAGGGTATTCAGCGGCGGCGCTTTTGGCAGTTCAACCAGCGACTCTTCAATCCAGCTCCCCTGCGGGATAGCGCGAACGGCATAGCCAATAATTTCACCGTAGCGCACGATTTCACCGTGCGCCGGGATATCCACCAGTGCCACCTTATGCCCCTGCGGAATATGCTCAATCAGTTCCAGCCCGTCCGGGAAACGGGTTCCCGCTTTTAAGCCGTTGTCGTTGACAATAATCGCCACGTTATCGGTGTCATGTACTTTTATATAAAACGCCGTCGGCGATGCCTGTCGAATTTCAATGTCGGCCATTGTTCACTATTCTCCAGCAAAGTGTCTGATCATTAATGCAGCCACACAGATAGTAATTTACTTATTTTCGAAATAAAGACGCTGCTTTCTTAAATAAAGAATGTCAGGACTTGAGATATAAGAATGTGATCCAGGTCACCCCCTAAAGCGAGAGATAGCGCACTGTGGCTGTGAATACGTGATTCTGTGCAGCAGCGCCCAGTACTTTGTGCATATGCTCAAAAACTTATTCATTTCAGGTGTGATAATTGAGCATTAATCCAGTGCGATGCCATAAAGTGGTGATTATACTGAATCACATTAATATTGCGTCTGGTTAATTAGCTGATATTGCCTGCTATCGATAAATAATCAGGAAATATGTTTTCTAAAATTATAAATATAAATTTCGCTGTGCCTGAGGAAATAAATATGATTCTGGATGCCGTTGTAGAATCGAAAAAGGATGTACCCACTCGCTATTTAATATTACTGATTATTTTTATCGTCACGGCCATTAACTACGCTGACCGTGCGACGCTGTCGATTGCCGGTACGGAAGTGGCAAAAGAGCTGCAGCTCAGTGCCGTCTCGATGGGGTATATCTTCTCTGCGTTCGGCTGGGCCTACCTGCTGATGCAAATTCCCGGCGGCTGGCTGTTGGATAAGTTCGGTTCCAAAAAGGTCTATACCTACAGCCTGTTCTTCTGGTCGCTGTTCACCTTCCTGCAGGGCTTTGTGGATGTCTTCCCGCTGGCCTGGGCGGGCGTGTCGATGTTCATCATGCGCTTTATGCTCGGCTTCTCGGAAGCGCCGTCTTTTCCGGCAAACGCCCGTATCGTGGCGGCCTGGTTCCCGACCAAAGAGCGCGGCACCGCGTCTGCGTTGTTTAACGCCGCGCAGTATTTCTCGCTGGCCATCTTCTCTCCGCTGCTGGGCTGGCTGACCTTCGCCTGGGGCTGGGAACACGTCTTTACTGTGATGGGCGTGATTGGCTTTGTGCTGACCGGCGTATGGGTGAAGTATATCCATAACCCGACCGATCACCCGCGTATGTCAGAGCAGGAGCTGAAGTTCATCTCCGAAGGCGGCGCGGTGGTGGATATGGACCATAAAAAGCCCGGAGCGCAGGTCGCAGGCGGACCTAAACTCCATTACATCAAACAGTTATTGACCAACCGCATGATGCTGGGCGTATTTTTTGGTCAATACTTTATCAACACCATCACCTGGTTCTTCCTTACCTGGTTCCCGATTTATCTGGTGCAGGAAAAAGGGATGTCGATTCTGAAAGTGGGTCTGGTGGCCTCCATTCCGGCGCTGTGCGGTTTTGCTGGCGGCGTGCTGGGCGGCGTGTTCTCGGATTATCTGATTAAGCAAGGCAAGTCGATAACCCTGGCGCGCAAGCTGCCGATTGTGCTCGGCATGCTGCTGGCGTCGTCCATCATTCTGTGCAACTACACCAACAACACCACGCTGGTGGTAGCCCTGATGGCGCTGGCGTTCTTCGGCAAAGGCTTCGGCGCGCTGGGCTGGCCGGTGATTTCCGACACCGCGCCAAAAGAGATTGTTGGCCTGTGCGGCGGGGTATTTAACGTCTTTGGCAACGTGGCGTCCATCGCGACTCCACTGGTCATTGGTTATCTGGTCAGTGAGCTGCATTCGTTCAACGCGGCACTGGTATTTGTTGGCTGTTCAGCGTTGATGGCGATGTTCTGCTACCTGTTCGTGGTAGGCGACATCAAACGTATGGAATTGCAGAAATAAGCAAAGGTATAAGCGATGAGTAACGATATCTTCCCGAACAAGTTTAAAGCGGCCCTCGCGGCACACCAGATCCAGATTGGCTGCTGGTCTGCGCTGGCAAGCCCGATCAGCACTGAAGTGCTTGGACTGGCCGGTTTCGACTGGCTGGTGCTGGACGGCGAACATGCGCCAAATGACATCAGCACCTTTATTCCGCAGCTGATGGCGCTGAAGGGCAGCCCGAGCGCGCCGGTGGTACGCGTACCGACGAACGAGCCGGTCATCATCAAGCGCCTGCTGGATATCGGTTTCTACAACTTCCTGATCCCGTTCGTGGAAACGGAAGAAGAGGCGGTGCTGGCCGTGGCCTCTACCCGCTACCCGCCGGAGGGCATTCGCGGCGTGTCCGTATCGCACCGCGCCAACATGTTTGGCACCGTGCCGGACTACTTCGCCCAGTCCAACAAGAACATCACCATCCTGGTGCAGGTCGAGAGCCAGCAGGGCGTAGATAACGTCGATGCCATCGCCGCAACCGACGGCGTGGACGGCATCTTTGTCGGTCCAAGCGACCTGGCCGCTGCGTTCGGGCATCTGGGCAATGCAGGTCATCCTGACGTGCAGCGCGCCATTCAGCACATCTTTGCTCGCGCCAAAGCGCACGGCAAACCCTGCGGCATTCTGGCCCCGGTTGAAGCCGATGCCCGCCGCTATCTGGAGTGGGGGGCGACGTTCGTTGCCGTGGGCAGCGATCTCGGCGTGTTCCGCTCCGCCACGCAGAAATTAGCAGACGCTTTTAAAAAATAACCATCACTGAGGAAAAGATTATGACGCTGAAAGTGGGCTTTATTGGCTTAGGTATCATGGGTAAACCAATGAGTAAGAACCTCATCAAAGCGGGTTACTCACTGGTGGTGTTAGACCGTAATGCAGACGCCGTGGCGGAAGTGATTTCAGCCGGGGCAGAAGCGGCAACCACGGCCAAAGCGGTTGCCGAGCAGTGCGATGTGATCATCACCATGCTGCCAAACTCCCCGCATGTGAAAGAGGTCGCTCTGGGCGAGAACGGCATTATCGACGGCGCGAAGCCGGGCCTGGTGGTTATCGACATGAGCTCTATTGCCCCGCTGGCCAGCCGTGAAATCAGTGAGGCGCTGAAGGTGAAAGGCGTGGAGATGCTGGACGCACCGGTCAGCGGCGGCGAGCCAAAAGCCATCGACGGCACGCTGTCGGTGATGGTGGGCGGCGACAAGGCAGTTTTCGACAAATATTACGAGCTGATGAAAGCCATGGCCGGTTCCGTGGTGCATACCGGTGAAATCGGCGCGGGTAACGTCACCAAGCTGGCGAACCAGGTGATTGTGGCGCTGAATATCGCGGCGATGTCAGAAGCGTTGACGCTGGCCACCAAGGCGGGCGTCAACCCGGATCTGGTCTATCAGGCGATCCGCGGCGGCCTGGCGGGCAGCACCGTGCTGGATGCGAAAGCGCCGATGGTGATGGATCGTAACTTCAAGCCGGGTTTCCGCATTGACTTGCACATTAAAGATCTGGCTAACGCGCTGGATACCTCTCACGGCGTGGGCGCACAGCTGCCGCTGACCGCTGCAGTCATGGAGATGATGCAGGCGCTGCGCGCGGACGGTCTGGGCACCGCCGACCATAGCGCTATCGCGTGCTACTACGAAAAACTGGCGAAAGTGGAAGTTGCTCGCTAATGACGTCCTGCCCGGTGGCGCTTTGCTTACCGGGCCTACGGTCCAGGCCGGATCCGTGCTGTAACAGGCTACAACTATGAAAATCGTAATCGCGCCAGACTCTTATAAAGAAAGCCTTTCTGCCACCGAGGTAGCTCAGGCGATAGAAAAAGGATTTCGGGAAATCTTCCCCGACGCACTTTATGTTTCTGTTCCCGTCGCCGACGGCGGGGAAGGCACGGTTGAAGCGATGATCGCCGCCACCCGCGGCAGCGAACATTATGCCGTCGTCACGGGACCGCTGGGGGAGAAGGTGAATGCCTGCTGGGGAATGTCCGGCGACGGCAGTACGGCGTTTATCGAGATGGCGGCAGCCAGCGGTTTGGCATTAGTCCCTCCGGCACAGCGCAACCCGCTGGTTACCACTTCACGCGGCACCGGGGAGCTTATCCTCTGCGCGCTGGATAAAGGCGCGCGCAATATTATTATCGGTATCGGCGGCAGCGCGACCAACGACGGTGGCGCAGGGATGATGCAGGCGCTCGGGGCGAAGCTCAGCGATGCCAACGGCACGGAGATCGGCTACGGCGGCGGCAGCCTGATGGCGCTTAACAGTATTGATGTCTCAGGGCTGGATGCCCGGCTTAAGGGCTGCGCAATCCGCGTCGCCTGCGACGTCACCAACCCGCTGGTGGGAGAGAAAGGCGCGTCGCGCGTCTTTGGCCCACAAAAAGGGGCGACCGAGGGGATGATCCTCGAGCTGGACGCCAATCTCAGCCACTTTGCCGACGTGATTAAAAAATCCCTGCGTATCGACGTAAAGCACGTACCGGGAGCCGGTGCTGCGGGCGGTATGGGTGCAGCGCTGATGGCCTTTCTCGGTGCGGAACTAAAGAGCGGGATTGAGATTGTCACCCAGGCGCTCAACCTTGAAGAGCATATCCACGACTGCACATGGGTGCTGACGGGGGAAGGGCGTATCGACAGCCAGAGCATTCACGGCAAAGTGCCCGTCGGTGTGGCGAACGTCGCCAAAAAATACCATAAGCCGGTGATTGGCATTGCCGGTAGCCTGACCCCGGACGTGAGCGTCGTGCACCAGTACGGTATTGACGCCGTGTTCAGCGTGCTGACCAGCATTGGTTCACTGGAAGAGGCGTTTCGCGGCGCCTATGACAACATTTACCGCGCCTCACGCAATATCGCCGCGACTTTGCAGGTGGGGATGCACACCCAAGGGTGACAGCGGCGCGCAAACCCTCTATACTGCGCGCCGAAGCTGACCAGACAGTCGCCGCTTCGTCGTCGTCCCTTTCGGGGGAGACGGGCGGAGGGGAGGAAAGTCCGGGCTCCATAGGGCAGGGTGCCAGGTAACGCCTGGGGGGGAAACCCACGACCAGTGCAACAGAGAGCAAACCGCCGATGGCCCGCGCAAGCGGGATCAGGTAAGGGTGAAAGGGTGCGGTAAGAGCGCACCGCGCGGCTGGTAACAGTCCGTGGCACGGTAAACTCCACCCGGAGCAAGGCCAAATAGGGGTTCACATGGTACGGCCCGTACTGAACCCGGGTAGGCTGCTTGAGCCAGTGAGCGATTGCTGGCCTAGATGAATGACTGTCCACGACAGAACCCGGCTTATCGGTCAGCTTCAACTTCTTAAAGAACCCCGCTTCGGCGGGGTTTTTGCTTTCAGGTCATCCGGCCATGTGGGCAAATGATACCAATTATCAAAAATGCGACGCTAAGCACATTTCACTGTTTATGTGGTTAATGAATCCGTTCATTTACCCTATACGATCCAAATCACAAAATTTCCCGCTAAAAAAGAACGCTTTCTCAGTGTTGTTAATTTGTTGCTGATGTTGCGGTAATGGTGTTCATAGTTTTCACATTTGATATGTGAATATTGAATTCAAAAACATTCCCAGTGTGAATGTGTGATGTATTCGACCCTTTTGTATGCGCGGGCAACATCATTATTGTTCTATTTGATAAAACACAAAAATGTTTGAAATAGATAGTGGTTGTTTATTAGCCGTTAATTGTCTGAAAGATAGTCTTTATTGATATTTTAAAATACAAAAAATCCACCGTGGTTATCACCATAAAATAAAGTTATTACCGCCTTTTTTGTTGATCAATATCAGCGTATTGGTGTGTTTTTATATTACCAACTAATTGATATATATATGTTTTAGCGGTGTTTTTGCGAGGTTGGTAATGATGCGAAAAGTCAAATTGTGAGTAACAGCACATACCCCCTGAAACACTATTAGGTAGAATTCGCTCCGTCATAGGGAAATAAGCGCAGAATATTATGAACACTATTATTCTACCGAAAACACAGCACCTCGTGGTATTTCAGGAAGTCATTAAAAGTGGCTCCATAGGTTCTGCGGCAAGACAACTGGGCCTGACGCAACCGGCCGTCAGCAAAATCATCAGCGATATCGAGTCCTACTTCGGTGTTGAAGTGATGATTCGTAAAAACACGGGCGTTAAGTTGACCGCAGCAGGCCAGGTTCTGCTCTCGTATTCAGAGTCGATCACCCGCGAAATGAAAAACATGGTGAGCGAGATCAACAGCCTCAGTTTTAGCACCGTTATGGACGTCTCCTTTGGCTATCCGTCGCTGATAGGCTTCACCTTCCTGTCTGAGATGATCAAAAAATTCAAGGAAGTGTTCCCGAAAGCGCGCGTCTCGATGTACGAAGCACAGCTCTCTTCGTTCCTGCCCGCTATCCGCGATGGCCGACTGGATTTTGCCATCGGTACGTTAAGCGATGAAATGCTGCTGCAGGACCTGCACGTCGAGCCGCTGTTTGAGTCCGAGTTTGTGCTGGTCGCCAGCAAATCACGAACGTGCACCGGCCCGACGACACTGGCATCGCTCACGCACGAGCAGTGGGTGATGCCGCAAACCGATATGGGCTACTACAAAGAACTTCTGACCACCCTGCAAGACAACCACATCAGCATTGAAAACATCGTCCAGACCGATTCCGTCGTTACCATTTATAACCTTGTCCTCAATGCCGATTATCTGACGGTGATTCCCCGCGATATGATTGCGCCGTTCGGTTCTGACCAGTTTATTGTCTTGCCGGTGGAAGATGAATTACCCGTGGCGCGTTACGCCGCGGTGTGGTCTAAAAATTACAGTATTAAAAAATCAGCATCAGTATTAGTTGAATTGGCAAAACAATATTCGTCGATGAATATCGAAAGACGACGATAAATTAGCAGCATTCATTTTTAAAACACCCGGAGCTTAACGCTCTGATACCCTGACTTTGCCTGAAAACAATGAATTATTATAACGAGGATATTATGCACATTACCTACGATCTCCCGGTAACGATTGAAGATATTCAGGATGCCAGAAAACGACTGGCAGGAAAAATCTATAAAACCGGTATGCCGCGCTCGAATTATCTCAGCGAACGTTGTAAGGGTGAGATATTCCTGAAGTTTGAAAACATGCAGCGTACCGGTTCGTTTAAGATCCGCGGTGCGTTTAATAAATTAAGCTCGCTCACCGATGCTGAAAAACGCAAAGGCGTTGTCGCCTGTTCGGCGGGAAACCATGCGCAGGGGGTGTCGCTCTCCTGCGCCATGCTGGGCATTGACGGCAAAGTGGTGATGCCAATGGGCGCGCCGAAATCCAAGGTTGCCGCCACGCGCGACTACTCCGCCGAAGTGGTGCTGCACGGCGAGAACTTTAACGACACCATCGCCAAAGTCAGCGAAATCGTCGAAATGGAAGGGCGCATTTTTATTCCGCCTTACGATGACCCAAAAGTGATCGCCGGGCAGGGAACCATCGGTCTGGAAATTCTTGAAGATTTATACGACGTGGATAACGTCATTGTGCCAATCGGCGGCGGCGGATTAATTGCCGGGATTGCGACGGCGATTAAATCCATCAACCCGACCATTAATATTATCGGCGTGCAGTCTGAGAACGTTCACGGTATGGCAGCGTCTTATCAGGCCGGGGAAATCGTCAATCATCGCGTCACCGGCACATTAGCAGACGGCTGCGATGTTTCTCGTCCCGGTAAATTAACCTTCGAAATTGTTCGTGAATTAGTTGACGACATTGTTCTGGTCAGCGAGGACGATATTCGCAACAGCATGATCGCGCTCATTCAGCGAAATAAAGTGGTGACAGAAGGTGCTGGCGCGCTGGCCTGCGCGGCGTTATTAAGCGGCAAACTTGACCATTATATTCAGGGTCGTAAAACCGTCTGCATTATTTCCGGCGGCAATATCGATCTCTCCCGTGTTTCCCAAATTACCGGCTTCGTTGACGCATAAAGGTGACCTATGAGCAACACAGAAAGTATTATCGTTGGCCAGACAAAAACGTCCTCCTGGCGTAAGTCTGATACCACCTGGACGCTTGGCCTGTTTGGTACCGCAATTGGCGCGGGCGTGCTGTTCTTCCCCATTCGCGCAGGCTTCGGTGGCCTGATCCCTATTCTGCTGATGCTGGTTCTCGCGTTCCCGATAGCGTTCTACTGCCACCGGGCGCTGGCGCGCCTGTGTCTGTCAGGCAGTAACGTCTCGGGCAACATCACCGAAACGGTAGAAGAGCACTTCGGTAAGACCGGCGGGGTGGTGATCACGTTCCTCTACTTCTTTGCGATTTGCCCGCTGTTGTGGATTTACGGTGTCACTATTACAAACACCTTCATGACCTTCTGGGAAAACCAGCTCCAGCTGCCCGCGCTGAACCGTGGCTTTGTGGCGCTGTTCCTGCTGCTGCTGATGGCCTTTGTTATCTGGTTTGGTAAAGACCTGATGGTGAAGGTCATGAGCTTCCTGGTGTTCCCGTTTATCGCCAGTCTGGTGCTGATTTCCCTGTCGCTGATCCCTTACTGGAACTCGGCGGTGATCGACCAGGTCAACCTGAGCGATATCGCCTTCACCGGTCATGACGGAATTCTGGTCACCGTATGGCTGGGGATCTCCATCATGGTCTTCTCCTTCAACTTCTCGCCTATCGTCTCCTCGTTTGTGGTCTCCAAGCGCGAAGAGTACGAACCTGAGTTCGGGAAAGAGTTCACCGAGCAGAAATGTTCCAAAATCATCGGCCGCGCCAGCCTGCTGATGGTGGCCGTGGTGATGTTCTTCGCCTTCAGCTGCCTGTTCACCCTCTCTCCGCAGAACATGGCGGACGCCAAAGCGCAGAACATTCCGGTGCTCTCTTATCTGGCGAACCACTTCGCGTCGCTGTCAGGCACTAAATCTACCTTCGCCACCGTGCTGGAATACGGCGCGTCCATCATTGCGCTGGTCGCTATCTTCAAATCCTTCTTTGGTCACTACCTCGGCACGCTGGAAGGGCTGAACGGTCTGGTCCTTAAGTTCGGCTATAAGGGCGATAAGAAGAAAGTTTCCGTCGGCAAGCTGAACACCATCAGTATGATCTTCATCATGGGCTCCACCTGGGTTGTGGCCTACGCCAACCCGAACATTCTGGACCTTATTGAAGCCATGGGCGCGCCAATCATCGCCTCTCTGCTGTGCCTGCTGCCGATGTACGCCATCCGCAAAGCACCGGCGCTGGCGAAATACAAAGGCCGTACCGAGAACATCTTCGTTACTGTGGTTGGCCTGCTGACCATTCTGAATATCGTTTACAAACTGTTCTAACCCATTGCTCAGGAAGAGCGGAGTCACATGATGATTGAGTTTCCGGTAGTACTGGTTATTAACTGCGGATCGTCCTCTGTTAAGTTTTCGGTGCTCGACGCCAGCAGCTGCGATGCCCTGATGACGGGGATTGCGGACGGGATCAACACCGAGAAGGCCTTTATTTCCGTGAACGGGGGTGAGCCGGTCCGACTGGCTCACCAGGACTACGAAGGGGCGCTGGCTGCCATCGCCCTGGAGCTGGAGAAGCGTAACCTGATGAGCAGCGTGGCCTTAATTGGCCACCGCATTGCGCACGGCGGCGACCTCTTCAGCGAGTCGACCCTGATCACGGAAGAGGTGATTGCGCAGATCCGCAAGGTCTCCCCGCTGGCGCCGCTGCATAACTACGCCAACCTGAGCGGCGTGGAAGCCGCAGAGCGCCTGTTCCCGGGCGTGCAGCAGGTGGCGGTATTTGATACCAGCTTCCACCAGACGCTGCCGCCGCAGGCGTATCTGTACGGTCTACCGTACCGCTATTTTGAAGAACTGGGCGTGCGCCGCTACGGCTTCCACGGGACCTCTCACCGTTACGTGGCCGCGCAGGCGCATACGCTTCTCGGGCTGTCCCCCGATGACAGCGGGTTGGTGATTGCCCATCTCGGGAACGGGGCGTCCATCTGCGCGGTGCGCAACGGCGAAAGCGTCGATACCTCAATGGGGATGACGCCGCTGGAAGGGCTGGTGATGGGCACGCGCTGCGGCGATGTGGACTTCGGCGCGATGGCGTGGATTGCCCAGCAGACCGGCCAGTCGTTTGAAGATCTGGAGCGCGTGGTCAATAAAGAGTCCGGGCTGCTGGGGATCTCCGGCATCTCTTCAGACCTGCGCGCGCTGGAGAAAGCCTGGCACGAAGGCAATGAGCGGGCACAGCTGGCTATCCATACCTTCGTTCACCGCATTGCGCGGCACATTGCGGGTCACGCGGCGTCGCTGCACCGCCTGGATGGGGTGGTCTTTACCGGCGGCATTGGCGAAAACTCGAAGCTTGTCCGCGCGCTGGTGGCGGAACGCCTGAAGGTGTTTGGCATCATCCTCGACGATGCCAAAAATGCCCTGCCGGGCAGCGCGGGTGAGCGCGTCATTAGCACCGAGTCGTCCCGCGTGGCCTGCGCGGTTGTCCCTACCAACGAAGAAAAAATGATCGCGCTGGACGCCCTCCGTCTTGGGAAGGTTACCCCGGCTGCGGCTTACGCCTGATAAAGCGAGAATCACATGAAAGTTACAATCGATACGGGCGTCGCACCCTACAGCGACGCATGGGCCGGGTTTCGCGGTGAAGAATGGAAAAACGCCGTCAACGTCCGCGATTTTATTCAGCATAACTACACCCCTTATGAAGGCGATGAAGCTTTCCTCGCGCAGGCGACGCCAGCAACGACGGCGCTGTGGCAGAAGGTAATGGTCGGCATTCGCCAGGAGAATGCCACCCACGCCCCGGTGGATTTTGACACCAACATTGCCACCACCATTACGGCCCACGGGCCGGGCTACATCGACCAGGATCTGGAGACGATCGTTGGTCTGCAAACCGATAAGCCGCTTAAGCGCGCGCTGCACCCGTACGGTGGGATCAACATGATCCGCAGCTCGTTCGAAGCCTATGGCCGCGAGATGGATCCGCAGTTTGAATACCTGTTTACCGACCTGCGCAAAACCCACAACCAGGGCGTGTTTGACGTCTACTCGCCGGAGATGATGCGCTGCCGTAAATCCGGCGTGCTGACCGGTCTGCCGGACGGCTACGGACGCGGGCGCATCATTGGCGACTATCGCCGCGTGGCGCTGTACGGCATTAGCTATCTGGTGCGCGAGCGTGAACTTCAGTTTGCCGATCTGCAGGAGAAACTGGAGCGCGGGGAAGATCTCGAGGCGACGATCCGACTGCGTGAGGAGCTGGCGGAGCACAGACGCGCGCTGCTGCAGATCCAGCAGATGGCGGCGAACTACGGCTTTGATATCTCACGTCCGGCGATAAACGCCCAGGAAGCGGTGCAGTGGGTCTATTTTGCCTACCTTGCCGCGGTGAAATCCCAGAACGGCGGGGCGATGTCGCTGGGGCGCACGGCCTCGTTCCTCGATATCTACATTGAACGCGACATGCAGGCAGGAAGGCTGAATGAAGTCCAGGCGCAGGAGCTGATCGACCACTTCATCATGAAGATCCGCATGGTGCGCTTCCTGCGCACGCCGGAGTTCGACACGCTCTTCTCCGGCGATCCGATCTGGGCGACGGAAGTGATCGGCGGCATGGGGCTGGACGGCCGCACGCTGGTGACCAAAAACAGCTTCCGCTATCTGCATACGCTGCACACCATGGGGCCTGCACCGGAGCCGAACCTGACGATCCTCTGGTCAGAACAGCTGCCGATCGCGTTCAAGAAATACGCCGCGCAGGTATCCATCGTCACCTCGTCGCTGCAGTATGAGAACGACGACCTGATGCGTGCGGACTTCAACAGCGACGACTACGCCATTGCCTGCTGCGTCAGCCCGATGGTGATCGGCAAGCAGATGCAGTTCTTTGGCGCGCGCGCCAACCTCGCCAAAACGCTGCTGTACGCGATCAACGGCGGGGTGGACGAAAAGCTGAAGATCCAGGTCGGCCCGAAAACTGAGCCGCTGCTGGACGACGTGCTGGATTACGACACCGTGATGGCGAGCCTCGATCACTTTATGGACTGGCTGGCGGTACAGTACATCAGCGCCCTGAACCTCATTCACTACATGCATGATAAGTACAGTTACGAAGCCTCGCTGATGGCGCTGCACGACCGGGACGTCTATCGCACCATGGCCTGCGGTATTGCCGGGCTGTCGGTGGCGGCGGACTCCCTGTCGGCCATTAAATACGCCACGGTGAAACCGGTGCGCGACCATACCGGTCTGGCGGTCGATTTCGTGATTGAAGGGGACTATCCGCAGTACGGCAACAACGACGACCGCGTGGACAGCATCGCCTGCGACCTGGTGGAGCGCTTTATGAAAAAAATTCAGGCGCTGCCAACCTACCGCAACGCGGTGCCAACCCAGTCGATCCTGACCATCACCTCAAACGTGGTGTACGGCCAGAAGACCGGGAACACGCCGGACGGACGCCGCGGCGGCACGCCGTTTGCGCCTGGCGCGAACCCGATGCACGGCCGCGACAGAAAAGGGGCGGTGGCCTCGCTAACGTCGGTTGCCAAGCTGCCTTTCACCTATGCCAAAGACGGGATCTCTTACACCTTCTCCATCGTGCCGCAGGCGCTGGGCAAGGACGAGCTGGTGCGCAAAACCAACCTGGTGGGGCTGCTGGACGGGTACTTCCACCACGAAGCGTCCATTGAGGGGGGGCAGCATCTGAACGTCAACGTCATGAACCGGGAGATGCTCCTCGATGCCATCGCCCATCCCGAGAATTACCCAAACCTGACGATCCGCGTCTCAGGCTATGCGGTGCGGTTTAACGCCCTGACGCGCGAGCAGCAGCAGGATGTGATTTCCCGAACATTTACGCAATCAATCTGACGACATTCAGGTCTCATGCCCCCTCAACGCAGGGGGCATTTTTTTGCCCGCTAAACATACAAAATTGTTTATATAATTACTCACACATATTCATCCGCTCCTGAAAAACAATGTTCCTGCTTTTCCCCATAACAAAATGTAAGGACAGTAAGATGATGAAAATGACCCGTATTGCTTTGGTTGCAGCGTCGTTGGCGGTGTGCAGTTTTACCGCGCAGGCCGCGAACGTTGAGGCAGCCCCGTCTCCATCGCAGGATCCGCTGGTACAGCACCTGAAGCTCAGCAATGAGCAGGTTAAAAAGATTGAAGATCTGCATCAGCAGCTGGAAAAAAATGTCAGCAAGATCCCAATGACGGGCGTGAAGGACGGCGCGCTGATCGACATGTTCCAGGCGGGCAAATGGGACGAAAGCACGGTGAAAAGCCAGCTTACCGCCTTCAGCAAAATTGAAGAGCAGACCCGTTATTACCGCGTGAAATATTACTTCGACGTCAGCCAGGTATTGACACCGGAACAGCGTAAGCAGATCAGAACCGATATGGCTAACGCGCTGGCTGAGTGAGCTGGAATCAATCATTTAAAATGAAACCTCACAGAATCGCTTCAATTGGATTCTGTGAGAATGAATTCTAAACATCATGCCGACGCACGTTCATTCCATGCATCAGCAAACTGAATATTCCCGTCGCAATAGGTCCAGGTCGCTTTTTCGTAGCGCAATTGAACAGATTCAAGGTGGCCAGTACCAGGGCAGTTACGTGTATCGTTAACAATAGGGGAGATTGAGACAACTTTCACACCTTCCAGCTCAGTTCTAAAGTATTCAACCTCCCAACCTGCGTCATTAATTCGGTAATATCTAATCTCAACTTTCTTAAGGTTTTGCCCTGTCGCTACCGCCTTATAAAGATAGGGAGATGAGCTATCAATTTCCTTCTCGAACAGGAAAGGCGCGTGTTTCCTCGTTCCGGTTAATCTTCCGGAGAGTGGATCGGTTGGAATACTCAAATTATGGGTTAAACCTCTAATTTCAACACTCCCTTCACGATCCTGAACATCACATGAACCTTTAATGAGTGAGCCACCGTCGTCATAGAACCAAATGTGAACAGGTACGGCCATGATAAAAAACTCCTTCTATAAATCAATCGTGTATCCATTTTCCTGCTTTTACCGCTTCGGCAAACATTCTTACCGTCAATGGCTTTGATATTTGCTTTACCGGTTCTTTTGTGAACCATTTCCTGAAAAACCATGTTTGAATCCAGGGGAAATAATTTCCAGTGTTAACTTCGATAAGATACTCTTTTTCGAATCTCTCAATGGCATATACGATATCATCCAGATCCGTGTAATCCTGTAAAACATCATCTATCCCGAGGGGAATCCGTTTACCCGTAAATGTGCCTTGTTCTGGTAAATTATCCCTGAAGAATTTTAAAACATCAGCTTCACTGTTCATCTTCACCAAATCCGGTCTTTTGGGTGAGCAATCGTATTATATCTTGAAAGCGTTTTGTAACTTATCATTGCAACATCTGCAGCAAGTATGGTTATTCCTAGTGCAGGTATCCATCGGCCAATGAATGCACCTAAGTTTTTGGTATACATTGGTTTTCTGTATTTAAAGCTTGCAAGTGTAATTGTAGGTAGGCGGTGTGGTAGCTGTACATTCAGTAGATCTCGCAGGTACTTAGATGCCACAGATGTGCCTATTGTAGCCGTTTCTGGCTTTGTTCTGGTTTCAAGTATAGGTAAACCAAGAATCATAGTGGCCATCATTACTGCATCCTTTAATCCGCCGAACTGTTCATCGGTGGCATCCAAAAAAATCCAAAAAAATAACTCAGATGCGGAGATGTTACATACACCTTTATAAAAGTATGTTCCATTGAGTTCTTCAACGGTGTCCATAGTATAACCATAATTATCAGGTGGTTTGTTGAGATGTCATCCTATAAAAAACAAAGGGCTGAGAGTAGGGCATTCATCTTTATAAATTCCGAAATATTCGTTTTTTCAAGAGGGGCTACTATTTTTAAAAGTACATCATTCTTAGAAAGTCTTGGTTATTTTTTTTACCAGTTCATGGGGATTTTTTCTCCCTTGCTCCGGTTAAGATTTTCTCACACCAACATTAAGTACCTGCTGCAATCTGAATCGCAATCGCTGGAAATCGGCAACATAGTCGGCAACTCTAGCGGGACGATCTGCGACGGGGGCTAACAGGCAATGAGGGCATTGTGGCGCACGATGTGGAGCAGTCGATTGGCAACCTGTGCGCACTGGCGTGCCGTTCGATGCAGGCAACGGACCGGCAGATTATTGAGATTATGGCGAGTAAGGCGTAGCGAGTTCAGGGGCTCGATCGGTTCCCTCTCCCTGTGGGAGAGGGTTAGGGTGAGGGCGTTCTCTAAACCGGCAAATCAATCAGCAGCGCGCGCAGCGGCGTATCCGCCACAAGGGTGATATTCGCTTCATCACGAATAAACGCCCCGTCACCGCAGGTGAGCGCTTCTTTCTCTTCCGTGTGCGTCACCGCATGCACCGTACCGTGAATCGACTGCAGATAGGCGCGCGGACCGTGAAGCTGGAAGCTCGCCTGTTCACCTTTCTTCAGTTCGATGTGGTGCAGCCACACCTGCTGACGCAGTTGCAAACTGCCTTTGCTGCCGTCCGGCGACGCAATCAGCTGCTGTTTATCGTCCGTTAAATCTATCTTCTGCACCAGCGGATTTTCCCGCTCAGGGCAGGCGTCCAGCCACAGCTGCATGCGGGTCAGCGTTTTGTCTTTGCTGAGGTTATGCTCGCTGTAGCTGATACCCGGCTGCGTGGAAATTAACAACGCTTCGCCAGCCTTTGCCTGGACATGATTGCCCTCGCTATCGCGGTATTCTGCCTCGCCTTCCAGGATCAGGTTCAGGATATCGACTTTCGGATACGTACGCGGCTGGAAGGAGGCGCCCGGAGCGAGCACTTCCTGGTTCAACACGCGCAATGAAGCGTAACCGAGGAGTTTAGGGTCAAAGTAGTGTCCAAAGGAAAAGGTGTAGCGGGCCTGCAGCCAACCGAAATCGGCTTGTCCGCACTGTTTAGCTGTTCTTGTCGTAATCATAAACTTGACCTCTCTTTACACTAAAACAATGGTAAAGGTATGGACGCTGCATTGTTAGCCAGATATTCTGCCCGGTATGTTCAAATTTCCTGAATGAGAACGAGATGGCTAAAGAGAGAGCATTGACGCTTGAGGCGCTGCGCGTCATGGACGCGATTGACCGACGCGGCAGTTTTGCTGCGGCGGCAGATGAACTGGGGCGCGTTCCGTCTGCGCTAAGCTACACCATGCAGAAGCTGGAGGAAGAGCTGGACGTAGTGCTGTTTGACCGCTCCGGCCATCGAACAAAATTCACGAACGTTGGCCGCATGCTGCTGGAGCGCGGTCGTGTGCTGCTGGAAGCGGCGGATAAACTCACGACGGACGCCGAAGCGCTGGCGCGCGGCTGGGAAACCCATCTGACGTTAGTTACCGAAGCGCTGGTGCCGAGCGAAGCGCTGTTCCCGCTGGTGGACCGCCTGGCTGCGAAAGCCAATACGCAGTTGTCGATTATAACCGAGGTGCTGGCAGGGGCGTGGGAGCGTCTGGAAACGGGCAGGGCGGATATTGTTATTGCGCCGGACATGCACTTTCGTTCTTCGTCAGAAATTAACTCCCGCAAGCTCTATAGCGTGATGAACGTTTATGTCGCCGCGCCTGATCACCCGATCCATCAGGAGCCAGAGCCGCTTTCGGAGGTTACGCGCGTGAAGTATCGTGGCGTTGCGGTAGCGGATACCGCCCGTGAACGTCCGGTGTTAACGGTACAGCTGCTGGATAAACAGCCGCGTTTAACCGTCACGTCGCTGGAAGATAAACGTCAGGCATTGCTGGCCGGGCTGGGTGTGGCGACGATGCCTTATCCTTTTGTTGAAAAGGACATTGCGGAAGGGCGGCTGCGCGTTGTCAGCCCGGAATACACCAGCGAGGTGGATATCATTATGGCGTGGCGACGCGACAGCATGGGCGAAGCCAAATCCTGGTGCCTGCGCGAAATACCAAAGCTTTTTGCCCACCACAATAAATAAAATCGTAGGCCCGGTAAGCGAAAGCGCCACCGGGCTCTGATTTACATGCCAGCTTTCGGATCCGGACCAAAGCGGTTTTCACCCGGCGTGCCGTTCTGACAGTTAAAGACCAGGATCACAATCCAGCCCACGATCGGGATCAACAGCAGCAAGAGCCACCAGGCTGAACGATCGGTATCGTGCAGGCGTCGGAACTGAACCGCCCAGGACGGCAGCATAATAAACACGCCATAAATCGTGGTGAGAATGCCTTCTCCCCCGGCACGCTCCCAGCCCAGAATTTTGTCCACAATACTCAACACCAGGGCGAGGATGAAGTTCACCAGAACGAACATCCAGTACTCTTTGCGGCGGGCGCGGCCACCAAATCCAATGTAGTTGCGCAGTACGTTTAAATACCAGTCCATTTTCCTTGCCTCATTAGTCAGTCAATCACTTGTTTTCTAAGCGATCGAGGTAAGGATAGATGGAGATTGTGAATTAAAAAAGGGCATCTATTGATGCCCTGAATATTTATCCGAAACGAACGTCGCGCCCGTGAGGTTCATCCAGATCCTGCCATGGCCCAATGGAGATGATGCCCGTTGGGTTAATCGTCTTGTGGCTGCGGAAATAGTGGGTGCGAATATGGTCGAAGTCGACCGTTTCGGCGATACCCGGCATCTGGTAGATATCGCGCAGGAAACCATACAGGTTCAGATAATCGCTGATGCGGTGTTTATCACACTTAAAGTGGGTGACGTACACCGGATCAAAACGCACCAGCGTCGTCCACAGGCGGATGTCCGCTTCCGTCAGTTGGTCGCCCGTCAGGTAGCGATGCTGGCCGAGGATCTGCTCCAGGCGCTCCAGCGATTCAAACACCTTTCCAACCGCTTCGTCATACGCTTCCTGGCTGGTGGCAAAACCGGCCTTGTAGACGCCGTTGTTCACGTTGTCGTAGATCCAGCCGTTCAGCTCGTCAATTTTATCGCGCAGCTCGACCGGGTAATAATCACCGGCGCGGGCACCGTGGGCATCAAACGCGGTGTTGAACATGCGGATGATCTCCGCCGATTCGTTGCTGACGATCGTTTGGTTTTTCTTGTCCCACAATACCGGTACGGTGACGCGTCCGGTGTAGTGTGGATCGGCGCGCAGGTAAAGCTGGTAGAGAAAATCGTGGTGATAAAGGTCGTCACCGGTGGCGGCAGGGAAATCACTGTCGAACGTCCAGCCGTTTTCCAGCATCAGCGGGTTCACTACGGAAACCGGAATTAAAGATTCGAGACCTTTGAGTTTGCGCACAATCAGCGTGCGGTGTGCCCATGGGCAGGCAAGGGAAACATAGAGATGATAACGGTCTTTTTCTGCCGCGAAGCCGCCTTCGCCGCTCGGGCCAGGTGCGCCGTCGGCGGTCAGCCAGTTACGGAAGGCCGAAACAGAGCGCTTGAAGCGACCCCCGGTGGATTTGGTGTCATACCAGACATCCTGCCAGACGCCGTCTACGAGTTGTCCCATTTTTTTCTCCTCCGTCAGATAGCAAAAGCGAGGAGATATCTCCTCGCTTTGGGTTCAATCAGTATAGCGTGCTTACCACTTCTTATTCAGAAGGCGGTCGATGCTGTATGCGCCTGGGCCAGTGATGGCCAGCAGCAGGAAGCCACCCGCGATGGTCAGGTTTTTCATGAACATCAGAGAGTTCACGCCTTCCGCAAAGTTGCTGTGGAACAGGAAAGCTGTCAGCAGGGTGAAGCCTGCGGTGAACAGCGCGGTGGTACGGGTCAGGAAGCCGAACAGCACTGCCAGGCCGCCGCCGAACTCAAGCAGGATGGTCAGAGGCAGCAGGAACCCCGGCACGCCCATGGCTTCCATATATTGCTGGGTACCCGCGTAACCGGTGATTTTTCCCCAACCTGCCACGATGAACAGAATTGGCATCAGAATACGTGCTACCAGTACACCAACATCTTCTAATTTTTTCATTTTACTCTCCAGGAAACCACATAAGCGGCTGAACTTTATTTGTCTGCAATTCCGGGTAGATACCGCGGCTCTGCTGTCGATGGAGAGGATAATAAACGGGGCGGGGGACAATTGTTAGCAAGGAAAACTGTCAATCTTTATCAAAGATATTGAGTAAGAGGGCAAGCGCTCTGGTGCCCTCACCCACAGGGTTGAGGGATCCCCACAAATAATGCCGGCAAAGACGACTCCCTCTCCCTTGAGGGAGAGGGCTGGGGTGAGGGGGAACATACAGCTCTGGTGGTCATTCCGTTCACTTTACGTTCCTTGCTACTTTGTAACGTCATAACCTGTGAACGTGCCAGGGTGGCTCAATCGCCACCACCCTGGCAACCCGGGCTCCCGGCGGTAAATCGCCGCTGCGCGGTACCTTCGGCTAATTCCTTCCGGCTTGTCGGGGACGGGCGGAGGTAACATCCCTGTAAGGCCCGCCCTCTCGGCGCATCCATGCGCCTCGCCCCGGCCGGAAGGCAAACGCCTCAGCGATTTACAGCCGGACCAGGGCGGCGCTGTAAGTCATTAATTATCCTGAAACAACATTCATCGCTTCCGGTAAAAAAATTACTGGGGATTCCTCAGCCCACAGGGAGAGGGCGCAAAAACAAAAAACGGTAACCTGAGTTACCGTTTTGCTTTTATCACCGCAGCTGCTGCTGCCGCAACGTTGCTTTCACCAGACGCCAGGCGCTCCAGGCACCAAAGCCGCGACGTGCCCAGCGGATCAGCATATTAGGATGACGAACCGTCCAGATAGCCATCACGCTGCTGCCCACCAGCGCCCAGGAACGCAGGCTCAGGAAGGTGTTCCAGCCCCGGTCAAACGGACGTGTTGCCTCGATCCAGTCGCGACGACCGGCGGACAGATCCAACCGTTGCTGTTGGATCTGGCTTAGCAGATACGCTTTTCGCTTTTGACGTTCGGCTTTATCGCTCACGGCTTGTCATCCTCCAGCAGCGAACGATCGTTAGCCAGCTCCTGGCGCGTGTGGCGCAGGAAGGTGGACCTGCGTGCTTTACGCATTGTCCAGATGCCGCCAATCAATGCCGCAACCAGTAACACCACCGTGGTGGCGATCATCGCGTTAAGACGATACTGCGGGTCGATAGCCCAGATGATTAATACCATCAGGCTCATCAGACCGAACGCGGCGAAGAGCATGGTGAGCCCGAGCATGAGCAGCATCTGGAAGAGATTGGCTTTCTCCTCTTCCAGTTCAACCACTGCCAGCCGGACGCGCGTTTCGGCAATGCCGACCAGCGTGGCTAATATACGCTGGCCGATACCGAGGACGTTATTAGCAGGCCCTTGTGCGTGACGAGGATCTTCCATAATCAACGACGCGTCAGCAGGACACCCAGCACTACACCAACGGCAGCGCCAATACCCACACCCGTCCACGGATTGTCGCGAACATATTCGTCAGCGCGCGCGGCGGCTTCACGGGTCTGTTTAGCTAACGCATCGCCGGTTTCACCGAGGCGATAACGGCTCTCTTTCAGCGCCTGCTCTGCTTTGCTACGAAGTTTGCTGACCTCTTCTTTCGACTTATCGGCAGAAGAGCTAAGTACCTCTTCCAGGGTGTCCGCCAGTGATTTCAGTTCAGCGCGCAGGTTTTCTGACGTAGTATCTTTTGACATGATTCTCTCCTGTTGAGATTTCCGTTAACTCAATAATCGCGAGCTTCCAGCGCTTTCAGGTCGTCCTGCGCTTCTTTCAACTTCTTCTCGCGCTTGGCAATTTTTTCCGCATCCCCTTTCTCTTTCGCTTCCTGCAGGTCTTGACGGCGCTCAGCTATCTCGTCCTTCTGTTCAGCGATTTTTTTCTGGTGATCGGCACGCAGCTTACTGTCGGAACAGTTGGCTTTCACTTCGCTTAACGCTTTTTTCAGGCCATCAACGCGGTGCTGATTATTATGCTTTTCGGCATAACCGATCTCGCGCTGAATGTCCTGTTCTTTCTCCTGACAGAGAGAGGTGGCGTATGAAGCTGTGCTTAAAGACAAAAGGGCCAGAGCCAGGGTAATGCGGAATTTCATTATCGAAACCTTCCATTGTGTTACGGCGTGAGCCGTGATCCAGAACTATGCGGAGAACATCTGAGGGGTGCTCCGCGTACTTAAGCATAGTAAGTAAACGGCGTAATCACCAAAGTGAGTGAAAAGATTCGGAATCCTGGTAATTAACCAAACCGATGCGACGTATCGCGTAGCAGCGACATCCAGGAGGCAACATGGCTGTCGTCTTCCTGCTGCGCAATGATATAACCCTGCGGCAGCGTTCTGTCGAGCACGGCTTTTGCCGCTGCACTCTGCGCGCTGGAGTCAAATTTTATCAGCAGCACGTCGTCTTGCGGCGTAATGCTTTTAAAGCGGATCCCGTTGGCGTCCAGATGATGCCAGATGGAAAAACCATCCGGCACGCTGGCGCCCTGATTCACCGGACGTATTGCCAGCGTCGATTCCTGATGCTGCAGCGCAGCCCATGCCAGGATCAGGACGCTGAACATCATCAGCGCGATCATGGCGTAAGAGACGCGACGCAGGGCGAGCGGGGAGATAACCATGGTTAACCCCTGGCGCCGTATTTCTTTTTCCACAGGACAACCAGCGAGCCCACCAGGCCAAAGACCAGCAGGACCACCGGTAACAACATCAGGCAGGACATCAACTGATCTTCATACTTCATGAAGACCGGGGTTTTGCCCAGCGCGTAGCCCAACGTGGTGAGGATCAGTACCCATAACAGGCCGCTCATCCAGTTAAAGAACTGGAAGCGGGTACTGCTCAGACCGGACAGCCCGGCGATGGTGGGAAGCAGAGTACGGACAAAAGCGATAAAACGGCCCATCAGCAGCGCCGAAAGCCCGTGCTTATGGAAAAGATGGTGCGCGCGCTGGTGGTAATGCGCCGGAAGATGCGAAAGCCAGTTTTGTACGATCCGCGTGTTGCCCAGCCATCGCCCCTGAATGTAGCTAACCCAGCAGCCCAGGCTGGCCGCAATGGTTAACAACAATACGGTTTGCGGGAAGGCCATCGCCCCTTTCGCACAGAGTACGCCTACCAGTACCAGCAGACTGTCGCCCGGTAAAAAGGCGGCAGGAAGCAGTCCGTTCTCAAGGAACAGAATCATAAACAGGACAAAATAAAGCATGCCAATCATGGAAGGGTTGGCCAGCGTTTCGAAATCCTGAGCCCACAGGGCATTCAGTAGTTGGGTCAAAAGTTCCATTCAGTGTTCCTGGAAATCGGTTAACGTCACGCCTGTAATCCGGGAAAAACAGCACGGCGACATTGTTGTGATTTCATTATGGTCGCTCGCGGACACATTGGTGTGTGGCCAACACTGTTCCCTGTTAATTGGCTGGTTAGCAAGCACTAACTTACAAAATAACGAAGTGAATCCAATTGTAACAAAGCCCGACGTTCTGCGTCACAGAATTTGCAGGGGTGAAGTGATTTTGGCGTAAGGCCTGGAAGGGAGCGAGGGATTTTACAAAGGCTGACACTATATATGTTTTGCTTACCCCTGTTCGCCATCAGGCGCAGCGAAGCGCCTGCCAGCAGAAAGGGAGACTATTTTGCCTGACTGGATGCGGTATCGAGATGAACCACGGGATTATCGGCAAAAAGATAGCGGTCAGCGTTAAATTCGAAGTCGTCGCTGGTCTCGTTGAACAACATCAGTTTGGTGTTTTCCAGATGCTGCCACATCGCCAGTTTTGCCGCATGCGGATCTTTGCGAATCAGTGCCTTAAGGATTTGATCGTGATCGTCGCACCAGTTATCCACGGTGCGCGAATCGATATGATCGTGCAGTTTCTTCCAGTACGGGTTATGAACGCGCTGAGTCCACATTTTTTCCACGATTGCGGCCAGCGCCGTATTCTGCGTGGCCAGCGCCACCTGGACGTGGAACTGAAGATCCCATTCTGAATCGCGGAAACATTTTTCTTTACGCGCGTTTTCCTGGATCTCCATCAGCTTCATGATGTCCTGCTTGGTGACCTGCGTAGCGGCGAATTCGGCAATATTACTCTCGATCAGCTGGCGAGCCTGGAGCAGCTCAAACGGACCGTAGCTGGCAAATTCCAGATTTTCGTCCGGTGCCGGGGAGTGTTTTGCCTGGTTGGAGATAACATGAATGCCGGAACCTTTGCGTACCTCAACGTAGCCTTCCACTTCCAGCATGATGATGGCTTCTCGCACCACCGTGCGGCTCACGCTCTTTTCATCCGCAATAAAGCGCTCAGCGGGAAGTTTATCACCGACAAGATAGACGCCTTGCTCGATGCGATCTTTCAGCTCGGCAGCAAGTTGTTGATATAAACGACGTGGTTCGGTGATTTCCATATGCGCTCCAGGCAGGGTACGGCGGATGATTTGTTATACCACTTTTGCGAGCCAGTCTCCAGATTTCGCCATGAAAAAAGCCGCCCGGAGGCGGCTTTTGAGAAGTTTTTGCCGGGTGGCGCTGCGCTTACCCGGCCTACGATTTTATTGGGTTTTGTAGGCCGGGTCAGGCGAAGCCGCCACCCGGCTCCAGGCACAACAATGCTAACTCTGCGTAGCAGGTTTCCCGAGGGACTCTTTCGCCAGTTCGTCTGCGGATTTACTTTTCAGCACCGTCCAGATAACCACCGCCCCCATCAGGTCGAAGATAGCCAGCACCGCGAACAGCGGGCTAAAGCCAATGGTATCTGCCAGGGCGCCGACCACCAGCGCAAACATGGTGCTAGCGGTCCATGCCGCCATACCGGTCAGGCCGTTGGCCGTTGCCACTTCGTTACGACCGAAGACGTCAGACGAGAGCGTAATCAGCGCGCCGGACAGGGACTGGTGCGCAAAGCCACCAATACACAGCAGGGCGATAGCCACATATGGGCTGGTGAACAGGCCGATCATGCCCGGGCCGATCATCAGCAGGGCGCCCATGGTGACGACCATTTTACGGGAAACAATCAGGTTCACCCCAAACCAGCGCTGGAACAGCGGTGGCAGGTAGCCGCCCACGATACAGCCCAGGTCTGCGAACAGCATCGGCATCCAGGCGAACATCGCGATCTCTTTCAGGTTAAAGCCGTACACTTTAAACATGAACAGCGGGATCCAGGCGTTGAAGGTACCCCAGGCCGGTTCTGCCAGGAAGCGCGGCAGGGCGATACCCCAGAACTGACGGGTGCCCAGGATCTGCCAGACGGTCATTTTTTTGCCGTTGTTGGTCTGATGTTGAGATTCCTGACCACCAATGATGTATTCACGTTCTTCTTCAGAGAGTTTTTTCTGGTCGCGCGGGTGTTTATAGAACACCAGCCACGCCATTGCCCATGCAAAGCTCAGTACGCCAGAGATAATGAACGCCATCTGCCAGCTGTGCATCACGATTGCCCAGACCACCAGCGGCGGCGCAATCATGGCACCAATCGACGAGCCGACGTTGAAGTAGCCTACAGCGATGGAACGCTCTTTTGCCGGGAACCATTCGGAGCTTGCCTTCAGGCCCGCCGGGATCATGGCGGCTTCAGCCGCACCGACTGCACCACGCGCCAGCGCCAGGCCGCCCCAGCTGCCTGCCAGTGCGGTTGCACCGCAGAAAATCGCCCATGCTACGGCGAAGAAGGCATAGCCGATTTTGGTACCCAGAATATCCAGAACATAGCCTGCAACAGGCTGCATGATGGTATAAGCCGCGGAATAAGCCGCAATGATGTAGGAGTATTGCTGCGTGGTGATGTGCAACTCTTCCATCAACGTTGGAGCCGCTGCTGCCACTGTGTTACGCGTCAGGTAGCCCAGCACGGTGCCGAGCGTCACCAGTGCGATCATATACCAACGTAACCCTTTAATTTTACGCATGTAAAACCTCATCGTTATGTTATTTCCGTGCCAGAACACGGTAACAACTCAACCGTTGCCGGGAGTTGTTCAGTAACGGGAGGGGCATAACCGGGAGATGTCCCGGAACGGCCCGAACCTTGCCATAAGTCATCGTGCATAAGTCGGTTTCCGTACCGTTAAATCTGATGTTCTCGACACCAGCAATGCATTCCGTCGGCGTAGTGTTTGCGACGGCGAAACGATAACTTGTCATACAACTTTAAAAGGTGAGTGACATCACAAATGTGTGAATCTTTGTAGGGATATTCCGCGGTGCGAGCAAAGCCAGTATTGGCGCGGCTTGTGAGAGGGTTTACTCCATTTGGGGTAATTTTTTTGTCGACGTTTATTGATCTGACTCACGAAAAAAACTTCGGTGGGTGGAAATTGGTGTGATAACTTTGCAGCATATGAACATACGCTTTCTGACGCTCCCGTAATGAGGAAGACGATAATGACGCCGTTTATGACCGACGATTTTCTGTTAGATACTGAATTTGCTCGCCGCCTGTACCACGACTACGCAAAGGACCAGCCGATTTTCGACTACCACTGCCATTTACCGCCGCAGCAGGTTGCCGAAAATTACCGATTCAAAAACCTGTATGATATCTGGCTGAAGGGTGACCACTATAAATGGCGCGCGATGCGCACCAACGGCGTCGCTGAGCGCCTGTGCACCGGCGATGCCACCGATCGCGAGAAGTTTGACGCCTGGGCGGCCACCGTTCCGCATACCATCGGCAACCCGCTATACCACTGGACGCATCTTGAACTGCGTCGTCCGTTTGGCATCACCGGTAAACTGCTTTCTCCCGCTACTGCGGATGAAATCTGGGATCAATGCAACGCGCTGCTGGCGCAGGAACAGTTCTCCGCACGCGGCATCATGAAGCAGATGAACGTGAAGATGGTCGGCACCACCGACGATCCTGTCGATTCGCTCGAGCACCACGCCGTCGTTGCGAAAGACACCTCTTTCGACATTAAAGTGCTGCCAAGCTGGCGCCCGGATAAAGCCTTCAACATTGAGCAGGCCACCTTCACTGACTACATGGCGAAGCTGGCGGAAGTGTCCGATACCGATATTCGTCGTTTTACTGACCTGCAAACCGCGCTGACCAAACGCCTGGATCACTTTGCGGCGCACGGCTGTAAAGTCTCTGACCACGCGCTGGACGTGGTGCTGTTTGCCGAATCAAACGAAACCGAGCTGGACAGCATCCTGGCGCGTCGTCTCTCCGGCGAAACGCTGAGCGAACATGAAATTGCCCAGTTCAAAACGGCGGTGCTGGTGTTCCTCGGTGCGGAATACGCCCGTCGCGGCTGGGTACAGCAGTACCATATCGGCGCGCTGCGCAATAACAACCAGCGCCAGTTCAAACTGATCGGTGCGGATGTGGGCTTCGACTCCATCAACGACCGTCCGCTGGCGGAAGAGCTGTCCAAACTGCTGAGCAAACAGAACGAGCAAAATCTGCTGCCAAAAACCATCCTCTACTGCCTGAACCCGCGCGATAACGAAGTGCTGGGTACCATGGTCGGTAACTTCCAGGGCGAAGGGTTGCCGGGCAAGATGCAGTTCGGCTCCGGCTGGTGGTTCAACGATCAGAAAGACGGCATGGAGCGTCAAATGACGCAGCTGGCGCAGCTTGGCCTGCTGAGCCGCTTTGTCGGCATGCTGACTGACAGCCGCAGCTTCCTGTCCTATACCCGCCATGAATACTTCCGCCGCATTCTGTGCCAGATGATTGGCCGCTGGGTGCACGCGGGCGAAGCGCCAGCGGATATCCAGCTGCTGGGCGAAATGGTGAAAAACATCTGCTTTAACAATGCGCGTGACTACTTCGCCATTGAACTGAACTAAGGCCGTCTGAGGTTGATATGCAATACATCAAAATCCATTCGCTGGATAACGTGGCCGTCGCGCTGGCGGATTTGACCGAAGGAACGAACGTCACGTTCGACGGTCAGTCGGTCACGTTGCGCCAGGCCATTGGGCGTGGACACAAGTTTGCCCTGATCCCCATTGCGAAAGGGGAGAACGTGGTGAAGTACGGTTTGCCCATCGGTCATGCGCTGGCGGATATTGCACCGGGTGAATATATTCACTCCCACAATACCCGCACCAATCTGAGCGATCTGGACGAGTACAGCTATCAACCTGATTTTCAGGCGGAAGCCGGACAGGCGGCAGATCGTGACGTGCAGATCTATCGTCGCGCCAGCGGCGAGGTGGGGATCCGCAATGAACTGTGGATCCTCCCGACCGTCGGCTGCGTGAACGGGATTGCGCGTCAAATTCAGACGCGTTTCCTGAAAGAGACCAACGATGCCGAAGGCACTGACGGCGTGCATTTATTTAGCCATACCTACGGCTGCTCCCAACTGGGCGACGACCACATCAATACCCGCACCATGCTGCAAAACATGGTGCGCCACCCGAACGCAGGCGCGGTGCTGGTGATTGGCCTTGGCTGCGAGAACAATCAGGTTGACGCTTTCCGCGATACGCTGGGGGAATTCGACCCTGAGCGCGTGCATTTTATGGTGTGCCAGCATCAGGACGACGAAGTGGAAGCGGGCGTGGAGCAGCTTCATCAGTTGTATGACGTCATGCGCCATGACAAGCGCGAGCCGGGCAAGCTGAGTGAGCTGAAGTTTGGTCTGGAGTGCGGCGGGTCTGATGGTCTTTCCGGCATTACCGCTAACCCGATGCTCGGCCGTTTCTCCGACTATGTCATCGCTAACGGCGGCACCACGGTGCTGACCGAAGTGCCGGAAATGTTCGGCGCGGAGCGTATTCTGATGAGCCACTGCCGCGACGAAGAGACGTTTGAGAAAACCGTCACCATGGTGAACGACTTCAAACAGTACTTCATCGCCCATAATCAGCCGATTTATGAGAACCCGTCGCCGGGCAACAAAGCGGGCGGGATTACCACGCTCGAAGAGAAATCTCTCGGCTGCACACAGAAAGCGGGCGCGAGCCAGGTGGTGGACGTGCTGCGCTACGGCGAGCGCCTGAAAACGCACGGGCTGAACCTGCTCAGCGCACCGGGCAACGATGCGGTCGCCACCAGCGCGCTGGCGGGAGCGGGCTGTCATATGGTGCTGTTCAGTACCGGTCGCGGTACGCCGTACGGCGGGTTTGTGCCGACGGTGAAAATCGCCACCAACAGCGAGCTGGCGACAAAGAAAAAACACTGGATCGACTTTGATGCGGGCCAACTGATCCACGGCAAAGGGATGCCACAGCTGCTGAAGGAGTTTGTGGACACTATTGTGGAATTTGCGAACGGTAAGCAGACCTGTAACGAGAAGAATGACTTCCGCGAGCTGGCGATTTTTAAGAGTGGTGTGACGCTTTAAGCAGGGTGCGGCCTGATGCCCTCACCCTGGCCCTCTCCCACGGGGAGAGGGGACAAACACTAAAAAACGGCAACCTCAGGGTTGCCGTTTTGCTGTTAACCTCGCAGGGCATTCTTCGCTAAACGCGCATCTTCCGCCTGACAGGCCGCTGCGGTAAACAGCACGTCGGTAGAGGAGTTCAGCGCGGTTTCGCAGGAGTCCTGCAGCACGCCGATGATAAAGCCGACGGCCACAACCTGCATCGCGATCTCGTTCGGGATGCCAAACATATTACACGCCAGCGGGATCAGCAGCAGCGAACCGCCCGCCACGCCCGATGCGCCACAGGCACACAGCGACGCCACCACGCTCAGCAGCAGTGCGGTCGGCAGATCCACCGGAATACCCAGCGTATGTACCGCCGCAAGGGTCAGCACGGTAATAGTGATTGCTGCGCCCGCCATGTTCACGGTTGCACCCAGTGGGATCGACACGGAATACGTGTCGCGGTCCAGGTTCAGCTTCTCTGCCAGCGCCATGTTGACCGGAATGTTCGCCGCCGAACTGCGGGTGAAGAAGGCGTACACGCCGCTCTCGCGCAGGCAGGTCAGCACCAGCGGATACGGGTTGCGGCGGATCTGCCAGAACACCAGCAGTGGGTTAATGACCAGCGCGACCAACAGCATACAGCCAATCAGCACGATCAGAAGCTGTGCGTATCCCCACAGGGTTTCAAACCCGGTGGTTGCCAGCGTGGAGGAGACCAGACCGAAAATCCCGATTGGCGCAAAACGAATAACAATTTTCACCATAAAGGTCACGGCGTTCGACACGTCGTTAACCAGGTTTTTCGTGGTCTCGTTGCCGTGACGCAGCGCGAAGCCCAGGCCAATCGCCCAGACCAGGATGCCAATGTAGTTTGCATTCAGCAGGGCATCAATCGGGTTAGTGACCATGCTCATCAGCAGGCCGCGAAGCACTTCAACAATGCCGGACGGCGGAGTGATATCACCGGCCGCGCTGGTCAGGTGCAGCGTGGACGGGAACAGGAAGCTAAACACGACGGCCGTTAAGGCAGCAGAGAAGGTTCCCAGCAGATACAGGAACAGAATAGGGCGAATGTTGGTTTTTTGTCCGTGCTGGTGGTTAGCGATTGACGCCATCACCAGCATCAGAACCAGTACCGGTGCGACGGCCTTCAATGCACCAACAAACAGCGTACCCAGCAGGCCGGTGGCGATAGCAGCAGGTTTTGACACCAGCGCCAGCAGGATCCCGAGTACCAGTCCTACCAGAATTTGTTTAACCAGGCTCCCCTGCGCCAGGCGCGCAAAAAGCCCCGTTGATTGTGTGCTCATACATTATTCCTGAGTGAAATTGCGTTCCATTCCGAATGTGCTCTAAGTCACATTTATGTCCGGATGTAAGTAAATGTTTGCCTGGTCGAGTATAGGGAATGCGCGAAAGGAGGGAAGCGTAAAATGCTGGATTTTACGTGGTGCGTCATGTTTTTTAACTATTGCTTAACGAAAATGCCCGGTAAGCGCAGCGCCACCGGGCAAAACGCATTAAGCCTGCTGCTTCTTATCGTGCTGGCGGTTAACCCAGGTATTGATAATCAGCGTCACGATCAGAATGCCGAACACCACGCCGAGCGAAATGGCGATCGGGATATGGTAGAAATCGACGATCAGCATCTTGATACCGATAAACACCAGGATCACCGACAGACCGTATTTCAGCATGGAGAAGCGTTCCGCCGCGCCCGCCAGCAGGAAGTACATTGCACGCAGGCCGAGGATCGCAAACAGGTTAGAGGTCAGCACAATGAACGGGTCGGTGGTCACCGCGAAGATCGCCGGAATGCTGTCCACCGCGAAAATCACGTCGCTCAGCTCGACCAGAATCAGCACCAGCAGCAGCGGGGTGGCAAACAGCAGGCCGTTCTTGCGCACGAAGAAGTGCTCGCTCTCAATCTTGTCGGTCATGCGCAGGTGCCCACGGATCCACTTCACCAGCGGGCGATCGCCAATCGCGGAGCCGTCCTCTTTCGCCAGCGCCATTTTGACACCGGTGAACAGCAGGAAAGCGCCAAAGACGTACAGCAGCCATTCGAACTGGGTGATCAGCCAACTGCCGGCGAAGATCATGATGGTACGCAGGATAATCGCGCCCAGCACGCCGTAGACCAGCACGCGACGCTGCAGGGCAGCAGGTACGGCAAAGTAGCTGAACAGCATCAGCCAGACGAAAACGTTATCAACCGCCAGGGCTTTTTCAATCAGATAGCCGGTGAGGAAGGCGAGCGCCTGAGGATCGGCTACCGCACGGCCTTCGGTCGAGGCCAGATACCACCAGAAGGCGGCACAGAACAGCAGGGAGAGGGTAACCCACACCAGAGACCAGGCCGCAGCCTGTTTGATGCTCATGCCGTGCGCGCCGCGACGGCCCTGCAAAAAGAGGTCGATTGCCAGCATGATGAGCACGACAACCGCGAATCCGCCCCACAACATTGGAGTGCCGACAGAATGCATACTATTTTCCTTACACATAAAAAACAAAAACGGCCATGGTCAGAAGACGATAGCCGTTAGCTTTTTATGCATAGACCTCGCCTTCCGGCAAGGTCTCACTTACAACCACGAGGGTTGCCCGGCGACCGGATGCGTGTTTAACGCATCGTAATGACGATCCACCGGCGAAGAAGTTACTCCCCTTTGCAGGTAACAAAATATGTCAGACCATTGATTTCGTCAATGGTCTGCACGGTTTCATTACACAGTTTTACGCGATAGCTTCCGCGCTCACGTCGTCTGCCGGAAACACCACGCCGGTCTGACGGCGGATCTCCGTTTGCAGTTTCGCCGTGGTGCGGCTCACCGCGAGGCCCGGGTGATTCACTTCGTTGTCTTCCACCAGACGGGCGAAGACCTCTGCCTCATAGAGCATAGTGTTAATATGCTGAGGCTGCGTCAGCTCCTGCGCTTTACCGCCGCGCGGCACAAAGCTCACCTTCTGGCACTCGGAGATCTTCTCGATAACCAGCGAGCCCGCTTCGCCCTGAATTTCGCTCGGCAGCACGGAATCGCTCACCTTGGAGTGCTGCAGCGTGACGCTGAAATCGCCGTAGTCCAGCACCACTAAACCGTGCGCATCCACGCCGCTCTCCAGCAGGCTGGCGGTGGCCGTTACGCCATGCGGTTCGCCCCACAGGGCCACGGCAGAGGCCAGGCAGTAGAAGCCGATATCCATAATCGAACCGTTAGAGAAGGCCGGGTTAAAGGTGTTCGGGTTCTCGCCGTCCAGGTAGCGCTGGTAGCGCGACGAGTACTGGCAGTAGTTGATAAAGGCTTTACGCACTTTGCCAATTTTCGGCAGGGACTGCTGCAGCAGCAGGAAATTCGGCAGGCTGGCGGTTTTAAACGCTTCGAACAGCACCACCTGGTTTTCGCGGGCAAGCGCAATGGCCGCTTCCACTTCCTGAATATTCGATGCCAGCGGCTTCTCGCAAATCACATGTTTTTTATGGCTGAGGAACAGCTTCGTTTGCGGGAAGTGCAGGGAGTTCGGGCTGGCGATATAGACCGCGTCAATGGCGTCGCTTTGCGCCATCTCGTCGAGCGAGGTGAAGAGATGCTCAACGAGGTAGTCGTTAGCAAAACTCTGCGCCTGCTCGAGGCTGCGGGAATAGACCGCGGTAAGCTTATATTTGCCGGTTTCGTGGGCGGCGTCGACGAACTGGCGCGTGATCCAGTTCGTTCCAATGACTGCGAAACGTATCATAAACGTTTACGTACTCCGTAGCGGGGAACCTTTAGCCACTGTAGCACGTCATCATGACAATTCGCGTGCGCTATTCCGCATTACTATTTAACGATAAATGCGTAAGCCATAGCCGGGTATCAAACTCCAGCTGATGGTACTGCGGCTCCATGTGGCAGCACAGGGAATAGAACGCTTTGTCGTGCTCTTTCTCTTTCAGATGCGCCAGCTCATGGACGACGATCATCCGCAGAAAGGCTTCCGGCGCGTTACGGAAAACCGTCGCGACGCGGATTTCGGCCTTCGCCTTCAGCTTGCCGCCCTGCACGCGGGAGATGGCGGTGTGCAGGCCGAGCGCATTTTTCAGCACGTGGATCTTGTTGTCGTACATCACCTTGTTGATCGGCGGCGCGCCCTTCAGATAACGGCTTTTCAGATCCTGCGTATACTGCCAGAGGGCTTTATCGGTCGCGAAATCGTGCGTGCCGGGGTAGCGTTTTTCCAGCACCGCCCCCAGTTTTTGCTCGGCAATTAACGTGCGTACCTGGGAAAGCAGATGCTCCGGGTAGCCCTGGAGATAAGTCAGCTGGTTCATCAAAACCCCAAAATAAGTTGAAAACGGGTATACTCACGCACCCTTTTCAGGGATAACGCCGAAATTTTACCATTCAGGAGGGCCGATGAGCCACTTAGACAACGGTTTCCGTTCACTCAACCTTAAACGTTTCCCGGAAACGGATGACGTCAACCCGCTTATGGCGTGGGAAGCGGCGGATGAATATCTGCTGCAGCAGTTGGATGAGACTGAAATCCGCGGCCCGGTTTTGATCCTGAATGACGCGTTTGGCGCGCTGGGCTGCGCCCTGGCGGAGCACACGCCATACAGCATCGGCGATTCCTACCTGAGCGAGCTGGCGACGCGTGAAAACCTGCGTCACAACGACATCGAAGAGTCCAGTGTGAAGTTCCTCGACAGCACCGCGGACTACCCGCAGGCGCCGGGCGTGGTGCTGATTAAGGTGCCAAAAACCATGGCGCTGCTGGAGCAACAGCTGCGCGCGCTGCGTAAGGTCGTGACGCCAGAAACGCGCATTATCGCGGGTGCCAAAGCGCGCGATATTCACACCTCGACGCTGGAGCTGTTCGAGAAGGTCCTCGGCCCAACCACCACCACGCTGGCCTGGAAAAAAGCGCGCCTGATCAACTGCACCTTCAGCGCGCCGGAACTGGCCGACGCGCCCGAGACGCTGAGCTGGAAACTGGAAGGCACCGACTGGACCATCCACAACCATGCGAACGTTTTCTCCCGCACCGGTCTGGATATCGGCGCGCGTTTCTTTATGGAACATCTGCCGGAAAATCTGGAAGGTGAGATTGTCGATCTGGGCTGCGGTAACGGCGTGATTGGCCTGACGCTGCTGGCGAAGAACCCGGACGCCAGCGTGGTGTTCAGCGACGAGTCGCCAATGGCGGTGGCCTCCAGCCGTCTGAACGTGGAAACCAACATGCCGGAAGCGCTGGACCGCTGCGAGTTTATGATCAACAACGCGCTGTCGGGCGTAGAGCCTTTCCGCTTCAACGCCGTGTTCTGCAACCCGCCGTTCCACCAGAAGCACGCCCTGACGGATAACGTCGCGTGGGAGATGTTCCACCACGCGCGCCGCTGCCTGAAAATCAACGGCGAGCTGTACATCGTGGCAAACCGCCACCTGGACTATTTCCACAAGCTGAAGAAGATTTTCGGCAACTGCGTCACCGTTGCGACCAATAACAAGTTCGTGGTGCTGAAGGCGGTGAAGCTGGGGCGTCGTCGTTAAGATTGGGTATGTGCGGCCTGATGCCCTCACCCCAACCCTCTCCCACAGGGAGAGGGCGCAAACACTAAAAACGGCAACTGGGTTGCCGTTTTGCTTTTACCCTGCCGCCCGGCAATGCCCTAGATCGCCAGAGCTAACTTCGTCCCCTGCGCAATTGCCCGCCGCGCGTCCAGCTCCATCGCCACGTCGCACCCGCCAATCAAATGCACCGTTTTACCGGCTTCGCGCAGCGGATCCGCCAGATCGCGCTTCGGCTCCTGCCCGGCACATAAAATGACATGATCCACACGCAGCAGCTGCGGTTCGCCGCCGATCGTGACGTGCAGCCCCTCGTCGTCGATCTTCTGGTAGCTGACCGACGGGATCATCTTCACCCCGCGTGAGAGCAGGGTGGCGCGGTGGATCCAGCCCGTGGTTTTGCCCAGCCCTTCGCCCGGCTTGCTGGTTTTACGCTGGAGCATCACGATCTGGCGCGGGCTTTTCGGCAGTTGCGGCCCTTCCGGGCGTAGCCCACCGGACTGGCTCAGGCTGGTGTCGATCCCCCATTCCACGCAAAACTCGGCAATGTTCTGGCTGGTGGCCTCGCCCGGCTGGCTTAAGTACATGGCGGTATCAAAGCCGATCCCGCCGCAGCCGATAATCGCCACCTTCTCGCCAACCGGCGTTTTGTCACGCAATACATCCAGATAGCTCAACACCTTCGGATGATCGATACCCTCGATCGCCGGCATGCGCGGTACGATCCCGCTCGCCAGGATCACCTCGTCGAAACCGATCAGATCCGCCGCGCTGACAAACTGGTTAAGCCGCAGATCGATGCCTGTAAGCTCGATCATCCGGCGGTAGTAGCGCAGCGTTTCATAGAACTCCTCTTTGCCGGGGATCTGTTTGGCGATATTAAACTGGCCGCCAATCTCCGCCAGCGCATCAAACAGCGTCACGCTGTGCCCGCGGGAAGCGGCATTCACCGCAAACGCCAGCCCTGCCGGGCCTGCGCCCACCACGGCCAGGCGTTTTTTACTGACCGCCGCAACGACCGGCATTTTGGTTTCATGGCAGGCGCGCGGGTTAACCAGGCATGAGGTGACCTTGCCGACGAAGATCTGATCCAGACAGGCCTGGTTACAGCCGATGCAGGTGTTGATTTCATCCGCACGGCCGCTTTGCGCTTTCGACAGCAGTTCGGCATCCGCCAGGAACGGACGCGCCATCGACACCATATCGGCATCGCCTCGCGAAATCACATCGTCCGCGACCTGCGGATCGTTAATGCGGTTAGTGGTGACCAGCGGAACAGATACTTTGCCTTTCAGCCTGCGCGTCACCCAGCTGAACGCCGCGCGCGGTACCGGCGTGGCGATGGTCGGGATGCGCGCCTCGTGCCAGCCGATGCCGGTGTTGATAATGGTGGCGCCAGCGGCTTCAATCGCCTGCGCCAGCTGGACGGTTTCGTCGAAGGTGCCGCCGCCCTCTACCAGGTCGAGCATCGACAGGCGGAAGACGATTATAAAGTCCGCGCCCGCACGTTCGCGCACGGCGCGCACGACCTCCACGGCAAAACGCATGCGGCGGGCATAGTCGCCGCCCCATTCGTCGTCGCGCTGGTTGGTGCGGGCGGCGAGGAACTCGTTAATCAGGTAGCCTTCTGAGCCCATCACCTCAACGCCGTCGTAGCCCGCCTCGCGCGCCAGCGCCGCGCAGCGGGCGAAGTCGTCAATCAATGCCAGGATCTCGTCGTGGGTGAGAGCGTGAGGTTTAAAGCGGTTAATCGGCGCCTGAAGAGCCGACGGCGCGACCAGGTTCGGCTGATAGCTGTAGCGTCCGGTGTGCAGGATTTGCAGGGCGATTTTACCGCCCTCGCGGTGGACCGCGTCGGTCACAATGCGGTGGTGCGCCAGCTGTGACGCATCGTTCAGGACCGCGCCGCCCTCCATGCCCACACCGGAAGGCGCCGGGGCCACGCCGCCGGTGACAATCAGCGCCACCCCGTGACGGGCGCGCTCGGCATAGAAGGCCGCCAGACGCTCGGCCCCGTCCGGATGCTCCTCCAGCCCGGTGTGCATTGAGCCCATCAACACGCGGTTTTTGAGTGTGGTGAACCCCAGATCGAGGGGGGCGAATAACGACGGGTAGCGGCTCATAGTCTCTTCCAGTGTAAAATTATTGTTATGTGGTCGGATGAGTTACTAATTTAGCCAGCACGAAGTAAAAGGGAAAAGGGGAATGCAGTGATTGTGATGGGATTCAAATATTAGTGTGGCCTGATGCCCTCACCCTAACCCTCTCCCACAGGGAGAGGGGACTTAATCTCCCTCTCCCTTAGGGGGATGCCCGCACCAGCCCCGGCGCCTGCCACATCGACGTCGTCAGCCCGCTGTCCACCAGCCCCAGCTGGTCGGCGTACACCGCCTGCCACTTCTGCATCATGCCGTCGTACAGCTCGCGGTGCTGCGGGTTCGGCGTGAACTCGCGGCTCCACTTCACCAGCCGCTCGCCCGTCGAGGCCATATCCGCAAACAGCCCCGCGCCCGCGCCTGCCGCAATTGCGCAGCCGAGCGCTGTCGCCTCTTTCACCTCCGGCACGCGCACCACCAGCCCGGTGACGTCGCTTAATATCTGGCTCCAGAGGGCGCCCTTAGCCCCGCCGCCCGCGAAGACCAGGCTCTCAAACGTCACGCCGGAGAAGCGCGAGATCTGCGCCAGGTTGCAGGCCGAAACAATCGCCGCATTCTCCTCCAGGGCGCGGAACAGCGTCGCTTTGTTGCACTTTTCCGGGTCGATGGAGAGGTTAATAAACGACGGTGCGGCGTGGTACCACTGCTTAAAATGCATCGCGTCGGAGAAGATCGGCATCACCCCGTGGGATCCTGCCGGTACGCGGCTCGCCATCTCTTCCAGCAGGGAATAGGTATCCATCCCCATCCGTTCGGCAATCAGCTTTTCCTCGGCGCAGAAGGCGTCGCGGAACCAGCGCATGGTCAGCCCGGTAAAGAAGCTGATCGACTCCGCCTGCGCCATGCCGGGGATAACGTGCGGGTTCACGCGGATGTTCATCTCGGGGTCGGTGCGCACCTGCGGCAGGTTTACGACCTGCTGCCAGAAGGTACCGCCCAGCACCGCGGTTTGTCCGGCGCGAACCACGCCCAGCCCCAGACAGCCCAGCTGCACGTCGCCGCCGCCCATCACCACCGGGGTGCCTTCGCGCAGGCCGCTCTGCTGCGCGGCCTCTTTGGTGATAGCGCCCAGCACGGTGCCGGTCTCTTTCACCGGGGAGAGGATATCGGCGCGCAGGCCGGCCATGTCGAGCAGTGCCGGCCGCCAGTCGCGGGAGAAGAGATCCAGCATGCCGGTGGTGCCCGCGTTAGACGGGTCGACCGCCAGCTCGCCCGAGAGCTTCGCCGCCAGCCAGTCGCTGATCATGGTGATGGTGGCGGCCTTGCGGTAAATATCCGGGCGATGGTGTGCCAGCCACAGCAGGCGCGGCATGGCGCTCAGCGCCAACGTCTGGCCGGAAACGTCATACACTTCGGATTCAAAACGGTCGTCGTGGATCTCTTTGAGTTCGGCCACCTCGCGGCTGGCGCGGGCGTCGACGTTGGCACAGGCCCAGATGGCCTCGCCGTTGCGGTCGTAAAGCACGATCCCTTCTCGCATCGAGCAGCAGGCGACGGACTGAATATCCGCCGCGCTCAGGTGCGCACGTTCCAGCGCCTGATAAATACACTGGCAGGCCAGCCGCCAGTTGGTCTCCAGGTCGAACTCCATCGACCCCGGCACGTTCTCCACGCTCAGGTGCTTCCACTCGGCCTGACCGACGGCAATCTGGTTGCCCTGTAAATCGAAAATCACGGCGCGAATGCTGCCTGTCCCTGCATCTAACGCTAAAAGGTAACTCATGAGCTTGCCTCGTTGTTAGCGCAGGGCAACCCCGTTACGTCAGGGCCAGCACCGCGCGGGCTGTCGTCTCCTCCGTCACCAGGCCATTGATACGGCGGCCCTTCAGTGCGGCATAAATCGCATCGGCTTTCTCTTCTCCTCCGGCCACGCCTACGATGGTGGGCAGCTGCGCCAGTTCATCGAGCGTGACGCCCAGCAGTTCTTTGTGGATCTCCAGCTCTTCAACGCACTCGCCCTCGGCATTGAGGAAATAGCCGAGAATGTCGCCGACCGCCCCTTTGCGGGCGTACATCAGCTGTTCACCTTCGCTGATATAGCCGGAGCGCAGTATCGTGGCATCGCGTCGCTGGTTCACCGAACCAATCCCGACCACCGCCACGTCGGCAGCGGTGGCGGCGAGGATCACGTCCCGCACGCTGGTTTCACGCTTTAAGATCCCGGCCACCTCGGCAGATGACACGCGAAGCGGGGCGGGGATCATGCTCACGCTGCAGGCCGCGTCCAGCTGGCCGATACCGGTCATATAGGGCCCCACGCCGCCGGAGAGCGTCACCAGGCGGATCTGCTGTGAGCTGATAAAGCCGCTCAGGTGCTGCAGGCTGCTCATGGTGGTTTCACCAAACCCCACCGCCAGCAGCTGGCCGGGCTCCAGTACGCCCATCAGCGACTGCGCCGCACCAATGCCCAGCCGCACGTTCATCGGCGGGGTATTCAGGGCGGGCATCACGCGCACCAGCTTCAGGCCAAAGCGCTGCTGGAGCTCGGTTTCCAGCGCCAGGCAGCCCTCGTAGCGGGAGTTGATCTGCACGCGGATCACCCCGGACTGACGGCCCTTCTCCAGCAGGCGGGAGATCTTCAGGCGCGGCAGCCCGAGCCGCTCGCCGATATCGTTCTGGGTCAGCCCGTCGTGGTAGTAGCACCAGGCCACGCGCGCCACCAGCTCTTCTTCCGCCAGCGCCAGCCCGGCAAACCGTCCTTCTTCCGCAGTGCGTTTATCGCTCATAATTGAACTCTTATAAAAATTTAGATCATATGTTCGTGATGGCGCGAAGGGAAAATGTGAGCCACGCGACAAAACGGATCTTTTAGATCGTTTCTGGTTTATCTGTATCTCAATCGATAAAACTGTGATCCCTGCACGGTTGTAAATATAGTTCACCGTCTACGCTTTTGAACATTATTAAATGTAAAAATCATTTGTTCAATAGCGGAGCGATGATGACACCACTTCTCGACGCGCGAAATATCAGCAAGCAGTTCTCAGGGGTGCCGGTTCTGAAAGGCATTGATTTCACGCTGCTTGCGGGCCAGGTGCACGCCCTGATGGGCGGGAACGGCGCGGGAAAATCGACGCTAATGAAGATCATCGCCGGGGTGGAAACGCCGGACAACGGTGAACTTTCTGTCGAGGGGCAGTCATATGCGCGGCTCACGCCCGTGCAGGCGCACAGGTTAGGCATTTACCTGGTGCCGCAGGAGCCGCTGCTGTTCCCCAACCTGACGGTGCGGGAAAACATCCTGTTCCGCCTGCCGCGCGAAGGCGATCGGGAAAAGCGGCTGGCGGAGAAGCTCCAGCAGCTGCAGTGCCCGCTTAACCTCGACGCCGCCGCCAGCACCCTGGAAGTGGCGGATCAGCAGATGGTGGAGATCCTGCGCGGCCTGATGCGCAACGCCAGGATCCTGATCCTCGACGAACCCACGGCCTCCCTCACGCCGGGCGAAACCGAGCGGCTGTTTCGCCAGATCCGCGCCCTGCAGGCACTCGGCGTCGGGATTGTTTTTATCTCGCACAAGCTGCCGGAAATTCGCCAGTTGGCGAGCCACGTCTCGGTGATGCGCGACGGTGCGGTCGTGCTGAGCGGCGAAACCGCGCAGTTTGACGACAGCGCCCTGATCGCCGCCATGACGCCGGTAAGCCGCGATAAATCTCTCAGCGATACGCAGAAGCTGTGGCTGGCGCTGCCGGGCAACCGCTGCACCCAGCCGCAGGATTTCCCGGTGCTGCGGGTGGACGATCTCACCGGGGAGGGGTTTATCGATCTCAGCCTTGAGATCTACGCCGGGGAGATCGTCGGCCTGGCCGGGCTGGTGGGATCCGGGCGCACCGAGTTTGCGGAAACGCTCTACGGTCTGCGGCCCGTGCGCGGCGGTCGCGTCTGGCTGGAGAACCAGGAGATCACCGGCGATCCGGTCAGTTCACGCCTGGAGAAAGGGCTGGTCTACCTGCCGGAAGACAGGCAGGTGTCCGGCCTGTTCCTCGACGCGCCGATCCGCTGGAACACCGTGGCGCTGAACGAACCGTCTCTCTGGCAGCAGCGCAAGCGGGAGTCTGCGGTGGTGGAGCGTTACCACCGGGCGCTGGGGATCAAGCTTAACCATGCGGATCAAACCGTACGCACGCTCTCCGGCGGTAATCAGCAGAAGGTGCTGCTGGCGCGCTGTCTCGAGGCCAATCCTTTACTGCTGATCGTCGATGAACCGACGCGCGGGGTGGACGTCTCGGCCCGCGCCGACATCTACCAGCTGATAAAAAGCGTGGCGGCGCAGAACGTGGCGGTGCTGATGATCTCAAGCGATCTCGACGAGTTCCCGGGCCTTGCGGACCGGGTGCTGGTGATGCATCAGGGCGTGCTCAGCGGCGAGCTGCCGCGTCACGCCGTCAGCCTCGACAAGATGATGGCGCTGGCGTTCGGAGGGAAATCATGAAGACCTTACTCAAAAACCGCGAGCTGAGCGCGTTTCTCGCCATTCTGGCGCTGTTCGCCGTGCTGGTGGCGTTGAACCCGTCTTACTTCAGCCTGCAGACGCTGGGGATGATCTTCGCCAGCGCGCAGATCCTGATCCTGCTGGCCATCGGTGCCGCGCTTGTGATGCTGACCCGCAATATCGACGTGTCCGTTGGCTCCACCGTGGGGCTGTCCGCGATCGCCGTAGGTGTGGCGCTGAACAGCGGCTACAGCCTGCCCGTTTCCATTCTCTTCGCGCTGTCGACTGGCGTGCTGGCCGGGGCGTTCAACGGGTTTCTGGTGGTGGGGCTGCGCATTCCGGCGATTGTCGCCACCCTCGGCACGCTGGGGTTGTACCGCGGGGCGATGCTGCTCTGGACGGGCGGGAAGTGGATTGAAGGACTGCCGCCAGCACTAAAATCCCTCTCTGAGCCTGCCGCCATCGGCATTTCACCGCTCGGAATAGTCGTGTTGATTATCGCGGCCACAGGCGCGTGGACGCTGTCGCGCACCGCGTTCGGTCGTGATTTCTACGCGGTGGGGGATAACCTCGCCGCCGCGCGCCAGCTGGGCGTGGCGGTGAACCGCACCCGCATGATTGCCTTTACCCTGAACGGCATGCTGGCGGCCTGCGCCGGAATTGTCTTTGCCGCGCAGATTGGCTTTGTGCCGAACCAGACCGGCAGCGGGCTGGAGATGAAGGCCATCGCCGCCTGCGTGCTCGGCGGCATTTCGCTGCTGGGCGGCACGGGCACGCTGGTTGGCGCGCTGCTCGGGGCCTTCTTCCTGACGCAAATCGATACCGTGCTGGTGCTGTTCAGGCTCCCGGCGTGGTGGAACGACTTTATCGCCGGGCTGGTGCTGCTTGGCGTGCTGGTGCTCGACGGGCGCCTGCGCCAGGCGCTGGCGCGTCACCAGCGGGCGCTGAAGTATGGCCGCTTCCAGCCGGGCAACAGAGGGGGAAAGCACGTCACCCCTTTTCCAAAACGCAAAAAAGAGGTGGCGTAAATGAGGCTTAACTGGGAAAGCGCGCTGCTCATTTTACTGGTGCTGGAGATCCTGCTCTTTGGCACCATCAACCCGCGCATGCTTGATATCAACATGCTGCTGTTCAGCACCAGCGACTTCATTTGTATTGGCATTGTGGCGCTGCCGCTCACGCTGGTGATTATCAGCGGCGGGATCGACATCTCCCTCGGCTCGACCATCGGCCTGTGTGCCATTGCGCTGGGCGTCATGATGCAGGCGGGGTGGCCGATGGCGTTCGCCGTTCCATTGACGCTGCTGCTCGGCCTGCTGTGCGGATTATTTAATGCCGCGCTTATTCACTATACCGGCATCAGCCCGTTGGTTATTACTCTCGGCACCCTCTACCTCTACGGCGGCGGCGCGCTGCTGCTCTCCGGCATGGCGGGGGCGACGGGCTACGAGGGCATCGGCGGCTTCCCGGACAGTTTCACCGCGTTCGCTAACCTCACGGTGTTGGGCTTGCCGATCCCACTGGTGCTGTTCGCGGTGATTACGTTTTTTTTCTGGCTGATTACCCATCGCGGGCGCTTTGGTCGTCACCTGTTTTTAATCGGCCAGAATCCTCGCGCGGCGCGCTATGCGGCGCTGTCGGTAAACGGCATGCCCTATGCGCTGTACGGCCTGGTGGGCGTGGCCTCGGCGGTTGCCGCGCTGGTGATGGTCTCCTATTTCGGCTCCGCGCGTTCGGATCTGGGGCGCGATTTACTGATGCCAGCGCTCACTGCCGCCGTGCTCGGCGGGGCCAATATCTACGGCGGGTCAGGTTCGGTTGTCGGTACGGCGCTGGCGGCGCTGCTGGTGGGCTACCTGCAGCAGGGTTTACAGATGGTCGGCATACCTAACCAGGTGTCTAGCGCGCTGTCAGGGGCGCTGCTGGTTGTGGTGGTGATGGGACGTTCGCTGAGTCTGCACCGTGAATGGGTGCGTTCTCTCTTTAGAAAACTATCCGGAGCGTAAGATGAAAACAAAACTGTTCGTCCTGGCAATGGCCCTCAGCTTCGCCTCGGCGCAGGCGGCGGACCGCATTGCCTTTATCCCGAAGCTGGTGGGCGTGGGCTTCTTCACCAGCGGCGGCAATGGCGCGAAAGAGGCGGGGAAAGATCTTGGCGTGGACGTCACCTACGACGGCCCGACCGAGCCGAGCGTCTCCGGCCAGGTGCAGCTCATCAATAACTTCGTCAACCAGGGCTATAACGCCATTATCGTCTCCGCCGTGTCGCCGGACGGCCTCTGCCCGGCACTGAAGCGCGCGATGCAGCGCGGGGTCAAGGTCCTGACCTGGGATTCCGACACCAAACCGGAGTGCCGCAGCATCTACATCAACCAGGGAACGCCGGAGCAGCTCGGCGGCCTGCTGGTGGAGATGGCGGGCAAACAGGTCACCAAACCGAACGCCAAAGTGGCGTTCTTCTACTCCAGCCCGACCGTCACCGACCAGAACCAGTGGGTGAAAGAGGCGAAGGCCAAAATCGAGAAAGATCATCCTCAGTGGCAGGTCGTCACCACCCAGTTTGGCTATAACGATGCCACTAAATCTCTGCAAACCGCCGAAGGGATCTTAAAAGCGTATCCGGATCTGGATGCCATCATCGCCCCGGACGCCAACGCGCTGCCAGCAGCGGCGCAGGCGGCGGAAAACCTGAAGCGCGAAGGTGTGGCGATTGTCGGCTTCAGCACGCCGAACGTGATGCGTCCGTACGTTGAGCGCGGCACAGTAAAAGCCTTCGGCCTGTGGGATGTCGTACAACAGGGCAAAATTGCGGTCAATGTCGCCGATCGCCTGCTGAAAAAAGGCGATCTTAACGTCGGCGACAGCGTGAACGTAAAAGACATCGGCGCGCTGAAGGTCGAGCCGAACAGCGTGCAGGGCTACCAGTATGAGGCGAAGGGCAACGGCATCGTGCTGCTGCCGGAGCGCGTGGTGTTCACCAAAGAGAACATCAGCAAATACGATTTCTGACGGGGGAGCAAATGGCTGATTTAGACGACATCAAAGACGGCAAAGATTTTGGCATCGGCACGCCGCAGCAGAATGTGCCTTACACCCTGAAGGGCTGCGGCTCGCTGGACTGGGGTATGCAGTCCAGGCTTTCGCGCATCTTCAATCCGCAGAGCAACCGTACAGTGATGCTGGCCTTTGACCACGGCTACTTTCAGGGACCGACCACCGGCCTTGAGCGTATCGATCTCTCTATCGCGCCGCTGTTTGGCGAAACCGACGTGCTGATGTGCACCCGCGGCATCCTCAGGAGCCAGGTGCCTGCTGCGACGAACAAACCGGTGGTGCTGCGCGCCTCGGGGGGTAACTCGATTCTTGGCGAGCTGTCGAACGAGTGCGTGGCGGTGGCGATGGAGGACGCGCTGCGCCTGAACGTCTGCGCGGTGGCGGCACAGGTGTATATCGGCAGTGAGTTTGAGCATCAGTCAATCAACAACATCATCAAGCTTGTCGATGCGGGCGCGCGCTACGGCATGCCGACGCTGGCGGTGACGGGTGTGGGTAAAGAGATGGCGCGGGACGCGCGCTATTTCTCGCTGGCCAGCCGCATCGCCGCCGAAATGGGGGCGCAGTTCGTCAAAACCTACTATGTGGACGAGGGCTTTGAAAAAGTGACCGCCAGCTGCCCGGTGCCGATTGTGATTGCCGGAGGCAAAAAGCTGCCGGAGCACGAGGCGCTGGAGATGTGCTGGCGCGCGATTGACCAGGGCGCATCCGGCGTGGACATGGGACGCAACATCTTCCAGTCCAGCGCGCCGCTCGCCATGCTGAAGGCGGTGAAGAAAGTGGTTCACGAAAACTGGAATGCCCGCGATGCGTTCCAGTTCTGGCAGGAAGAGAAACAGGGAGAAGCATAATGAACGTGACGCTGGTTGAGATTAACATCAAGCCCGAGCGGGTGGACGAGTTTCTGGAGGTATTTCGCGCCAACCACGAGGGGGCAATCAAGGAGCCGGGGAATCTGCGCTTTGACGTGTTGCAGGACCCGAGGGTGAAAACCCGGTTCTTTATCTACGAGGCCTATAAAGACGAAGAGGCAGTGCTGGCGCATAAGCAAACGCCGCACTATCTGGTGTGCGTGGATAAGCTTGAGGAATTGATGTCGGAGCCGCGTAAGAAACGCAGTTTTGTGGGGTTGTTGCCGGAGTAGCGGCTTTGCCCGGTGGCGCTGCGCTTACCGGGCCTACGGGATGTGGAATAGTGCGGTAGGCCGGGTAAGCGTTAGCGCCACCCGGCGTTGTTCAGGCCAGCTCCAGCAACTGCACCCGGGCCGTTGCCCCGGGCATCAGCCGCTGCAGATTATTAACCAGCGCCGCGCCCGCCTCTTCAAGCGCCGTCAGCGGCATCGATGGCAAACTTTCGAGAATAAACCACATAGACGTCGCCTGGCTGTCCAGACGGGTACGCACTCCCTGACGCCAGTTCCAGCGGCGGCAGGTGACGCCGAGGTTGTCGCGCCAGATAACCTCGCCAGCATCCGGGTATTCCACCACCGGCTGGCCCTCTTTAAAGGTATCAAACGGCTCGTTGCCGTCGGCCAGCGTCAGGCGAGGCGCACCCGAGTACGCTGCGAGATTTTCCCCGCCCACCGGAATGGCATAGCGAATGCTCACCGCGTTATAGATATCCACCACCGGATCCAGCGACGGTAACGAACCGTCTTTCAGCACCCGCTTGCGCAGGGCCGCGGCGGAACAGAGCGTGCGTTTCGGTTTCGCGCCAAAGGCTTTAAACACCTCATCCCAGTCTGAAAGGTGTGCATCAGCCCACGGCACATCGTCATTCAACATCTGCTGGCAGGACTGCGCCAGCGCGGCGGGCGCAACCTCCGGTTGGGTAATCGGCGCGGCTTCAACCAGAATGCTCAGTGCCCGAAAGCCGGGCGCAATGTCGGCAAGTCGCGAATCTATTGACGGCGTTACGAGAGACATAAATAATCCTGTATTGACTGTTTTATACCATGGTAGTGACCAATGACTGATAAAGTCAATATAATGACTGCGCAGGGTGCCGATGTTGTCCAGGTAAGCCTGGCCGTGGCGAACCGCATCCGCAGCTGGCGTAAAGAGAAAAAGCTGTCGCTGGACGAGCTGTCCCGCCGAGCCAGCGTCAGCAAAGGGATGCTGGTGGAGATCGAAAAGGGCGCAGCCAACCCCAGCATCGCTATTTTGTGCAAGCTGGCCGCCGCGCTCGGCATCTCGGTGGCGGATATCGTCAACGTCTCCAGCGAGCCGCTGGTGCACATTATTGAAGAAGCGACGATCCCGGTTCTGTGGCAGGGCGCACAGGGCGGTTACGCCAGGCTGCTGGCAGGCACCGCGGGCCCGGACATGATTGAGCTGTGGCAGTGGGAGATGCATCCGGGGGAGTATTTCACCTCGACAGGGCATCCGGCGGGAACCTTTGAGCTGCTGCACGTGAACGAAGGCGTGTTGACGCTGACGGTGGACGAGACGGTTACGCAGCTGAATGCTGGCGCGTCGGCGGTGGCGAAAACCGAAGCGGCGCACGGCTATGCGAACGAAGGGGAGAGCGTACTGCGCTTCACTATGACGGTGGCGGAGTTTCATCGTTAAAAAGCAGCCCGGTGGCGCTACGCTTACCGGGCGAACGTCTTTCAGGAATGATGATTCTGCAACGTAGCGAGCAGGCTGTCTGCACTGTATTGTCTGAGGAGTTTTTCATCTCTCGCAGGCAGCTCGCTTTGAAGAAATGCGTCCAGACCCTCGGTATCGACTCCGTTATAAATAAAAATACGGGCGGGATCGTACAGCGCCATCGTTTTAATCGACGCATTGGTGGTGATCAGCTTCTTATTCAGAACCAGTGCTTCCAGTGCGCGGAGTGTTAAACCATTTTGCTCAGGTTTGTTTATTTCCAGCATAATTGAGCAGTGTTTGGCTTTTTTAATATTGTCCAGATAGCTGAGTTTTTTATTCTGACAATTACTGGGATAGTTATCCTGGTTATTGTACTTATCCAGCAGGTAAAAATCTGTCTCATAACCGCTATTTTCAAGTACCGGTGTCAGGGTACGAAGAACATCTGCCCGAATGGGTTCATAGCCACCGACAAAAAAGCAGCTTTTATTTTCAGCTGCGCTCTCTTTTTGAAATTGCTGGATTTCTTGCCAGCTAAACGGCAAAAACTGCTCGATAGCACGCAAGTTATAGCGCTCGCAATCAGCAGGATCAAAGCTATAAATAGCATCAAAGACGGGCCGAACGGTCTCGATGTAATCCGCATCCTGCCCCAGTTGCCCAAGAAGACGACGTTTGCGCGTCAGGGCATCCACGGAGTCGCGCAGAATCAACACTTTTTTACATGGCATGCTGGCGACATAATCCAGGAAAGGAAAGACGCTGTAGCCATTACAAATCGCGATATCATCCCGTTTAATTGCCGATAATTTAACGGCACAGTGCGTGCGCTTATGCCATTTTTTTAACGCCTCGCCTGGTAGTAGGGCATTGATCGATTTGTAGCGTCGCATAATGCGATTAATTTGCTTTACGGGATGATCCTTAGCAAGCGAGTTAAGCATCATGATTTCGAAAGGATTGACCCATTCCAGGAAAAAATAGCGCATGGTCCCTCAGGAGAAGATAGCCGATATTGCAGGAATGATATCGTATTCTGCCAGACGGGTCATTAAACACCCCCTCCCGCGGAGGGGGTGTCTGTATTACGCCTCTTCCACACTCACCCTGAGCGCTGCCAGCGCTTTGCGCGCCGCTTTCAGCACCTGCTCACACTGCTCAATCGTCAGCGTTAGCGGTGGCTCAATGCGGATGGTTTTCGAGTTGTTGAGCGTCCCGGCCACCAGCACCCGCTGGCGGAACATCTCGCTCGCGAAGCTGTAGCCGATTTCGTTGTCGACAAACTCGATTGCCATAAGCATCCCTTTACCGCGCGCTTCCTGCACAAGGTCCGGGTATTCCCGGCCCAACTGGCGGAAGCCGTCCAGCAGCATGTCGCCTTTCTGCTCCGCCTGCGCGGGCAGGTTTTGCTCCAGCAGTACGTTGATGGTCGCCAGCGCCGCCGCACAGGCCAGCGGGTTGCCGCCAAAGGTGGTGGTATGCAGGAACGGGTTGTCGAACAGCACCGAGAACACCTCTTCGGTTGCTACCGTTGCGCCTATTGGCATCACGCCGCCGCCGAGCGCCTTCGCCAGGCACAGGATGTCCGGCTGAACGTTTTCATGCTCGCAGGCAAACATCTTGCCGGTGCGCCCCATGCCGGTTTGCACTTCGTCGAGGATCAACAGCGCGCCAAACTCATCGCACAGCTGTCGCACGGCGGGCAGATAGCCCTGCGGAGGCAAGATCACGCCGCCTTCACCCTGAATAGGCTCCAGGATCACCGCTGCCACATCGTCGCCGGTTTTACGGCATTCACTCAGCACGGTGCGCATGGCGTTAATGTCACCGAACGGCACGTGGCGGAAGCCCGGCAGCAGCGGCATAAACGGTTTGCGGAAGGTGGATTTGGCGGTCGCCGACAGTGCTCCCAGGGATTTCCCGTGGAACGCGCCGCTGGTGGCGATAAAGGTGAATTTTCCGCGCGGGGACTGGTACGCTTTGGCGAGTTTAATCGCCGCTTCGACCGATTCCGTGCCGCTGTTGCTAAAGAAGCTGTACTTCAGTTTGCCGGGCGTTAATGCCGCCAGCGTTTTCGCGAGCATGGCGCGAAGCGGGTCGAGCAGTTCCTGGCTATGGAGAGGTTGTTTCGCAAGTTGATTCTGTACGGCGGAAACCACAACTGGATTACGGTGCCCCACGTTGAAAATACCAAAACCCCCCAGGCAATCGATAAATTCCTGTCCCTGGGTGTCGACAAGCGTGTTCAGACTTCCCGCTTGCCACTCTACGGCTCCGTAATCCCCGCCGGCGGTAACAGATTTGCGATACTCAAGAAAACCAGGATTCACATGCTCTTTAAAGTAATCGATGACCTCTCGGTTAAGTTGTTTCATCTCCTCATGATCGAGCGTTCGCTTCTCAATGAGATTCAGTGCGTGCGCGGTACAGGCAAGAGCCGAGGCGCTGGAAGGTAACCTGTTCAAAATGTGCTCCCGGGGATCGCGTATCACATGATACTGCGTTAAGTATTGCAGGGATTACGCCACTTCAGCGGACTTAACGAAAATCGGGATAAACACCAGGTTAAAATAATGTTGCACAATATTTAATCATGCCGATACCAGTATGATGGGATGAAGGCGGGAGGGGAGAGCGCGGTGGATGGGGTCAATTGCACCGGAGTGGTGCGAAAGATGCCACTTAAGTGGGCGTTAACAGATCATGCTTTGCAGGTAATTTCTCTGCGAAAGTATTCTAAATCAATCGATTAGAAAAGCGTACAGAAAGTGCGGTTTACCCGAAATTTGCGATCTCGATCGGATTTAACAACTAAAGATAAATTTGTAACCGCCGAAAAAACAATAAACCACAAAATTAACACTCGAATAACCTGCAAGGAATGCCCGCCATGTCCTCTCCATCCTTTGTCACCCAGAATGAATTCCCTCTGGATAGTGACACCACTCTTATGTCTACCACCGATCTCCAGAGCTACATGACCCATGCCAACGACACCTTTGTGCAGGTAAGTGGCTATACGCTCCAGGAACTGATGGGACAGCCTCACAATATGGTGCGTCACCCCGACATGCCGAAAGCGGCCTTCGCCGACATGTGGTACACGCTGCAACAGGGGGAACCGTGGAGCGGGATTGTCAAAAACCGCCGCAAAAACGGCGACCACTACTGGGTGCGAGCGAACGCCGTGCCGATGGTGCGCCACGGGAAAATGACCGGCTATATGTCGATTCGCACAAAAGCGACGGCTGAAGAGATTGCGACCGTGGAGCCTTTATATAAGGCGCTCAATGAAGGCCGTTGTAAAAAACGTATCCATAAAGGGCTGGTGGTGCGCAAAGGCTGGCTCGGGAAGTTACCGGCTATGCCGCTGCGCTGGCGGGTTCGTAGCGTCATGGCGGCGCTGTTTGCGGTGATGGCTGCCACGCTGGCGTTAACCTCTGCGGGGTGGCCATCGCTGGTGGCTGCTGCCGTCGTGATGGTCGTTGGGACGATGCTGTTCGAGCAGCAGATTGTCCGACCGATGGAAAATGTCACGCGTCAGGCGCTGAAGGTCGCGACCGGTGAGCGTAACAGCGTGCAGCACCTGAACCGCAGCGACGAGCTGGGGCTGACGCTGCGCGCGATCGGACAGCTGGGGCTGATGTGTCGCTGGTTAATCAATGATGTTTCAAGCCAGGTGGTGAGCGTGCGCGATGGCAGCGATAAGCTGGCGCAGGGGAATGACGATCTCAACGACCGCACGCGTCAGACCGTCACCAATGTGCAGCAGACCGTGGCGACGATGAATCAAATGGCCGCCTCGGTACAAAGCAACTCTGAAACCGCTGCCGAAGTCGATAAGCTCTCCGTGGCGGCCAGCAACGCGGCGACCAAAGGCGGAAATGCGATGCAGACGGTGGTGAAAACCATGGATGATATTGCTGACAGCACCCAGCGGATTGGCTCGATCACTTCGCTTATCAATGACATCGCTTTCCAGACCAATATTCTGGCGCTGAACGCGGCAGTGGAAGCGGCACGCGCAGGCGAGCAGGGCAAAGGCTTTGCGGTCGTGGCCGGTGAGGTTCGTCATCTCGCCAGCCGCAGCGCCAGTGCGGCCAACGATATCCGTAAGCTGATTGACGCCAGCGCCAGCAAGGTACAGTCCGGCTCCGATCAAGTTCACGCGGCAGGCCGCACAATGGATGACATTGTTGAGCAGGTGAAAAACGTCACGCAGCTTATTGCCCAGATTAGCCACGCTACGTCTGAACAGGCTACCGGGCTGTCCGAGTTAACCCGGGCCGTTGCCGAACTGGACAGTATCACCCAGAAAAATGCGGACCTGGTAGAGGAGAGCGCGCAGATCTCCGCCATGGTGAAGCACCGTGCGGGGCGTCTCAAAGATGCCGTTACCGTGCTCCATTGAGCCAGTAATGTTCCAGAAAAGCCGTTTATGCCACCAGGTATAAACGGCGTTTTAATGTGATTATTTTTAATGTTTATTGTTAATGTGATATTAAATAACTAAAAAAATCCGCTCAGTTATTTATGCCTGCCTAAGTCAGTTTTCCCCGATGCTATTTCAGAAATGCCCTCTCTGATGGTTACGCAACGATCGATGCGCCAAAATTAATAGACTGTACCTATCCATTGTGATGGTTATGAAATAAAAAAACGATCAAAGTCATAAAGTTAGCGCGTTCGTTACCGATAACGGTGATCGTCTGAGAAATAATCACATCGATGGAGTAAATATGTTCTTACATGACGTAAAGATCGGCACGAAATTATTTCTGGCGTTTGGGTTCTTTATTGTTCTGATGATCGTCAGTGCGAGTGTCTCATTGCTGAGCCTGAATCGGGCGAACAACGGGATGCAGACTATCATTACCCACGATTATCCAACCACGGTAAAAGCCAACCAGCTAATCGACAACTTCCAGGAATTTATAAGCACGCAGCAGCTTATGCTGCTGGACGAGCAGGGCACCTACACGGGGCAATCTCAGCAGCGTCTGAAAGAGATCAGCGAGCACATTACGGTGATCCTGGGCGAGCTGAACAACGCGTTGCAGGATCAGAAGTCTCAGCAGGTGCTGGCGGATATCCGCAGCGTGCGCCAGCAGTATCTGGACTCGCGCTACCGCATTTTGCAGGCGGTACAGAACAACAACCGTGCGGGCGCTATCCAGGAGATGATGACCAACACCCTCACCGTGCAGCAGGCTTACAAAGCGAAGGTGCAGGCGCTGATCGCCATCCAAAACAACGAGATGCAGAGCGCGGGCGCGCAGGTGGACGGTGATTTTCGAACCAACCGCATGCTGCTGCTCCTGATCACGCTCTTCAGCGTGGCGGCGGGCAGCCTGATCGGCTGGTTTATCGTACGCTCCATTACTCGTCCGCTGGGCGAGGCGGTGAGCTTTGCAGAAGCCATTGCCGATGGCGATCTGACCGGCAGCATTACGTCTCACGGTAAAGACGAAACCGGCCTGTTGTTGCATGCGCTGATGGAGATGAAAACCCGTCTGCTGGAGATTGTGCAGCAGGTGCAAACCGGCTCGGAAAACATCTCCAGCGCCGCCGCGCAGATTGTCGCAGGCAACCAGGATCTGGCCGCGCGCACCGAAGAGCAGGCCAGTTCCGTCGAGCAGACGGCAGCCTCGATGGAGCAGATCACCGCGACGGTGAAAAACACCGCGTCGCACACCGGGGAAGCGACCACCCTCTCTGCCGATGCCGCCACAGTGGTGAAAAACAACGGTGAGATGATGAAACAGGTGACCAGCAAAATGCGCCTGATTAACGAAACATCCAACCGGATGTCCGACATTATCGACCTGATCGACGCCATTGCCTTCCAGACCAATATTCTGGCGCTGAACGCAGCAGTCGAGGCGGCACGTGCGGGAGAGCACGGGCGTGGCTTTGCGGTGGTCGCGGGCGAAGTGCGCCAGCTGGCTCAGAAGAGCGCCTCTTCGGCGAGTGAAATCCGCCAGCTGATTGAAAGCTCCACCAGCCAGACTCAGGACGGGATGAACCTGGTGGAAAAAGCCAGCGGGCTGATCAACGGGATGGTCGGCAACGTGGAGGAGATGGACGTGATCCTGCGCGAGATCCGTCAGGCCAGCCATGAGCAGACGGAAGGCATCTCGCAGATCAACAGTGCGATTGGCCTGATTGACGCCACCACCCAGCAGAACTCCGCGCTGGTGGAGGAGTCCGTTGCGGCGGCGGCATCGCTGAACGATCAGGCGATGCACCTGAAAGAGTTGGTGAAAGTGTTCCGCGTCAGCGAACGCGCGCTCGCTTAATCCAGCTGGGAGATCTCCAGCGCCGCGCGGTCGATCACCCCGACGATCTGCTTGATCTGCGCGTCGCTGAGTTCTCCCTGGTTCACCTTCAGGTCCAGCACCGCTTTGAAGTTTTCCAGCGCCCGCTTCATCTGCGGGTTTTTGCGCAGCTGGAAGCCGACGCTGCGCGCTTTGATGCGCACCTGGATCTGTTCCAGCTGTTCCCGGTTTTCATCCAGCCAGTTTTGCCCTTCAGCAGTTATCGCAATTTTCTTACGACCGCTCTCTTCTTCCGTAATGGTGATAAACGTCTGATCCTGCAGATAATCCAGGGTTGGGTAGATCACGCCCGGGCTCGGCGTGTAGTTCCCCTGCGTCAGGTTCTCGATCTCTTTGATCAGCTCATAACCGTGACTGGCATTGCGGGTCAGAATATCCAGGATCACCAGCCGTAGATCGCCGTGGCCAAAAAAGCGCGGTCGGCGTCCACCGCCTTCATGTTCGTGTCGCATAGTGAACCTCTAAAATTGATATATCTAAACTATATCTTAGATATATTCAGATGCAATCTAAAAGATCTTGCATTCCTGGTTAATAGCAATCATTATCATTAAAAAATCAATTTCGATATATCGCATTCACCTGAGAAGGGCATAAAAATGACATCAACCCGTTACCCTCAACGTGTCCGCAATGACCTGCGCTTTCGCGAGCTGAACGTGCTCCGCGTCGAGCGCGTCAGCGCTGGCTTCCAGCGCGTTGTCCTCGGCGGTGAGGCGCTGGAAGGCTTTAGCTCCCGCGGTTTCGACGACCACACCAAGGTCTTTTTCCCTGCGCCGGGCGCGACCTTTGTTCCGCCCGTTGTCACCGATGAAGGCATCGACTGGGGCGACGGTGTGCGCCCGCAGGCGCGTGACTATACGCCCCTGTTCGATGAGGAGAAAAATGAGCTGGTGCTGGATTTCTTCGTTCATGATGGCGGCGTTGCCAGCAGCTGGGCGGTAGCGGCCAAACCTGGCGACAAACTCACTATCGGTGGGCCGCGCGGATCGCTGGTGGTGCCGGAAGATTACGCCTGGCAGCTGTACGTGTGCGATGAATCCGGGATGCCCGCGCTGCGCCGCCGTTTAGAAGGCATCGCAAAACTGCCGGTACGCCCGGACATTCATGCGGTCGTGACCGTGGGTGACGGATCTTATAAGGACTATCTGGCGCACCTGAGTGAATTCAACCTCACCTGGATTGTGGGCCACAACCCGCAGGCGGTGGCCGATCATCTGGCGACGCTGGCCGTGCCCGAAGAGGATTACTTTATCTGGCTGACCGGGGAAGGGAAGGTGGTGAAAAACCTGAGCCGCCAGTTTGAAACCGACGCGATTGACCAACAGCTGGTGCGTGCCAGCGCATACTGGCACGCTAAATAGTCAGGCTGCGGACTCCAGCTGCGCTTCGCTCACCTGATGTTCGAGCGAGGCGCGGACCTCATGCAGCGCCTTCTCCTGCTGGGCAAAGTAGGCTTCCATATTGTTCAGCGACGACACCAGCAGCCAGGATTCTTCTTTCTCCAGCTCCGCCAGCTCGTTCACTAAGGTGTCGATTTGCTCGCGCACCTGCGCCATTTTTTTGCGGATACGCTCCAGATCGTTCAGCCTGTCGCTCGCCATCATTGGCTCAAAGCCCTGCTGCAGGCGTGCCACCAGTGAACGGATCGCTTTCACATCCCCGCGCTGTTTGGCCTGGTTAAGCTGCACCATCATGGTGTTAGCTTCTTCTTTCAGATCGTCTGCCACCAGATCCGGGTGGCACAGCTTGCTCGCCTGCCGCCACAGGCGTTTCAGCTCGTTCCTATCCTCTTCTGAGAGATCTTTCCCTTTGCGCAGACGCACTTCGGCATCGTGATGCTGCTCGCGATACTTCTCGTACTCTTCGTTAGCCTCATCGCGCGCCTGGCGCGCGGGCTCTTCTTCACGCGTTAAGCCGCTCTCCAGTTCCAGCGCTTCGGCCAGAAGATTGGCAATCAGGTTGCTTTGCTGCTGCAGCTGTTTACGCGCCTCGGCAGCCTGTACGGAATCGGCCGGGAGATCGCGCCAGCTCTGGGTGAGCGTTGCCAGCACCTCTACCGCCTGCGCCATATAGCGCTGACAGCGGCGATAATCTTCTTCGCGACGACGCGCCTCCGCCTGCTGACGACGCAGGTTTAGCTCCGCCAGCGTTTTACGCAGGGCGAGGATCTGCTGCATCAGCGGCCCGAGACGGGAGAAATAGAGATCGTTGAACTCATCAAGCTGCTGCACGCGGGCGTTGCGGCGGTCAATCAGATCGCGCAGACGCTCTTCCAGCGCCTTCAGCTCCAGCTTGCTGGCGGCCACCTGCGGGTCACGCCACGGGGTCACGGCGCGCTGGCCCTGCAGCCACGCGGTGATGGCCCTGATGGCTGCGGTGTAGTTCTTATTCTCAAGCGCCACGACGATTGCCTGTAGCTCCTCGTCAAACGCTTCATTTTTCAGCCGCGTCAGCTGGCTCTGGATGATGTCGTCATCTTCCAGTTCGATGGCATTTTTTATGATTTCTAGCCGTTTGATCGGTGTGCTCATGATGCCTTTCGCTTTGGCGCTTAAGTATTTGAGTTAAGGTTAGTTGTTGTAAAAGCTACAGGAAATAATACACACGGATGATGATCGGCGCGACAGGGGATTTCTTTAATCTTGCTTCAGATATACCCCTGCAAAAATCTGAAAATGCGCCAGAAATATCCTTATTCTCTTTGCTGATATTTACACTATTTACTTTTTGAAATAAGTTGCTCGTTTTTTAACAGTCAAGTTTGAAAACGGACTTTAAGCGGAGAGTAAAGAGTGTTAGGGAAAACATCAGCATGCGCGCTGTTGGCGGCCATCCTGTTACTGGCGCCAGGGATCGCACTCGCCGCCCCGTTGTCACCGACAGACCGTAATACCATCCAGCAGCAACAGCAGCAGCTGCTGGATGAGAGCCAGCGTCAGCGTGAATCGCTGGAGCGCAGCGTGGTGGTACCGCGTCCCGTTCATCCCGACAGTACCGCGACGCCACAAGGCCCCTGTTTTGCTATCTCGCGCATCGAACTGATGGGTGCCAACCTTCTCCATTCTGAACGGCGCGCAGGTGAGCGCCATCAGCGATATCGGCGGGCAGGTGGCAGACATCGCCAGAACGCAGGGCGAGCTTAATGCGCTGGAGGAAGCGCGTAAGACACACCCTGACCTGACGGTTGAGCAACTGAAAGAGACGCCGGAGTACCGGGATGAGCGGGCGAAGTTTGGTACAGGCAGCACCATTCAGCGTGGCATTCAGGCGGCAACGGCCGCGCTTCAGGGGCTGGCGGGCGGAGATATCGCCGGCGCGCTGGCGTGGGCTTCGGCACCAGAGCTGGCGCATCTGCTGAAATCGACGGAGGACAATCCGGCGGTCAACACCATCGCGCACGCGATACTGGGCGGCGCGGTTGCGGCACTGCAGGGGAACAGTGCAGCGGCGGGTGCGGCCGGTGCGGTGACGGGTGAGCTTGCGGTGCGTGCCATTTTGGCGGCGATGTATCCGGGTAAAGCGGTCAGTGACCTGAGCGAGGAGCAGAAGCAGACGGTCAGCACGCTGGCAACGATATCGGCGGGGATGGCCGGAGGAATAGCGGGAGACAGTACGGCTTCAGCAGCTGCGGGGGCGCAGGGCGGGAAGAATGCGGTTGAGAATAACTCTCTGAGCAAGGACAAGCCCAGTATCTTCGATATCAACCCCATGATGAAGATGGGAGTAGTTGATGAGAATGGCGATCCGCTGAAAGGTGGTGGTGGGATAGCTAAGGGAGGTAATCGTGCAGTTAGCTCCCTGGAAGGAGCGAAGCTAAAAGAATACTATCGACAGGCTGAGAAATATGGACAAGCAGGGGTTAAGGAGTTGGAGAATGGAAATTATCGCTTTTATGGTGATATGACTCCTTCTAGAACTACCGGAGAAATGGCTGGGGCCAGACTGGTAAGAGAGTGGGATCCAAAAACAGATCAAACCAGAACTTGGTATGAAACACTTGATCATGCTGGAAATATTCGTAGTGTGGCTCCGAAACCTGTTACCAATGATAAGAATCACCATAGATTATTGGAATCATGATGTTATGGATCCCGGCCACCGAGCCGGGATCGTTTTAACAGATCTTACCCACAATGCCCACTCCCGCGCTTGATCACCGGCACATCGCCGGTGTTGTTAAGTACACCCGGAAACCATCCTGCTACAGGTGTCAATGGTACACATGGTGAAACACATGTACCACCAGAGCAGGCTCTATGCCGCTAAAAAGGGAAGAGCAAAATGATTACTGATGCTGAGCTTCATGAATTAGAACAATCCATATTTACCGGGGTAACCGTGGGTGTGGGATCTTTAGTATTGCTGTTTTCATCAGGCGCTAGAGTAATGATCCAGTGCCCATTTCAGTATGGGGAAAAAGAGCGTTTACTTACAGGGCATGGTGAGGTCTTATCGACCAGTAATTTTTTATTTCCCTTGCTTAACCAGGTAGTCAGGAGGTGTTCTGTTCTTGATGGTGAAATATTGAGTCTATTCTTCGATAATGAAAAGTATATAAATATCTATCCTGAAAATAACGGATTTGAGTCTTATGTTATTACTACCAGTCACGGAGATTATCCGGTAATTATTTACTGATAGTGATCCCGGCACTTACGGCGGGATCTTCTTGTAAACGTCACTTACTCTCGCTTAATCACAGGCACATCACCCAAATCACCCAAATCATTCAGCGCTCCCGGAAAGGTCTTTAACCACTGCGCCACTTTCTTTTTATTAATATTCACCACACTCATACCTTCCAGGCATCCCCATAACTCACGCGTATGTTACGGCGTAATGACAATACAATCCTTCATGACCCGGATTTTGACTGGCATGCCGTTGATAAAACCTGCATTAGCGAGCCACTTGCCGCTAAGGGGAAGGTATCGACAGTCCACTCGTGAATAAAGCTCATAGCAGGCTGAACTGTCTTCCTGCGTTTCCGCACGGGGATGAATGGCGGCCGCATCGGTTCGGTTTCCGTGCAAACGGCGAATATCATTTTTGCGTATCAGATCGCGGTTTTCGGTAATACTGTCAAAAGCATCTGATTCTGTTTTGAAAACAGTAAACTCTGGCTTAAAATTCGTCTCAGCCATATTCAACTCCTTGAAAGTTGTTTTTGGTTAGCAGAATGTAGGTGGTGGTACATCTTCATGTCGCGTTCTTTGTTAATATGAAAAATTATATCATTTTAACGCTTCCTTTACTATGAAGTGGTTTTCTATGTGTAGATTATACCGGACTGTATAAAAGTTCAGTATCTGATAAAAAGATAATGTCGGGAATTGCGAAGTAGCTTCAGAAAATATTCATGAACAATATTGCTGAGTAAATGGTCTCTGCCTCCGTGCTGGATTTTTTTTTAACCATAATATTCGCCCCATTACCTGTTGTCGCGCTTCTTCGCAGGTTTCATTCAAATCACCTATACATCCCTTCGCCCGATTCACCATAAAATTCCTAAAATCTGAAATTTGCCAGCAACATCACTTTATGTTTATTTATCCTGCTCTTGATTATTTATCTTCCATGTTAAAATGCCGAGAAAACAACATTGTTAAAGGATAAACGATGAGTATGAAGCTTTTCCTGTTTTGCGAAGATACAGGTTTCAGTAAAAAGGATTTTCCTTTGTGGGCGGACGTCTGCGATGCGCTTCATAAGCTCAGAACTCATACTGGAAGCATAAATATTGAAGATGTTGATAATCAAAAAACGCTCAGCATAAATTCAGATGGTATGAATTTCTTGCTCTCATTAATTGAGTGCAAGGACGATGAAACAAAAATAAACAGTATCCAAAAAGTCTGTTTTCCAATGGGGGTGAGCCCTGTTTTGCCTGTTTCCTGGAGTCGCTCTCGTGACGTGACAAGTGATTTCGATTTTGTCACTCAGGTGTCCAGAACTTTTTTCATGACGGGGCAGGTTTAGTTTTTTTTGCATAGAATACTACCTGGATATATCAGGTTTTTTAAGCCTTCGCGTATTGCTTTAAGTCATTATGAATAATGCACAGTAGGTGGTTGTCATGTATTAGTTGAGACTGTAATGCTGCATTATCCCACCATTCACCATCCTCAAAATGCTGACGGGCCGGACATTAAAGGCCATTCCCCTGTGTTCAGGGTGCTCGAAAATGGAAACGGTTCAACCCGATGGGGCAATTGTCATGCTGCGTTTCCCACAACCGATAAATAATTGAAATCACTATAAAGAGATCAAAAATCAAGACCAATCCCTACGTAAAATTACCAGGTAAAACGCGTATTCATCCGAATAGTTTGCCCCTTCGGGACTGCTTATGCTTCGTCTCACTGACTTTTTCCTGCCAACGGCGGACGACTGTTCGACGTGCGGAATATTTTTTCAACGGAGTAGAGATGAATATGAAAGCTATTTTAGCCGCCCTGCCGATCGCAATGATTCCGGCCACTGTTCTGGCAGCAAATACCGAGGAAGGGTATTACGGTTCGGCAAAATATCTGCAGGTTGAACAGCGTGCGAAAGAGATGGATACCAGCGCGCGCCCGGGTGTCGGGCAGTTTGTGGGTGGTAAAGAGAAGGAGCACTTCGGCGGTGCGGCGATTGCAGCGGGCTACCAGTTTGGTAACGGCTGGCGTACCGAGGGTGAATATACCTTTAAGCAGAAGGCCGAATATACCAGCGGCTCCAGCACATTCGCTAATAGCTATAACCACCTGAAAACAGAAACTGAGCGCCTGATGGTCAACGTTTATCGTGACTATGAGTTGGGTTATGGCGTTTCCCTGTACGGGACGGCAGGCCTTGGCGTAAGCAAGATTAAAGCCGGCGGTTGGCAGGGTAACTCGGGCCGTGAATATGCCTCGACCACGCAAAACAACCTGACCTACGCCTTAGGAGCCGGTGTGAGTTACACGCCAGTTGAACGCCTGTATGTCGATCTGGGCTACCGTTATGTTGATATGGGCAAGATCGAAAGCGGATATAACAACTTCACTAACGCGCGTGGTTTAAAAGACGAACAAATGAAAGCACACATCGTCTCTAATGAATTTACCCTTGGCATGCGTTATGTCTTTTAACCTGTTGTAAGCGTCACTGCCTTAAAAACAGGGCCAACGCCGCTGGAATGCGGGGGTTGGCTTTTTTTATTGCGAGCATGCGGTTTTGATTACCCGCACGCCATCAGCTCACCTCGCTGTAAATCCCCACCACGCGACCCACCGTTTTGATCTCGTCGATACCGCATTCAAAGGGAACCTTGCCCCCCGCCACGTGGAGCTTTTTACCCGGCAGCAGCGTTAAGTCGCGGATGCTGGTGGTACCTTCAATCTCAACCAGCCACAGACCGTCGGTTAACGACGCCTCTTTCTCGATAAAGTGCAGCTTGCCCTCCGCCCGGACGGCGATGCCACGCGCCAGCGGTTTGCTAAAGACAGCAGAATCGATACTCAAAATAGTATTTTCTTCCAGTCTTCCATCACTAAGGGTGAACGCGGAAACCGAAACGGGATCACCCGGCGCGGGGTTACCTTCAAACTGCGCACCTTGTCCGGTCATTAGCCAGCGAAGGCTGGCGCCGGTGTCCAGCGCGCACTGAACCGCAAAGTCATAAGAGATGGTACCGCGCGCATAGCGGTTCTGAAGCGAGCTGGCGGCGATATTAAAGTGACGGGCCAGCTGGATTTTCTGCGTGAAACCATATACCTGACAGATTCTATCGAGTAACTCTTCATTATTCACTTGAGAATCCAATATCAAAATATGTTCCTTTGGGTATTTACTAATACTCATCTGGGTATTAGTATCGTTACAAATTCGGGCAATCAGCGGCAGGCGTTGGCAAACAGAGGCTAATGATTGCAGACAGTATCAAAATGGGAATCATGCAGCATGGCTTCTGAAATCGCAATCCTCAAACGGCGGAAAAAGCCGTGCTGTGCCCGTTATCAGCGCATTAGCGTGCGTGAATTTACGCGAGGGGAGATATGGCGATAGAAGCTGCCCGTGCGAGGGTTCCACTTAGCGTGGGAGCGCGTCTTAGCGGGCTTAACCACGTCGCTGAACTGCGCGCCCGATACGGGAGCGATAGCGGAAAAGAGCTGGCGCGGTTTATGGCCGAGCTGCGCGATAAGCGCGATCCCTGTTTTGAGGAGAACTGCAGGGCGCTGGCCGCCATCTTTTTCCTGGCGAGATTGCCCGTCGCCCGCCACGAGTGTGATATCAGCGAGCTGACGACTGAGGAGAAACGGGCGCTGATTACCGCCATGAACCATTTTCGTGCTGTTGTGAGTTTATTTCCTGAACGGCTGACCATGCCGATGTAACCCAACCCAAAAACGAATGGCGTAAACCCGCCGGGCACCCTATTGCCTGAAATTAAGGAGAACGCGTGATGCGAAACAGTGAAAACCACCCTTATCCGATCGGAAATGAAGAACTGAAACGCCTGCTGAAGGAGGCAAAAACAGAGGAACGATGCGCGCGAGCCCGCGCGGTCTCCCTGCGCCTGGAGGCGCTGGCAAGCCATATCTTTAAAACCGGCATGAGCGGAGAAGACGTTGCCGAACTGCTGTGCCTCGAAGCGGCCCGCTACGAGCGTGAATCACAGGAGCTGCACTGATGGCCGATTTTATCGATCTTGCGCAGGCGCGCGAGCAGGAAGACAGAGAGCGGCACATTAATCACGCCCGCAGACGGCCCGCATCACCTTCGCGTTTCCTCTGCGAGGACTGCGAGGCCCCGATACCCGAAGCGCGCCGCATGGCGGTGCCCGGCGTGGCGCTGTGCTTCACCTGCCAGGATATCGAGGAGATGAAAAATAAACACGTGCGGGGAGGATGAGTTGGCTACGTCATTTGAGTATCCATGGAACGCTCCGCGGTCGGCCGTTGTCAGCCCCTACCTTACCCATGCCCAACTGCAGCGCCGCGATCGCCTTTTCGCGGCGCTGCAGCAGGCAAGAATTGCCCTCTCACAGCAGCCTGACTGCGTGCGCGTTGACGTCTGGCGCACGGTCGACGCTCTCGAACAGCGTCGGGGCAGCCCGCAGGCCAATGCCTTTTTGATCCGCTTCTGCAACAGGATACTGCCCCGCCTGCGGCAGGTTTCTGAACGCTATGCCTGCGCGGGCCTGCACGACGCGGTCTCCCGGGCCGTATTTGAAGGCCATTTCGACACCCGACTTCTGCAATACCTTGCCTCGCGGATGGTCGAGCTGGTTGCCCGCTATAACCGACTTCCCGATATGTCCCGCGCGGATATCGACCTGCTGGCCGCCGATATCGCCAGCTTTATTCGCGGCGAGCTGGCGAATATTAACGATGCTGACATGGGTGAATACCAGACGCTGTACGTCTGGTATCAGCGCGCCGGACTGATCGCACGGCAGTTTAACGTATCGCCCCCGCACTGGGAGCGGGTGTCGACGACGTTTTTCAACAAAGATGATGTTGCCGCGGCGGTGATCCGCCTGTTTTCCGAGGCGTGGTGGCGCGGGCGATTGCGTCGGATCGCGGCCGCCTGGCGCGAGCATGTGCAGATTGCCCTCGGCAACGTCAGCAAAAAGAGAACGGCGTATGCGAGCAAGCGCTGCGTGATGGAATGGCGCGAGCAGAAGCGCCGCACCCGCGAATTTCTCAAGGGCATGGAGCTGGAAGATGAAGAGGGCAATCGCATCAGCCTGATTGATAAATACGACAGCTCGGTAGCCAATCCGGCGATACGTCGCTGTGAACTGATGACCCGCATTCGCGGCTTCGAAAACATCTGCCAGGCGCTGGGCTATGTGGGCGAGTTCTATACGTTAACCGCGCCCGCGCGGTATCACGCGACCGTGAGCGCGGGCTACCCCAACGCGAAGTGGGACGGGGCGAGCCCGGCGGATACGCAGCGCTACTTCACGCGGCTGTGGGCGCGCATTCGCGCTAAGCTGCACCGGGAGGGGCGGCGCATTTTTGGTATCCGCGTTGCGGAACCCCATCACGACGGTACGCCCCACTGGCACATGCTGATGTTTATGCTGCCGGAAGATGTCGAATGTGTACGCCAGATTATAGGGGACTACGCGCGGGAGGAGGATGCCGCTGAGCTGCAGAGTGAAAGCGCCGCACGGGTGCGCTTTCACGCGGACGCCATCGATCCGCAAAAAGGCAGTGCTACCGGCTATATCGCCAAATACATCTCAAAGAACATCGACGGCTATGCGCTGGATGGCGAAACCGATAACGAAAGCGGCGGGTTGCTGAAGGAGACGGCGTGCGCCGTATCGGCCTGGGCGGGGCGCTGGCACATTCGCCAGTTTCAGTTCATCGGCGGCGCGCCGGTAACCGTCTACCGCGAGCTGCGTCGATTGACGGACACCGAGGCCGCGCGCGGTCTGAGCGTGGAGTTTGCAGCCGTCCATGACGCGGCGGACGCCGGGGACTGGGCGGGTTACGTCACCGCACAGGGCGGGCCGTTTGTGCGTCGCGATGATTTGCAGGTGCGCACGCTGTATGAACCGCGCGCCGAATTTAACCAGTACGGCGAGGAGACCGTTCGCATCCGCGGCGTGTACGATTCCGCCGTCGGTGCGGGCAGCCCGGTGTTGACCCGGCTCACGCAGTGGAAAATTGTGCCGAAGCGGGCCGTGGACCTTCAGGTTGCGCCTGCACCTCCTCGGAGTTCTGTCATTAACTGTACGGTGAGCGATCCCTCTCAACCCCTTAACCGGCGTGCGCGACGGGCATTAACCGAGCGCATCAAACGCATCCGGCCCGGCGCATCGGCACCCTTTGTCTATGAGCGGGATCCGCAGAACGGGGTTCCGGAGAGGGTGATTGACGAGATCCGGCTCGCCACCGGAATCGCCATCAGCCGGGGAGAGGCCCTGCATCTTATGGCGGGCGGCGTCAGCCGCTTTAACGACAAATGGTGCAGAGGCGCCGCTGACGGTTCGCTCTTTCCGGCAGCGCGTTCTTATCAGGAAAAGGCGCGGAAAATCCTTGAACGTATTGGGCATTTAACGGGCCTGCTCACCCAACGGGAACGCTAATCTCCATCGATATCATGTACATACCGCAAGGCATTCTGATTTTTCGCTTCACTCTTTTTATGAATACGTGCTACTGTATGTTTATACAGTATCTCGTGGTGGAGGTTGTGTGGACAGAGAGTTGAATGAGCAAGTCATGATTGAACGAGTCGAGATGATTGCGCGACTGACGACAGAAGGAACCTGTCAGGAGAGAGATCGTGAGATTGCCCTGAATTTAATTGCTGAGATTGCGAGAGGGAATTTAATCAAAAACAATGCGTTTACCGTTGTTTTCTCGGCATCGCCTGTTCCAGAACGAATCAAAAAAGAAAGCAATGTGCGGGTGAATATCACGCTGGATAAAGATCAGCACGTTGGCCCGTCCATCGTGGCGGCATTCCAGTGCGAACTCACCCGCAGGATTAGGCCCCTGTTCCCGTCAACGCGGGTGACGGTGAAAGAAGGCTCCATGACCGGCGTTGAGCTGCTGGGCGTTGACGGCGAGGCCGAACGCGAAGCGCTGGACACCATTCTCCGCGAAGTCTGGGAAGACGAGAGCTGGCGCTAGCCTCAGCCTCTTTTACCGGCACGACGCGCTTCATTCAGATTTTGCGCTCGCCAGGCGGCCGCTCGCGGCTCGCGGACGGCCTGTTGTGTCCGCGATTGTCCATCCGCCAGCGCTAGCGGAAAGGGCGCTGGCTCTGGAAACTCTACCGTACCTGGTAATCCGGATGTTGGAGCGTCTGATGAAGATCTATGCAATGCAGGGCGATACGCTTGATGCCATCTGTGCCCGTTATTACGGGCGCACGGCAGGCGTCGTCGAAACCGTTCTGAAAGCCAATCCTGGCCTCGCTGAGTACGGCGTTGTTCTGCCTCATGGCTGCGAAATAGACATGCCTGAGGTGGATAGCGCACCCAGAAAAGAAACCGTGAACCTATGGGACTGAGTCTGGAGAAAATCACCACGTTTATTGCCTACTGGCTGGCCGTGGCGTTGGCCTGGTTTGGGGCGATGTCTCCTGAGAAAGTCGCGCTCTACGTGGGAAGTCTCTGCGCCATTTTTACCGCGCTGACGAATTACTGGTTTAAGCGAAAAACCTGGCGCTATCTCAAATCGTTAGGCCTCGATAAGAAGAGCATTCGTGAACTCAATCATTAAGCGTTGCAGCATCGCCAGCGTGCTTGCGCTGGCGGTGCTCATGCCGGACTTTCGGCTACTGAAAACCTCGCCCGAAGGGCTGGCGCTGATCGCCGATCTCGAAGGGTGTCGTCTGTCGCCCTACCGGTGTAGCGCGGGCGTATGGACGTCAGGCATTGGCCACACGGCCGGTGTCGTGCCGACGAGAGACATTACCGAACGTGACGCGGCGGCGAACCTGATTGCCGACGTCATGAAGGTTGAGAAACGGCTTGCCGCCTGCGCACCGGTGGAGATGCCGCCCCGTGTCTATGATGCGCTGGTCAGTTTTGCCTTTAACGTGGGAACCGGCGCCGCCTGCCGTTCGACGCTGGTGTCGTTGATAAATCGCAAGGAGTGGCCGCAGGCGTGCGGTGAGCTGACCCGCTGGGTGTACGTCAACGGGAACAAAAACGCTGGGCTTGAAAACCGTCGCGCCCGTGAAAAGGCCTGGTGTCTGAAGGAGAGCCGATGAGAACGCTTCTTCTGATGCTGGCCGCGCTGGTGGCCATGACCCTGTGGTATCGACATGACAATCAGAACCTGTCCCGCTCCCTGACCAAAACCAACCAGATCGTCCGCGAACAAAAAAGCGCGATCAACACGCTGAACCAACAGCTTAACGTCTCGCAGCGGCTGGCCAGAGAAAATGAAAACGCGCAGGTCAGGCTCCGCGATGAGCTTGCCGCTGCCGGAGAAACGTTGGCCAGACGCGAAGTGGCCATTGGGAAGTTGATAAATGAAAATGAAGAGTTACGCCGCTGGTATACCGCTCAGCTGCCTGATGCTGTCCGCAGGCTGCACGTCCGCGCCGCCTGCGCCTCCGCCGCACATTGTTTACCACGCTTGCCCGAAGGTGAGCCTCTGCCCGATGCCAGCAAGCGAGCCCGCCACTAACGGCGATCTGAGTGCCGATATTCGCAGGCTTGAGCATGCCCTTACTGCCTGCGCGTTGCAGGTTGAAACCATTAAAGACTGTCAGGATACACGCGATGCACAAACTCAAGAGCCTGCGTCAGGCCTTAATTGACGCTGTTCCACAACTGCGCGCAAACCCGGAGCGCCTGGCGATGTCCGTCGGGAGCGGGAATATCGATGCACGCCTGGCGTCCTCGCTCTCGTTTGAAAAGAAATATGAGCTGAAGGCGAAAGTCAGCGGTTTTTCCGGCGACAGCGAGGGCATTTTTGTTCCGGTGCTGGCCTGGCTTCGGGAAAACCAGCCGGACATGTTTACCCTCGAACAGGGGCAAAAAAATGGCTTTCTCTTTCAGGTCGCCTTAAATGACGATGAAACGGCAGAGATCGGCTTTAGCCTGCAGCTGACCGAGCGCATTCTGGTTTCCCAGGAGGAGGGGACCTTGCTCGCCACCTATTCCCCGGAGCCGCCGCTGCCGGAACCCGTCACGCGCCCGATGGAGCTGTACATCAACGGTGAGCTGGTGAGCCGCTGGGAGGTGTGACTGCGCTGATGGCCAGCCCGCAGCCCTGTTGGCTGGCCAGTCGGCAATACTGCTTGTTGTTTCATCCCGCATCAAACCCCGTCTTGTTGCTGCCGATTGCCCTGCGCGGCATTCTCTTCTTATGAATACATTAACCTCCATACACGGCATCGCTCGCGCGATCCGCAATCTTATTCGTGTCGGTGTTGTGACCGATGTTGACCTCAAAAGAGGGCTCTGTCGCGTCCAGTCCGGTGGGATGAACACCACCTGGCTGAACTGGATGACCTGCCGCGCTGGCCGTTCGCGCGTGTGGTGGGCACCGTCCGAGGGCGAACAGGTACTGCTGCTGGCCATCGGCGGAGAGCTGGATACCGCCTTTGTGTTGCCGGGCATTTTCTCTGACGAGCATCCGGCGCCGTCGACGTCACCCGATGCGCTTCACGTTAGCTTTCCCGACGGGGCGGTTATCGAGTACGAGCCCGGGAGCGGGGCACTGACGGCAACCGGCATCAAAACGGCAGCCATCACCGCATCGGAATCACTGAGCGCGACCGTACCGGTGGTGCTCGTGAAATCCGCGACCCGCATCACGCTTGATACACCCGAAGTAGTGTGTACCAACAAGTTAATTACCGCCTCGCTCGAGGTGCAAAAGGGCGGGGTGATGGCCGGAAATATCCAACACTCTGGCGGTCAATTCACCTCCAATGGGGTACAGGTGGACAACCATGCCCACGGCAGTGTGCAAAGCGGCGGAAGCTGGACTAAGGGGACACAATGACGGTGCGCTACACGGGAATGAACAGTCAAACCGGGCTCAGCATTTCAGAGGCTGAACACATCAGGCAAAGCGTGCGCGACATTCTGGTGACGCCCGTTGGCTCGCGGGTCATGCGTCGGGAGTACGGCTCCTTGCTGGCGGCGATGATCGACCGGCCCCAGAGTCCGGCGCTGCGCCTGCAAATTATGGCCGCCTGTTACTCCGCGATCCAGAAGTGGGAACCGCGGATGACCCTGACGGCAATCGCGTTCGAACGCTCGGAGAATGACGGGACGTTGTATGTCGATATCACCGGCACGCGACCAACGTCCGATCGCTCCTTTTCTATCACCATTTCACTGAGTTAAACCCTATGGCTATTGTTGATCTGAGCCAGCTCGCCGCGCCTGATGTCGTGGAGGAGGTGGATTATGAGACGCTGCTGGCAGAACGTAAGGCCACCTTTGTCTCGCTCTATCCTGAGGCGGAGCAAGAGGCGATCGCACGCACGCTGACGCTGGAGTCAGAGCCGATTGTGAAGCTCCTGCAGGAAAACGCGTATCGGGAAGTTATCTGGCGTCAGCGCGTAAATGAGGCCGCGCGAGCGGTCATGCTGGCCTACGCCGCGGGCAGCGATCTCGACCAGATTGGGGCAAACGCTAATCTTCAGCGTCTGGTGATTACGCCCGCCGACGACACCACGTTCCCGCCCACGCCAGCGGTCATGGAATCCGATACCGACTTTCGTCTGCGGATCCAGCAGGCGCCGGAAGGGCTAAGCGTGGCCGGTTCGACGGGCGCTTATCAGTTCCATGGCCGCAGCGCGGATGGGCGGGTGGCAGACATTTCCGTGATTAGCCTCCAGCCTGCGAACGTTACGGTTTCCGTGCTCTCGCGGGAGAATAATGGCGCGGCGTCCGAAGCGCTGCTCACCGCCGTTCGCAATGCGCTGAACGATGAGGACGTCAGGCCCGTCGCCGACCGCGTGACCGTCCAGTCAGCCAACATTGTCGACTACAGCATTGTGGCCTCGCTGTTCTTATTCCCTGGCCCTGAAAGTGAACCCGTGCTCAACGCGGCCAGAGCCCGGCTGCAGGCCTATATCACGGCACAGCACCGGCTGGGGCGCGATATCCGCAAGTCTGCTATTTACGCCGCACTTCATGTGGAAGGGGTGCAGCGCGTGGAGCTGACGGCGCCGGCAGCCGATATCGTGCTCGATGAGACGCAGGCCTCATGGTGCAGCCAGTACAGCGTGACCGTAGGGGGGAACGATGAGTGATACCCGTCTTCTGCCGGTTGGTTCGTCGCCTCTTGAGGTGGCGGCCGCGCGCGCCTGCGCGGAGATCGAAAAAACGCCGGTGCCGCTGCGCCATCTCTGGAGCGCAGATACCTGCCCGGCAAACTTGCTGCCGTGGCTGGCCTGGGCGTTCTCGGTCGACCGCTGGGATGAGAACTGGCCGGAGGCCACCAAGCGTGACGTGATCCGCGCGGCGTGGTTTATCCATGCCCACAAGGGAACGATAGGCGCCGTGCGTCGCGTAGTGGAGCCGCTGGGTTATCTGATTAACGTCACCGAGTGGTGGCAAACCAACGATCCGCCCGGCACCTTCCGCCTTGATATCGGCGTGTTAGACACGGGTATCACCGAGGAAATGTATTACGAGATGGAGAGGCTTATTGCTGATGCAAAGCCTGCCAGCCGTCACCTTATCGGCCTGAATATCATCCAGGACATCCCGGGTTATCTCTATACCGGCGCCCTGAGCTATGACGGCGACATCATCACGGTTTACCCCGGATAAGCGAGAGCACAATGACAGTGAAATATAAAACGGTTATCACCAAAGCCGGTGCGGAAAAACTGGCTGCAGCAACCGTCCCGAACGGGAAGAAAGTGAACTTTATGGCGATGGCGGTCGGCGACGGTGGCGGTGCGTTGCCGGTGCCTGATGCCAGCCAGACAAAGCTGGTGAAGGAAGTCTGGCGCCACGCGCTGAATAAAATCAGCCAGGACAAGAAGAACAAAAACTACGTTGTAGCAGAGCTGCTGATCCCGCCTGAGGTCGGCGGTTTCTGGATGCGCGAGATGGGGCTGTATGACGATGCCGGAACGCTGATTGCCGTCGGGAACATGGCTGAAAGCTATAAACCCACGCTGGTGGAGGGCTCGGGGCGCGCGCAGACGTTGCGAATGGTCATTATGGTCAGCGATATCGCGTCCGTCGAGCTGACGATAGACACCTCAACGGTAATGGCGACGCAGGATTACGTTGACGGGAAGCTCGCGGAGCATGAGCAGTCGCGCCGCCATCCGGACGCGACCCTTGTTGCGAAGGGCTTTACACAGCTCAGCAGCGCCATTGACAGCGCCTCCGAAGTGCTCGCTGCAACGCCGAAAGCGGTGAAGGCGGCGTACGACCTGGCGAAAGGGAAGTACGCGGCTCAGGACGCCACCACGGCGCAAAAGGGGATTGTCCAGCTTAGCAGCGCGACCGACAGTGTGTCTGAGGTGCTGGCGGCGACGCCGAAGGCGGTAAAAGTCGCTAACGACAGCGCCGCTGCGGCCAATAAAAATGCCAGTGAGCGAGTCAGCAAATTCGGCGACAGTATGACCGGAACGTTGAATCAGGACGCTATAACACAGTCAACCTATAACTTAACGGCACTCTCTAACGCGACGACAGGCAATAAAAATTATCTGCGTAAAATGCGCGGCGGAGCGACGGACACTATCTGGCACGAAACCGTTCAGGGGGGCGAATACCGTCTGGCGACAGGCAGTACCGATTCGCAGGAGGAGCTGGCGATTAGCACAAGTACCGGCCTGAGAGTGAGAGGTAATTTAACCTCACAACTTGGTGGATTTTATTCAGGGAATACGAAAAAACTCTCTTTTTATTCATCTAATACCTCTGACAAGAATGCAGCCTTGCGACTCTGGGGTAATGTAGACCGGCCATCTGTAGTCGAACTGGGGGACGACACCGGCTACCATTTATACTCACAGCGAAATAAAGACGGCTCGCTGTTGTTTCAGACAAACGGTGCGGGGCAATTCAGCGGTTATTTACGTTCAAGTGGGGAAGTGCAATCTCTTTCAGCCAATAGCTATCGGATTGCATATGGGGACTACGGCTGCTTCTGGCGTAATGATGGTTATAATCTTTATCTGATGCTGACCAATAAGGGCGATGCCTACGGAAATTACAATGCGCTGCGTCCTTTACGTGTGAGTCTTGAAACCGGGGCGTTGCAATCCGAAACACCTTTTACTGTAGGCAATACCATCTACGCCTCGAAGGAAATTACAGCGGGTTATAGCAATTCATTTGCATGGGCCGAGCAGTACAAAACAAAGGCACCATTTTATAATACCTATTCAACAACTGGAGCGAGTGAATACCACCCGGCGTTCAAACAGCAGGCAAGTATTACCGGGATCAACTCATGGGCTTTTTCCATGGGGTCTCTTGTTGCCGATACCGCTCTTTCATGGCATCTGCACATGAAAGGCAGCGGCGGTCAGGATGTTAACTATAAATGGGATACCAGCGGTAATTTTTCTGCGCCAGGACAAATTATACCGGGCAGTTTTGCTAATTTTGATGGGCGTTTTTATACCAAAACGCTTGCAGATACGCGCTTCCTGCTACGCGACAGTGCCTCTTATGCTGGCTTTGCGAACGGTGATGCGTCAAGGCCGTACATGAGGCATGAAGCCAGTAACGCTGTTGTTACATTGTTAAAGGTGGGAGATTCGTATACCAAGGCTGAAAGCGAAGCTCGCTATCAAGGCAAAGGCAGCTATATAACAGGCATTCGTTTTGGTGCATCCGCTGAATATCAAGAGCGTGGGAACACTGAGCGCCTGACCGGTGGGGTGATGACATCTTTTGCTGACCGGGGAAGTTCTAATTACTGGATTCGTCTTCGTCCGTTGCAATATCAGATCAATGGCGGCTCATGGGTTACTGCGGCCTACGCATAAGGATAACTAATTCGATGTTAATGAAAAATTTCACTGCCTCAACAAAAAAAATGGATGGCTTTACAGTCATGGTATTCACTGATGAGGATGGAAATGACTGGTATGCATCACAGACCAAATTTTCGGCCTCCTCTTTAAAATTTATGTTTGATGGAAAAGGCAATATTGTTGCCGCTTCATGGGATGCCTCCATGCTGGCACCTGAAAATCTGTCCGTTTCGGAAATTGGAAAAAATAGTGTGCCGGAGAATTTTTTCGAGCCGGAAATGCGCTGGGTATTTGATGGTGAAAAAATCATCCCGTTTGTTTATTCGCATGAAGAATTGCTTCAACTAGCAAAAGATGAGCTCGAACGCTTACTTAGCGAGGCCAGAGAAAAAATAGTTGTACCTCAGACCAGGTTAATGGCAGGCAGAACGCTGACGGAGGGACAGTTAAACCTGTTAAACGCCTGGCTTGATTATATTGATGCTCTGGAGGCCTGTGATATCACCGTAATACCCGTTAGTTTCCCGGATCCCCCGCAGTAATTTAATTTGAAAAGACGAAATAACTCCAGCCCTCTGTTTAGAGGGCTTTTTGTTTGTTGTGTGAATGACAGGTGGAACATGATGAAGTGCATGGAATGAGAGGGTGGCAGAAAATAGTTTTACACCTTAACCACGGAGTTAAACAGATGGGCGACTATCACCACGGCGTGGAAGTCATCGAAATCAACGATGGCACGCGCACCATTTCCACCGTCTCGACGGCAATCATCGGTATGGTCTGTACGGCCAGCGATGCTGACGAACAGACATTCCCGCTTAACGAGCCGGTGCTCATTACCAATGTGCAATCCGCCATTGCGAAAGCCGGTAAACAGGGGACGCTGTCCGCTTCCCTTCAGGCTATCGCCGACCAGTGCAAGCCGGTCGTTGTGGTTGTCCGCGTGGCCGAAGGTATCGACGATCCGGAAGATCCTGAAGCGGCACAGAAAGAGACTATCTCTAACATCATCGGTACCACCGACGAAAACGGTAAATACACCGGCCTGAAGGCGCTTCTGACCGCAAAAACCGTCACCGGTGTTAAGCCGCGTATTCTCGGCGTTCCGGGGCTGGATTCGCTGGAAGTGGCCACCGCGCTGGCCGCGACGTGCCAGAGCCTGCGTGCGTTTGGGTATGTTAGCGCATGGGGCTGTAAAACCATTCCTGAGGCGATCGCCTACCGCAAAAACTTTAGCCAGCGTGAGCTGATGGTCATCCATCCGGACTTCCTGGCGTGGGATACCGCGACGAACGCCACTAAAATGGCCTGGGCAACCGCGCGCGCGCTTGGCCTGCGCGCCAAAATCGACCAGACCACCGGCTGGCATAAAACCCTGTCAAACGTGGGCGTCAACGGCGTCACCGGCGTGAGCGCTTCCGTATCCTGGGATCTGCAGGAACAGGCCACCGATGCCAACCTGCTTAACCAGGCTGGCGTGACGACGCTGATTCGCAATGACGGTTTCAAATTCTGGGGCAACCGCACCTGCTCTGACGACCCGTTATTCCTGTTTGAAAACTACACCCGTACCGCGCAGGTACTGGCCGACACCATGGCGGAAGCGCACGCATGGGCAATGGATAAGCCCATTACTCCAACGCTGATTCGCGACATCATTTCCGGCATTAACGCCAAATTCCGCGAGCTGAAAACCAACGGCTACATCGTTGACGGCTCCTGCTGGTATGACCCGGAATCCAATGACGTGTCGACCCTGAAAGCGGGGAAACTGTATATCGATTACGACTACACCCCTGTTCCGCCGCTGGAGAATCTGACCCTGCGCCAGCGCATCACCGATACCTATCTGGCCGATCTGTCAGATTCGGTTAACAGCTAAGGAGCTGAAGTATGGCGTTACCACGCAAACTTAAATATCTGAATATGTTCAACGATGGCCTGAGCTACATGGGCGTGGTTGAGTCCGTCACCTTACCGAAGCTGACCCGCAAGCTGGAGAAGTATCGCGGCGGCGGTATGCCGGGCTCGGTCTCCGTCGACCTCGGCCTGGACGATGATGCCCTGGCGCTGGAGTGGAACATCGGCGGTCTCCCTGACGTCGCGCTTTGGGCGCAGTATGCCTCTCCGGGCGCGGACAGCGTGCCGCTGCGTTTTACCGGCTCTTTCCAGCGTGACGACACCGGTGAAATCTCAGCGGTCGAGATTGTGATGCGCGGCCGTCACAAAGAGTTTGACGGTGGTGAGAACAAGCAGGGTGAAAGCGGCATCACTAAGATGTCGACCGAGTGTGCTTATTACCAGCTCACCATTGATGGCAAAGAGGTCATCGAGATTGACATCATCAACATGGTGCTGAAAGTCGACGGTGTCGATCGTCTGGCGGAACATCGTAAGGCCATCGGCCTGTAACTTCTTAACCGGCCAGAATTGCTGGCCGGTTACTCCCCTTTTTTTGAGAGTAACGAGATGGAAAATATCAACGAAAGCGAAAATCCTCACACCGTCATGCTTGATAGCCCCGTTCTGCGCGGTGAACAAAAAATCGAAAAAGTGACCGTCGTCAAACCCAATGCCGGCACCCTGCGTGGCGTCTCGCTGGCGTCGCTGGCGCAATCCGATGTGGATGCCCTGATTAAGGTACTGCCACGGATGACCTCTCCCGCATTAACCGAGCATGAGATTGCGCGTCTGGATGCCTCCGACCTTCTCTCTTTTGCCGGTAAGGTGGTCGGTTTTTTGTCACCGACTTCGGCTCGCTGAAATTTCCTGAAAACCTGTCGGTCGACGACCTGATGGCGGATATCGCGGTGATCTTTCACTGGCCGCTGTCAGAACTGTACTCCCTGAGCGTGACCGAACTCCTTATATGGCGCGAAAAGGCGCTGCAGCGAAGCGGAAACCACCATGAGCAATAATGTCAGACTTCAGGAGCTGCTGAGTGCCGTTGACCGGGCCACCCGACCGCTCAAGGCTATCCAACATGCCGGCCTCTCTCTCGAGGGCGAGATCCTTGATTCGCAGGCGGCGCTGCGCGCGCTCGATGAGCAGGCGGGGCGTATTGACGGCTTCAGGAAAGCAAACGCCCGGCTCGCCATGACGGAACAGTCGCTTGACCAGGCCGGACAGCAGGCCGCGGCCCTGGCGGTGCAATTTAAGAACACGCAAAACCCCACCCAGGCGCAGGCAGATGCGCTGTCCGCTGCCCGAAAATCAGCAGCCGACCTTAAGCTCGAGTACAACAACCTGCGCTACGCGGTACAACGCCAGCGCACTGAACTCGCTCAGGCGGGAATAAATACGCGCACGCTCTCGTCGGACGAGCGTCGTTTACGCACCCACATCAGCGAAAAAACGCAGCAGCTTAACCGACAGCGTGATGCGCTGGCCCGCGTCAATCAGCAGCAGGAGCGGCTTAATACCGTTCAGACTCGCTACGAGTCAGGCAAACGCGTGGCCTCGCGGGTGCATCAGTTGGCTAATGCGGGCGTGGGTATGGCAAAGGCAGGTTTTGACCAGACGTCCCGGTTTATGGCCCCTGGCATCAGTTTTGAGAAGCAGATGTCATCCATTCAGGCGAACCTTGGTCTGGCGAAGGGCGACGCCCGGCTTGAGGCCATCCGACAGCAGGCGCGGGAGGTCAGCGCCAGCACCGGCGTCCCTGTCGATACGATCGCGCTGGCGCAGCGCGAGCTGGCCCAATCCGGTTTTGACGCTGATGGGTTGCTTGCGGCCACCGCGCCAGCGGTCAACCTTAGCCTGGCGGGGAATGTCGACGCGGCAAGAGCGGCCGATATGATCGCCAGTACGCAGGCCGCGTATGGTCTGGCCGATCAGGATGCGGGGCGCATCGCAGACGTTCTGACGCGCGGTTTTACCTCTTCGAAAACCAGCCTCGCTGAGATGCAGGACGCCGTCACCTCCGCTGCGCCCGCTGCGGAGGCTTCCGGTCTGGGGCTTGAAGAGACCACCGCGCTGCTCGGCGTCCTGGCGGAAAAAGGGATGAAAGGTGCCGCCGCCGGGGACGCACTCAGCGCGATGCTGCGCCATGTTCAGACTCCGGATGCGATAAAAGCCGCAGGGGTGCTGGCTTCCGCGGCGGGTGATGGATCGCTTAATGAAAAACGTCAGCAGTTGCAGGGGGCGAAGGGCAGTGCCGCGCTCGCGGCTTCCGTACAGACCGATAATCTTGACGGCGATATCAACCGGTTCCAGGCCGCGTGGAGCGGGTTAAAGATAGATGTATTTGATAACGCGGACGGTACCCTGCGCACCCTGATCGCCACCGCAACCGGGTGGCTCGGTACGCTCTCTCTCTGGGCGAACGCTAACCCTGAGCTGACGCAAGGTCTGGTCGGCGTCGTTATCGGCGCGCAGGCGTTTGCAGGCGTACTGGGCGGGTTAGGCATGGTCGTCGCGCCGGTTTTGTCTGGCCTGAATATGATCATCACTGCGGCAGGAATGTTGGGTATGGGATTCAGCGTGGTGGGGGGCACCATCATGACGGTGCTGGGAGCCCTTAGCTGGCCGGTTATTGCCCTTGGCGCGGCGATTGCCGCCGGTGCCTTGCTGATCTTTAAATACTGGGAGCCCATCAGCGCCTTCTTTGGCGGCGTGATTGAGGGGCTTTCTGCGGCCTTCGCGCCGCTGGGCGAGCTGTTCTCCCCGCTGTTAAAGGCGTTTGATTTCATCGCAGAAAAACTGAGCGGGATCTGGCAATGGTTCACCGAGCTGATTGCGCCGATCAAGGCGACGCAGGAAACGCTCGACAGCTGCAAAAATGTTGGCGTGGCGTTCGGTCAGGCGCTGGGAAATGCGCTAATGGCTCCGCTTGATCTCTTTAACAGCCTGAGCGGCAAGGCCAGCTGGCTGCTGGAGAAACTCGGCGTCATAAAAAAAGAGTCGGGCAATATCGACCCGGTCGTGCCGAAAGAGGGTACCTCCTCTGCTGACGCTGGCAGTGCATGGGACCCGGCGTCACCGGTTTACGGCGGCTTCATGGGATACCAGCCAACGGCAGCCGCGGGAGGGCGTTCATACGTCGATCAGAGTAAAAGCGAATACAACATTACGCTGCAGGGAAGCGTGGCCTCCGGAACGGATCTGACTCGTCAAATCCAGGAGGCAATAGAAAACAGTGAACGTGAGAAAGCGAGAAAGCAGCAAACCAGCTTTACGTACGGTTGAGGAGAGAGAAAATGTTAATGGTGCTGGGTCTGTTTGTCTTTGAACGACGAACCTTACCGTATCAGACAATGCAGTTTACAAAGGGCTATCGTTGGGCATCCAACGATCGCATCGGGAAGCCTAAAGCCTGGCAGTATCTTGGCGAAGGTGAGACCTCCTTCAGCCTGTCCGGATTACTTTACCCGGAGCTCACGGGAGGGCGGCTTTCTCTTAAGGCGCTTGAGCTGATGGCAAATGAAGGGCGGGCATGGCCGCTGATAGACGGCACTGGTATCATTCACGGCATGTTTATCATTGAGAAAGTCACGCATACGCATTCGGATTTTTACAGTGATGGCACTGCGCGAAAAATTAATTTTACGCTGGAGCTGAAACGCGTGGACGAATCGCTAATGGCGATGTTTGGCGACCTGAGAACGCAGGCTGAAGAGCTGGTGACGAGCGCACGCAGTAGCATTGGAGGGCTGGTGGGATGATCACCGAAATGAATATCCGGGCGGGTGGGAAAATCGCCCCTGATTTTATGCTCAAGCTTGACGATCGTGATATCACGCAAAACGTCAGTCCTCGTCTTATCAGCTTATCCATGACCGACAAACGCGGGCTGGAAGCCGATCAGCTGGATATTCAACTGGATGATTCCGACGGACTGCTAGATTTGCCTGCTCGGGGCGCAACGCTCACTTTATGGCTGGGATGGAAGGGAACCCCCCTTCAAAAGAAAGGGAACTTCACGGTCGATACGATTGAATTTCAGGGCGCACCGGACAAGCTGACCATTCGGGGATGCAGCGCGGATTTCCGCGGGAAGCTAAACGTGCGGCGCGAGCAGTCGTGGCATGACACGACGATCGGCGCGATCGTTAATACTATCGCACAGCGTAACCAGTTGACCGCTAGCGTCGCGGCGGGACTTTCGTCTATCACCATTTCGCATATCGATCAGTCTCAGGAGACAGACGCGGCGTTTCTCACCCGCCTGGCCGAACGCAACGGCGCATTTGTTTCAATCAAAGCCGGCAAGGTTATTTTTATGAAGGCGGGCCAGGCCGTGACGGCCAGCGGCAAAACGATTCCCTTAATGGTGATTGAACGTGGGGATGGCGACCGGCATCTTTTTTCCGTCGCCGATCGTGAAAACTATTCTGGCGTGACGGCCAAATGGCTGCAAACGCGCGATCCTAAAAAACAAAATCCTCAATTGAGTATTAATCGATTGCCTGAGGGGCAGGTGCCAGAGGCATTAATGCACCCGGAGGCCGCCGCGCCGACAGCGGGAGCAGTAGACAAGGCGCAGAAGCCGCAGGAGATGCTGGTGGGATCGGCGGAGAACGTGTTTGAGCTCACTACGGTCTACGCCTCTGAAGAGCAGGCGCTCAGAGCTGCAGAGGCAAAGTGGCGTGTGCTCCAGCGGGGGACCGTGAAATTTTCCATCCAGCTGGCGCTAGGGCGAGCCGATCTGTTTCCCGAAACGCCGGTGCTTGTAAACGGTTTTAAACGCGTCATTGACGAGCAGGCGTGGATCATCAGCGAGGTGGTTCATACCCTCAGCGAAAGCGGATTTACCACCAGGCTTAACCTCGAGTTGAACGCCACCGACGAAAAATTTTCTGTCGACAGTGAGTAATTGATTTGCCTTTATGTTGTTTTTGAGTATTATTAATTCACAGAATGTGAATTAAACGGAGGGGTACATGTTTCATTGTCCTAAGTGCAAGCATTCCGCGCATGCGCGTACCAGTCGCTATTTAAGTGAAAACACCAAAGAGCGCTATCACCAGTGCACCAATGTTGACTGCAGCTGTACGTTCGTGACGATGGAGTCCGTGGAGCGTCTGATCGCAACCCCTGGAGACGCTGGGAGTGCGCGAACGGCTTCGCTGGCCCACGGTTAGCGGCTTCGCTTCCGACCATTGAAAAAACCAATAAAAAAGCCACTCGCTAGAGTGGCTTAATTATATGATTCTACAGCTAAAATTTGGTGGCCCCTGCTGGACTTGAACCAGCGACCAAGCGATTATGAGTTATAATGCAACTTCTTACCTAAAAGTGCTTGTATATAATTTTCAATAAGTTAGATAAAAGCAAAGTACTGTATAAATAACCAGTAATGCTCTAAAAATACTCCTTTACGGTATGCTATAGGTATCCTAGAGCAAAACAAGCGATATGCAGGATACCTCAATCGCTTGGTGTGGAATGTTTGTGGAAACATTCAAATTTACGAAAGTTAAGCTCAAAAGCTTGCCGCCGGCCGAACGAGGTCAGGTTGAGTACGGCGATACCATAGTTACGCACCACCCCCGGCGACTGTATCGACTATGATCGCATTCGTGACGATATCCTGCGCGATGCTGAAATCTTCAATATCCGGCTGGTGGGCTTTGATACATGGAACGCCACACACTTGCGCACGCAGCTACAGGGGGCGGGGCTCGACGTTGGGCCTTTCCCGCAGACCTATCTCAAGTTCAGCCCCGTAGCAAAATCCTTTGAGGTGTTCGTTAACCGCAGGGTTGTGCGCCATCGCAGTGATCCGGTTCTGGCTTGGGCGATTGGTAACGTGGTGATGGAGTCTGACGCCAACGCCAACGCCAACATCAAGCCCAACAAAAAAAATCCTCCAACAAGATAGACCCGGCGGTATCTGTGCTGATGGCGATCGGCACCTTCCAGGGTGAGCACGAGGATTTTGCATTCGATATGAGCGATAATCATAGAGCACGACTTACAGCGTTTGATGACCTCTAAGTTTTTACTTGATTCATACGTTTCTGCGTATATTATCTAAACTGAAAGAAATATTGAGAGGTTTGCCTTGTATATTAAATAACATCACTCTTGACTTAAATAACTAAAACACAATTAAATATAAGGGGACGGTAAGGCTTGATAAGCTTTGAAAAGGCTTTAAGCGTTAAAGAAATTGGGTGTGAATGTTATAACCTAATCATTTCATTATCCGCTGTTGTTTAAATAATTAAGGAAATAAAATGTCATTTGAGGATTTTTTTAAAAAAATTGATGGCGACATAGCGAAAACTAAATCAACCGAAGTTGCAAGTGAAGATGCGAAGGCTCAGAGGAAGTTATTTTTAAATGAGGTTGTTGTTAGGCTTAAGCCAGTCGCTGAAAAATATAAAGATGAATTAATAAAACGTGATGTTGAGGTGGATATCACTTCTTCACCAGTTGGGCTGTTGTTCTCTATGAAAAAAAAGAATACAAGATATACACATGCCTTGGATATGTCTGAGAGCAATTCTTTGGATGGGAATTTTACCTTCATAACACATTCAACCAATGATGATGGAAGAAAGTTCCAGTCCACAGATGGTGCTATGTATAATAATTCTAATTGGAAAGATGATGTTTTCACAGAGAAGCTTGAAAAACATATTACAGATTACTTTTTCTATTCAAAAAGGCACTCGTCCTGAATGATATTTTATGCGAGGTGTTTTACTCGAGCCCCTGATGGGGCTTTTTATTTGATTTGATTAAAATTATTTCATGAGAAGTTGTTTGTGTTAATATAAAGAGGATTACTCCTCTTTATATTTTTAATTTATTTGTGTTTTTTTAAGAATTCTGCCACGGAACTTTCATATGATTTGGGGAAGATCCAACCTTTTAATGAGTTGTTCCATTTCCCACCCAGATCTTTTAATTCTTTTTTTATTGGTGCTGTGTTCCCTTTGACTAAAAAGCTTTTTATTTCGCCATTTTTTTCGTAGTCTTCAATGAAAACACTTTCATCTTTAAGTATCTCATTTTTTTGTTTTTCCGTATATTTTTCAGGGACTATGCTTACGCCACTTATAATTTTCTCAAGATGAAGGTTAAGTTGATGAGCAAATTTTTCTCTGAAATCCTGTGGGTTTGTATATCCTTCTACTAAACCAAGAGGTCTCATTTTTTCCTTAAAATCTTTGAGTCGCTGATATTGTTGCAAATCAATTTTTTCTGGATCGATAGGAGAAGAAGAAAAATAGAGCATTACTGGTTTATTTTGTTCAATAAAGTACTCAATTTCTTCTGTGGTACCACTTTCAGATACACCTGTATGTGTTCCGATTCGTGTCCAAAAGAGACCAACGAGCAGATCGCATGTACTAACTAGCTGTTGGTTTATTACTTCCTGAGGTCTTGAACCCATCATTGGCGCAGAATGAGTTTCCCATTTAACGGGTAAAACTACTGTTTTACTGCTTTCTGAACGAACTGCGTTCCACTGAGAAATGACCTCAGGAATGATGTTCCTTTCCTCTCCTAAGTCTCCGGGTGAAGCTATGAGGATTCGGTATACAGTTGCTTGGTACGACATCTTTCTTCCTCTTAGGGTTTTGACTTGAGCTACAAGATAAATGTAAACATACAAAAAAAGGAAGAGAAAAAGAATCGCAGTAAATAACTATAACCAAGAATACTTCTCTAAAGTATCCTATAGGTATCCTAAAAAAGACTAAGGGCCTGCATTTTGATGCAAGCCCTTGATTTTATGGTGGCCCCTGCTGGACTTGAACCAGCGACCAAGCGATTATGAGTCGCCTGCTCTAACCACTGAGCTAAGGGGCCGTGGCGGTGAATTATAAAGTAACTCCCCGCAGCAATCCAGCCATTCACTCCTGCCTGCTGTTTTTATAAACAATGCATAATCAATCCTTTATACTTCCATAACGATGTATCAGTGGGAGTAAAGATGATTAACGACATTCTGGCCCCTGGCCTGCGGGTAGTATTTTGCGGTATCAACCCGGGGAAATCCTCGGCGCACACCGGTTTTCACTTCGCTCATCCGGGAAATCGCTTCTGGAAGGTGATCTATCAGGCAGGTTTTACCGACAGGCTACTCAAGCCAGAAGAGGAGCAACACCTGCTGGATACGCGCTGTGGGATCACCATGCTGGTCGAGCGTCCTACGGTGCAGGCAACCGAGGTCAATCTGCATGAACTACGCAGCGGCGGGCGGGAACTGGTCAAGAAGATAGAGGATTATCAGCCCGCTGCGCTGGCTATCCTCGGCAAGCAGGCTTATGAGCAGGCATTCAGCCAGCGCGGGGCGCAGTGGGGTAAACAGAGCATTCGCATCGGCGTAACGCAGGTGTGGGTGCTGCCAAACCCAAGCGGGTTAAACAGGGCAACGCTGGATAAGCTGGTTGAAGCCTATCGCGAACTGGATGAGGCGCTGATGGTGCGCGGGCTGTAGCTGCCGGAGCCAGAGGCTCCGGCACCACTGTCAGAACTCGAAGCGTGCGCCCATGTTGTAGCGGCGTCCTTCCAGCAGGGAAGACTGGTTATAGGACGTTTTGTAGATCGGGTTCACGTCGAACAGGTTGTAGACCCCCGCCATCAGCGTGATGCGCTTGTTGAAATGGTAGCGTGCGCCTAAATCAACCAGCGCATAGGCCTCTGTGGATGTCGATTTCCCGGTGTTCGGCGTGTTGCTGCGCCAGCTGGCTTTGGTCCACAGCTCAAGATCGTTAAGCGCGTTCCACGTCAGGGAGAGGTTGGCCATGCTGCTCGGGAATTCGTTCAGCGCTTCACCCTTGTACTGACCGCTCTTTTGCTCGCTGTGTGTATAGGTATAGTTCGCGTTAGCCTTCAGCGCGGGCGTGACCTGCCAGTCACCGTTCAGCTCCAGACCATAAATTTCCGCGTCGCTGACGTTGAAGTACTGGGAGACTTCTTCCGCTTCATAGCCGTTGTACACACATTTCTGCGTAGCCGTTGCGGTACAGATGGTGTAGTCGCTGATCTTGTCTTTAAATTTGGTGAAGAACACGGTGGCATCCAACGCCAGCACGTCCTCTTGCCAGTAAACGCCCAGTTCGGTGTTGACGCTCTGCTCGGGCTTAAGGTCGTTGTTACCGATGCCAATATAGGAATAAGGATACGAACCGTAAACGCTGGTGAAGCCTTCGTTGTTCTGGCGCAGATCCGGTTTTTTATAGCCCGCAGAGACGCCACCTTTCAGCGCCCAGCTTTCATCAATCGTCCAGTTACCGTAGAGTTTTGGCGTCACGTGGTAGCCAAAATAGCTGTCGTGATCGAGACGTGCTGAGGTAGTGAGGGTGAAGTCCGGTACCATCATCCAGGCGTCTTCGGCGAAGACCGCCCAGCCGTTACGCGTGATTTTGCTGACTGGCGTGACGCCTGGCACTTCCTTGTCTGCAATACCGAAGGTGTCGTCCAGCTCGTTGCGGGTGAAGTTAATCCCCAGCGTCAGCTTGTGATCGCCAAGCGTAAAGGTGTTCGCGCTATTGGCCTCGTAGTTACGCTGTTTGATGAACTGCGAGCTCATCCCCGGAACGCGATATTCGGTTTTGGCGTTCTCGTAGCTGACGAAGTTCTTCGCTTCCAGCAAATCGTCACCGTACCAGGCGTGCTGAGAAAGCGACGCAGCATCGCGGTCAAAATCCCATTCCCAGGCTTTATCGTTGTGTGATTTTACCTGATGCCCTTTAACGACATTTAAATCCCACAGTTGGGTATCGGTCGGCGACATGTTGATGGTCGCGTCCAGATTTCCGGCCTGGTGCTTTACAAAGCGCTCATCGTTCTGGCTGTCGTCATCGCGACGGTCCAGATAATCCGCCGCCACGCTCACCCCGAGTTTGCCGGGAATAATCGGCCCCATCAGGAAAGCGTTGGTCTGGTTGGTGTTGCCGTACTCGCTCTTCTCCTGCAGGAAGTAGTTATCTTCCAGTACGCCGGTCCATGCATCCAGGTTGTAGCCTTTTTTGGTGATGACGTTCACCACGCCGCCAATGGAGTCAGAGCCATACAGGGAGGACATCGGCCCACGGATCACCTCAATACGCTCGATAGCGGCAAGCGGAGGTAAAAAGGCCGCTTCGGTGCCGATGTGGTGCCCGTAAGGGCGGGATTCGCGGGTACCCTGTTTGATACCATTGACCATATAAGAGGTATAGGTCGAGTCCATGCCGCGCATCTGCACATCACCCGTTGCCAGGCTTCCGTTACCGTTGCCCACTAATACGCCGGGCATCTCACGAAGCGCCTCGGTGACGTTCTGGTTCGACCGGGTGTTAAGCTCTTTTTCACCGACGACAGAGATGGTGGCCGGTGCTTCGCGGCGTTCCTGCGCGAAACCGGTAGCGGTGACGACAAGCTGATCTTCATCTGCCGGGGTAGTTTCCTCGGCGAAAACCGCCGCAGGAAGGGTGGCGAGGGCGAGCGACATCGCCAGCGCCGTTCGTGTCTGGTTCATCACATCGCACTCCTCAGAATGGGGTTAAATCGAGTTTGAGCACATAGTCAGCCTTGTTGGCCTTTTCATCCTGTTTCACGCTGACGAACAGCGTTTTGTTGTCAGGGGAAAGCACCATGCTGTTTGGCATCGCCGCCGTTGTGACGGTGTGTTTCAGGCTGTAGGTATTGGCATCGATAACGCTTATCTGACGGGCATTGCGATGGGTAACATACACTTCATCGCGCGCAGGGTTGTAGACCGCGGCAATAGAGTTCGGTGTTGGAACGCGATGAACAATTTTGCCGGAGTCGAGCTGGACAACCAGCACGTCACGGGTATTGGTATCCGCAATAAAACCAACGCCTTTGGTGGTATTCAACGCGATGTTCAGGAAGTAGTGTTTAGGTTCAGCGGGGTCAACCTTTACGCGGGAGAGAACCTGCGAGGTTTTGCCATCCAGGGTAATTAGCTCGCCTTTGCCGGTCACAGCGTAAACTTTATCGCCTGCTTCATCGACCGCAAAACCGACCGGATCCATCTGTTTGTGGGTCAGCAGCAACGTCTGTTTTTGCGTGTCGACGACCCACAGCACGCCTTTGCCTTCGCTGCCGATGCCGGAGACATACAGGCGGTGGTGTTTCTTATCAAGAACCACTTCGCGGACGTGTGCTTTATTCTCAGCATCCGCAAGCTGGAGGGTTTTCACTTCTTTGTTGGTGCGGGTATCCAGCAGTGTCAGTGAGCCATCAAGCGCGTTGCCTAACCACAGGATATGACTGGCATCATCCAGTGAAACCGCAAACGAGCGGCGCTGGGTAGTAATGCGCTCATTAACGTTTAGTGAATCGACCGCAAGCTGGAATACTTCACCGGCGGTTTTGTCTTTCTCGAAAGAGGGGGCAGAGGCCGCGTAGACTGCCTTTCGTCCAGCGTCATAAGCCAGTTCGTAAACGCCGTGACCCAGCGGCTGAGAGGTAAACTGATCTTCCGTGAAGTCCTTTGCCAAAACAGAACCCGCGTGAAGTGCCAGGGAAATCGCGAGCGCACAGAGGGATTGATTTTTTAATGTTTTGAAATTCATGTAATTTTTCTTTACAGTAGTTTACGAAAAGAAAAATGATAATGAAAATAAATATCATTTACAATTGCATATGTAAACGGTCACCCCTACTAATTTTTGTACTCTCGGTAGAAAATCCCCAAAAAAAAACTCCCCGCAGGGAGTTTTTGCTGTCAGGACAGATTAGTCGTCCAGGAAGCTACGCAGCACTTCAGAGCGGCTTGGGTGACGCAGCTTACGCAGCGCCTTCGCCTCGATCTGACGGATACGTTCGCGGGTAACGTCGAACTGTTTACCCACTTCTTCCAGCGTGTGGTCGGTATTCATATCGATACCGAAACGCATACGCAGTACTTTTGCTTCACGGGCGGTCAGGCCAGCCAGAACGTCGTGCGTGGCAGCACGCAGGCTCTCGGTGGTGGCAGAGTCCAGCGGCAGCTCGAGGGTGGTATCCTCGATGAAATCACCCAGATGCGAATCTTCATCATCACCGATTGGTGTTTCCATGGAGATTGGCTCTTTGGCGATCTTCAGCACTTTACGGATCTTGTCTTCCGGCATCAGCATGCGTTCAGCCAACTCTTCCGGCGTCGGCTCGCGGCCCATCTCTTGCAGCATCTGGCGGGAGATACGGTTGAGCTTGTTGATGGTCTCAATCATATGCACCGGAATACGGATGGTGCGCGCCTGGTCTGCGATAGAGCGGGTGATCGCCTGACGGATCCACCATGTCGCATAGGTAGAGAACTTGTAACCACGACGGTATTCAAACTTATCTACCGCTTTCATCAGACCGATGTTGCCTTCCTGAATCAGATCCAGGAACTGCAGACCACGGTTGGTGTATTTCTTGGCGATAGAGATAACCAGACGCAAGTTCGCTTCAACCATCTCTTTCTTCGCACGGCGGGCTTTCGCTTCGCCGATGGACATACGACGGTTAATGTCTTTTACCTGCTCAATGGTCAGGCCAGTTTCTTCTTCGATCTGCTGAAGTTTCATCAGGCCGCGCTGCACATCGTCTTTCACATCATGCAGTTTTTCTGACCACGGTTTGTTCATCGCGATAGCCGCGTTGAACCAGGTCTCGCTGGTTTCGTTGCCGGTGAAGAGGGTAATGAAGTTCTTCTTCGGCATTTTGCACTGTTCAACGCACAGCTTCATGATGATACGTTCCTGGGTACGCACGCGATCCATCATGACGCGCATGCTGTTCACCAGGTAATCGAACTGTTTTGGCACCAGGCGGAACTGTTTGAACACTTCAGACAGCTTCAGGATCTCTTCCTGAGCGGCGGCATGACTGCGGCCTTTCGCTTTGATGGTGTCACGCGTGACTTCGTACTGGGTACGCAGCTCACCGAACTTCTCACGTGCCAGCTCAGGGTCGATGCTGTTGTCGTCGTCGCTGTCGTCTTCTTCTTCCTCATCTTCGTCTTCGTCGTCATCCATTTCTTCCTGAGACAGTTCTGAACCGACGTGAGTGGCGGTAGGCGCCATATCTTCTTCAGCGTTCGGATCGACAAAGCCGGTGATCAGATCGGACAGGCGAGCTTCTTCAGCTTCAACGCGATCGTACTGTTCCAGCAGATAGGTGATGGCTTCCGGGTATTCAGCAACAGAACACTGAACCTGGTTGATCCCGTCTTCGATGCGTTTAGCGATGTCAATTTCGCCTTCGCGGGTCAACAGTTCAACGGTACCCATTTCGCGCATGTACATGCGGACCGGGTCAGTGGTACGCCCGATTTCAGATTCCACGCTGGACAGTACCTGTGCAGCAGCTTCTTCCGCATCTTCGTCAGTGTTGTTGGAGGTTTCAGCCAGCAACAGATCATCGGCATCCGGTGCTTCTTCCATCACCTGAATACCCATGTCATTGATCATTTGGATGATGTCTTCGATTTGATCTGAATCGACGATATCTTCCGGCAGATGGTCATTGACCTCGGCATAGGTCAGATAGCCTTGCTCCTTACCGCGTTGGACAAGAAGTTTCAGCTGTGACTGCGGGTTTTGCTCCATAAGACGGTATCCACACTTATTTCGTTTGATTGGTGTCGGCGATGGGGCTGCCAACCTTTAAAGCGAGGGCGTACTTATATTTTTGCCGCTGCCTCTCAGTGCGGCTGCCGGGGGCTTCCCGATCGATATTCGGCACTTAAGCCGTTAAATACTGTTGTCTTTGACTTATTTCTTCGCCAGTTCCTGGTTAATCATCCAGAGCTCCCGGCGTTCTTCGCTGCTCAAACCGTGTGTGCGCTCGCGAGCTATCAACTCTTCCTGGCGCAACTCAAGCATCGAATCAAACATATGGTTGAGCGAGTCGGTGAACGTTTTTTCTGCAATGTCCTTATCTGCTATATCGTCCCACATCGACAATTTTTCAAGGGTAGCGGCCTCTTTTGTGCCGCGATAATGTTCTAAAAGTTGTCCGGTGGTCAGACCTGGCTGAGACAAACAAGTGTTGACCAGTTCTGAAAATAAGCCAAGTCCGGGCAATTTTTCGTGGTTCAAACCCGCCAGCGACGGCACTTGCGGAGCAAGCTCGGGGTTTTGCACCAGTAACCCTATCAGTATACGCATGGTTGTGCGTTTTAGCTGAGGCGCGGCGCGAACCGCACCGTTTTCAGCCTGTTTAGGCATTAAACGTTCAAGCTGGCTATCGTCCAGAATGCCGAGCTTGTTGCCTAGCTCCTGACGCAGATAGATGCGCAGCGTTTCGCCCGGCACCTGGCTGATTAACGGCAGCGCCAGCGTACTGAGCTGCGCGCGCCCGTCAGGGGTACTCAAATCGACCTGCGGCATCAGGCTGTTAAACAAAAACGTGGAGAGCGGCTGAGCCTGCTCCATCCGCGCTTCAAACGCCGCTTTGCCCTCTTTACGCACCAGCGTATCCGGGTCTTCACCGTCGGGCAGAAACATAAAGCGTAGCTGACGCCCATCGGTCATATAAGGTAGTGCGGTTTCCAGCGCTCGCCAGGCGGCGTCACGTCCTGCACGGTCACCGTCGTAACAGCAGATGACGTTGTTGGTCACCCTGAACAGCAGCTGAATATGATCGGCAGTCGTGGACGTACCTAACGACGCAACCGCGTAGTTGATGTCGTACTGCGCCAGCGCCACGACGTCCATATAGCCTTCGACGACCAGCAGACGCGGAGGTTCCGCATTATCCTGCTGCGCCTCATAAAGACCGTACAGCTGGCGGCCCTTATGGAAAATATCGGTTTCCGGGGAGTTGAGGTACTTCGGCAGGGCATCACCCAGCACGCGACCACCAAAACCAATTACCCGGCCTCGCTTGTCGCGGATCGGGAACATCACCCGTTCACGGAAGCGGTCGTAGCTTCGTCCCTGGTCGTTGGTGACCAGCATGCCTGCATCGATGAGAGACTTACGATCTTCGCTATTGCCGCCAAAACGCTTTAACACGTTGTCCCAGCCGGGCGGGGCGTAACCAATAGCGAAACGCGCAATGACATCGTCGCTCAGTCCGCGCTTGTTCAGATACTGACGCGCAGGCTCAGCCGCAGAGTGCTTAAGAGACTGTTGGTAAAACGAATTCAGGCCATCCATCAGTTGATACAGCGTTTGCCGTTGATGGCGCTCGATCTGACTTGGCCCACTGCCTGCTTCATACGGCACTTCAAGGTTATGCATCGCCGCCAGCTCTTCGACGGTTTCAACGAACTCGAGCTTGTCGTAGTTCATCAAAAAATCGACGGCATTACCGTGTGCGCCACAGCCGAAGCAATGGTAGAACTGCTTTTCACCGTTTACGGTGAAGGAGGGGGTTTTTTCGTTATGGAACGGACAGCACGCATGGTAGTTCTTGCCCTGCTTTTTTAGCTTTACCCGCGCGTCGATGAGATCGACGATGTCGGTTCTGGCAAGCAGGTCATTGATGAAAACGCGTGGGATTCTTCCGGCCATATGCCCCAAAATTTTAAGCGACTTATAAACGAAAACAAGCCGCGCATTCCTTCCGGAAGCACGGCCTTACGACTATTACTCTGTCTGTCAATTGAGGGCTGAGGCCCTCAACCAATTAGTACAGACGAGTACGGCGTGCGTTTTCGCGAGCCAGTTTCTTCGCGTGACGTTTCACAGCGGAAGCTTTAGCGCGCTTACGTTCGGTCGTTGGTTTTTCATAAAACTCACGACGACGAACTTCAGCCAGAACACCTGCTTTCTCGCATGAACGTTTGAAGCGACGCAGTGCTACGTCGAACGGCTCGTTTTCACGTACTTTAATTACCGGCATGTAACTCTCACCTTTAATAAATTCGGTTTGCCGCTGGCATCAACGCCAGCTTATTTCAAAATGGTGCGGAATTTTACTGCAAATGCTGCTGCTTTGTAAAGCACCGATGCGATTTTGAAAGGGACTTTAATAAGGGTGAGGAGTATACACGAGCCTTCTTCCTGGGGCGAACAAAGTTTTACATCAACCCGCCCAGGCTCTACACTGCGCGGTATTGAAACGAGGTAAAACAAGTCATGCGTGTACTGGGTATTGAAACATCCTGCGATGAAACCGGCATCGCCATTTACGACGACGAAAAAGGGCTTCTGGCCAACCAGCTGTATAGTCAGGTGAAATTGCACGCTGACTACGGCGGCGTCGTACCTGAACTGGCCTCTCGTGACCACGTGCGTAAAACGGTTCCCCTGATTCAGGCGGCGCTGAAAGAAGCGGGATTAACGGCAAAAGAGATTGATGCAGTGGCGTATACCGCAGGCCCGGGCCTGGTTGGCGCGCTGCTGGTTGGCGCAACGGTTGGCCGTTCGCTGGCGTTCGCGTGGGATGTGCCGGCGATCCCGGTTCACCATATGGAAGGGCACCTTCTGGCGCCGATGCTGGAAGAGAATCCGCCTGAATTCCCGTTTGTGGCGTTGCTGGTCTCCGGCGGTCATACGCAGTTGATTAGCGTAACGGGCATAGGCAAGTACGAGCTGCTGGGCGAGTCGATCGACGATGCCGCCGGTGAAGCCTTCGATAAAACCGCCAAGCTGCTGGGGCTGGATTACCCGGGTGGCCCGATGCTGTCAAAAATGGCGTCGCAGGGAACGGAAGGGCGCTTTGTCTTCCCGCGCCCAATGACCGACCGTCCGGGGCTGGACTTCAGCTTCTCCGGGCTGAAAACCTTCGCGGCCAATACTATCCGCAATAATGATAACGACGAGCAGACGCGTGCCGACATCGCCCGTGCGTTTGAAGATGCGGTGGTGGATACGTTGATGATCAAGTGCAAGCGCGCGCTGGATCAGACTGGCTTTAAGCGTCTGGTGATGGCGGGTGGCGTGAGCGCTAACCGTACGCTGCGCGCGAAGCTCGCCGAGATGATGCAAAAGCGTCGTGGAGAAGTGTTCTATGCGCGTCCGGAATTCTGTACCGATAACGGCGCGATGATCGCTTACGCGGGTATGGTGCGCCTGAATGCGGGCGCAACGTCCGACCTTAGCGTGTCCGTGCGTCCACGCTGGCCACTGGCGGAACTGCCAGAGGCGTGAGTTTTTTTGCCCGGTGGCGCTGCGCTTACCGGGCCTACAACATCCACATGTGCCCACGTGCAATAACCCACACTACACCCGCAGCATCCCTTTCTCTTCCAGAAACGCAATAATCGTCGCTAAACCGTCGCCCGCCTTCAGGTTGGTAAACGTCCACGGACGCTCGCCGCGCATGCGGTTGGTGTCGCGCTCCATCACCTCCAGCGACGCCCCCACGTACGGCGCGAGATCGGTTTTGTTGATCACCAGAAAATCGGACCTGGTGATCCCCGGCCCGCCCTTGCGCGGGATTTTTTCCCCTTCGGCCACGTCGATCACGTAAATCGTCAGATCCGCAAGCTCCGGGCTGAAGGTCGCGCTCAGGTTGTCGCCGCCGCTTTCAACGAAGATCAGATCCAGATTGCCGAACTTCTCGCTTAACGCTTCCACCGCCGCCAGGTTCATTGAGGCGTCTTCGCGGATGGCAGTGTGCGGACAGCCGCCTGTCTCCACGCCTACGATGCGCTCCGGCTCCAGCGCGCCCGCCTCGGTCAGGATGCGCTGATCCTCTTTGGTGTAGATATCGTTGGTCACCACCGCAAGATGATAGGTATCGCGCATCGCCTTGCAGAGCGCTTCCAGCAGCGCGGTTTTGCCCGACCCTACCGGGCCGCCCACGCCCACGCGCAGGGGATGTTTGTAATCAGCCATATTGACTCCTCAGGAACGGAATAGTCGTGAATATTGGGTTTCGTGGCGCGCGGAGGCGATGGCGGACAGCGGCGTTGCTGCCCCCAGCGCATCGTCGCGACGTAAAAATGCCTGTTCAAAACCAGCGGCGTAGTCGTCGCTCAGTTCGATAATCAGCTGCTGCGCGGCCTGTTGACCAAACGGCACCAGCTTGACGCCCGCCATCACCGCGCTCTCCATCCAGCTGTAGCCGAGGCTCAGCGCCAGCTCACGCGCGCCAATACCCCAGCGCACGCCGAGCCAGGCCATGCCGCAGAGCTGGCTTTGCATAAACAGCGGCAGCCATTCGGGCGGACAATCCGGCTCCCAGCTCTTAATCAGTCGCGTAAAGGCCGCCCCGCGGTTTCGCTCTTCTTCTCGCAGCTCGCGCGTTTCCCGGCAGGCGAGAAGGTATGCCGTCCAGCGTTTTGCATGTGTAAGATCGCGTTGCTCACAGGCCTGATAAAGACGCATAAATAGCGGCAGATCGACGCAGAAAAAGCTCTGCTCCATCTGCTGGGTTTGCCAGCGTTTAAAGGCGTCGGCGTCCGTGACCCAGCCCGCCTCAACGGCCCACTCCAGCCCCTGCGACCAGGTAAACGACCCGACCGGCAGGCTGCTGCTGGAGAGCTGCATCAGGCGCAGCAACTGGCGGGAATGATCCATCAGCTCATCAGTGCCAGCAGGGCGGAAACGATCAGCCCGCCGCCGAAGGTCTTACGCAGGCCGTCGTGACGACGCAGCAGCAGCCCCGCGGCAAAGCTGGCGCACAGCACCGTGGCGCTGGCCAGCATAAAGCCGCTGGTGAAGAGCCAGAAGCTGTGGCCGGACATCTCCACGCCGTGCGCCCAGCCGTGGAACATCGCCAGGGCAGGCACCGCCAGCAGCAGGCGGTTTTCAGTTTTAAACATCATCACGCCGGATACCGCCAGCGAGGCGATAATCAGCATCTCCATGCCGCTAAAGCCGCCGAGCAGGCTGCCCGCAATCGCACCGACAAGCATCATCCCGAGGGTGGCAAACGGCAGCAGGAGTTTGCGTCCGCTCAGCGCAGAGAGCACGCCCGCACCGGTCAGCATCAGCAGATGATCGAGCCCGGTCAGCGGATGGAGAAAACCGGCCTGAAAGCTGTCGGTGCCGTGGCCGGGGTGGGCGAGCGCCGGAACGGAAAAGGCCAGAAGCAGCAGAGGTAAATACTTACGCATGACTAATCCTTAATGTGAATGAGCGTGAGAGTGGCTGTGGGCATCGCTGGTGTAAGCGCCCGCTTCCGGTTCAAACGGCAGGCTGGCGTAGGCCACTTCCATCCCGAACTGGCGCAGCATGTCGTCGAGAACGTGGTCGTGGTGATAGCGCAGCTCGCCGGGCATGACCTGCAGCGGCACGTGGCGGTTGCCCAGGTGGTAGCAGGCGCGGGCGAGCAGGAACGTATCGGCGCAGCGCACCACGGAGACCGACTCTGGCGCGGCGATCACCTCGACAACCTCGCTGCCGTCGTCGGTAGTCAGCAGGTCGCCCCCGCGCAGCAGCAGGCCGCGCGGCAGCATTAGCCCGGCTTCGCGCCCGTCGTTCAGCGCCACGCGGGCGCGGCTTTTCACCCGCACGTCAATCGGCAGCGTGACGCTGGCGGTGACGGGATGGGCATGGTCCAGGCGTTGGGTTAAATAGATCATCATCACTCCTCAAAACAGGAAATAGCGTTGCGCCATCGGCAGAACGTCAGCCGGTTCGCTGGTTATCAGTTCACCGTCGACGCGCACCTCGTAGGTTTGTGAGTCGACGGTGATATTCGGCTGCAGGCCGTTGTGGATCATGTCCGCCTTTTTTACCGTCCGGCAGCCTTTCACCACCGCGGTAGCGCTCTGCAGGTTGAGCTGCTGCGGGATGCCGTTCGCACTGGCGGCCTGCGAGATAAACGTCAGCCGGGTGGCGTGGCGCGCGGCACCCAGCGATCCAAACATCGGGCGGTAATGCACCGGCTGCGGCGTGGGGATCGAGGCGTTGATATCGCCCATCGGCGCGCAGGCAATCATCCCGCCCTTGACGATGGTGGCGGGCTTGACGCCGAAGAACGCCGGGGACCAGACCACCAGATCCGCCAGCTTGCCCGCCTCAATCGAACCGACTTCGTGGGCAATGCCGTGGGTGAGCGCCGGGTTAATGGTGTATTTGGCGACGTAGCGCTTCACGCGGAAGTTGTCGTTCTCGCCGGTCTCTTCCGGCAGCGCGCCGCGCTGGACTTTCATGCGGTGCGCCACCTGCCAGGTGCGGATAATCACTTCCCCGACGCGGCCCATGGCCTGCGAATCTGACGAGGTGAGCGAGAATGCGCCGATGTCGTGCAGCACGTCCTCAGCGGCGATGGTTTCACGACGAATGCGGGATTCCGCAAACGCCACGTCCTCGGCGATATCCGGGTCAAGGTGGTGGCAGACCATCAGCATGTCGAGATGCTCGTCGATGGTATTGACCGTGTAGGGCAGCGTCGGATTGGTGGAGGAGGGCAGAATATTCGGGTGCGCGCAGGCGGTGATAATATCCGGTGCGTGGCCGCCGCCCGCCCCTTCGGTGTGGAAAGTGTGGATGGTTCGCCCGCCGATGGCCGCCAGCGTGTCTTCGACAAAACCGGATTCGTTCAGCGTGTCGCTGTGCAACGCCACCTGAATATCCATCTCGTCAGCGACCTCCAGCGAGGAGTTGATCGCCGCAGGCGTCGCGCCCCAGTCTTCGTGAATTTTCAGCCCGATAGCACCGGCGGCAATCTGCTCGCGCAGGGCGTTCGGGTTGGAGCCGTTACCTTTGCCGAGCAGGCCGATATTCACCGGCAGCGTATCGGCAGCCTGCAGCATGCGGGCGATATACCACGGCCCTGGCGTGCAGGTGGTGGCGTTGGTGCCCGCCGCCGGTCCGGTGCCGCCACCGATCATGGTGGTGACGCCGGAAACCAGCGCCTCTTCCGCCTGCTGCGGGCAGATCCAGTGGATGTGGGTGTCGATCCCGCCAGCGGTGACGATCTTCCCCTCGGCGGCAATCACTTCCGTTGCCGCACCAATCGGGATCGTCACGCCGGGCTGAATGTCCGGGTTCCCGGCTTTGCCTACGGCGAAGATCCGCCCGTCCTTGACGCCGATATCGGCTTTCACGATCCCCCAGTGATCGACGATCAGCGCGTTGGTGAGAACCAGATCCACGCAGGCGTCAGCGGTCATCTGCCCCTGACCCATGCCGTCGCGGATCACCTTCCCGCCGCCGAATTTGACTTCTTCGCCATAGATCGTGAGATCGTCTTCGACTTCGATCCACAGCTCGCTATCGGCCAGCCGCACTTTATCCCCCGTGGTGGGGCCGAACATATCGGCATACGCCCGGCGTGAAATCTCAGCCATGTTTCACCTCTCCCATCACGTCACCGCGAAAACCGAAAATTCGCTGCGCACCCGAGACCTGCACCAGCGTCACTTCCCGCTTCTGGCCGGGCTCGAAGCGCACGGCTGTGCCCGCCGGGATGTTCAGTCGGTAGCCCCTGGTGGCTTCCCGATCGAATTTCAGCGCCGGATTGACCTCGTAAAAGTGGTAGTGCGATCCGACCTGGATCGGCCTGTCGCCGTGGTTTTCGACAACCACGCTTTGAGTTTCTCGCCCGACGTTAAAGCTGATATTGCCCGGTTTGATCTGATATTCGCCTGGGATCATCACGCGCTCCTTAGACGATTGGATTGTGGACGGTGACGAGCTTGGAGCCGTCCGGGAAGGTGGCTTCCACCTGAATATCCGGGATCATCTCCGGGACGCCTTCCATTACCTGGTCGCGCCTCAGGACGTGGCGGCCCGCCTCCATCAACGAGGCGACGGTTTCGCCATCGCGCGCGCCTTCCATAATGAAGGCGCTGATCAGCGCGACCGATTCCGGGTAGTTGAGCTTTACCCCGCGCGCAAGGCGGCGTTCGGCAACCAGCGCGGCGGTAAACAGCAACAGCTTGTCTTTTTCTCTGGGGGTCAGTTCCATAACGTTTCTCTTATGTCTGCCAGATACGCGGCGAACAGGCGGGTTTGGTGGTGAGGAGCGGGCGAAGCGACTGCCAGATATCGCGCATCACCCGCAGGCAAATCAGGTTGTCGTGGGAGAGAAAACGCACCGACAGCAGGCCATCAGTGAGCGTTGCCCCGGCATAATTTTCCAGTGGCGCGAGCCGCTCGCGCACCGCGTCGAGGTGATCATCGACAGCCGGAAAGAACAGCAGCGTGCCGAGCCACGGATGTCCGGCGACGGGCGTGAGATCGCCGTCGCTAAGATGCTGGCGCTCAATCAGGCGGGGCTCGTCATCTACCCACACCTCAAGACGGCTCTCCAGCGTGCCGTGGCTGAAGGTTTCGTTTATCACCGGGCGGCCCAGGCAGTACAGCTCCCACGTCAGCAGCGTGCTGGAGGCCTTCAGGTGGAAGACGGAGCGCAGTGCGGCATTCGCACCGGGAAAAATAATGGTGTCCTGCGGCAGCCATTCCAGGATGGCGTCTTCATCGAGATAAAAGTGCTGGCTCAGACGGGCCTGCGGGCCGCTGCTGCGATAGAACTTGCTGGCGCCGGGCATGGTGATAAGCGCATGGCTTTTGGCGTTCAGTCGAACGGAAATGTCCAGCGTATCGCCGCCCACAATCCCGCCGGGCGGGTGAAGCAGATAAAGGTGGCAGGTTTCCCCTTCGGGGTAAAACGGACGCTGGACGGTAAGCGGCCCGACGTGATGAGCGGAGTACAGGAGAGTTTTCTCAGGGGTGTGACAAAACTGCAGGGCAAGCGATGCCTGCCAGCCTTTGTATGAATTATCAGTGACCTGAGCTGCTAACATGCTGCATCCATCTGCTCATCATCGGGGTCGTTTCAGTATGCCCTGGCGGAAATGAAGGCTGTCATATGAGTCGCTTATGGATGGCGGTTAAGACGAAACAAAAAAGCACGCCCGGGAGGCGTGCTGTCTGACAAACATCGCGATGCTGTTATTTCAGGTGCTCATGCAGCGCTGCGCCAGCCTGCTCCAGGGCAACCTTGACCGTAGGCTCTTCGCTCAGTGGATTGAGCAGGCCGTAATCGTGGATCATGCCGTTATAGCGCGTGACGGTCACCGGGACGCCAGCCGCATCCAGTTTACGCCCGAATGCCTCACCTTCATCCCGCAGAACGTCCAACTCTGCTGTCTGAATCAGTGTCTCCGGGAAGCCTTTCAACTGCGCGGCGCTGGCGCGAAGCGGAGAGGCAAGGATATTGTTGCGATCGGCTGCGTTGGTGGTGTAGTTGTCCCAGAACCATTTCATCATGTTTTTCGACAGGAAATAGCCGTTCTCGAACTGGTTATACGAGGCAGTATCAAAATTCGCATCGGTCACAGGCCAGAGCATGACGTTGTAGCGAATTTTTGGCCCATTAAATTGTTTTGCCTGCAGCGCCACGGAAGCCACCATATTGCCGCCCACGCTGTTACCGACCAGACCCAGACGGCTACCGTCCACGCCAATTTCCTGACCGTGCTCGGCTACCCATTTTGTCGCTTCATAGGCCTGATGAATGGCCACCGGGAAATGGGCCTCAGGTGATGGCGTGTAATCAACGTAAACCGCTGCGGCACCCGACGCACGAACGAGGTCGCGGATTAAACGCTCATGGGTTGGGAAATCACCCAGCACCCAGCCGCCGCCGTGGAAGAACATAAATGCCGGGAGCGTGCCGCTGGCGTTTTCAGGTTTCACTATTTTCAGTTTGATCGCCTGGCCATTAACCTGGATCGTTTTTTCAGAAACCTGAGCGGGCGGCAGTTTTGCGCCTTGCTGCGCGCCGATCAGTACCTGGCGGGCTTCCTGAGGGGTCATCTGTTCCATTGGTTTACCCTTGCCAGAATTCAAAACATTGAGAAATGCCTGTACGCCTGCGGTCGGGGTAGGGGTATTGGTGGTTTGAGCGGATGCCGCGGCTGACGCGAAGACGGAAGAAACCAGGATGGCGGTTAATGTTTTCATGACGATACCTCTTTAAACGTGTTTGATGGGATAAGATAACTAAGTAGTGCGCTACTTAATTGTTGGTATAATACTTGCGCGCAAGATACTTTTAGTCAAACGTTATTTATAATTTTTTTAGACAACAGATTCGGGGTTGATAGAAAAATGAAAGAAAACAAAACGCTAGATGATTTACTTTGCTTCTCGCTCTACTCGGTTACCAATGCGTTCGTTCGCCAGTATCGCCCCTTACTGCAGGAGATGGATCTGACCTATCCGCAATTCGTTGTGTTGATGGCGCTTTATGAGAAAGACAACATCCCACTTCGCGATCTCAGCGATAAGACGTTTTTTGATTCGGGCACATTGACCCCGCTTGTACAAAAGCTTGAGGCAAAAGGATTTCTCAACCGTATCGCGGTTGTGGGGGATGAAAGGATGAAAAATGTCGTTCTGACAGAAAAAGCTAACGCACTGAAAAAACAGGTGATGGCGCTGCCGGACCAGATTCGTTGCAGCATGCGGATGAATGATGATGAGCTTGAGATGCTAAAAAAACTCTCCCGAACTCTGCTGGACGATTTATAAGCGCCCTTCGGTGGGAGGAACCCACCGAAGTGACCTGTCGTTACCGATAATCCTCCGCATCCACATTATACCCGGACGGCTCCCAGCGGATCGCCAGCAGAGACGCCAGGCCGATAAACGGTGCCAGCGCTATCACCCAGAACACGGCGGTATCCAGCGAAGCAACCAGCAGCGGGAACAAGAATAGCGACAGCGTCGAGCTGCTGCGCATCAGCGTCTGGTTGAGACCCACGCCCACGCCGCGCAGCGAGGTCGGGTAGCTCAATGACGCAAACGTCATGGTATGCGCACCCGGGCCAAAGCCCTGACCGAACAGGAATAGTGCCAGCATCGAAACAGCAAGCACCCCTTCAGAGGCACCTTCCGGTCGGCCTATCAGCGCCAGCCCGAGCAGCGCCACAAGTTGGCAGGCATAGCCCGCGAGCGACATCCGCCACGCGCCGAAGCGTGGAACATAGCGCACCGCCAGTAATCCGCCAACAAACGCAAACAGCAGGTTCAGCACCAACGAGATCAAAATGGTGGTGAGCATCGACTGTACGAAGAAGCTTGAAATAATCACCGGCAGGCCAAAGGCCACGGCGTTATAGGCAAACGAGGAGACCACCGACAGCAGCGTGGCGAGGGTGGTACGCCGCAGATAAATGCCCCGGAACAGGTTGAGGTAGTTCGACCATTTTGCCTTGTTAACCACCGGCGCGGGCTGGTCAAGGGCATCCTGCGGCACGTGGGCGTTGATGTTGTACGACTGCCGCAAAATGGATGCCGCCTCTTTCAGGTTGCCTTGATTCGCCGCCCAGACCGGAGACTCGCTCATGTAACGGCTGCGAATGGCGATAATCACCAGCGCGGGCACCGCGCCAAAGCCAAGGATCAGGCGCCAGAGCCAGTCGCTGTGGCTTTCCGGCAGCACGGCGTAGAAGAAGAGCACCAACAGGTAGGAGATGCTGATGGCCGCATACCAGGTAGGGCACCACATCGCGACGCTGGAAGCTTTGTTTCCCGGACCTTTCAGTCTGGCGAACTCGCTGAGAAACGCCATCGCCACGGGAAGGTCGATCCCCACGCCGAGCCCCATCACAAAGCGCGCGCCCGCCAGCACATATTCGTTCGGAGCCAGCGCACAGGCGATAGCGGCGACGACGAAGAAGACCATATCGGCCATAAACACGCGGTAGCGCCCGATTTTATCCGTGAGATAGCCGCCGAGCAGTGCCCCGACGATGGCACCAAAGGTAATGGCCGATGCCACCATGCCGGTGCCAGCAGGGGTTAAATTGAATTCGCGGGTAATGTCCTTGATGCCAAAGGCCAGCGCGCCGAGATCGTAGGCGTCGAGGAAAATACCGCCCAGCGCGATACCGACCACGATACGGGCGTTGGCCCGGCCCTGAGAGCCGTCGTTAACCAGACGTGAAACGTCCGATGCGCTGCGCACCCACTTGATGTCGCCATCCGGGGTGCTTCCTGCCGTTGAAAGGGGAGTTGTATCTGTGATTTCTGCCATTTTTCTTTTTGTGTGGTTGTGTTGTGTCTCTAACAGTTACCACAGGCAGAAGGTGACCAAAATCACATTTGGTTATAAGGCATAACGAACGCTTTATTTAGTGTCTTTCTTCTTACGCTTGAGCTTCGTCCAGATCTTGGTTTCCTGACGACGCCACAGGCGCTGAATATTGTCGTGATGGCGCAGCAGGATCAGGCAGGAGAGCATCGACACCGGGAAGGTGAACTGGGGTTTAAACCACCAGACGTAGAACGGGGCAATCAGCGCGCTGACGATCGCACCCAGCGACGAGTAGCCGCTCAGAAGAATGGTGAGCAGCCAGGTCCCGGCCATTACGCCGGTGAGATCCCAGCCGATAGGTGCAATCGCACCGAAGGCCGTCGCAACGCCTTTTCCGCCTTTAAAACCAAAGAAAACGGGCCAGATATGGCCGACGCAGGCGGCGATGGCGATAAGACCGAGCCAGAACGGCGTGACGCCCAGCGCATACGCGCCCCAGACGGGTAGCATCCCTTTCAGAACATCAAAAATCAAAACCGCTACGGCTGCTCCCTTGCCGCCAATTCGTAGTACATTGGTCGCCCCCGGATTCCCGGAACCACTTTCGCGTGGGTCAGGCAACCCGGCGATGCGGCAGACCAGAATGGCGCTGGAGATTGAGCCGCAAAGGTAGGCGAGGATAATCATTCCAGGCGCGATTGCACTCATAACGCTGTTCCGTTTTGAAAATGTATCTGTATTCTCAGCATCTGTGGATAATACGCATAATTCGCCGGAAGTGGTATCCGGTTTAGCCAAAAAGCAGGCAGGTCGTGATGGATATTGTATTTATAGAGCAACTTTCGGTAATCACCACTATTGGTGTTTACGACTGGGAACAGACCATCGAGCAGAAATTGGTGTTCGATATCGAAATGGGCTGGGATAACCGCGCGTCAGCAAAAAGTGACGACGTGAAGGACTGTCTGAGCTATGCCGACATCAGTGACGCGGTCGTGGGGCACGTGGAAGGGCAGCGTTTTGCGCTGGTGGAACGCGTGGCGGAAGAGGTGGCGGAGCTACTGCTGACCAAATTTAACTCGCCATGGGTACGCATCAAGTTAAGCAAACCGGGGGCGGTAGCGCGCGCTGCCAACGTGGGCGTGATTATCGAGCGTGGCAATAATCTGAAAGCAAAGATTTAACGTCATAATCGCTAAACCATTTTAGGTTATACCGGTCATAAAGCTGTATCTTTCACGGTTGTCCATGTGGGACACCGTTTTTTTATATCTTTTTAGGGGTTTATAGATGAGCGATATGCACTCGCTGCTGGTGGCGGCAATACTGGGTGTGGTCGAAGGATTGACGGAGTTTTTGCCGGTTTCCAGTACGGGCCATATGATTATCGTCGGCCACCTGCTGGGCTTTGAGGGCGATACCGCAAAGACGTTCGAAGTGGTGATTCAGCTGGGTTCTATTCTGGCGGTTGTGGTGATGTTCTGGCGTCGTCTGTTTGGCCTGATCGGCATTCACTTTGGACGTTTGCCGCAGCGTGAAGGGGAAGGCAAGGGCCGTCTGACGCTGATTCACATTCTGCTCGGCATGGTCCCTGCGGTCGTGCTGGGGCTGGTATTCCACGACACCATCAAATCGCTGTTTAACCCGATTAACGTGATGTATGCGCTGGTGGTTGGCGGTTTCCTGCTGATTGCAGCAGAAGTGCTGAAACCTAAAACCCCGCGTGCGGAAGGTCTGGATGATATGACCTACCGTCAGGCGTTTATCATTGGTTGCTTCCAGTGTCTGGCGCTGTGGCCGGGCTTCTCGCGTTCAGGGGCGACCATTTCTGGTGGCATGCTGATGGGTGTGAGCCGTTATGCCGCGTCGGAATTTTCATTCCTGCTGGCGGTGCCGATGATGATGGGCGCCACCGTACTCGACGTCTATAAGAGCTATCACTTCCTGACGGCTGGCGACATTCCGATGTTCTCCGTGGGCTTCATCACCGCCTTCATCGTGGCGCTGATCGCCATCAAAACCTTCCTGCAGCTGATCAAGCGTATCTCGTTCATTCCGTTCGCGATCTACCGCTTTATCGTCGCGGCTGCGGTGTACGTGGTCTTCTTCTGATGACCAACGGCCCTCAGTCTTTTGGCTGAGGGCAACGCTTTTCCTTCCATGCCGCAACGGCTTCTGTCCTGCGTTTCGTCAACTCCTCCCGAATTTCCGGTCCTTTGAATCCTGCTTCAACAACATCTTTCGTGGGTACGGCTTTCGCCACGTCCCAGGCTTCACGCAGCAAACGGCCTTGTGGGTAATCGCATGCCTCAAACCCGGTGCGACCGCGCACGTCGGCTTCGCTGGTCAGGGCGATCTGCTCCACGCGCTGGGGTTTACGCCAGGCGTCGATATTATCGAACAGCTTAACGATGGTGGCCGGTTTCAGGATCGGGAAGGTATGGATGAGATCGTGGAACTCTGCAACCAGTTTTGCCAGGTCGCGGATCTCATTTGGCACGCGCAGCCGCTGGCAAATGCCTTCGACCAGCTTCACGCCTGCCGGACCGTGTCCGTGATGGCGCGGCCAGAACTCCTTCGGCGTTAACCCTTTGCCGAGATCGTGGCACAGAGTGGAAAAACGCACGTCCACGTCCGGGCTGAGCATAGCGGCCATGCTGAGCGTCATCAAGGTATGAATACCGGTATCAATTTCCGGATGCCATTTCGCCGGGGCGGGGACGCCAAACAGCACGTCGATTTCCGGGAAAAGCACTTTCAGCGCGCCACAGTCGCGCAGCACCTGGAAAAAGACCTGCGGGTTGCGGGTCGTGAGGGCGTTTTCCGTCTCTTTCCAGACGCGTTCTGGTGTCAGGTGTTCCAGTTCGCCCGCTTCGGTCATCGCGGTCATCAGCGCCATGGTTTCATCAGCGATACGGAAACTGAGATGCGCATAACGCGCGGCGAAACGCGCTACGCGCAGCACGCGGAGCGGATCTTCAGAAAAAGCCGGGGAAACGTGACGTAAAAGACGGTCGCGCAGATCGTCCTGACCGCCGTAGGCATCAATGATCTGGCCGTGCTCGTCCTGCGCAAGGGCGTTGATGGTGAGATCGCGGCGCAGCAGATCCTGCTCCAGCGTCACATCCGGGGCGGCGTAGCAGGTAAAACCGGTATAGCCAGAGCCGGATTTTCGTTCGGTACGCGCCAGGGCGTACTCTTCACGGCTTTTAGGATGAAGAAAAACGGGAAAATCGCGGCCTACCTGCTGGTAGCCCGCGTCGAGCATCTCTTCGGGGGTGGCACCCACCACCACCCAGTCTTTATCTTTGACCGGCAGACCTAACAACGCATCACGTACCGCACCACCGACCAGATAACTCTTCACACCAACGCTCCCGTTTTCTCTTTTCGCAAGATAATACGTAAGTGTGGCAGAGAAGACGAGTTAGTTCATCCAGCGGTCTTTGCGCTTACGGCTTGGGATCAGCATTGGCAGCACCAGACCCAGTACCAGACCGACGCCCAGCACGCCGCCGCCATACATGAACCACTGCATGATGATGGTGCGCTGTTTATCATCAAGCTGCAGGTTGGCGGCATTCACTTTCTTCTGCGCGACAATCAGCTCGTTTTTCAGCTTCAGGTTCTCTTCCTTCAAACCGTTGATCACACCATCGCTCTGGGCCACTTTCTGCTGCATTTCTGCCGTGCGCTGGTTCCAGGTGTTATCGATGTTGGTCAGCTTATCGGTCAGGGTTTTCACCTGGTTTTCCAGGTCCGGCACGCGGGTGCGCAGGCTTGGCACGTTGCTCAGCTCTTTCAGCGGGATCCAGGAGGTGCGACCGGAGCTGTCGCGTACCTGACCGTAGTTGGTGTCTGCATTGGTTTGTAACAGAACTACTTCCTCGCCGGCATTTACCGTGCCCACGAGGCGATAATTGTCCCCAGGGCCACTGCGTACCCAGGTGTTCAGTTCATCAGAAACGTAACGCTTCTCTTCAGCGTGGACCGCGGTTGCGGCGCTAAAAGCGAGTAAAGTAAGTCCAATCAGGCGTAATTTAAGCATATCAGTCGTTATTTTCATAAATAGTGGAACGATAGTAGTGGTATCAGTGTCTCTACGCAAAGGATTCGTCATCAATCGGAATCATCTGTGTCGTGATTTCCACCTCTTCAAACTTTTACGCCCGTCAAATTGCTCATTGCGTGGTAATTTGGCGCAAAATACTATGTACTGACAAACAAATGGCGAGGAAGTTCGCCTTCATCGACGCGTCTGTGACGCAGGCAAAAGTACAAGGCTATGGCACAAGAAATCGAATTAAAGTTTATCGTCGAAAAAGACAGCGTTGACGCACTTCGTCAGCATCTGCACACGCTTTCAGGCGAACACCATGAACCGGTACAACTGCTTAATATCTATTACGAAACGCCGGATAACTGGCTGCGTCGTCACGATATGGGCCTGCGCATCCGTGGCGCTAGCGGGCGCTACGAGATGACGATGAAAATTGCCGGTCGCGTGGTGGGCGGTTTGCACCAGCGCCCGGAATACAATATCGACATCAGTAAGCCAGAACTTGAGCTTGAACGTTTTCCGGCTGAGGTCTGGCCGGAAGGCAAACTCCCGGCAACCTTATCCGCAGAAGTACAGCCGCTGTTCAGCACCGATTTCTGGCGCGAGAAATGGCTGGTGACGGAAGGCAAAAGCCGCATTGAAATCGCCCTCGATCTGGGCGAGGTGAAGGCGGGGGAGTTCCAGGAACCGATTTGCGAACTGGAACTTGAACTGCTGGAAGGTGACGCCAACGACGTGCTGAAGCTGGCGCGCAAGCTGGTGAACCAGTCTGGACTGCGTCAGGGAAGCCTGAGCAAAGCCGCGCGCGGCTACCACCTGGCGGCGGGGAATGCGCCGCGCGTGCTGAAAGAGACGACCATTTTGCACGTTGCGCCGAAAGCCAGCGTAGAACAGGGTCTGGAAGCCGCGCTGGAGCTGGCGCTTTCCCAGTGGCAGTACCACGAAGAGCTGTGGGTGCGTAATGTGAAAAACGCGAAATCCCACGTGCTGGCGGCTATTGCCCTGGTGCGTCATACCCTTGCGTTGTTCGGCGGTATCGTTCCTCGCAAAGCAAGTGCTCACTTACGCGATCTGCTGACGCAAACCGAAGCGCTGATGCTCTCGGACGTATCCGCGCAAACGGCGATCTACAGCCCGCAAACCGCCACGGCAAAACTGGCGCTGACCGAGTTTCTGGTGACGCGAGGCTGGCGTACTTTCCTGGATGCAAAAGCGCAAACCAAAATCGCGGAAAACTTCAAACGTTTCGCGGATATTCATCTTTCCCGCCATGCCGCTGAACTGAAGACCACGTTTGCCTATCCGCTGGGCGATCAGTATGGCGATCAGCTTCCCCGCCTTTCGCGTAATATCGACAGCATGGTGCTGCTGTCCGGTGCCTATGACGGCGTGAAGGCGCAGGCCTGGCTGGAAAACTGGCAGGGGCTGAAACACGCCATTGAAACCCGCCAGCATATTGAGATTGAGCATTTCCGTAACGAGGCCATTTCGCAGGAGCCGTTCTGGCTGCACAGCGGAAAACGTTAACTCTGGCAAGGAACCCCAATAATGCCGCTTTCTTCGCAATTACAGCAGCAGTGGCAGACCGTTTGCGAACGTCTGCCCGAGTCATTACCGGCCTCATCGTTAAGCGAGCAGGCAAAGAGCGTGCTCGCCTTCAGTGATTTTGTGCAGGAAAGTATCGCCGCCAACCCGGACTGGCTGGCAGAGCTTGAGAACGCACCGCCACAGGCGGACGAGTGGCGGCATTATGCTGGCTGGCTGCAAACCACACTCGAAGACGTAGCGGATGAAGCGACGCTGATGCGCGTGCTGCGCCAGTTCCGACGTCGGGTCATGGTGCGTATCGCCTGGGCGCAGTCGCTGGGGCTGGTAAGCGAAGAGAGCACCTTGCAGCAGCTAAGCGAGCTGGCGCAAACGCTGATTGTCGCCGCGCGCGACTGGCTCTACGCCGCCTGCTGTAAAGAGTGGGGTACGCCATGTAGCGAGGAAGGGGTTCCTCAGCCGCTGTTGATTTTGGGAATGGGCAAGCTCGGCGGCTGCGAGCTGAACTTCTCCTCCGACATCGACCTGATTTTTGCCTGGCCCGAGAATGGCTCCACGCGCGGCGGCCGTCGCGAACTGGACAACGCCCAGTTCTTTACCCGTCTCGGCCAGCGTCTGATTAAGGCGCTGGACCAGCCCACGCAGGACGGTTTTGTCTACCGCGTGGACATGCGTCTGCGTCCGTTTGGCGACAGCGGCCCGCTGGTGCTGAGCTTTGCCGCGCTGGAAGATTACTACCAGGAGCAGGGGCGCGACTGGGAGCGCTACGCGATGGTCAAAGCGCGGATCATGGGCGACAGCGACGACGCTTACGCCAACGAGCTGCGCGCCATGCTGCGCCCGTTCGTGTTCCGTCGCTATATCGACTTCAGCGTGATCCAGTCCCTGCGTAATATGAAAGGGATGATCGCCCGTGAGGTGCGCCGTCGCGGTCTGAAGGACAACATCAAGCTCGGCGCGGGTGGCATTCGCGAAATTGAATTTATCGTGCAGGTCTTCCAGCTTATTCGCGGCGGGCGCGAGCCATCGCTCCAGTCCCGCTCGCTGTTGCCGACGCTGAGCGCCATCGAGCAGCTGCACCTGCTGCCAGAAGGCGACGCGCAAACCCTGCGCGAGGCCTATCTGTTCCTGCGCCGTCTGGAAAATCTGCTGCAAAGCATCAACGACGAACAGACCCAGACTCTGCCGGGCGACGACCTGAACCGGGCGCGTCTGGCCTGGGGCATGCGCGTGGAAGACTGGTCAACGCTGACCGAACGGCTGGATGCCCATATGGCAGGCGTGCGCCGCATCTTTAACGACCTGATTGGTGATGACGAAAGTGAGTCGCAGGACGATGCGCTTTCCGAGCACTGGCGCGAGCTGTGGCAGGACGCGCTTCAGGAAGATGACACGACCCCCGTGCTGGCGCACCTGAGTGACGATGCCCGTCACCGCGTGGTGGCGCTAATCGCGGATTTCCGTCTCGAACTGAACAAACGCGCCATTGGCCCGCGCGGTCGTCAGGTGCTGGATCACCTGATGCCGCACCTGCTGAGCGAGGTCTGCTCGCGGGCGGACGCGCCGGTGCCGCTGTCGCGCATGATGCCGCTGCTGAGCGGGATTATCACGCGTACCACCTATCTGGAGCTCCTGAGCGAGTTTCCGGGGGCGCTCAAGCATCTGATTTCCCTCTGTGCCGCGTCGCCGATGGTGGCGAACAAGCTGGCACGTTACCCGCTGCTGCTGGATGAGCTGCTCGACCCTAACACGCTGTATCAGCCCACGGCGACGGATGCCTACCGCGACGAGCTGCGACAGTATCTGCTGCGCGTGCCGGAAGAAGATGAAGAGCAACAGCTTGAGGCGCTGCGCCAGTTTAAGCAGGCGCAGATGCTGCGCGTGGCGGCGGCGGATATCGCCGGAACGCTGCCGGTGATGAAAGTGAGCGATCACTTAACCTGGCTTGCGGAAGCGATTATCGACGCGGTGGTGCATCAGGCGTGGGTGCAGATGGTGGCGCGCTACGGCCAGCCGAAACACCTGGCCGACCGTGAGGGGCGCGGCTTCGCGGTGGTGGGCTACGGCAAGCTTGGCGGCTGGGAGCTGGGATACAGTTCTGATCTCGATCTTATTTTCCTGCACGATTGCCCGGTTGACGTGATGACCGACGGCGAGCGTGAAATTGACGGGCGCCAGTTCTACCTGCGTCTGGCGCAGCGCATCATGCACCTGTTCAGCACCCGCACCTCGTCGGGCATTTTGTATGAAGTGGATGCCCGTCTGCGCCCGTCCGGCGCGGCGGGCATGCTGGTCACCTCGACGGAGTCCTTCGCCGATTACCAGAAGAGTGAAGCCTGGACGTGGGAGCATCAGGCGCTGGTGCGTGCACGCGTGGTGTATGGCGATCCGCAGCTGAAAACGCAGTTTGACGTCATCCGCAAGGAGGTCATGACCACCCCGCGTGACGGCAGTACGTTGCAGACCGAAGTGCGCGAAATGCGCGAGAAAATGCGTGCGCACTTAGGCAATAAGCATCGCGATCGCTTTGATATTAAAGCCGATGAGGGCGGGATTACCGATATTGAGTTTATTACCCAGTATCTGGTGCTGCTGCACGCGCACGACAAGCCGAAGCTGACGCGCTGGTCGGATAACGTGCGCATTCTGGAACTATTGGCGCAAAACGACATTATGGACGAGCAGGAGGCGCAGGCCTTAACCCGCGCCTACACCACGCTGCGCGACGAGCTGCATCACCTGGCCTTGCAGGAGCAGCCGGGGCACGTGGCGCTGGACTGTTTCATCGCTGAACGCGCTCAGGTAACGGCCAGCTGGCAGAAGTGGCTGGTGGAACCGTGCGTAACAAATCAAGTGTGATATTATCGCGCGCAAATTGTGAATCTTTCTGGAGTCAGGAATGAAAGTAACACTGCCAGAGTTTGAACGTGCTGGGGTAATGGTTGTTGGGGATGTGATGCTGGATCGCTACTGGTACGGCCCGACCAGCCGCATCTCTCCGGAAGCACCGGTACCGGTGGTTAAGGTCGACACCATTGAAGAGCGTCCCGGCGGCGCGGCAAACGTGGCGATGAACATTGCCTCTTTGGGCGCGCATTCGCGTCTGGTGGGCCTGACCGGCATCGACGATGCGGCGCGCGCGCTGAGCAAGTCGCTGGCGGACGTGAACGTGAAGTGCGATTTCGTTTCTGTTCCGACCCACCCGACCATCACCAAGCTGCGCGTGCTGTCACGCAACCAGCAACTGATCCGCCTCGACTTTGAAGAGGGTTTTGAGGGCGTCGATCCTGAGCCGCTGCACGAGCGTATCAACCAGGCGCTGGACAATATTGGCGCGCTGGTGCTGTCCGACTATGCGAAAGGTGCGCTGGCAAGCGTACAGACGATGATTAAGCTGGCGCGTAAAGCCAACGTGCCGGTGCTGATCGACCCGAAAGGAACCGATTTTGAGCGTTATCGCGGCGCGACGCTGCTGACGCCAAACCTCTCCGAGTTTGAGGCGGTGGCGGGCAAGTGCAAAACCGAGGAAGAGCTGGTTGAGCGCGGCATGAAGATCATTGCAGATTTCGAGCTGTCCGCGCTGCTGGTGACCCGCTCCGAGCAGGGAATGACGCTGCTGCAGCCGGGCAAAGCGCCGCTGCATATGCCAACCCAGGCACAAGAAGTGTACGACGTAACCGGTGCCGGTGATACGGTGATTGGTGTCCTGGCGGCGACGCTGGCGGCGGGTAATTCCCTCGAAGAAGCGTGCTACTTTGCGAACGCGGCGGCGGGCGTGGTGGTCGGTAAGCTCGGGACGTCTACCGTTTCGCCTATCGAGCTGGAAAACGCCGTGCGCGGTCGTGCCGATACCGGTTTTGGCGTCATGAGTGAAGATGAGCTGAAGGTGGCCGTTGCCGCGGCGCGTAAGCGTGGTGAAAAAGTGGTGATGACCAACGGCGTGTTCGACATCCTGCACGCGGGCCACGTTTCGTATCTGGCGAATGCACGCAAGCTGGGCGATCGCCTGATTGTGGCGGTCAACAGCGATGCGTCGACGAAACGCCTGAAGGGTGAAACGCGTCCGGTGAACCCGCTGGAGCAGCGTATGATCGTGCTCGGCGCGCTGGAAGCCGTGGACTGGGTGGTGTCGTTTGAAGAAGACACGCCGCAGCGCCTGATTGCAGGTATTCTGCCAGATCTGCTGGTGAAAGGCGGGGATTACAAACCTGAGCAAATCGCGGGGAGCGAAGAGGTCTGGGCCAACGGCGGTGAAGTGATGGTGCTCAACTTTGAGGATGGGTGTTCAACCACCAACATCATTAAGAAGATCCAGAAAGACAGTCAGTAAAAAAACGGGCCATTTGGCCCGTTTTTTTTCACCCTCTCCCACAGGGAGAGGGCTGGGGTGAGGGCATCAGGCCGCACTTACTCCTGGTCATCCACCGGTGGAATCGCCGGTGCCGGCTTCACTTCTTCCGGGGTATTGCGGTTTTCCAGCTCGGTCAAACGCTGTTCCAGCAGCGCCAGCTTTTCGCGGGTGCGCAGCAGAACCTGCGTCTGCACGTCGAATTCTTCGCGGCTCACTAAATCAAGGCGAACTAACTGCGCCTGCAGCGTCTGGCGGATTTTCTTCTCAACGTCATCACCAAATTCACGAATGCCTTTTGGCATGGACTCGTGAACCTGACGCGCAATTTGCTCAATTTTCTTCGGGTCAATCATAGTGGCTTCCCTTGATAAAACGGTGTTGATGAACATTGTAGCGCGTCATGCTCCAGGATAAAGCAGATTTGTTTGAAGCTTATGCATTGCCCAGGTTAATCAATAGCGTTATAGTTATCTCGCTTATTCTCAGGGCGGGGCGAAATTCCCCACCGGCGGTAAATCAGCTTAACGCTGAAAGCCCGCGAGCGCTTTGGGTGAATACTCAAAGGTCAGCAGATCCGGTGTAATTCCGGGGCCGACGGTTAGAGTCCGGATGGGAGAGAGTAACGATCCAGTCGGGCATGGGCCCGCTCACGTTATCTTTTTGCCGCTTATACGGCGCTCCTAAGACTGCCCTGATTCTGGTAACCATAATGTTAATGAGGTTTTTTTACCATGAATCAGACGCTACTTTCCTCTTTTGGCACTTCAACTCAACGTGTTGAACATGCACTGGATGCACTGCGCGAAGGCCGCGGTGTGATGGTGCTTGACGATGAAAACCGTGAAAACGAAGGCGACATGATTTTCGCCGCCGAAAACATGACCGTTGAACAGATGGCGCTGACCATCCGTCATGGCAGCGGCATCGTATGCCTGTGTATTACCGAAGATCGTCGTAAGCAGCTCGAGCTGCCGATGATGGTCGAAAACAACACCAGCGCCTTTGGTACCGGTTTTACCGTGACCATTGAAGCGGCGCATGGCGTGACCACCGGTGTGTCTGCGGCTGACCGTCTGACCACCGTACGTGCAGCGATTGCAGACGGTGCGAAGCCATCCGATCTGCATCGTCCAGGCCACGTCTTCCCACTGCGTGCGCAGGCGGGCGGCGTTTTGACCCGCGGCGGTCACACCGAAGCGACTATCGACCTGGTGACGCTGGCAGGCTTCAAACCTGCGGGTGTGCTGTGTGAACTGACCAACGATGATGGCACCATGGCGCGCGCGCCGGAGTGCATCACCTTTGCGCGTCTGCACAATATGCCGGTGGTGACGATTGAAGATCTGGTCGAGTATCGTCAGGCGCACGAGCGCAAAGCCAGCTGAGATTGCTGATGTGAAAAAGCCGGGGAAACCCGGCTTTTTTGTTTCTGGCTGGTGTGGCTACTGGTAGTTAACTTTTACAATAATGTCTTTGCTGAATGGCCCGACAGCAACGGCTTCCCCGGGTTTGCGAGTGAGTTCAGCCGTGTAGTCGTGCGTGAGGGTGCTCTCCGTATCATCTGGGTGATAGGTTGCAAAAGGAAGATACTGGTTGTAGGTCACATCGCCGTTGGTTTTATCAATGAGGCGCATGAGTAAACCATTTCCCATGTCCAGATGCGTATCATCATAGAGTGTATCGGTAGTATAAAAGCTGGTCGTTACGTCAAATTGTTCTGAGCAGCCTGCAGTCGCATCCCGGATTGTCGATATGCTAAACGGTGAAGTGAGCGCTCTGGTGCTAACCGCGCTCTCCGTAAACTGCCCAAAGTCCACGATCTGGTTTTCAGGGTAGATTCGAATATCCACACCGCAGTCCAGGAAATGAATATTTGAGAGGCCGGCGATATCGTAATGCAGGTTTTTGGCGTTCGAAAGCGTGTTGATCCCACCAGAACCGTCAAACGCTAGCACGGTGACAGAGGGAAACGTATAGTCAAACTGCTCTTTTGGTATCGCTTTTAGCTTGACGTAAAGACGAAAGCGCACGGTAAACGTGATGTTTTTCTGAATTGTAACGCCATTGCAGGCGGCTTCTTGATAGTTGCCCCACTTATCATCCTGCTTATCAAGGCAGGCTCCCGTATCAATTTTGATATCGGGTATGTCATAGTCAACACCATTATAGGTTACGCCAAATGCCAGATAAGGATTGTTGGTCATCAGGCTATCGGTGTTATGAAAACTGTCCAGGATATAGGCATAAACATTTTCACTCCAGGGATCCTGCGAGACAGGTTTTGTACTGTCGCGGGTGGCATGATCGCAATATACCGTCACCAGCAAATCGCCGCTCTCCCAGATCTTTTGTCCGGTAGGGGCGTTTGCAGGTACCGTGAACGTCGGGAGCGTCGTTGTGACCAGACTTTGGCCGCCCTTTGAATCTTTGTAGCAGTCCATTGCCCATGCGGAGGATGAGAAAAAACATAAAAGGGCAATCGCCGCGAGGTATATTTTTTTCATCATTATCCCTTATTCACCGGTTTGCTCTGGCAGGTACTCTGCACCGCGTTACAGCTCACCTTAAACATTTCCAGGCCACCATAATCGCCGATATAGCCAATTTGGAAATCAGCGGGCAGATTAGCCAGTGGTTGGCTGGCCTGACCGAACGGCTCTATCATGACGCTCTCCGCACCCGGCAATAAGGTTTTCCCGTTCAGGCCGATATAGCCGACGGTGATGTAATACGGGCTGCTGTTTTTGAACTGCAGGGTGCCGGAGACGCGGGATATGACCACCTTATCCAGTGGCACAAACTGCCCCTCTTTCAGCTCAATGGCTTTTGGTCGCCAGAACAACTTTAGGCGACTTTGCATGGCGATTTGCATCACGTTCTTCTGCTCGGCTTTGGGAGGTATTTCCCGCATGTTGTAATAAAACAGCGACTCACGATCGGCCGGAAGCTGGCTGAGTTTTTGCTGTGCCATCAGGCGCACCTGCGCCTGTTCGTCAGGCTCAATACGCAACAGGGGCGGAATAGGGGAGATAAACTCGCGTGTTTTCTTTCCCGCTTTATCCTCTATCCACGACTGAGCCAGATAGGGGGCGGTTTTACTCTGGTTCGTCAACCTGACCGATACGCTTTTCGCGGAGGCGTTGAAAATGATGCGGGTTCTGTCGGGGGATACGGTGGCGTATGCAGAACTGCACGCGCCCAGAAGACAGAAAAGTCCTTTTGAAATTAACGGTATGTTCATTGTTTCATCCTGAATTAATGCACTGTTTTACAAGGTAATAAGATGGCCTCGCCGCTGAGGTTACTTTGATTTGGTGGCGTGATTTCGCATGTTTTATCAGACCAGTTCAGGCGTAAGAGACTGTCTTCCTGAATTCCACTGAGATACACGAACCCCTCTTCCGCGACCAGCCCGACTTCTTTGCCCGAGGCGCTGTCGATGACGCTGACACCCAAAGGCGGATTCTGTCCGTTTTCCTGACGAATGATGCCGACAATTTGGTAGCCGCTGGTGGCGTTGAGCTTGCTATAGCCTATGGCGCCTTCTGTCAGCGTGGTTCGAATGACGGAGTTTTCTATATCCACACCATCTGGCAATGTATTGCTGTTTATACGCACCGTTGAAGTGGTGTAGCTGGTGAGAGAGGGCACAACGGCAATACCAAATGCGTTAGTGCGCGTGCGCGTACTGTTGACCTCAATCCCTGAAACGCCATCAGCATCAATCATCATCCGGGCATTATCTGCCGGGCTGTAATCATGCAGGGCGACACCATGTCGCGTAGCCGTGATCGAACCATTCCAGCCAGCGCTGATTGAACGATAGTGATTAGGTTGAACGCTCCCTGACAGGTTGAGACGTCCGTAAGGAGAATAGTGCTGATATCCGCCACGTAATGACGGTTCGCCTTCGCGTAAATCCTCTTCTGTCGTAGAGGCAGAGAGATTCCACGTATTGTTGCGATCGGATGAATCATAATAGGAAGCCATATGGGACGCACTGTCGCCACCTGAGCGCTGATAGCTGTACATAATGCTACGGCTCTGCTCCAGCGGGAGGGTGAAGGAAAAATAGATCTGATTTTCGTCACTGTCATCCCAGCGCACGCGGCTCAGCGCCAGCGAAGCGGATAGCCCTCTGAAATCGCCAATATCAAAATTGCGGCTCAGCGAAAAGGAGTAGTTCGTATTACTGCTGTTATCCCAGTAAGTATTACGAGTGACGTTGAGATAAGTATTTAATGCCAGAGAGTCAAGGTACTGGTTGAAGGAGATGACATAACTCTCTTTTTCGTTTGTCGTTGAGGTATCACCGTCGCGGGAGGCAAGATACTCGCTCATTGAGACATATTCTTTATCCGAGAATCGATAACCGGCAAAGGTAATCTGGCTACCGGTTGCTTCGAAGCGCTTAGCGTAGTTTACGCGGTAGCTGAAACCTCGCTGTTTATCATTGTTTTCCTGATGCAACGTAGCCTCGGCGCCAGTCACATCAAAGGATAACGAACCGAGCTCATCCAGGTTGAAGCCGATACCGGTAGTCATAGCCTGATAGTCATCTGCCGTCAGCATGGTGCCACCATACAGTGACACATTGCTCAGCCAGCCCCAGGAGAGTTCACCTGTCCAGAAAAGGGGGTTATTGATGTCGTTATGTCCCGTTGCGGTGGGTTTACCGACGGAGGTTTTATAACGCACCTGGCCTTTTCGGGTCAGGAAGGGGATGGAGGAAGAACCGACCTGGAAGGTAGTTTTGCGCCCATCTTCCTCTTCAACTGTCACGTCCAACTGCCCCTGGTAGGTTTCCCCCAGGTCGGAAATCGTGAAAGGACCCGGCGCGACGGTTGTTTGATAAAGGACGCGGCCAGACTGGGTGACGGTCACTTTGGCATTGGTCTGCGCAATACCGGTAATTTGCGGTGCATAGCCTTGTAAATCGGGTGGCAGCATGCTTTCGTCACTTTCCAACGACGCACCGGTAAAGTGGAAGGTATCAAATATATCTGAGCTTAAATCATATTGCCCGAGCGTCATTTTTGATGACAGCGAAGGAATAGGACGGTACAGATAAGTCCGTGCCAGACTGCTATCGCTGCCGGTCGACTCACCCTTACGGAAGTTTTGATTGTATTGATAATCTGAACGCAGACGCCATGCGCCGAGGTTAAACCCAAGCGTGCCGTAAGCGCTAACATTCTGGCTGTCGTCGCCCCCGTGCGGATCGTACTGGCTGGCATAGAGATTATAATCGAGTAACACGCCCGCAATGCCATCATCCCAGAATTCAGGCGGCGTCCAGTTTTGCGCCTGATACGTCATCCATGCCTGAGGAACGGTGACGGACAGCACCATCGTGCCCTTATTGAGTGAAAAAACCAGTTCTGGAACACCCGAAAGATCAAGGCAACGTCCGCCCTGAGAAAAATGGCGTGTTGAAATAAAGTCCGCGCTCAATCCGAAAGCGGATAATTGCTCTGCGTTGAGACAAATTTGCGAGCCACTGTCGTTATCCGTTGCGATCCATTCCATTGTCGCGGGTTGCGGTAACGTGTTTTTATTGACCTGAATGCGAACGAGATAGTTACCCGGCACGATGTGGCCTTTTTTCTCAAACTGGGAAATATCAATATTGCTTCGATCTTCAACGTCAATCATATCCGTGTTGAATTCAACTGCGGATACCGGCAATACGAATAATGCTGAGTAAAACGTGGCGCTCAGCGAATGCTTTATGAAAGCAGTGAGGCGAGAAAGTTGATGCGCTGAGTGTTTTAGCATAAATCCGTTTCGCTTTTAAAAGGAATACACAAAAGCCGATGAGTCCTTCATCGGCTACGTTTTCAGTGGCTATTTTGATTACTTGTAGGCAAGAATATAGTTCGCCTGAGCCTGCACGTTACCTGGTGTAGCGGTGCTGCCAGATACCGGTTCCATGCGGGCTTTAAAGTTCAGCTCCTGATAGGCGTTAGTGGTCGGGAAGGACACTTCAATCGGCGTGCCCAGCGTGACTTTATTGCTGCCGCTATCCAGTAAGCGAATGCCTACACCTGTTGCACCGCCGATGTTTCCATCCAGCGTGTTTTTCATCAGGCTGGTGTCGGTTGCATCGGTGCTTGCGGAAGTAAAGGTCACTTTTACTTTGTCGATGGTGGTGGTGGTTTGCCCAGTTGTCGTTGAGAGAATGCAGTCCTGCAGGTGGATATTGACGTCAACCGGCAGCGAGTTTTTACCGCTATTCAGCACGCTATCCGCGACTTCGCCTAATTCAATGGTCTGATTTTCATCTCCCGGGGTGATAGAGCAAGGCGCACTGATCACTTCGCCAGTGAACGTGATCTTCCCTGAGCCCTGGTTATCTGCTGCTACAGCAGTAAATGACAGGCCAGAAAGCAGTGCAGTTGTCGCAACGGCCAGGATAGTCTTGTTAAACATGAAGATATAATCCTTTATCTAAGATTGGAAATCGCAATACGGTTCATGAATTAATATTGCAACACGTTTATTGCATTAAAACGGGTGAAATATATCAGTCACAATATGAGTGATCTCGTGAGTATTTATTAATTAGGGGGTTAGATTTTATTAATATATTTTTTGGGGTTATAGGTGACATAGGTGCTGTGAATAAAAAGCCAGGGCGCTTGGTTTAAAGAGTGACTAACATCAACCTTTTGACGTTCATGTAATACACTAAACGCTAATTATTTTACGGGAAATAGTTATAAATAATATTTCTTGAGTGAATTCTATAGCAGCGAGAAAGTATGGTGCCGGACTTAATATCATTGATAATGATGGTTGGCACTTGCTGACATTTCAAAAAATTGCGCTCCCGCAAAAAAGGGAGCGCAACCGCTCAGCCTATACCTGCCGATTGTAACAAGACCAGGCTAAACCCCATCACCGACATGCCGCACAACACGCCATAACTCGGGTTGTTGTTCGGGTCTATCTCTTTTGCCAGCGGCATCAGTTCATCTACTGAAAGTGCGACCATAATCCCGGCCACCGCGGCCATAATGGCTGCCATCACCACAGGTGAAACCAGACTGCCAAGAATCAGCCATGCCAGTACGCCACCAAGAATCTCGGCGATACCTGAAATACCGGCCCAGAAAACGGCAGTACGTTTTGAGCCGGTGGCTGCATACACCGGTCCCGCAACGGCAAGTCCTTCAGGAATATTGTGTAAGGCGACCGCCAGCGCGATGCCAAAGCCCATTTCCAGATTGCTGCTGGCCGTCACATAGGTGGCGACGCCCTCCGGGAAGTTATGCAGGCTGATGCCCAGCGTCAACAGTATCGCCGTGCGCTTGATATTACGCGGCGAGGGGGTGACATTTTCCTGCATTAAATCTTGCGGATGCGCGTGCGGAAGCATGCGATCGAGAGCGAAATACCCGAGCAGACCAAAGACAAACATGCCGTAGCCCAGAAGTGGGGACATGCCCTCTGTGCCAAGGGCAGCGGGCAGCATCTCCATCAGGGAGATAAGCAGCATAATGCCGGCAGCAAAACCGAGTGAAAAAGCCAGCACACGGTTAGAGGGTTTCTGGCCGAGTACGCCCAGGATCGCGCCAATGAAGGTGGCTGCACCCGCCAGGACGGTCAACATCAGAGGTACTGACATTCATCTCTCCTTTATCTGTCCCTTATATTCAAATTTCCTGAAGATGTTCTTCATGCTTATCAGCGTTCATCTTTACCGGATTGCGCGTAATGTAGCCCAATCAAATTGACACCGTCTGTAAGGATATCATCATGTCTTCTTCTCGTATGCCAGCACTGTTTTTAGGCCACGGTAGCCCAATGAACGTCCTGGAGGATAACGTCTATACCCGAGCCTGGCGTCAGCTGGGTGAGACGTTGCCGCGCCCGAAAGCCATTGTCGTGGTATCTGCGCACTGGTTTACGCGAGGTACCGGCGTTACGGCGATGGAAGCACCGAAAACCATTCATGATTTCGGCGGTTTCCCGCAGGCGCTGTATGACACGCATTACCCCGCTCCTGGCTCACCAGCGCTGGCTCAGCAGTTGGTGGAGCTGCTGGCGCCTGTTCCGGTTGCACTGGATAAAGAAGCCTGGGGTTTTGACCACGGCTCCTGGGGCGTGCTGATTAAGATGTACCCGGATGCCGATATCCCAATGGTGCAGTTGAGCATCGACAGCACCAAACCCGCCGCCTGGCATCTGGAAATGGGCCGCAAGCTGGCAACCCTGCGTGATGAAGGCATCATGCTGGTGGCGAGTGGTAACGTGGTGCATAACCTGCGTACGGCGCGCTGGCACGGTGAGAACACGCCGTACCCGTGGGCGACCTCGTTTAACGACTACGTCAAAGCAAACCTGATGTGGCAAGGCCCGAGTGAGGCGCATCCGCTGGTGAACTATCTGGATCACGACGGCGGTTCGCTCTCTAACCCGACCCCGGAGCACTTCCTGCCGCTGCTGTATGTGCTTGGCGCGTGGGATGGTCAGGAACCGGTGACGATCCCGGTCGACGGTATTGAGATGGGGAGCTTAAGTATGCTATCGGTGCAGATTGGGTAAAAACATGCCGGGTGGCGGCTTCGCCTTACCCGGCCTACATGTCGCGCGTAGGCCCGGTAAGCGTAGCGCCACCGGGCAAATCTTACTCAATAAAAATATGCGGATAAAAGCGTGACAGATCCTGAGTGATCAGCGCGCGATCTTCGCGAATGCCAATCCCGGCAGGCTGATCGTTGATGAGCCAACTGCCAATCAGGGTATAGCTGTCGCCAAACCTCGGCAGTTGATAGAACTCCTGGACGATCATCCCTTCTTCGCCGTAAGGTCCTTCAACCGCTTCCAGCGTTTTGCCGTTTTCGATGATGGAGACGTTTGCGCCTTCGCGGGAGAAGATCGGCTTCACGACGTATTTTTCCATTTGCGGGTGATCGTCTTCCGCAAAGTACGCCGCCAGCAGGTTAGGGTGGTTCGGGAACATCTCCCACAGCATCGGCAGCAGGGCTTTATTCGAAATAATGCTCTTCCACGCTGGCTCCAGCCAGCGCACGCCAGCGTCTTCCAGCTTGGTGGAGAACATCTCGCGCAGCATGTATTCCCAAGGATAGAGTTTGAACAGGTTACTGATCACCTGATCCTGCATATCCGTAAACTGACCTTTTTCACCCAGACCAATATCCTCGATATAGAGGAACTCGGTGGCGACGTCCGCTTCGGCGGCGCAGTCCTGTAAGTATTGAACCGTACCGCGGTCTTCTTCCGTGTCGCGGCAGCAGGCGAGGTGCAGCAGATTGAAGCCGTGCTGTTCGCGCAGTTCGGCGAAACGCTCAATCAGCTTTTCCTGCAGGCTGTTGAACTGGTCGCTCCCTTCCGGCAGGTTTCCAGCATTGATTTGATCTTCCAGCCAAATCCACTGGAAGAACGCCGCTTCATACAGGGAGGTTGGCGTATCGGCGTTATTTTCCAGGAGCTTAGGTTCACCCACGCCATCCCAGGCGAGATCGAGGCGAGAGTAAAGTGAAGGTTGGTTCGTTTTCCAGGACTGGCGTACAAAGCTCCAGGTGTGCTTCGGAATGCGGAATTTGGTCATCAGCTCATCGCTGTCGATAACCTTTTCCACGACCTTCAGGCACATCTGGTGCAGCTCAGCGGTGACCTCTTCCAGCTTTTCAACCTGGGCCAGCGTGAGCTTGTAGTAAGCATCCTCACACCAGTACGGCTCGCCGTACATGGTGTGGAAGTTAAAACCATATTCAGTGGCTTTTTCGCGCCAGTCCGGGCGCTCGACAATACTGACTCGTTCCATAATCAGCCGCCCATTGAGCGAGTCGAAGACCCGGTCGCGCTGCGCTGCATGGTGGTTTGTTTCGCCACAGATTCACCAAAGCCACCGCGGGTGATGGTGCTGGTGGTTGCTGGCTTAGGCGCCATCGCCGTTTTAGGCACGGTCGTGGTACGGCCAGGCGTTGCTGCACCGTAGTTTTTACCGGTGGCGTCGGTGTATTTACCGTATGCCGGGCTGTTTGGGTTTTTAGAGCTAAACAGCGGCTGCTGCTGGTAGCCCGCGCCGCCGCTCATCATGCGGCCCATCATGTAGCCCGCCATCAGCGGCATCCAGAAGCTGCCGCTGGACTGCGCCTGCGCCTGGTTTTCCGGTGCCATACTTGCCTGAGCAGGCGCCTGCTGGCACTGGCCTTCGCCGAATTCCGCCACGCAGTCTTCGCGCGAAGCATATTTCGGTGCGGTACGTTCCGCTTCTTTCAGCGCGCTGTTATAAGCCGTCGTACATTCCGCGGCTTTACCGGTTGCGGCCGAGCAGTCGTCTGCGTTTTGATACATCGAGACCGTTTCGTCGCTTTGCTCACAGCCTGCCAGCATAAAGACGGCGGTGACCGCCAGTGCAACAGGGGTGAGGTGACGTGCGTTCCAGCTTTTGCGGAACGACGCGTGATTCATCGTTTTTGTCCGTTTCATGTTTGTCTTCCAGGACCCAGTGGTAATAACGCTCAGGATAGAGGATGAGTGGTTGAAAATGAAGCGAAGAGGGGCGGAATGAGGGGGATCTTTACGTTGGCTTACGTTCGAGTGTGATTCAGATGCTCCCTCTCCCTGTGGGAGAGGGCCGGGGAGAGGGCATCAGGCCGCAGTGGGCCTGATGACACTCTTAGTTACGGAACGGATTGCTGCCGGTGTTGGTACGTGCTGCCGTTGGCTGTGCAGCAGGGGTATTGCTATCACCGTTGAAGTTATCCACCGCGGCAACCTGCTGCGGGTTCTCCGGTGCAACGCTTTCCGGTGAGGTCGACACTGGTTTGCCCAGCGTGCTGTTCAGCATCTGCAGATCCTGTTCGTTCAGCGTACCCAGCGCCTGCTTGATGTTCAGCTGGTTAATCAGGTACTGGTAACGTGCGCTGGAGAGCTGCTGTTTCGCGTTGTACAGCGTGGTGGTCGCGTCGAGTACGTCAACGATGGTACGCGTACCGACCGAGTAGCCCGCTTCCATTGCATCCAGGGAGCTTTGTGCAGACACAACGGCTTGTTTGTATGCGTTGATGCTGCTGATAGAGGCGTTCACGTTGTTGAAGGAAGAACGCACGGTCTGCACCACGTTACGGTGCGCGCTTTCCAGCTGCTCGCTTGCGCCAACAAAGTTGTACTGCGCCTGTTTCACCTGGGAGTTCACCATGCCGCCCTGGTACAGCGGCAGGGAGAAGCTCAGACCCACTTTGTTCTGACCCTGGTTGCTGTCGTCGTACTGGGCTGAGTTGGTTTTAGAACCGCTGTAGGTCGTATCAGAGACACCGGTAGAGGCGCTCAGGCTCAGGGTTGGCAGATGGCCATCCTGCGCCTGGCGAATCTGCTCGCGGGCCAGATCCTGGCTCAGACGCGCCTGCAATAACGCCAGGTTACGGTTTTCCGCTTCTTTCAGCAGGGCATTAACGGCCTGCGGCTTATCGGTTTTGAAGCTGTCCACGTTCAGGGAGGCCAGCTCAGGGTAGTAGTTACCCGTCACCTGACGAAGTGATTCCAGCGCGTTATCAAGGTTGTTACGCGCGGTGACTTCGTTGGCCAGTACGCTGTCGTACTGTGAACGGGCGTTCTGCACGTCGGTGATCGCCACCAGGCCCACGTTGAAGCGCTGGGTGGTTTGATCCAACTGACGGTAAATCGCCTGTTTCTGCGCTTCGGTGTAGGAGAGCGAGTCAATCGCGCTCAGCACGTTGAAGTACGCGGTGGCGGTATTGAGGATCAGCGTCTGCTGATCGGTCTGATACGTCACATCCTGAATACCCGCGCTCTTTTCCTGCAGGGTCAGGGCGCGCCATTTGGACATGTCAAACAGCGTCTGGGTTAACTGCAGTGATGCGCTGGTGGCATTGGAGTTAACGCCGTTAGCGTCGCGGAAACCGTTGCTGTAGGTATAATCTGCACCTAGACCTAACTGCGGCAGCAGCGGGCTACGCGCTTCGTTAATCTTTTCAAACGCAGCATCACGATCGGCCGCTGATTTACGTAAATCAGGGTTGCCCAGACGTGCCTGCTGGTAGACCTGTAACAGGTTTTCCGCCTGGCTCATTGCACTGAAGCCCGTCAGGCTCAGGCCGATAAGGATGGGGAGCAATTTCTTCATTTGCATTCCTTGTTGTGAAGCAGTATTAGCGCTGATCTAATTAAAAATAATTGCCGATTCTAACAGAATCATCCACACCAAAAGGTTGGCGTTACGTGCCATCTGGCGGTAATTTGCACCAATCTATCATATAGCCTTACAAACGGCAGCCAAACAGCCTTGAAATTCATCATTTCATCACCATTGCTACCAGGACATGATTTATGCAAAAAACAGAGAAGTTGCCCGTCACATTCGCCAAAAACGATGTAGAAATTATTGCACGAGAAACGCTTTATAGCGGTTTTTTTTCAATGGATCTTTACCGTTTCAGGCATCGCCTGTTTAACGGCGAGATGAGCGGCGAAATCAAACGCGAAATTTTTGAGCGCGGGCATGCTGCAGTCTTGCTACCCTTTGACCCAGTGCGCGATGAAGTGGTGCTGGTTGAGCAGATCCGCATCGCCGCTTATGACGTCAGCGAAAGCCCGTGGCTGCTGGAGATGGTGGCCGGGATGATTGAAGAGGGCGAATCGGTCGAGGACGTTGCACGGCGCGAAGCGCTGGAAGAGGCAGGTCTGGTTGTTGGAAGAACAAAACCCGTGCTCAGCTATCTGGCAAGCCCGGGTGGCACAAGTGAACGCTTATCCATTATGGTGGGCGAAGTGGACGCCACGACCGCGGAAGGGATCCACGGTCTGGCAGATGAAAACGAAGATATTCGGGTTCATGTGGTGAGCCGGGAACAGGCTTACCAGTGGGTAGAAGAGGGGAAAATCGACAACGCAGCGTCTGTCATCGCCCTGCAATGGCTGCAACTGCATTATCAGACATTACGAAACGAGTGGAAAAAATGAAGCGCTATACACCTGACTTCCCAGAAATGATGCGCCTGTGCGAAACCAATTTCGCACAGCTGCGCCGCCTGCTGCCGCGAAACGACGCACCCGGCGAAACGGTAAGCTATCAGGTGAGCAACGCGCAGTATCGGTTAACGATAACAGAATCAACGCGCTACACTACGCTGGTAGAGATTGAGCAAACGGCCCCCAGCATTAGCTACTGGAGCTTGCCATCGATGACGGTGCGCCTCTATCACGACGCGATGGTCGCTGAAGTGTGTTCGAGTCAGCAGATCTTTCGCTTCAAAGCGCGGTATGATTACCCGAATAAAAAGTTGCATCAACGCGACGAAAAGCATCAAATTAACCAGTTTTTAGCCGACTGGCTAAGATATTGTTTAGCACATGGAGCAATGGCGATTCCGGTTTGTTAGCGTCATAAACCTACCTAAGGACACCATTTGGAAAGCCTGTTGAACCTGACTGTTGCTGGTGGGGCGCCAGTCAGGATATTACAAATCACCGATACCCACCTGTTTGCCGAAAAGCATGAAACTCTGCTGGGCGTGAATACCTGGGAGAGCTATCAGGCTGTACTCAACGCGATTCACGCCGAAGATCGCGCCTGCGACCTGATTGTCGCAACGGGCGATCTGGCGCAGGATCAGTCCTCCGCGGCCTACCAGCATTTTGCTGAAGGCATCGCGAGCTTCAGCGTGCCTTGCGTATGGCTGCCCGGCAACCATGATTTCCAGCCTGCCATGTACAGCTCGCTCCTGGAGTCGGGCATCTCCCCGGCGAAGTGTGTTTTTGCAGGGGACCACTGGCAAATTTTACTGCTCGACAGCCAGGTCTTTGGCGTCCCGCACGGTGAGTTAAGTGAGTTTCAGCTTGACTGGCTCGAAACCAAACTGGCTGCCGAACCGGCACGCAATACGCTGCTGTTGCTTCATCATCATCCGCTGCCAGCGGGCTGCAGCTGGCTCGATCAACACAGCCTGCGTAACTCAGCTGCGCTGGACAGCGTGCTGGTGAACTTCCCTCGCGTGAAAAATCTGCTGTGCGGACATATTCATCAGGAACAGGATCTCGACTGGAATGGCCGCAGAATGCTCGCCACGCCGTCCACTTGCGTGCAATTTAAGCCGCATTGCGCCAACTTCACCCTGGACACCATCGCCCCAGGCTGGCGCTGGCTGGAACTGCATGCCGATGGCAACCTGACGACAGAAGTGTGCCGTTTGTCAGGCGCAAAATTCCGCCCCGATACCGCTTCAGAAGGCTATTGATGTCTACGCTTCTCTATCTTCACGGGTTCAACAGCTCGCCGCGCTCCGCGAAAGCGACGCAGTTTCGCCACTGGCTGAGCGAGAATCATCCGCACGTTGAGATGATTGTCCCGCAACTGCCGCCATACCCGGCGGAAGCGGCGGAGATGCTGGAATCGATCGTCCTCGAACACGGTGGCGAATCCTTTGGCGTGGTCGGTTCATCGCTGGGAGGATATTACGCCACCTGGCTGTCGCAATGCTTTATGCTGCCCGCAGTGGTGGTTAACCCAGCGGTACGGCCATTTGAGCTACTCAGGGACTTTCTTGGCGAAAACGAGAACCCCTACACCGGCCAACAATATGTGCTAGAGTCACGCCATATTTACGATCTCAAAGTTATGCAGGTCGACCCGCTTGAAGCGCCGGATCTCATCTGGCTGCTGCAGCAGACGGGTGATGAAGTGCTGGATTACCGCCAGGCAGTGGCGTATTACGCATCCTGCCGCCAGACTATAGAAGAGGGCGGAAACCATGCTTTCACGGGCTTTGAGGATCATTTCACCCAGATTGTCGATTTTCTTGGACTGCACAGCCACTGACAATCAATGCGAATTGCTAGCTTAAATCATGACGCAAACCTATAACGCTGATGCCATTGAGGTACTCACCGGGCTTGAGCCGGTTCGCCGCCGCCCGGGGATGTACACCGATACGACGCGCCCAAACCACCTGGGCCAGGAAGTTATTGATAACAGTGTGGACGAAGCGCTGGCAGGCCATGCCAAACGCGTTGACGTTATCCTGCACGCCGATCAGTCGCTGGAAGTTATCGACGACGGGCGCGGCATGCCGGTGGATATCCACCCGGAAGAGGGCGTGCCTGCCGTTGAGCTGATCCTCTGTCGTCTGCATGCGGGAGGTAAGTTCTCCAACAAAAACTACCAGTTCTCCGGTGGTTTGCACGGCGTGGGCATTTCCGTCGTGAACGCCCTGTCCAAACGCGTGGAAGTGAACGTTCGTCGCGACGGCCAGGTCTATAACATCGCGTTTGAAAACGGCGATAAGGTGCAGGATCTGCAGGTTGTCGGTACGTGCGGCAAACGCAACACCGGCACCAGCGTCCACTTCTGGCCTGACGAAAGCTTCTTCGACAGCCCGCGTTTTTCTGTTTCTCGCCTGACGCACCTGCTGAAAGCCAAAGCGGTGCTGTGTCCGGGCGTGGAAATTACTTTTACAGACCACGTTAACAATACCGCGCAAACCTGGTGCTACGCCGATGGTCTGAACGACTACCTGTGCGAAGCGGTAAACGGCCTGCCAACGCTGCCGGAAAAACCGTTTGTCGGTAACTTTAGCGGCGATACAGAAGCCGTGGACTGGGCGCTGCTGTGGCTGCCGGAAGGCGGCGAGCTGCTGACCGAAAGCTACGTTAACCTGATCCCGACCATGCTGGGCGGTACGCACGTCAACGGCCTGCGTCAGGGGCTGCTGGACGCGATGCGCGAATTCTGCGAATACCGCAACATCCTGCCGCGCGGCGTGAAGCTGTCTGCGGAAGATATCTGGGATCGCTGCGCCTACGTGCTCTCCGTGAAGATGCAGGATCCGCAGTTTGCCGGTCAGACCAAAGAGCGCCTGTCGTCACGTCAGTGCGCGGCGTTTGTTTCCGGCGTGGTGAAAGATGCATTTACCCTGTGGCTGAACCAGAACGTTCAGGCAGCAGAAATGCTGGCTGAAATGGCGATCTCCAGCGCCCAGCGTCGTCTGCGTGCCGCGAAGAAAGTGGTGCGTAAAAAGCTGACCAGCGGCCCCGCGCTGCCGGGCAAGCTGGCGGACTGTACCGCGCAGGATCTCAACCGTACCGAGCTGTTCCTCGTGGAAGGGGACTCGGCGGGCGGATCGGCCAAGCAGGCGCGCGATCGTGAATATCAGGCGATCATGCCGCTCAAGGGTAAGATCCTGAATACCTGGGAGGTCTCTTCTGATGAAGTGCTGGCCTCGCAGGAAGTTCACGATATCTCGGTGGCGATCGGCATCGATCCGGACAGCGACGATCTGAGCCAGCTGCGCTACGGCAAAATCTGTATCCTCGCGGATGCGGACTCCGATGGTCTGCACATCGCCACGCTGCTGTGCGCGCTGTTCGTGAAGCACTTCAAAACGCTGGTGAAAAACGGCCACGTTCACGTGGCGCTGCCGCCGCTCTACCGTATCGATCTCGGTAAAGAGGTTTACTACGCGCTGACGGAAGAAGAAAAAGCGGGCGTGCTGGAACAGCTGAAGCGCAAGAAGGGCAAACCGAACGTGCAGCGCTTTAAAGGGCTGGGCGAGATGAACCCGATGCAGCTTCGCGAAACGACGTTGGATCCGAACACGCGCCGTCTGGTACAGCTAACGATCAGCGACGAAGACGAACAGCAAACCAATGCCATGATGGATATGCTCCTTGCCAAGAAACGTTCGGAAGACCGACGTAACTGGCTGCAGGAGAAAGGCGATATGGCGGATATTGAGGCCTGATGCCCTCACCCTAACCCTCTCCCACAGGGAGAGGGAATGGATCGTAGGCCCGATAAGCGTTAGCGCCATCGGGCTTTTTTACGTCAAAACTCCATCTTCACCGTAAACTGCACTTCGCGCGGATCGCCAATCTGGTTGCCCAGGTTGTTGGTCGCAATGGACGACGTGTAGTAGGTCTTATCAAACAGGTTTTTCACGTTCACCTGCAGCGTCACCGGATACTGCAGCTTCATCTTATACGCCGCAAACGCATCCGCCACGAAATAGCCCGGCAGATAGTAATCCGCACCGTTGGTTGCGGAACGACGGCTTACGCCGTGCCCGCCGCCGCCCAGCGTCAGCGTATTCCCGGCAAACGCATTGTGAATATCGTAGGTCAGGAACAGGGAGCCGGTATGGCGCGGCACGTTCGGCAGCGGATTGCCCGCATAGTCCGGGTCTTCCAGCACCTTCGCGTCGGTATAGCCGTAGCTGGCAATAATGTTGGTGTTCTCAGTCAGCGACCCCGCAAGATCCACTTCTACGCCCTGAGAGCGCACGCGGCCTGCGGTTTTGGCGATGGTTTCATCACCCACGCTTTCAGTGTACAGCACGTTGCGCTTGTGGATATCAAACAGCGCAATGTTGGCGGTAATGCCGTCGAAAAGGTCAAACTTAGCACCAATTTCATACGCATTCGACGTTTCCGGCGGTAGGTCGCCGATGTAGCTCGCAATGGACGACTGCGGCATAAACGTCTGGGAATAGTTGGCAAATAGCGAGACTGCCGGGGTGAGTTTGTACACCAGCCCCAGCTTAGGCGTCCATTGGTCGTCGCGGCTGTCGGTATTCACGTTAAACGGACGGCCTTTCCCCGCGTACTGGGTGTAATACTGGTAGCGCAGTCCGGCGACGGCGATCCATTTATCGGTCAGGTACAGCGCGTCCTGTGCGTAGGCGGAGTAGCTCTCCTGCTTAATGGTTTGGTCGCTGTCGGACGCCGAGACAGTGGTGCACTTGTCGAGATTCCCATACGTCGGATTGTAGATATTGAAACCTTTGACGTTCTTACAGCGCATCATATCCGTGCGCAGCAGATCGTAATTCTCATACGACACGCCGGTCAGGATCTCATTGTAAAAGCCCGCGATGTCCACGTTCCCCTGCAGATCCGCTCGCGTCGTATGCATCCGCTGGGTGGAGCCCTGGGTGGCATCCACGCGGCGGGTCAGGTTGCCGGTTTTTGAATCGTAGGCCATCACGCGCGCCTGGTTATCGCTGTACTTATCCTGGCTGTAGCTGTAGTCGAATTTCGCAGTCCACTGGCTGTTAAGACGATATTCCGCGTTGAGCTGCGCGAGATCGGACTGCCCGTCGGTAACGTTAAACGATTCGTCAAAGCGGGTTTTGCGATCGACGTCGACAGCTTTTTTGGTGTTGAGATCGAAGATCGTTCCGCGATCGAACGGCGTTTTATAGTCGCGATGCGAATAGAGCACGGTCACGGTGGCGTCATCGCCAAACCAGGTGAGCGACGGGGCGATAAAGGTGCTGCGTTCGGTGCCGAAATTGCGCCAGTAGTCTTCGTCCTGATATTCCCCCGTCAGGCGATACGCCAGACGCGTGCCGTCAATCGGGCCGGTGACGTCAAACTGTCCGGTACCGCCGCCAAAGCTAGTCGAGGTGGCAGAAATCGAGCCGCCGAAGGTTTTCTCCGGGCGTTTGGTGACGACGTTAATCAGGCCACCGGGGTCGAGAATACCGTACAGGGTTGAGGCCGGGCCTTTCAGCACCTCCACGCGTTCGGTTGAGGCGTTAAAGCTGCGCGGCAGCACGGTGCGCAGGCCGTTGGTCATGATCGAGCCGTCGCGGTTCGCGCCAAAACCACGGCGCACAAAGGCATCCTGCGTGCCGCCCAGGGTGTTGGTCTGCACCACGTTGCTGACGTTATACAGCGCCTCGTCGAGCGTGGTCGCGTTTTGGTCTTCCAGCACGTTATTGCTGACGGTATTGACCACCTGCGGGATGTCCAGCATCGGCATGTTGGTCAGCGTGGCGGTGGAGGTGTTCAGGGGCTGATAGCCGCTGGTGGCGTCGAGAGTCGCATTCGGATCGGCGGTAACGGTCAGGGTCTCGCCGTCGTTTGCCGCTGCGTGTACCAAAGGTGCCATAAACAACAGAGAAAAGAGCGCGCGCCCTTTTACCCCAGAGAATGAAGGTGTGAACTTAGCCATTACATCTGTTTTCCCAGAATATCCGGCGAAACCATCTTCGCGGAAAAATGTGTGAGTCATTGCCCTTACGGTCTGTTCGTTAGCCTGAATGGCATCGAACTTGTAATTGAGAATCATTCAATCATGCGGGATTGTAGTAGTAAATGGAAAAAATAAAAAAATGACTACAGTGATTTCCGTACCGTTAAAATCAAAATGATTGGCATTTAAGTTATTGAAATGGATTGGTATTTGTTGATTTAACTTTGCATGACTTGTTGCGATCACCCCTGGTTTATCCAGGGCTTTTATTCACTTGACTACTACATGGCGCAGCGGCAAACTTCTCAAAAGAGAATGAGTTTTATTTTTATTTATTGGTTTTTCATTACGTTGGCATTCACGTGGCGCATAACACGACAAAACCGGGACTGGTTCTGGAGAATCTCTCTGCGGGTTATCACAAAAAAATCATCGTTGATGATATCTCCCTCGCGATCCCGCAACGGAAGATGACCGTTCTGGTGGGGGCGAACGGCTGTGGCAAATCCACGCTGTTGAGCACCCTCGCGCGTCTGCTACAGCCGCTTGGCGGCAGCGTCGTGCTGGATGGCAAAGCCATTCATGAACAGCCGACCAAAGCGGTCGCCCGTCAGCTTGGCATTTTGCCGCAGTCTCCGCTGTTGCCGGAGGGGTTAACCGTTTTTGAACTGGTTTCGCGCGGGCGCTTTCCCTGGCAGAACTTTATGCGTCAGTGGAGTGATGAAGACGAGCTGGCGGTGGAGGAGGCATTACGCCTGACCGGAACGGCAGAGTTTGCTCATCTGCCGGTTGAAAGCCTGTCCGGCGGTCAGCGTCAACGCTGCTGGATCGCCATGGCGCTGGCGCAGCAAACGCCGTATATCCTGCTGGATGAGCCCACGACGTATCTCGACCTTCGCTATCAGGTGGAGATCCTGGAGCTGCTGCACACCCTGACCCGCCAGCACGGGCGCACCGTGGTGGTGGTGCTGCACGATCTCAACTTCGCCGTGAACTACGGCGATTCGCTGGTCTTTTTACGCCAGGGCAAAGTCGAGGGTGTATTACATGAAGGCGACACCTGCACGCCGTCGCTGATCAAAACGGTGTTTGACGTCGACGTACATATGTCCGTTAACCCAATGACCGGAAAGCCGTTCTTTATGCCGTTTCGAAAGGTCGCAGAACAACCATGATGCGCACCTCTCTGGCATTCCTTGTATTCACATTGCTGCTGGCGATGGGCGCGATTGCACATTTGGGCATCGGCGCGCGCTTTATCGCTCCCCGGACGGTAGTGGATGCATTCTTCCATTTCGATCCGCGCAATTTCGACCATAACGTGATTATCAGGCTCCGGCTGCTGCGTCTCTGCGCCGCAATGGTGACTGGCGCCGCGCTCGGCGTGGCGGGCGTGCTGCTGCAGTCGGTGATCCGTAACCCGCTCGGCGAGCCACATATTCTGGGGCTGAATGCAGGGGCGGCGCTGGCGGTGGTGATCTTCAGCGCGCTTGGGCTGTCGCTGCCGTTTGGTCGCCCGCTCGTTGCCGCCGTCGGTGCCGCGGCGCTGTTTCTGCTGGTGCTGATGTTCTCCTCGTCTGGTCGCACCGGGCTGACGCCGATGAAAGTCACGCTGTGCGGCGTGGCGATGTCGGCATTTGCTTCATCGGTGGCTGCCGCGATATTAATCCTTGATGAACAGACGCTGCTCGCCATGCGCACCTGGCTGGCTGGAGATTTAGCGGGGCTCAGCGCCGGGACGATAGGGAGCGCGGCAGGGGTTGCTGCCGCTGGCTTTGCGCTGGCGCTGTGGCTCTCACCCTCGCTCAACATGCTGGCGCTGGGCGACAGAATGGCGCAGGGGCTTGGCGTCTCATTGCTGAAAACGCGCCTGTTCGCGCTGCTGGCGATTGCACTGCTCTGCGGCGCGGCGGTCTCCATCGCCGGGCCGATTGGTTTTATCGGCCTTGTGGTACCACAGCTGATCCGCCGCCTGGTGACGGTGGACATCCGCGCAATGGTGCCGCTTTCGGCCCTGTGTGGGGCGCTGGTTCTCCTGCTGGCGGATGTTGCCGCCCGCACGCTGTTTACGCCGTATGAGATGGCAACCGGCGTCATGACCGCGCTGGTCGGTGCGCCCGTCTTTATCTTCCTGGCGTCGAGGATGTTCAAATGAGCCGGGCGGGACTGCGTGCGCTACGCGTCGGCCCCCTTTCGGCGCTGGTTCGTCCAAAAGCGCTGGCATGCCTGGCATTTTTATCGCTGGCTGCCTTCTTGCTGCTCAGTTTTGGTCTGACCCACGGCTCGCTGCCCATTCCTGCCTCCGCCGTCGGGCGCGCGCTGTTTTATCCGCAGACGCTGGAAGCAGAGACGCATTACATCGTGATGGATATCCGTCTGCCGCGCCTGCTGATGGCGGTGCTGTGCGGCGCGATGCTCGGTATGGCGGGGGCGGCGATGCAGTCCATCACCCGCAATGGCCTTGCTGACCCCGGGCTTATCGGCGTGAAAGAGGGCTGTAGCGCGGCGGTGCTGTTGCTGATTTTTCAGTTCCCGGCGCTTAGCCTGTACTGGCGACCGCTGGTCGGCATGGCCGGTGGGCTGCTGACCGCGCTGCTGGTGGTGGCGCTGGCACGCGATATTTCCCGTCCGCGATTCATCCTGACGGGTATCGGCGTGTCATGGGCGTTTGCCGCCGCAATGGGCGTTTTTATGACTACCGCGGACGTGCGCGACGTGCAGACCGCGATGCTGTGGCTGGCGGGAAGCCTGCATGCGGCAAACTGGATGCTGGTCAGTATTGCTGCCGCCTGGGCGCTTCCCGCGTTCGCGCTGCTGCTCTTTACCGCACGCGCCGCCGACGTGGCATTGCTGGGTAACCACACCGCGACCGGGCTTGGCGTGCGCACTTCACGACTTGCCTTGCTGCGCGTGCTTGCACCGATCGTGCTCACCGCGGCCTGCGTCTCTTGTGTGGGGAGTATGGGTTTCGTGGGGCTGATTGCACCGCATATGGCGCGCCTGCTGCTGCGCGGTGGGCAAACAGCATTGCTGATAGGAAGCGCCGTGCTGGGCGCGCTGCTGGTGCTGCTGGCGGATAACCTCGGGCGTCTGGCATTTTTGCCGCTACAGCTGCCGGCGGGGATTGTGATTTCACTGATTGGCGGGCCGTTTTTCCTGCTGCTGCTCTGGCAGCGTCGGGATCGATTTTAGAGGGAGTGTGATGCGCGTACTTTTGACAATGCTGTTGCTGGTAGGGTTTGTGGCGAGTGCGGCGGAACCGACGCAGACGTTTAAAGACGATCTGAACCGCAACGTGGTAGTGCCGGTCCATCCGAAGCGGATCGTCTCGTTGCACGATTTGGATATCACCATCCCGCTGATTGAGCTTGGGGTACCCCCGGTTGCCAGCCATGGCCGCACCCGACCGGACGGCAGCCATTTTCTGCGTTCCAGCGGCATGTTAACCGGCGTCGATTTTGATAATTCCGACATCAAATTCATCGGCACTGCGGATATCGACATTGAAGCCATCGCCGCCGCGAAGCCGGACCTGATCATCACCGAGCCGACCCGTAACACGCCGGTAGAACAGCTGGAAAAAATTGCCCCGACGGTTAGCATCGATCACCTCGACGGCGGTGCGCCCGAAATCTACCGCAAGCTGGCGCAGCTCACCGGTACGCAGGCGCGGCTGAAGGTTCTGGAACGTCGCTATCAGGAGCAAATCAAGGCCCTGAAAGCGACTATCGACACCCGCACGTTAACCGTGTCGGTGATTCAGGCCAATCAGGGAAAAATCAACGCCATGCACAGCTACCACTCGCTTGGACGCGTGCTGCGCGACGCAGGATTCACGTTTCCACCGCTGATTGAGAGCATCCCGGACGGTGGGCGTATCGACGTCAGCGCCGAGCGCCTGCCGGAGCTGGATGCCGATTTCATCTTCGCCACCTGGCGCGGCGATACCGGCGGCAAGCCGCAGGACGAGCTGGCGGCGATGGACGCGGTGATGCCAGGATGGTGCCAGTTCCTCAACGCCTGCCGCACCGGGCATTACGTGCTCATCTCACGCGAGGAGGCCATCTCGAACTCGTTCGCCTCGTTAGGCCTGATGGTCGCGCAGGTGCAGTCGCAGATTGCGGGACGTCCGCTGCCGGAGGCATCACGGTGATCCGCAAAGTCGATGTGTACGGTGACCGCTTCCGTTCGCGGGCGAACCAGCTCACGCCACGGCTGCTGCTGGTGGCGCGCTATATCAATGAAAATCGTGAAGCGGTCATGGAGCAGACGGCGATGGAGATCGCGACGCTGCTTAACACCTCAGATGCCACTGTCGTTCGCGCTATCCAGGCGCTCGGTTTTGCCGGATTGCGCGATCTGAAGCAGACGCTCGAGCAGTGGTTCGGCCCGGTGGTGACTTCCAGCGAGAAAATGTCTTCCACGGTGAATACGCTGACCAGCGATGTGAATACGAGCATAGATTTCGTGCTTGAGGGGCATCGGCACACCTGCGAGGTGCTGTCTGAACCCCACAACCGCTATGCGATGGCGCAGGCCGTGTCGCTGCTGGCACAGGCGAGGCAGGTCGCTATTTTTGGCATTGGCGCATCCGGTATTCTGGCCGATTACACTGCCAGGTTGTTCAGCCGTATGGGACTTCCTGCGATCCCGCTCAACCGCACCGGGATAGGGCTTGCCGAACAGCTTATTGCGCTTCAGCGCGGCGACGTGCTGATGATGATGGCGCAGAAATCCGCGCACCGGGAAGGGCAGACCACGCTGCGCGAGGCGAAACGTCTGGGCATTCCCACCATTTTGCTGACTAACGCGACTGACTCGCGATTCAGTAAAGAGGCCAGCGTGGTGATCCACGTTCCGCGCGGCGGCGAGAAGGGCAAAATTCCGCTCCACGGCACGGTGCTGCTGTGCCTTGAAATGATTATTTTGTCCGTCGCCTCCACCGAGCCGCAGCGCACCATTAAGTCGATGAAGCGCATCAACGAGTTACATCGTGGATTAAAGCCGGGGAAGAAGAGTGGTTGATTTTCCCCCTCTCCCTGTAGGAGAGGGCTGGGGTGAGGGCGTCAAACCGCACGATGGTTCTTCCTGTACTGCAGCGGCGTCTCGCCAATCCCTTTTTTAAACGCGCTGATGAACCATGTCACGTCGGAGAACCCCGTCTGCGCCGCGATGTCTCGCACGCTCGAATCCGTGTGAAGTAAACACTCACAGGCCTTACGCAGCCGTAACGTGTTGAGATAGTCGTGGATCTTCTCGCCCGTCTCCGCATGGAATTTTCGCGACACGTAGCTGCGCGATTTGCCCAGCTCTGAGGCCAGCGCGTCCAGGCGGAACTTCTCCTGATAGTGCTCATCCAGCCAGAACATCACCTGGCTGGCGATCCCCTGGCTGCTGCCCGGCGTGCCGTCGCGATCGTCGGGCAGCATGGCAAACAGGCCGATCAGCAGCCCGGCAATGGCCTCGCTGTTCATGGGCGACTGATAACAGCCCAACAGATGATCGACATGGTGATGGCAATGTGCCAGGTCAGCGACCCACGCCTCACCGCCGCGGCGTGAAAGCCGCTCCAGCCGCTGCCGGGTTTGCGGGAAATCACGCAGGTTTTTCAGCACGGCGTGATGATCGAGGTGAATGATGGTGCGCCGGTAAATGGCCTCCGCCTGCGCGTCCACCATCACCTTGTGCAGGGTAAAGGGTGGGAAGAAAAACAGCCGGCCGGGGCGCATGGTGTAATGCCGGTTGTCGACAATCGCGACGCCAAACCCTTCTTCCACATAGAGAATTTCCAGACACTGATGCCAGTGGTGGTAACGCACGGTATTGGCGAACAGGCGGCTGAACGACACCACGGTGTCGTTTAGGGTAATCAGCTCCAGATGATCGGACGTTGGCGTGTCGCGCATAGTGCAATAGAACTCAACTTTTTCCCGTCAGATGCTATTTATAAACCACCTTTTTAAATTTTCTTAACTGGAGGTTTATTCATCGTTCTCACCTGTGACGCGGCTAACATTTCTGCCCCTTGCGGATTCACTATGCTTTGCCGCAGTTGATTACGAGGGCAAACCTATGTGGGCGGCAAACAAAGAAAAATCAAATCCGTTGTCTTCACGCCGGGACGTGGTGGCGTATTTAAACGGGATGCTGGGCGCGCTGGATAAGCAGTTTCCGCCGGGCAGTTCACGTTTTTCGCTGGGCGAGACCTGCGCGCACTACGCGACGGATATCGCGCAGATGGAAGGGCTTTCCCGCGCGCTGTGGGGGCTGTTTCCGCTGATGGCGGGCGGCGAGGGCGAGTCGTGGAGCGAGAAATACCTGGACGCCATCAAACTGGGCACCGATCCGCAAAGCGCGGGCTACTGGGGTGAAACCAGCCCCTACGATCAGCGTCTGGTGGAGATGGCGGCCTACGGTCTGGGGCTGTCCCTGCTGGGTGACAAACTCCTCGAGCGTTTCACCGAGCGCGAAGTGATGAACCTCTACGCCTGGCTCAGCCAGATTACCGACGCGCAGATGCCGGACAGCAACTGGAACTACTTCGCCATCATGGTCCAGCTTGGATTCAAGCGCGCCGGGCTGCCGTATGATCAGCGCGCCATCGACCATCGCTTTGCGCTGATGGACGCGTACTATCTGGGCGACGGCTGGTATTCCGACGGTCCGGGGCGTCCGAAAGATTATTACATTTCCATGGCTTTCCACTTCTACGGGCTGATCTACGCCGCCCTGAGCGGCGACGAGGCGAGGGCGGACGTGCTGCGCGAGCGCTCGCGTCTGTTCGCGCAAGACTTTATCTACTGGTCCGCTGCCGACGGTGCCTCGGTGCCGTTTGGCCGCAGCCTGACCTACCGTTTTGCGATGGTCGCGTTCTGGAGCGCGGTGGCTTTTTCCGGGCTGGAGGTGTTCACGCCGGGCATCGTGAAGGGCATTATTCTGCGCCATCTGCGCTGGTGGCAGCAGCAGCCGATTACCGATCGCGACGGCATTTTGACCCTCGGCTTTGCCTATCCGAACCTCGCGATGTGCGAGGACTATAACTCGCCCGGTTCGCCGTACTGGGCGTTGAAAACCTGGCTCATTCTGGCGCTGCCGGAGACGCACTCGTTCTGGCTTGCCGATGAGGAGCCGCTGCCCGCGCTGGCTGAAAAGCACGTGATTCCGCATGCCCGGCAGATCCTTATCCATGCGGAAAAGTCGCAGCACGTCACCATGCTCACCGCCGGACAGCTTGAGCTGAATAACTACGTCAATACCGACGCCAAATACACTAAATTTGCCTACTCCAGCCGCTTTGGTTTCACCATTGAGCGCGGGCGCTTTGGCCTGAAACATGCGGCCTGTGATTCCATGCTGCTGCTGGCGGACGGAGACGATTACTACCGCGGTCGCCGCGAATGCGAAGCGGTGCGGGTGGATGAAAATTATCTCTACTCGCGCTGGTCGCCGTGGCACGACGTGCATATCGACACCTGGCAAGTACCGTTCGGGGAATGGCATCTGCGCCTGCACCGCATCAACAGCGCACGCGCGCTGCAAACGGCCGAGGGTGGGTTTGCGGTGATGAAAACCGAACACCAGATCCGCGAGCGCGGCTGTTATCTGGCAGCCGAGAACGGCATCAGTGTGATTGTCGATCTGTCGCCCGCCATCACGCGCCTGCCGGACAGCATCGTTACGCCGCCGAACAGCAGCATCATGTTCCCGGAGTGCGCCACCATTCCGCTGTTAAAAACCGATATCCCTCAAGGCGAAAGCTGGCTCTGCTGCGCCGTCTTTGCCAGCGAAAAGCAAAATAGTGCGGCCAGGCCGCACCTGAATATCACTCAAAACCAGGTCGAGATCCGCGAACCTGGAGGCGAACGTCAACTGTCGTTCACATTATAAAAATTCTGACCCTACACCTCGGCGAGGATGGTATGAAAAATACATCGATAACCAACAGAACCGAATATTACAAAATCAGCAGTTTTATTTTTCTCTATTTCTTTACCTGGTCTGCCAGTATTGGTCTGCTGGCTATCTGGCTCGGTCAAAAAGCGAATCTCAGCGGGGCGGTGATCGGAACCGTATTCGCGGTGAACGGTATTTTCTCCGTTATTCTCAAACCCATCTACGGCTATATTCTCGATAAAATCGGCATGAGCAAATACCTGCTCTATTTTGTGGTCGCCATGTCGGCCCTGATGGCGCCGTTCTTTATTTACGTCTATCAGCCGCTGTTAATCTCCAACACCATGTTGGGGATAATTATCGGCGCGCTCTATTTGAGCTTTGCCTGGTATGCGGGCGTGGCGGCGTGTGAATCCTATTCTGACCGCTTCAGCCGCCTGAACGGCATGGAGTTCGGACAGATCCGCATGTGGGGCTCGCTCGGCTGGGCGGTGGCGTCGTCCTTCTCCGGCCTGCTGTTTAATCTCTCGCCTGCGTATAACTTTATTATGGGCAGCGTGACCTCTGTGGTGATGCTGATTGTCCTGCTCAGCCTGAAAGTGAACACTAACTCCGTTCACGCCGGTGAGGTGCTGACCAAAGAGAAAATCGCCCCTTCGGACGTGTACGCTCTGCTGCGCAGCCGTAAATTCTGGGCGTTCTGCCTGTACGTGGCGGGCGTGGCGTGGATGATGTTTATCGCCGAACAGCAGTTCTCGCGCTATTTCGTCACCTTCTTTGACGATATTCACCAGGGCAACGCGGTGTTTGGCTATTTGGGCACCGTGCAGTCCGGCATGGAGTTCGTTATGTATATGGTGATCCCACTGTTCGTTAACTTTATTGGCGCCAAGCGCGGGCTGTTAATTGTCGGTCTGGTGGTGGGAGCGCGTCTGATTATTTCCGGCATGTGCGATTCACACCTGTTAATTTCCGTGCTTAAACCCCTGTACGGCCTGGAAATCTGTCTGCTGCTGGTCTCGGTGTTTAAATATATCGCCGAGCATTTCGATAAGCGCGTTAACGCCACCATGTATTTACTGGGCTATCAGGCAATGCTGTACGTCGGTAACGTGGTCATCTCTTCGCCTGCGGGATATATGTACGATCGCATCGGCTTTGAACAGACCTATATCATCATGGGCGCCACGGCGCTGACCTTTACCCTTATTTCTGCCTTCACGTTATCCGCCTGCCAGAGCAAATGGCGCGGGCCCCGCAAGCTGAACGTAGCAGAAACCTCTATCCGATAATTACGCCGTCAAAGAAGGAAGCGAAATATGTTAAGTCGTATCAAAGAGGAGCGCCTGCCTGCGATTGCCGCGCCCGTTGACCCACGCGCATTTAGCGATGAACTCAGCTCGGCTCGCGGCCATGTCCTCGACCTGATTAGCCGTCATTTAACCGAATTCGGCGAGCAGTTCCCGGCGGAAACCTGTAAGGACGGTTTTTACCCGCTGACCGATAACGTGGAGTGGACCACCAGCTTCTGGACCGGCCAGCTCTGGCTGGCGTGGGAGATGAGCGGCGAAGCGAAATTCCGCGCGATGGCGGAAAAGCACGTGCGCTCGTTCGGCCTGCGCATCGCCGGACGCAATGACACCAACACCCACGACCTGGGCTTCCTGTACACGCTCTCCTGCGTGGCGGCCTGGCGGCTGACCGGGAACCGCCAGGCGCGCGGGTTCTCCCTGCTGGCGGCGGAAGCCCTGCTGGAGCGCTTCCATGAGAAGGCGAAGATCATTCAGGCGTGGGGCGATCTGGCCGATCCTGAACAGGCCGGACGGATGATCATCGACTGCAACATGAACCTGCCGCTGCTCTACTGGGCGACGGAACAAACCGGCGATCCGCGCTTTGCCGAGGCTGCAAAAGCGCACGTGATGCAGGCGGCGACGTATCTCATCCGTGAGGATGCCTCGACGTTCCACACCTACTATATGGATGTGAACACCGGCGCGCCGCGCTACGGCAATACCCAGCAGGGCTACGCCGACGATTCGTGCTGGTCGCGCGGGCAGGCGTGGGGCATTTACGGCTTCCTGCTGAGCTATATCTATACCGGTGACGAGACGATGATCGCCCTGTCGAAGCGGCTGGCGAACTATTTCCTCAACCGACTGCCGGAGGATTCTGTCTGCCACTGGGATCTGGCGCTGGTGGGCACCGACGCGCTGCGCGATTCGTCCTCGGCGGCCATCGCGGTATGCGGGCTGCTGGAACTGGTGAAGCATCTGCCGGTTACGGATCCGGATCGCGAGCGCTATCTGGAGTGGGCGAAAGGGATCATGTCGTCGCTGACGAAGCACTATCTCATGGGCAAAGACGAGAAGGGCAACGGGCTGCTGAAGCACTCGGTGTATCACCTGGCGAGCAATAAAGGGGTGGATGAGTGCGCAAGCTGGGGGGATTACTTCTACGTTGAGGCGCTGGTGCGCTTTACGCAAAGCTGGAAATCGTACTGGTAAAACAGTCGGGGGAGGTCCCCCCGACTCTGCGGTTACGCTTTCGGGATGCGCAGCGTCTGGCCTGGATAAATTTTATCCGGGCTGGAGAGCATCGGGCGGTTCGCCTCGAAAATCTTGTTGTACTGGTTGGCATTGCCATACACCGTTTTGGAGATGGCGCTCAGGGTGTCACCTGATTTAACCGTGTAGTAGGTCGCTTCATCTTCGGCATCGGTGGCGGTGATGTTGTTCTCCACCTCGCTCACCCCTGCGATGTTCCCCACGGCAACCTGAATTTTCTCTTTCTGTTCTTGCGTCAGCCCGTCGCCCGTCACGCTGGCTTTGCCGTCGGTAACGGTGACCTGGACTTTATCCGCGCCAGGAATATTCAGCTTTTTGAGGTGCTCGCTGACTTTGTCGCTCTGACCTTTATGATCGGTCAGGTTATCCCATAACTTTTCGCCTGCTTCTTTCACGAAGTTAAAAAGACCCATTCCATCCTCCTGTTAACAATGAAGTCAGAATAAGCATAGCAGTTGGGCTTTAAGGTGATACAAAAAGCCCGGTGGCGCTAGCGCTTACCGGGCCTACGGGTCAGGTTTTGTAGGCCGGGTAAACGCAGTGCCACCCGGCAAATTCCACGAACCTTAAACCCCTTGCTCCAGAATACGGATATGGGTATCCAGCACGTCACCTTTTACCGCCTCACTCCACGCTTTCATGTGCGGAGTTTGCAGGTGCGCTTCAAGGTGCGCCACGGTTTCCCACAGTTCAACCATCATGATTGAATCCGGCGCGGTCGCCTGGAAGCTAGCATCAGTGGCTGCATCCACCAGCGGCGCATAGCCGTGGCAGCCTTCTTCTTCAAGTACGGTCGGGATAATCTTCGCGAACTGATCCAGCACCGCCTGGCGGTGATGTTGACCTGGACGAGTACGAATTTCAGCAATTACGGTAAGCATGGTTAACTCCTTCTAATTCCAGGTTACCAGTTAAGCAAAAATTTCCGCGAGATGCTTGCGATATTCTGCGATATAGCTCGGGACATCAGGCATTTTAATCACGTCGTTAACGATAAACGTCGGCAGCGGATCCATGCCCAGGAACTGGTTCGCCTTGTGGAACGGCAGATACGCACCGTCTACGCCCACGCCTTCGAAGAACTGATCTTTCTCGGTGAAGGCTTCCATCGGGGCGTTCCAGGTCAGGGAGAGCATATATTTTTTGCCCTGAATCAGGCCGCCGGAACCGTATTTTTTGGAGGCGTCTGAACGGGTACGACCGTCGCTGGCATACAGCGAACCGTGGCCTTCAGTGAACACGTCATCCATGTATTTTTTCACGGTCCACGGCGCGCCCATCCACCAGCCCGGCATCTGCCAGATCACCACGTCGGCCCACAGGAAGTTCTGCACTTCGGCTTTCACGTCATAATTGCTGTCCGCGCGCACGACCTTAACATCATGCCCGGCGTCGCGCAGGAAACCGTCCGCGACCTCGGTCAGGGTGTCATTCAGCTGGCCTTTAGAGTGCGCGAACTCTTTCGCGCCGTTGATAATCAAAATGTTGCTCATTATTTGTCCTCGGTGTTGAGAGTATGTCGGGGATTCTACGCGCGAGGACGGAGCGGAAAAATAAGCAAAATGTGCAAAGTCTTTTGCACACAGCGCAATAATGCCTACCAGCTGACGTTGACCTCAACGCCCCCTTCAGGCGCATTAGCCAGCGAGACGCGCATACCGTGGAGGGTGGCGATGCGTTTAACAATCGATAACCCCAGCCCGCTTCCGGTGGCATCTTGCCCCGGTGGACGATAAAAGCGCTCGCCAATACGTGCCAGCGCGTCGGGGGAAATCCCGGGGCCGTTGTCACGCACGGTGAAGCGGTGACCGTCCAGCGTCACGTCCACCACGCTACCGCGCGGGCTGTAACGTACTGCATTATCCAGCAGATTACGTACCAGCAGGCTCAGGAGCAGCTGTTGACCCGCGCGTTTCACCTCTGGCGCATGGATATTCAGGCGCACATCAATGCCCGCCTGCTGCGCCGGATGATAAATATCCATCACCGCGGACTGCAGTAAATCGGCCATGACAATCGGCTCGACGCCGTCCAGGTTATCCAGCGAATCCAGGCGCGACAGCGTAAGGAGTTGATCCACCAGCCGGGAGGCGCGGTCGATACCCGCATGAAGCTGCGAAAGGGCTTTGGACTGCGCCTCGGGATCGTCCTGATACAGCTGCGCCACGTCGGTTTGCACCTTCAGGGCGGCTAACGGGCTGCGCAGCTCGTGGGCGGCATCGGAGGTAAAGCGGCGCTCGCGGCTCATCATCTCTTGCGTGCGCATAAAGAGGTGATTCAGCGCGTCGAGCAGCGGACGCACCTCAGTGGGGACCCCCTCCGTTGGGAGTTTATCGGTGGCATCCGGCGTGCGGGAGCGCAGGGTCTGCGCCAGCTTTTTCAGCGGCTTCAGCTCGCGGCTCAACAGCAGGATCAGCAACAGCAGCATGACGGGCAGCGCCACCAGCCACGGCGTAAGCTGCGAGCTCACCACGTCCAGCGCCATGTCCTGGCGGTACTCCCACTCCTGGCCGACCACCACGCGGTATTTACCGTCTGGCGACGTCAGCCATAAGAAGCGCCATTCGTCGTTGTCGTCCTGAAGCCGCCCGTCAGCAAATCCGTCGCGGCGGTAGTGATACGGAATATCGTGCCCGTTTTCACCGTCGTTGAGGATCATGCTGCCGTCGGCGCTGAAAATGGCAAAGGCCAGCGCGTCATCGTCCAAATGCCCGTGTTTGGCTTTTTTGGGCACCTCGCGCATGCGCTCCGGCGCGCGGATCTCGTCCAGGTCCATCGTCAGCAGACGTTTGGCAAACAGCATCTGCTGGGTATCAAAGAGCTTGTCGAGCTTATGCGTCGTTTGCTGCCACGCGACAAGACTGGCGGCAAACCAGGCCGTCAAGGAGAGCAGCAGGAATAGCAGCGTCAGGCGGAGTTTCAGGCTCAGTTTCATGCGTCACCCAGGGTGTAGCCGATGCCGTGCACGGTGCGGATAAACGCGCTGCCGAGCTTGCGGCGAAGATGATGGACGTGGACCTCTACGGCGTTACTGGAGACGTCGTCATCCCAGCTATAGAGCTTTTCTTCAATTGCTTTGCGGGGGAGCACGCGGCCCGCATTGCGCATCAGCAGCTCCAGCAGGGCGAACTCTTTTGGTTTGAGGGTCAGCGTTTCGCCCTCCAGCGTGGCGACAAGGCTCGTCGGGTCGAGCGTGACCTTACCGTGACGCAGCTCGCTGCGGGTCTGACCGTGGCTGCGCCGCACCAGCGCTTCAAGGCGCGCGGCCACTTCGATCAGGGCAAACGGCTTGCAAAGGTAATCGTCCGCGCCCAGGCGCAACCCCTCGACGCGCTGGTTCAGCGCATCCCGCGCCGTCAGAATCAGTACCGGCTCGCTGCGCCCGCTTTCGCGCCAGGCGCGCAGGATCTCCAGCCCGTCGATCTCCGGCAGCGTCAGATCCAGCACTACGGCATCATAGGGCGCGCTATACAGCGCGGCCTGACCGGTTTTCCCGTCGGTAAACCAGTCCAAGTTAAACCCCATTTTGCTCAGGCCCGCTTTGATGCCGTCGCCGATGAGCCTGTCGTCTTCTACCAGTAAAATGCGCATGTTCCCTCCTTGATGCCGTCAGTAAACCCTCTGAATCAACATGCTGTACAGTAAAAATAAATAAATTTCCCCCTTAAGAAGTTGTTAAGGATTACCCTGTTTAATGGACTGCGAAACCACATTAAAGGGAGAGATTAAGATGAAAAAATTCGCTGCACTTGCTGCCATCATGATGATGACCACTGCCCCTGTTTTTGCCGCGCAGGGCGGATTTAACGGCCCGTCCACAACCGCGACCCAGACGCAAACCCAGCAGGGCGGTTTTGTGGATAACAACGCCAACCTGACGACGGCGGCAAAAGTGAAGGATCTGAAGGACGATGCCTGGGTGAAGCTGCGCGGGAACATCACCGAGCGCCTGTCCGATGACCGCTACACCTTCCGCGATGAAACCGGCACGGTGGTGGTTGAGATTGACCACAAGCGCTGGAACGGCGTGACCGTCAGCCCGCAGGATAAGGTCGAACTCCAGGGTAAAGTCGATAAAGACTGGAACGAGTTTGAAATCGACGTGAAGCAGGTCATCAAGCTGAACAAATAACCCGAAAAGGGCCGCCTGTGCGGCCCTTTTTCTTTGTGACTCAATTCGTCAGATGAGGTAGTATCTGCGGCAATATTGCCTGAAACCCTTCGGTTTCTGAGTTGAGGAATCACACGTAATGAGCGATATGGCAGAGCGCCTCGCGCTACATGAATTCACGGAAAACGCCTACCTGAACTACTCCATGTACGTCATCATGGACAGGGCGTTGCCGTTTATCGGGGATGGCCTGAAGCCCGTTCAGCGCCGCATCGTCTATGCGATGTCCGAGCTGGGGCTGAACGCCACCGCCAAGTTCAAGAAATCCGCCCGTACCGTCGGTGACGTACTGGGTAAATACCATCCGCACGGCGACAGCGCCTGTTATGAAGCGATGGTGCTGATGGCGCAGCCGTTCTCTTACCGCTACCCGCTGGTGGACGGGCAGGGGAACTGGGGTGCGCCGGACGATCCTAAATCCTTCGCGGCGATGCGTTATACCGAATCCCGCCTGTCTAAATACGCCGAAGTGCTGCTGGGCGAGCTGGGTCAGGGAACCGTTGACTGGGTGCCAAACTTCGACGGTACGATGCAGGAGCCGAAAATGCTGCCTGCGCGTCTGCCGAACATTCTGCTGAACGGCACCACCGGTATCGCGGTCGGTATGGCGACGGACATTCCGCCGCACAACCTGCGCGAAGTGGCGAAAGCCGCCATCACCCTGATTGAACAGCCGAAAACCTCGCTGGACGAGCTGCTGGATATCGTGCAGGGGCCGGATTACCCGACCGAAGCCGAGATCATCACCTCGCGCGCGGAAATCCGCAAAATCTACCAGAACGGTCGCGGCTCCGTACGCATGCGCGCGGTGTGGAATAAAGAAGACGGTGCTGTGGTGATCACCGCGCTGCCGCATCAGGTCTCCGGCGCGAAAGTGCTGGAGCAGATCGCCTCCCAGATGCGCAATAAAAAGCTGCCGATGGTGGACGACCTGCGCGACGAATCGGATCACGAAAACCCGACCCGTCTGGTGATCGTCCCGCGTTCTAACCGCGTGGACATGGAACAGGTGATGAACCACCTGTTCGCCACCACCGATCTGGAAAAAAGCTACCGCATTAACCTGAACATGATTGGCCTTGACGGTCGCCCGGCGGTAAAAAACCTGCTGGAGATCCTCACTGAATGGCTGACGTTCCGCCGCGATACGGTGCGCCGTCGTCTGAACCACCGTCTGGAAAAAGTGCTTAAGCGCCTGCATATCCTCGAAGGTTTGCTGGTGGCGTTCCTCAATATCGACGAAGTGATTGAGATCATCCGTACCGAGGACGAGCCGAAGCCCGCGCTGATGTCGCGCTTTGGCATCAGCGAAACCCAGGCCGAAGCCATCCTCGAACTGAAGCTGCGTCATCTCGCCAAACTGGAAGAGATGAAGATCCGCGGCGAGCAGAACGAGCTGGAAAAAGAGCGCGATCAGCTGCAGGCGATTCTGGCGTCCGAGCGCAAGATGAATACCCTGCTGAAGAAAGAGCTGCAGGCGGATGCCGAAGCCTTTGGCGATGACCGTCGATCTCCGCTGCACGAGCGCGAAGAAGCGAAGGCGATGAACGAGCACGACATGCAGCCGTCCGAGCCGGTGACCATTGTGCTGTCGCAGAGCGGCTGGGTGCGTAGCGCCAAAGGCCACGATATCGACGCGCCGGGCCTGAGCTATAAAGCGGGCGACAGCTTCAAAGCGGCGGTGAAAGGCAAGAGCAACCAGCCGGTGGCGTTTATCGATTCCACCGGTCGCAGCTACGCCATCGACCCGATCACGCTGCCTTCCGCGCGCGGACAGGGTGAACCGCTGACCGGCAAGCTGACGCTGCCGCCGGGCGCGACGGTTGACCATATGCTGATGGAAGCGGATGACCAAAAACTGCTGATGGCCTCCGATGCGGGCTACGGCTTTATCTGTACCTTTAACGATCTCGTGTCGCGTAACCGCGCCGGTAAAGCGCTGATTAGCCTGCCGGACAACGCCCACGTGATGACGCCGCTGGTGATTGAGAACGAGAGCGACATGCTGCTGGCGATCACCTCTGCCGGACGTATGCTGATGTTCCCGGTCAGCGACCTGCCGGAGCTGTCGAAAGGTAAAGGCAACAAGATCATCAACATCCCGTCGGCGGAAGCGGCGAAAGGCGAGGATGGCCTGGCGCACCTCTTCATTCTGCCGCCGCAGAGCACGCTGACGATTCATGTCGGCAAGCGTAAAATCAAACTGCGTCCGGAAGAGCTGCAGAAGGTTGTTGGCGAGCGCGGTCGTCGTGGCTCGCTGATGCGTGGCCTGCAGCGTATCGACCGCGTGGAGATTGACTCTCCTGCGCGCAGCACCGCGGGCGACAGCGAAGAGTAACGTAACGCCTCCCCCCTCCGTTCCGGAGGGGGCATTTCACGAAAATTTCCCGTAAAATCGTTGTTAATTCGTGCGTTGCGATTAACAATACGCGCTCGTAATAAAGTCCTTACCTGGCCACAGGTGAAGTATAATTGTCAGCTGTCAGGGCTTCAGAGGTCGCTATGCTATACATTGTTCGTCTCATTCTTACCGTTATCTACTGCATTCTGGTCTGTGTTTTCGGCTGCATCTATTGCCTGTTCAGTCCGCGTAATCCTAAGCATGTCGCCACCTTTGGCCATATGTTTGGCCGCCTTGCGCCGCTGTTTGGTCTGAAGGTGGAAAAACGCCTGCCGGAAGGCGCGGAGCAGTTCGGCAACGCCATCTATATCGCTAACCATCAGAACAACTACGATATGGTGACCGCCGCAAACATCGTACTGCCGCCAACCGTGACGGTGGGGAAAAAGAGTCTGCTGTGGATCCCGTTTTTCGGTCAGCTCTATTGGCTGACGGGTAACTTGTTGATTGACCGTAATAATCGAGCCAAAGCGCATGGCACTATTGCGGAAGTGGTGAATCACTTTAAGAAACGCAAAATCTCAATCTGGATGTTCCCGGAAGGGACGCGTAGCCGCGGTCGTGGCCTGCTGCCGTTTAAAACCGGTGCGTTTCATGCCGCAATTGCGGCAGGTGTTCCAATTATTCCTGTGTGTGTTTCCAATACTTCTAATAAGATTAATCTTAACCGCCTGAATAACGGGTTGGTCATTGTCGAAATGCTGCCGCCGGTGGATACCAGTAAATATGGCAAAGATCAGGTGCGCGAACTGGCAGCTCATTGCCGTGAGCTGATGGCTCAGCATATTGCGTTGCTCGACAAAGAAGTCGCAGAGAGAGAAGCCGCCGGTAAGATTTAATCCGGCGTTATAAGGGAAAACGAATTCCCGCGTTGTTAGTCGTTTCAGATGGAGCTTATATGTCATTCAGTCGGCGTCAGTTTATTCAGGCTTCGGGGATCGCCCTTTGTGCAGGTGCGATACCGCGGACAGCCAGCGCCGCCGGGCAGCAACAGCCGCTGCCTATTCCGCCGTTGATTGAATCCCGTCGCGGGCAGCCGCTTTTCCTCACGCTACAGCGTAGCCACTGGTCCTTTACTCAGGGAACGCGCGCGCAGATTTGGGGAATCAATGGGCGCTACCTTGGCCCAACCATTCGCGTGTGGAACGGCGATGACGTTAAGCTGATTTACAGTAACCGGACGACTGAAAATGTCGCGATGACCGTCAGCGGGCTGCAGGTGCCGGGGCCGCTGATCGGCGGCGCGGCGCGCATGATGTCGCCAAACGCCGACTGGGCGCCCGTCCTCCCTATCCGCCAGAGCGCGACCACGCTGTGGTACCACGCCAATACGCCGAACCGCACCGCCCAGCAGGTCTACAACGGCCTGGCCGGTATGTGGCTGATTGAGGATGAGGTGAGTAAATCGCTGCCGATCCCGAATCACTACGGCGTGGATGATTTCCCGGTCATTATTCAGGATAAACGCCTCGATAACTTCGGTACGCCGGAATACAGCGAGCCGGGCAGCGGTGGTTTTGTTGGCGATACGCTGCTGGTTAACGGCGCGCAAAGCCCCTATGTTGAAGTCTCGCGTGGCTGGGTGCGCCTGCGTCTGCTGAACGCCTCCAACTCGCGCCGCTATCAGCTGCAGATGAGCGACGGCCGCGCGCTGCACGTGATTTCAGGCGATCAGGGTTTTTTACCCGCACCGGTTTCCGTTAAACAGCTGGCGCTCTCGCCGGGTGAACGTCGTGAAATCCTGGTGGATATGACTAACGGGGATGAAGTCTCCGTCACCTGTGGTGAAGCGGCGAGCATTGTTGACCGCATTCGCGGGTTCTTTGAGCCGTCGAGCATTCTGGTCTCTACGCTGGTATTAACCCTGCGCCCAACCGGTCTGCTGCCGCTGGTGACCGATAGCCTGCCAATGCGCCTGCTGCCGCAGGAGATCATGAGCGGTTCGCCGGTGCGCAGCCGAGATATCAGCCTGGGCGACGATCCGGGCATCAACGGCGCGCTGTGGGATGTGAACCGTATCGACATTACCGCGCAGCAGGGGACCTGGGAGCGCTGGACGGTTCGTTCGGATATGCCGCAGTCGTTCCATATTGAAGGGGTGTCATTCCTGATCCGCAACGTCAATGGCGCAATGCCGTTCCCGGAAGATCGCGGCTGGAAAGACACCGTCTGGGTGGATGGTCAGGTTGAACTGCTCGTCTACTATGGTCAGCCTTCATGGCCGCACTTCCCGTTCCTGTTCCATAGCCAGACGCTGGAGATGATGGACAGGGGATCAGTGGGGCAGATGCTGATCAATCCGGCACCGTAAATTGTTTTTCTCCCTCTCCCGGTGGGAGAGGGTTGGGGTGAGGGCAACAGCCCGCATAATACCCCTTCATTTCCCACAATGTTCCAGCGTATAATCCCCGCCCTTTTGTCTATTTTTTCTTCGGAAGCATTATGAGCGCAATTTCCCTGATCCAGCCGGATCGTGACCTCTTCTCCTGGCCCCAGTACTGGGCGGCCTGCTTTGGACCGGCGCCGTTCCTGCCGATGTCCCGGGAAGAGATGGACCAACTGGGCTGGGATAGCTGCGACATCATTCTGGTCACGGGCGATGCCTACGTTGACCATCCGAGCTTCGGGATGGCCATCTGTGGCCGTATGCTCGAAGCGCAGGGCTTCCGCGTGGGGATCATCTCCCAGCCTGACTGGAACAGCAAAGACGACTTTATGCGTCTGGGTAAACCGAACCTGTTCTTCGGCGTGACCGCAGGCAACATGGACTCGATGATCAACCGCTACACCGCCGACCGTAAGCTGCGCCATGACGATGCCTACACGCCGGATAACGTGGCGGGCAAACGTCCCGACCGCGCTACCCTGGTCTATACCCAGCGCTGCAAAGAAGCCTGGAAAGACGTCCCGGTGATCCTGGGCGGAATCGAGGCGAGCCTGCGCCGCACCGCGCACTACGACTACTGGTCAGATACCGTTCGCCGCTCGGTGCTGGTGGATTCCAAAGCCGACATGCTGATTTACGGTAACGGCGAGCGTCCGCTGGTGGAAGTGGCGCACCGTCTGTCGCAGGGTGAACCGGTGAGCAGCATCCGCGACGTGCGCAATACCGCGCTCATGGTGAAAGAGGCGCTGCCGGGCTGGAGCGGGGTGGATTCCCGTATCATTGATATGCCGGGCAAAATCGACCCGATCCCGCACCCGTACGGCGAAGATCTGCCGTGTGCCGATAACAAACCGGTTGAGCCGAAAAAAGCGGAAGCGAAGGCTATTGTTGTGCAGCCGCCGCGCCCGAAACCGTGGGAAAAGACCTACGTGCTGCTGCCGTCCTACGAGAAGGTGAAAGCCGACAAGGTGCTCTACGCGCACGCGTCCCGTATTCTGCACCATGAAACCAACCCGGGCTGCGCCCGCGCGTTGATGCAGAAGCACGGTGAGCGCTTTATCTGGATCAACCCACCGGCGATCCCGCTTTCCACCGAAGAGATGGACAGCGTCTTTGCGCTGCCGTACAAGCGCGTGCCGCACCCGGCGTACGGCAATGCCCGTATCCCGGCGTATGAGATGATCCGCTTCTCGATCAACATCATGCGCGGCTGCTTCGGCGGCTGTTCCTTCTGCTCCATTACCGAACACGAAGGCCGTATTATCCAGAGCCGCTCTGAAGATTCGATCATCAATGAGATCGAAGCGATTCGCGACTCGGTGCCGGGCTTTACCGGCGTGATCTCCGATCTCGGTGGCCCAACCGCAAACATGTACATGCTGCGCTGCAAGTCGCCGCGCGCGGAGCAAACCTGTCGTCGCCTCTCCTGCGTCTATCCGAGCATTTGCGAGCACATGGACACCAACCACGAGCCGACGATCAACCTCTACCGCCGCGCGCGCGACCTGAAGGGCATCAAGAAGATCCTGATCGCTTCCGGGGTACGTTACGACATCGCGGTGGAAGATCCGCGCTACATCAAAGAGCTTGCGACGCACCACGTCGGCGGCTATCTGAAGATTGCCCCGGAGCATACTGAAGAAGGCCCGCTGTCGAAAATGATGAAGCCGGGCATGGGCAGCTATGATCGCTTTAAAGAGCTGTTCGACACCTATTCGAAGCAGGCGGGTAAAGAGCAGTATCTGATCCCGTACTTCATCTCCGCCCACCCGGGCACGCGAGATGAGGACATGGTCAACCTGGCGCTGTGGCTGAAGCAGCGTCGCTTCCGTCTGGATCAGGTGCAGAACTTCTATCCGTCACCGCTCGCCAACTCGACGACCATGTATTACACCGGCAAGAACCCGCTGAGTAAGATTGGCTACAAGAGTGAAGAGGTGGTGGTGCCGAAAGGGGATAAACAGCGTCGTCTGCATAAAGCGCTGCTGCGTTACCACGATCCGAAAAACTGGCCGCTGATCCGTCAGGCGCTGGAAGATATGGGTAAAAAACACCTGATCGGCTCGCGACGCGACTGCCTGGTACCGGCCCCGACGCTGGATGAGATGCGCGAAGCGCGTCGCCAGAACCGCAATACGCGCCCGGCGCTGACCAAGCACACGCCGATTGTGCATCAGCGTTCGAACGGTGGGGCGAGAACGAAGAAGAACGTAAAACGTAAGACCGGTTAAACCTGTAACAATGCCCGGTGGCGCTGTCGCTTACCGGGCCTACAGGTCAGCGCGTAGGCCGGGTAAGGCGAAGCCGCCACCCGGCTTTTTTACGCACTTAACCGCCAAACTGATCCGGATCCGGGCCTAAACGTTTACCTTTATCCAGCTTCGCAATCTCACCCAGCTCATCTTTATCCAGCCGGAAGTCCCAGACGTCGAAGTTCTCGGCGATGCGCGACGGCGTGACCGATTTCGGGATCACCACCAGTCCATTATCCAGATGCCAGCGAATGACGATTTGCGCCGGGCTTTTGCCGTATTTATCCGCCAGCTCACGGATAATTTTCTGATCGAATACCCCTTCGCCGCCCTGCGCCAGCGGGCTCCAGGATTCGGTCTGGATCTTATGCGTGGCGTTCCAGGCATGAAGCTGGCGCTGTTGCAGCAGCGGGTGCAGCTCAATCTGGTTGATGACAGGCGCAACACCGGTTTCATCAATCAGACGCTGCAGGTGATGCACCTGGAAGTTACAGACGCCGATGCTTTTCACCTGCCCCTCTTTTTGCAGGTCAATCATCCCTTTCCAGGCATCAACATAGTGATCGATAGCCGGAACCGGCCAGTGCATCAGCCAGAGATCGACGAAATCGAGCTGGAGCTTTTCCAGGCTCTCCTGCAGGGCTTCGCGAGGGCGCTTTTGATCGTCGTTCCACAGTTTAGTCGTGATGAATAACTCATCGCGGGGGATGCCAGCGCTGGCCAGTGCGGTCCCCACGCCGTCCTCGTTTTTGTACGCGGCGGCGGTATCAATCGACCGATAGCCGACTTCCAGGGCTTTATGAATGGCGGAGACGACCTCGTCGTTACCGGCTTTCCATACACCTAGCCCCAACTGGGGCATCACGTTGCCGTCCTGCAGCTTGATTACGGTTTGGTTTGCCATTTTTCCTCCTTCAGGTGCGCATCGTCGGAGGGGGACTCCGACGATGGGGTGTGCATTAAGTCTGGACGAAATGTCAAAAAACGAAAGTCGGGAGGGCAAAAACGCTTAGCGCGCCGCTTCGTAAATGCGACGGCTGACGTCCAGCGTAATGTCGCCGTGCTCGCCCAGTTGGGTCATGCCGTGCTCTTCAAGTTTTGCCAGCAGAGCAGGGATGGAGCTGCCGTCCAGACCGTAGCCAGACAGACGCGTTGGCACGCCCAGACCTTCAAAGAAGCTGCGGGTCGCTTCGATGGCGGCATCAATACGCGCATCGTCAGAACCCTCGGTGATGTTCCACACGCGCTCGGCGTACTGCAGCAGCTTGGCACGCTTGGTGTCGCGTTTTTCATTCCACAGGGCAGGCAGAACGACCGCCAGCGTCTGGGCGTGATCCAGACCGTGCATCGCCGTCAGCTCGTGGCCCAGCATGTGGGTCGCCCAGTCCTGCGGCACGCCAGCGCCGATCAGGCCGTTCAGCGCCTGGGTTGCCGCCCACATCACGTTGGCACGCACGTCGTAGTTTTCCGGTTCTTTAAGCGCTTTCGGGCCGTCTTCGACCAGCGTCAGCAGAATGCCTTCCGCGAAGCGATCCTGGATTTTGGCATCGACCGGATACGTGACGTACTGCTCAACGGTATGAACAAAGGCATCGACCACGCCGTTCGCCACCTGACGCGCAGGCAGGGTGTAGGTATACACCGGATCCAGAATGGCAAACACAGGCTGAACGTGTTCGTTCATAAAGGCCTGCTTGTCACCGGTCGTTTTACGGGAGATCACCGCGCCCTTGTTGGATTCAGAGCCGGTCGCTGGCAGGGTCAGCACGGAGCCCATCGGGATGGCGCTTTTAATGTCGCTGCCGCGGGTTTCCAGAATGTGCCACGGATCGATGACGTCAGCGTAGTGCGCTGCCGCCGCGATGAATTTGGTGCCGTCCAGCACGGAGCCGCCGCCGACCGCCAGCAGGAAGGTGATGTTGTCTTCGCGGGCGATTTTCACCGCGTTCATCAGCGTTTCATAAGACGGGTTTGGCTCGATGCCGCCGAACTCACGCACGTCCAGTCCGTCCAGGGCGCTGTAAACCTGATCCAGCACGCCGGTTTTTTTCACGCTGCCGCCACCGTAGGTGATCAGCACGCGGGCGTCAGCGGGGATTTGCGCGCGCAGGTCGGCGATGGCGTCTTTACCAAACAGAATGCGGGTTGGGGTGTGAAGATTAAAGTTGTTCATTGCTCGTTCCCTTTAGTGGGTGAAAAACCGTGGTGGCGCAGAGGGCTACCTGATGCTGCACATTGTGGCCGCCCGGGGCTATCCTCTCAATGCACATTCCTGCCGATGTCTTGCCCATTTCTACAGAGCGCTGGAGAAAGCGCGGAAAACGACGCACACTGTCAGCGTCGGAAACCGTACCCGGAGTAACGTAATATGAACCGTGAAGCGATCTGCCATCAGCTCACTACGCAGATTAAAAGACTGATAGATAACGAAAAGGGTGTCAGTAACCTGCTTCCTGACATTCGCCTGCTCTACGGCACGCAGCCCGGGACGCGCACGCCGGTGATGTACCAGCCGGGCATCGTTTTTCTCTTCTCGGGCCATAAAATTGGCTATATCAACGAGCGCGTGTTCCGCTACGACACCAATGAATACCTGCTTCTGACAGTACCTTTACCCTTCGAATGTGAAACCTTCGCGACAGAGGCGGTTCCACTGGCCGGTATTCGCGTCAACGTCGATATTCTTCAGCTGCAGGAGCTGCTGATGGAGATTGGTGAAGACGAGTTTTTCCAGCCTTCAATGGCGGCAAGCGGGATTAACTCAGCGACGCTGTCGGAGGAGATCCTCTGCGCCATTGAACGTCTGCTGGACGTGATGGAAAGGCCGCTGGACGCGCGTATTCTCGGCAAGCAGATTATCCGTGAAATTATTTACCATGTGCTGCTGGGGCCGGGAGGCGGTGCGTTACTGGCGCTGGTGAGCCGACAGACCCACTTCAGCCTGATCAGCCGCGTGCTCAAGCGTATCGAAAGCCAGTACACGGAAAACCTCAGCGTCGACCAGCTGGCGGCGGAAGCGAACATGAGCGTCTCGGCGTTTCACCATAACTTCAAATCGGTGACCAGCACCTCGCCGCTGCAGTACCTCAAAACCTACCGTTTGCACAAGGCGCGGATGCTGATGATCCACGACGGCATGAAGGCCAGCGCGGCGGCGATGCGGGTGGGTTATGAAAGCGCGTCGCAGTTCAGTCGGGAGTTTAAGCGCTATTTCGGCGTCACGCCGGGAGAAGATGCGTCGCGCATCCGAACGATGCAGGGAGCTTAGGCTTTTTTCCCTCTCCCTATGGGGAGAGGGTGAGGAGATCAGGCGCTGCAGTACTTTTTCTTAATCACCACCGCAATCGTCCCTACCAGCCCCGCCACCAACAGGAACATCGGCAGCACCATCAGGAAGGTCATCACCTGGTCTTCATGCTGTTTCACAAACGGGATCATGTTCAGCGCGTAGCCGAGTGTGGTGACTACACCAACCCACAGCAGGGCGCTCAGCCAGTTGAAGAACTGGAAACGGCGGTTCGACAGGCCGGAAATGCCCGCCATGGTGGGCAGAAGCGTGCGAACAAATGCCAGGAAACGCCCGGCGAGCAGCGCCAGCAGGCCGTGCCGGTCAAACATGCAGGTCGCACGCTGATGATATTTATGCGGCAACTGCGCCAGCCAGCCTTTTACGACGCGGGTATTCCCAAGCCAGCGGCCCTGTAAATAGCTCAGCCAGCAGCCCAGGCTGGCGGCTGACGTGAGGATCACCATCGTCGGCGTGAAGTCCATCACTCCCTTGCCGATTAACGCGCCTGCGAGCAGAAGCAGGCTGTCACCGGGGAGAAACGAGGCTGGCAGTAATCCATTTTCCAGAAACAGCGTCGCGAACATTACGAAGTAAACAATCCCCACGACGTGCGGATCCGCCAGCGCGGCAAAATCGTGTTGCCAGAGCGCCGCAATAATATCTTGAATAACAGCCATGGACTTTCCTGTGGAACAGCAGATATAACGCTATTGTACTCCCGAATTGGCCCGCTGGGGTTGATCGCGGACGCAACTCATGCAGACTTTTCTGCTTGCAGTGTTCACAAAAACGTCCAGGAGTACATTTTCAGCCTGCACTCTACACGATACGTTCAAACCCTGCTGACAAATCCGCAATTAAATCGTCCACATTTTCTAAACCAATATGCAATCGAATCAGCGTGCCGCTGAAGTCGACTTCGCCGCCGGGGCGCAGGACCGCAATTTGTTCCGGCTGGTTAGGCAGGATCAGGGATTCAAAGCCGCCCCAGGAGTAGGCCATGCTGAAGAGGGTAAAATTATCCAGATAGCTTGCCAGCTCGTCGTTGTTCAGCCGCTTTTTCAGCACGAAGGAGAACAGGCCGCTGCTGCCCGTAAAGTCACGTTGCCAGAATTCGTGACCTTTACTGCCCGGCAGCGCAGGGTGATTCACGCGCTCCACCTGCGGATGCTGCGCCAGCCACTCGGCAACTCTCAGGCTGCTTTCATGGTGTTGACGCAGACGAACTCCCAGCGTGCGGATGCCCCGGCTGGTCATGTAGGCCGTGTCTGCGTCCACCATTTGCCCCATCAGATAGGCGTTTTCACGCAGCTGATCCCAGCAGCGCGCGTTGGAGACCGCCGTGCCAATCATGCCGTCCGAGTGCCCAATCAGGTATTTTGTCGCCGCCTGAATCGAAATATCAATATCGAATTCCAGCGCCTTAAACAGCACGCCTGCCGCCCAGGTGTTGTCGATCATGATAATCGCATCCGGCGCTTTGCTGCGCACGGCCTTAACGATGGCAGGCACGTCGTGCACTTCCATGGTGATTGAGCCGGGAGATTCCAGGAACACAATGCGCGTGTTTGGCTGAATAAGTTCGGCAATGCCTTCCCCGATCAGCGGGTCAAACCAGCCGGTGGTCACGCCGAGCTTGCTGAGGATTTTGGTGCAGAAATCCTGGCTTGGCTCGTAGGCGGTGTTGGTCATCAGGATATGATCGCCCTGTTCCACAAACGCCAGAATGGTGTTGGCAACCGCCGCCGCGCCGCAGGGGAACAGTGCACAGCCCACGCCGCCTTCCAGCTCGCACATGGCTTCCTGTAGAGAAAAATGGGTTAGCGTGCCGCGACGACCATAAAACAGCCCGCCTTTCGCGCGATTGCGCGTGGCGATTTTTTTCTCCTCAACCGTATCAAACACCAGCGAGGAAGCGCGTTGAATCACGCTGTTTACCGATCCCTGGGTGTATTTCTTGCTGCGTCCTGCCTGCACCAGCGTGGTATCAAGATGCTTCTTTGTCATGTTCGCTAACCCTGTTTTTTATACGTCTGGACGTCCAGACTACCACGATTGTAAAAATGTGCACCCGGATGCTTATCGAATAAGCAGAAAATATTATGAAAAATACGCATAAGAAATTTTTACTGCGTAAGCGCAAGGAATGTGAGCGAAAATTACGGCACTATGTAAATACTAATGAGAACTACTATCAATTCGACGACGTTTTGATATTATTACGCTCAGATTTTGTGATTTGCGTCCTGGAGATACAGAGTGGGTAATAATTTGATGCAGACGGATCTCTCCGTTTGGGGCATGTATCAACATGCTGACATCGTGGTTAAGATTGTGATGATCGGCCTGATTCTGGCGTCCGTTGTCACCTGGGCTATTTTCTTCAGCAAGAGCGCCGAGCTGCTTTCTCAGAAGCGCCGCCTTAAGCGCGAACAGCAGCAGTTGGCCGAAGCCCGCTCTCTGGATCAGGCTTCTGATATGACCTCATCCTTCCATGCGAAAAGCCTGACCAGCATGTTAGTTAATGAAGCACAGAACGAGCTGGAACTCTCCGCAGGCAGTGAAGATAACGAAGGCATTAAAGAACGTACCGGCTTCCGTCTGGAACGCCGCGTAGCTGCCGTCGGTCGTCATATGGGCCGCGGTAATGGTTATCTGGCGACCATCGGGGCGATTTCTCCGTTCGTCGGCCTGTTCGGTACCGTCTGGGGCATCATGAACAGCTTCATCGGCATCGCGCAGACTCAAACGACTAACCTGGCGGTAGTTGCACCAGGCATCGCAGAAGCGCTGCTGGCAACGGCCATTGGTCTGGTTGCCGCGATCCCTGCGGTCGTAATCTATAACATCTTCGCGCGTATGATTGGCAGCTACAAAGCCACGCTCGGTGACGTTGCTGCACAGGTTCTGCTGCTGCAAAGCCGTGACCTGGACCTCAACGCCAGCTCCGTTAAACCGGTGCATGCGGCCTCTAAACTGCGCGTAGGTTGATCGTATGGCAATGCGTCTAAACGAAAATCTGGACGATAACGGTGAAATGCATGAGATCAACGTGACGCCGTTTATCGACGTCATGCTGGTTCTGCTGATTATCTTTATGGTGGCAGCGCCGCTGGCGACGGTCGACGTGAAGGTGAATCTCCCGGCCTCGTCCAGCCAGCCGCAGCCGCGCCCGGAAAAGCCTATCTATCTGTCGGTGAAAGCGGATAAATCTATGTTCCTGGGTAACGACCCGGTAACGGATGCGTCAGTCATTCCGGCGCTGGATCAGCTGACCGGCGGCAAGAAAGACACCACCGTCTTCTTCCGTGCAGATAAGACCGTCGACTATGAAACCATGATGAGGGTGATGGACACGCTACATCAGGCGGGGTACCTGAAGATTGGTCTGGTCGGCGAAGAAAAAGCGGCCGCGAAGTGATAAGGAAGCTGGCGAAAGCCAGCTTTTTTGTTTGTTACTATGTTAAATCGTTATTATTTTCTGCTGCATATCCCCATTCTTCATATTTATTTATTAATAAAGCCATAATTAATAATCTATTGATAGTTAAGTAAATATCAGTATTTTGCTACGCCGTTAAAATATATCGTTTGCTGAAATGGCGTCGTGGAATATCCCCACTACGCTTAACAAAGATAATAAAAACAATCCTTCTTCGAAGGATCTTTTCACCTGCACAGCAAGAGACTCCCTATGGCTACGATGACATGGCTGTATCCACACGCGCCTCAAAACGACCAGTTTGCGCTTCCTGCAATTCGACGACGCGCCGACAGGCTAATTCTGGTGCTTATCTGGTCGCTGTGGGGTATCTCGCTGGGTGTCGGTTATTTGAACGAGAATGTTGTGCAGGGGGCCATTGTCGGCACCTCTCTGGCCTGTTTATCGACGCTGCTGACGCTGTTGTTTCCCGGCGCGCTGCTGCTCCGCCTGAGCTCTGCTTTTGTGCTAATGGCCTTTTCCGCGCTGCTCATTCATCTGGGCGAGGGGGAAACCGAATACCATTTCTCTGTTTTCGTCCTGCTTTCCGCGCTGCTTGCCTGGCGAGACTGGCGGCCCCTGGTGATGGGGGCCGCGGTCATTGCGTTACATCATCTGGTGTTTAACTATCTGCAGGAGAATGACCTTTACGGCGTGGTGGTGTTCATGCACACCGGCTTTCATATGGTGGTTTTTCATGGCTTGTTTGTCGTGGTCCAGACCGCGATCCTGGTCCTGCTGGCGATACGAATGGAGCAGGACGCCCGCTCTGCGAGTGAGGTGGCAGGGCTCGCGGGCGTGATCAACCGCGAGCCAGGATACCTCACGCTTGCCGTCGATGCGGAGCCTGCAGAGTCTCCTTTTGCCCGCACGTTTAGCCTGACGCTTGGCACCATGCGCGCCACGCTTGAGCAGGTCAGCGCCAATATTGGACAACTGCTGGAGGCATCCCGTGCGTTAGGACAACGCAACAGCGCGCTGTCAGAACGCACCGATCATCAGGCCAGTTCACTGGCAACGGCGGCCAGTGCGATGGAACAGTTAAGTGCTGTCGCTACCCTGACCAGTGAAAAAGCCAGCCAGGTCAGGGAAGTGGCTATAAGCACCAGTAACGTGGCGGAGCAGGGGGGCCATAATGTACGGCAGGCGATTGCGGCGATGGAGCACATTCGCGAGGAGTCGCAGCGTATTTACGCCATTCTGGAGATGATCGACGGGATCGCGTTCCAGACAAATATTCTGTCACTCAACGCCTCGGTGGAGGCTGCAAGAGCAGGCGAACATGGCAAAGGCTTCGCTGTGGTTGCCTCAGAAGTGCGTGTATTGGCCCAGCGCAGCGAGGGGGCGGCAAAAGATATCCGCCAGCTTCTGACCGCATCGCAGGCGACCACGCTGCAGGGCGTCGAACAGGTTGAGCACGCGGGTATGACAATGAAGTCGATCATTGAGAGTATCGAAGGGCTTCGCTCTCTGCTGGAAGAGCTGTCGCAGATGAGCGAGCAGCAGCGGGCAAGCATTGCGCAGATGAACGACAGCATTGCCAGCATCGATGCCAGCGTACAGGAGAATGTGCGTCACGTTGCGCAAACATTGCAGGTGGCCGACGCGCAGCGGCAGCAGACGGGTCAGTTAAAAGAGGCGATTGCCGTATTCAAATTTAACTAGCTTTGCGGTTCGGAGGGGGAGCGGGTGCCAGTCACCAGCGCGTCTTCATTGAGCGCGACGTGGGTGACGTTTGAGGTGTGATAATCCCCCTCAGACAGTTTACGGGTCAGGCGCAGCGTCGCGGTCTCTCTCGCCAGCAGATACTGATAATTGGCCTCCAGACGTCCCAGAAGCTTCTCTTTCAGCTCCGGGCGCTGCTCGATGATGGCATTCATCACGGCACCGTAGATCTCTTCTTTCACCTGTAACGGGTATATTTCGCGGCGGTTCTGCCATTTTAGGCGCACGAGCGTGGCCGGGATCGATACCAGATCCTGGGTAATACGCGTCATCTCTTCATTTTTACTCTTTTTTAATGCTTCGAGATTTTGCTTTAAGATAAATTCATCGCTTTTTTTATCATCTAAAGTCAAATAGACATTATTATCATTAACTGGTTTCACGTTAATCTTCCCCGAAGTCATAAAAAATGGGGGCGTTTTTTTCTCGAGTAATTAAATTAAGCCAAATTTCATTACCCATTTCGTTTATTTCTTTGGTCTTTTCAGCCATTATTTGACTGAGCTGCTGGGCATCTATTTCACCTTCGGCTTGCAGATCATTCAGCAGGTGCGCCAGGGCTTCAATTTTCACAGCGCGAAATAAACGGTCTTTAATATGGCGGTCATGCTCCTCCAACACCATATTACGGGATTTGCCCGTTCGGGAAACACCAATTAATATGTCAGACTCGAAATCGGAGAGCTTTCTTTTTCCCTGAGTAAAATTAGCCTCTTTTTCTTCTTTCGTCGGTTGCTGTTCCACAGGCGCAATGTGGTACTTAGCCGGGACGAGACTGTCGGGCAGCATTTTTTAATTTCCTTTAATTTCAACAGGGTGGGGTTGGTAAAGGCGTGAGATTCGTTGACAATAACATGAGGCAATTTTAAAATCAAAAAAAATGGAGCCTACCCATGAACAGCATTTTCTTTACGGTCATCACATTACTATTACTGACCGCTGGTGTGCTTTTATTGATGCAAGAGTTCAATAAAACGAAAGTGCCGAAAGACGCCAGTGAACCGCCGCAACCAGAGTTGATGACAAAAGAGGAAGGAGAAGATCATTTCTCTGTATTGATGAACTCGGTGACACCGGTTTGGTACTGGCGGGTGAACCATGAATATATCGACTTTTTGCACGCGACAATTAAGCGGATGAAAATGTCAGAAATTAATGACACGCCGGGGTTGTTTGAAGCGCAGCGTCGCTGCAGCGACCTGAATTCCGCTGTCTATAAATATTATGACAATATCAAAAAGCGCTGTCTTAATGGCGAGAAAGTCTCGTATTCCGACCTGGACGTATTAAACCTGCGTCAGTGTTTTCGCGAGTTCAGTCTGGAAGCCTACCCGGAGCTGGTGGTATTGGTCTGGCCGGAGTACGCGCGACCGGAGGTTAACCCGGAAGAGGTGTAGGCGTGGTGTTGGTTAGTTGTTGCAAACAGTGAGCGTCGTTGAGATATACTGCCCGCTGGTTTCGATTGCAGACAGGACTCTATGGAACGCTTTTTTGAAAACGCAATGTACGCCTCTCGCTGGCTGCTGGCACCCGTCTATTTTGGCCTTTCCCTGGCACTGGTCGCGCTGAGCATAAAGTTCTTCCAGGAAATTTTTCACGTCTTGCCAGACATCTTCTCGATCGCCGAAGCGGACCTGATTCTGGTGCTGCTGTCGCTGGTGGACATGACGCTGGTGGGCGGATTGCTGGTGATGGTGATGTTCTCTGGCTATGAGAACTTCGTTTCCCAGCTTGATATCGCCGAGCACAAAGAGAAGCTCAACTGGCTGGGTAAAATGGATGCCTCGTCGCTGAAGAACAAAGTGGCTGCGTCGATTGTGGCGATCTCCTCTATTCATCTGTTACGCGTGTTTATGGACGCGAAAAACGTCCCGGATAACAAACTGATGTGGTATGTGATCATCCACCTGACGTTTGTGCTGTCTGCGTTTGTGATGGGGTATCTGGATAAGATCAGTAAGAAATAATTTCCCCCTCACCCTAACCCTCTCCCACAGGGAGAGGGGATAGTCAGCTCCCTCTCCCTGAGGGAGAGGGCATCAGACCGCACTATTTATCCGATGACGCCTGCCACAGATTCAACTCCCCATCCGCCACATGCTGGTCAATCCGCTTGAGTTCGTCCTCCGTAAAGCGCAGGTTTTCCAGCGCCTGAACGTTCTCCTCCAGCTGTTCCGGACGGCTCGCACCTATCAGCACCGACGTCACGCGTTCATCTTTGAGCAGCCAGCTCAACGCCATCTGCGCCATGGTTTGCCCACGCGCACGCGCCATTTCATTCAGCAGGCGCAGGCTGTTCAGGTTGGCTTCGGTCAGCATTTTTTCCGTCAGGCCGCGCACCTTTTTGCCTTCGCGCTGCATGCGTGAACCTTCAGGAATTCCGTTCAGGTATTTCCCGGTCAGCAGACCCTGCGCCAGCGGGGTGAAGGCGATACAGCCCGTCCCGTTTGCTTCAAGCGCATCCAGCAAACCGGTCTTGTCGACCCAGCGGTTAAGCAAGTTGTAAGACGGCTGGTGGATCAGCAGCGGGATTTTCCACTCGCGCAGCAGCTCGGCCATTTTCTGCGTGCGCTCGGTTGAGTAGGAGGAGATGCCCACATACAGCGCTTTGCCGCTCTGTACGGCGTGCGCCAGCGCTGAGGCCGTCTCTTCCATTGGCGTGTTTTCATCCACGCGGTGGGAATAGAAAATATCCACATACTCCACGCCCATACGCTTCAGGCTTTGGTCGAGACTGGCGAGCAGATATTTACGTGAACCGCCGGAACCATACGGCCCCGGCCACATGTCGTAGCCCGCTTTGGTGGAGATAATCAGCTCGTCGCGATACGCAGCAAAATCTTCGCGCAGGATGCGGCCAAAATTCTCCTCGGCGCTGCCCGCCGGTGGCCCGTAGTTATTGGCGAGATCAAAATGGGTGATGCCGAGGTCGAAAGCTTTATGCAACAGCGCCCGCTGGGCATCCAGCGGCTGGACGTGACCGAAGCTATGCCACAGTCCCAGTGACAGCGCGGGCAGACGCAGGCCACTTTTCCCGCAGTAGCGGTACTGCATATTCTCATAGCGGCCGGTGTAAGGGTGCCAGGACATGATGTCTCCTTTCTTATCGATGAATTTTCGAAACAGCGTTTTCATTCTGAACTTATCACATCACCCATTACATCACTAAGCGTGGGCATAATGGTTAACGGCAGCTGTGTGACCTGTGAAGCCACACTAATTAAAAATAATCACAAAAGGTTATAATTTCCGCGCTCCCTGCCGATAACGAGAGTAGTACTCGCCTTTGGGCGAACTCACCCTCTCGGCAAGGAAGATTTATGAATATGCTCCGTAATTTCACGATCCGCTTCGTCATGCTGACGATTCTTGGGATCTTTTGTTTAATGTGGGCGGGGGTTGGGCTATACAGCACCTGGTCACTGTCTCGCGTTTCTGATGGTAACGAAGTGGATCGGCAGCTGGTCAAACAGATGACGGTACTCAGTCAGGGTAACGATCAGTATTTCCGTTTCGTCACCCGTTTGAGCCGCGCAATGGAGGTCAAAGCCGCAGGCGGCACGCCGGACCTGGCCTCTGCCCAACAGGCGCTGGATAACATGAGTAAGAAGCTGGCCGAAATGAAGGCCATCTCCCCCGGTCCCATGGACGAACAGGTTTCTGCTCAGGTCATTAGCAGCTGGCAGGCGCTGCTCGATCAGGGCGTAACCCCGCAGATGCAGCAGGCTAAGCAGTCGCTGGACGGCTATCGTCAGCAGGCCAACAACGTCACGCCACCGCTGAGCCGCGCGTTTGGTGCCGCGGCGGAGAACTTTAACAACGCCGCCGCGAAGTCGCTCGACAGCACCCGCGTGGTGGTGGACGGCCTGACCAGCATGACCCGCACGGTGATTATCGTTGCCACGATTATTGGCCTGCTGATCCTGCTTTTCACCGACCGTTACCTGGTGGCGATGCTGGTGAAACCGCTGGCTCGTATTCGCCAGCAGTTCCGCCAGATTGCCCAGGGCGATCTCAGCCAGCCGATTGAGCCGTTTGGCCGCAACTGCGTGGGACAGCTGGTTCCCTTACTGAGCGCCATGCAGGACAGCCTGCGTGAAGCGGTCAGCACCATCCGCTCCGGCAGCGAAAATATCTGGCGCGGCGCGACGGAGATCTCCAGCGGGAACAACGATCTCTCGTCCCGTACGGAAGAGCAGGCCGCCGCGCTGGAAGAGACCGCCGCGAGTATGGAGCAGCTTACGGCGACGGTAAAACTGAACGCCGAAAGCGCACGTCAGGCCAGCGAGCTGGCGGACGTGGCTTCGACGACCGCCAGCCGTGGCGGTTCGCTGGTAGAAGACGTGGTCACCACCATGAGCGGTATTTCTGACAGTTCGAAGAAGATCGCGGAAATTACCACCGTGATTAACAGCATTGCGTTCCAGACCAATATTCTGGCGCTCAACGCAGCCGTTGAGGCAGCGCGCGCAGGGGAACAGGGTCGTGGCTTCGCCGTGGTTGCGGGTGAAGTGCGTAATCTGGCCAGCCGCAGCGCCAATGCCGCAAAAGAGATTGAAGGGCTGATCGCGGACTCCGTTTCCCGCGTCGAGCAGGGCGCGCAGCTGGTGAACGACACCGGCACGACGATGGAAGCGATTCTGCGCGACGTGACCGAAGTGACGACCATCATGAAGCAAATTGCGTCTGCGTCAGAAGAGCAAAGTAAGGGCATTTCTCAGGTGGGCATCGCTATCACCCAGATGGATGGCGTCACTCAACAGAACGCCTCGCTGGTTGAAGAGGTTTCCGCGGCGGCCGCCGCGCTGGAACGCCAGACTGAAGAGCTTCAGCGCTCAGTGCAAAAATTCCGCCTCACCGCATAACATTATCGGGTCGGGTCGCCTGTCGCGGCCTGACCCGTTATCCCCCTGAAAGACGATCCCGCTGAATCACCTGCGTCACCTGTGACAGCTGGCCTATCCTCACCTCACTTGACCGCTGGAATTTGCTTTTATCAATCAGCAGCAGCGACTGGCCTGCGCGGCTTAACAGCAGTGATTTAAAGACCGCGTTATGCTCCACCGGATCCCACAGCGTGCCCTGCTCATCAACGCCTTCGCAGGAGAAGATAAACAGGTCAATCTCCAGCCCTTTAAGCTGTGTAAGCAGCGCCGGATTGACGTAGCAGCGGTACTTGCGATCAAGCGTGCCGCCGGAGCAAATAAGCGTGATCCGCTCGCGTTTTGCCATCTCATGACAGATCGGCAGGCTATTGGTAAAGACGGTGAGTTCGATATCCGGGAGCTGGCGCGCCAGGTGAAAACAGGTTGAACTGGCATCGAGGGCGATGGTCATCCCTTCGCTGATCCAGTCCAGCGCGTGGCGGGCGATATCGACTTTATCGGCGTAATGGCTTTTTAAGCGCGCGCCAAACGGCTCTCCGCTGTCGCGGCTGTTCGGATGGATAAGCCGCGCGCGGCCGTGCTGGCGCAGGATCTTACCCTGCTGCTGAAGGGCATTCAGATCGCGACGGATCGTCTCCCTGCTGACCGAGAGCGTCTCGGCCAGTGCGTCAGTGGTTAGCCAGTCGCAGCCGCTCAGGAGGTCAATAATGTGCTGCTGTCGGTTAAGTTTCATGTGGCAGTACGGTAAGCGCCTGATTAACGGCCTCAAGCAAGCGTGCTTCCGGGACACCGTCCCGCGCCTGAATTGAAAGACCGTGCAAAAAGACAGCGAAATAGTCTCCCAGGCTGTCAGCATCTACCGATGCTGAAAGTTCACCTTGCTGCACGGCCTGCCGAAGTCGGTCAATGATCTGCTGCGTGCGCTGCTGGCGATGCTGCGCCAGCCAGGTTTTGATATCGTCATTTCCGGCACTGACGCTCGCTGCTGAAGAGACGACCATACACCCTTGCGGCAGATCCTGTTGGCAATACAGGTGCACGGCATCCATAAGGAGCTTTTGCAGCGTCTCCCGCACGCTACCTCCGGCCGCTAAGGCGCGATCCGCGAAACCGCCTTCCTGACTTTCGTAATCAGCAATCGCTTCCCGAAAGAGTTGCTCTTTTGAGCCGAACGCTTTGTAAATACGCGCCGAAGCGATGCCCAGTTCCGCCACCAAATCTGACATTGAGGTCCCTTCATAACCTTGTCGCCAGAACAAATTGCGCGCTTTTATGAGCGCCTGGTCACGATCGAACTGACGCGGTCTGCCTGCCATTTTGTTGCTCCGGTTTGTCTTATCTTCACTGAAAACAGGATCGCCTAAATCGTTGCGATCGCCAACGACTTTATCTTTTCGCTTGCGGTGAATGCGTTTTGCTCCTATTGTTTGTCAATCGACAAACAATAGGAGTTTACGATGAAAACCCTGAAAGGTCCAAGCCTCCATCTCGCTCAATTCAGTGATAGCGAGGCCCCGTTCAACAGCTTACCCGCCATAGCCCAGTGGGCAGCGGAAACCGGATTCAAGGCACTACAAATACCGGCATGGGATCGTCGTCTTTTCGACGTAGCCACTGCGGCGGAGAGCCAGACCTACTGCGATGACATTGTCGGCATGCTGGCCGAACAGGGGCTGGTTGTTAGCGAGCTGACCAGCCACATCTTTGGCCAACTGATGGCGGTGCATCCGGCTTACGACAGCTTATGCGACAGTTTCGCGCCGCCGGAGATACACGGCAATCCGCAAGCGCGCGGTGAATGGGCACGGCAACAACTGCTGATGGCGGTCAAAGCCTCTGCCCGGCTGGGCCTCAGCGAATTAGGCACGTTTTCCGGCTCACTGGCGTGGCCTTATCTTTTCCCGTTCCCGCAGCGTCCGGAGGGGTTAATCGAAACCGCATTTGACGAGTTGGCCAGACGCTGGCTTCCGGTGCTTAACGCCTGTGATGAGCAGGGCATAAATCTCTGTTTCGAAATTCACCCGGGCGAAGATCTGCACGACGGGGTGACGTTTGAAATGTTTCATCAACGTGTGGGGGAGCATCCTCGCTGTCGGATACTCTTTGATCCCAGCCATATGGTGCTACAGCAGCTGAATTACCTGGAATTTATTGATATTTATAAGGATGTCATCAACATGTTCCATGTAAAAGACGCTGAATTTAATCCCACCGGGCGTCAGGGAATTTATGGCGGCTATCAGTCGTGGATCGATCGCGCAGGGCGCTTTCGTTCAACAGGTGATGGTCAGGTTGATTTCAACGCGATTTTCTCGAAATTTGCACAATATGATTATGCCGGCTGGGCAACCCTGGAATGGGAGTGCTGCCTGAAAAACCCGCTCGACGGCGCACGTGAAGGCGCTGCGTTTATCCGCGACCATATCATCCATATCACCGATAAAGTCTTCGATGATTTCGCGGGTGCTCCTGTCAATCCTCAACAAATCAACGCGTTACTTGGTATTCGATAAGCCGCCATCTTACAGGACGTCAAAATGAAACAAGAAAATAACGAGAACCTGCACAAGGATCTCGTCGCCAAACACATCTATACGAAAGTGAGCGGGCAGCGCATCCACTGCGTTGTGGCGGGAAAAGGCAAGCCAGTGCTGCTGATACCCGGCTGGCCTCAGACCTGGTTTACCTGGCGCTATGTCATGTGCGCGCTGGCGGAGGCGGGGTTTCAGGCGATAGCGATTGATCCGCCGGGCATTGGCGATTCAGATAAGCCGCTCGCTGGCTATGACACCGGCAGCATCGCTGCCATGCTGCACGCGACAATGGCGCAACTCGGGCATTCACGTTACAGCCTTGTCGGCCACGATATCGGCATGTGGATTGGATACGCCATGGCGAGTGATTTTCCGCATGCGGTTGAACGGGTTGTGCTGACAGAAGCGGTTATCCCCGGTCTGGCGCCCCCTCCGGCGATTTTTGTCGCACCGGAAGAGAATATTTTCCTTTGGCACTTCATGTTCAATCAACTGGCTGATTTACCCGAAACCCTCACCCGTGGCCGTGAAGCGCACTATCTTAGCTATATTTTCGACCGCTGGTCTCATCGGCGTGGACGGGTGGCATCAGACGTGTATATCGCCGCTTATTCGACACCGGGGGGACTACGTGCAGGTTTTGATTATTATCGGGCGATCCCTGAGACCATCCGCCAAAACCAGCTCCGCGCGCAAACACCTTTGACAATACCAGTGCTGACGGTGGGGGCCGAACATGCGACGCGCGATGCGCCGCTGATAACCCTACAGGGCAATGCCCTTGATTTGCGTGGAGAGACGGTGGCCGACTGCGGGCATTTTATTACCGAAGAGTGCCATGAGGCTTTTAGCGGGATAATTGTGCCGTTCCTGTCAGAGGATACAAACCATGCCGCTTGATCCGGGGATTGCCAACTTTCTGAAAACCTTATCGGGAGCGCCACTACCGGGCTCACTGGCTGAAATGCGAGCGGCGATAGAGGTGGAATTGCCTGGGCTACAGGGAGAGGTGGCTTTAAACGACGACATCAAAAATTATGTCGTCAATGCTGATGATGGTCATGGCATCGCCCTCCGGGTCTATACGCCCGTCGGCTTAAGGACTGAAACCGCACGGCCCGCGATGCTTTTTGCTCATGGCGGCGGATGGTGTCTGGGAACGCTTTCACTATACGATCGTCCCTGTCAGGCACTCGCAAATGCCACCGGCAGGATAATATTGTCAGTCGATTACCGACTGGCACCCGAGCACCCGTTCCCGCGGCCATTAGACGATGTTTATCAGGCGCTATGTTGGGTCTACGAACAGGCAGCGTATCTGGGCATTGATACCCACCGTCTGGCGGTGGCTGGCGATAGCGCTGGAGGAAATCTTGCCGCAGCAACAGCGCTACTGGCACGCGATCGTGGCGGTCCTGAAATTGAGCATCAACTGCTGTTTTATCCGGCATTAAGTCGCGATATGGCAACGGAAAGCTATCGGGAATTTGCTGAAGGGTATTATCTGACACGTGATGCGATGGCGTTTTGCTGGGAAAATTATCTGGGGGAACGGCGCAATGACTACGCCGAACCTTTGCACGCCGATTCCCTGCGCGGTTTACCACCGGCAACTATTCTCAGCTGCGAATATGACCCGCTGCGTGATGAGGCCGAACAGTATGCGCAGCGACTTCAGGAGGCTGGCGTAACGGTGCGGTGTGTGCGATTACAGGGCATGATCCACGCCTGTCTTCATATGTCAGGGCTAACGCCAGCCATACAGCAGCTTTTCGAACTGGCTCGCGGTTAAGAGGACTCATAACGAAAAACCCAGTATCAACTGGGTTTTTTGGGAGATCGTTTGCCACACCACACCGTTTATCAGTGCGTGGCTTCACCAATCAGCGCGCCAGCGCCTGCGCCAACGGCTGCACCTTTCAGTACGCTATTGCCCGTCACTGCTGCTGTACCCGCCCCAACGACTGCGCCCACGGCACCGCCCTTACGCGCATCTTTGCCTTTTTCACCGTTTTTAAACATGGCACCCGTACCCGCACCAACCACCGCGCCGCCTACTGTAGATTTCAGGTCTTTGCCCGTAGCTGCGCCAATTGCGGCACCGGCAACGGCGCCAGCGGCAGTTTTGTCCATCGCCATACCCGAGGTAGAAATAATGAGGGTGCTGATAACCAGCGCTGTTTTGATGAATTTCATAACAGATCCTTTGTAATAGCTGTTGCTTGAGGCTTCGCTTCTCACAGCCAGGCGTGAGAAAAGAGGGCGAATAGTGCCAGTAATACCGGCTCAACCTTTAAGCTAATCATGCCCTGGGCAAGGATCGTTGTTACCGGGCGGTGGCCCGCCCGGCAGAGCGTCAGGCCTGACGCTTATCTTCCGTATTCGTCTCGAAGTCGCTCGCCGCGTGGCGTTCGTGGAGCTGCTCGTTCAGCTCGCCGCTGGTGCGGTTAACGATGCGTCCGCGCTTAACGGCATGGCGATTCGCCACGTCTTTCGCCCAACGCTGCACGTGAGTGTACTTCTCTGCATCCAGGAATTCGGCGGCGTTATAAACGCTACCCAGCGCCACGCAGCCGAACCATGGCCAGATGGCGATATCCGCGATGGTGTACTCCTCGCCCGCCACGTAACGACCGCGCGCCAGCTGTTTATCCAGTACGTCGAACAGGCGCTTGGCTTCCATGGTGAAGCGGTCAATCGCGTACTCAATCTTCACCGGTGCGTAGTTGTAGAAGTGACCAAAGCCGCCGCCGAGGAACGGCGCCGCGCCCTGGAGCCAGAACAGCCAGTTCAGCGTCTCGGTGCGTCCCGCCGGATCTTTCGGCAGGAAGTGACCGAATTTCTCTGCCAGGTAAAGCAGGATATTGCCGGATTCAAAGACGCGCGTTGGCGGGTTTGTAGAGTGGTCACGCAGCGCCGGGATTTTTGAGTTCGGGTTCACGTCGACAAACCCGCTGGAGAACTGATCGCCCTCGCCGATGCGGATCAACCAGGCGTCGTACTCCGCGCCCGTCACGCCCAGCGCCAGCAGCTCTTCGAGCATGATCGTCACTTTCTGGCCGTTCGGTGTTCCCAGAGAGTAGAGCTGCAGTGGGTGAGAGCCTACGGGCAAATCCTTCTCATGCGTCGCGCCGGAGATCGGGCGGTTAATATTGGCGAACGCGCCGCCGCCGTTCTTATTCCATTCCCATACTTTTGGTGGCTGATACGTGTTGTCTGACATGTTGGCCTGCCTTTTTAGTGATGTGTTGAGGCAGTGTAGCAGGAGATTTGTGAACCGTTTAACGTTGTGAGCGCAATCAATTAACCGCTATTCCTTCTGCTGCTTATATATATCAAATCCGGCATAAGCTTAATCGAAAATCGCATTTTCATAATTAATGCGTAAACCGCTAAAGCTGAATATGATGCTTCAACATAAATAAAAGATGCAGTAATAAACACTTTATAAGGCAAGGAGTTAGTGAGATGCGCAAGCTTCTGTTATCGGCAGTGGTCGTTTCGCTCGCGTTAGGCCTGGCTGGCTGTGATGATGCGAAAAATAAAGAGACAAACACGCCCTCAGCGGCAAAAAGCGACGCGCCAAAAGAGGGCGGTTCGCTGATTATCGGTATTACCTCCGGTGACCCGTTAGCCGTTAATCCGCTCTATGCCAGTGACCGCACAACGTTAACCATCATGCAGGCGCTCTATGCCCCGCTGTACAGCTTTAATAACGGCAACATTGAGTGGGGCCTGGCGGAAAGCCTGACGCCCTCCGCCGACAACCTGAGCTATACCCTGACGCTAAAACCCAACCTCAAATGGCAGGACGGACAGCCGCTGACGGCGGACGACGTGGTCTTCACCTTCAATAAGCTGCTGGATGCCAAACAGCACAGCTTCTTCCGTAGCATGTTTACCTACGGCGGCAAGCCTGTTGAAGTGAGCAAGGTTGATGAGCGCACCGTTAAGTTCACCTTACCGCAGGTCAGCGCGGCCTTTACCGGCACCCTGGTACAGATCTACCCGATCCCGCAGCACGTGTTCGCCGGTGAAGGCGACCTGGAAAAGAGCACCAAAAACGATGCGCCGGTAGGCTCCGGGCCGTTCAAATTTAAAGAGTATCGCGCCGGTCAGTATTACGCCCTGACCCGTTTTGACGATTACTGGAACGGCAAAGCGAAGCTTGATTCGGTCACCTACCGTTTCGCCAAAGACAGCAACGCCGCCAACCTGGCGCTGCAAAACGGTGAAATCAACCTCAAGATGGTTGACCCGCAGGACGTGAACCGCCTGAAAAATACCGGTAAGTTCGACTTCGTGGTCTATCCGGAAGGTCGTCTGGCCTATATGACGTTCAACCAGAACGTGCCGGTGATGAAGAGCAAAGAACTGCGTCAGGCCATTGCGTACGCCATCAACAAGGACGAGCTGGCCCAGACCGCGTTTACCTCGCTCGACTACGCCAAACCGGCAACCTCATTCCTGACGCCAGATACGCTTTACAAGACGGATGACGTCGAGCAGTACAAATTTGACCTGCAAAAGGCCAAAGATCTGCTTAAAGCGTCCGGCGCGCCGGACAACCTCAAGCTGCGACTGGCGTATGTGAACACCAACAAAACCCAGGAGAGCATGGCGCTCTACATTCAGCAGGCGCTGAAGGGTATTGGGGTGAACGTGGAGCTGATGCCGCTGGACTCCAACGCCATGTCTCAGCGCAGTCTTGATATGAATAACACCGCGTGGGAGCTGAACCTGGGCGGCTACATCATGGGCTCAGAGCCGGACGGCTATAAATCGCTGTTCATGAGCAACGAGGCCTATAACTACGCGCACTACAAAAATCCGCAGTTCGATGCCCTGTGGGATAAAGGCGCCGTGGAAACCGACGCCGCGAAACGTGCCGATATCTATAAGCAAATTCAGCAGACCGTGGCAAACGACATGACCTACTACCCGATCGCCTATACCAATGCGACCGTCGCGGTGGACAAGCGTTTCGGCGGCACCCTGGAAGCAGAGCCGAAACCGGTTTATCTGTTCCAGGATCTGTCAAAAATCTATCAGAAATAAGCGATTGCCCCGGCCGTCAGGTCGGGGCTTTGGTAAGGGCACGTCGTGAACACACTCCTCACGCGTCGGCTGCTGCAATTGCTGCCGATGCTTTTCTTCATTTCGCTGGTGGCGTTTTTGCTGGTCAAGCTCGCGCCCGGCGATCCGGTGGCGGCGTACATCACGCCGCGTATGGCCCCGGAAGATATCGAACGTATTCGCCAGAGCTTGGGGCTGGATAAGCCGCTGGTCACGCAGTACGTTCTGTGGCTGAAAAACGTCCTGCAGGGCGATCTCGGCTATTCGCTGATTTACCACCGCCCGGTGCTGGAGATGATCGGTGAACGCATTCCGGCCACGCTGGGGCTGATGGGGGCGTCGCTGCTGATGGCTATCGTGTTGGCGATCCCGCTGGGCCTGCTGGCGGGGGCATTTAAGCACCGCTGGCTGGATCACCTGCTGAACCTGTTTGCCTATATCGGCATCTCGGTACCGATTTTCTGGTTCGGTATTTTGCTCATCACCGTTTTTGCCGTGCAGCTTAACTGGTTCCCCAGCATGGGGATGCGCACCATCGGCATGGAGGACAACGGGCTGGATCTGCTGCGCCACGGCGTGCTGCCGTGTATTGCCCTCACGTTCTACAACCTCTCCAGCTACGTGCGCTACATCCGCTCCAACACCATCTCGCAGCTCTCGGCCGATTACGTGCAGACCCAGCTTGCCTACGGCGCAACGCGTTCCAGTATTCTGTTTCGCCATGTGCTAAAAAACGTGCTGCTGCCGGTGATTACCCTGTTCGGCCTGTCGTTCGGTGAGCTGATTGTGGGGGCCTATGTGACGGAAAGCGTCTTCTCCTGGCCGGGGATGGGGCTGCTCGGGATCCAGTCGATCGCTTCGCTGGACTACCCGCTGATTATGGCGATCATCATGCTCTCGTCGATGATGCTGATCGTCGGTAACCTGATCGCCGACGTGCTTTATCGCTTCGCCGATCCCCGCATTCGTACGCTGAGGTAACCGGATGAGCAGACGCTGGCAGCAGGTTCGTCACCAGCTGCGCCGCAACCGTCCGGCGCAGTTCTCCCTGTTTGTGCTTTTTATTTTCGTTGTCGCCGCGCTCTGTGCGGGCTTGAGTCCGTACGATCCGGATCGGATGGCGCTCGGCGCGCGCACGCTACCGCCGGATGCCGCGCACTGGTTCGGCACCGATGAATACGGGCGCGACTACTTCACCCGCGCGCTGTATGGCGGCCAGATCTCCCTGATGGTCGGTTTTCTCGCCATGCTCTTTTCCACGCTTATCGGCACGCTGGTGGGAACGGTGAGCGGCTATTTTGGCGGCTGGCTGGATAACCTGATGATGCGCGCCGTGGATATCCTGATGGCCATTCCGGCCTTCTTCCTGCTGCTGGTGGTGAATGCTTACCTCAAGCCGGGCGTGGATAACATCATCCTGATTATCAGCCTGCTGACGTGGATGAACATGTCGCGGCTGGTGCGTGCCGAAACGCTGTCGGTGAAAGAGCGCGAGTACGTGCTTTATGCCCGCGCGTCGGGAGCGCATCCGCTACGTATTATCGTGCGCCACATCATTCCCGGCGTGCTGCCGACCATTATCGTGGCGGCCACGCTGAATATCGCCTCGGCCATTCTGATGGAGTCAACGCTCAGTTTCTTAGGGCTGGGCGTGCAGGCACCGGCGGCATCATGGGGAAGCATGCTTAACAACGCCCAGTCTTATATTGGCGAAGCGTCGTGGCTGGCGATGTTCCCCGGCATTCTGATCCTGCTGACGGTGTTCAGCTTTAACGTGCTGGGCGATGTATTTCGTACCGCCTTTGAGCCAGGAGCGAATCGCGATGAGTAACTTATTAGCGCTTGAGAACCTGCAAACCACGTTCCGCACCCGCGAGGGCGAGGTTCACGCGGTGCGTGGCGTGAGCTTTCAGGTTCAGCCGGGCGAACTCGTCGGTATCGTCGGCGAGTCGGGCTGCGGGAAAAGCGTCACCTGTAAGTCGATTATCCAGCTTCTGGGGAGCAACGGACGGATAACCGGCGGCAGCATCCGATTCCAGAATGAGGACCTGGCGCAGAAAACCCCCGCGCAGATGCGTGCCATTCGCGGCAACGAAATCGCGATGATTTTTCAGGATCCGATGACCGCCCTGAACCCGGTGCTCACTATCGGCAAGCAGATGTCTGAGATCCTGATGCGAAATAAAAAACTGTCGAAAAAAGCGGCCAAAGCGGCAGCAATAGCCATGCTGGATCAGGTGGGCATTGCCGAAGCGGAACGCCGTTACAATCAGTATCCGCACGAGTTCAGCGGCGGAATGCGCCAGCGCGTGATGATCGCTATTGCGCTCTCCTGCAATCCGAAGCTTCTTATTGCCGACGAACCGACCACCGCGCTGGACGTGACCATACAGGCGCAGATCCTGCGCCTGCTGAAAAGCCTGCAGCAGCAGACCCGGACCGCGATTTTGCTGATCACCCACGATCTCGGCGTGGTGGCGCAGGTCTGCAGCCGCGTGGTGGTGATGTACGGCGGGCTGGTGATGGAGGAGGGGAGCGTGGAGGACATTTTTTATCGCCCTGCGCATCCTTACACCCAGGGTCTGCTGGCCTCGCTGCCGCGCCCGGATGAGGTGAATCAACGTTTATCGCCCATTGAAGGTTCTCCGCCTGGCCTGCTTAACCCGCCGCCGGGCTGTCCATTCGCGGAACGCTGCCCGAAGCGCATGCCCCAGTGTGAACGGCAACCCGCATTTTACATTGCCGGAGAGGGCCATCGCGCCGCCTGCTGGCTATGGGCCGATAAGGAGATTCAGGCATGAGTGAACAACAGGCGCCATTAGTGAGCGTGCGCGATCTGCGCAAGCACTATCCGCTCAACGGCGGTTTGCTGCGTAAAGGCGTGGCCGTGAAGGCGGTTGATGGCGTGAGCTTTGATATCCTGCCCGGCGAGACGTTTGGCCTGGTGGGGGAGTCTGGCTGCGGAAAATCCACCCTCGGGCGCGCCATACTGCGCCTTTTCGATATCACCTCGGGCGAGATCCACTTCGCCGGGCAGGCGATCGCCCACGCCCGTGAAAAAGAGCTCAAGCCGCTGCGTAAGCGAATGCAGGCGATCTTTCAGGATCCTTTTTCCTCGCTTAACCCCGGAATGACCGTGCGGCAACTGGTGGCCGAGCCGATGCAGATCCACGGCTACAGCCGGGAAGCGCAGCAGGAGCGTACGGAAACGCTGCTCTACAAAGTGGGGCTGAAGCAGGAACACCTTGAACGGTTCCCGCACGAGTTCAGCGGCGGGCAGCGTCAGCGCATCAGTATTGCCCGCGCGTTGTCCGTGAATCCTGAATTTGTGCTGTGCGATGAGCCGCTCTCGGCGCTGGACGTCTCGGTGCAGGCGCAGGTGGTGAATATTTTGCAGGATCTGCAGCAGGAGCTGGGGCTAACCTATCTGTTTATCGCCCACGATCTCTCCATGGTGCGCCATATCTCCAGCCGCATTGGGGTGATGTACCTCGGTAAACTGGTGGAGGTGGCCCCGGCGAATGAGCTGTATCAGCGTCCGGCACACCCTTATACCCGCGCGCTACTGGCGGCGGTTCCCCAGCCCGATCCGCGCATCCGCAATCTCGAAGACGTCACCCTGCGCGGCGACATTCCAGGCCCCACGTCCGCGCTGCCGGGCTGTAAGTTCTGCAGCCGCTGCCCGCACGCCATGCTGGTTTGCCAGACGCAGGAGCCTGCCATGCAGGAGATTGCGCCAGGGCATTTCGCGGCGTGCTGGTTGTTTAAGATTTGAGCCTTAAAAGTGTCGGGTGGCGCTTCGCTTACCCGACCTACAGGGGGTTGTGTTTCGTAGGCCGGGTAAGCCGAAGCCGCCACCCGGCATGAACGGCTCCACAACGCTATCCCAACACCCGCTTCGCCCAAACCTCTACGTTATCGCCGCTGCCTAAATCCGCCTGCACAAGGCCGTTAACCATAAACGTCGGCGAGACGTGAATGCCGTTCTGGCGGGCGTATTTGCAGTGCCATTTAATCTCATTTTGCAGTTCCGGCCGGGCAAACGCGCTTGCAACCTGCACCCCACTGTAGCCCTCGATCCGGGCGATAATGTCGTCAGGCGTGGCCTGCATATTCGGGCCGCTGCAGTGGTCGGTAAATTCAAATTCTTCGCGATGGTCGGCCACCGCTTGCATCACTTTACGCGCGGCGGCTTTGCCGTCCGGCAGCGTGGATGCTGCCAGAATGCAGCGCACAATCACCCCGGAAAACAGGTGCCACGGCTGGGACTGTAAACGGATTTTGACCGTGACCTTGTCTTCCCCAACCTGTTCCAGAAACGCATTCAGCTTATTGAATGCCTTCACCGAGAAGGGGCAGGTTGGTTCCAGGAACACTTCAAAGGTTCGCGGGCCGTGGCCCCATTCCAGCGCTTGCGCCTGTTCGCTCATGTTGACTCCAGATGTTGTGAATTTTAGTCATTGTTGCGACGAATAATTTGCCACGCAGGTGTATGATAAATCCACCTCTGTCAGGTTAATTACAACGTGCAGACGACGACAACCCCTCAAAAAATTGCCGCCTGCCTGTTTTAGGTTGGATACATGCGTAAAGGAAAGTTAAGCAGTGATGCGCCATTCGGGACATTGTTAGGCTATGCGCCCGGTGGCGTGGCGATTTACTCTTCAAATTACGGCAGTCTGGACCCGCGAAAATACCCGGAAGACGCAGATTTTCGCAGCTATATCGGCAACGAATACATGGGCCACAAGTGGCAGTGCGTTGAATTTGCCCGCCGTTTCCTGTTCCTCAACTATGGCTTTGTGTTTACCGACGTCGGCATGGCGTGGGAGATTTTCTCTCTGCGCTTTTTGCGTCAGGTGGTGAACGATAACATTCTTCCCCTTCAGGCCTTTGCCAACGGCTCGAAGCGCGCGCCGCGCGCCGGGGCGCTGCTGATCTGGCAAAAGGGCGGAGAGTTTCACGAGACCGGCCACGTGGCGGTGATCACCCAGCTTCTCGACGATAAGGTGCGTATTGCGGAGCAGAACGTGATTCACTCCCCGCTGCCGCTCGGGCAGCAGTGGACGCGCGAGCTGCGTCTGAGCGTGGAGAACGGGTGTTATACCATCCATGACACCTTCAACGACACGGAGATCCTCGGCTGGATGATCCAGACCGACGACACGGAACACAGCATTCCCCAGCCGGAAATCGACGGCGAACTGCTGAAAATCAGCGGCGCGCGGCTGAAAAACAAACGTCAGTTCGACGGAAAATGGCTTAACGAAAATGACGCGCTGCAGCAGGCATATATCCGCGCCAACGGCCATGTGATCAACAAAGATCCCTGCCAGTACTTCACCATTACCGAAAGCGCCGAGCAGGAGCTGATCAAGGCCACCAACGAACTGCACCTGATGTACCTGCACGCGACGGACAAGGTGCTGAAAGACGACAGCCTGCTGGCGCTTTTCGACATCCCTAAAATCCTCTGGCCGCGCCTGCGCCTCTCCTGGCAGTGGCGTCGCCACCATATGATCACCGGTCGTATGGATTTCTGCATGGATGAGCGCGGCATTAAGGTCTACGAGTACAACGCTGACTCCGCGTCCTGTCACACGGAAGGCGGGCTGATCCTCGAAGAGTGGGTCAAAAACGGCTATCGCGGTAACGGGCATAACCCGGCGGAAGGCCTTCTGGAAGAGCTGACCGGCGCATGGAAGCACAGCCACGCGCGGCCGTTCGTGCACATCATGCAGGACAACGATGTCGAAGAGGACTATCACGCGCTCTTTATTCAGCGTTCGCTGATGCAGGCCGGGTTCGAGACCAAAATCCTGCACGGGCTGGAGGCGCTCAGCTGGGACGCCGCCGGGCAGCTGATTGACGATGAAGGCCGCCACGTCAACTGCGTGTGGAAAACCTGGGCGTGGGAGACGGCGATTGAGCAGATTCGCGAGGTCAGCGAAACCGAATACGCCGCCGTGCCGATCCGCACCGGTCATCCCGAGGGCGAGGTGCGTCTGATTGACGTTCTGCTGCGTCCGGAGGTGCTGGTCTTCGAACCGCTATGGACCGTGATCCCCGGCAACAAGGCGATTCTTCCGGTCCTGTGGCAGCTGTTCCCGAATCACCGCTACCTGCTCGACACCGATTTTGAGGTTAACGACCTGCTGAAACAGACCGGCTATGCCGTCAAGCCGATTGCCGGACGCTGCGGCAGCAATATCGATCTCATCAGCGCCCAGGACGAACTGCTGGATAAATCCAGCGGCAAGTTTGTTGACCGTAAAAACATCTACCAGCAGCTGTGGTGCCTGCCGAAGGTCGACGGCAAATACATACAGGTCTGCACCTTTACCGTGGGCGGGAACTATGGCGGTACCTGCCTGCGCGGCGATGACTCGCTGGTGGTGAAGAAAGAGAGCGATATCGAGCCGCTGATCGTGATGAAGGACTCGCTATAAAAATACCCCCGCAGGGTATCCTGCGGGGGCTTTTCGTTACTGTTCTTCCTCTTCCAGCTGCTCGCTTACCTTCAGATCGATGATGCGGCCAATCTGATCGTGATACACCGTCAGCAGGTTGTACTGGCTCATCTCGGAGATGATCTGCGGTGAGACATTAAAGCTGCGGGCCAGCTCCTCCTGGTGAAAATAGCCCGGCTGACGACGTCTCACGTGGGCGCGGCGGCGGTTGTACTGATACCACAAAATCAGCAGCCAGCCGTTGAGTGCGGCGAACAGCAGATAGAGCAACACCGTATTAAAGGACGCAATAATCACGCCCCACCGGTAGTCGCTCTCATCGGTTAGCTGCATCCAGAGCCTGGCATACAGGAAAAACAGAAAGCCTCCCCACGCCACCAGCGTTAACGCGGCATCGAAAAGACGTGGCAAGAGACGATGCTCGGTCAAAATTAAGGTATTTTCGTTCATTGAAGGCTTCCTTTTCCCCGGTCCGGACTGATCCAGCGCGCGCGGGCACGCTGACGTTTAAGCATGACTTTTGGAAATGCGACGAGGGTAGTGAACAGGCCAATCATCCAGTACACCATCGGGAACCAGATCACCCAGAAAAGCGAGCTGGCTACTCTTCGTTCATAGCGCCGCTCGATGAACAAGCTGACCAGGAACTGCAACAGGCACATCACCCCCAGCAGCAGCCCGGTAAACTCCGGTGGAAAAAGGCTCTCCACGGTCAGGTTGGGTGGAATGGGCGCGACATGGCTGATGATGAACAGCAGCACTGTCATCGCGTACGCGAAGGCCCAGAGCGTTGACAGCGCATACTCCATAAACAGGGGCCACATGCGGTGATGCTCCCAGCGCACAATCTTGCGAAGGTTGACCAGAAACACCTCCGCGCCGCCCTGGGCCCAGCGCAGACGCTGCTTCCACAGGCCCTTCAGCGTCTCCGGCATCAAAATCCAGCACAGCGCTCGCGGCTCAAAAAAGATATCCCAGTGGCGCAGCTGGAGCTTCCAGCTGATGTCGATGTCTTCGGTGATCATGTCCGGGCTCCAGTACCCGACGTCCGCCAGCGCCTGTCGGCGAAAGGCGGCGATGACGCCGGAGACGGTAAAGACCCGGCCATAGATCCGCTGCGTCCGCTTAATGAGCCCAATGATGGAGGAGAACTCCCCCACCTGAATGCGGCCAATCAGCGTGGAGCGCGTGCGAATGCGCGGGTTCCCGGTCACCGCGCCGACGTGGGGGTACTGAATCAGCGGGGCCACCAGATAAGCGGCGGTATCGCGATCGAGAAGGGCGTCGCCGTCAATGCAGACCAGCAGATCGCCCCGGGCCGCTGCCGCCCCGGCTTTGAGCGCCAGCGCTTTCCCCTGGTTCTCCGCGAGGTTAATCACCCGCAGGCGCGGCTGTTCCTGCGCCAGCGCCTGCAATACCTCCGCCGTGTTGTCAGACGAGCCGTCGTTGATGGCGATAACTTCGATATTTTCATACCGCTGCTCCAGCGCGGCGCTGATGGTCTCCCGCGCATTTCGTCCCTCGTTGAAGCAGGGGATAAGAATGGAGATGAGCGGCTCACCGGCGAGCGTCGGGGCAGGCGTGTCTTTATCCCACGACCAGTGGCGTTCAAGCTGATACCAGAAATAGAGGCCACCGGTTATCCAGAGCACCGACATGAACAGCGGCCAGAAGAACACAAAATCCAGAATCAGTTCGCCGGTAAAGAGGGCGGCCACGCCCAATGGCAACCCGAATACCAGACATAAAATAGAGAATGCGATAATGCGATCAGTCATTGTCAGGGTACCAGTACGAAGAAAATTCAGGCCTGATGCGCGAGATATCAGGTTGGTTGTTGAGGAAGTCGTCGGGGTAGTAACCGTAATTTTTGACGCCGTTCAGCTGGAGCACGCGCATCCACTGCGCAAGCTGGCTATCGGCAACGGCGCGTTGCGGCTTCTGGTTCCAGTCCCTGGCCTGCAGCTCGAAAATCGTTTTATCGAGCGCGCCGGGGCGCGCGGCGACCGCGTTAACCAGACGCGTCAGCCAGGCATCGCTCTCGTCTGCCGGGACGGACTCCATCAGCGGCATGGCCATTGGTACCGTCCAGTCATACTCCGCCAGAAAATCATCAAGATTCTGCGCGAACCACGCTTCGCTTTCGGGCTGCAGAATGGGTAAGGCGAACATGTTGCGGGCGGTTTTTATCTGCGGGCCACGGATGTTTTTCACCGCCTGGCTCAGAGTGCGGGTAACGCTGATAAGCCGCTGGCTCTTCTGGCGAGTCGTGTCCTGTCCGGCATCGTCCACGTCCGTCAGCGCCGCATCGTCATGGAACAAAATCCCGTTGAAGCTGGCATAGCGGGCCAGATCTTCATAGATATCCGTCACGTGCTGGCGCACCTGCGGGTCCCACGGGGAGAGCCGGATATAGGGCTCGGTGGCTTCGCGCAGCTGGCCGGTTTGACGATCCCGGCGCTGCACGCGCGGCAGGGAAGGATCGAGATCGAACGAGAGCACCGGCATCCACGCGAAGACTTTTACCCCCGCGCGGGTTTGTAGCTGCCAGGCGACAAAATTAAAGAGATCGGCCCGAACCGGCAAACGACGGTTCGGGAAATAGAGCGCCGTGATCCTGCCGTCGCCCTGCGGGTCGGCAAACGCCTGCAGGAAAACATGGCTGATCTTCATGTCGTAGACCCGCTGGATCAACCTGTTGATGTTTTGGGTCTGCTGGGCCGGGTCGGGATCGTAAACGTAGTCGAGATCGACGTGCATGACGCGCACGGGATCGTGCTCCTGAACCTGGCTGACCGTACTGGCAAACGCCTTGAGCGAGGGATTTCCGGCGATCAGCAGGCGGGGGATGTTGCCCAGATCCTGCACATTCCCCAGCCCGTCCTCAAGGGTAAAGGCCAGCTGATAACCCTGCTGTCTGGCGATAGCGAGCGAGGTACCGCTGGCGGCGCCGTAAGGCCAGACCCAGGCGCGGGGCGCTTTGCCCGTCACCTGCGTGATTTTTTCAGTCACTTTGCGAACGTCATCGCCGATCCGCTGGTTGAACTGCTGGTCGTTTTCATAGCGGCCCGTTGCTTTGTCATAAAAGCGGTTGGCGATCGCCGGTTCCCGGCTGCCCTGCGGGTTGGCCGGAATGCCGTAATGCGAGGCCCAGGTATGCGATCCGATCTCAATCAGCGGTGACTGGCTGAGCTCGCGCACCATGTCCCACGTTGCGAAGCGATCGCGGGGCGTCATCAGGCCGCCAAAATTCACCTTTTGATTCGCTGGCGTATCGACCCAGCTGCCCACCGGCGCCCACAGCGCAGGGACGTTCCACGCCTGAAGAAGCGGCCAGACGCGGGTGTAGAAGCTGCTGTAACCGTCGTCAAAGCTGAGCAGAACGGCCTTTGGCGGCAGCGTTTTTTTCCCGTCATGCGCATCGAGAATGTCCTGCACGCTGATGGCGTGATAGCCGTTGTGCAGAAGCCAGCTTATCTGCTCGTTTAACGCGCTGGTGCGAACGGAGAGGTAGCGCTGGTCAGCGGCATCATCTTCTACGTCGTGATAGGCCAGGACCAGAAACTGGTTCTTCGGCCAGGGTTTACTTGCCTCCAGCTGCGGCCGCGCTTTGGGCGCAATGAACGAGATCGCCTGCGCGCAGACGCTCGCGCTGAGGCAGAGCCAGCCGAGGAGTATCAGGCTCACGGAAAAACGTGTGTTCAGCATATTCATCCTTAAAAGCGTAAAGTCGTGTCAAACGTGACGGAGAGGTTGCTCTCGCGTTTGCCGTCGTAAGGGCGCTTATCCCAGTTCAGCATCACGCCGGTATCGATAACGTTGTTCCACTGAACGCGTTGTCCGTAACCCAGCAGGGCGATGGCGCCAGCGGACTGATTTTTCTGCCAGTAGCTGCCGCCTCCCGCCACGACCTGCTGGCTCCAGAGGGTGTCGTAATGGCGATACATCTCATGGTCAACGGCCAGGGCAGCCGTCACGGACAGATCCCGCGCCGGGTTGTAATAGAGCGTGTCCCGCTGGCTGTTTTTACTGGCGGCGATCCCCGGTTCGAGATCCAGCGTCAGGGACGGGGTCTGCCAGAGACGCTCCTTACCCGTGAGGGTGTATTCCTGGCGACGGTTATGATCGGAGAAGCGGCTGAGGGCGGCGCTGAACTGGTACTCACGCCGCTCGTTTTGGTACCAGCGCACCCCGCCTTCACCCCGGTTGGCGCTAATTCCGTTGCGTAACGCCCGAAGGGGCGTAGTGCGCGACAGGCGCTCAAGGCTGCCGCTGACCTGCCAGCGATCGGTCGCAAAGTACGTCGTTGAGAGGCGAGCGCCCGGCTTGTTTTCACCGTGATAGCGGTTGCTGGAGAGTTCGGCCTCGAGCTGCAAGTCGCGTGGCCGCCATTCGACGCCGCCCAAAAGGTGACGGCTGGCACCTTTGCCCTCATCGAAGTTACTCTGCGCGTAGCGGGCACCCGCAAACAGCCGCCAGCTATCCGCTACGGGTGGGCCATAGAGCGTGGCGTCCCAGTTCAGGTCGTGTGTCCCGCTGACGGGGTTATCGGAGTGCAAGCCCTTGCCCGCGTTGAGGCGCAGTTCGGACATGTGGTGGACCGTTCGGAGCCTGTCGAGACGCCTGGCGCTGCGGTCGGCGGGTGCGCGAGCCAGCACGTCGTCGGCCAGTAAATCCATCTGTCGCCACGCCTGCAGGTCCATCGCGACGTAGGCCTGCTGCTGCTCTAGCTCTGTATTGGACGGCTCCAGCGCCTCCGCCGTTTTCAGCTTTTGCTCGGCCGCGCGTGGCAGACCCCGCGCCTGAAGCAGGGTGGCGTAGTCAATCTGTAGCCCCTGATTGCCCGGCGCCGTTGTCGCCAGACGGTGCGCCAGCGTTTCGGCTTCCGGCAGGGCATTCGTCGCTAGCAAATAGTTAAAACGGAGCGACTGCCCGGTAAGCCACCGATCATTCGGCTGAGGGGTAGGGGAGCCAAAGTCGTAACGGGTCCAGGGGACGTCGCGGGTCTGGCGCTCAACGTACTGGCGGGCGGCCTCGTACTCTCCCGTATCCAGCCAGGCGTAAAAAAGCGCGTGCTCCTCATCCTGCGGGTCGGAAGCATATTGCGGATAGCGTTGCAGAAGCGCGAAGGCGGCGGCCGCGTTTTTCTCCTGCAGATACGCGGAGATGACCCAGCCAATTGCCCAGCCCGGCACCGGATGCTGGGCTGCCGTAAGATCCTGATATTCGCTTATCACCTTTGGGTAATCAGCATGGGCGTACAGCGCGCCAAGCCTGTCGATACGCGCAAGGACGACGTCTTCCGCCGCCTGCGGCTCGTTTTGCCAGGGAGCAAGCAGGGTGTCGTAACGATTCAGCGCGGATTGCGCAAGCAGCAGGCGCTCCTTTTCTGTTCTGCCTGGCACATCGGCAAGGCGAACCCGTTCGGCGGCGGCATTACGCTCAAGACGTCGACGCTCCGCGGGAGACAGCGTCACGCTTTGTGAAAGCTGGAGCGCGGGGGTATTCACCCGGTTATCCGTAAGCGCGTCGATCAGCTCGCTGAGGAGCGCTTTATTCTCAGGTGCGATATTCAGCGCGCGCGTATCTGCCAGAAGCCGATCCCAGCTTTTCCCCTGGCGTAACCAGACATAGGAGAGCGTCTGAAGATGCGCCTGAGAGGGATTTTCCGCCACCAGCCGTTGGGCTTCCTGCAGGGCAAGCGTATCCATGCGGGCATCGGCCAGGGTTTTTATATAGCCGATACGATAATCGTCGTTATCCGGCGCAAGGCTACGCGCCTCTTTCCAGAGCGCCAGGGCTGGCTGCCACGCTTTTTGATTTCGCCTGGATTGCGCGACGGCAGCAACGCCGCGGGCAGGCAGCGGCATATAAATGCCGTAACGCTGCCAGACCTGAATAACCTCGTCATCATGACCCGCCCAGGCTGCCACCTGTAACCAGTCCGCAACGTGTTCAGGTGTCAGGGCATGCTGCTGCTGATAACGCTGAAGATAATCGAGAAACGGCGTGTAATTACCGTTACGCGCCTGTTGAATCTGTTGCTCATAAACGGATTCAGTCGCCTGAGCCAGAACAGGAAAGAGGAATAACAGGAACAATAATGTTGGGGTGCGATAAAAGAATAACGTATTGAAGCGAAGCGATCTTTCCATATCTATTTGCCATTTGTTTATCGTGAATCCATTGCATAACACGGCCGCCTTTAAACTCAGCGTTAAAGGCCATAAATGAGAACATTAAATCTAAATGCAGTGATGTTGTGGGATACTTACCTAAAGGTAATTATGGATCCTTATCTCAGGGGGTTGGGTGAAAGCTAATGTACACCTGATATGTTGCCTGATAAATATGTTGAAAAGCGGGTTTATCGTTTTGAGATAATTCTGTATCGAGCGGTTTTTAACGTTTTTATTGAATTGACTGTTTATTTGTAACTCATTGAAAGTTATTTATTTTATTTTTATTGTGACAGCCTGTTATATATTTTTTATGCGGTTTTGCTGTGTCAATTAAAGTACTTTCTGGTACATATTTGGGAAGTTTCATGACAAAAATTCTTAATGTTTAGAGAAGTGACTTTTCTGCGATTGTTTTTTATTTATAATTAATGGCGGCCATTGAATGATAGTCTACAGGAAGTCTTTCTCATCAATGTCTGTATTGAGGGATATCCAAAGCCAGAATACATTTATCGTTAAAATAACAGCGCTATAAAACGAAGGCGGCCTTCTTTCTGAAGGATCGTTCTTGCTTTAATCTAAAAGGGATGGTTAGTGGCAACTTCAATAGTGTTAGTGACTCAGGATCGCTACCTTGTGAGGGGGATGCGGATTTTTTTTCCGGATATTATCCTGCTCGACAAGATTGACAGAAACATATTTGATAACGGTGCAGATGAATATTCTGTATTGATTGATAGTCGTGCTCCGCTCCGTTTATATGATTACCTGATACGCCATCCGGCCAGAACGAAAAAAACAATCTGCTGCGTTATGCTTGATATGCGACACCGCGAGGAGAATCTGCTCAGTATGAAGTTATTTATGAACACGTCGCTCACCGCGCCAGATATGGCCTCGCTGTTTAATCTGATTCTTAATATGAAGGGCAGACGCCTGACCACGAGGTGGCTACTTAATTTACGGCCGGGCACGCACGAAGCGATCATGTTGCGGTTGCTGAGGGCAGGGATGTCGATGGAAGCCATTGCCGAGGAGCTGAATACGTCGGTGAAAAGCCTCTATCGCAAACGAACGACGCTCTCGGAACGCCTGGGAGTGGAGAACTTCAACGAGGCGTGTTTGTTTATCTTTAAAAACAAACTGCTGGACGCAGGTGGGAACGATCCCTGAATTCCTGAGTGCCCAAAAGCAAGAACCCGCCACAAGGGCGGGTTCTTTTAATAGAAATGATTCAGAACGACCAGCGCAGATTCGCGTTAACCGAGTTGACGCGGGTATCCGCACCATATTGCCCCTGATAACCCACATCCAGCGTCGCCGCTCGCGACAGCTGTACGCTCACGCCGATATCACCCACCATCACGTCCTCATCCACGGCCTGACCCTGAGTAATGAACGTGTCGCTGCCCGCAAACGCCATGCGCGAAGAGGTGTTCTTATCGCCATAGGCGTGCTGCCAGCCCAACGAACCGTAGAGGTTAACGTTCTTCGGTAGCTCGGTCACACCGCGCACCCCGAGGGTGGAATAGAAGGTGTTCATCGTTTCGTTACGTACGCTCAGCGCGGCGGCACCGCCGTCTTCCCGGAAGCTGTCGGTATGCAGTCGGACGTACGATAAATTGACGAACGGCTCAATATTCATATCAGGCTGGCCGAAACGGTAGCCCGCTTCGGTGAACGCCAGCAGCGAGTTGGCGTCGTAATCCGACTTCAGACGATCCGAGAAGCCGCTGAAATCAACAGTGCGCTCGCCTTCGATCTTGTGCCAGGTATAACCCAGCGCGCCGCGCAGGGAGAACGCATCCTGTTGACCCGCTGCATACAGGCCAAGATGGTAGTTGTCGGTATCCGTTGAGGAACGACGGCTATCGACGTCGTAATCACCGCGGCTGTAGCCGAAGTAGCCACCAACACGCACGTTATGATCCGCCAGCTTGCGATCTGCCCCCAGCAGGAAGCCGGTGGTATTGCCATCCAGCTTGCCCACGTTACCGTCGCCGTTGTTTCGGCTCCATGAACTGAAGGTCTGAACCCAGACGCCGTTATTTTGCGGCTCCGGCTGCTGCACCAGCGACATCGCTAACGGTGGTATCAGCAGGCTGTCGTTATCAAATGCGCGCTGCATACGCTGGTTTAACACGTTAAACACCTGCGTGCTGCCCGCGATCAGGTTGGACTGCATTGACGGATAAACTTCACCGGACAGCTGGTTGAACGCCTCGCGCGCTTCCGGCGCGCTCAGCACCAGCAGCGAGTTGTACAGCGCCAGCGACGGGCCGCTTTGCGTCAGCGTGGAGAGCGCACCGGCGGTATTCCACTGGTTGCTGCTTTTGGCCACGGTCTGGAAAATGCCCGGCTTGCCGCTGCCCGGGTTTTCACCGCCAGGATTCTCACCGCCAGGATTCTCACCGCCCGGGTTTTCGCCACCCGGGTTTTCGCCACCGGGGTTTTCTCCTCCAGGATTCTCACCTCCCGGATTTTCGCCTCCAGGATTCTCGCCGCCGGTCTCTTTCTGGGCGATGGTCAGATCGACGGCATTGGTGCCCTGCTTGAGCGCTACGTCCAGGAAGGCAGATTTGGAGATCGCTCCGGCGAACTGACCGTCAATTCCCCCGTCCGAGGTTAAAATGCGATAGCTTTGGCCCGTTTTGTAGCTGGTTTGCGGGTCCAGCGCGGTGACCTGTACTTTAGCCTGGTCGCTGATAGTCGTTTTGCCCGATACCAGCAGCTGGTCGCTACGACCATCTCCGGCAATATCAACATCATAGAAGGATTCGCCGACAAAGTTCAGATAGCGTTTCAGCGTCAACGTACCGATATTGCCGTCACCGGGCGAGATATGCCCGCCGGACAGGATCTCGGTCTGGCCCAGCGTGCCGTTCCCCCCAAGCGTGCCGCCGGCTTTGATTGACGCGGCGCTGCTGTAGCCCAGCCCGTTGCTAACGTCGGATCCCGCCGTCGCGTTGAGGATCAGCGTTCCGCCGTTCTCGGCGCTAATGGTCTGAATATCAAAAATATCGTCTTCTGGCTGGGTGTTGATATTGCTGGCAATAATGACTTTGCCACCGCGCGCGGTCACGTTCGCCTGCAGGGCTGAAAGATCGCCGTTTAGCGTTGTCTGCCCGGAGGTATTGATCACCTCACCTTCACCGCTCATCGTGTTGCTGAAGACGTAATTTCCGTCGGTATGGTTGAAGTAGACATAGCTGCCGAACAGCCCGCCACGCAGGCTGATTGCCGTATTCGCATCGAGAGTACCCGCGCCACCCGCTGTGCCAAGCGTTGGCTCAGTTAAACCCGTGCCGGTGTCCATATTGCCGCGGCTGCCGATGATGAGTACACCCCGGTTCGAACCGGAACCCGAAGTCCCCACGATCAGCGTATTGCTACCAGCGGAAAATGAACCGCCGTCAATCACAGACAGCACGCCATTGCCATAATCGCCCACGCTCACGCTGCTACCGCTGGTAAATCGCGAGTCTTTGCCCGCAATAACCAGCTCGGCGGTTTTACCCGCCCCGGAGACGCCCGCCACCTGCGCGTCGCCAACGTTAACCGTTCCACCGTTCAGCACGTCCAGGTCGCCATAAAGCGTCAATGTACGGCCAACATTCCACTGTGAGCCGCTCCCCGTGACGGTGGCTTTCGGGCTCAGCGTGTCGGTTTCACCCGGCCCGGTACCGTTGCCGATGCGCGCATCGTAGGCGGTGCTGAGCGCCGCGCCGTCTTCAATCGCCAGCGTGGAGCGTGCCCCCAGATCGGTGCCTACGCTGAGAAAATTACTGGTCACGCGAGAACCCGCACCCGTGGCGATAAGGTGGCTGTCGTAGCCGCGGGTGGTGCCGACAACGATCTCCTTCGCGCTCGCCAGCGCGCCCTCTTCGACACGCAGGGTGCCGAGGCCAAGATTAAGGTCACCGCGCAGGACGTACCGATCGTTCACCGCGTTAAGCTCAGCGTTTGGCCCACGAACCGTGACGACGCTTTCATAAATTTGGCCATCGAACAGTCGACCGATATTGATGTTATAGGCGGTGATTTTGCCATTATCGATCAGCAGGTTTCCGCGTTGATTACGTCCAACGTAAACATCTCCGGTGTAACCCAGCGTTTCGGTAATACGCGCGTCGCCATCAAAAATTGCATCGGCTGCACGTGCGAAATCGGCAGGTGAAAGCAGTAACAGCGGCGCGGAAAATAGAGCGAGGTAAAGTCTGGAAAGCGGCGTTTTAACCGCTAAAGCATGCGATGTAGAGTTATTCACGGGCTATCTCCGTACTCATTAGCGTGATGTCTGGAAAATCGTTTTTATGAAAACTCAGATACGTCAGAAAATATAAAAGGCGTTATTTATGTACGCCTTTTGATTTGAAGTTAATTATTTATGAGTGACGACAGGGGTACAGGTTGGCGCGCTGAGTGTCGGTGCGGATCCTAAAATCCCCGGCATCATCATTGATGAGCAATCGAAAATACGCCCTTTTTCCGTCGTGGCGCGATAAGACAGCTTTTGTCCACCCAGTGCGTCCGGCTGGGCGCCATTTACATTGGTCACGGTTATTTCATCTGATGAGCCCAGCCCCAGCATTTTAGCGGTCTCCGCCTGCAGGAGTGGAATAGCCTGATCGGTTTTCAGCGTGGAACAACCGGTTAGCATCAACGTAACGGTTAAAAAGACGAGAGGTTTTTTCATAAATTATCCTTGATATCCAATCAGTTAATTTCACTGATTGTATTTATGTTTTCATTTACTCAAATCAGCGAATAATATATTTCCCTTTCATAATCGAAAAAACCCTCCTAAAGTAGGGTGGGTAGATAATAATTCATCTGTACTCTCAGATATGCGAAGGTTAAAGGAGGACCCTTTGGGACAGAATTATGCGTTGGTCGTTGATGACCATCCATTGGTAGCTAGCGGCATCGCCAATTATCTGATTACACATTGCCAATTTAAGCAGGCGTATGTGGTGACGAATGAAGACGATTGCTACCGTCAAATTAGGGATAATGGCCCACCACGTTTGCTGGTAATCGATTTTTGGCTCTCGTCCGGAACGGCGTTGAAATTACTCAAAGAAGTGAAACACCTTTACCCACAGATACGACTCCTGGTGGTCAGCGGGGATGACAATAATGATCTCTGGCGGAAAGTTCATGCCGCCGGGGGGCACGGTTTTGTATTGAAAAGCGAACCGCCTGAAATGTTCTCACAGGCCGTTTTCGCACTCACTAATAATTTGACGTGGTTCCCTGATGGAAGCGAAATTTCCGTTCAGTCGAATAATGAGAAGTTAAGTAAATTTAACTTAACGCCGCGGCAAATAGATGTATTAAATATGATTATGCGTGGCCTGCCAAATAAAAGAATCGCCGCGCAGCTTTCAATTTCTGAGCCCACGGTCAAAGAACACATCAGCAATATATTGAAAAAGATAGGTGTTAACAGCAGGGTAGAGGCCATCACGCTTCTGCATGGTAAGCAGGAACCGTCGGAATGAGGTTTTTCCAGAGCTTGCAGAACGAGGGTATCTCTCCTCCGGCGCAGATCCGTTTGCTAAACAACACCTTTCTGCGGCTGGTGTTTAGCTTTAGCGCGGTGCCCTTTGTCGGGATCCCTTTCGCCATCTGGATTTATATGCTTGGGGATGATCTCGGCCCAACGATTATCTGGATAATCATTTATCTGCTATGTGCAGTGGCGATACGAATATTGCATCGACGCTATCAGCGCGAAGCGAAAGACAATATTGAAAAGGACGTGCTGCGTCGCTGGCTTCCGCGAATTAATAATATCGCCTTTGTTCACGGGCTGGGCATTTCATCACTCTATTTAATTACCCCGCAGACGCAGAACTTTGACTTTTTCCTGCTCCTTAATATCAGCATCGCCGCTATCGTCGCCGCCAATGCGACGCATCTGACGCCGGTCATCAGCACTTTTACGCGCTTTTTCTTCGCCTCCTGGGGGGTGCTGAACCTCGGCATTATCTGGCGGCTGGATGAGTTGATGTTCATCGTGCTCATGCTGAATCTGCTTTACGGCTTCGCGATTTACCGCCATGCATTAACTTCACACGCGTTCTTTATACAGCAAGCGCTTCTTGAGGAAAAAAGCTCGCGCCTGGCGGAACAGTTTCGTCAGGCCAAAGAGGACGCGGAGCAGGCTCTGCTGGATAAAAATCAGTTTCTGACAACCGCCAGCCACGATCTGCGCCAGCCCGTGCACGCCATGGGTTTTCTGATCGAAGCCATTCTCCACCGAAACCGGGACGATAGCCTGACGCCGCAACTCCTTGACCTGCAGCAGAGCGTTCGTTCGGTACATTTAATGCTCAACTCTCTGCTCGATCTCAGCAAAATTGAATCCGGGAATGTCCTTTCTGCCCCGACCAAAGTGGATATCGGCGCTCTGCTTGACTCGGTGATCACGCTGTTTCGCGAAGAGGCCAACAGCCGTGCCCTGCGGCTGTCTACCCGTCGACCCAAACGCCGCATCTACGTGACAGGCGATCCGCTGCTGGTGCGACAATCCCTGATTAACCTGATTCAAAACGCCCTTCGCTACACGCAACAGGGGGGCGTACTGGTCGCCATCCGGCCACGCGGTGAGGAGTGTATGGTAGAGGTGTGGGATACGGGTGTCGGTATCGCCGATGACGAGAAAGGTAAAATCTTCTCACCTTACTACCGCCCTGAGCTGGCATGGAAGATTGACAGCGCCGGACACGGGCTGGGACTGGCCGTAGTGGCCCGTTGTGCCAAGCTGATGAAGGTGAAGTACGGGATGCAATCCATTGAAGGTAAAGGCTCACGCTTCTGGATGCGCTTCACTCAATATGCTGGCGAAGACATCACGCTGGACACCGCACCCGCCTGTGATAGCACCGCCACGCCGGTACGCTATGCACCGCTGCACGGTTCCTGCCTGGTCGTCGATGACGACCCGCTGGTGACGTCTGCCTGGGAGAGCCTGATGAGCGTATGGGGAATCAACGTGCGCTGCGCGGCCTCCGCTGAAGAAGCGTTCGCCATAATCGACGAGGGCTTTAAGCCGTTCGCCGTGCTGTGCGACCAGCGCCTGCGATCCGGTGAAAGCGGCTTCGACGTTCTTAAAGCGCTTTTTGAACGTCTGCCGGATATGAGCGGCGCGATAGTCAGCGGCGAATTTAATTCACCGGTTCTGCTGGAGGCAGAGCAGGAAGGGTACCTGGTGCTGCGTAAGCCTCTGGAGCCAGCTAAATTGTATGCGCTGCTGACGCAGTGGTCGGGATGTCGTGGATAAAAGGACGTGAAGAAGTCTTGTTTTTGGCGGGCTTAGAATGCAAAAACGGACCTCCGTGGAGGTCCGTTAATATGAATTTGGTGCCCGGACTCGGAATCGAACCAAGGACACGGGGATTTTCAATCCCCTGCTCTACCGACTGAGCTATCCGGGCAACGGGGCGCATTAAACCCGATCTGCCCCCTGCCGTCAACGAAAAATGTTGTTTTCGTTACAGACTGCGCAATCTCTCACCATTTCGCCGTACTCTTAAGCGAAAAAGTGCGTCCAGAGCGCGGAGAGCGGCATGGCGAGCAGCAACGCGGGCAGCATGTTCACCACGGCAAACATCTTGATCCCGCAGATACGCAACCCTGTCGCCAGCAGCAGCAGGCCGCCAACCGCGGTGAAGTCCGCCATCATCGCAGGCGTAGTCAGGGGCAGGATCAGCGTGGCGCAGGTGGCAAGCGCAAGCTGGATCAGCAGCATCGGCACGCAAATCGCGGCAACGGCAATGCCGAGCGTGGTGGCAAAAATAGTGGCCGTAAAGAAATCAAGAAACGCCTTCGCAATCAATATGCTTGGGTCACCCGTCATCCCTTCCTGCATGGAACCGAAAATCCCGGTGCCGCTAGCGCAAAACAGAATAATTATCGCGACATAGTTTTGAATAAACGACTCGTGGGTGCCGTGTTTCGCCTTGCCCGGGCGGGCAATCAGGTTTTTGGCTTTGCCTACCGCATTATTGATGCCTTTTTCCAGGTAGCAAAATTCACCAATGAGCGCGCCGAGCAGGGTCGCGAGCACCATGACGGGCAGGTTGGCGCATTTGATCACCAAAAGGATGCCGATGCCTAACGAGGCCAGGCCAAATATGGAGGGCATCGAGGTGCGAATACGTTCCGGCAACCGCTGGCTTAACACTGCGCCGAGTACGCCGCCTAACAATACGGCACCGGCGTTGATAAAGGGTCCAATTACCACCGTTAACTCCTGTTACTTAATCATTGGTATTGCATGATTATGACACGACAACGCTGCATGACGCTTAGCTTTGCAAGGCTAAGTGCATACTGATTCCTTCTTGCGCCTAAAAATAAAAGGTGACATTATTGCGCGAATTTTCTCCTCCCTGTCTCACCGCCCGGTGAGGGTAACTGCGCCTATGAAAACCATGAAAATTGCCGTCAGCCGCGAGCTGGTCTCTACTGTGTCTACTCACCGGGAAATGGTGACGCTGGATAACACTGATTTTACCGATGTGGCGGCAGTGGTCATTACGGTCGCTGAAAGCTGTAGCGGCATCCTTGCGCTGCTGAAACGTACGGGTTTTCAGCTTCCGGTATTTATGTTCTCGCAGGAGCCGACGAATGTTCCTGAAGGTGTCACTGCTGTAATAGCAGGAAAAGCGCAGGAGTTCCTGGAACTGGAGTCTGCCGCCTGCCGTTACGAAGAGGATCTGCTGCCACCTTTTTTCGACACCCTGAGCCAGTATGTTGCGATGGGCAACAGCACTTTTGCTTGCCCCGGGCATCAGCACGGCGCGTTTTTCAAAAAGCATCCCGCCGGGCGGCAGTTTTATGACTTCTTCGGTGAGAACGTGTTTCGCGCCGATATGTGCAACGCCGACGTAAAGCTGGGTGATTTGCTGATCCACGAAGGTTCCGCCAAGCACGCGCAAAAGTTCGCGGCAAAAGTCTTCAATGCCGATAAAACCTACTTCGTGCTGAACGGTACGTCAGCGGCGAATAAGGTTGTCACCAACGCGCTGCTGACCCGCGGCGATCTGGTGCTGTTCGACCGTAACAACCATAAATCGAATCATCACGGCGCGCTGATTCAGGCAGGGGCCACGCCGGTCTACCTTGAAGCGGCACGTAACCCATTTGGTTTTATCGGCGGGATTGACGAGCACTGCTTCGACGATGCGTATCTGCGAAATCAGATCCGTGACGTTGCCCCGGACAAGGCCGATGCGCCTCGCCCGTTCCGTCTGGCCATCATTCAACTGGGCACTTACGACGGGACGATCTACAACGCCCGTCAGGTGATCGATAAGATCGGCCACCTTTGCGACTACATCCTCTTTGACTCTGCCTGGGTAGGTTACGAACAATTTATCCCGATGATGGCGGAAACGTCCCCGCTGTTGCTGGAACTGAACGAGAACGATCCGGGGATTTTCGTGACCCAGTCGGTGCATAAGCAGCAGGCCGGGTTCTCACAAACGTCGCAGATCCATAAAAAGGATAACCACATTCGCGGTCAGGCACGTTTCTGCCCGCACAAGCGGCTGAACAATGCCTTTATGCTGCATGCCTCAACCAGCCCGTTTTATCCGCTGTTCGCGGCGCTGGACGTGAACGCCAAGATCCACGAAGGTGAAAGCGGACGCAGGCTGTGGGCGGAGTGCGTCGAACTGGGCATTGAAGCGCGCAAGGCGATCGTCGCCAACTGCCATATGATTAAACCCTTTATCCCACCGGTGGTGGCGGGGCGTCCGTGGCAGGATCATGCGACACACACCATCGCCAGCGAGCGTCGCTTCTTCAGCTTTGAGCCAGGCGCGAACTGGCACGGTTTTGACGGCTACGCCCGTGACCAGTATTTTGTTGACCCGTGCAAGCTGCTGCTGACCACGCCGGGTATCGATGCGGAAACCGGTAACTACACCGCGTTTGGTATCCCGGCGACAATTCTGGCGCACTACCTGCGTGAGAACGGCATCGTGCCGGAGAAGTGCGATCTCAACTCAATCCTGTTCCTGCTGACCCCTGCCGAAAGCAGCGAGAAGCTGGCGCAGCTGGTGGCGATGCTGGGACAGTTTGAACAGCACATTGAAGACGATACGCCGCTGGCCGACGTTCTGCCGACCATCTACCAGAAATATCCCGTGCGCTACCGTGATTACACGATCCGCCAGCTATGCCAGGAGATGCACGATCTCTACGTCAGCTTTAACGTGAAAGATCTGCAAAAGGCGATGTTCCGCCGGGAAAGCTTCCCCGACGTCGTGGTGAACCCACAGGATGCCAACCAGGAGTACATTCGCGGGAACGTGGAGCTGGTGCGTATTCGTGATGCCGGAGGACGCATTGCCGCTGAGGGCGCGCTGCCGTATCCGCCAGGGGTGCTGTGCGTGGTGCCGGGTGAAGTCTGGGGCGGGGCGGTACAGCGCTATTTTCTGGCGCTGGAGGAGGGCATCAATATGCTGCCGGGCTTCTCGCCGGAGCTGCAGGGTGTGTACAGCGAGAAGGATGCCGACGGGATTAAGCGGCTGTATGGGTATGTATTGAGATAGTGCGGGCTGTTGCCCTCACCCTAACCCTCTCCCACAGGGAGAGGGAACTTTTCTTCAAACCGCACTACGTTTATACATCCTCCTCGGATGCCCAATCTTCCCGTACAGCATCTCTACGCTGAGAAACCCCGCCTCCACGCAGTGTTCCAGATAGCGCCGGGTGGTGGTTTTACTCAAACCCGTTTCGCTCACCACTTCATCCACGGAAAAGCAGTGCGTTGCTTTGGCGTTAAAAAGTGTTTGTACCAGCGCCAGCGTATTCTCTTCAATGCCTTTACTGCCGTTGTCCTGACGGTAATTTTTTGCCTGCAATTGATAGAGGGAATCCACGTTCTGCTGGTCGACAATCTTCCAGACCCGCTGCTGCTCGGCAAACTGCACAAAGCGCTCCAGCGACTGGCTGAGCCGCTTCCAGGACACCGGTTTGAGGATGTAGTCAAACGCGCCGTTGCGGATGGCCTGGCTGCAGGTGTCCATGTCACTGGCGGCAGTGATGAAAATCACTGAGCAGTTGGCGCGGGCCAGCATTGGGTTACTGATAAGCGTGATGCCCTTGCCGTCCGGCAGGTAGTTATCCAGCAACATCAGCTGAGGCTGCTTGCTCTCAAGCTGCGTCTGCGCGTCAGCCAGTGAAGAGGCAATCCCGACCAGCCTCAAACGCGGATGTTTACCGATCAGCTCCGCATGCAATTGCGCCAGTTCGTTCTCGTCTTCAACAATCAGTACGTCGATAAGTTCATGTTGCATAATCATTATCTTCCAGTTCTTGTGCGGGACGCCGGGCAGCTCCCGTGGCGGGAATAAACAGTGAGAAAATGGCACCGCGCGGCGTGTTATCCGCAACTTCGATGGCGCCGCCCGCCTGCGTGACGTAGCTTTCAATCAGATACAGGCCAATACCGTGATCGCCGCGCGTTTTGGTGGTAATGCCGCGTTCAAATATTTGTTCACGGATCTCCGGTTTGATGCCAATACCCTGGTCGGCGACTTCGATGATGAGTTCCTGCTCGCTCAGTTTTATCAGCACTTCAACCGGCGCATGCGGAAGCGGTGCGCGCTGCGTCGCTTCAATCGCGTTATCCAGCAAGTTCCCGATAATCGAGATGAGTTCCGATTCAAGTAGCGGCAGAAAGGATTTATCCATCCGGCAGGCGGGGTCGAAACTCAGCTCCACGCCTTTCTCCCGCGCACGCGCGGCTTTGCCTAACAGCAGGCCGCAGAGCGTCGGGGAGCTAAAGCGCGACGAGATAAAGTCCAGCAGCTCCTGCGCGTGCTCTGACTGCGCCTGAATATAGCCAATCGCCTCTTCATAGCGGCCCATGTGCAGCAGGCCGGAAAGGGTGGTCATCCGGTTGAGCTGCTCGTGGCGCATGATGCGCAGGTTATCAACGTAGCGTTTAACCTGGCTGAGCTGGGCGCTGAGCGTGTCGATCTCATTGCGATCGCGGAAGGTGATCACCCAGCCCTGCAGCGAGTTTTCCAGCATGATCCTTACCCGGCTGGCAATGACCGTAAGATCGTTAAAGCGGCAGATTTCATCATGGGTGTCTTTCGCCAGCATGGTATGCGTATTGAAGAATGGAACAGGATCGATCACCTGGCTAATCAGTTGTCCGCGCAGCTCGCGGGCGGGCTGGCTTAAGCCTAATAACTTGCGTGCCGCCTGGTTGATCACTTCGATGCGCAGATCGTCATCGATAGCAATGACCCCTTCATAGATGGATTCCATCATCGCCTTCTGCTGGCGTACCAGCAGGCCAATTTCGCGTGGCTCCAGCGAGAAGATCTGCTTCTTAATACTGCGGGTGAAAAACCAGGAGAAGATAAACAGGGCGATCAGCAGCAGCACGGCGGCAATCAGAATGTTAACCACTTTATTGACGGTAATGGTATCCAGATAGCTGGTGAGATAGCCCACCGAGACAATCCCCACGACGTGCCCCGCATCGTTAAAAATCGGCGCTTTACTGCGAAGTGAAATACCTAAGCCGCCCTTGCGGATAGTGGTCGTGCTTTTACCCTGCAGAACCTCGTCGTTATCGCCGCCGACCAGCGTTTTTCCCACCCGGTCAGCAAACACCGAGTGAAACAGATGCAGCCCTTTATTATCGCCAATCACAATAAAACTGGCGTCGCTGTGGGCCGCTATTTTCTGCATAAAGTCGCTGATGCCGTTGATATCTTTCTGTTCGACTTCTTTTCGCAAAGTAGGAATAAGCGCAATTTCTTCGGCCTGTATTTTTGCACGTGCACTCATTTCCTGATAAAGCTGTCTTCCAACGTCGACGTAATAATATCCACCCAGTAGCGCAAACAGTACCGAGAAAAAAGCGACCAGCGAAATAAACAGCTTGATCTGAAATGACACTTTCATAACTATCACGCCGGGTATCAACAAGGCAGGCTAATATATCATCTTTTCTCGTGGTGACGCCTGCTTTGCAGAAAACTTGTGATCCCTTGCACAGCAGCGCCTGTAAAAGATTTATCCGATACGCCAGGCGTCTTAAGGCTAAATTAATAAATGTTATTTATTTGTTCATTTAAGAAAAGAAACCATAAAAACCACGGAAATAAATAAGGTGTAAATCACATTAAATAAAAGAAACCATTAAAACCATAGCTGCCATTAAAACTTCGCTTTTAATATGCCATTCCTCACATAAAGTAAGCCTTTGTGACTCTAAGCTGAATGCACAAAATAACCAAGGGGCTTATTATGAGCACAACTGACGATTCTTTCTCTGTTACCCACGACCCGATTGAAATTCAGCGACCTTCGCTCAAAGAGCGCTGGTGGCATATTATGGATACCTGGAAAATCGGGATTATTCCTCTGCCGCTGTTCGTTCTGGCGGGCGCGCTGATTGCCATTGATTGCCTGGGGGGGAAACTGCCTAGCGATATCGTGGTGATGGTGGCCACGCTGGCCTTCTTCGGCTTTGCCTGCGGCGAGTTTGGCAAACGCCTGCCGATTGTCGGCAAGCTCGGCGCGGCGGCGATTTGCGCCACCTTTATCCCTTCCGCGCTGGTCTATTACGGTCTGCTGCCGGACGTGGTGGTCGAGTCCACCACCAAGTTCTACAAATCCACCAACATTCTCTATCTCTATATCTGCTGCATTATCGTCGGCAGCATCATGAGCATGAACCGCACGGTGCTGATTCAGGGCTTCCTGCGCATCTTCTTCCCGATGCTGTGCGGCGAAATCGTCGGCATGCTGGTGGGGATGGGCGTTGGCCTGGCGCTGGGTCTGGAGCCGTTCCAGATCTTCTTCTTTATCATTCTGCCGATTATGGCGGGCGGCGTCGGGGAAGGGGCAATTCCGCTTTCCATCGGCTATGCCACCCTGCTGCACATGGACCAGGGCGTGGCGCTCGGCCGCGTGCTGCCGATGGTGATGCTCGGCGGTCTGACGGCAATCATTATCTCCGGCTGCCTGAACCAGCTCGGTAAACGCTACCCGCACCTGACCGGTGAAGGCCAGCTGATGCCGAACCGCGCGAATGCCGATGCTACTGTCTCTCAGCCTGCGTTTTCCGGCAAAGCGGACGTCACCACTATCGCTTCCGGCGCGCTGCTGGCGGTGCTGCTCTATATGCTGGGCATGCTGGGACACAAGCTGATTGGTCTGCCTGCCCCAGTCGGCATGCTGTTTATGGCGGTGCTGGTGAAGCTCTGCAACGGTGCCTCTCCGCGCCTGCTGGAAGGCTCGCAGGTGGTGTACAAATTCTTCCAGACCTCCGTGACCTACCCAATCCTCTTTGCCGTCGGCGTGGCCATCACCCCGTGGCATGAACTGGTGGCGGCATTCACCGTCAGCAACCTGCTGGTGATCGTCAGCACCGTTTCCGCACTGGTGGCGACCGGCTTCTTCGTCGGCAAAAAGATTGGCATGCACCCGATTGATGTCGCCATCGTCTCCTGCTGCCAGAGCGGCCAGGGCGGTACCGGCGACGTGGCAATCCTGACCGCAGGCAACCGCATGAGCCTGATGCCGTTCGCCCAGATTGCTACCCGTATCGGCGGGGCGATTAACGTCTCCATCTCACTGCTGATTCTGGGCAACTTCCTCGTTTAAGTTTTCAGGAAAGAACAATGAAACTCGCAAGCTTTTTATACCAGGGAAAACGCAGCTACGGCATCGTCCAGGCCGACGGCGTGATTGATTTAGGCCGCCGTCTCGGCGACCGCTACGGCGACCTCAAGGCGCTGCTACAGGGCAACGGGCTGGCGCAGGCCACCCGCTATCTGAACGATGCCGTGGACGTGCCGCTGAGCGCCATTACCTTCTTACCGGTGATCGTGCAGCCGGAAAAAATCCTCTGCGTGGGCATGAACTACGCCGACAAACGCAAGGAATTTGACCAGCATAACCCGGCCCCGACGCTGTTTGTCCGCTTTCCGGATTCCCAGACCGGCCACAACGAGCCGGTGCTGAAGCCGCGCCACTCCAGCGAATTTGACTATGAAGGCGAGCTGGCGGTGATCATCGGCAAAGGCGGGGAGAACATCAGCCGCGACGACGCCCTGCGCCATGTGGCGGGCTACAGCTGCTACATGGACGGCTCCGCCCGCGACTGGCAGCACACCTGGTTTACCGCCGGTAAAAACTGGCGTCAGACCGGCGCGTTTGGCCCGTGGATGGCGACAGCGGACGAAATCCCGGATCCGCATCAGCTGGCAATCCGCACCTGGCTGAACGGCCGCATGGTGCAGGAAGACAACACCAGCAGCATGATCCACAAGGTTGCGGAGCTGATCGAGTACATCAGCACCTTTACCCGCCTCAGTCCGGGCGACGTGATCATCACCGGATCCCCGGGCGGGGTGGGTAAAAAGCGTAACCCGCCGCTGTTTATGAAAGAGGGCGATCGCATTGAGGTGGAGATCGAGCATATCGGTCACCTGAGCAACGTGATTATGGAAGCGCCGGCCGTTGGGCTTGCGGCGGCACACTGAGTAAGGCGGCATGAACAGTCAACCCATCGATTTTCGCCACACCCTCGTGGCGAAGCATCCGGAACGCTTAAGCCAGATCCGTTACCTGCTGGCAGACAGCGGCCTTGGCCTGGACAACGACATCACGCTGTTTGTCGAAGCCTGGTCCGGCTCTCAGCTGGTGGGTTGCGCAGGGCTTGCTGCCAACGTCATCAAATGCGTGGCGGTCAACGAGCAGCTTCGCGGCGAGAACCTCAGCGCGCGGCTGCTGGCAGAGGTGGAAAATGCGGCGCTGGAGCGCGGCCATTTTCACCTCTTCCTCTGTACCCGTCCGTGCAACCGGGAGCGCTTTGCCCGCAGCGGCTTCTGGCCGATTGCCCAGAGCGGGAACAACGCGGTGCTAATGGAGAACACCCCGCAGGGGATTGAACGCTACTGCCGTTCCCTGCGCGCGAAGCGCAAGTGCGGGGAGAACATTGGCGCGATAGTGATGAACGCCAATCCGTTCACCCTCGGCCACCGCCATCTGGTGGAACAGGCGGCGACGCGGTGCGATGCCCTGCATCTGTTCGTGGTGCGTGAAGACGCCTCGTTCTTCCCGTTCAGCGCGCGCCTCGAGATGGTGCGCGCGGGCGTGGCGCATCTGCCGAACGTGGTAGTGCATGAAGGCTCGCAGTACATCATCTCTCGCGCCACCTTCCCGGCCTACTTCCTGAAGGAGACCGGCAGGGTGCAGCAGGCGTGGAGCGAGATTGACGTGCTGATCTTCCGGGACTTTATTGCCCCGGCGCTCGGCATCACGCACCGCTTTATCGGCTCGGAGCCGTTTTGCGATATCACCCGCCAGTACAACCAGACGCTGCACGACCTGCTGGCCTCGCATATCGACGTGGTGGAAATGCCGCGCATCAAGGCCACCGGCAACGCCATTTCGGCCTCGGAAGTGCGCCGCTTACTGAAGACACAGCAGTTTTCCCGGATCCGGGAGATTGTCCCGGACTCCACCTTCGCGCATCTCGAAACGCATTACCGTGCGAGTGCCGAAGTCGCTTAACTACCAGGAATTTATCATGAAAATTGTAAGGGAGGCGCTGGCCGGAACGCAGGAGTCCAGCGACCTGATGGTGAAAATCGCTCCCGCTCACGGCGAGCTGGAGATTGTCATCCACAGTGAAGTGATTAAGCAGTTTGGCGAGCAGATCCGCCAGGTGGTCAACGACACATTGCGCGCCATGAACGTGCACCAGGGATTAATCATTATTGAAGATAAAGGGGCGCTGGACTGTGTGATCCGCGCCCGCCTGCAGAGCGCACTGATGCGTGCCGCCGATGAACAGGCCATCAACTGGGGGGCGCTAAAATGAGCAAACTCCGCCGCAGCATGCTGTTCCTGCCGGGCGCCAACGCCGCCATGCTCTCCACCGCCTTTATCTACCGTCCTGACTCCATCATGTTCGACCTTGAGGACGCCGTCGCCCTGCGCGAGAAAGACACCGCGCGCATGCTGGTGTTCCACGCGCTGCAGCACCCGATGTATCAGGATATCGAAACCGTGGTGCGCATTAACCCGCTCAGTACGCCGTTTGGCCTGCTGGATCTGGAAGCCGCCGTGCGGGCGGGCGTGGACGTGATCCGCCTGCCAAAAACCGACACCCCGGACGATATCTACGAGCTGGAAGGTCATCTCGAGCGTATCGAGCAGGCGTGCGGCCGCAAGGTCGGCTCCACCCGCGTGATGGCGGCGATTGAATCGGCCATTGGCGTCATCAACGCTGTGGCGATTGCCCGCAGCTCTCCGCGCCTCATCGGGATTGCGCTGGCCGCCTTTGACTACGTGATGGACATGCAGACCGAGCGCGGCGACGGCACCGAGCTGTTCTACGCCCGCTGCGCCGTGCTGCACGCCGCCCGCGCGGCGGGCATCGATGCCTTCGACGTGGTGTGGTCAGACGTTAACGACGAGGCCGGATTCCTGCGCGAGGTCGATCTGATCCGCAAGATGGGCTTCAACGGCAAATCGCTGATTAACCCGCGCCAGATTGACCTGCTGCACAACGCCTACGCCCCGACTCAGGAAGAGGTGGATCACGCCAAAAGGGTGATTGAGGCGGCAGAAGAGGGCGAGCGTAACGGCCTTGGCGTAGTGTCGCTCAACGGCAAAATGGTGGATGCACCGATTATTAACCACGCGCAGGTGGTGCTGGAGCGCGCGGCGGCCTCCGGCGTGCGTCGGTAAGGATGAGATGATGAATCAGACAGAACTTCTTCACGTGAATTTTCCCCATCTGCGGGACCTGAAGCCCTTTGATACCGCCCACAGCGCCACGCCGTGGCTGGCGGACAGCGACGCGAAACACAGCCGCAAGCTCTGCGCCTCTGTTGAAGAGGCGGTGATGCGAAGCGGCCTGCAGGACGGGATGACCATCTCCTTCCACCATGCGTTTCGCGAAGGCGACCGGGTGATCAACACCGTCGTGGCGCTGCTGGCGCGGATGGGCTTCAAAAACCTGACGCTGGCCTCCAGTTCGCTGATGACTTGCAACGACGCGCTGATCGAACATATCGAAAGCGGCGTTATCACCCGGATTTACACCTCGGGGATGCGCGGCAGGTTGGCAGACGCCATCTCCCACGGGTTGATGGACGAGCCGGTGCAAATTCACTCCCACGGCGGGCGCGTGAAGCTGCTCCAGGACGGCGAGTTGAATATCGACGTGGCGTTTCTCGGCGTGCCGTGCAGCGATGAGTTTGGCAACGCCAACGGGACGCACGGCAAATCCTGCTGCGGCTCGCTGGGCTACGCCATGGTGGACGCGCACTTTGCCCGCAAGGTGGTGCTGCTGACGGAAGAACTGGTGCCGTTCCCCAATATGCCCGCCAGCCTGGTGCAGGACCAGGTGGACTACATCGTGCAGGTTGAGAGCGTGGGCGACCCGGCGAAAATCAGCGTCGGCGCGGCGCGCGTCACCAGCAACCCGCGCGAGCTGATGATTGCCCGCTATGCGGCGGACGTGATTGAACACTCCGGCTACTTCAAACCGGGCTTCTCGATGCAGACCGGTTCCGGCGCGGCGGCGACCGCCTGTACGCGCTTTATGGAAGAGAAGATGGAGCGCAGCGGCGTGAAGGCACGCTTTGCGCTCGGCGGCATCACCGGCAGCCTGGTGGATTTGCACGAGAAGGGGCTGATCGAAAAGCTGCTCGACACCCAGTGCTTTGACGGCCAGGCGGCGGCTTCGCTGGCGAGCAACCCGAACCACGTGGAAATCTCCACCAACGTTTACGCCAACCCCGGTAGCAAGGCGGCAAGTTGCGACCAGCTCGACGTGGTGATCCTCAGCGCGCTGGAAATCGACGTCGATTTCAACGTCAACGTGATCACCGGCTCCGATGGGGTAATGCGCGGCGCGTCCGGCGGACACTGCGACGTGGCCGCTGCGGCGAACCTGACCATTGTGGTCGCGCCGCTACTGCGTAGCCGTATTCCGACGGTCGTGAAGCGCGTCACCACGCGCCTCACGCCGGGCGAAAGCATTGACGTGCTGGTCACCGACCACGGCATTGCGGTCAATCCGGCGCGCCCGGAGATCCGCGAGCGGCTGCTGGAAGCCGGGCTCAACGTTGTGGATATCAGCGCGCTTTACGAGCGGGCGATTTCCCTGACGGGCGCACCGAAACCGATTGAATTTACCGACAAAATTGTCGGGGTGATCCGCTACCGCGATGGCAGCGTGATCGACACCGTACGACAGGTGAAGGAGTAAGTATGATTTCAGCGACACCCGTGCGGGCGGGTGTCAGCCTGGACGAACTGCTGGCGGCGAAAGAGCGCCGCGCAGCGCGCCAGGCTGACATGCTTGAGCACTATCAACAACCGGTGATTTCCCTCACGCTGGTTACGCCTGGGGAGATCAAGGACAGCCTGCGCTATCGAAACTGCATGGGCGTGGCGCTGCAGATGTGCGACCAGCTGCTGTGGGAGAACCGCTGGCAGGTGCTGGACCGCCAGGTGCTGTGGCTCCCGACAGGGCCAGAAGCCGTGTGGTGCGTGGCCCATCCTGCGGTGGAAATCAAAGCGCACTGTGCGGAGCTGGAGCAGACGCACCCGCTCGGCAGGCTGTGGGATCTGGACGTGATCTGCCCTCAGCACGGCCACGTCGGACGTCAGTCGCTGGGGGCGAATCTCAGACGCTGCCTGATCTGCGACGAGCCCGCTCACGCCTGTTCCCGCTCGCGAAAGCATCCCGTTGAGCAGGTGGTTTCCCGCGTGGAGAAGACGATCGATGACTGGTTTGCTCGCGACTAAACCGCGCCCGGTTGACGTGCCCGCGCTTGCCGAAGCGGCGCTGTGGCAGGAGCTGGAGCTGACGCCCAAGCCGGGGCTGGTGGACAAGCTCAATAACGGTTCCCATCGCGATATGGACCACGCGCTGTTCGTCCGCAGCATTGCGGCGATTACGCCGTGGTTTTCGCGCTTTGCCGAGCTGGGTAGTGCGCATGCAGATAAACCCGCTGACGCACAGCTTCGGATTATCCGCCCGATGGGGATGGCCTGCGAGCAGGCGATGTACGCTGCAACGAACGGAGTGAACACCCACAAGGGCGGGATTTTTGCCCTGGGTTTACTGTGCTTCGCCGCCGGGCGTGTGAAAAATACCTCCGCAGGCAGCCTCTGCTGTGAGGTGAGTAACATCTGCAGCGGGCTGGTATCGCGTGAGTTGGCCGCACGCAGCGGACAGGCGACGGCGGGCGAGCGGCAGTTTCAGCAGTACGGATTTACCGGCGCGCGCGGCGAGGCGGAGAGCGGCTTCGCGACGGTGCGTAAGGTTTTGGATTCGTGGAACGGACAGTCGCTTCACGGCCTGCTGTTGCGCCTGATGGCGGTTAATCAGGACAGCAATCTCGTGTCGCGCGGCGGCATGGAAGGGCTGCGCTATGTTCAGGGCTACGCGCGGGAATTACTGGCTAACGGCTGGGATCGCGAGGCGTTGCTTAAGATGGATAAGGCATTGATTGAACGCAACCTGAGCCCGGGCGGCAGTGCGGATTTGCTGTCGGTGGGGTGGGTGCTCTCTGCAATAAAATAGCCGGGTGGCGGCTTCGCCTTACCCGGCCTACGGTCTGGTTTTGTAGGCCCGGTAAGCGCAGCGCCACCGGGCACAACAATCAATGCGCGATCGGCTGCGCACCGTGTGGTTCCCGCACGTGCTTGTACTTGAACAGCGCGATAAACGCGAAGAACAGCACCAGCGAGTACGCGGCGAAGATCAGCCACACGGGCTGCCAGTCGGTGATGCCGTTGGTGGTGTACATCTCAACCACTTTACCGCTCACCACGCCACCCAGAATACAGCCGAAGCCGTTGGTCATCATCAGGAACATGCCCTGCGCGCTGGCGCGGATTTCAGGTTTCACCTCTTTTTCCACAAACACCGAACCGGAGATGTTGAAGAAGTCGAAGGCGCAGCCGTAAACGATCATCGACAGCACCAGCAGCACGGTACCGAACGCGCTTGGGTCACCGTAGGCGAACAGGCCGAAGCGCAGCATCCATGCAGCGATACTGATCAGCATCACGTTTTTGATGCCGTAGCGGCTCAGGAAGAACGGGATGGTCAGGATGAACAGCGTCTCAGAGATCTGAGAGATGGACATCATCACCGACGCGTGCTCGACGATAAAGCTTCCGGCAAACAGCGGGTTGTTATCGAAGCTGTGCAGGAAGGTGTTGCCGAACATGTTGGTGATCTGCAGCTCTGCGCCCAGCAGCATGGAGAAGATAAAGAAGATCGCCATGCGTCTGTTTTTAAACAGCGCGAACGCGTCCAGGCCGAGCATAGCGCTCCAGCTCTGGTTTTTCTGCTGGTTTGATACCGGAATGTGCGGCAGCGTCAGGGTAAACACGGCCAGCACCACCGAGAGCACCGCGCCGATATAGAGCTGCATATGGCTCAGCTCAAAGCCCGCGAAGCTCACGCCCCACATCGCCATGATAAAGCCGATGGTGCCCCAGATACGGATTGGCGGGAAGTCGGTCACGATATCCATGCCCGCAGACTTGATGCGGTGGTAGGAGATGGTGTTGATCAGGCCAAGCGTTGGCATATAGGCCAGCGAGTTAAGCAGGATCACCATGAACATCGCCCCCGGCGTGGTCACTTCGGCCGCCATAAACAGCGTCCCCGCACCCACCAGATGGCAAAGCATGTACAGCCATTTCGCACTTAACCATTTATCCGCCACGATACCGAGCAGCGTTGGCATGAAGACAGCCGCGATACCCAGCGAACTGTATACGGCACCGATAGACGCACCGTCGAACTTGAGCGTCACAAACATATAGGAGCCGAGTGTGGTCAGCCAGCTACCCCACAGGCAGAACTGCAGAAACGACAAAATTTTAAGCTGCAGCTTAAGGTTCATGTTACTTTCCTCACAAGTGAGCGGGAGATATGTTGTTTTGGGAACATTCAGGGTTGTTATTTGATGCAATTCTATCAGTTGGCAACGATATGTTTTGTTACCTCCCGCAAAAAAATGCAATCCACATTAATTTGCAGTTTGGATTGTGATGCAAATAACATTTTCGTATGGATGGGGTGAGTGAGTGCAGCCTGATGCCCTCACCCTAACCCTCTCCCAGAGGGAGAGGGAACTTGAATACCCTCTCCCTCTGGGAGAGGGCAGGGTGAGGGGGAGCTTTTTAGCGACGACGATAGTTCTTCTGCGCCGTATTCACCTTATACAGATAGCGGCGGGATTCCGCAGACGGGTGGCGGGTGGTGAGGGTTGAGTAGACATCCCCCGGCGCCATGCTGTTGATGATGTTCGCGGCCTGCACCTTATCGCTGGAGAAGACGCGCAGCACGCTGCCCGCACCGCCATTATAGGCCGTGATCACCGCATAGCGGCGCGACGTTGGGTTATCAATTCCACCCAGGTACACATTATTCAGCATCGCCAGATAGGCGGTGCCGGTATCGATGTTGCTCTGCGGGTCGAACAGATAGCTGCGGCTCGGCGTGCCGGATTTACCCTGCGAGCGGAACACGTCTTTACCGGCGCTGTGCTGCACAACCTGCATCAACCCCAGCGCGTCGGAGCGGCTTACCGCGTACGGGTTGAATGAAGATTCGGTCTGCATAATCGCCAGGATCAGCGACTCATCCACGCCGTACTTACGTGACGCCTGACGCACCATCCCAATGTACTTATGCGCACGCTTGTCGAGGTGGTTCGGCACCAGGTTGATGGTGATGCTGTAGATGATCTTCAGGCCGTTCGAGCGGCTTTTCAGGCGCGTTTGCAGCAGATAATCCGCGAAGTTCGTGGCGCGGCCTTCCCAGCGGATCGGCTGACCGGTCTGATCGACGACCTGGCCGTACAGGAACGGCTCTTTGGAAATGGTAATGTCGTCTGCGTCGGAGTAGAGATCGATAGAGCCCGGATCGTCACCCATCAGCAGGGTTTTGATAATCGCCTGACGCAGGCGCGCAGCAGGTTCAGTGCCTGCGATGGTTTCAACCGTGATCGTACCGTCATCAAAGTTGATGTGGCTTCGGGTCTGATAGGCGTCGGTGTACTTAACGTAGTCCTTAGGTCCGGCGATAAGAACTTCGTTAAATCCCCATATGTTTTCGATGTTGTGGGCAAACTGCCCCATCAAAATGTCAAAACCGTTGGTGTCCTTAACCCAGGCTTCGTTGTAATCATCGCCTTTTTTGGAAGAACAAGAGACAAGCAACGGCGCAACAAGAGCTAGCGCTAAAAGTTTTTTCATCATTCCGGGAGTGCGTGTTGTGTTTGCTTAGTCGTTGCTTTCGCCGGGTGGCGCTTTGCTTACCCGGCCTACAAAACCGTAGGCCCGTGCAAGCGAAGCGCCGCCGGGCACCAGCAGCGCGATATTATTTTTCCGGTGGCATATAGCCTTCGATGTGCACGTCTTTACCTTCGAACAGGAAACTCACCATCTCCTGCTCCAGCAGCTTCCGGTGTTCCGGGTTCATCATGCTGAGTTTTTTCTCGTTGATCAGCATGGTCTGCTTTTTCTGCCACTGTCCCCAGGCTTCTTTGGAGATTTCATTGTAGATGCGTTTACCCAGGTCGCCCGGATAAAGCTGGAAGTCCTGGCCTTCAGCGTCACGCTGCAGGAAAGTACAAAAAATCGTTCTGGCCATACTCATTCCTCTTTTTCTTGCCGATGCTAAACCATTGCACCGGCACGTAATTGTTGTAACAGGCGCTCCACGGGAGCCGCCAGCCCGACTGAAGGCGGTTGCGCTAAGTTATACCAGAGAGCGGTGCCTTCATCCATGCACGAGGTGAATGAGGACACGGGAAGCCACATGGGCACAATATCCAGATGGAAATGGCTGAAGGTGTGGCGAAACGCCGTCTGCTGCGTCAGGTTATCGGCGGCTATTCCGCGCTGTTTAAGCCATTCCCGCAGCAAATCTTCATTTTCAAACTGTGGGAAGCAGTATAGACCGCCCCACAGACCGCTCGGCGGACGCTGGGCAAGGAACACCTCATCGCCGTGTTGCATCAGCAGCATATAGCCGGTGCGCTCCGGCAGCGTCTGTTTGGGTTTCTTACCGGGATACTGCGCCCACGAATGGTTGGCATACGCCACGCAGAGATTATTCACCGGACAGAGTTCGCATTTTGGTTTTGAGCGCGTGCAGACCATCGCGCCCAGATCCATCATCGCCTGGTTAAAACGCTCCACCCCTTTCGCCGGGGTGACCGCTTCGCTGATCTCCCAAAGGCGTTTTTCTACGTCTTTCTTACCCGGCCAGCCGTCGACGGCATAGCAGCGTGCCAGCACGCGCTTCACGTTGCCGTCGAGGATCGGGAAATGCTTGCCTAATGAAAGGGAAAGAATCGCGCCTGCGGTGGAGCGCCCGACGCCGGGGAGATCGGCCACCTCGTCAAAGGTTTCCGGGAATTTACCGTTATGGCGCGTCGCGACTTGCTGCGCGGCCTTGTGAAGATTACGCGCGCGGGCGTAATAGCCCAGGCCTGTCCACAGGTGCAGCACTTCGTCTAATGGCGCGTTTGCCAGATCGGTGACCGTCGGGAAGCGCGCCATAAAACGCTCGAAGTAAGGAATGACCGTGGCGACCTGTGTTTGTTGCAACATCACCTCGGAGAGCCATACTTTGTAAGGCGTTTTTTCAATTTGCCAGGGCAGGGTTTTACGCCCGTATTTGTCGTACCAGTCCAGCACCTGGGCTGAAAATTGAGAGGCTTGCATGGTCATCGATTCACATAATCAGGGACGCAGATTGCAGCACAGCGTCAATCTGCTGTAAACCGGATCTTTCCCATGCTTGCATAGAAGCCTTAACTTTGGATAATGCCCGTTTCCCGAACACTCTCACAAGCAGACAACTCTTTTATGAAAAACGACGTCATTTCACCGGAATTTGATGAAAACGGTCGCCCGCTGCGCCGTATTCGCAGCTTTGTCCGCCGTCAGGGCCGCCTGACAAAAGGGCAGCAACACGCGCTGGACAACTACTGGCCGGTGATGGGCGTTGAGTTCACTGAACAGCCTGTCGACTTCGCCGACCTGTTTGGCCGAGAAGCGCCTGTGACGCTGGAGATCGGTTTTGGTATGGGCACCTCGCTGGTGACCATGGCGAAAGCGCGACCGGAGCAGAACTTCCTCGGTATCGAAGTGCACTCGCCGGGCGTCGGTGCATGCCTGGCAACGGCCCACGAAGAGGGCGTTGAGAACCTGCGCGTCATGTGTCACGACGCGGTGGAAGTGCTGCACAAAATGATTCCTGACAATTCTTTGAACATGGTTCAGCTCTTTTTCCCTGACCCGTGGCACAAAGCACGTCATAATAAACGCCGTATCGTTCAGGCACCGTTTGCCGAGCTGCTGAAAAGTAAGTTAAAACTGGGCGGCGTCTTCCACATGGCGACCGACTGGGAACCTTATGCGGAACATATGCTGGAAGTGATGTCCTCGCTGGACGGCTATAAAAACCAGTCTGAAAGCAACGACTATGTACCGCGCCCGGATTCACGTCCGGTGACAAAATTTGAACAGCGTGGCCATCGTCTTGGCCACGGTGTATGGGACTTAATGTTCGAGAGGGTGAAATAATGGCAAAGAATCGTAGCCGTCGTCTGCGTAAAAAGATGCACATCGAAGAATTCCAGGAAGTGGGCTTCTCTGTTGCCTGGCGTTTCCCGGAAGGCACCAGCGTTGAGCAGATCGATCAGGACGTTGACGCGTTCATCAATGATGTGATCGAGCCAAACAAGCTGGCCTTCGACGGTAGCGGCTATCTGGCGTGGGAAGGTCTGATCTGCACCCAGGAAGTCGGTAAATGCACCGAAGAACATCAGGCGCTGGTACGCAAATGGCTTGAGGACCACAAACTGGAAGATGTCCGCATCAGCGAACTTTTCGACGTTTGGTGGGACTAATAAAGCAAGTACAGGGCCAGCATTAGCTGGCCCATTTTGTCTGAGGGAGTGTTAAAGATGCGCAAAACGTTGCTGGCGGTTGCTTTACTGGCAATCGGATCCACCGCCCATGCGGAGTATAAATGTAGCGTCACCCCGCGTGACGATGTGGTGTTAAACCCGCAAACCGTGCAGGTCAAAGGCGAGAACGGCAATCTGGTGATTACGCCGGATGGTAACGTGACGTTTAACGGCAAAGCGCAAAACCTGACTGCCGCCCAGCGCGAGCAGGCGAAGGATTATCAGGCCGAACTGCGTACCGCACTGCCGTGGATTAACGACGGCGCGCTGACGCGCGTTGAGAAAAGCCGCGTGGCGCTGGATAAGATCATCACCAAAGAGGTGGGTGAGAGCAGCAATATGCGCACCCGTCTGACCAAGCTGGACAAGCAGCTTAAAGAACAGATGAACCGGATTATCGAGAATCGTACCGATGGTCTGACGTTCCACTACAAGGCGATTGATCAGGTCCGTGCTGACGGGCAGCAGCTGGTGAATCAGGCGATGGGCGGCATCCTGCAGGACAGCATCAACGAGATGGGGGCGAAAGCCGTGCTGAAAGGCGGCGGTAACCCGCTGCAGGGCGTGCTGGGTAGCCTTGGCGGCTTGCAGACCTCGATTCAGAACGAGTGGAAAAACCAGGAAGATGATTTCCAGCAGTTTGGCAAAGACGTGTGTAAACGCGTGGTGTCGCTAGAAGATAGCCGGAAGGCGCTGGTAGGGACGCTGAAGTAAGATTTGTGCGCGCTGGGTCCTCACCCCAGCCCTCTCCCACAGGGAGAGGAAGTTAGAGTTCCCTCTCCCTGTGGGAGAGGGTTAGGGTGAGGGCATCAGGCATTGCAGTCGTTGAAGAATGATATTTAACACTTCATCTTCGTTAGCGCGAAATTCATTATTCCAGAACCGTACGACTTCCCATCCGTTCGTATTCAAAAACGCGGTACGACGTGAATCATAGTTCTCCTCATCCTGATGTTGCCCCCCGTCCAGCTCAACGATCAGTTTCGCCTTAAAGCAGGCAAAATCGACGATATACGTGCCAATCGGCATCTGGCGGCGAAACTTATACCCATAGAAGCGACGGCCTCTGAGCAAATACCAGAGGCGTATTTCTTCGGGCGTCATTTGTTTGCGGAGTTGTTTTGATTTGTCCATCCCCACACTCTGCCAGCCTTTCCCTCAGCCGGCAGAACGGGATGCAAAATCCTGAATCAGCCTTCAGGAATCTTCGGTGAGGAACAGCTCAAGAAGGGAGTTTAAGAACAATTTGCCGTGCTCGGTGATCTGCCAGAACGCATCACACTCGGTCAGATACCCCTGCGCCAGCGCCTCGTCGATCTGCGGGCGAATCACCGATTCCGGCAGCCCGGTGTACAGCGCAAACTCCGCGCGCGGCGCGGCTTCCAGCAGACGGAAGCGGTTCATGAAGAACTCAAACGGCTTATCCGCCGCCTCGACGTCGTGCTGACGCTCCAGATAGCGGCCTTCCATATATCCACGCGGGTGTCGGGTCTTAGCGGTGCGCAGTATGCGCCCGTCCGGGAAGGTCACCTTGCCGTGCGCGCCGCAGCCAATCCCCAGATAGTCGCCAAAGCGCCAGTAGTTCAGATTGTGCTGACACTGATAGCCCGGCTTCGCGTAGGCGGAGGTTTCATACTGCTGATAACCCGCAGCGGTCAGAAGCCTGTGGCCCTGCTCGAAGATATCCCACAGCGCGTCGTCATCCGGCAGCACCGGCGGGCGCGAGCCAAACAGGGTGTTTGGCTCGATGGTGAGCTGATACCACGACAGGTGCGGCGGGTTCAGTTCGATCGCCTGGCGCAGGTCGTCCAGCGCCTCTTCCAGCGACTGATCCGGCAGGCCGTGCATTAAATCCAGGTTAAAGCTGCGAAGATTAAGCCCGGTCGCCAGGTTCGCCGCGCGCTTCGCCTCTTCCGGGCCGTGAATGCGGCCCAGACGTTTCAGTTTCGGCTCGCTAAAGCTCTGCACGCCGATGGAGATGCGGTTCACCCCCGCACGCTGATAGTCGACAAAACGGTCGGCCTCAACGGTGCCGGGGTTGGCTTCCATCGTAATTTCAGCATCCGCTGCCAGGTTCAGACGCGCGCGTACGCCGTCCAGCAGCGTTTGCATTGCCGGGCCTGAAAGCAGGCTCGGCGTACCGCCACCAATGAAAATGGTCTTAACTTCACGTCCCTGTGCGTAAGCGACATCGGCGTCCAGGTCGGCCAGCAGATGCGCAACGTAGTCATCATGCGGCACTTCACCCTTCAGCGCGTGCGAGTTGAAATCGCAGTACGGGCATTTCTGCACGCACCACGGGATGTGAATATAAAGACTCAGTGGTGGCAAATTAGCCATTGCGTAACGCTTCCAGTAACAGTTTCAGTGCGCGTCCACGGTGGGAAATCGCGCTTTTCTCTTCGCGGGTCAGTTCCGCGGCGGTTTTGCCCTCGATCGGGACAAAGAAGATCGGATCGTAGCCAAAGCCGCCGTTGCCCGCTGCTTCACGGGTAATCACGCCCGGCCAGCTGCCGTGGCAGACGATAGGCGTCGGGTCTTCCGCATGACGCATATAAACCAGAACGCAGTGGAACTGCGCGGTGCGCTGTTCGTCCGGTACGTCTTTCAGGGCGACAAGCAGCTTTTCCAGATTTTGCTGGTCGGTGGCGTCCACGCCGGAATAGCGTGCAGAGTAAATCCCCGGCGCGCCGCCCAGGAAGTCCACGGCCAGGCCGGAGTCATCGGCAATCGCGGGCAGGCCAGTGACCTGTGCGGCGTGGCGCGCTTTCAGGATCGCGTTTTCGATAAACGTCAGGCCCGTCTCTTCGGCGGACTCGACGCCAAGCTCGGTCTGGGCGACCACGTCCAGCCCAAAATCATTTAATAGCGAGGCCAGCTCGCGCACTTTACCGGCGTTACCGGTCGCGAGAACAACTTTCTGCATGGTTTAGTCCTGTTCTGTCAGAGCCGCGACTTCCGTCGGGATTACTTGCGGATTGAGGATTTTTACCTGTTTATGCCGCCCAAGTTCACCTTTTTCAATGATGACCTGGCTTTTGGCGACGCGAAACTGTTTTGCCAGATATTTGGTCAGATGCGCGTTCGCCTGGCCGTCAACCGGCGGGGCGGTGATGGCGACTTTCAACTCGTCGCCATGCAGCCCAACAATACTGTCACGGCTGGCTTTCGGCTGAATATACAGCCGCAAAACCAGCCCGTCAGCGCAGGTGCTTACGGCACTCATAGCGCCATCCACAGCCCCGGCAGCAGCATGTTGCCCGTGGACTGTAACAGCTCAGCGATACCCATGTTGACCACATACAGCAGCAGTACCAGGATCATCGGCGAGAAATCAATACCGCCCATCGAAGGCAGCAGGTTGCGAATAGGGCGCAGCAGCGGTTCGGCCAGTTGGATCAGCGCATATTCAACCGGACTACGGCCCTGGCTTACCCAGCTCATTATCGCCATCACCAGCAGCACCCAGAAGATCAGCAACCCGACGGTTTTGACCAGAATCAGGACCGCAGCAATCCAGATAATCGGCTGGAAGGTGATGACCATAAACAGCACGATCGCTTTGATAACGCTCAAAATAAACGCCACCAGCAGAGACGAACTGTCGATAGGACCCTTCGCCGGAATAATACGGCGCAGCGGCCCGACAACAGGTTGCGTGATTTTCACGACAAACTGGGAAAACGGATTGTAAAAATCACAGCGGGCCCACTGCATCCAGACGCGCAGTAAAAGCGCCATCGTATACAGCTCAAGCACCGTTGAGAGCAGGAAAGTCAACGTCTTCATGGCGTTCCTCAGGTTTCCTTATTATTTTGAGTAGTCGCGCGCACCGAAAATTGCCGTGCCGATGCGCACCATAGTGCTGCCTGCCGCGATGGCGGCTTCCATATCATCCGACATGCCCAGTGAAAGCGTGTCTACCGTTTCATAGCGCGCTTTAAGCGCCTCAAATGCTACAGCCATTTGCTGTGCCACGGCAAACTGCCTTTCATAACTTGACTCAGGCGTCGGAATTGCCATCAGCCCGCGCAGGGTTAAACGCGGCAGGGCGGCGACTTCTTCTGCCAGTGTATCCAGCTCACTCAGCGCAATGCCGGACTTGCTGTTTTCATCACTGATGTTGATTTGAATCAGCACGTTGAGCGCGGGCATTTCTGCGGGCCGCTGGTCGTTCAGACGGGTAGCAATGCGCAGTCGGTCAACGGTATGGCACCAGTCGAAATGCTCTGCCACCAGACGGCTTTTGTTCGACTGCAGCGGGCCGATAAAGTGCCACTGCAGATCCGAATTCCCCTGCTCCTGGAAGGAGCGAATTTTATCCACGCCTTCCTGCACGTAGTTTTCGCCAAACGCCCGGTGGCCTGCCGCTATCGCTTCTGCGATGGCGCTCGCAGGCTTAGTTTTGCTGACTGCAAGCAGGGTAATTTCTTCTGAAGCACGGCCGCAACGCGTTGCAGCGGCTGAGATTTTGTCCCGGACCTGTGCCAGGTTATGCGCAATGTCGTTCATTTTCCGAGGAGTGGTCTATGGATGTGGAAGAAATTGTGGCCCTTAGTGTAAAGCATAACGTCTCCGATCTACACCTGTGCAGTGATTCACCGCCGCGCTGGCGCAGATTAGGCCGCCTTGAACCGGCCCCGTTTCCGGCCCCCGACGTTGAGGCGCTATTAAAAACCTGGCTCAACGATGAACAGCAGGGCGCGTGGTGGGCAAACGGACAGGTAGACTTTGCCGTCACGCTCACAGGCAATCAGCGTCTTCGCGGCAGTGCGTTTACGCATATGAAGGGTGTGTCGATCGCCTTGCGACTGTTGCCGCTCGCGTGCCCGCAGCTTTCTGCACTGGGTGTGCCCAGGGCTATCCCGGAACTGCTCTCCAGCGAAAGCGGGTTGATTCTGGTGACGGGTGCGACCGGTAGCGGAAAATCCACGACGCTCGCGGCGATGGTGGATTTTCTCAACCATCACACTGACGGCCATATTCTGACGCTCGAAGATCCGGTGGAGTTTATGTACCAGAGTGAACGCTGCCTGATACAGCAGCGGGAGATGGGTCAGCACAGTCTCTCCTTTGCCGAGGCGCTGCGCAGTGCACTGCGCGAAGATCCGGACGTTATTCTGTTGGGAGAGCTGCGCGACAGCGAAACCATCCGCCTTGCGCTGACGGCGGCCGAAACCGGGCACCTGGTGCTGGCGACGCTGCATACACGCGGCGCTTCGCAGGCGATTGAACGGCTGGTGGATACCTTCCCGGCGCAGGAGAAAGATCCGGTGCGTAACCAGCTGGCAGGCAGCCTTCGCGCTGTACTGGCGCAAAAACTGCTCCAGGACGTGCAGGGCGGGCGCGTGGCGCTATATGAACTGCTGGTGAATACCTCGGCGGCGGCGAATCTCATCCGCGAAGGGAAAACGTGGCAATTACCCGGCATCATACAAACCGGTCAGCAGGCGGGAATGCAGAACTTTGAGCAGAGTCTCGCGGAAAGGCGGGCGCAGGGGCGGCTGTAGGCCCCGGCGCTCAGTAACCTTGTTCGAAATAGCTTTCGAGAATGATGACGGCTGAGGCGGAGTCGACGCTGCCTTTATTCAGCGCCCGGAAACCACCGTGCTCAAACAGGCCTGCGCGTGCTTCAACGGTACTCAGGCGTTCATCGTGGAGCTTTACCGACACGCCAAAGCGGCCATGGATTTTGTTGGCGAACTTACGCGCGCGGGCGGTGAGCGGCTGTTCGGTGCCGTCCATGTTCAGCGGCAAGCCCACAATCACGTCGTCCGGCTGCCACTCTTTGAGCAGGCGCTCGATGAGGTTCCAGTCCGGCGTGCCGTCGTTGGCCTTGAGTGCCGTCAACGGGCGCGCCGTGCCTGTTATGCGCTGACCAACGGCGACGCCGATGCTTTTGGTACCAAAATCGAAGGCCAGAAGCGTTCCGCTCATTACGCGTGCCCCGCTACGCCTGGCATGGTCAGAATATCGATGCCAATCAGTTTCGCCGCGTCACGCCAGCGATCGGCGATAGGCGTTTTAAACAGGATGTTCATATCGGCAGGTGCGGTCAGCCACGCGTTATCCAGTATCTCTTGTTCAAGCTGGCCTTTCTCCCACGAGGAGTAGCCCAGCGCGACAAGCACTTCGGAAGGTTGCTCGGCAGTGCCCAGCGTTTCAAGCACGTCGCGAGAGGTCGTGACAACGGTGTTGTCGGAGATACGAATACTGGAAGAGAAGACCGGCGGCGTATGCAGGATAAAACCACGATCTTCCGCGAGCGGGCCACCCAGCATCACCGGTTTATCGAGACGGATCTCCGGGAGACGCGCTTCAGCGGTGATTTTCAGCTTGTCCAGAATTCCTTCAACCTGCAGGTTTTCCAGCGGCTTGTTGATGATAATCCCCATCGCACCGTCTTCGTTGTATTCGCAAATATAAACCACGGCGCGGCGGAAAATCGGATCCTGGAGAGCAGGCATGGCAATAAGAAAGTGATGCTGTAAATTCATTGTCAGAGGTACTGTTTCCTGGTTTAAAAAGCGACAGCGCCCAGTATGGGGATAAACCTGGGCGCTGTCACAGATTATTTCTGTAAACGTTTTTCGATAGCGTCCATCAGCATTCCGGTGATCGAGATCGGGAACTCCGCTTCGATTTCACGGATGCAGGTCGGGCTGGTGACGTTCACTTCGGTCAGGCGATCGCCGATAATATCCAGCCCAACGAAGATCAGGCCTTTGGCCTTCAGCGTCGGCCCGACGCGACGAGCAATTTCCCAGTCGCTTTCGGTCAGCGGACGGGGTTCACCACGGCCACCAGCGGCCAGATTACCGCGGGTTTCGCCACCCTGAGGAATACGCGCCAGGCAGTAAGGTACAGGTTCGCCATCTACAACCAGCACGCGCTTATCGCCGTCTTTGATCGCCGGAATGTAGTTCTGCGCCATGCAGTAACGCGTGCCCAGTTCGGTGAGGGTTTCGGCAATCACGCCAATGTTCGGGTCGCCCTCTTTCACGCGGAAAATCGACGCGCCGCCCATGCCGTCCAGCGGTTTCATGATGATATCGCCGTGCTTCTGCCAGAACGCTTTCAGCTGCGCCTTGCTGCGGGTCACCAGCGTTTCCGGCGTCAGGTCAGAGAACCAGGCGGTGTAGAGCTTCTCGTTACAGTCGCGCAGGCTTTGCGGCTTGTTGACAATCAGCGTCCCTTTCTCTTCTGCACGCTCAAGAATGTAGGTGCTGTAGATGTATTCGGTGTCGAACGGCGGATCTTTACGCATCAGGATCACGTTGAGGTCGGCCAGGGCAATGTCCTGCTCGGTGCCGAACTCATACCATTTGTCGTAGTTCTGCTCGACGTTAACGATGCGGGTACGTGCGCGCGCTTCACCGTTGATCAGGTAAAGATCGTTCATCTCCATATAGTGGAGTTCATAGCCGCGACGCTGCGCTTCCAGCAGCATGGCGAAGCTGGAATCTTTCTTGATGTTAATGTTTGCGATGGGGTCCATCACGATGCCGAGCTTGATCATGTTCTTCTCCGTTATTACTTCAACCCAGATCGCCAAACCGTACCTGTAGCGCGGTAATGGCCGTGAGTGCCGTTGTCTCAGTGCGCAGAACGCGAGGTCCCAACAGAATATCAGTAAACTGGTAACGTGCCGTCATCGCAATTTCGTCCGCCGACAGGCCGCCTTCGGGGCCAATCAGCAGGCGTACGCGCTCGACGGGCAATGGCAGCGTATTGATGCTGGCGCTGGCGCGCGGATGAAGATTGAGCTTCAGCCCGCTGTCCTCTTCTGCACACCAGTCTTCCAGGTCCATCGCCGGGCGGATCTCCGGAATACGGTTGCGGCCACTCTGTTCACACGCCGCAATGGCAATTTTCTGCCACTGCTGGATCTTTTTGTTCAGACGTTCCGCATCCAGTTTAACGCCACAGCGCTCAGAAAAAAGTGGCGTAATGAGGCTTACACCCAGTTCAATGGATTTCTGAATGGTGAATTCCATTTTCTCACCGCGCGACATCACCTGGCCCAGATGGATGTGCAGCGGCGATTCCCGGTCATCCACTTCGCCACGCAGCACGTTAACGTGTACGCTTTTTTTATCAGACCGCGTGATTTCCGCGTCGAAAACCTGGTTCGAGCCATCGAACAGCTGGATAGCCTGACCTGCACCCATGCGCAGCACGCGGCCCACGTGGTTGGCGGCGTCATCAGACAGGGCGATTTCGCGGCCTGCGGTAATCAGTTCAGGATGGTAAATGCGGGGAATGCGCATAGTCAGAAATTCCATGTGTCATGCGATATAAGCGAATTGCCGTAGTGTAGGTTAGCTCTTTTGCGCCTGGCAAGCCCGCTGGACGTAAGGGTTGTGATTCCCCTGGACGTTGGCGATGCGCTCGTCGCGCTGGCATTCCCACTCGGTTACCGGGTACTGCTTGTTCCAGGCATTGAACAGCTGCGTCTGCTGGCGTGAAAGGTTGAGGTCATAGCGGTCACGCATATAGAAGTAGGTACGGGCGATGCTGCCGCGCGCGCGGGCAGGGGGCTCGGCGACTTTCTCTTTGAAATCCACCTTCATGCCGCACTGACCGTACTGGCCTTCGCCACCGTTCCACTGGCTGTACATAAAGTTGCCGCGGTCACCGTTCACTTCGCCAACCGCAGGCTGCAGGTTGTGCATATCGCTTTCCATCTGGCGATAAACCGGATCTTTGGAACAGTTTTTACGCCCGCCTTCCTGCCAGCATTGGCGCTGGTGGCCAAACTGCCACGCCGGAACCACATGTTCCCATTCAATGCGGCTGGCGCGGTTTTCATTTTTACGCACCTTATAGCCGCAGGATTCGAGGTCAACGACGCCTTTTTTACCCTGCCAGTTAATTTTACAGCCGCAGTAGAAATCACCCGGAACATCAGCATTCACCTTCACGCCAGCGGCTTTGGCCTGAGAGAAACTGTTGATACCGTCGGCCAGAGCATGGCCGGAGAGCGCCGTCGCCAGAAGGGCAACCGCGAGAGAAACATTACGGGACATCTTACACTCCGTGTCAAAACAAGCCCGAAACGTAACGAATGTTGTTCCCGTATGCAATCAGTCAGATCAGGAAAGTTCCTGAAAGTTCAGATAATTATTCGGCGACCAGCGGTTCGCCGCATTTTACGCAGCGGTAGGTTGCCTCGCCGCGCACCACACGGTTATGACGGCGGACGGTGAGCTGGTGCTGCTGGCATCGGCAGCGGTAGGAAAATGTATTGCGACGTACTGATTCCAGTTCGAACTGATGCGTGCGGCGAGCCGGAACGCCGAGCACGGCTTCCATCATCCACTTCCACTCTTTCCCGTGCGGCGCTACGCGGCCAAAGTGCTTCCACACCAGAAGATGCGCCAGCTCGTGCGGCACCACTTCCTCAATAAATGCCTGCTGGTTTTCCATCATCAGCACCGGGTTCAGGCGGATCTCATACGATTCCAGCCAGGCTGTGCCTGCTGCGGTTCCACGCTGCTGATAAACCAGCTTCGGTTCAGGATAGTTACGGCCGAGCTTCAGGTTGGCCTGGGCGAGTTTTTCCCGCAGGCTGCGCATAACGGCTTGCTGAATGGCGATGGGGAGACGGGGAGCTTTCATAGGGGCAGAGCATAAAGCGCGAAGCGGGGAGGTGCAAGAGGCACCTCCCGCCAGAGAATTAGTCGTGTGCGCCGATTTCACGCAGAGGACGACCTTTCATCAGGTTACGTTCAATGTGTTCCAGTGAAACATGTTTGGTTTCTGGAACCAGCCAGATAGTCAGAACAATAAAGAACAGGTTCAGACCGGCGTAGACCCAGAAGGTGTTGGCATTGCCCAGGGTATTGAGCATGGTCAGGAACGTTGCGCCGACGATCATGTTGGCAATCCAGTTAGTCGCGGTGGAGCAGGTGATACCAAAATCACGCCCTTTCAGCGGCTGGATCTCAGAGCACAGCACCCAAATCAGCGGACCGGCGCTCATTGCAAACCCGACGATAAACATCAGCAGCATCGCCACCGCGAAGTACTGGGCGGTTGGAGAGTGAATACCCACGTGCATCATGGTGCCCAGCACGCCCATGCCGACGGCCATCACCAGGAAGCCCAGCGTTAGGGTAGGCTTACGCCCCCAGCGGTCCACCAGTCCGATGGCGATAAAGGTCGCCAGCACGTTGGTCAGGCCGACAATAACGGTGCCCCACATCTGCTCGGTCGTGTTGGTATAACCCGCCAGTTCGAAGATTTTTGGCGCGTAGTACATGATGACGTTCATCCCGGTGAACTGCTGCATCACCTGCAGAAGCACGCCGAGGAACACCGCGCGGCGGAAGTTGCTGTTCTCTTTAAACAGCGCCCAGCCGGACTGTTTCACCTTCAGGCTTTCGCGGATCTCTTCAAGCTCGTTTTTCGCCTCAGCGCTGGTATCGCGCAGGCGGAGCAGCACGCGTTCAGCATCAACGAAGCGGCGTTTTGCGGCAAACCAGCGCGGGCTGTCCGGCAGGAAGAAGACGCCAATCAGCAGCAGAATGGCCGGTATGATGATCACGCCGAGCATCCAGCGCCATGCGCCGCTGTAGCTAAACGCGGTATCGGAAAGGTAAGCACCCAGAATACCGATGGTGATCATCAGTTGGTACATGGAAATCATGCTGCCGCGGATTTTCTCCGGCGCGATTTCGGAAAGATACAGCGGTGCGGTATAGGAAGCGACGCCGACAGCCAGGCCCAGCAAAACGCGGGAAAGAATGAGCACTTCAACGTTAGGGGCAGCGGCAGAGAAGAGTGAACCGGCAACGAACAGGATCGCGCCGATCATCAGGCTCTTTTTGCGCCCGAGCTTGAAGGAGAGCCAGCCGCTGCCAACGGCACCGACTGCCGCACCAAACATCATGGAGCTGACCACCCATTCCTGGGTATGCGCGGTAATCTGGAACTCGTCTGCGATGAAGGGAAGTGCGCCGGCAATCACGCCGATATCCAGGCCAAAAAGTAATCCTGCCAGGGCGGCGAGGAAGCAGACGAAGAATGTCATCGCCTTGTTGGACGTACGCCCTTGTTTATTATTGTCAGGCATTATGCCCTCCATTTGATTTATCAGTTTTGTCGATGTTAAGGGTAGGTGAGTGACCCGTAAAAATATGTGAGACAAATCACATTGGTGTAATCGGTTACACTAACGTGCAACCGTAAAGATAATTAACGCTTTGAAAATATAGAGGTAAATGAGGTGACGCGCATCGCGTTTGTTTGAATTTCAGACTTAACTGAAATGAAATGTAACAGCAGAAGAAAGGCGATCAAGCAAAGAGATTATTCTGAAAGCGGAATATATTCGGCATGGTGTAAGCGGTTTCAAATGGTGTGGCTTTGAGCCGCCACCCGACATAAAAAAGGCCAGCACAAAGGCTGGCCTGTTAAACACTGTCAGTCGATTACTTCAGACCGGCAGCTTCACGCAGCAGGGCGGCTTTGTCGGTTTTTTCCCATGGGAAATGTTCGCGACCAAAGTGACCGTATGCAGCGGTTTCTTTGTAGATTGGGTGCAGCAGATCCAGCATCTGAATCAGGCCGTATGGACGCAGGTCGAAGAACTCGCGCACCAGCAGGGTCAGCTGTTCTGAAGGCACTTTCTCAGTACCGAAAGTTTCCACCATGATGGAGGTCGGTTCAGCCACGCCGATTGCATAGGAAACCTGAATCTCACAGCGGTCAGCCAGGCCTGCAGCAACGATGTTTTTCGCAACATAACGTGCAGCGTACGCGGCAGAACGGTCAACTTTAGACGGGTCTTTACCGGAGAATGCACCGCCGCCGTGACGCGCCATGCCGCCGTAGGTATCCACGATGATTTTACGGCCGGTCAGGCCGCAGTCGCCCATTGGGCCGCCGATAACAAAGCGTCCGGTTGGGTTGATGAAGAATTTGGTTGCAGAGCTCAGCCATTCGGTTGGCAGAACTGGCTTGATGATCTCTTCCATCACGGCTTCCTGCAGCGATTTCTGATCGATATCTTCAGAATGCTGAGTGGACAGAACTACCGCATCAATGCCAACGATTTTACCGTCGTCATACTGGAAGGTGACCTGGCTTTTCGCATCCGGACGCAGCCATGGCAGGGTGCCGTTTTTACGCACTTCAGCCTGACGCTGCACCAGACGGTGTGCGTAGGTTACCGGTGCTGGCATCAGCACGTCGGTTTCGTTAGTTGCGTAGCCGAACATCAGGCCCTGGTCGCCCGCGCCCTGCTCCAGTGGATCGGCGCGGTCAACGCCCTGGTTGATGTCCGGGGACTGTTTGCCGATGGCGCTCAGTACCGCGCAAGAGTTGGCATCAAAGCCCATATCAGAATGTACATAGCCGATCTCACGCACCGTGTTACGGGTGATCTCTTCGATATCAACCCATGCGCTGGTGGTGATCTCACCGCCGACCAGAACCATGCCGGTTTTGACATAGGTTTCACACGCTACGCGCGCTTTAGGATCCTGGGCAAGGATCGCATCCAGCACCGCATCGGAGATTTGGTCAGCAATTTTATCAGGATGTCCTTCTGATACGGACTCGGACGTAAACAGGTGTTTTGCCATGTTTTATTTCACCTAAGAGGAATTTGGTTAGCTCGAACTGCTGTGTGGAATAGCCAAAGGAGAGTATTCTACCAAGGCCTGCAGGTTTTTGACACTGGCAGTCTGAGTGTTAATCAGTATAGATGGATTAACATCTGGACGTCCATTTTAGGTCACTTCTTCACCCGATTTCCAGTTTTTTTTGACTTACCTCTCACTGTGTTGAAAACAAAGCTGGAAATATTTCCTGACGGCACTGGCAACCCACACATTTTTGTTTTGCATTTTCCCCACCTTCTCGGTATAAAACGCGGCACGCGGCTCATACAAAAAAGCGCTCGATGACCTCATCGTGTCGCCACTTCCAGCCGGGTTAAGCAGTGAACATTTAGCTTTGGCTTGTGGTCCGTTTCAGCAGAGGCGGCCGTGGAGGTGACACGAGATAATGAACCATCGTTTTCCGCTAATTCAGCGCAGCCGTTCTGGCGCGCCGTTGATTCCCGCAACCCGCATTTCTAGTCTGCAAACCTGCCGATGTTATACCCATCTCGGCGCTTCTCAGGATCCCAGGGCCGGTTACGCTCTGTGACAACTGAACAAGGGCGCTCTTGTTAATACAAGAGTTTTCTCGTGGTTTCGCCGAACCTTGTCATACAGAGTTCGGATACGTGTTTTACAATGATATGAATAAGAAACCGGTCGCACGGTCTGGATTTCAGCATACTCTGCTGGGAAACGGAGCCGTTTATGGGTTGTTATCGCCGTATAACGCTGCGATAGTAGTCAACTGTTTTACACTTAATACAAAGAGTTGAGGTTCGCTATGTCTGACGACATGTCTTCTTTTTCGCCTTCGTCAGCGGGCGAACAGGGTGTACTACGTTCTATGCAGGAGGTTGCGATGAGCTCCCAGGAAGCCAGCAAGATGCTGCGCACTTACAATATTGCCTGGTGGGGCAATAACTACTACGACGTCAACGAACTGGGCCACATCAGCGTCTGCCCTGATCCGGACGTCCCTGAAGCGCGCGTCGATCTCGCCAAACTGGTGAAAGCCCGCGAAGCACAGGGCCAGCGTTTGCCTGCACTGTTCTGCTTCCCGCAGATCCTGCAACATCGCCTGCGTTCTATTAACGCCGCGTTCAAACGCGCGCGTGAATCCTACGGCTATAAAGGCGACTACTTCCTGGTTTACCCGATCAAGGTAAACCAGCACCGCCGCGTGATTGAATCCCTGATCCACTCCGGTGAACCGCTGGGTCTGGAAGCCGGTTCCAAAGCGGAACTGATGGCCGTTCTGGCGCACGCGGGCATGACCCGTTCGGTGATCGTCTGTAACGGCTATAAAGACCGTGAATACATTCGTCTGGCGCTGATTGGCGAGAAGATGGGCCACAAGGTCTATCTGGTTATCGAGAAGATGACTGAAATCGCTATCGTGCTGGAAGAGGCTGAGCGTCTGAACGTCATCCCACGCCTCGGTGTGCGTGCGCGTCTGGCGTCGCAGGGTTCCGGTAAATGGCAGTCCTCCGGCGGTGAAAAATCCAAGTTCGGCCTCGCGGCGAACCAGGTGCTGCAGCTGGTGGAAATTCTGCGCGAGCGCGGTCGTCTCGACAGCATTCAGCTGCTGCACTTCCACCTCGGCTCGCAGATGGCCAACATTCGCGACATCGCTACCGGCGTGCGTGAATCGGCGCGCTTCTACGTTGAGCTGCACAAGCTCGGCGTGAATATTCAGTGCTTCGACGTGGGCGGTGGCCTGGGCGTGGATTATGAAGGTACCCGCTCGCAGTCCGACTGCTCCGTGAACTACGGCCTGAACGAATATGCCAACAATATTATCTGGGCGATTGGCGATGCCTGTGAAGAGAACGGCCTGCCGCACCCGACGGTGATCACCGAATCTGGCCGCGCGGTTACCGCGCACCATACGGTGCTGGTCTCTAACATCATCGGCGTTGAGCGTAGCGAAATCACCGAAGCGACGCCTCCGGCAGAAGATGCCCCGCGTTCCCTGCAAAGCATGTGGGAAACCTGGCAGGAGATGCACGAGCCGGGCACGCGCCGTTCCCTGCGCGAATGGCTGCACGACAGCCAGATGGACCTGCACGATATTCACGTGGGCTATTCCTCCGGCACCTTTAGCCTGCAGGAGCGCGCGTGGGCGGAGCAACTCTATCTGAACATGTGCCATGAAGTGCAGAAGCAACTCGACCCGAGCAACCGCGCGCACCGTCCGATTATCGACGAGCTGCAGGAACGTATGGCGGACAAAATGTACGTCAACTTCTCGCTGTTCCAGTCGATGCCGGATGCCTGGGGTATCGACCAGCTGTTCCCGGTTCTGCCGCTGGAAGGGCTGAACCACGCCCCGGAACGTCGTGCGGTGCTGCTGGACATCACCTGTGATTCCGATGGCGCTATCGACCACTACGTTGACGGCGACGGTATCGCAACGACGATGCCAATGCCGGAGTACGACCCGGAGAACCCACCGATGCTGGGCTTCTTTATGGTCGGCGCGTATCAGGAGATCCTCGGCAACATGCACAACCTGTTCGGTGATACCGAAGCGGTTGACGTGTTCGTCTTCCCTGACGGCAACGTGGAAGTCGAGCTGTCTGACGAAGGGGACACCGTAGCGGACATGCTCGAATACGTTCAGCTGGATCCGAAAAAACTGCTCACCCAGTTCCGCGACCAGGTGAAAAACACCGGTCTGGACGATGCGTTACAGCAGCAGTTCCTGGAAGAGTTTGAAGCGGGTCTGTACGGGTACACCTATCTGGAAGACGAGTAGGTTAACCTCCCTCTCCCTCAGGGAGAGGGGCGGGGTGAGGGCAGCAGGCTGCTGTGCCGCTGATGCCCGGTGGCGCTGCGCTTACCGGGCCTACGTATGTAGGCCGGATAAGGCGGAGCCGTCATCCGGCAGAATGCTATACTCACTTGAACCCGTCTGCATTACCGGCGATAATTCGCCCCAATTAGCGATTTACGAATCAATCCCTTCCTCGTCGGGTTTAACGACGCGGAGGGGATTTTTTTTCATCTGTTTTTAATGTATCGACGTTAAAAGAGGTCAGGACATGAGCACTTTAGGTCATCAGTACGATAACTCTCTGGTATCTAACGCGTTTGGTTTTTTACGCCTTCCAATGAACTTCCAGCCGTACGACAGCGACGCTGACTGGGTGATCACCGGCGTACCGTTCGACATGGCAACGTCCGGTCGCGCGGGCGGTCGTCACGGCCCGGCAGCGATCCGTCAGGTTTCTACCAACCTGGCCTGGGAGCACAACCGCTTCCCGTGGAACTTCGATATGCGCGAGCGCCTGAACGTGGTGGACTGCGGTGACCTGGTGTACGCCTTCGGTGACGCGCGTGAGATGAGCGAAAAGCTGCAGGCTCACGCCGAGAAGCTGCTGGCTGCCGGTAAGCGCATGCTCTCCTTCGGCGGTGACCACTTCGTGACCCTGCCGCTGCTGCGCGCTCACGCCAAGCACTTCGGTAAAATGGCGCTGGTGCACTTCGATGCGCATACCGACACCTACGCGAACGGCTGCGAGTTCGACCACGGCACCATGTTCTTCACCGCGCCGAACGAAGGCCTGATCGACCCGAACCACTCCGTGCAGATCGGTATCCGCACCGAGTTCGACAAAGACAACGGCTTCACCGTGCTGGATGCGGGCCAGGTCAACGATCGCGGCGTGGACGATATTCTGGCGCAGGTTAAGCAGATCGTCGGCGATATGCCTGTGTACCTGACTTTCGATATCGACTGCCTGGATCCGGCGTTTGCGCCGGGCACCGGTACGCCTGTTATCGGCGGCCTGACCTCAGACCGTGCCATCAAGTTGGTGCGCGGCCTGAAGGATCTGAACATCGTCGGGATGGACGTGGTGGAAGTGGCACCGGCCTATGATCAGTCCGAGATCACCGCGCTGGCCGCGGCGACCCTGGCGCTGGAAATGCTCTACATCCAGGCGGCGAAAAAAGGCGAATAAGCCTTACGCGCTCACTGCTGCTGCGCGACGCATGCGCAGCAGCAGCATTCCTCCGGCGAGCAGGGTAATCACTTGTGAGACGACCAGCACCGAAAAGCCAGAGCTGACCGACCCCACCGATTTCATCACCATCCCCATCAGTAGCGGAATAAACGCCGCGCAGATATTGCCTATCCCATTAATAATGCCGTACGCGCTGCCCACGGCGTCCCGGGCGGCGTGATGCTGGATTACCGCAGGAATAGCCGCTCCCTGAAGTCCCCAGAACACGTTGGCAGACAGCATAAACAGCGCCAGCCATGCGGGTTGATGGCTGAGCATCAGTGCGACCACGGAGAGTGCCGTCAACGTACCGCCCACCACAAACAGTACCGGCGCCTGTTCCGGCCGCATTTTGTCGAGCAGCACGCCGCCCAGAAACTTTGACCCCAGGCTCAGCAGGAAGGGGATCGCCGCAAGCATGCCCGTGGCGTGCAGCGAGAAGTGATGTTCATCGCGTAGCCATGCGGGCAGCCACGCGCTGCTGCCCCACAGATAGCTCAGCGTGGCGATTTCAACCAGCAGGATCCAGCCCAGCAGCGGCGTCTGCCAGGCCAGTGTGAAGGTGCGAACAAACCCCGGTTTTTTCATCTTCACCGGGCTGCGTGGCGCGGGCAGAAAACGCCAGATGAGCCCGCCGCCCAACACCAGATTCATCACCGCCAGCGCGTAAAACGACCCGGCCCAGCCCAGATGCGCCATCAGCCAGGTGACCAGCGGAAAGCCCACGGCCAGCCCGAGCGATACGCCCAGCGCGGTGACGGCGTTGGGTTTGCCGATCTCTTCCGCGCTAAAGTTATCGCTGATAAAGCGCGTCTTCAGTGAAAAGAGCGGTCCTTCGGCAACACCCAAAATCACGCGGGCGATAAGCATGCCCATTAGCGAACCCAGCAGCGGAGAAATTGCGCAGACCGCGGCCCAAATCGCAATGCTGCTTAACAATCCCTGACGGTAATGGAGTTTGCTTTCGATAACGGGTGTTAATAATAAAGCCGAAAAACCATAACCCAGCAGAAAGCAGGTCATGAGCATTCCCTGTAACATTCTGTTTTCATTTAGCTGAAAATGTTCGGCAAATTCCGGGTTTAAAATCATTACCGAGATATTAACCCGGTCGACGTAGGAAATAATAATCAGTAATAACAGTGCAATTGTACCTTGCCATCTTGCCGTCATCATGCCCGCCTTACGGTTTCATCTATTTATATTTTTATCAAAGTGATTGTCACGGATCTAAAATGGTTCACTGGTGAAACTCATTGTTTATTAAGAGTAAATAAATTTTTGTTTCACAGGTGAAACGCCAAAGATGTGACGCTACTTTATTTTTAAGGAGCAAAAAGAACAGAAGTCAATATCTTTTATTGAAATATCGAGGGCATTAATAAATCGTATTTATCACGCCACAATAATGAAAATTTCATATCGCTGCATTTTTTCGTGATCCTTTGCACACTTAGTTAATTAATACCTGTTTGATTAACAAATTCGTCACATTGCCGCTTGACGAAACATTCATCGCTTTTATATTGACCGTATTAAATAAGAAACAGAGTTTCATATATGAAACAAAAGCCTGGAGGATCGTGATGAGCTGGATAGGCGTATGTGACGCAGAACAAGTACAGGAAGATTTCCCTTTTAGCGGCAACGTCGACGGTAAAGAGATCGGCGTTTATTTGATTGACGGTGAATATTACGCACTGGAAGACGTATGCCCGCACGCTTATGCCCTGCTGAGCCAGGGATTTGTGGAGGACGGCAAAGTGGAATGCCCTCTGCATGAGGCGGTGTTTGACGTCAAAACTGGCCAGTGCCTGCACGGCCCCGGTGGTCGCAACCTGAACCGCTACCCGGTTCGGGTCTTTGAAAATCAAATTCAGATTACCTTCGTCGAGGAGACCGTGGCATGAGCGACATCCTGAACTACAACCCGGCGCTGCCGGAAAGCCGCCAGTTTACCCCGCCTGCAGAGGGCGGCAACGGTGCCATTCATAAGCCGGGTGATTACACCAATCTGATCTGGCAAACCCGTAGCCGCGAGCCGGAAAGCTGGGAGGTGAACCTGATTGCCACGCTGGAAGATCTCTTCGAACAGGGCGTTGAAACGCTACCGGAACTGGTGAACGGGCTGAACGCGGTGCGCATGCATGACCAGCAGGGTGAGCCGTGGCGCGAGGCCAGCTTCCAGGCATTCTTACAGGTTAACGGCTACTGAGGACAACGCGATGACGACGACCGTACAAAACTATCTCGATAAAGGCCTGCGCGGCCTCTGGTATCCGGTACTGGCAAGCTGGGAAGTGCAGTCTGCTCCTGTGGGCATCACCCGCCTGGGCGAGCAGATTGTGGTCTGGCGTAATAAAGACGGCCAGGTGCAGGCACTGGAAGACCGCTGCCCGCACCGCGGCGCGCGCCTGTCGATGGGCTGGAACCTCGGCGACCGCATTGCCTGCTGGTATCACGGCGTGGAAGTGGCGGGCAACGGCGAAGTGAAGGATGTGCCCGCCGTGGACAAATGCCCGCTGGTCGGCCAGCAGTGCGTGCGCAGCTATAACGTGCAGGAGGCGCACGGCGCCATCTTCCTGTGGTTTGGCGTCACCGCTGACCAGCAGCCGGACGCGCTGACCTTCCCGGATGAACTTGCCGATACGGAGAACTTCAGCAACTTCCTCTGCACCGCCGCGTGGAAGTGCAACTACCAGTACGCGCTGGAAAACGTGATGGACCCGATGCACGGCACCTATCTGCATTCGTCCTCGCACTCAATGGCGGAAGGGGATCGCAAGGCCGACATGGTGCTCCAGCCGACCAAAACCGGCTTTATTTTCGAGAAAAAAGGGCAGAGCGGCGTCAACTTCGACTGGGTTGAGCTCGGCAACAGCGGCACCTGCTGGATGCGCCTCTCTATTCCGTACAAAAAGCGCTTCGGACCGGGCGGCCACTTCTTTATCGTCGGCATGGTGGTGCCGGAAGATAACGACAACTGCCGCGTCTTCTTCTGGCGCATCCGCCGCGTGCAGGGCTGGCAGCGCGATATGTGGCGCTTCATGTACCGCAACCGTCTGGAAAAACTGCACTGGGAAGTGCTGGAGCAGGATCGCGTGGTGCTGGAAAGCCTGGCCCCAAACGCCCGCGACCATGAATACCTGTACCAGCACGACGTCGGCCTCTCCCGCCTGCGCCGCATGATGCAAAAGGCCGCGAAAGAGCAGCTGGCGCTGCGCGAAGAACAGCAGGGAGCCGCCTGATGAACGGGCTGCTGAGCGGCAAGCGCATCGTGGTGACCGGCGCTGCGCGCGGGCTGGGCTATCACTTTGCCAAAGCCTGCGCGGAGCAGGGCGCCGCAGTGGTGATGTGCGACATCCTCGAAGGCGAGCTGGCTGAACGTGCGCACGGGCTGGGCGAGCAGGGCTATGCGATCGAATCGCACGTTATCGATCTGGCCGATCCGCATTCCATTGAGCAGGCGTTTAGCGCCATTGGCGAGCAGGGGCAGATTGACGGCCTGGTGAACAACGCGGCGATGGCGACGGGCGTGGGCGGCAAAAACATGCTCGATTACGATCCTGACCTGTGGGACCGCGTGATGAGCGTGAACGTCAAAGGCACCTGGCTGGTGACGCGCGCCGCCGTGCCGCTGCTTCGCGAAGGCGCGGGCATTGTGAACGTGGCGTCCGACACCGCGCTGTGGGGCGCGCCGCGCCTGATGGCCTACGTCGCCAGCAAGGGCGCGGTGATTGCCATGACCCGCTCAATGGCGCGCGAGCTGGGTGAAAAACGCATTCGAATCAACGCCATCGCCCCGGGATTAACCCGCGTCGAGGCAACCGAATATGTGCCGGCCGAGCGGCATCAGCTTTACGAAAACGGTCGCGCATTAACGGGGGCGCAGCAGCCGGAGGATGTCACCGGCAGCGTGGTCTGGCTGCTTAGCGATCTGTCGCGGTTCATCACCGGACAGCTGATCCCGGTCAACGGCGGTTTTGTCTTTAATTGAGGTAGGGCGATGATGGCAAACGATCGGGAAGTGAAGTATCTGGTGCCGGGGCTGGAGCGCGGTTTACAGCTGCTGTTGGCCTTCGGCGAGCAGCATCGCGAACTGACCTTTGCCGAGCTGCACCGGCTGGTGGATATGCCAAAGGCGACCGCCTACCGCGTGGTACAGACGCTGGAGTTTATGGGCTTTCTGGAGCGCAACGCGCGCACCAATACCTTCTCACTGGGCATGAACGTGCTGCGTCTCGGCTTTGAGTACATCGCCTCGCTGGACGTGGCCCAGGTTGGCCAGCCGGTCATCGAGCAGCTGCGCGACGTGAGCCAGTGCAGCAGCCATCTTGCGATCCGCGACGGGCGCGACATTATCTACATCGCCCGCGTCAGCGCCGCCGGGTCGCGCATCAATCAGGTCAGCATTGGCACCCGCCTGCCGGTGCACTGCACCTCGCTCGGCCGCATGCTGCTGACCGATATTTCCCGCGCCGAGTTTGAACAGCTGTTCCCGCACGAGCGCCTGCCGGGCAACACGCCGGGGCAGCTTCACGACCGCGAAGCCCTGTGGCAGATGGTGCAGCAGGACAAAGCCCGCGGGTACGTGATCGGTGAATCCTTCTTCCGCCACGGCATCTCCTCCATCGTCTACCCGGTGTATGACCGAAGCGGACGCGTGGCGGCGGTGGTCAGCATTCTGGTGCCGTCGGAGGAGATCCCGCAGACCGACCGCGAGCGCCTGCAAAACGAGGTTCGCCTCGCGGCGGATAAAATTTCTGGCTTCTTAGGATATCTGTCACAGGCCAGTTAAATCAGTGAGTTAACGTCAGGCGCTTGACCGCGTCGGGCATGTTTTACGCCCAATTTGGGCCAGATGAGGCAACGAACGATGAGTGTAACCGGAATTGAAAAGCTGGAATTTGGCGTGGAAGACCTGACGCACTGCGCCAAATTCATGCGTGATTTTGGCCTGACGGGCGATGCCAGCGGCCAGCGTTTTACCACCCTGAGCGGCGCGCGCGTGGAGCTTAACCCGATTGACAGCCCCGACCTGCCGCCCGCGTTTGAAGCGGGCAACACCCTTCGCCGCATGACCTGGGCGGTTGCGAGTCAGTCAGATCTTAACGCGCTGCGCCCAAAGCTTGCGCAGCAGCCCGGCTTTCGCGAGGTGGGCGACGCGCTGGAGTGTATCGACCCGAACGGCATGACGCTGCGCGTGCAGGTCAGCCAGCAGACCGACGTGGAGCTGAACGTTGAGCCAATCAACCAGTGGGGCGACGCCCGCCGGATCGACACGCCCAGCCCGGTTTACGATCGCGCCCAGCCCATCAACGTGGGGCACGTGGTGTTTTTTGTGGAGGAGCTGGCGGCGGTGGAAAAATTCTACCGCGAGGTGCTCGGCTTCCAGGTCTCTGACCGCTACATCAACCGCGCCGTGTTCCTGCGCTGCGGCGCGCGCGGCGGCCATCACAACCTGTTCCTGCTGCAGCTGCCGAACCGCAGGCGCGGGCTGAACCACGTGGCCTTCACCGTGCGCGACATCCACGAGGTGATCGGCGGCGGTATCGCGATGAATAAAAATGACTGGAGCACTTTTATCGGGCCGGGCCGCCATCCGGTGTCGTCGGCGTACTTCTGGTACGTCAACAGCCCGACCGGCGGCGCGTTTGAGTATTACACCAACGACGATTATCTGACCGAAAACTGGCAGCCGCGCGAGCTGGAGCACTCGCTGGTCTCCTTTACCGAATGGGCGGTGGAAGGTGGGATCGACCACGACACGCGCCGCCAGCAGAAAAAACCGGAGGCGGTATGACGTCGCGCATTGTCATTATCGGCGGCGGCCAGGCGGGCGGCTGGGCGGCGAAAACCCTGCGCGACGAGGGCTTCGACGGCGAGATTTGCGTGGTGGCGGAAGAAGAGTGGGATTTTTACGAGCGTCCGCCGCTGTCGAAAGCCTCTCTGCTGGAGCCGGACGCGGCGCTTCCGCGCCTGTTTTCCGACGAAGCGCAGCGGATGCTTAACCTGACCTGGCACCGTCCGCTGCGTGCGGAGCAGATCGACCGCGAGGCGAAAACGGTGCGTTTAAGCAATGGCGAGCTTCTTAGTTACAACATCCTTTTAATTGCTACCGGAGGGCGGGCGCGCGTGCCGGGTGAGGCGTGGGCGGCGCATCCGCAGGTCTATACCCTGCGCCACTGGCAGGACGCGCAGCGCCTGAAAGGGCGGCTGGCGGAAAGCCAAACCCTGGCGATTATCGGCGGCGGCTGGATTGGCCTTGAGATTGCCGCGTCCGCGCGAAAAAGCGGCGTAGCGGTCACCCTGTTCGAGCAGCAGCCCGCGCTCTGCATGCGCTCGGTGAGCGGCGAGGTATCGCAGCGCTTAGCGGCCCTTCACCGCGAGCAGGGCGTGGATATCCGTACCGGCTGCGGCGCGCTGGAGCTGGAGGACGATAACGGCCTGCCGGTTATCCACTGCGACGGCCAGCGTGAAACCTTTGATGCGGTGGTGGTGGGGATCGGCGTCGATCTCAACCTGGAGCTGGCCCGCGACGCGGGGCTGAAAACCGGGTGCGGGATCGTCGTGGATGCCCAGGGGCGAACGTCGGATCCGTACATTTTTGCCGCCGGCGATGTGGCGCAGCATCATCACTACGGCCTGTGCATTCAGTCCTGGGCCTTCGCCCAGAACCAAGCGGTGGCGACGGCGAAAGCGATGCTCAACCCCGATGCGCCGGGCTACGACGACGCGCCGTGGCTGTGGTCGGATCAATACCAGCACAACATTCAGATCCTCGGCATTCCGCAGCCGGGCTGCAGAACAGTAGCGCGCGAAGATTCGCTGTTCTTCTCGCTGGACGAGAGCGGGCGGCTGACGCAGCTGGTGGCGTTCGACGACGCGCGCACCGTCAAGCTGGCGAAGCGCTGGATGGCAGCGGGGCGGGATTTATCGGATGTACCGCTCGACGACCCGACCTTTTCACTGATGTCACTGCGATAGCTAACCCGCACCCGTAGGGGGAGACATGACCACATTAGAGACCAACACCGCGCCCGTTGAGGCGAGCGGTGAGGGAACCCGTACGCCTGAAAAAGCGGTGCGCTGGGCCATCCCGCTGTCGCTGCTGGCCTGCGTGCTGCTGGCGTTCTTCGACAAAATCAGCATCGCGGCGCTGTTTTCCGACGGCCATTTCCAGCAGGCGATGGGCATCGATTTCGACACCACGCGCCTCGGCATTTTGATGAGCGCCTTTCTGCTCAGCTACGGCTTTTCGTCGGTGTTTTTAAGCGGGCTGGGCGACAAAATTGCGCCGCTGCGCCTGCTCACCGGGATGATGGCGGTGTGGTGCGTGCTGATGGTGGCGATGGGCTTCACCCATAACTACACGCTGATGATCGTCCTGCGCATTTTGCTGGGCGTGGCGGAAGGGCCGCTGTTCCCGCTGGCCTTCGCCATCGTGCGCCACAACTTCCCGCAGCATCTTCAGGCGCGCGCCACCATGCTCTGGCTGCTGGGCACGCCGGTGGGCGCGGCGATTGGCTTCCCGCTTTCCCTCTGGCTGCTGAACACCTTCGGCTGGCAGAGCACCTTTTTCGTGATGGCGATGCTCACCGTGCCGGTGCTGATCTTTGTGCGCATCGGCCTGCGCGGGATCCGTCTGGATACGAAGCCCGGCACTTCGCAGACGTCTCAGGACGAGCGCCGCGCCGCGCGCCGCGAGCTGTTTGTCAGCCCACACTTCTGGATCATCTGCATCTTTAATATCGCTTTCCTGACCTACCTGTGGGGCATCAACGGCTGGCTGCCGGGCTACCTGATTAAGGGCAAAGGCATTCACCTGGAGCACGCGGGCTGGCTGTCGTCGATGCCGTTCATCGCCATGCTGGCGGGCGAGGTCATTGGCGCGTGGCTGTCGGACCGGGTTGATAAGCGGGCGGCGGCCTGCTTTATCTCGATGGCGGGGGCGGCGGTAGGCCTGGCGGCGGTGATGCACCTCGACACTCCGCTGGCCATCATCGCGGCGATGAGCTTCAGCACCTTTATGTGGGGCACCGGCGCACCCAACATTTTCGCCCTGCTGGCGAAGGCCACCCATCCGCGGGTGAGCGCCACGGCGGGCGGCATTTTCAACGGGCTGGGAAACTTTGCGGGCGCGCTGTCGCCAGCGGTGATGGGGGCGTTAATCGCCTTCACCCACAGCATGGATTCCGGGCTGATTTTTCTGGCGGTGATGGCGGCGGTGGGCTGCGTCCTGTTACTGCCGCTGCTGAGACGTTACTGAGGAGAGTGTCATGACTGATTCAACCGTAACCAACACAACAGGCATCAAACCTGACCACCTGACGATGGAAGAGTGGGTCGAGTCGCGCATTGCGCGCTTCGAAGGCCGCAAGTACGACTGGAACGCGCTGAAGTTCCAGGCCGATTTTGACCCGAAGTACCGCCGGGCGCAGATGCGCTATATCGGCACCGGGGCAACGGGCGTGGCGAACGACACCAACACCGTGCAGGCGGACCATTTTACCTTCTCCACCATGGTGCTGCCGTCGAAGTGCGAAGGGCCGCTGCACCTGCACGACGACGTGGAAGAGGTGTTCTTCATGCTTAAAGGGCAGATCACGCTGATGATCCAGGACGGCGACAACTACACCGAAACCGTGCTGCGGGAGCGTGACCTGATCTCCGTTCCGCCGGGCATCTATCGCGGGCTGTTTAACCACGGCGAAGAAGAGGCGCTGATGTGCGTCATGCTGGGGACCAACAAGCCGGAAATCCCGACCTACCCCGCCGATCATCCGCTTTCCAAAGTGAAGCGGAACTAAGGGGGCATGATGACGGGTTTTCGTGAACAGGGAAGCGGCATCCCGCTGATGCTGCTGCACGGTATCAGCTCCGGCGCGGCCTCCTGGCACAAGCAGATGGCGCTGAACGGCTTTCGCGTGCTGGCGTGGGACATGCCCGGCTATGGCGAAAGCCCGATGCTGGCGGTTGAGCGGGCAAACGCGGGGGATTACGCCGACGCGCTGGCGGCGATGCTTGACCGCGCGGGCGTCTGGCAGGCGGTGCTGGTCGGCCATTCGCTCGGCGCATTGGTCGCCAGCGCCTTTGCGGCGAAGTTCCCGGATCGCGTCATCCATCTGGTGCTGGCGGACGCCGCGCAGGGCTACGGCAATGCCGCACCGGCGCAGCGCGAGCAGGTCTGGCGCAGCCGCGAACAGCAGATGGCATTGGGCGGTGAGATCCTCGCCCAGACCCGCGCTGCGAAACTGCTGCGCCCCGGCGCGCGCGCGGAAGATGTTGCCACCGTGGCGGCGGGCATGCGCACGCTGCGCCCGGAAGGCTACCTCGCCGCCGCGTGGATGCTGGTGCACGACGACATTCACGGCTGGCTTAAGCGCTTCCCGGGCAATTTTGAAGTCTGGTGCGGCGAGCAGGATGCCATCACCCAGCCGGAGCTGGTGCAGGGGCTGGCGCTGCGCTACGGCATGCCGTTTATCGCGATCCCGCAGGCCGGACACGCCAGCTATCTGGACAACGACACGTTTTTTAACCAACAGCTTTTACGCATTAACGAAGAGGTGCGCGATGAATGCACACATTGACGGCCGCGTGGCGGTCGTTACCGGCGGTTCGTCCGGCATTGGCTTTGAAACGCTGCGCCTGCTGCTGGGCGAGGGGGCAAGGGTAGCCTTCTGCGGCCGTGATCCGGACCGGCTCGCCAGCGCCCACGCGGCGCTGCAAAACGAATACCCTAACGGGGAGATTTTCTCTTATCGCTGCGACGTGCTGAACGCCGACGAGATTCAGGCCTTCGCGGACGCGGTGCAGGCTCGCTTTGGCGGGGCGGATATGCTGATCAACAACGCCGGGCAGGGCTACGTGGCACACTTCCGCGACACCCCGCGTGAGGCGTGGCTGCACGAGGCCGAGCTGAAGCTGTTCGGGGTGATCAACCCGGTGCAGGCGTTTCAGCCGCTGCTGGAGCAGTCCGACATCGCCTCTATCACCTGCGTGAACTCCCTGCTGGCGCTGCAGCCGGAGGAGCACATGATCGCCACCTCCGCCGCCCGCGCCGCGCTGCTGAATATGACGCTCACGCTCTCAAAAGAGCTGGTGGGCAAAGGCATCCGCGTCAATTCCATTCTGCTCGGCATGGTGGAGTCCGGACAGTGGCAGCGCCGCTTTGAAAACCGGGCGGACAAAAGCCAGAGCTGGCTGGAGTGGACGGCGGATATCGCGCGCAAGCGCGGCATTCCGATGGCGCGCCTCGGCAAGCCGCAGGAGCCCGCGCAGGCGCTACTGTTTCTCGCCTCGCCGCTGGCCTCGTTTACCACCGGCGCCGCGCTGGACGTTTCCGGCGGCTTCTGCCGCCATCTGTAAGGACACATCATGAAAAAGGTCATGTTAATTGGATTCGGTGCCATGGCGCAGGCGGTGATTGAACGCCTGCCTAAGGGTGTCGCTATCGGCTGGATCGTGGCGCGCGAGTCTCACCACGCGGCAATCCGCGCGCAGCTTGGCGAGGATGTGGTGGTGCTGGCCTCCCCGATGGAGTGCGCGCATACGCCCGATCTGGTGCTGGAGTGCGCCAGCCAGCAGGCGGTGGCGCAGTATGGCGAAGCGATTTTAAGACGCGGCTGGCATCTGGCGGTGATCTCCACCGGTGCGCTGGCGGACAGCGCGCTGGAGCAGCGGCTGCTTGCCGCGGGAGGCAAACTGACGCTGCTCTCCGGTGCGGTTGCCGGTATCGACGGGCTGGCGGCGGCGAAAGAGGGCGGACTTGAGCGCGTGACCTACCGGTCGCGCAAAAGCCCGGCCAGCTGGCGCGGCAGCTACGCCGAGCAGCTTGTCGATCTCAGTTCTGTTTCTGAAGCAAAGGTCTTCTTCGAGGGCAGCGCCCGCGAGGCGGCGCGTTTGTTTCCTGCCAACGCTAACGTGGCGGCAACCGTTGCGCTCGGCGGTATGGGAATGGATGAGACCCGCGTGCAGCTGATGGTCGACCCGTTAACGAAACGCAATACCCACACGCTGCACGTGGAAGGATTGTTCGGCGAGTTCCATCTTGAGCTGAGCGGACTGCCGCTGGCTTCTAATCCTAAAACCTCCACCCTGGCGGCACTGAGCGCGGTGCGCGCCTGCCGTGAACTGGCCCTGAGCTGAGGAGTGACGATGGACGATCTGAAGATTTTTATCGGCGGCCAGTGGCGACACGGCAGCGGCAGCCCGATGCAGAGCCACTTCCCGGCTGACGGGTCAATTAACGCTACGCTGAACGCGGCAAGTCTCGACGATCTGCAGGAGGCGATTGAGGCCGGAGAGCGCGCCTGGCGCGATCCGGCGTGGCGCGGCTGCCTGCCGCACGTCCGGGCGAAGATCCTGCATAAGGTTGCCGATCTGATTGAGTCCCGCGTGGATGAACTGGCGCAGATGCAGAGCCGCGATAACGGCAAACCGCTGGCGGAAGCGCGCGGGCTGGTGATGAGCGCGGCGGGAACGGCGCGCTACTTTGCCGCCGCCTGCGAGCTGCTGGAGGGTGAGCTCCCAACGCCGCGCCAGCCCGATTTGCTGACGCTGAGCCGCTACGAGCCGCTCGGCGTGGTGGCCGCCATTACGCCGTGGAACTCGCCGATTGCCAGCGAGATGCAGAAGGTCGCGCCGGCCATTGCTGCCGGTAACGCGGTGATCCTCAAGCCCGCCGAAGCCACGCCGCTGATGGCGCTGGAGCTGGCGCGGATTTTCGAACAGGCCGGGCTGCCCGCCGGGCTGCTGAGCGTCCTGCCGGGCAAAGGCTCGGTGATTGGCGATGCGCTGGCGCGCCATCCTCGCGTGCGGAAAATTTCCTTTACCGGCGGCACCACCACGGGCCGTCATCTGGCGCACGTGGCGGCGGAAAAGCTGATCCCGGCCTCGCTGGAGCTGGGCGGAAAATCCCCGACCATCGTGCTGGAAGATGCAGACCTCGAGCAGGCCGCGCGCGGGATCTGCTACGGCATTTTCAGCTCGGCGGGGCAGGCGTGCATTGCCGGATCGCGGCTGTTCATTCACGAGAGCATTTACGCGCCGCTGATGGCGCGGCTGCTGGAGTTAACTCGCGGGCTGCGCGTCGGGCACCCGTTTACCGACGGCGTCCACGTGGGGCCGCTGATCAACGACGGGCATCGTCAGAGCGTGCAGGCGTACGTTGAGCTGGCGAAGCGCGAGGGGGGCCGCGTGCTGTGCGGCGGGGAGATCCCTGCCGATCCCAATCTTTGTAACGGCAGCTTTTTCCAGCCCACGATTATCGAGGGGCTGAGCAACAGCGCCCGCGCGTGTCAGGAGGAGATCTTCGGCCCGGTGCTGGTGGCGATGCCGTTTCGCGATGAAACGGCGCTTATTCGCGAAGCGAACGACTCGGTTTATGGCCTGGCAGCGGGGATCTGGACGCGCGATACCGGGCGTGCCCTGCGGTTAAGCGAACAGCTGGAAGCGGGAACCGTGTGGATCAACACCTACAAAGTTTTTGCCATTTCGACCCCGTTCGGGGGCTTTAAAGAGAGCGGTCTGGGCCGCGAAAAGGGTATTCAGGGGCTAAAAGCCTGGATGCAGCAAAAGAGCATTTATCTGGCGACGGGTAACAGCGTCAACCACTGGTGCGACTGAGAAAGGGTGAGCAATGAGCGAAATGATAACCGTCGGCGACGCCATCGCCAGAACGCTGGAGCAGTATCAGGTTGAGGCCATTTACGGCGTCATCTCCATTCACAACCTGCCGATTGCTGACGCGGTGGGGCAGCGGGGCAACATCCGCTTCGTGCCCGCGCGCGGCGAGGCGGGCTCCGTCACTATGGCCGATGCCCACGGGCGCTTTTCCGGCCTCGGCGTGGCGCTGACCAGCACCGGCGCGGGCGCGGGTAACGCCGTAGGCGCGCTGGTGGAAGCCATGAACGCCTGCACGCCGCTGCTGCATTTAACCGGGCAGGTAGAGAAAGCCTGGCTGGATGCCGACACCGGGTTTATCCACGAAACCCGCGACCAGCTGACCTTCCTGAAGGCCAGCTCAAAGCGTGCGTACCGCATCAGCAACGCTAACCAGGCGATGGCTATTCTGCATAAAGCCATTCAGGAGGCGCAGACGCCGCCGTGCGGGCCGGTCTCTGTGGAAATCCCGATTGATATTCAGGGTGCAAAAATTCCGCTGTCGCTGGTGACGAAACCGGTGAAACCGGCTTCGGTTCAAGCCGTCGATCCCATGACGGTTGATGCGCTGTGGACGCAGCTTAAGCTGGCAAAACAGCCGCTGTTGTGGCTGGGCGGCGGGGCGTTGGGAAGCGCTGAGGCGGTGAAAAAGCTGGCGGATGCGGGCATCACCGTGATTTCCAGCACCCACGCGCGCGGCGTGCTGCCGGACGGCCATCGCGCCAGCCTGCGGGCGTTTCACAACTCGCCGTCGGTGGAGGCGCTGATCGCGCAGTGCGATTTTACGCTGGTCGCCGGTTCACGCCTGCGCAGCAACGAAACCCGTTCCTGGACGCTTGAGCTGCCGCATCCGCGCGTGCAGATTGATATCGACCCGGCGGCGGCAAGCCGTAACTATCTGATGGACAACACGCTAGTAGCCGACTGTTCCGCGTTGCTTGGCGCGCTTGCAGACAAAATTCAGGGTCGCGAGTGGGGCAACGCACAGTGGGATACGCAGGTGCAGCAGGCGGTTGAGCAAGCCAAACAGGGGCTGCGCGAGCAGTGCGGCGCCTACGCGAAGCTCAACGACGCCATCGAGAAAGCGCTGCCGAAAGATGGCCTGCTTGTGCGTGATATCACCGTGTCTGGCAGCCTGTGGGGCAGCCGTCTGTTTCGCGCCAACGGACCTCTGATGAACATTCACTCTTTGGCCGGGGCGATTGGCATGGGGCTGCCGATGGCGATCGGCACCGCGATTGCTAACCCGCAGCGCAAGGTGGTGGGGCTGGTGGGCGACGGCGGCCTGAGCCTGAATTTAGGCGAGCTGGCGACGCTGGCGCAGGAGAAAGCCAACGTGACGCTGCTGATCATGAACGACGGCGGTTACGGCGTGATGCGCGGCATACAGGATAAGTATTTCGGCGGGCGGCAGTATTACAACGAGCTGCATACCCCGGACTTCACCCTGCTGGCACAGGCAATTGGCCTGCAGGCGTGGAGCGTTGAGCGGGCAGAGGATTTTGATGCGGTGATGACGGAGGCGCTGGCGATGCCGGGGCCGTCGGTAGTGGAAGTGCGAATGGGGCAGATTGGCGCCCTGAAGTTTGCCGGGCCGCCGCAGAAGACGCTTTACTAGCTGTTTCCCCTCACCCCAACCCTCTCCCACAGGAAGAGGGAGAAAACGGTAGGCCGGGTAAGGCGAAGCCGCCACCCGGCTTTTTTCATCAGAACACGTTAAACGGGTATTCCACGTAAGCGCGGATCTCATCCCCGCCCACGTTATAGTCGCTGGCGTTGCTGGAGACGCGCAGTACGGAGTAGCGCAGGCGCAGCGTCAGGTCTTTTGCCGGGCCATCCTGTACCTTGTACTGGATCTGGTTAAACCACTCGTGCTCTTTGCCGTTGCTGGTTTCAGACGTTTTGATGTTGTCGCCGCGCACGTAGGCGGTGGTCCAGCTCAGGCCCGGCAGGCCGAGACCGGCGAAGTCCAGACCGTACGAGGCCTGCCACGAGCGTTCGTCTTCACCGTTGAAATCAGACCAGTAGGAGTTCGCCAGCCAGATGGTGTTGCCGCCGTCACCCACGCCGCCCCGATCGCGGTAGCCGCCGTAGTTGTAGCCGGTGCTGCCGCTGCTCTGCTGGTACGCCACTTTGAACGTGTGAATATCCCAGATGTAGCTTGCCGCCAGGCTCCAGATGGTGTTGCTGCGGCCCGTGTTGAGGCTGTCAGCGTAACCCTGGTCGAGACGGGAGTTATAGCCGTTGAAGTCAAGCACCAGCTGCTGTCCGGTGCTGAACGGCTGTTTGAAGTTCATGCCCAGGTACTGCTTGTTCATCACCTCTTCGTTATGAGAGGCATACAGCGCGCCGCTGAACTGGTCGTTAAACTGGTAGCTCGCGCCGCCGAAGGAGAGGCTCTTCAGCCCGCTGTCGTGGCGATCGTCGCTTTTACGCTGCTCGTCGGTGAAGTAACCGGCGTTGATTTCCAGACCGTCGATCTCTTTCGAGGTCAGCAGGGTGCCTGTATAGCTTTCAAACAGCAGGCGGGAGCTGTCGGCATTTACGATTGGCAGCTCAGGACGCTGGTTCCCGTAGCTCAGCACGGTATTGGAGATGCGCATTTTGGCCGTCGCGCCAAACTTTGCCAGATCGGATTTTGCCCGGCCGTCGTCTTCCTGCTTAAAGAAGTCGATGCCGCCCGCGCCGCTCTTGCCGCGGCCACCGTCCAGACGCACGCCATACTGGGCGATACCGTCCACGCCGAAGCCCACCAGCCCTTCGGTATAGCCGGATGCAAAGGTGGCAATGATGCCCTGGCCCCATTCGGCTTTATCCTGCTGGCCCTGATGGTAATCGCGGCTGATATAGGCATTACGTAAAAACAGATCCAGATGGCTGTCGTCAATAAAACCCTGGCTGTCGGATTGCTGGCTTGCTGCGGCAGGTAATGCGGCGAATAAACTTAACGCAACTAATGATAATTCTTTTTTCACGGAGGGAACGTCTCTGTCTGGATATATTAATTTGAATGATTGCGTGGTTGATAATTACCGGAAATATTAACGATTGCAATAAATATGTGACCAGACGTTTCAGGGTCTAAATGCAGATGTGGCGGGGCTTGCTGGTGAGTTACCGATACGTGCTTTTAAATTGGCAATTCATGCGAAATAAAAGGGAGGCAAATATGCCTCCCGGTAAAATTATTTAATTCCGTCTGCGGCCATACGGTCGCGAATATGTTGTGCACGTTCTTCCGAGGCCGGGTGATCGTCAAACATCGAGCTTTGGCGACCCGCCTCCAGCTTGGCCAGTTTTTCGAAGCTGGTGGCTAAACCTGATGGATTAATCCCGCGTTTGCGCAACAGATCGTAGGAGTAGTCGTCCGCTTCGGACTCCTGACGCTGGGAGAACTGGGAGTTAACCAGCTTTTCACCGACGTCGCCAAGCTGTGACTGCGACAGGCTGCCAACGATACCGCCCGCTGAGGCCGCCGCCGCACGAACGGCATTGGTACCTAACGCAACCTGCATCCCTTTCTTCACGTGGCCGAGCGCAACGTGGCCCATTTCGTGGCCGATAACCGCTTCCACTTCGTTGTCGGTCATCATGTCCATCAGCCCGCTATAGACGCGAATACAGCCGTTCGCCATGGCGAAGGCGTTCACGTCTTTCGCCATGTAAACCTTGTAGTTCACCGGCTGGCCGTTGATGTTGTCGCCCAGCGCGGATGCAATCTTATTCAGACGCTGCGTGTAGGTACTGTTAGCCGGGGCAAGCGTGGCTTTTCCGTCCATATCTTTACACGCCTGATCGCTCAGCGCTTTTACCTGCGCGTCGCTCAGGGAATAGGCCTGAAAGGCTTCTGCGCCTGAGGTCATCAGACCGTTAGAATCCATATTCTGACAGCCGCTCAGCAGGAGCGTCGTACCCAGGGCCAGCACTATTGCACGCATTTTCATGAGATTGCTTCCGTACTCGTTAATCTGAATAAAATCCGAAAAGTGCACCGTCAGCGAAGCCGGTGTCGGGCTAAGTATAAGGAATATCGACAGGGGCGGGCGAGGAGATTGCGCAACATGCGAGCATGATCCAGAGATTTCTTAACGAGCAAAAGAATGCTCCATGTACATGACTTGCGGCTTGGGTTACATTGTTGGCACTTTTTTCCGGCGTAGCCCAAAACGCGCTGTCGTCAAGGGCATGGCCTTTAACAGTCCGATCTGGAGTTAAAATGTCCTCACGTAAAGAGCTTGCTAATGCTATTCGTGCGCTGAGCATGGATGCAGTACAGAAAGCCAAATCTGGCCACCCAGGGGCTCCTATGGGTATGGCTGATATCGCCGAAGTCCTGTGGCGTGACTTCCTGAACCACAACCCGCAGAACCCGTCATGGGCTGACCGCGACCGCTTCGTGCTGTCCAACGGCCACGGCTCTATGCTGATCTATAGCCTGCTGCACCTCACCGGCTACGATCTGCCAATCGAAGAGCTGAAAAACTTCCGCCAGCTGCACTCCAAAACGCCAGGTCACCCGGAAGTGGGTTACACCGCGGGCGTAGAAACCACCACCGGTCCGCTGGGTCAGGGTATTGCTAACGCAGTCGGTATGGCGATTGCTGAGAAGACGCTGGCGGCGCAGTTCAACCGTCCTGGTCACGACATCGTTGACCACTTCACCTACGCGTTCATGGGCGACGGCTGCATGATGGAAGGCATTTCTCACGAAGTGTGCTCCCTGGCAGGTACCCTGAAGCTGGGCAAACTGGTTGCGTTCTATGACGACAACGGTATCTCCATCGACGGTCACGTTGAAGGCTGGTTCACTGACGACACTGCAGCACGCTTCGAAGCCTACGGCTGGCACGTTGTGCGTGGCGTTGATGGCCACGATGCTGACTCGATTAAACGTGCAGTAGAAGAAGCGCGCGCTGTGACGGACAAACCGTCCCTGCTGATGTGCAAAACCATCATTGGCTTCGGTTCGCCGAACAAAGCGGGTACTCACGACTCCCACGGTGCACCGCTGGGCGACGCGGAAATCGCACTGACCCGTGAAGCACTGGGCTGGAAACACCCTGCATTCGAAATCCCATCTGAGATCTACGCTCAGTGGGATGCAAAAGAAGTGGGCCAGGCGAAAGAAGCGGCCTGGAACGAGAAGTTCGCTGCCTATGCGAAGGCCTTCCCTCAGGAAGCAGCTGAGTTCACCCGTCGCATGAAAGGCGACATGCCGTCTGACTTCGACGCGAAAGCGAACGAGTTCATTGCTAAGCTGCAGGCGAACCCGTCTAAAATCGCGAGCCGTAAAGCGTCTCAGAATGCGATTGAAGCGTTCGGACCTCTGCTGCCAGAATTCCTCGGTGGCTCCGCTGACCTCGCGCCTTCTAACCTGACTATCTGGTCCGGTTCTAAAGCGATCAACGAAGACACTGCCGGTAACTACATCCATTACGGTGTACGTGAATTCGGTATGACCGCGATCGCCAACGGTATCTCCCTGCACGGCGGTTTCCTGCCGTACACCTCTACCTTCCTGATGTTCGTTGAATATGCACGTAACGCCGTGCGTATGGCTGCGCTGATGAAACAGCGTCAGGTGATGGTCTACACCCACGACTCCATCGGTCTGGGCGAAGATGGTCCAACTCACCAGCCGGTAGAGCAGGTGGCTTCCCTGCGCGTGACCCCGAACATGAGCACATGGCGTCCATGTGACCAGGTTGAATCCGCGGTGGCATGGAAATACGGCGTTGAGCGTCAGGACGGTCCAACCGCGCTGATCCTCTCCCGTCAGAACCTGGCACAGCAGGAGCGTACGCCTGAGCAGCTGGCGAACATCGCTCGCGGTGGTTACGTGCTGAAGGATTGCGCGGGCCAGCCAGAGCTGATCTTCATCGCCACCGGTTCTGAAGTTGAACTGGCTGTTGCAGCCTGGGAAAAACTGACTGCCGAAGGCGTGAAAGCGCGCGTGGTTTCCATGCCGTCTACCGATGCGTTCGACAAGCAGGATGCTGCATACCGTGAATCCGTGCTGCCTAAAGCGGTTTCCGCTCGCGTCGCTGTGGAAGCGGGTATCGCTGACTACTGGTTCAAATACGTTGGCCTGAACGGCGCTATCGTCGGTATGACCACTTTCGGTGAATCTGCTCCGGCAGAGCTGCTGTTCGAAGAGTTCGGCTTCACCGTTGAGAACGTTGTCGCTAAGGCGAAAGAACTGCTGTAATTGCTGTTTTGCCCGGTGGCGCTACGCTTACCGGGCCTACAAATGGCACGAAAGTAGGCCGGGTAAGCGCTAGCGCGTCACCCGGCTTTTTTGTCGGCATTATTCCACCTAAAATGTGACGCAAGTCATATAGCTCGCTTATTCATCTGGACAGAGATTCCTTTTATTCCCCAATTCGCTTATTCTTGCTGAAGCGTTTCAGTCGATTAAATGTTCGACAATTGACCAATCAATCGCAGTTTGTGACAGCAAGGATTCCCCTTCGGGCGTCGCTGGATTACTCTTTCAGCCACCTCAAACCCAGGGATAGCTTTGCAGGAGATCTATGACCGTACGCGTAGCGATTAATGGCTTCGGTCGCATCGGGCGCAACGTGGTTCGTGCTTTATATGAATCCGGGCGTCGTGCGGAAATAACCGTGGTAGCAATCAACGAACTGGCGGATGCTGCGGGCATGGCGCATTTGTTGAAATATGACACCAGCCACGGACGCTTTGCCTGGGATGTTCGCCAGGAAAGAGATCAGCTGTTTGTCGGCGACGATGCCATCCGCGTACTGCATGAGAGCAGCATCGCCGGGCTACCGTGGCGTGAACTGGGTGTGGATATCGTGCTTGACTGTACCGGCGTTTACGGCAGCCGCGAACATGGCGAAGCACATCTGGCCGCAGGCGCAAAAAAAGTCCTGTTTTCTCACCCCGGCAGTAACGACCTCGACGCGACCGTCGTGTTTGGCGTTAACCAGCATGAGCTGCAGGCCGAACACCGCATTGTTTCCAACGCCTCCTGTACCACCAACTGCATTATTCCGGTCATCAAACTGTTAGACGATGCGTATGGCATTGAATCCGGCACCGTGACCACGATTCACTCCGCCATGCACGACCAGCAGGTTATCGACGCCTACCATCCGGATTTACGACGCACTCGCGCAGCGAGCCAGTCAATCATCCCGGTGGATACGAAACTGGCGGCAGGGATCACCCGAATTTTCCCGCAGTTTAACGACCGTTTCGAAGCGATTGCCGTGCGCGTTCCGACGATTAACGTGACCGCAATCGACCTCAGCGTGACGGTGAAAAAACCGGTAAAAGCCTGTGAAGTCAACCTGTTGCTGCAAAAAGCGGCACAGGGTGCATTTCATGGTATAGTTGACTATACGGAATTACCGTTGGTCTCAGTAGATTTTAACCACGACCCGCACAGCGCTATCGTCGATGGCACACAAACGCGCGTCAGTGGGGCACACCTTATCAAGACGCTGGTCTGGTGTGATAACGAATGGGGCTTTGCTAACCGAATGCTCGACACCACGTTAGCAATGGCCGCTCAAGGTTTCAGGTAAGACGCATCGTGCGTCTGCAAAACTTTAAGAATCAACGAGAGGATTCACCATGTCTGTAATTAAGATGACCGATCTGGATCTGGCTGGTAAACGCGTTTTCATCCGTGCCGATCTGAACGTACCGGTTAAAGATGGCAAAGTGACCAGCGACGCGCGTATCCGTGCATCTCTGCCAACCATCGAACTGGCTCTGAAGCAGGGCGCTAAAGTGATGGTCACTTCCCACCTGGGTCGTCCAACTGAAGGCGAGTACAACGAAGAGTTCTCTCTGCTGCCAGTGGTTAATTACCTGAAAGACAAACTGTCCAGCCCGGTTCGCTTGGTGAAAGATTACCTGGACGGCGTTGAAGTGGCAGCCGGTGAACTGGTTGTTCTGGAAAACGTTCGCTTCAACAAAGGCGAAAAGAAAGACGACGAAGCACTGTCTAAAAAATACGCTGCACTGTGCGACGTATTTGTCATGGATGCCTTCGGTACGGCTCACCGCGCGCAGGCGTCAACCCACGGTATCGGTAAATTCGCGGACGTAGCCTGTGCCGGTCCTCTGCTGGCTGACGAACTGGAAGCGCTGGGTAAAGCACTGAAAGAACCGGCTCGTCCAATGGTGGCTATCGTTGGTGGTTCTAAAGTTTCTACCAAACTGACCGTTCTGGATTCCCTGTCTAAAATCGCTGACCAGCTGATCGTTGGCGGTGGTATCGCGAACACCTTCGTTGCTGCTCAGGGCCACAACGTGGGTAAATCCCTGTACGAAGCAGACCTGGTTGACGAAGCCAAACGCCTGCTGACCACCTGTGACATCCCGGTTCCAACTGACGTTCGCGTAGCGACCGAGTTCTCCGAAACCGCAACCGCGACCCTGAAATCTGTAAATGACATCAAAGATGAAGAGCAGATTCTGGACCTGGGCGACGTTTCTGCACAGAAACTGGCTGAAATCCTGAAAAACGCAAAAACTATCCTGTGGAACGGTCCTGTTGGCGTGTTCGAATTCCCGAACTTCCGCAAAGGTACTGAGATCGTTGCTAACGCAATCGCAGATAGCGAAGCGTTCTCTATCGCAGGCGGTGGTGACACCCTGGCAGCAATCGACCTGTTCGGTATCGCTGACAAGATCTCCTACATCTCCACTGGTGGCGGCGCATTCCTCGAATTCGTGGAAGGCAAAGTACTGCCAGCAGTAGCAATGCTCGAAGAGCGCGCTAAGAAGTAAGCCATTCAAGGGCAGGGAAACCTGCCCAATTTTCAGCGCGCTTATAAGAGCACGCACCTTTTCTAACGGCCGAAGATACAGGACTAAGCAACATGTCTAAAATTTTTGATTTCGTAAAACCTGGCGTTATCACTGGTGATGACGTACAGAAAGTGTTCCAGGTAGCTAAAGAAAACAACTTCGCTCTGCCAGCAGTTAACTGCGTGGGTACCGACTCCATCAACGCCGTACTGGAAACTGCAGCCAAAGTTAAAGCTCCAGTTATCGTTCAGTTCTCTAACGGTGGCGCAGCGTTCATCGCAGGTAAAGGCGTGAAAACTGATGTTCCTCAGGGGGCTGCTATCCTGGGTGCTATCTCTGGTGCGCACCACGTACACCAGATGGCTGAACACTACGGTGTTCCAGTTATCCTGCACACTGACCACTGCGCGAAGAAACTGCTGCCGTGGATCGACGGTCTGCTGGACGCGGGTGAAAAACACTTCGCGGCAACCGGTAAGCCACTGTTCTCTTCTCACATGATTGACCTGTCTGAAGAGTCACTGCACGAAAACATCGAAATCTGCTCCAAATACCTGGCGCGTATGTCCAAAATGGACATGACCCTGGAAATCGAACTGGGTTGCACTGGTGGTGAAGAAGACGGCGTGGACAACAGCCACATGGACGCTTCTGCACTGTACACCCAGCCAGAAGACGTTGATTACGCTTACACCGAGCTGAGCAAAATCAGCCCACGCTTCACCATTGCAGCGTCCTTCGGTAACGTACACGGCGTTTACAAACCAGGTAACGTGGTTCTGACCCCAACCATCCTGCGTGATTCTCAGGAATACGTTTCCAAGAAACACAACCTGCCGCACAACAGCCTGAACTTCGTCTTCCACGGCGGTTCCGGTTCTTCTGCTCAGGAAATCAAAGACTCCGTAAGCTACGGCGTAGTGAAAATGAACATCGATACCGACACCCAGTGGGCAACATGGGACGGTATCCTGCAGTACTACAAAACCAACGAAGCTTACCTGCAGGGTCAGCTGGGCAACCCGAAAGGCGAAGACCAGCCGAACAAGAAATACTACGATCCACGCGTATGGCTGCGCGCTGCACAGACGTCCATGGTGACCCGTCTGGAGCAGGCATTCAAAGAACTGAACGCGATCGACGTTCTGTAATTTGAGCTGCTAACAGCATCAGAAGGCCCGCAAATGCGGGCCTTTTTTTTCGCGTTTTCAACATGCTGCAACATCTGCTTTTGTGATCTGTTTGGCAATATTTGCGCTTTTTGTTTACCCTTTACTGACCTGCCTGTCTCCATGGGGGATGGATTTTGTGTTTTGGTTTAACAAAAGGAAGAATAAATGGAACAACTCGATGTTGTAGACAGCATCAATCACGCCGGTAACTGGCTGGTGCGCAACCAGGCACTGCTGCTGAGCTATGCCGTGAACATCGTCGCGGCGATTGCCATCATCATCGTCGGGATGATCGTGGCGCGTATCGTATCGAACGCGGTCAACCGCGTGATGCTGGCCCGTCACATTGACGCCACGGTGGCTGATTTCCTCTCCGCACTGGTGCGTTATGGCATCATCGCCTTTACGCTGATTGCGGCGCTGGGTCGCGTGGGCGTGCAGACGGCATCCGTCATCGCCGTGCTCGGTGCGGCTGGTCTGGCTATTGGTCTGGCGCTGCAGGGCTCACTTTCAAACCTGGCGGCAGGCGTTCTGCTGGTCACCTTCCGTCCGTTCCGCTCGGGTGAATACGTTGACCTTGGCGGCATTGCCGGAACCGTGCTGCAGGTGCAGATTTTCTCAACCACCTTGCGTACCGTCGATGGCCGTATCGTGGTGGTACCGAACGGGAAAATCATCGCGGGCAACATCATTAACTTCTCCCGTGAACCGGTGCGTCGTAATGAGCTGATTATTAGCGTGGCCTATGACTCCGACATCGATCATGTCAAATCGCTGATTAGCAATATCATTGCTTCAGACGATCGTATTCTGAAAGATAAAGAGCAGACGGTTCGCCTCAACGAGCTGGGCGCGTCATCCATTAACTTCGTGGTGCGTATCTGGAGCAAAAGCAGCGATCTGCAAAACGTCTACTGGGACGTGCTGGAGCGCATTAAGCGCGAGTTTGACGCCAACGGCATCAGCTTCCCGTACCCGCAGATGGACGTAAACGTCAAAAAAGTAAAAGAAGCCGAATAACGTCTCCCGTAGGCCCGGTAAGCGCTAGCGCCACCGGGCTTTTATTTTATTAGCCATGCTAATACCCAATTAATATTATCAATTTCCTCTAATGGTATTCTCACAGTATAGTCTGCTCCAAAGACAATTCTGAGAGATTTACGTCATGTTATTCTATTACTTTCAAGGCCTTGCACTAGGTGCGGCCATGATCCTCCCTCTCGGTCCACAAAATGCGTTCGTGATGAACCAGGGCATCCGCCGCCAGTATCATCTGATGATCGCGCTGCTATGTGCCGTCAGTGACTTGCTGCTGATTTGCGCCGGGATTTTTGGTGGTAGCGCACTATTGATGCAGTCTCCATGGCTGCTGGCGCTGGTGACCTGGGGCGGCGTGGCGTTCCTGCTGTGGTACGGATTCGGTGCGCTGAAAACGGCGATGAGCAGCAACCTTGAGCTGGCGAGTGCCGAAGTGATGAAGCAGGGCCGCTGGAAAATTATCGTCACCATGCTGGCGGTGACCTGGCTCAACCCGCATGTTTATCTGGATACTTTCGTGGTGTTGGGTAGCCTGGGTGGACAACTGGACGTTGAGCCGAAGCGCTGGTTTGCGCTCGGTACGGTCAGCGCCTCCTTCCTCTGGTTCTTCGGCCTCGCCATTCTGGCGGCATGGCTGGCCCCGCGTTTGCGTACCGCTAAAGCTCAGCGCATCATCAATACGCTGGTCGGTCTGGTGATGTGGTTTATTGCTTTCCAGCTGGCAAAAGAGGGCATCCATCATGTTCAGGGATTGTTCAACTAAGCGTTTGTCTTATGGACATCTGAACAAGACCCGCTAAGCTTGCTGGCATGCGCCCTGATGTGGGGGCACTCTTCGCAACATGGAGGAATGACAGTGAAGTTTAAAGTGATGGCCCTGGCGGCATTAGTGAGTTTAGGTGCGGTGTCGGTGCAGGCAAATGAATTGCCAAATGGCCCGCACATCGTCACTTCAGGCACCGCAAGCGTGGACGCGGTACCGGATGTTGCAACCCTGGCAATTGAAGTGAACGTGGCCGCGAAAGATGCCGCCTCCGCTAAAAAGCAGGCTGACGATCGTGTTGCGCAATATCTCTCTTTCCTCGAGCAGAATGGCGTAGGTAAAAAAGATATTAGTTCCGCTAACCTGCGTACCCAACCGGATTACGACTACCAGAACGGGAAAAGCATCCTCAAAGGCTACCGTGCCGTACGTACCGTGGAAGTGACCGTGCGTCAGCTTGATAAGCTGAACTCGCTGCTTGATGGCGCGTTAAAAGCGGGGCTGAATGAAATTCGTTCCGTCTCGCTGGGCGTTGCGCAACCGGAGAAATACAAAGACGAAGCGCGTAAAGCCGCGATTGATGATGCAATCCATCAGGCGGAGCAGCTGGCTTCTGGCTTTAAGAGCAAGCTCGGCCCGGTTTACAGCGTGCGTTACCACGTCTCTAATTACCAGCCAAGCCCGATGGTACGCATGATGAAGGCTGATGCAGCCCCGGTTTCTGCTCAGGAAACCTATGAGCAGCCAACCATTCAGTTCGACGATCAGGTGGATGTGGTGTTCCAGCTGGAGCCAACTCAAACTCAGCAAACTGAGGCGGCTAAGGCGCAGTAATTTGCCCTCACCCTAACCCTCTCCCACAGGGAGAGGGAATTCAAGCGATTAGTCCTGTCTCAACACCTTATGCCCGAACGCCAGCAGCGCGTCGGTGACGTTGCGCATCATACGGCTTTCCGGCGCAAAGCGGTGCCAGTAGAGCATCCGGCGCTGATACAGCCCCGGTGTCAGGTCAATCAGCTCACCGCTTTTCAACTCTCTCTCAATCTGCAGGTGCGGGATCATGCAGCAGGTGGTGCCCTGACGCGCAAGCTGCACAAAGGCTTCGGACGAGTTCACGATATGGCACGGCACGCTGCCCGGCGGGAGGTCGAAGTTTTGCTGCAGGAACGCCTGGTGCATATCATCCAGATGGTCGAACGCCACGGCAGGGGCTTTCAGCAGCGCGGCGCGGGTGACGCCATTCGGGAAATAGCGCTCGGCAAAGGCTTTTGAGCCAACAAACAGGTAGTCCAGCGCACCTAGCTGATCGACAAGACAGCTTGGCAATGCCTGAGGCTGGATACTGACCGCTCCAACCACTTCACCACGACGCAGGCGCTCCTGTGTACGGGTTTCATCTTCTACCTGTAAATTCAGTCGAATAGGGGAGTCGGCCAGGACTGGCGCAAGGGCAGGCAGCAGCCAGGTTGCCAGACTGTCGGCGTTCACCGCCAGCGACAGCAGCAGCGGCGTGGAACCCGTTTGTTCATCACCCAGCCATTCATCTTCCAGCAGTTCAACCTGACGCAGCAGCGCGAGGAGCTTTTGCCCTTGCTCCGTTGGACGCGGCGGAACGGTACGCACCAGCAGGGGTTGCCCGAACATGTTTTCAAGCTGTTTGATACGCTGTGATACGGCGGACTGGGTAATGCACAACTTCTGCGCCGCGCGCTCAAAACCGCGTTCACGAATAACCGCATCAAGTGCCTGTAGTGTTCTGTAGTCCGGACGTTTCATTGCTCTGGCTTACTCCTTAATTTTGCTTAATCTGCACTATGACACAATTTTCCCTTCGTGGCAGACGAAATCCATCCGACGTGTTCTATAATGCGCCCTGAGTTTTCACACCACAGGCAAAACGATCATGACGCAGGATGAACTGAAAAAAGCAGTAGGATGGGCCGCTCTCCAGTACGTACAGCCGGGTACCATTGTCGGTGTTGGTACGGGGTCAACGGCGGCACACTTTATCGATGCCCTGGGCACGATGAAGGGGCAGATCGAGGGCGCGGTTTCCAGCTCCGATGCTTCCACGGAAAAGCTGAAAAGCCTCGGCATTACCGTTTTCGATCTCAACGAAGTGGATCGTCTGGGCATTTACGTTGATGGCGCGGATGAGATCAACGGCCATATGCAGATGATCAAGGGCGGTGGCGCGGCGCTGACGCGTGAAAAGATCATCGCTTCTGTAGCGGACAAGTTCATCTGTATCGCGGACGCCTCCAAGCAGGTCGACATCCTGGGGAACTTCCCGCTGCCGGTCGAAGTGATCCCGATGGCCCGTAGCGCAGTTGCCCGTCAGTTGGTGAAGCTGGGCGGTCGTCCGGAATATCGTCAGGGCGTAGTCACCGATAACGGTAACGTGATCCTCGACGTTCACGGTCTGGAAATCCTCGACGCAGTAGCACTGGAAAATGCCATCAACGCTATCCCAGGCGTAGTGACCGTAGGGTTATTTGCCAACCGTGGCGCGGATGTGGCGCTGATCGGCACGGCTGACGGCGTGAAAACCATCGTAAAATGATCTGACGGGGGGAGTCCTCCCCCCGCTAAAAAATTTTTGAAAAGCTAAATTCGGTGACTTGTATCACGTTTTTGAACCTCTTTTGCCGATCCTGCCACGTTTGTAAATTTCCATAGCATTTTCCTCTGACATTTTGACCTGGATGACTTTTCTTCAGAGTGCCGACGCAAACGTTCATATTGCTGCAATAGTTTTTTTTGATATGTTGGCTACAGCGGATTCATATCCAGCACAACATCAGTTCAGACAAAAACAGGGTCGGGTAAATGGCAAAGGTATCACTGGAGAAAGACAAGATTAAATTCCTGCTGGTCGAGGGCGTGCATCAAAAAGCAATCGATAGCCTTCGTGCGGCAGGTTACACCAACATCGAATTTCACAAAGGCGCGCTCGATACCGAAGAGCTGAAAGCGTCCATCCGTGATGCCCACTTCATTGGCCTGCGATCCCGTACTCATCTGACTGAAGACGTTATTGCCGCGGCGGAAAAGCTGGTGGCTATCGGCTGCTTCTGCATCGGTACCAACCAGGTTGACCTGAATGCTACCGCCAAACGCGGTATTCCCGTGTTTAACGCCCCGTTCTCTAACACCCGTTCCGTGGCGGAGCTGGTGATTGGCGAACTGCTGCTACTGCTCCGCGGCATTCCTGAAGCGAACGCCAAGGCGCACCGCGGTGTGTGGAACAAACTGGCGTCCGGCTCTTTCGAAGCGCGTGGTAAAAAGCTGGGGATTATCGGCTACGGCCATATTGGTACGCAGCTCGGTATTCTGGCGGAATCCCTGGGTATGCACGTGTTCTTCTACGATATCGAAAGCAAGCTGCCGCTGGGCAATGCGACCCAGGTTCAACATCTGTCTGACCTGCTGAACATGAGCGACGTGGTAAGCCTGCACGTGCCGGAAAATGCCTCCACCAAAAACATGATGGGCGCGGAAGAGCTGGCGCTCATGAAACCGGGCTCACTGCTGATCAACGCCGCGCGCGGCACGGTTGTTGATATCCCGGCACTGGCGGATGCGCTGAAGCGTAAGCATCTGGCGGGCGCGGCCATTGACGTGTTCCCGACGGAGCCCGCCACCAACAGCGATCCGTTCACCTCTCCGCTGTGCGAGTTCGACAACGTTATTCTGACGCCACACATCGGCGGTTCGACTCAGGAAGCGCAGGAGAATATCGGTCTGGAAGTAGCAGGTAAGCTGAGCAAATACTCCGACAACGGTTCTACGCTCTCTGCCGTGAACTTCCCGGAAGTGTCTCTGCCGCTGCACGGCGGTCGTCGTCTGCTGCACATTCACGAAAACCGTCCAGGCGTGCTGACCGCCATCAACCAGATCTTTGCCGAGCAGGGCGTTAACATTGCCGCGCAGTATCTGCAGACCAACTCGCAGATGGGCTATGTGGTTATTGATATCGAAGCGGATGACGATGTGGCCGAGAAAGCGCTGCAGAGCATGAAGGCGATTCAGGGGACGATTCGCGCGCGTCTGTTGTACTAATTGGCGGTTTGTGGTGTCGGGTGGCGGCTGCGCCTTACCCGACCTACGTTGAGGTTATGTAGGCCGGGTAAGCGTAAGCGCCACCCGGCTTTATTCTACCAGGTCCAGGTTTTACTGGGCGTTACCACCGCCGGTAACGGCACATCCCATTTCTCCACCGGCAACGCCTCCACGCCCTGACAATCATGCGCGTAACCCACCGGCTGTAGCCCGTACTGCTGCCAGTTTTGCAGCGTCCTGTCATAAAAACCGCCGCCCATCCCTAAACGCTGGCCCTGTTCATCAAACGCCACCAGCGGCGCGATCAGCACGTCCAGCTCAGCGAGCGGCAGCACGTCGCGGACGTCGAGTTTCGGCTCGGTGATTTTCAGGCGATTCACCACCAGCTCGCTGTGCGGGTGGTAGTGCAGAAACAGCAGATTACCGTCGCTAAACGGATGCAGCACCGGCAGATACACCTTCTTCCCGGCGCGCCAGAGCTGTTCTATCAGCGGCTGGGTATCCAGCTCTCCGTCAAATGACAGAAACAGCGCAACGGTGTGCGCCATCACGACAGGGGGATACGCCATCATACGGGCGGCGGCCTGCTGGGCAAAATGCGCTTGCTGATCGGGGGTTAACGCACGGCGGCGCTGACGAATTAACTGACGGATATCCTGGCGTGAAGCAGAAACTTCAGGGAATTGAGTCATGGTAGTCGGTAGAAGAAAAGAGAGGGAATCTCCGAGATGCCGCCGCAGGCTGTAACCCTTGAACCCTTGGTTCAAGGTGAATGTGTCGTCATAGTTTTAAGGCTTCTCGGACGGACCGAGCATGCTCACCAACCATGGAGCGCCACATTCTTGTGGTATGAAATATCGGCTCAGGGGACTGGCCCGCTTGCGAACATCTCAGAGAAATTTTGTCTTCACAGTTACTCTACCATAGTCAACTGAGAAGTGTTATTCAAACTTTGGTCCCGGTCTTTCGGGATTGCGACCTTGATCAAGCAATGCCTGTTCTATGGTCTGCTGGAGCATTTTAATGCGCTGCTCCATGCTTGCCGCGTAGTCGCGGGTCTTCGCTTTTTCCTGAGTCAGTTCATAGCTGATGTTCAACGCGGCGATGAAAACCAGCTGCTCAGTATTTGTGACTCTAGTGCGTTCTTTTAGATCTTGCAACCGCTGATTCAAATCGTCCGCAGCCTGATTCAAAGCATCCCTTTGTTCAGGTGGACAATTCACTCGCAGTGAACGGCCAAAAATCTGGAGATCGACGGGTTGTGCAGACATGCCACCTTCCTGCTGATTGACTGCGCTGCCTTCGCTTACTGCCCCGGGGGCTGCGAAGGGGCGACACTATAGCTACCCTGATGTGAAGATACAAGCCCTTTTCTGGTATCACCAGGGTCCAAAGTGGTAGCATATCATGAATATCCCCCCAATGATGACGAATGCGCATGTCTATACAGAACGAAATGCCTGGTTACAAGGATTTAAACCAGTTACTGAACCAGCAGGGAGTGGGTTTAACCCCTGCCGAAATGCACGGTCTGATCAGTGGCATGCTGTGCGGCGGAAACAGCGACAGCTCATGGCAGCCGCTGATCCACGACCTCACGAACGAAGGGCTGGCGTTTGGTCACGAACTGGCAGAAGCGCTGCGTAAAATGCACGCAACGACCAGTGATTCGCTGGAAGACGATGGCTTCCTTTTTCAGCTTTTTCTGCCTGATGGGGACGACGTCAGCGTCTTCGATCGCGCGGATGCGCTCGCGGGTTGGGTAAACCATTATCTGCTGGGCCTGGGCGTGTCTCAGCCGAAGCTCGATAAAGTGACCGGCGAAGCGGGTGAAGCGATCGACGATCTGCGTAATATTGCACAGCTCGGCTACGATGAGGACGAAGACCAGGAAGAGCTGGAAATGTCCCTCGAAGAGATCATCGAATACGTGCGCGTGGCGGCGCTGCTGTGCCACGACACCTTTACGCGTTCACAGCCGACCGCGCCGGAAGTCCGCAAGCCAACCTTACATTAAGAAAAATAACGCACAGGAGGGTGTCATGGTTATCTCGAATCAAGAGTATTTGCGCCGTCGTCAGGCGCTGTTAGCCAGCATGCAGCCGGGAAGTGCTGCCCTGATTTTTGCCGCGCCCGAAGTGACGCGCAGTGCCGACAGCGAATACCCCTATCGCCAGAACAGCGATTTTTGGTACTTCACCGGGTTTAACGAGCCGGAAGCGGTACTGGTGCTGATCAAGAGCAATGACACCCACAACCACAGCGTGATTTTCAACCGCGTGCGCGATCTGACGGCCGAAATATGGTTTGGCCGCCGCTTAGGGCAAGAGGCCGCCCCGGCGAAGCTGGGTGTTGACCGCGCGCTGGCCTTTAGCGAAATCAACCAGCAGCTTTACCAACTGCTCAACGGTCTGGACGTGCTGTATCACGCCCAGGGCGAATATGCGTATGCGGATGAGATTGTCTTCACCGCGCTGGATAAGCTGCGTAAAGGTTCGCGGCAGAACCTGTCAGCGCCCGCAACCCTCACAGACTGGCGCCCGGTCGTGCATGAGATGCGTCTGTTTAAGTCTGAGGAAGAGCTCAACGTACTGCGCCGCGCGGGCGAAATCAGCGCCCTGGCGCACACTCGCGCCATGGAGAAGTGCCGTCCCGGCATGTTTGAATATCAGCTTGAAGGCGAAATTCACCACGAATTTAACCGCCACGGTGCGCGTTATCCCTCCTACAACACCATCGTTGGCGGCGGGGAAAACGGCTGCATTCTGCACTACACCGAGAACGAAAGCGCGCTCCGCGACGGCGATCTGGTGCTGATTGACGCCGGGTGTGAGTATCTGGGCTACGCAGGCGACATCACCCGAACCTTCCCGGTGAACGGTAAATTCTCGCCTGCTCAGCGCGAAATTTACGACATCGTGCTCGAATCCCTGGAAACGGCGCTCAGGTTATATCGTCCGGGAACCTCCATTCAGGATGTCACCGGTGAAGTGGTGCGGATCATGATTACGGGTCTGGTGAAACTCGGCATTCTGAAGGGCGACGTCGACACGCTGATTACCGAGAATGCCCATCGTCCGTACTTTATGCACGGCCTGAGCCACTGGCTGGGTCTGGATGTTCATGACGTGGGCGCATACGGTCCTGAACGTTCACGCGTGCTGGAGCCTGGCATGGTGTTAACCGTTGAGCCGGGTCTGTACATCGCGCCGGATGCTGACGTGCCGGAACAATACCGCGGGATCGGCATTCGCATCGAAGACGACATCGTGATCACCGAAAACGGCAATGAAAACCTGACCGCAACCGTCGTGAAGAACGCCGATGATATTGAGGCGCTGATGGCAGCGGCACGCGCATGAGCGTGATCATCGTGGGCGGCGGGATGACCGGCGCCACGCTGGCGTTAGCCATTTCGCATTTGACGAAGGGCCAGCTCCCGGTACATCTGGTTGAAGCCGTTGCGCCGCAGGCAAAGAATCATCCGGGTTTTGATTCCCGCGCTATTGCCCTGGCGCAGGGTACCTGCCAGCAGCTATCCCGCATTGGCATCTGGCAGGCGATCGCCGATTGCGCCACGGCAATTAACACCGTGCACGTGAGCGATCGCGGGCATGCCGGTTTTGTGACGCTGGATGCCCATGATTACCGTATCGACGCGCTGGGTCAGGTTGTTGAACTCCACGACGTTGGCCTGCGTCTGTTCCGTCTGTTACAGGATGCGCCTGGCGTCACGCTACACTGTCCGGCGCGCGTCGCCAGTTTTAGCCGCAGCGAAGACGCGGTGAGCGTAGCGCTCGATAATGGCACCGTTCTCGACGGTCAGCTTCTGGTGGCGGCGGACGGCTCGCGTTCGGCGCTCGGCACGCAGTGCGGCGTAGCGTGGCGGCAGCAGCCTTACGGGCAGGTCGCGGTCATTGCGAACGTCGCGACCGCAGCAGAGCACAACGGCCGGGCGTTTGAGCGCTTCACGCAGCACGGCCCGCTGGCGATGCTGCCGATGTCGGACGGGCGCTGTTCGCTTGTCTGGTGTCATCCGCAGGAAAAAGCTGAAGAGGTTCGGGCCTGGTCCGACGAACGTTTTTGTACCGAGCTGCAGAAAGCCTTCGGCTGGCGACTCGGGCGTATTACCCATGCGGGGAGACGTGCAGTCTATCCGCTGTCGTTAACCACCGCATCGCAGTCTGTATCTCACCGCGTGGCGCTGGTCGGCAACGCTGCGCAGACATTACATCCGATTGCCGGACAAGGATTTAACCTTGGGCTGCGTGATGTCATGAGCCTGGCGGAATCGCTGGCGATGGCATGGGGCGAGCAAAAAGATTGTGGCGCTTATTCGGTACTTAGCCATTACCAGAAGCGACGCCAGGCCGATAAAGAGGCGACAATCGGCGTTACCGATGGTTTAGTACATCTGTTTGCCAATCGCTGGGCACCGCTGGTTGCGGGTCGCAATCTCGGGCTGATGGCGATGGAACTGTTCATTCCGGCACGTGACGTGCTGGCGCAGCGGACCCTGGGTTGGGTCGCGCGTTAAGGAGTTATCACCGTGCAAAATGTTGATGTCGCCATTGTTGGCGGCGGTATGGTCGGGCTGGCGCTGGCCTGCGGTTTACAGGGCAGCGGCCTTCGCGTGGCCGTGCTGGAGCAAAAAGCGCCGCAGCCTGTCACGCAGGATGCCCCGCCGGAACTCCGCGTCTCGGCGATCAATGCCGCCAGCGAGAAATTGCTGACGCACCTTGGCGTCTGGGCAGATATTGTGGCGCAGCGCGCCAGCTGCTATCACGGCATGGAAGTGTGGGATAAAGACAGCTTTGGTCATATAGCCTTTGACGATGAAAGCATGGGCTATAGCCATCTGGGTCACATCATCGAAAACGCGGTGATCCACCACGCGCTGTGGCAGAAAGCGCAGCAGTGCAGCGACGTGACGCTGGTTGCGCCCGCGCAGATCCAACAGGTGGCATGGGGTGAAAACGAGGCGTTTATCACCCTACAAAGCGGCGACATGCTGACCGCGCGTCTGGTGGTCGGTGCCGACGGTGCGAACTCCTGGCTGCGCAACAAAGCCGATATCCCGCTAACCTTCTGGGATTACCGCCATCATGCGATGGTGGCAACGATCCGCACCGAAGAGCCGCACGGCGGCGTGGCGCGGCAGATTTTCCACAACGACGGCATTCTGGCGTTCCTGCCGCTGAGCGATCCGCACCTGTGCTCTATCGTCTGGTCACTGGTGCCGGAAAAAGCGCAGCTGATGCAGGAGGCGACGCCGGATGCCTTTAACCAGGCGCTGTGCATGGCGTTTGATAACCGCCTTGGCTTGTGCACGCTTGAAAGCGAGCGTCAGGTGTTCCCGTTAACCGGCCGCTACGCGCGTCAGTTTGCGGCGCACCGTCTGGCGCTGGTGGGCGATGCGGCCCATACCATTCATCCGCTGGCCGGGCAGGGCGTTAATCTTGGCTTTATGGACGCGGCGGAGCTGGTAGAAGAACTGCGTCGCCTGCATCGCGAAGGGAAAGATATCGGTCAGCATCTCTACCTGCGTCGCTATGAGCGCAGCCGCAAGCACAGTGCGGCGATGATGCTGGCGGGGATGCAGGGCTTCCGCGAGCTGTTTGCCGGGGCGAATCCGGCGAAAAAACTGCTGCGCGATATCGGTCTTAAACTGGCCGATACGCTTCCTGGTGTCAAACCTCAACTTCTCCGTCAGGCGATGGGTCTTAACGATCTCCCTGACTGGCTGCGCTAACTTAGATCCCCGTCACACTTTATTTTCCCGGCCGCTGCGCCGGGGAAATTCCCTCGTTTGAAATAATCTAATTCCACCTCATTTTTCGCATTAGATTAACTAATGTCGCGTTTTTTCCGGTGCGGAAATTTGGCCCGTTTTTCCGCACGAAATATCACCATGTGCTAAATCCTGTTAGATCATTGTTAATTTTGTGCGGGGTTAATCGCATTTTTCCAGTGAATAACTCTGTAGGCTTTTCAGCGTTTTTTGGTCATAAGCTAATGTGATGGCCCGTTTTACCTTATGGTTAACCGCCGGGTTCGGTGGTAAGTTCAGGTAAAAGAGAACGTTTGCGTCGGCATTCGGGAACGAGGCCGATACCGGGTTTCACGGTGAATTTTTCAACGAGGACAAGATGGCTCAACAGACTCCTTTGTACGAACAACACGTGTTATGCGGCGCCCGCATGGTGGACTTCCACGGCTGGATGATGCCGCTGCACTACGGCTCGCAGATTGATGAGCACCACGCGGTGCGCACCGATGCCGGTATGTTCGACGTGTCACACATGACGATTGTCGATCTGCGCGGTAGCCGCACCCGGGAGTTCTTGCGTTATCTGCTGGCAAACGACGTCGCTAAACTGAAGACGCCGGGCAAAGCGCTCTACACTGGCATGCTGAATGCCTCGGGCGGCGTGATTGATGACCTTATCGTCTATTACTTCACTGAAGATTTCTTCCGCCTCGTTGTAAACTCCGCCACCCGCGAAAAAGACCTCTCCTGGATCACCCAACACGCCGAACCTTATGCCATCGATATCACCGTCCGTGACGATCTGTCGCTGATCGCCGTGCAGGGTCCTAACGCGCAGGCGAAAGCCGCGTCTCTGTTTACCGACGAGCAGCGCAAAGCAACCGAAGGCATGAAGCCGTTCTTCGGCGTGCAGGCGGGCGATCTGTTTATCGCCACCACCGGCTACACCGGTGAAGCGGGCTACGAAATTGCGATGCCAAACGAGAAGGCCGCTGATTTCTGGCGCGCGCTGGTGGAAGCGGGCGTGAAGCCTGCGGGTCTGGGCGCGCGCGATACGCTGCGTCTGGAAGCGGGGATGAACCTCTACGGTCAGGAGATGGACGAAAGCGTCTCTCCGCTGGCCGCCAATATGGGCTGGACCATCGCGTGGGAACCGGCTGACCGCGACTTTATTGGCCGTGAAGCGCTGGAGATGCAGCGCGAGAAGGGCACTAAACAGCTGGTTGGTCTGGTGATGACGGAAAAAGGCGTGCTGCGCGGCGAACTGCCGGTGCGCTTCACCGATGCCGACGGCAATCATCGCGAAGGCGTGATCACCAGCGGTACCTTCTCCCCGACGCTGGGCTACAGTATTGCACTGGCACGCGTGCCGGCGGGCATTGGCGAAACGGCGGTAGTGCAAATCCGCAACCGCGAAATGCCGGTCAACGTGACCAAACCGATTTTTGTTCGCGCCGGTAAGCCGGTCGCCTAATCATTTTTATCAGGAGAACTTCAATGAGCAATGTGCCAGCAGAACTGAAATACAGCAAAGAACACGAGTGGCTGCGCAAAGAGGCGGACGGCACTTACACCGTAGGGATCACCGAGCATGCGCAAGAGCTGCTGGGCGACATGGTGTTTGTTGACCTGCCTGATGTGGGCACGACCGTTAGCGCGGGCGACGACTGCGCCGTAGCGGAGTCCGTAAAAGCGGCTTCTGACATCTACGCTCCTGTGAGCGGTGAAATCGTTGCCGTTAACGACGCGCTGAGCGATTCGCCAGAGCTGGTGAACAGCGAGCCGTATGAAGGCGGCTGGATCTTCAAGATCAAAGCCAGCGACGAATCTCAGGTTGCCGCGCTGCTGGATGCGACCGCATACGAAGCACTGTTAGAAGACGAGTAATTGTTTATCCCCCTCTCCCTCCGGGAGAGGGCAGGGGTGAGGGTGCCAGTCTTCCCCTCACCCTAACCCTCTCCCGGAGGGAGAGGGAACTTAAATTCACTGCACGTTTCAGGAACCATCGCTCATGACACAGACTTTAAGCCAGCTTGAAAACCGTGGCGCCTTCATTGAACGTCACATTGGGCCGGATGCTCAGCAACAGCAGGAGATGCTGAAGACAGTTGGCGCGGATTCATTAAACGCACTGATCGGCCAGATTGTGCCAAAAGACATCCAGCTTGCCACGCCGCCTCAGGTGGGGGAAGCCACCACGGAATTCGCCGCGCTGGCGGAGCTGAAGGCTATCGCCGGCCTGAACAAGCGCTATAAGTCTTACATTGGCATGGGCTACACCAACGTGCAGTTGCCGCCGGTTATCCTGCGCAACATGCTGGAAAACCCGGGCTGGTACACCGCTTACACCCCTTATCAGCCAGAAGTCTCTCAGGGCCGTCTGGAAGCGCTGCTGAACTTCCAGCAGGTGACGCTGGATCTGACCGGCATGGATATCGCCTCCGCTTCTCTGCTGGATGAAGCGACCGCCGCCGCCGAAGCAATGGCGATGGCAAAACGCGTCAGCAAGCTGAAAAACGCTAACCGCTTCTTCGTGGCGGCGGACGTGCATCCGCAAACGCTGGACGTGGTACGCACCCGTGCGGAAACCTTCGGCTTTGACGTGATCGTCGACGACGCCGACAAAGTGCTGGATCACCAGGACGTCTTCGGCGTGCTGCTGCAGCAGGTGGGCACCACCGGTGAAGTACACGACTACGGCGCGCTGATTGCCGAGCTGAAGTCCCGCAAAGTGGTTGTCAGCGTTGCCGCCGATTTCATGGCGCTGGTGCTGCTGACGGCGCCGGGCAAACAGGGCGCGGATATTGTCTTCGGTTCTGCGCAACGCTTCGGCGTGCCGATGGGCTACGGCGGCCCGCATGCGGCGTTCTTCGGTGCGAAAGATGAATTCAAACGCTCCATGCCTGGCCGTATTATCGGCGTCTCAAAAGATGCTGCCGGTAACACCGCGCTGCGCATGGCGATGCAGACCCGCGAGCAGCATATCCGCCGCGAGAAAGCGAACTCCAACATCTGTACCTCGCAGGTGCTGCTGGCAAACATCGCCAGCCTGTACGCCGTGTTCCACGGCCCGGCTGGCCTGAAGCGTATTGCCAGCCGCATTCACCGCCTGGCCGATATTCTGGCCTGCGGTCTGCAGCAGAAAGGCCTTAAGCTGCGCCACGCTCACTACTTCGACACCCTGTGCGTGGACGTGGCGGACAAAGCGGCCGTGCTGGCGCGTGCGGATGCAGCAGAGATCAATCTGCGCAGCGACATTCACAACGCCGTCGGCATTACGCTGGATGAAAGCACCACCCGCGACGATATCCTGAACCTGTTCAACGTGTTGCTGGGTGACGCGCACGGTCTGGACGTTGATACGCTGGACAAAGACGTGGCGCTCGACAGCCGCTCCATTCAGGAAAGCATGCTGCGTAACGATGCGATCCTGACGCACCCGGTCTTTAATCGCTACCATAGCGAAACCGAGATGATGCGCTATATGCACTCTCTGGAGCGCAAGGATCTGGCGCTGAACCAGGCGATGATCCCGCTGGGATCCTGCACCATGAAGCTGAACGCCGCGGCAGAGATGATCCCAATCACCTGGCCTGAATTCTCCGAGCTGCACCCATTCTGCCCGCCAGAGCAGGCGGAAGGTTATCACATGATGATCAACCAGCTTTCCGACTGGCTGGTGAAGCTGACCGGTTATGACGCGCTCTGCATGCAGCCTAACTCCGGCGCGCAGGGCGAGTACGCGGGCCTGCTGGCGATCCGTCACTATCACGAAAGCCGCAGCGAAGGGCATCGCGATATCTGCCTTATCCCAAGCTCCGCGCACGGTACCAACCCGGCCTCTGCCCTGATGGCGGGCATGGAAGTGGTGGTGGTGGCGTGCGATAAGAACGGCAACATCGATCTGGCTGACCTGCTTGCGAAAGCCGAGCAGGCGGGTGACAAGCTCTCCTGCATCATGGTGACCTACCCGTCCACTCACGGCGTGTACGAAGAGACCATCCGTGAAGTGTGCGAAGTGGTGCACCAGTTCGGCGGTCAGGTTTACCTCGACGGCGCGAACATGAACGCGCAGGTGGGCATTACCTCTCCGGGCTTTATCGGTGCGGACGTGTCGCATCTGAACCTGCACAAAACCTTCTGCATCCCGCACGGCGGCGGCGGCCCGGGTATGGGCCCAATCGGCGTGAAAGCGCATCTGGCACCGTTTGTGCCAGGCCACAGCGTAGTGCAGATTGAAGGCATGCTGACCCGTCAGGGCGCGGTCTCAGCGGCACCGTTCGGCAGCGCCTCTATCCTGCCAATCAGCTGGATGTATATCCGCATGATGGGTGCGGAAGGACTGAAGCAGGCGAGCCAGGTGGCGATCCTCAACGCCAACTATATTGCGACTCGCCTGAAGTCCGCCTTCCCGGTGCTCTACACCGGCCGCGACGGTCGCGTGGCACACGAGTGCATCCTTGATATTCGTCCGCTGAAAGAGCAGACCGGTATTAGCGAACTGGATATCGCCAAGCGTCTGATCGACTACGGCTTCCATGCGCCAACCATGTCGTTCCCGGTGGCGGGTACGCTGATGGTTGAGCCAACGGAGTCCGAGAGCAAAGCCGAGCTGGACCGCTTTATCGACGCGATGCTGGCGATCCGCATGGAGATCGACCGCGTGCAGGACGGTGAGTGGACGCTGGAAGATAACCCGCTGGTCAACGCCCCGCACACCCAGCACGAGATGGTCGCAGAGTGGAACCACGGTTATTCCCGCGAGCTGGCGGTCTTCCCGGCAGGCGTGGCAAACAAATACTGGCCGACCGTGAAGCGTCTCGATGACGTCTACGGCGACCGTAACCTGTTCTGCTCCTGCGTGCCGATGAGCGAATACCAGTAATAATGCTGATGTAGTAACGTAGGCCGGGTAAGGCGAAGCCGCCACCCGGCTTTTTTATTGGGAGAAGCGAATGGCAATTGCACTCGTCACCGGCGCGAGCCGGGGCATCGGTAAAGCCACTGCGCTGCAGCTGGCACGCGAAGGCTACACCGTGGCGGTGAATTTTCACCATAACATCAAGGCCGCGACGGACGTGATCAATCAGATTGTTGAGGCAGGCGGTAAAGCGTTTGCCGTGCGCGCGGATATCAGTGATGAAGCGCAGGTTATGGCGATGTTTGACAGTATCGATCGTGAAGGCGAGCCGCTAACGGCGCTGGTGAACAACGCGGGTATTCTGTTCGAGCAGTCGACCATCGAAAGCCTCTCAGCCGAGCGCATTAACCGCGTGCTGGCCACCAACGTCACGGGTTATTTTCTCTGCTGTCGCGAGGCGGTAAAGCGTATGTCGCACAAACATGGTGGTAAAGGAGGCGCGATAGTGAACGTCTCTTCCGCCGCCTCCCGTCTGGGCGCACCGGGGGAATATGTTGATTACGCCGCCTCCAAAGGGGCGGTGGACTCGCTGACGACGGGATTATCGCTGGAGGTTGCAGCACAGGGCATTCGCGTCAACTGCGTACGCCCCGGGCTGATCTATACCGATATCCACGCCTCCGGCGGCGAGCCGGGGCGCGTGGATCGGGTGAAATCCATGCTGCCCATGCAGCGCGGCGGCCAGCCGGAGGAAGTCGCTCAGGCCATTACCTGGCTGCTGAGCGACAAAGCCTCCTACGTGACCGGCAGCTTCCTGGAGCTGGCGGGCGGAAAGTAACAACTACGACGCAAGCCACAGCCGCAGCCGCATGCCCCAGCTGCTGGTCCAGCCGGTGGTGATCGACTTCACCTCTCCGTGAGAGATCACCACCAGCGTGGGCGTGACCTGCACGTCCCACTGGCGAGACAGGCTTCCGCTGGCGTCGTTGACCGTCGGCAGTGTCATCTTCTTCTTCGCCAGCCATCTCTCCAGCGTGGCGTTATCACCGGAGCGCAGCGCAACTGACATCACGTTGCCGCCCTCTGCGGCAAGTGACGATACGGATGGCGTGGTGTAGCGGCATACGCCACACCAGGTAGCCCAGACGTACACCAGCAGCGGACGTTCCTCACTCATGGCGATAAGGTCGACGGGCTTACCGTCGAGCGTTTGCAGTGCGGCTGAGGCGAAATTCTGCGGCAGCTCGGGCTGGCGGAAATAATCTACCGCCAGGCTTACGGCAACGCCGATCAGCAGCCACATTGCGAGTTCGCGCACCAGGCGCGGGAGCTTACTGGCCACGGGCTTGCGTCAGCTGTTCTTTCACCAGCGCCTCCAGATCCTCATAAGGAATGGCTCCCGCGACCATCTGGTCGCCAATGATGGTCGCCGGGGTGCCCTGAATATTCAACACCTGCGACAGGATCAGGTTCATTTTCAGAGAGTCCATGGTTTTATCCTCCGTCTTAATGCTGTCCGTCCCGGTCTTTGTCTGAGCCGCCGCGATGCTGGCATCGTCGTGATACCCTTTTTTCATCATCAACCGCTGGTGCAGCGCCCAGAATTTATCAGGCTGTTGCTGCCAAACCGAAAGCGCCGCTTTTGCCGCATTCACCGAGCTTTGGCCCTTGAACGGTAACAGCTTAACGATGAGCTGCACGTCCGGGTTGTCATGCACGATTTTCTCCAGCATAGGGTCGAACTGCTTGCAGTAAGGGCAGTTGTAGTCAGTGAAAGAGACAATAATCAGCTTTGGCGCTTTCGCGCCGGTACGTGGGCTATTGGGGTCGTTGAACAGCAGTTTAGCCAGCTGGTCACTGGACGCGTCATCCGACGGCGCGGCGACGCTGAACGTGGAGAAAGACAGCAGAAGCAAGGCAATAAAGGCTCTCATGTTATTTTCCTTTCGCATCGGACAGGGTGGTAAGTACCGCGTCGCGGCTTAATAACGCAGGCAGCACGTGGCCCTGCGGTAATCCCGGTCCGTAAATCTGGTTAAACGGCACGGCGGCGCTGCCGCGCGTGGTTAAGAACTGACTAATGCTGGCGGAAGGGCGGCTCCAGTCTCCGCGCAGGGCGACAATATCCGGTGCGGAAAGCGCATCCTGCACGTCGTCGCGCAGCAGAACGTTGTATTTATTGGCTTTACAAGTCACGCACCAGTCGGCGGTCACGTCAACAAACACCCGCTTGTTGTCAGCCAGCGCGCGGGCAATCGCCTCTTCACTCAGCAACTGCCAATTCACCCGATCGCGACGGCTGTGCTCCCCGCCGGGGGCGGTAATAAACGCCGCTGCGGCGGCAACGACCAGGGCAAAGGCACCGGCACGCAGCGCGGTTTGCCAGCGGTAGCGCCAGGCAGTAACCAGCAGCAGGATAAGGATCAGCGTCACACTCAGCGTGATGACGGGCAGCGTGCCGATATGCACCACCAGCAGGCTGAGCAGCCACAGGGACGAGCCGAGCATCATCAATCCCAATATCACTCGCACCACGTTCATCCAGCGCCCTGGACGCGGCAGCCTCTGTGCCAGCCCCGGCCAGGCCGCCACCAGCAGCCAGGGAAGGCTCATGCCGACACCCATCGCAAAGAAGATGCCCCACAGCAGCGGGAGCGGTGCCGCCAGCGCAACCGACACGGCAGTACCCAGGAACGGCGCGGTGCAGGGCGTTGCCAGCAGGGTGGCAAACGCGCCTTGCCAGAAATGGCCCGCGAGCCCGTTGCCGCCGCGCGTGGCGAGGAAGGTGCTGGCAGAGGAGGGGAGGCGGATCTCAAACAATCCCAGCAGGCTGGCACTGAACAGCACCATCACCAGCGCCATCGCAGCGATAAACCACGGGTTCTGGAACTGGATCCCCCAGCCGAGCGCCTGATTACCTAAACGCAGCACCGTCATCATTAGCGCCAGCGCAAGAAACGAAATGACGATCCCGCCTACCGAGGCAAGAAACTGCCTGCGTATCTGGCCGCGCGCCTGACGTTCGGTTTGCATCAGCGTGCCGAGCTTCATGGCCAGAACGGGCAGCACGCAGGGCATGACGTTCAGGATCAGGCCGCCAGCCAGCGCCATCAGCAGCACCCAGCCTAACGAGAACGCTGGCGTGTGGGTACCTTTCCCGATATCCAGACTGGACGCCTGCGCCTGGCCGCTATCCGCGAGAACGACTGACAGCGTTTTGCCGCTGATGTCAGGAGCCGCGTCGCCCCAGCTGTCCGTCACCGGGATGGTGGCGACAAGCGACCCGCTGCGCACGGAAAAGGTTGGCTTGCCGAAATCAACATCGTCCATGCTGTCGATAAACAGCGAGGGCTGCTGCCAGCCTGCGTCACGTTGTGCCGTTACGGTCAGCTTGCCGGAGGTGTAGCTGGCGCTAATCGCTGACGTCAATCCGCTACTGAGCGGTAGCGTGCCCATCGCCCGACTGTAATCGTAATCAAAGTCGCCGCCCGCGCTGGTCGTCAGATCCAGTGAGAACGGGTAGTCGGTGAGGATACAGACGTTGCTGCAGGTAGACAGCGTCAGCACGCCGCTCAGGGTTTTTGGCGACTCGGCACGCACCGTAATGGGAAAACTCACGTCGCCGTGATAACCCTGCGTGGTGATGCCAGCAACGTCGAAACGCTCGGGCGTAGGCCAGCGCCAGGTGGCATCAACCGGTTGATGCCAGAGAATGGCGGGGGCAACGCCCCCTTCTCCCGGCGAGCGCCAGTAGGTTTTCCACCCTTTTTCAAGGGCGACATCCAGCAGCAGGCGGGTATCGCCATTATTGTCAGGCTGCGCGCGCAGCCTGACGCTGGCGTGCTGATTATCGGCGGCACGCAGCCAGCCGCTGTCGGCGGCCTGGCTGAGGGGCAGCCATAGCCAAAGCAGGCAGACCAGCAGTCGCCTGAATACAGTAAACATAAATTTTCTCCGTAAATGATGAATTAACCTGATGTGTCAGGCGAATGCTCATTCACGGAAGACGCAGAGTCTTAGATGTACCCGTAATCGGGGCGGGGAGATCACGCGGGGAGGCCACAGCCGCTCGCGGCGTGGCGGATTAGCGGCCAGTAGCGCAAGAAGCAGGGTGACGGCAAAGAGAGCACCTTCAAACAGTATTGGCGGAACGGCCATCAGCGATTTCGCGCTGAGTTCACAGGGCGTCACCGGTGCGTCGATGCTCTCCTGCCCCTGCTGGACAGGCTGGCTTACGGCGGTGACGTTCATGACAAGCGCGTGCATCCCGGCCATCCGCTGGGCGGTGCATATCAGCACCACCAGACAGGCCAGGGCAACAAGCAGGATAGCGTTGCGTTGTCGTTTGATCATCTTTGCCTCAAATATTCACGAGGCTTATCTTATAGGGCGCAGGTTTTTTGGCAACGCTTAAGCTGTAAAGAAGTGTCTGGGAGATAAGAGGTTTGCCCTCTCCTGTGCGAGGAGAGGGCGATGAATTACAGCGTTTCGCCGTTGCTGGCAATCACGGTTTTATACCAGTCGAAGCTCTTCTTACGGGAGCGAGACATGTCACCTGTACCGTCGTCGTGCTTGTTCACGTAGATAAAGCCATAGCGCTTGCTGTACTGACCGGTGGTGAAGGAGACGCAGTCGATGCAGCCCCACGGGGTGTAGCCCATCAGATCCACGCCGTCGTACGTCACGGCCTTCATCATCTCTTCCACGTGGGCGCGCAGGTAGTCGATGCGGTAGTCATCGTTGATGCTGCCGTCTTCTTCCACTTTGTCGTAGGCGCCGAAACCGTTCTCCACGATAAACAGCGGCTTCTGATAGCGCTCGTACAGTTCGCACAGCGCATAGCGCAGGCCCACCGGGTCAATCTGCCAGCCCCAGTCGGAGGCTTTGACGTGCGGATTCGGCACGCTGCCTTCGAAACCGGAAATCGCATCGCCGGTGCCGCCTTCCGCTTTGACCGCGTTGGTCATGTAATAGCTGAAGCCCAGGTAGTCGCACGTCCCATCACGCAGGATCTGCTCGTCCCCCGCTTCCATTTTGATGGAGAAACCGCGGCGCTCCCACTCGTTCAGCACGTAGGACGGGTAATAGCCGCGCAGCTGGACGTCGGTAAAGACGTAGCGCTCGCGCATGGATTCCTGGGCGAACATCACGTCTTCTGGTTTACAGGAGAACGGATAGAGGGCCACCATCGCCAGCATGCAGCCGACTTTCATCTCCGGGTTGATGTGACGGGCAGCTTTCACCGCCAGCGCGCTGGCCACGAACTGGTGGTGCAGCACCTGGTACATGGTCTCTTCCGGATTGTCGTGTTCGGTATAGACCACGCCGGAGCAGCAGTAGCCGAACAGCGGCGCGCGCCAGTTACGCTGGTTGTTAATTTCGTTGAAGGTCATCCAGTATTTGACCTTATTTTTGTAGCGCTCAAACACGACTTCGGAGAAGCGCACAAAGAAATCGACCACTTTGCGGTTGGTCCAGCCGCCGTACGCCTGCACCAGGTGCAGCGGCATTTCGAAGTGGGAGAGGGTGATGACCGGCTCGATGTTGTACTTCAGCAGCTCGTCGAACATGTCGTCGTAGAACTTCAGTCCCTCTTCGTTTGGCTGCGTTTCATCACCCTTCGGGAAAATGCGTGTCCAGGCGATGGAGGTGCGGAAGCACTTGAAGCCCATCTCGGCAAACAGCTTGATGTCTTCTTTGTAGTGGCCGTGGAAATCTACCGCGCCGTGGTTTGGGTAGTATTTACCCGGCACCACCTCCTGAGTGATTTCACGCGGTACGCCGTGCGCACCGCCGGTCAGGACGTCGCAAATGCTTGGCCCTTTGCCGCCTTTATTCCAGCCGCCTTCAACCTGGTGAGCCGCAACCGCGCCGCCCCATAAAAAATCTTTTGGTAAGGTCAGTTTTTTCATCTTTGCTATTTCTCAATTCAGGACTCATTGAAATCGAGTCTAGCAAAGCGAAATTAATTGTCACGATATAACAATTTGTGCGTGATGTGATTTGTTACATCAAAAAAACAGGGTGTTTTATTCTGCTAATTTCTTCGCCAGCTTACGCCCAAGCGATTCCAGAATATAGATGACGGGAATTTGGGTGGTAATATCGTACACGCCTGCAATACGCGTTTGAGGCACATGCCAGGAGAGGTTAAAGTCCGCCAGCTTTGCCAGGCGTGAGTGTTCGTGACTGGTGATAGAGAGCACCTTGCAATGGTGCAGGCTGAACTGGCTGGCAAAGCGCAGGATCTCCTCGGTTTCACCCGAGACGGAGAGCACGATAGCCAGCGCATTTTTTGCCATGTCATTGGTGACGGGAAAATAAGGATCGTCGATATGGTTGCTGAATTTTCCGATATTTGAAAAAAAACGTGCGCCATATTTTGCCAGTGAACCGGATGTGCCCGCTCCGACAAATATAATGCGTTCTGAAGATAAAATAATATCTACAGCGTCATCTAATAACGCATCAAACTCTTCATTGTTGACGCTTTTAAAGAAGCTGATAATTTCACTGGCACCAAAATTGGCCTGCTGCGGTTCATTTTGCTCTAAATAGAGCTTAAAGCGCACGCGGAATTCAGAGTAGCCGTCGCAGTTCAGCTTGCGGCAAAAGCGCAGGATTGTGGTGGTGGAGACGCCAGCCGCGTCCGCCAGTTCGCGGATGGTCATGTACATCACTTTGTCACGGTTCTTAATGACGTAGTTGTAGACCATCATCTCAAGATTGTTGAGACTGGCAACGGCGGAATGGGTGAACATACTCACGGCAGCAAAACTCTCATTCAGACAGCATTTTCTCATCATAACATGCCGGCAGACGGCATAACTCAATTTTATACCCTTGATTCTTAATAATTAATTTTAAATGTGAACAAATGTTAGGTGAGTTATTGTTATATGTATGTGATTTATATTGATATTTTTTATAGTTGAAATTATTTTAGCTAACAGGTGTTCACTGGAATCATTCTCAGTTAGCATAGTCAGGCGATGAATAATCATCTTTTGTTTTCCCGGAGTTAAGTATGGTAAGCAGACCATTAATCGCACAGGGATATTCGCTGGCTGAGGAAGTAGCCAACAGCATAAGCCATGGCATAGGCCTGGTTTTTGGGATTGTCGGTTTAGTATTACTGCTGGTGCAGGCGGTGGACACCAACGCCAGCGCGATGGCTATTACCAGCTACAGCTTGTATGGCGGGAGTATGATCCTGCTCTTCCTGGCCTCGACGCTGTATCACGCTATTCCCCATCAACGGGCTAAGATCTGGCTCAAAAAATTTGACCACTGCGCTATCTATCTTCTTATCGCAGGCACCTACACGCCTTTTTTGCTGGTGGGATTGAACTCGCCACTGTCACGTGGCCTGATGATTGTAATCTGGAGCCTGGCGCTGCTGGGGATCCTGTTTAAGCTGACCATTGCACACCGTTTTAAGGTGCTGTCGCTGGTGACCTATCTTACGATGGGCTGGCTGTCGCTGATTGTGGTATATCAACTGGCGATTAAGCTGGCGGTTGGGGGCGTAACGCTTCTGGCGGTGGGCGGTGTGGTCTACTCGCTGGGTGTGATTTTCTACGTCTGCAAGCGCATTCCGTATAACCACGCTATCTGGCACGGCTTTGTGCTGGGCGGCAGCGTGTGCCATTTCCTTGCGATTTATTTGTATGTGGGGCAGGTGTAGTTTGTTGTCGGGTGGCGGCTTCGCCTTACCCGACCTACGGGATCAGTAGGCCCGGTAAGCGCAGCGCCACCGGGCGATACAGCATCACTCATCCAGTGAATACGGCAGCGGTTCAATGCTCAACGTGTTGGCATCGTCGCGCACGCGGAATACGCTGTCGGCTTCCATATCGTTATTCATGACGACCTGCACCAGCAGACGACCATCATCCAGCTGAACGGCGGCGAGTACCGTGCCGGTACGGCGCCAGTTTTCACCCATTTTCAACTCGAGATCTTCACCTGCTTCCGGAACGCGGCTGGCGCGGCCCGCCAGTGTCCACAGGGCGCGTTTGTTGGCACCGCGGAATTTTGCACGTGCCACCATCTCCTGACCGGTGTAACAGCCTTTCTTAAAGCTGATGCCACCCAACGCCTGGATGTTTGTCGCCTGCGGAATAAACTGTGCGCTGTTCACCGCGTCAATGACGGGCAAACCCGCTTCAATGTTCAGCGCCAGCCACTGTTGGCTGTTATTCAACTGCGCTTCACCGCGCAGGGCGTCGGTCACGCGCTCAGCGGTGGCAATATCCGTCACCAGCAGGAAACGCTCGGCAGGATGCTCAAACCACAAAATAGAGGTCTCACCTTCGCTGACCACCTGTTTTTCCGCATCCGGCAGTTCGCTGAAAAGATTGTTGAGCGCTGCACGCGCCTGGAAACCTGCCACACCCAGCAAAACATGCTCGTCGTCCGGCGCGATGGTGACTTTGGAAAACACCGCATATTTTTTCAGTTCGGTCAGCTGGGCATCACGCAGGCTGCGGCGTTCAATTAAGGCAAACCCATCCTGGCGACGGAACAGGCGCAGATTGCTCCACATTTTTCCTTTTGGATCGCAGTGCGCTGCCAGCAGGTGCTGGTGTTCAGTCAGCTGCGCAACGTCTGCCGTCACCTGCCCCTGCAGGTATTTTTCGGCGTCGGCACCGGTAAGCGTTGCCAGCGCCCAGTCATCAAGAGTCATCAGCGTCAGCGGCAGACGCGCAGAGGCGGCGGGCTGGCGAGGAGTAAATGGAGTAAATGCCATAGTGATATCCTGAATTGCTTAACGCTTTGATAATGCCTAATGGTAAAAGAGACTACAGCCATTGCAAGCGCTTTCAGCACGCCATTCGTGCCATCGTGCGGTTATGCGTAGCGTCACGCAAAATAATGTAATTCACTGTCTTTAGAGTGGTTATCCTGGAATCCGGCTCGGCGATTGCAATATTCCAGTAAAGAAACGGCCGAAAACACGTTACACTAGCAACTGTTCCCGGAAAGAAATAATGAATACCTAACGGGATACCGACTGTGCCAAACGTAATGCAGGAAACAGAACATGGATATTAACAACAAGGCCCGTATTCACTGGGCGTGCCGTCGCGGCATGCGCGAACTTGATATCTCCATCATGCCGTTCTTTGAATATGAGTATGACAGCTTAAGCGATGACGATAAGCGCCTGTTTGTTCGCCTTCTTGAGTCTGACGATCCGGATTTATTCAACTGGCTGATGAATCACGGCAAACCCGCCGACACCGAGTTGCAACGGATGGTGCAATTAATTCAAACACGGAATCGGGAACGTGGTCCTGTGGCAATCTGATCTTCGCGTCTCATGGCGCTCGCAGTGGATGTCATTACTGCTCCACGGCCTGGTTGCGGCCTTTGTTTTACTGATGCCGTGGCCGCTAAGCTATACGCCTCTGTGGTTATTGCTGCTGTCGTTTGTGGTTTTTGATAGCGTGCGCAGCCAGCGCCGTATCAACGCCCGTCAGGGTGAAATCAAACTGCTGATGGATTCCCGTCTGCGCTGGCAGGGGAAAGAGTGGGAGATCGTCGGTACACCGTGGATGCTTAGCGTTGGCATGATGCTGAGACTGCGTCAGCCTGAAGGTGGTCGTCGCCAGCACCTGTGGCTGGCTGCCGACAGTATGGATGCTGCGGAGTGGCGAGATCTGCGCCGGATGATGTTGCAACAACCGACGCAGGACTAAGTTCGCGTTAGCTGAACTTCTCGGCCATTTCACCCAGAATCTGTTCGCACCAGTTTTCCAGGCGTTCGTCGCTGAGGTCGTACTGGTTGGTTTCATCCAGGGCAAGCCCGACAAACAGCTGGCCATCCGCGATAATCGGTTTTTTGCTGGTGAACTCATAGCCTTCTGTTGGCCAGTAGCCTATAAACGTCGCGCCTTTCGGTGCCAGTTTATCGTGCAGCATGCCGAGCGCATCCAGGAACCACTCGCCGTAGCCAAGCTGGTCGCCCATGCCGTACATCGCAATGATTTTGCCGTCGAGGTTGAGCGAATCGAGCTGATCCCAGATGGCTTCCCAGTCTTCCTGTATCTCGCCAAAGTCCCAGGTCGGGATGCCGAGGATCAGCACGTCGTACTGTTCCATCAGCGCGACGGCGTCATCTTTCAGGTTATGCAACGTCACCAGCTCCGGGCCGATGATGTCGCGAATTTTTTCCGCTGCCATTTCGGTATAGCAGGTGCTGGAACCATAGAAAAGACCAATATTCATCGCGTAACGTTCTCAATTCTTACTCTGACTTTGCGCGTAGTGTACCAGAAACCGATGGCAATCAGGCATAATGCCCGGATTGCAGAATCAAAGAGGTTGATGTGGAAAAGGATCTCGCACTCATCGAACAGTTTCTCGACGCGCTGTGGCTGGAGAAAAACCTGGCCGAAAACACGCTCAGTGCCTATCGGCGCGATCTCACCATGCTGGTGGAATGGCTGGCACACCGGGAACTGACGCTTGAGAGTGTCCAACGCGATGACCTACAGGCGCTGCTGGGTGAGCGGATGGACGGTGGCTACAAGGCCACCAGCTCCGCACGCCTGCTTAGCGCAATGCGTCGTCTGTTCCAGCATCTCTACCGAGAGAAGATCCGGGCGGACGATCCCAGTGCGCTGCTGGCATCGCCTAAACTTCCGCAGCGGCTGCCGAAAGATCTCAGCGAAGCGCAAGTTGAGAGATTATTACAATCACCCGCTGTTGACCTGCCGCTGGAGTTACGCGATAAAGCGATGCTTGAACTATTGTATGCTACCGGTTTGCGCGTTTCGGAACTGGTTGGCCTGACGATGAGCGATATCAGCCTGCGTCAGGGCGTGGTTCGCGTGATAGGTAAAGGGAACAAAGAACGGCTCGTCCCGCTGGGTGAAGAGGCGGTGTACTGGCTGGAGACGTATCTGGAGCACGGCAGACCGTGGCTTCTGAATGGCGTTTCTATCGATGTGCTGTTCCCCAGCCAGCGCGCGCAGCAGATGACGCGACAAACCTTCTGGCATCGCATCAAGCATTACGCCACACTGGCAGGCATTGACAGTGAAAAGCTGTCGCCGCACGTTTTGCGTCATGCCTTTGCGACGCATCTGCTAAACCACGGCGCTGATTTGCGCGTGGTGCAGATGCTGTTGGGACACAGCGATCTCTCAACGACGCAGATTTATACCCATGTCGCGACGGAACGCCTGCGGCAGCTACACCAACAGCACCACCCACGCGCGTGAGTGCCGACGAATTGTTACAGGATTAAATATGAAAAAGTCTTTTGCGCTGTTCACCCTGCTGGCAGCCTCATTTACCGGTTTTGCTCATGCTGACGACGCCGCCATCAAACAGTCTCTGACGAAACTGGGTGTCACCAGCAGCGACATTCAGCCCGCGCCCGTTGCGGGCATGAAAACCGTCTTAACCAACAGCGGTGTGCTGTACGTGACCGAAGACGGAAAGCACATCATTCAGGGGCCGATGTATGACGTGAGCGGCGCGCAGCCGGTCAACGTGACCAACCAGCTGCTGATGAAAAACCTGAATGCGCTTGAAAAAGAGATGATCGTTTATAAAGCGGCGCAGGAAAAACACGTGATTACCGTCTTCACCGATATCACCTGCGGCTACTGCCACAAGCTGCATGAAGAGATGAAAGACTACAACGCGCTGGGTATTACCGTGCGTTACCTGGCCTTCCCGCGCGCAGGCGTGCAGAGCCAGCCAGAGCAGGACATGAAGGCTATCTGGTGTGCAAAAGACCGCAACAAGGCCTTTGATGATGCCATGAACGGCAAAGGCGTTAAGCCTGCTTCCTGCGACATTGATATCGCAAATCATTATGCGCTGGGCGTGCAGTTTGGCGTGACCGGTACCCCAGCCATCGTGCTGAGCAACGGCTATGTGGTGCCGGGCTATCAGGGACCAAAAGAGATGAAAGAGTTCCTCGACGCGCACCAGAAACAGACTGCGGGTAAATAATCCGCGTGAAAGCTCCGATAAAACTGCGCCGCCGCGAAGCGGCTGACACGGCTGATTTACCTGACGATCTTTCGCCGCTGCTTAAGCGGCTCTATGCCAGCCGCGGTGTGCGAACGGCGGACGATCTTGAGCGTAGCGTCAAAGGTATGCTGCCCTGGCAGCAGCTAAGTGGCGTCGAAAAGGCCACTGAAATGCTCTACAACGCGTTCCGGGAAGGGACGCGGATTGTGGTGGTGGGCGATTTCGATGCTGACGGCGCAACCAGTACCGCACTGAGCGTGCTCAGCCTGCGCGCGCTGGGCTGCGATAACGTCACCTATCTGGTGCCAAACCGCTTTGAAGACGGTTACGGTCTTAGCCCGGAAGTGGTTGATCAGGCTCATGCGCGCGGTGCGCAGATGATCCTGACCGTGGATAACGGGATCTCCTCCCATGCGGGTGTCGATCATGCGCATGCGCTGGGGATCCCGGTGCTGGTTACCGATCACCACCTGCCGGGGGAAACCCTGCCTGCCGCCGAAGCCATCATTAACCCCAATCTGCGCGACTGCGATTTCCCGTCGAAATCCCTGGCCGGTGTCGGCGTGGCGTTTTATCTGATGCTGGCGCTGCGAACGCTGCTGCGCGATAAGGGCTGGTTTGAGTCGTGCGGGATTGCCGTGCCTAACCTGGCCGAATATCTCGACCTGGTGGCGCTGGGTACCGTGGCGGACGTGGTGCCTCTCGATACCAACAACCGTATTTTGACCTGGCAGGGCTTAAGCCGCATCCGGGCGGGCAAGTGTCGTCCGGGGATTAAGGCGCTGCTGGAAATTTCAAACCGCGATCCGCTGAAGCTGGCGGCAAGCGATCTCGGCTTTGCCCTCGGGCCGCGTCTTAACGCCGCCGGAAGGCTGGACGATATGTCCGTCGGCGTCGCGCTGCTGCTGTGCGACAACATCGGCGAGGCGCGCGTGCTGGCGAACGAGCTCGACGCCCTGAACCAGACCCGTAAAGAGATCGAGCAGGGGATGCAGGCCGAAGCGCTGACCCTGTGTGAAAAGCTGGAACGCAGCGGCGAAACGCTGCCGGGCGGCCTGGCGATGTACCATCCCGAGTGGCATCAGGGCGTGGTCGGTATCCTGGCGTCGCGCATCAAAGAGCGCTTCCACCGTCCGGTGATTGCGTTTGCCCCTGCGGGCGACGGCACGCTGAAAGGCTCCGGTCGTTCAATTCAGGGGCTGCACATGCGCGATGCGCTGGAGCGCCTGGATACGCTTTACCCGGGTCTGATGATCAAGTTTGGCGGTCACGCGATGGCGGCAGGCCTGTCGCTGGAAGAGGCGAAGTTCGACGAGTTTCAGCGGCTGTTTGGTGAGCTGGTGACAGACTGGATTGACCCTGCACTGTTACAGGGAGAAGTGGTCTCCGACGGCGAGCTTTCACCGGCTGAAATGACCATGGAGGTGGCCCAGATGCTGCGTGATGCGGGGCCGTGGGGGCAGATGTTCCCGGAACCGCTGTTCGATGGCCGTTTCCGCCTGCTGCAACAGCGAATTGTTGGCGAACGTCACCTCAAAGTGATGGTCGAGCCAGCCGCTGGTGGACCGCTGCTGGACGGCATAGCCTTCAACGTTGACACCTCCATTTGGCCGGACAACGGCGTGCGGGAGGTTGAGCTGGCCTATAAGCTTGATATCAACGAGTTTCGTGGTAACCGCTCCCTTCAGATCATCATCGACAATATCTGGCCAATTTAGCGTCAGTAAAGCTACAAAAAAGGGCGTGGATTCGGTACAATCCCGCTCTTATCACCGCATTTTGACAAGCCCATAAAAGAAAACAGATCATGTTTGAAATTAATCCGGTAAAAAACCGCATTCAGGACCTCACGGAGCGCTCTGACGTTCTTAGGGGGTATCTTTGACTACGATGCCAAGAAAGAGCGTCTTGAAGAAGTAAACGCCGAGCTGGAACAGCCGGACGTCTGGAACGAACCTGAACGCGCGCAGGCGCTGGGTAAAGAGCGTTCCTCTCTCGAAGCGATTGTCGATACCCTGGACCAAATGTCTCAGGGGCTGGAAGATGTCTCTGGTCTGTTGGAACTGGCTGTAGAAGCCGACGACGAAGAAACCTTTAACGAAGCCGTGGCAGAACTCGACGTTCTGGATGAGAAGCTGGCACAGCTCGAATTCCGTCGTATGTTCTCCGGCGAATACGACAGCGCCGACTGCTATCTCGATATTCAGGCCGGTTCTGGCGGTACAGAAGCGCAGGATTGGGCGAGCATGCTGGCGCGTATGTATTTGCGTTGGGCAGAAGCGCGCGGTTTCAAAACCGAAATTATCGAAGAATCTGAAGGTGAAGTCGCGGGTCTGAAATCCATCACCATTAAGATTATTGGTGATTACGCTTACGGCTGGCTGCGTACTGAAACCGGCGTTCATCGCCTGGTACGTAAGAGCCCATTCGATTCTGGCGGACGCCGTCATACCTCCTTCAGCTCCGCGTTTGTTTACCCGGAAGTGAAAGACGATATCGATATCGAAATCAACCCGGCCGATCTGCGTATTGACGTTTACCGCGCATCCGGTGCGGGTGGTCAGCACGTTAACCGTACGGAATCGGCGGTGCGTATTACCCACATTCCAACCAACACGGTAACGCAGTGCCAGAATGACCGTTCCCAGCATAAGAACAAAGACCAGGCCATGAAGCAGATGAAAGCGAAGCTTTATGAACTGGAAATGCAGAAGAAAAATGCTGAGAAACAGGCGATGGAAGACAACAAGTCCGACATCGGCTGGGGCAGCCAGATCCGTTCTTACGTCCTTGATGACTCCCGCATCAAAGACCTGCGTACCGGGGTTGAAACCCGCAACACGCAGGCGGTGCTGGACGGCAGCCTGGATCAATTTATCGAAGCAAGTTTGAAAGCAGGGTTATGAGGAACCAACATGTCTGAACAACAAGCACAGGGCGCTGACGCGGTAGTCGATCTTAACAACGAACTGAAAACCCGCCGCGAGAAGCTGGCAGCGCTGCGTGAGCAGGGCGTGCCGTTCCCGAACGATTTTCGTCGTGACCACACCTCAGACCAACTGCACGCAGACTTCGACGGTAAAGAGAACGAAGAGCTGGAAGCGCTGAACATCGAAGTGTCTGTGGCTGGCCGTATGATGACCCGTCGTATCATGGGTAAAGCGTCCTTCGTGACGCTGCAGGACGTTGGCGGCCGTATTCAGCTGTACGTTTCCCGTGACGACCTGCCGGAAGGCATCTACAACGAGCAGTTCAAGAAGTGGGACCTGGGCGATATCCTGGGCGCGAAAGGTAAGCTGTTTAAAACCAAGACCGGTGAACTCTCTATCCACTGCACCGAGCTGCGTCTGCTGACCAAAGCCCTGCGCCCGCTGCCGGACAAATTCCACGGCCTGCAGGATCAGGAAGCGCGCTACCGTCAGCGTTATCTGGACCTCATCTCTAACGATGAATCCCGCAAGACCTTCAAAATTCGCTCTCAGATCATGGCCGGTATCCGCCAGTTCATGGTCAACCGCGATTTTATGGAAGTAGAAACCCCAATGATGCAGGTGATCCCTGGCGGTGCGTCTGCGCGTCCGTTCATCACCCATCACAACGCCCTGGATCTGGACATGTACCTGCGTATCGCGCCGGAACTGTACCTGAAGCGTCTGGTGGTCGGTGGCTTCGACCGCGTGTTTGAAATCAACCGTAACTTCCGTAACGAAGGCATCTCCGTGCGCCATAACCCAGAGTTCACCATGATGGAACTCTATATGGCGTATGCGGATTACAAAGATCTGATCGAGCTGACCGAATCCCTGTTCCGTACCCTGGCGCAGGACATTCTGGGCACCACCGAAGTGCCTTACGGTGAAGAAGTCTTCGACTTCGGCAAACCGTTCGTCAAGCTGACTATGCGCGAAGCGATCAAGAAATACCGTCCGGAAACCGAGATGGCCGATCTGGATAACTTCGACTCAGCGAAAGCCATCGCGGAAAGCATCGGTATCAAGGTTGAGAAGAGCTGGGGTCTGGGCCGTATCGTGACCGAGATCTTCGAAGAAGTGGCCGAAGCGCACCTTATTCAGCCGACCTTCATCACCGAATACCCGGCAGAAGTCTCTCCGCTGGCGCGTCGTAATGACGTGAACCCGGAAATCACCGATCGCTTCGAATTCTTCATCGGTGGCCGCGAAATCGGCAACGGCTTTAGCGAGCTGAACGATGCAGAAGATCAGGCGCAGCGTTTCCAGGACCAGGTCGATGCGAAAGCGGCAGGCGACGACGAAGCGATGTTCTTCGACGAAGACTACGTGACCGCGCTGGAGCACGGCCTGCCACCAACGGCGGGTCTGGGGATTGGTATCGACCGTATGGTGATGCTGTTCACCAACAGCCATACCATCCGTGACGTGATCCTGTTCCCGGCGATGCGCCCGGTGAAATAAGACGTTAAGATGTAAAAAAAGCCCCGAAAGGGGCTTTTTTATTGCGCCGCGAAGGCTTTGAGTTTTTCGCGGGCGGTTGTCGCTTCCATGATCATCCACGGGCTAAAGGCCCAGGGCGTCGCGTCCAGCGCGCGGAATAATGTGTCCAGCTCAACCCACTGATAGTCCATCACTTCATCTTCGTTTATCGTCACGTCATTGGTGATGCGGGCAGCGAATACCGGGCAAATTTCATTTTCCACGATCCCGGACGGGTCGGCTTCCCGATAGCGAAAATCAGGGGCGACGGCGGTGATATCGGCCAGTTCTGCGCCCACTTCAAAGCGGCAGCGGCGGATTATTGCCTGTTCCATCTCTTCGCCTGACTGAGGGTGGCCGCAGACCGAGTTGGTCCAGACGCCGGGCCAGGCTTTTTTGCTTAAGGCGCGTCGGGTAACCAGACATTCGCCGCGGGCATTAAAAAGCCAGGAGGAGAAGGCCAGATGCAGCGGGGTATGCGAGGTGTGCGCGGCATATTTTTCCTGAGTGCCAATCACCTTTCCCTGGTCATTTACCAAAATAACGTGTTCTTGAATACTCATTGATGCTCCAGTGCCAGAATGCCGAGTGGTTCAGCACCATCAGCCGGATCATTATACGGCATTCTTATACGAACGGTTTGGCACCCGGAGCGGAAAAGGGCATGACCCCTGTTCGTTTTGGCTGCTATCATAGTGCGCCATTTACGCTGACCGAGGATCTGTTTTGTTTGCAGGAAGCCTGATGAGAAACCCCATCACTGCCATTTTTTGCCTGACGCTGACGCTACTTCTGGCGGGATGCTCGGGAAGCAAATCGTCGGATATGGGCAGCTATTCCGGTGCGGTCTATACCGTTAAGCGCGGGGATACCCTGTATCGCATTTCACGTGCAACGGGAACCAGCGTCAAGGATCTCGCGCGTCTGAATAACATCTCTCCCCCCTATACCATTGAGGTGGGGCAGAAACTGAAGGTCAATGGCGGCTCCTCTTCAGCCAAAAAAACCTCCTCAAAAGGCAAAACGGCCAAAGTGACACCGTCGTACCAGGTGCCGAAGTCTTCCTGGCCGCCGGTCGGGCAGCGCTGCTGGATTTGGCCCGCCAGCGGTAAAGTTGTGGTACCTTATTCGCTTTCTGAGGGGGGTAACAAAGGCATTGATATTGCTGCTGCGCGCGGCACGCCGGTCTATGCCTCCGGCGCCGGGAAGGTGGTCTACGTCGGCAACCAGCTGCGTGGATACGGGAATCTGATCATGATTAAGCACGGCGAAGATTACATCACCGCTTATGCGCATAACGACACGATGCTGGTCAATAACGGACAAAATGTGAAGGCGGGGCAGAAGATAGCCACCATGGGCAATACCGGGACGGACTCGGTTAAGCTGCATTTCCAGATCCGCTATAAGGCGACGGCTATCGATCCACAGCGTTATCTCCCGGCGCAGGGCAGCAAACCGAAGTGCTAAGTGGTTATTTAATCGCCACTTGGTGATGCTGACACTTGTATGAAAAAGCGTAAGGTCTATAATGCCTTACGCAGCTCAAAGCGGGCGTAGTTCAATGGTAGAACGAGAGCTTCCCAAGCTCTATACGAGGGTTCGATTCCCTTCGCCCGCTCCAGTCCCTGCTTCATCATCCGGTCCATCAAGCACGACAATCTCTTTTTTATTGATCGACAGCTTACGCTGCGCCGCCAGCGTATCGAATGTGCGAGACAAGGTTGATTGAGAAATGCCGAGCAGCTGCGCCAGTTCCTTTTTGCTGAGCGGCAGTTCAAGAATGTTATGCTCGAAGCCATACTCCCTGTTGATATCCACCATAAGTTGAATAAATCCACGCACTTTTTGTACGCCGTCACGATTCACCAGCACGCTGATAAACTGCTGTTTTTCCCTCGCGGAGCGGGAGAGGATAGCAATGATAAAATGGGTGAAGCTGCTGGTTATCTGGCTCAGGTGATAGAAATGGGTATTTTGTAACTCACAAATTTCTGCCTCGGTGGCCGCCTGCACGCTGTACTGATAATGCTCGCTAAAGAGCTCCTCTGCCCCGATAACCTGACCGGGGAAGACAATTCCCTGAAGCGTTTGCTGAGCATCATAAATCTTCGCCACCCCACGCCTGAGCGCATACAATGCTTTTACTGTCGTTCCGTGCTGGTAGATAAATTCATTTTTAGCAATACGTTTTTTACGCGCGAAATCTTTAATAAACATGGGTTCCTGATGGTCGAAAAGATACGACTGGCATACCTCAGCAAACCCACACTTTGCACAGCTGACACAATTATTCTTCTTCATAACATCGGGTTCTTACTAAAACGTCAGGACTGTATAACGCAATTCATCAACGGTGAAAGTGAATTTCCAATCGTAATAAAGTTATTATCATGTTTGTGCAGGTACATAGAATATTCGCCGGTAAGAAATAATATCTTAATGGCAAGAGGCGAGATGGCTGCCGGGACATTGTCATGCGCCATGGTTTCGTGCGAAATGATTTTTATTCTGTAGGCGTTATTTTTAATATTGACATAGTTAAACTTTACATAGCGCGAGAACGTGTAGTTTTGTCCCTGATAGGAAACGTCACCGGATAAATTAAATTGTCCGGTTTTGTTCTTTGAAAATTCAAAGAATATGTTTCCTTTGAAATTGAATGCCTTTTCATTTGTGTTATCGGTATAGGTAAAATTGGCAAAGCACCGATCGTCGATATACGCCGAGGTGCGGTTAACCATTCCCCAGATAAGCGCACCTGTCAGGATCAGGACAGTCGCAGAAAGCGTTAGCGCAATCTTCATTTCATTTTCCAGTTAAAGGCGTAGTGATTTTCACAGTACGCTAGCGTTTCGTTTTCAGAATCTAAAGGACAAAAAGAGTAAAAAATGCGTCCGCTGCTGCCATAAAACACGCTGGGCTGAACGTTTACCGTTAACAGTGCTAAATGGTTTGCACATTTTTCTGCAAGCTGCGGCTGTGCCGACAGCAATACCTCATGTAACCGCTGCCGTTCATCGGCAGAAAGATGTTCATAGGTGGTGAGGGTACATTTTTCGAGCTTGCCTATCTCATTGACTCTGGAATAGCGTTCATTGGCTTTTGGCTGACTCCAGACCCATAAATTGGCCGCAATCAGCGCCAAAATAAGAAGCGCCGGGATGCTGTATTTAAGCGGCAACGACGGTATTTTCTTCTTTGTCGCAACGTTATCATTCCCGGGCGCTGGCGCACAGGGCTCATCCAGAAGCTGTACGTCAATATCGGCGGAAAAGTAAAACCCGACTTTTGGGACAACGATGATCGACTCTTCAATATCGGTCAGTGAGGTTAACGTCTTGCGTAAAATACTAATATATTGGTTGAGCGAAGAGCTAGACCCGGTATGCCCTGCGGATTCCCAAACGTGTTCCAGCAGATATTGACGCTCAAGCACTGTGCCCGGCGAAGCAATAAGCAGCGACAGAATACGGTTGGCCGTATTCGTCAGTTTTTGAGCCTCAAGGCGCTCTGCCCCGGGAAGAGTGAATTCCCCGCTCTCTGTATCGTAAATAACTTTGCTGGCAATCAAATATTTCATTAGCTGTTCTTTGGGCGTTAACACATCGCGACAAGCGCTTTTACACTGCCAATATTATGGTCCAGCAATGTTACGATGTCCCTGTCCAGTCTGTAATTTCTTGCTTCTTCGTGGAGTATAGCCATCGCCTTAGCGCTCTCCATCCCTTGTCTGTAAGGACGGTTTTCCGTCATGGCAGTAAACACATCCGCCACCGCAAGGATGCGAGACGGAATATCAAGTGAGGCGGCGCCTAACCTGAACGGATATCCACTCCCATCCAGCCGCTCGTGATGGTTGGCGGCCCAACGGATAATATCCCCCAGTTCAGAGATAGGATGCAGCATCACCAGCGTTTTGTAGCTGTGCTGCTTCATCGTGGCGTACTCAAAGGATTCGAGTTTGCCATGCTTTTCCAGGATATGGAGCGGCGTAAAAAGCTTTCCGATATCATGCAGATAGCCTGCAATACAGATTTTTTCTTGCATATCGACATCATAACCGTAGAGTTCAGCCAGGCGGGCCGCAACATGCGCTACGCTGGCACTGTGGGTGCGCGTAAAGCTGCTGTACTTATCGACGATTTTTGAGATGAGCTGGCACACTTCGAGAAAATCATGGTGGTCGAGCATGTGGTCGTGCAGCGGGCTGATGGCGTTCAACACCTGGGAAAGCGAAGGATTGCCGAGGCGAAACCAAAAGCCATCCTGACGGGTAGATTCTCGCAGCGCCTGCTCCAGAGGGGCGGGCCACTGAATGGGGTGGGCAAAGAAATCCGAAATGACCCTTTCGCGTTGGGTAATAAAATCCCCGTCAATCCCGCGTAAATAGAGCTCAAAGGTATCCGCCATATTAACCAAATGATGTACCACAGGAAGATCGTCCGAGCCCGAGGAAGACCATGCGGTATGATGGTTCTCAAGGATCGGCGTGACGGGTTGCAGGAAACGGATCCCCGCCGTCATTGAACCCGCCAGCTGTTCGTGCCCATCAAGAAACCCTTCGCTGCCGGGAGAAAGGTGTTCACGGTCTTTACTCAGCGTACCAATGTCGTGCAGCATGCCAGCCAGAAAAGCGTTGCCGATCCCGGTTTTATCCAGCCCAATGCGCTGGCTTAAATACCAGGTGATAATGGCCGTGCGTTGTAAATGATTAACCAGATCGGCAGAGACCGGATGAATAATGTTATGTAATAAGTTAAGCACGGTTTGAACAGATATTTTCATGGCGTTTAATTGGCAGAGGTCTTAAAAAAGAAAGTCATTATCTACGTAAGTGAATTAGTCATAGCCGAACATGATTTGTGCGGTTGCGACCACCGTGCCGGTCGATAAGGCCGAGGCGTCATACACTCTGTAGTAAGCATGCAGAAGAATGTATTGCGTATCCTGAATGTCATCGTCCTTAACAATATCAAGGATCTGAGTGGCATTTCCCATGCTTGTGCTGCTGGAGAGTTTGACCTCTTCGAAATCCCCCATAAAAGATCGACTACGAATAGCAATACCGACCCCGCCCGCGGTTGTTTCATCATTGACCATCGTTTGCGAACTGCCATCCGTAGTGATCACATCATTACTGGAAAGCCAGGCCTTAATATTCCGCGTAGATGTTTTTACGCCGGCAAGGTTTCCGCATTTGATGGGAATGGTGAAATCCGCCCCATTGGTTCTGCCGTACGTTTTAAGTTCTTTCAGCGGCGCAGGCGGAAGTTTTACCGTCATGTCACGCGTCATATTGCAGGTAGTTTCTTTCGGCTCGAATTGAATGGTCATTTTCTCGTACGCGAGGAAATAATCGGTATCCCAGCTTTTGCGCGCGGTATCTGACATCATGTTATTCCATGCCCTGGTCGCATACGTTTTAGAGGAGAGCAGGGGCGAGTCGGATCCCGAGCCGGTACCACTCATCACGGCAGGAATGACGCTCAGCGCACCGCTGGTGGTGGTTTTGGTATAGGTCGACACCCCAACAGGCGCGGATGAAAGTAACTCTGCTCGCAAGGTATATTGCGTCTGGTAGGAGAGCGAGTGTATCCCCACAATACCGCTCACAGTGACTTTACTGCTGCCGGTTATTTCAGAGGTCACTTTAATCCAGTAACTGTTTTCACCATCAGCACTGTTAAAATTCAAATACACCGGGTTGTTATTAAACCCAGTGAAATAGTAGAGGTGATCCTGAAATACTCCCCCAATACCCACGTTGCCATAGGTACAGGTCATACTCCCCGACCAGCTGGTGGTATATGTCTTTTCAACCACCGTCGAGGTGATAAATGCAGACGATAAATTAAGCGATTTATCCGCTTCCGCCACGCTTTTAAATATAATGCCGCTATTACGGCAGGTATCCCCCGTCACGCCTCGGGCCTGTGGTGCCGCCTGGGCTGAAAAGCCAGGGATCGTTATCAGGCTGAATACGGCAAAGATGAAAAATAAAGATTTGCTCATGATCGATTTCATACTCGTGGTCGGTTACCGGCAGATATTGACGGCATGCTCTGTCGGCTGCGTAATAACACAGGATTTTTTGATTTTGCCTTTACTGGTATTAATGCGAATTGCCTCTGGCTGTGCGTCAGACTTCACAAAGATTTGGCTCCCCTGGGCGACGTAACCCAGTTCCTGATGATGGCTATCGGAAACCAATGCGCCGAAGGGGAGTTGATTGCCCTCGCTGTCCAGCACGTCGAAGGTATAAACCTTGCGCGTATCGGTCTTGTACTTCAGGTACGTTATGCTGCCTTCGTAAGGGGCAATATTAAGTAAATTCCCCTGTAAATCGACGTCGCTGCTTTTTGAACCATCCTGTTCCAGATGGAAGTTATTCAGCCGGTAAGGCGTTGCGCTGGCGATAAGGGCAATACCGTTGCGATTCGTGCGCGTAGAGGTATCCCCATTGACCACGGCGTTTTCGACGCCAGGGGCCTCAAGAATGACAAAGTTTCGGCCATTGTTTGGTGAGGTGATGACCCCACCGCGCCACGCGAGAATATTGCCGCTTGCGCCGAGGCTGGCCTGACGATACTCGCGCGAAAGCGTCAGCCCACTGTTCAGGCTGGTGACGCTGTTTTTCCAGTTGGTATAGAGATCGGCGGAGCGGGAATTACCCTCACTGTCATGCGCCAGCATAAGGCTGTAATCGACATCCTGGGCGCTGCCGCTCATGCTTATATCTGATGAAGCGTATTTCCCCTGCTGAACCGTCGCATGCGAAGCAACGCTTCCGGGACTGCCGAAGAGTGACATCGGAACATTGACGGAGAAATAAAGATTATTTTCCGTCTTCCCACGGGTGCGCAGCGACGTAACAACATCACCTTCGTAATCTGTTTCATAGTTGTAGTACGACTGAGTGACTTCAGAGCGGCGCAGTGATACCGCATAATTCACGCTGTTATACGCGTTGCTCCAGGTCAGATTATACTGGCGGCTGGTCTTTTGGCCGCGCCAGTAATCGCGCCAGTACGCCGTCAGGGAAAGTCGACCAAACCCATCGCCCAGCGGCTGGTTGAGGTTGGCGCTAAACGCCTGCTTGCTGTTGATGGTTGACGTGCCGGTGCCGCCATAATCCTGAATATTGGACTTCGCCAACACATAATCGTTGAACGATGCGTAATCCTGCGTGCGATAGTAATACGACGCCAGTGTCAGGTTAGTTTGCGTCGGGAAGGATTTACTCCATGAGAGCGCGTATTTTTCTCCCCGGCGTCGATTATCGCCCGGCAAGCGATACTGCGCTTGTTCAAGCGATGCTGATAGCGATCCCGCATAGGGAACAGAAAGAGCACCGCCGAGCAGAAAGGAGAAATAGTCCGCGCTCCAGATACTTCCGGCGGTGGCGGTTACGTAGTTATTCATTCCGCGAGAGTAGCTGAACTGCGCAAACTGGCTGTGGTCATTGATGCCGCGCATGTCCACCTCACCGACGTTAAACTGGTAGTCGCTGGTGCCGGGACGCAGCATGTCCGGGATAGACGAAAAGGGAACCGCAAAGCGCTCTATCGTTCCGCCGCTGTTCTTTACCTCAACAGAGAGATCCCCACGCGAGCCGGTGGGCATTAAATCGCGGATCGCAAAGGGCCCGGCAGGGACGGTAATCTGATGGATGATGTGTCCATCCTGGTAAATGCTGACCACGGCCGAACTGGTGGCAATTCCGCTGATGACCGGCATATACACGCGTTCGCTGTCCGGCAGCATTTGACGGCTTTTATTCAGCGTCAGGCCGCGAAAACGAATCGTGTCAAAATAATCGGACGTGGTGTAGGTACGCCCCATGCGCATTAATGCCTCAATACCGACAATCGGTTTTTCAAGATAGCGTGTGGTGTTAATCCAATACCCTTTACCCATATTGCTGTAGCGCATCCACGTCGAGTTATCGAGGAGATGCCAGCCAGACATATTCAAGCCGCTGTTTAGCGATAAATAGATATTATCGCTGTTGGTATACCCTTCACGCAGGCCATAAAAGTTGTAATAGTTGAGGTTGTAGTTGGTAAATACCCCATTAATCCCCTGGTCCCATTTTTGTGGGGCCACCCAGTTCTGTTTTTCGGTCACCACAAAGGCCTGGGGGACTTCTAAATCCAGACGCAATTCTCCTGGCGTCAGCGTGCTTTTTCCGCCGTGTAGCAGGGTACTGATGTCGATTTGCCCGTTTGATTTATTCGCGATGAGATCGTCGAGATCGCGAATGCCCAGTAGTGGCACATCATCTTTCGGAACAAGTACCGTCCCTTTACCGTCATTGGCAATCGTCATGTCGAATTTCCCGCGCCAGGCGTTATTCACATATACGTCGAGATCGTACGCGCCCGGTGTCATGACCAGTTTTGAATTGCTCCAGTCCATATCGGCTGAATTACCGACCAGCAGGCTGCTATTAAATGTCTCACCGCTCGCCCCAAAGGAACATAAGGCGAGGCTGACGGAGTGAACCAACAGGCTTTTACGAAACAGGGATCTGTTCTTCATCAGAATTGAACCAGGCATAGCCATAAAAATAATCAGTGAAGGGTGCTGAATCTTTTGGCGCCGTAATCATCAAGCCATGTAATACGATACTGAGAACCGGCCTGGATTTTGTTGGAAACCAGCGCGCAACTGTAAGGCGGAATAAAAGCGGTATCGCTCAGCAAATTATCGTCTCGATTCTGCTTTAATTTTCCGCCCTGCCAGGTCACAACCTGTGGAATGGTTAAATAGTAAGGAGAACCGTTTTTGAGACAGGTTTGACTTCCTGAGGTGGAAATAGTGACCTTTTCGACAATTTTACTGTCCAGTTCCTGCAACGAGGCGGGGCGATAAAACAGCTTAATGCGATTGCGAATCGCCACCTGGAGATAATTATCGTTGCTGCCTTCCGGCGTTGGCGGAACATCCAGCACGTTTAACCAAAATACGCTTTCTCTGTCTGAGGGCAGAGAGGAGGTGTTAGTCGCGGCGATTTTCAGCGTTTGACCACTGTGGCCATCCATTTTGACAACCGGCGGCATGACGGAAAAGGGAACTTTAATCTTTTCCGGGGCAGCTGAAGCGTCACCTTGATCAAGCCAGGACTGTACCAGGTGAGTTTTATCGCTCTCATTCACTAATTGCACGGTAACGAATTTTGCTTCGCTGGAATAAATCACGCGCGTCTGGTTTATTACCACGCTGGCCTGAGCCGCGTGTGAAGCGAACGCAACGAAGAGAAAGAAAATATGTTTTTTCATGGTCATTAAAAACCGGGGATTGCTCCCCGGTTGGGCTATTAATCGTAGCTAAAGGAGTAAGTTGCGTCGGTAACGACTTTACCGGTCGTCACGGCAGAACCGCCGAAGTTGTAGTAATTCGCGTGCATGGTCAGCGTAACGCCGTCGGTACCGGAAACATCATCAGAAGTCAGACCGGTGTTGAACGCGGTGTCGAACGGAACGGCGGTGGTGCCATCCTTGGTCAGGGTAATACCGACCCCTTCAGCGCCGCTTTCGCTGTAGTTCTTCAGGTATTTACCGTCATCAGACAGGTTGCTGCTTGAGAAAGTGATTTTCAGCGTTTTGGTTGCGGTGTCGGCGGCAGTGCAATTTTTCAGACTCATGGTGAAGTCTTTATTATTGGCGCTGACAACGCCGGTACTGGTACCCATATCGGTCAGTGAAATAGGCGCCAGGTTCACCGTAAAATCGGAACCATTGTTGGTGGTCACGTCACAGGTTGTATCGGATACAGAACCATTGAAGGTGATTGTGCCACCCGCAACGCCGGTGCTTTCCGCTGCCATTGCCGCGCCCGAAAACATCATAGCGACTGCGATAACTGTTTTATTGAACATGCTTTTATTTCCCGTTTTCATCATCATTTTTGTCTCCCAGGCGGTTGAGCGCTGTGTTGCAGAACAACGTACCGCACCCCTTGCCTTTGGTTGGAATATAAGACCATTCTTGGTTGTTTTGGTAAACGTAAATATCGTTTAAATGATTTTTTTAAACTTAAATATCCAGATTTAAGTTTGTGTATAGATTTATATGCTGCTTGGTTGTGTTGGCGCAGTGGCAGGGAGAGAGGAATGGCTATTTAAAATTATCGTCAAAATCGTCATTTGACGGAATTTACGCGTGCGATGGAGGGATAATTGAACATGCCGTTAAATAATTTAGTGCTTAATATTAATATTTTTAACATTGGATATACATTCATTGCCGTGCGCGCGTGGGTAAAGTGGGTAGAAAAAAACGCGAATTGCGGACATGGCATCCAAATTCACATGCTCACTTTCTGCTACAGGCGTGCGTGAATATTTAAAATTAAACACCCTTTCTTTTTACCCTTGTTGTTTCTGTTGATATACCTGTCGGCAAATTCGTTATTCACCAGGCTGACATATGAAAACACGACTCCTTCTGTGCTCGGGCTTATTGGCAACATCCTGCGCCCATGCTAGTGCCCTCTATTTTTATGAAGCAGGCACCGAAGATACCGCACTTGCTGGCGCAGGGCAGGCAGCGCGCGCGCAGGATGCTTCAACAATAATGACCAACCCGGCAGGCATGACGCGATTACCCGATCGTATTATCACCGGTGGGTTACAGGTGATGGACGGCTCCATCGACTACCAGCTGAATAACGATGCGCAGAGAAGCCCCGGCGATGTGATGAAAACCGTTCCCAATGCCAGTGCCTTCTATAGCCAGAAAATGACCGACGATCTTTATGCCGGTATTGGGCTTTACGGCAATTATGGCCTGGGGATCGATTACGGTAACTGGGCGGGCGACCGGCTGATCAAAAAGAGCACCATGGTAGCCATGACGCTCAGTCCGTCCGTGGCGTACAAACTTAACGATCGCCTCTCAATAGGGGCTTCCGCCAACGTTAACTACGGCTATTTTTCATTGACCCGCAATGTGAATGACGACGACCGCCAGCAGCATGACCATGACTGGGCGATGAGCTATCGCCTGGGGCTGTTGATGCAGCTGACCGAACAGACGCGAGCCGGTATCACCTGGAACAGCAAGACGGACTATCACTACAGTATCGACGGCAAAGCACGCTTAGCGAGTGGCGCATACGAGCTCCCGGTGACGGCACAGGTCAGTGCGCCGCAGCAAATTATGCTCAGCGTTGTGCGCGATGTTAACCAGCAATGGTCGGTGATGGGCGATCTCGGTTGGCAGGACTGGAGCCAGTTCGGTGCGCCACAAATCACGGTGAGCGGGGAGACGCTTAACAACGTCAGCCGCATGAAAGATACCTGGCATGGTGCGCTCGGCGTGCGGTATCGCCCAACAGAACAGTGGCGGTTGAATGCCGGTGTCGCCTTTGATAGCTCGCCGTACCACAGCCAGAGTGATGTGGCGATGACGTTACCGACCGGCGACGAATGGCGGTTCGGTACAGGCGCGCAGTATCAGATCACGCCAGCCAGCAATATTGGTGTTGCCGTCGAGTATCTTCACATGCAGTCATCGCATGTGAAATCACCCGCTGTCTTTGCGGGAAGCTATGATAACCCCCATCTTTGGTTTGCCAGCGTAAACTATAGCTATCAGTTTTAATTCGGTAACTGTTTAAATTATAGGGTCTATACTGGCAGTTACCCGATGTTATAAGGTTGTGCCATGCATATTTTACCGCCCGTTCGTCCTGAACAATCGATTGAACGACTGACCGCGATCCTTGAGCCGATAGCGGAGAAAATGAAAGTTGTGCCGCGCAAGCGCGTGACGTGGAAACATAAAGGTCGGCAGCAAATGTATCTCTTTTTAGAGGGCGGATTGTCCCTGCTGCGCGCGTCCGACGGCCTGCTGCTGGTCACGGTTTACGAACCCCATCTCTTCGGTATTGCAGAAATGATCCAGCCGACGCAGGGGCATATTCTGCGAGTGGAAACCGAGTCGACGCTTTTACGGGTGGATGCCGAACGTGCGGCGGAACGTTTCCGCGAGCAGGGCGTGTGGGAAGAGGTGGCCGCACTTCTCTCCTATCATACAGCCTATTTAATTTATCGGGATGCCCAGGTCCTGCAGCAACGGACTTATTCCGTTATTCGCAACCATCTTCAGGAGATGATCTTATTACCTGAGGAAGCACGAATGCGCACGACGATCCTCGAATATATCCAGGACCGCACGCTGTTGTCGCGCAGCAGTATTCTCAACGTATTGTCGGCCCTTAAGCAAGGTGAATATATCTCGTTCAAAAGAGGTGGGTATCTCCTTGAAATCAGAAATTTACCGGAGTCGTTTTAATATCAGTTTAAAATTAAACTAAAAACGAATTAACGACATTCTCGTTTTTGTTTACTGTTTGCTCACCGAAATGAATTTTGACTAAGCAAACAGGATACGTATGAAAAAGACATTGGTAGCTTTAATTCTGGTAAATGCATGTACCGCCACGACCGCTTTTGCCGCCGCAGATGCAGGCACCTGGTATAGTGGGGTGAAATTTGGCTGGTCACATTATTTTGATACCAATACAGGCTCTAAAGCACTCGAGAGTAATAACAGCGCTAACCATTTTGATATCGACCACGATAATGTCGGCGGCGGTGTCTATACGGGTTACCAAATTACGCCATGGCTTGCGGTTGAAGGCGGTTATGATTATCTGGGCAATATGCAGATAAAAGGCCAGCATAGCGCGGGTGGACAAATGAAAGCCCAGGGCCTGCAGATGTCTTTAAAAGCCAGCTATGCCGTGACGAACAATTGGGATATCTATGGCCGTGCGGGTGCGATGGGCTACCGTGCTGAATCTGATGTAAGTGGTCACAATCGTTTTGAGACCGGTGTTCGCCCGCTTGCGGCAGTCGGTACGGAATACGCATTCAATAAAAACTGGGCTGGCCGCGTGGAGTACCAGTGGGTCAGCAACGTGGGTAATGCCAACCAGATTGGCGTCAGCAGCGATATTAGCTCCGTTACGGCGGGGTTGACCTACCGCTTTGGTCAACACGATTAGTCCCTGTGTTCTTTTCGATGATAAAAAAGCCCGGCTACCCTGTAGCCGGGCTTTTTATCGTTTAACCCGTTATTAAGGGTTTCAGGACGAGATTGATATTTCTCAGGCCAGCTTCATTTTTATCTTTCAGGTATTGCTGGTTCACCATATCTAACTGTTCCAGCCTGGTGAGGGAGGCGTAGACGGATTGGACGGGACTGTCTTCTTTAAAGATATCTTTTGCCGAGGCATTCTGAAGATACTGTGATTTGAGGCTGCGTGTTAATGAATCAATTTGCTGTTTATTCTCCTGGTAGAGCGACGCAATATGTGACGTTTGTACTGCGGGTGGTTTCTCGCCAGGTAAAATTAAAGGAACCTGCATGTGGTTAATCTGTTCGACTTTATCGGGTGGAGCAGAGCGACAGGCGGTTAAGGTGCTCAGGCTAAATATAACGATAAAAAATGGCGTTATCTTCATTGGTTATCCTGGAGTGAATAAATGGAGTGAACATTATCCTGCCAGGCAATGACGACAACAGGTTAAGTTTGTTTATTTTTAAACGTTATTTGAATGGGGAAAGAAATAATTGGCTGGTAATCTTATTTCCTAAACACATATCCGAACGTAATGATGACGTGTAGGGGATTTATGAAACTGAAAATTCTTGTTAACGCAATGACCGTTGCCGGTCTGTTATCCACCTCGCTGGTGGCCGCTCCTGCCATGGCGCAGTCAACGGCAAAAGAAGCTACCACCCATACCAAAGCAAATAATGATGCGCTGTATGGCCAGCTGCCATTTTTTGATAAAACCGATTTCAGCAACGCCCATAAAGGCTTTATTGCTCCGCTGCCACAGGATGTTATTAAGGGTGAAAAGGGCAATGTTATCTGGAACCCGCAGCAATACGCTTTTATCAAAGAAGGGCAAAAAGCACCGGATACGGTAAACCCAAGCCTGTGGCGTCAGGCGCAGCTGATTAACATCAGCGGCCTGTTCGAAGTGACGGACGGCGTTTACCAGATCCGTAACCTCGACCTGTCAAACATGACCATCATGGAAGGCAAAGAGGGGATCACGGTTATCGATCCGCTGGTCTCTGCCGAAACCGCCAAAGTGGGGATGGATCTCTATTATAAAAACCGCGGTAAACGTCCGGTGGTGGCGGTGATTTATACCCATAGCCACGTTGATCACTATGGCGGCGTGCGCGGCGTGGTTGACGAAGCCGATGTGAAATCGGGCAAAGTGAAAGTCTATGCCCCGGCGGGCTTTATGAAAGAAGCGGTCTCTGAAAATATCATGGCCGGGAATGCGATGAGCCGCCGCGCCAGCTACATGTACGGCAACCTGCTGAAGCCGGACGCAAAAGGCCAGGTTGGCGCGGGTCTCGGGACGACCACGTCTGCCGGGACGGTGACGCTGATCGAGCCGACTCATTACATCACCGAAGATGGTCAGAAAGAGGTTATCGATGGTCTGACGTATGACTTTATGATGGCGCCGGGGTCAGAAGCGCCGTCTGAAATGCTGTGGTACGTTGAAGAGAAGAAGATGATTGAGGCGGCGGAAGATGTGACCCACACGCTGCATAACACCTACTCATTACGCGGGGCGAAGATCCGCGACCCGCTGGCCTGGTCGAAATACATCAACAGCGCCATTGAGCGTTGGGGTGATAAGGCTGAAATCATCATGGCGCAGCACCACTGGCCGACGTGGGGCAACGACAACGTGGTGAAGCTGATGAAAAGCCAGCGCGATATGTACCGGTATATCAATGACCAGACGCTGAGACTGGCGAACAAAGGGCTGACGCGTGATGAAATCGCGGCCAATTTTGCGCTGCCGGACGGGTTAGCCAAATCCTGGTCGGGCCGCGGCTATTACGGCTCGGTAAGCCATGACGTGAAAGCGACCTATGTGTTTTACCTCGGCTGGTTCAACGGTAATCCGGCAACGCTCGACGAACTCCCGCCCGTCGATGCCGCGAAAAAATATGTTCACTATATGGGCGGTGCCAGCGCCATCCTTGAAAAAGCCAAAGCCGATTATGCGCAGGGGGACTACCGCTGGGTCGCGCAGGTGGTAAGCAAGGTTGTGTTTGCCGATCCATCAAACAAAGCGGCGCGTAATCTGGAAGCGGACGCGCTCGAACAGCTGGGGTATCAGGCGGAGTCGGGCCCGTGGCGTAACTTCTATCTGACCGGCGCGCAGGAACTTCGTAACGGCGTACAGAAATTGCCGACGCCGAACACCGCCAGCCCGGATACGGTTCGCGCCATGTCCCCTGAGATGTTCTTTGACTTCCTCGGGGTGCACATCAATGGTATGAGAGCGGCGAATGCAAAAGCGGTGTTCAACGTTGACCTGGGTAAAGATGGCGGTCAGTACAAGCTGGAGCTTGAGAACGGCGTGCTGAATCACAGCGCGAATACGGTTGCAAAAGAGGCGGATGCCTCAATAACACTCAGCCGCGATACGCTGAACAAAATCATCCTCAAGGAGACCACGCTGAAACAGGCGCAGGAGAAGGGGGATGTAACTGTGACGGGCAATCAGGCGAAGCTTGATGAGCTGCTGAGCTATATGGATAGCTTTGATTTCTGGTTCAACATCGTCACCCCGTAGACAAAGAAAAGGCTGCTCACGCAGCCTTTTTATTTTTAGATAGTCCCGTCGCCCCCGTCCGAGCACCACACTTGCCCGGAGGTAAACGAACATTCGTCAGAGGCTAACGTCACGTACAGCGGCGCGATTTCAACGGGCTGACCCGGACGTCCCAGCGGGGAACTCTCGCCAAAGTGTTTCACTTTCTCCATCGGCTGCCCGCCGCTGGACTGAAGAACCGTCCAGTAAGGCCCCGGCGCAACGGCGTTGACGCGTATCCCTTTCGGTCCCAGCTGTTTCGCTAAGGCCTTGGTAAATACCGCCAGACAGGCTTTCGTCTGCGCGTAATCGAGCAGCACGGCGCTCGGCTGTACCGCCTGGACGGAGGAGGTATTGATGATCGACGCAGGCGCTTTCAGGTGGCGCAGCGCCGCTTTGGTGATCCAGAAGGGCGCGTAGACGTTGGTTTTGAAGGTGGCGTCAAAATCTTCGGTGGTGAGTTCTTCCAGCGTCTCGCGATACTGCTGGCGACCGGCGTTATTAACCAGAATATCCAGCCCGCCAAGTTTTGCTACCGCCTCTTCCACCAGGTTCTGGCAAAAGGTCTCGTCACGCACGTCGCCGGGAAGCGCGACGGCTTTCCGTCCCTCGGCTTCGATCAGCGCAATCACCTCAGCGGCGTCCTGCTCCTCTTCGGGCAGATAGTTAATGGCGACGTCGGCACCTTCGCGGGCATAGGCAATCGCCACGGCGCGACCAATACCCGAATCACCGCCGGTGATCAGGGCCTTCTTACCGGCCAGTCGGCCATGCCCTTTATAGCTCTTTTCCCCGTGATCGGGCACGGGTTGCATCTCGGACGCCAGACCCGGCGGCGTTTGCGGCTGCTCAGGGAACGGCGGTTTTGGGAAAGCGTTGGTACGTTGTGTGGTATCACTCATTGCTGACTCCTTACAGGCCAAGGGGTGAGATTTGATGGATAGTGACAGCGTTAACGCTTCGCTGAATTTATTTCTGCAGATGATCGACGCGTACGACAGGAGGTGATGATTTCTTATCCAGTGAGCCGTTAATACTGATCATCTGATCGGGTTTGACGGTTCTGTCGTCAAACACCGCTTTAGGGATAATGACGTCTATTTTTCCCGTTTTATCCTGGAAAACATATTTGTCGCCGCTTCCGTCAATCAGGTTTCCGCGCAGTGAGATGGTTGCGCCGTCATGCATTCCTTTTGCCTGAGTAATGGTCATAATCCGCGCGTCATCAGTGCCTCGATAACCGTCGTCCAGCGCATGAGGCGGGGGTGGCGCTTCGCCTTTTTGTAACCCGCCGTTATTATCTGCCCAGGCGGCGGGAACCAGTAATATTAATAAGGCTGAAATGACTGATAATTTCATCCGATATCCTTCATTTTGGCTGTCTTGACTTATTAAGTATTGTTGCTATTCCTTTATGTGGCAAATGTGATAAGTCCTAAAAACATTTGCTTATAGAAATCATAAATTTCGACAAATAAGCGAGGCGGTGATGGCGACGATGAATCGTAAAAATGAAAAGCTGCCCGGGATAAATGAAAGTTATCGTTTGCTGACGTTCGAGTATGCATTTCGGCAGGTCGGTTTTATCCTGTTGCTGGCTATTATTATCGCGGCGATTGCCGGTCTGTTTTCGAGCGGGGCGGTCAGTGATACTGAAAAAATGAATTCGGCAAAAACGCTCACTCTCAACTATGAGCGTTTTGGTCGCCGGGAAACAGAGTTTCCGCTGCAGATTGCCTTCCCGGTAAAAACCCAGGGGGAATTCGTCATCAGCATGGCGAGCGAGAGCGGTGATGTCTATGAGCCGGGCAGCATCTGGCCGCAGCCTGACAGCATGTACAGCCGGGGAGATACGCTGTTTTTCGTCTATAACAACCTAAAATATAATGAAAAATTCACCGTCAGGCTATTTCTGACGCCATCGAAGGCGGGGAAGTGGGCAAATGCAATTCGTGTAAACAACGAGCCAGAAATTCGCTTCTGGCAGTTCATTTACCCTTAGGAGACGAATATGGATATGGTCTTTCGAGCCCTGGCCATTTATCTGTTTCTGGTCGTGGTATTCAAAGTGGCTGGACGGCGCGCGCTGCTGCAAATGACCAGTTTCGACCTGATCCTGTTGCTCATAATCAGTGAAGCAACGCAACAGGCGCTGTTGGGACAAGATTTTTCGGTCACCGGTGCGATGATTACGATCACCACGCTGGTGGTGGTAGACATTATTTTTGGCTTAATGAAAAAGTATTTCTCTCCCGTTGAAAATATTCTGGACGGTACGCCCGTCATATTAGTGGAAAACGGTATTCCACTCATGGATAAGCTTAAAAAAGTGGATGTTTCTTGCGATGACATTCTGGTTTCAGCGCGTCAAAATAACGGCGTGACGGAGTTGAAAGAAATCAAATACGCTATTCTGGAAAGGAATGGTCATATTTCCATCATTCCTTTTGAAAATTAAGAGGCACCGCTATGCATAATCTGGAGCATGATAAAAATGAAACCGTCGGGGAGTTAACGAAAAAGCTGGCGACAAAACTCACGGATTTAGGGCTGCGTTTGACCACGGCGGAATCCTGCACGGGCGGCAATCTGGCGGTTGCGCTCTGTGCCGAGGAGAACACGGCAGAATTCTATGATGTCGGGATGGTGGTGTTCAGCGATGAGGCGAAAGAGAGGATCCTGGGCGTTCGTCATGAAACCCTCACGCGCTTCACCGCCGTCAGTGAACAAACGGTCACCGAAATGGCAGCGAAAATTCGCGACATTGCGCGGGCCGATATCAGTATCGCGATCAGCGGATATGCGGGCCCGGAAGGCGGGGATGACGGTACGGCAGCCGGAACCGTCTGCTTCGCCTGGAATTTAGGCGAGCGTACGGAAACGAGCACCGTGCACTTTTCCGGTGAATGCCAGGATGTGGTGGAAAAAGCGGTCCGTTATGCCTTATCTGAACTGATCGAGAAGCTATCAGGCTTGAAATAAAGGCGGAGGTTGTATGGCTGTAATTGTCATTACCGGCGGGACGGCGGGCGTGGGGAAAGCGACGGCGCTGCACTTTGCGAAAGCGGGTTACGATGTGGGTATTATTGCCCGCGAGGAAGAGAGCCTGCACTCCACGCAAGAGGAGCTACGTCGTTTTGGGGTCAATGCGTATGCCGTGCAGGCCGACGTGGCGGACAGCCAGGCCGTCGTCGATGCCGCCAACGATATTGAGTACCGCCTGGGGGCAATCGATGTGTGGGTTAATAACGCGATGGGGGCCGTGCTGGCACCGTTTCGCACGATGACGCCCGATGAATTTCGCCGCGTTACGGAGGTTACCTATCTGGGCTACGTGAACGGCACCCGCGCCGCGCTGGAACTGATGGTGCCCCGCGATCGCGGGGTAATTATTCAGGTCGGGTCTGCGCTGGCCTACCGTTCTATCCCCCTTCAGTCTGCCTACTGTGGCGCAAAGGCCGCGATACGCGGGTTTACCGATGCGGTGCGTACCGAACTGATGCACGAAAACAGCCGGGTTCAGCTTTCAATGGTGCAAATGCCGGGTCTCAATACGCCGCAGTTTGACTGGGCGAGAAACAAATTTGCCTGGGCGATGCGCCCCGTTCCGCCCGTTTTCCAGCCCGAAGTGGCGGCCAGCGCCATTTTTAAGGTCGCGCAGAAACCGGTGCGTGAACTCTGGGTGGGCAGCAGTACCGTTCAGTCGATTGTCGGGCAGTTTCTCTTCCCCGGTTTTCTTGACAGGCTGATGGTAAAAAAGGCGTGGGAAGGGCAGATGACCGATAAGCTGAACGCCGAAAACCGCCGCGACTATCTGGATCAGCCGGTCAACGATCTGCACAAAATCCATGGACGCTTTTCTGCCGAAGCGAAGGATCGTGCCACGACCGTCTCCTCCGGCATGCCGGGGAAAGTGTTGCTCGGTTCGCTCGCGGTCGCGGGGCTGGTCATGGCTCGCCTGCTGTCGACCCGGAAAAAATAGTCAGCGTAGCGCGGTGCGGTTGGTCCAGAACCAGCGGTAGCCGTATCCACCGATATTGAGCTCCACCGTTTTACCGGGCAGTAGCGCATCCTGGTACCGTTTGTCGGCCAGACAGGCGGTCCAGGTGGCGTGCCGGATCCCTTTCGCGGTGAACTGAATCGCCTTGTCGCTGAAGTTCACGAAGGTCAGAATGCTGCGCTCCTCGGTTTCATAATAGAGCCCCAGGACTGCATCGTTGTCGATGTTGATGAGTCGAAACGGTGCAATACCAATTTCCGGGAACTCTGAACGCGTATTGGCAATATCAATGATGCGATGCAGAAGCGAGTTGCGGTGCAGAAGGGAATCCGCCACGTTGATTTTTTGATAGCGGAAAGGACCGCGATCGATGACAGGGGCGATAAAGGTGTCGGGGTCGGCATCCGAAAAACCACCGCCCTGCGAGCCCGCCCACTGCATGGGGGTGCGGACGGCGTAACGCTCTTCCAGCTCCAGATCGTCACCCATGCCGATTTCATCCCCGTAGCGCATCACCGGTACGCCCGGCAGAGAGAACAGCACCGCGTGACAGAACGCCAGCCGTTTTTGATCGCCATTTAGCATCGGCGCCAGGCGGCGGCGAATGCCGCGCTGATACACGTTCATGTCGTCATCCGGGGCAAAGGTATCAAGAACGGTCTGCTTCTCTTTTTTGCCGATCCCCTCCAGATCCAGCTCGTCATGATTGCGCAGCCAGTTGGCGAAACAGCAGGAGTCCGGCGGCACGATCATTTTCTTCACCGCCTTGCGCAGCGGGCGGGCGCTTTTCTCGGCCAGGCTGACGTAAAAATACTTGTTGAGCCAGAAGTTCAGCACCAGATTCAGGCGATCGTTATCACCAAAGTAGTCTTTATATTCCTCGACCTCGACGTCTACTTCCCCGAGCAGGATCGCCTCCGGGTTGTGTTGCTCAATCAGCTGACGCATATGTTCGAGGATCCACAGCCCCTTTTTCTCATCCCCACGCCCGGCCTGTTTTGTCAGATGAGACGCCGCATCCAGGCGAAAGCCCGACACGCCGAGCTTGAGCCAGAAGAGGATGATGTTGTCGATCTCTTTGAGCACCGCAGGCGAGGCCAGATTCAGATCCGGCTCATGGCGATAGAACATATGCCGGTAGTATTGTCCGGCTTCCTCGTCCCATGACCAGATGCTTTTCTCCACGCCGGGAAACATGGGCGGCGTGTCGTCATCGTCGTTATCGGACCACAGGTAATAATCGCGAAAGGGGGACTGCGGGTTGCGGCGCGCCTGTTGAAACCAGGGATGCGCGTCCGAGGTGTGCTGGATCAGCAGCTCGATAATCACCTGCATGCCCAGCTCGCGAGCCTGCTCGATAAACGCGATGATATCCTTCAGTTTTCCGAAACGCGGGTCGACCTGCAGGTGGTCGCTTACGTCGTAGCCTTCATCCAGAAACGGCGTCAGATAAAACGGGGTGATCCAGATAACCGTTGCCCCCATCCGGCGGATGTAGCGCAGCTTGGCCCCAATTCCGGCGATGTCCCCGCAGCCATCGCCGTTCAGGTCGTAAAACAGGGCGGTATCAATCTGATAAATAATGGCTCGTGTATGCCAGCCTGCCATAGCGCACCTCAGTGATAGCCTTCCGTATCAGACACTTTGCCCCGGAAGACGTAGTAGCTCCAGGCGGTGTATACCAGAATCACCGGAATAATCAGCAGCGTCCCGACCAGCATAAACAGCTGGCTGGCAGGCGGCGCGGCAGCCTCCCACAGGGTAATACGCGGCGGAATGATATGCGGCCACAGGCTGATGCCCAGCCCGCTAAACCCGAGGAAGATGAGTCCCAGTGTGAGCAGGAACGGGCGGGCATGGCTGTTCGGATTGCGGGTCAGCCGCCAGATCCACAGGCTAAACACCGCCACCAGAAGGGGGACCGGCAGGAACCAGAAAAAATTCGGCAGGGTGAACCAGCGGTCGGCCACGTACTGCCAGCCAAGGGGCGTCCAGATGCTGACCACCGCGATAACCCCAACCAGCGCCAGCAGCACGTGGCGGGTCAACTCGCGCATACGGTTTTGCAGCGTGCCCTCGCTTTTCATGATGAGCCAGGTCGTCGCCAGCAGGGTATAAGCGACGATCAGCCCCAGCCCGCAGAACAGGTTGAACGGCGTCAGCCAGTCCAGCGATGAGCCGACAAAGCGTCGTCCTTCCACATCGAAACCGTTGATCATCGCCCCGACGACGATCCCCTGACTGAACGTGGCGAGCAAGGATCCGCCAGCAAAGGAGTAGTCCCAGAATTTGCGGTGCGACGGCGTCGCCTTGAAGCGAAATTCGAACGCCACGCCGCGAAAGATCAGGCCAATCAGCATGGCGGTAAGCGGAATGGTCAGCGCATCAATGATCACCGCATAGGCCAGGGGAAACGCACCAAACAGCCCCGCACCACCCAGCACCAGCCAGGTTTCATTTCCGTCCCAGACCGGGGCCACGCTGTTTACCATCACGTCGCGTTCTTTGGCATCACCCACAAAGGTGAAGAGCATCCCAATTCCGAGATCGAAGCCGTCCATGATGATGTACATCAGCGTGGCGAAGACGATGATTGCAAACCAGATAACCGAGATATCAACGCCCATCAGCTTCTCTCCTCTTCAGGAATAGATTCAGCGGCAGACAGCGGCCGGGCAGGGGTGCCCGAGGTGTTAGAGGTTAGCGTGCCAACAGGCTGCGGCCCTTTCTTAATTAGCCGAACGAGATAGACATATCCCACGCCAAAGACCGAACAGTAGACCACGATAAAGGCCAGCAGGCTGATGCTCATCTGCAGCGTGCTGTGCAGCGATACGGCGTCGATGGTGCGCAGGTAGCCGTAGACTACCCACGGCTGGCGGCCCACTTCGGTGGTCACCCAGCCGGCCAGCAGTGCGAGGAGCCCGGCGGGCCCCATGCAGAGGGCAAACCAGTGGAACGGACGCGAGTGGTATAGCCGGTGCCGGTAGCGTAGCCAGACGCTGAGCGCGCCGAGCGCAATCATCAGCAGCCCCATCCCGACCATAACGCGGAACGACCAGAAGACAATCAGGGAGTTCGGGCGATCTTCTTTCGGGAAGTCCTTCAGGGCGGGAACCTGTTTATCCAGGCTGTGGGTCAGGATCAGGCTGCCGAGCGCGGGGATCTCCAGCCCGTATTTGGTGCGCTCTTCCTCCATGTCCGGCACGCCAAACAGCAGCAGCGGCGTGGCTTCGCCCGGCGGGTTCTCCCAGTGTCCTTCGATGGCGGCAATCTTGGCGGGCTGGTGCTCCAGCGTGTTCAGGCCGTGCATATCGCCGACCACCGCCTGGATGGGGGCGACCAGCAGCGCCATCCACATCGCCATTGAGAACATTTTACGCACGGCGGGCGTGTCGTTGCCGCGCAGCAGATGCCACGCGCCCGATGCGCCCACAAACAGCGCGCTGCTCAGTAAGGCGGCGATAGACATGTGGATCAGCCGATACGGGAAGGATGGGTTAAAGATAATTGCCAGCCAGTCCTCAGGGATCACCTGGCCGTTCTGAATACTGAAGCCCTGCGGAGTGTGCATCCAGCTGTTGGAGGCCAGGATCCAGAAGGTGGACATTAACGTGCCCAGCGCCACCATGCAGGTCGCGAAGAAGTGCAGGCCAGGGCCGACCTTGTTCCAGCCGAACAGCATCACGCCCAAAAAACCGGCTTCAAGGAAGAAGGCGGTGAGCACCTCATAGGTGAGTAGCGGGCCGGTGATACTGCCTGCGAACTGGGAAAAGCCGCTCCAGTTAGTACCGAACTGGTAAGCCATCACCAGCCCGGACACCACGCCCATGCCAAAGTTGACGGCAAAAATCTTTAGCCAAAAATGGTACAGCGAACGCCAGACGTCGTTTTTGGTGCGCAGCCACATGCCTTCAAGCACCACCAGATAGCTGGCAAGCCCGATGGTGATGGCGGGAAAAAGGATGTGAAACGAGACGGTAAAGGCGAATTGTATTCTGGCCAGATGAAACGCATCGAGTTCGAACATGGGCCGTACCTCTGGAACGGAGGGCTAACGAGAATTGCCAGGCAGCGTCAGGCTACCTGGCAAAACCGATTACGGTTTTTTCTTCCCTGCGCCAAGCTCGGCGCCGGTTAGCGGATCGGCGTTTGGATCGGACTTCGTGCGTGCAGACATAGCTTTGACCAGCGTGGCCTGCTCGGTCGTAAGCGTTACGCTTGCACTGCCGTCTCCTCCGTCAACCGCTGGCTGGGGAGATTCCACGTAGTCGAAATGCTTATCGCTGTTCCAGCTTCCGCGAACTTCTCCACCTTCAGACATATTGTAGTACTTGTTGGTGTACTCCTCGATTGGCGGCAATTTTCCGGGCGGAAAGTTATTGCGGATGGACTGCAGCGCCTTTTCAAAGGAGAGCTGATGCGCCGCCTCACGCGTCATAAGAAACGCCAGCGCATCCTTAACCCCCGGATCGTCCGTCACGTTGATCAGTCGTTCATAAATGATCTTGGCTCTGGCTTCCGCCGCCACGTTTGAGCGCAGGTCGGCGGTGGGTTCGCCGATGGTGTCAATGTAGGCTGCAGTCCACGGCACGCCCGCCGAGTTGGTCAGCGGCGTACCACCGCCGTATAGCAGCGACGTGATGTGGCTGTCGTTGCCGTTTTCGGTCATTGACCGATACAGTTCCGCTTCACTTTCAACACCTTCCGCCAGTTCACCTTTGGCCCCTTTGTTAAGCATACCGACCAGGGTGCCGATAATTTCGAGGTGGCTCAGCTCCTCGGTCGCGATATCCATCAGCATATCTTTGCGGCCAGGATCGTCATCGCTGAGTCCCTGAGTGAAGTAACGACAGGCGGCGGCAAGTTCGCCCTGCGGCCCGCCAAACTGTTCCAGTAACAGATTGGCCAGGCCCGGATTGGGTTCGGCCACGCGAACCGTATACTGCAGCTGTTTTACGTGTCGGAACATAGACTCTCCCTCTCCAGTTATTTTTTCGCTTCAACGCCGTCCGCGTCCGAGCGCAGCAGGAACTGTTCCGTGGTTTGCGGAATATGGCGAATCAGCCAGTCGGCCATTTCGCGCTCTTCCGCCAGGATGGTCTCAATGGCGGGTATCGAGGCGGTATCACCCGCTTTTTTGGCGGCTGCCAGCAGGGAGGTATAACAGGCAATTTCAAACTGCTCGAAAACGTAGCCGCTGATTGAGCCTTTTACGATCTCATCGGAGGGGAACATGCCGCCAATGGACTGTCCCAGGGCCGCCATTTTGCTCATTGAATCTTTTAAAACCGAACGTGAAATATCATTGCGGTCGAGTATTTCTTCCAGCAATGTAATTTGGCGTTTTGTCTCATTAATATGTTGTTCGATACGAGCACGTAAATCGGGATAATTTTCAATACGGCTGGCCATGGATTCCAGCATCGATTCGGCTTGCTTTTCCATCGCATGGGCATCGCGTAGCCAGTCATGATAGTGTTCTACGTGATTCATCATTATTTCCTCTGCATTGGCCTGGTTATTTGGTCTCACTTTCAGCAGCCTGGTCGGCACGCGCGGCAGTATAGCCAGATAAGTGGCCGACTATATTCGCGTAAATACTGATGATAATGACCCAGAGCACGCTATTCTTCCACCAAATAATGGAGGGTATGGCGAGAATGAGCCATATTATAGCTGCCGCTAAATGGCACCGTTTAATTGTCCTGGGACTGATGCTCATTTTATTTAACCTGTGTTAAAGCGTTATTTTTGCGCTTTTTGGTTAATATTCCCTACGGCCAGATCGGTGAGTTTGAGATCGGTTTCTTTCTCTTCTTCAAGCGTTTCGGCAAGAAGTTTAACGGCTTTTTTATAGCCAAGTTGCTCAGCTAATGTTGCAAGGGTACCGTAACTGGCAATTTCGTAGTGTTCGACTTTTTGCGCTGCGGCAATCAATGCGGCATCACGTACGTTGTCTTTCTCAGTGCTCTCAATGACTTCATTGGCCTCTTCAATGAGACCTTCCATCGCAACGCACTTCATTCGCTTCAGCTTAATGCCAGATTCCTGCTCGACAATCTGGTCAATACGCTCAATCTGTCCCTGCGTTTCCTCAAGGTGAGCCGTAAACGCGGCGCTCAGTTTCTCACTGGAAGCAGCGCGGGCAAGCTTACTGAGTGCCCGGGTGAGTTGCTTCTCTGCGCTGTAGGTATCGGACAGAAGATGAATAAAAACGTCTTCGATACTTTTCATGTTCATATTTACGCTCCGGTTAAAATAAGTAAAGGGTACTGCGAGCCAGGGGGCCCGCAGCATGCTCTCTGGTTTATTTATAAGAGACTTAAATAAGATCAGGAGTTATCAGATTTACGGCCTCCGCCGTGACTGTTCTGTCCCCCTTTCTTACCTGCTTCAGACGCGCGTTGCGGATCGTTTTTGAAATTACCACCGCTGTGCTGGCCGCCTTTACGTCCAGCTTCTGATGCTTTATCACGGTCTTCAGCGAAATTACCGGAACCACCACGATGTTCTGCCATATATCAACCCTCTTGTTGCGTTTATGTCAGGAGATACGATTTTTTAATTCGTATCATTTGTCGTTCAGGAATTAACATTAGTCGTTATGCTGGAAGAGTCAAATTACAGTTTCGCTTTATTTTGGGGTGAGGTGGTTACCGCTGCGAAATATACCGCTTCGTTATTTTACAGGTCTGTGCCTATAAATGGTTACGATATCCGTTTCTTACAGGTTCGATTCTTCGGTGCCTGCCGCCAGGTGCAGGTTTTTTTACCGTAAACCCGCCGCGGAAATGAATTACATGAGTTTACAAATTGCGTGAAAGAGAATGAAACGGCAATGTGCGCAATGAGAATAGTCTCAAGGTGATAAATATATGGAGGTAATAATTTGGGGGTAGGTGTGTGTGTTATTTATAAATAAAAGTGGTCATTGATGAAAGAACCAGTGAAATAAAACTTAACCCTTATTCTTGCAAGCCCATTGCTGGCTTTTTGATATCGATAGACAGAAAACTTCGTAGTGCACTATGTGGCGAAATGGCAAGGTGAGCGCATTGTCATAAGCTGGAAAAAAACGATGAGCACAGCGCAAAATCTCTCCTTACCTGTTATTGAACTCTCCCGGTTGCAGGGCGAGCCTCAACAGCGTAAAGCCTTTCTTGAAGACCTGGGGAAAGCGGCCCGCGATGTGGGTTTCTTTTATCTTACCGGGCACGGTATTTCTCAGGCGTTGCTGGACGACGTACAGCGCGTCTCGCGTGAATTTTTTGCCCTGCCGGAGCAGGAGAAGCTGAAGGTCAGGATGGCCAATTCACCGCATTTTCGCGGCTATAACCGCGCGGGATCGGAAATTACCCGCAGCCAACCGGACTACCGCGAGCAATTTGATATTGGCGCTGAACGCTCTGCCATCGAAAGCAGCACTGGCCCGGTATGGCAACGCATGCAGGGACCCAATCAGTGGCCCGAAGCGCTGCCGGAAATGCGTGATGCGATCACTCTCTGGCAGCAGAAAATGACCGACGTGGCGCTTGAACTTCTGCGGGCTTTTGCCGAAGCGCTGTCCCTGCCAAGAAACGCCTTCGATGACCTTTACGGCGAATATCCCAACGAGCACATCAAGCTGATCCGCTATCCGGGGCGCAGTGAAAATGAATCCCGCCAGGGCGTTGGCGCGCATAAGGATTCGGGTTTCCTGACGTTGTTATTGCAGGACGAGCAGGGCGGTTTGCAGGTTGAGGTCTCGCCGAATGAATGGGTGGACGCGGTGCCGCTGCCTGGCGCATTTGTGGTAAACATCGGCGAACTGCTCGAACTGGCAACCAATGGGTATCTGCGCGCTACCGTACACCGCGTCGTCTCCCCGCAGGCTGGCCGGGAGCGCCTGTCATACGCTTTCTTCCTCGGCGCACAGCTGAATGCAGTCGTGCCGGTCTTTCAACTGCCCGACTCCCTCGCGCGGTTGGCACACGGACCCACCAGCGATCCGCTTAACCCCCTGTTACGCGAAGTGGGCTGGAATTATTTGAAAGGCCGACTGCGTTCACATCCTGATGTGGCAAACCGTTTTTACGCGGATCACCTCAACAGCGAACCACAGTTTTAATAAACAATAAGAGATAAGACGATGATGAAATCTGCATTCTTTACGCTGGCTGTGCTCGCTTTACTGGTTTCACAAACGCTGCACGCCGCACCGTTACGTATCGCCGCCGATCCTATTCCCCATGCGGAAATCCTGGAGTATGTGAAAAAAATCGATCCTAAACTCGATCTGAAAATTATCGAGATGAGCAGCGGCGGGATAAACCCAAATGAGTTACTGGCTTCCGGAGAGGTTGATGCCAACTATTTCCAGCATCTGCCGTACCTGAAAGATCAGGAGAAGGCGCTGGGAAAAACCTTCAGCGTGGCTGCTGAAGTTCATATTGAACCCCTGGGTATCTATTCCCGTAAGGTGAAATCACTGGATGAATTACCGGAAGGGGCAAGCATTGCCGTGCCGAATAACGCCACTAACCTCAGCCGTTCATTGTGGCTGTTGCAGAGCAAAGGCGTGCTGAAACTGAAGGCCAGCGGCGACGCGGCCTCTACGCTGGTGACGCCTGCTGACATCAGCGACAACCCGAAGAAAATCAAGATCGTGGAGATTGAATCGCCGCAAATCCCGCGTGCGTTAGACGATGTGGACGCTGCGGTGATCAACGGCAACTATGCCCTTGAGGCGGGTCTGGTTCCGGCGAAAGACGCTTTAGGGCTGGAATCCGCCAGCAACAACCCTTATGCCAACCTGCTGGTCACCACGCCTGAATTGCTGAAAGACCCGCGTATTGCCGAACTCGCGAAAGACTTAACCTCCCCGAAGGTGGCAGCCTTTATCCGCGAGAAATACAACGGCTCGGTGATCCCCGTTACGGCGCCACAGCATGATTAAACTCGAGCACATCAGTAAACAGTATCCCGGCGCAATCGCGCCGGCCTTGACGGACATTTCGCTGTCGATAGAAGAAGGAACAATCTTTGGCATTCTCGGGCGCAGCGGGGCGGGAAAAAGCACCCTGCTGCGCTGTCTGAATCGCCTTGAACAGCCGACGTCGGGTCGCGTACTCATCGACGGCCAGGATATCGCCACGCTGGGCGTGGCGCAGCTTCGCCAGCAGCGTCAGCAGATGGGCATGATCTTCCAGCACTTCAATCTGCTGCACTCGCGTACCGTAAACGACAATATCGATCTGCCGCTGGAGATTGCCGGTGTCCCGTACCCGTTGCGCCAGCAGCGGGTTGCCGCCCTGCTCGAACTGGTGGGTCTGGGGAATTTTGGTCACGCGTGGCCCTCGCAGCTCTCAGGTGGTCAGAAGCAGCGCGTGGGCATTGCCCGTGCGCTGGCGGTACAGCCTCGCTACCTGCTGTGCGATGAAGCGACCAGCGCGCTCGACCCGGAAACGACTCGCGCTATTCTCGATCTGCTGGCTGATATTCAACAGCAGCTCAATATCACCATTGTGCTGATCACCCACGAAATGACGGTCGTGAAGCAGATCTGCCATGCAGCGGCCCTGCTGGAGCAGGGGGCGCTCATTGAGAGCGGGTCGCTTTCGCAAATTATGTCGCGTCGGGAAGGGCGGCTGCGTCAAATGCTGCTGCAGGATGGTGAAACCGATCGTGCTTTCCTGGCAAAATATGAGTCAGAGACGGGGGCGAGATGCGTAGCGTGAACTGGGATCGCTTTCAGGACTTAATGATTAACGCCACCCTGGAAACCCTCTACATGGTGGCGCTGGCGACGCTCTTTACGGTAGCCATTGGATTACCCGTTGGCGTGCTGCTGTTTATCACGCGTAAAGACGGTGTGTTACCCAACCGGGCGGTGGCTGTCGTGCTCAATAGCCTCGTGAATATTGGTCGAGCCTTGCCCTTTGTTATTTTGCTCATTGCCCTTATTCCGGTCACCCGGTGGATTGTTGGCACCACGCTTGGCAGCACCGCCGCCGTGGTACCCATTACGCTTGGTGCCTTTCCCTTTTTCGCACGCATTGTTGAAAGCGCGCTGGATGAGGTGGATAGGGGGCGCATTGAAGCGGTGGAGTCGATGGGGGGCAGCCACTGGCATCTTGTCAGCCGGGTGCTCTTGCCCGAAGCGCTGCCCGCGCTGGTGGCGGGAATTACGCTGACCATTGTGATGTTGATCGGCTTTTCCGCCATGGCGGGCGTTGTCGGCGGCGGCGGGTTGGGAGACCTGGCCATTCGCTATGGCTATCAACGCTTCGATAACACCCTGATTGCCGGCACGGTCATCGTATTATTGCTGCTGGTGCAGACTATCCAGAAACTCGGCGACAGACTGGTACGATCGCTCGCTTACCGACGCTAACCGCCTCCCGCTTTCCTGTGCTATAACCCATTCACCAACATAATAACAACAGAGGCTATGTCGTGGATAAAGAGCTACTGGAAGCGGGATACCGGGCCTACACCGGTGAGAAGATCGACGTCTACTTCAATACCGGGATCTGCAAACATTCAGGAAACTGCGTGCGCGGCAGCGCGAAGCTGTTCAACCTGAAACGTAAACCGTGGATCGTGCCGGATGAGGTGGACGTTGAGACCGTCATACGCGTGATTGATACCTGCCCGAGCGGCGCGCTGAAGTATCGCCAAAAATAAGCGAGGAACCATGGATATTCTGGAAGGCCATAACAAATTTTACGTGAATGATGCAGACGGGAACCAGGTGGCGGAGATTGTCTTTGTTCCGACCGGTGAACACCTCAGCATTATTGAACATACCGACGTGGACGAGAGCCTGAAAGGGCAGGGCGTGGGTAAGCAGCTGGTGGCGAAAGTGGTGGAGAAGATGCGCGGTGAAAACCGTAAAATTATCCCGCTGTGCCCGTTTGCCAAACATGAATTTGATAATACGCGGGAATATGACGATATTCGGGCGTGAGAGAGGTGCCCGGCATTGCGCCGGGCACCGCGGGCTTATCCTACAAACATCACCGACACGCACAGCACGCCGACGATCAGCGTCAGCAGGTTGCCGATGGAACGATACTGCTTCAACGACGGGATCAGGTACGTCGACAGCGTCGGCATAATAAACAGGATCATCGCGATAAGCGGGCCGCTAATGGCATAAATCATCGAAATGGCGTTCGGATTGATGCAGCAGACCGCGAAGGTGATCAACGACACGCCAAGAATTGAAATCGCGCGGTTAAAGGCGCGGCTCTTTTTGACCCCTACCTGATTCAGCGACGATTTGACAATTTCCGTCGCCCCTTCAATCACCCCGAAATAGGTGCCGAGGAACGATTTCGACATCGCGATAATGGCCACAATAATCCCGGAAATGCCCAACCATGCAGGTGAAGAGGGCATCATCGACAGCGCTGACAGGATCGTGACCCCTTGCTCTTTCGCCGACACAATGTACGACGGCGGGATAGAGAGCAGGCAGCTAAACACGAAGAACAGCACGCTCAGGCAGATAATCAGATACGCCACCTTCATGATTTTCTTGCATTTACCCATGGCCTCATCACCGAACTTCTCACGACGGTCAACCGCGAACGTCGAGATAATCGGGGTATGGCTAAAGGCGAAAACCATCACCGGGATCGAGATCCACACCTGATGCAACGTATGCCGATCGAACGCCATCTGGCTGGTGAGCAGCGAGGGCTGCCAGCTTCCCGTCAGGTACAGTGAGACAAACAGAAAATAGGCAATCAGCGGAAACACCAGGAATCCCATCACTTTGATGGTGATGTGCCGTCCCATCAGGAAGATCAGATTCAGTACCAGCACCACGCCAAAACTGACCAGCACGCGAACGGCGGTATCCACCGTCATCTGTTTTGCCAGCTGCTCGGTTAACGAGTTGGTGATAGCCACGGCATAAATCTGCACCACCACAAAAAAGGCGATGAAATAGAGCGTGGTGATCAGATTCCCAATCTTTCTGCCGTAGTAGTGGGAAACGGCACCGGTGATCCCCTCATTACCTTTTGTCTTCGACGACAGAATAAACTGCGCCAGCGCTCTGTGCGGCCAGTAGGTTAATGGGTAGGCCACGAGGGCGGTAATAAACAGGACAATGGCGCCTGCGGAGCCCAGCTGAATGGGCAAGAACAGCGTTCCTGCGCCCACGGCCGTGCCATAGAGAGCGAAACTCCAGAGAGTCTCATCTTTCGACCAAATTTTCGACATTAGAGCAACGTTTCAACTATCAAACCATCAGAATGGCGTGCAATTTACCATAATTATGCGTGGAGAGCGCAGTTGCTTCGAAGGAGTTTGGCCGGAACGGACGTCCGGCCAGAAGGCGTTTAGCCAGCCAGGGCGCGTCGTTGCTGGCGACGCTTAAGGAATTTTTCGCGCAGGGTATCGTATGCCCAGTTATAGAACATGGTGTACGGCAGGAAGAACAGGAAGAAACCTATTTCCAGCGTGAATGCCTGAAGCAACGTCACGCCGAGAACGGCGGCGACGATGGACACGCCAATCACAATAAACCCGCATTCGAAGCCCAGGGCGTGCAGCGCGCGCACTTTTGCCGTGCGTTTGACCCGCTGAACGGGCCAGAAACGGTCAAAGCCAAAGTTATAGATAATGTTCCACAGCATCGCCGTGGTCGCCAGGATAATGGTTAACCCACCCATTTCCACCACGGAGCGCTGCATGAGCCAGGCTGCGGTTGGGGCGAGGATCGCCGTGGCAATCCCTTCAAAGCAGACGGCATGGAAGATCCGCTCCGGCAGTTTGCGGTGGAGTGCATCTTGATGTTGCATAGTGACCTCATTCATTCGCCAGGATGGGCGTCGATGTGGCCTATTTTTATCGCTAAAGCTGATATATTAAAGATAGTATCCATCGATAAAGTAGATAGTTCATGCGCTATTCCCCTGAAGCCCTCACCGCGTTTGTCGAGACCGTTGCCGCAGGTTCTTTTTCCGCCGCCGCCCGCCGCCTGCGTAAAAGCCAGTCCACAATCAGCACGTCCATAGCCAACCTGGAAGCCGATCTCGGGTTTGATCTGTTTGACCGCTCGGCGCGCCAGCCGGTGTTAACCGTCCAGGGCGAGCAGGTGCTGGGCTATGTGCAGTCGATCCTGGCCGCCAGCGCGCGGCTGGACGAACTGGCGGTGTCGTTAACCGCGCAGACCGAGGCGCGGCTGACGTTTGTGCTCTCCGATACGCTCAACCCGGACGTGCTTGAAAACCTGATGAAACAATTCGACCAGCGTTTTCCGCATACGGAATTCGAATGTCTGATTGGCGAAGAAGAGGATGTCATCGATCTGCTGCAGAAGGAGAGGGCGCAAATTGGCCTGACGGAAGCGCGCGGCAGTTATCCTACCGATATCGGCGTGATCCGGCTTCCCCTGCAGACCCGGATGGCGATTTACGTCAGCGCGGAACACCCGCTTGCCGGGCAACACGAAACCAGGGCTGATGAGCTACAGGGCTGGCGCGAGCTGCGCCTGAGCACCTATCTCGAACGCGAAGCCACCCTTGCCCGGGGGCCGGTCTGGTCAGCACCGAATTACCTGTTACTCTTGAGTATGGCGGTTCAGGGATTTGGCTGGTGTGTACTGCCGTGTGCGCTGGTCGATGAATTTGCGGCGGCGAAATCGCTGGTGCAACTCAATGTTCCCGGCTGGCCACGCGCGATTGGTGTCGATCTGCTCTGGAACAAACGATCTCCCCCTGGCGTCGCCGGAAGCTGGCTGCGACAGTATTTGCAGGACGCGCGCTGATCCTTGTGATTTAACTCACTAATTTTAAACAATCGCGATAATTGTTGATAACAATACTCTACTATCGTCAGGTCATTTAACACTGAGGTCGTGATGAAAGATGTCGTTATAGTGGGTGCGTTGCGTACAGCTATCGGCTGTTTTCAGGGGGCATTAGCGCGCCACTCGGCTGTCGATCTGGGTAGCGTGGTGGTGAAGGCGCTGGTGGAACGCAGCGGGATTGCCGCCCATGAAGTCGATGAGGTGATCCTCGGCCAGGTGCTGACCGCCGGAGCCGGGCAAAACCCTGCCCGACAGGCGGCACTGAAAGGCGGGCTGCCCAACACGGTTTCCGCCATTACCATCAACGACGTCTGTGGTTCCGGTTTAAAAGCGCTGCATCTCGCCACGCAGGCCATTCAGTGCGGCGAGGCGGATGTGGTGATTGCCGGTGGGCAGGAGAACATGAGTCGCGCGCCACACGTTCTGACCGACAGCCGTACCGGCGCGCAGCTTGGAAACAGCCAGTTACTCGACAGCCTGGTGCATGACGGCCTGTGGGATGCATTCAACGATTATCATATGGGCGTCACGGCGGAAAACCTGGCGCGTGAATATGGCATCAGCCGCGAGCTTCAGGACGCCTATGCGCTGAGCTCGCAGCAAAAAGCCCGCGCCGCAATTGATTCCGGACGGTTCCGCGATGAGATCGTCCCGGTCAGCACCCAGCGTCAGAACGGTGAAGCCGTGATGGTGGATACCGACGAGCAGCCGCGCACCGATGCCAGCGCAGAAGGGCTGGCGAAGCTTAACCCGGCCTTTGAAACGCTGGGGTCGGTGACTGCAGGGAATGCCTCTTCCATTAACGATGGCGCTGCAGCCGTGATGATGATGAGCGAAAGCAAAGCGCAGGAGCTGGATCTTCCCGTGCTCGCACGTATTAAAGCCTTTGCCAGCGTGGGTGTGGATCCTGCGTTGATGGGGATCGCCCCCGTCTATGCAACACGCCGCTGTCTGGAGCGCGCAGGCTGGCAGCTTAGCGACGTGGATCTGATTGAAGTCAACGAAGCCTTTGCCGCGCAGGCGATCTCGGTGGGCAAAATGCTGGAGTGGGATCCGCTGCGGGTCAACGTCAACGGTGGCGCTATCGCGCTGGGGCACCCTATCGGCGCGTCCGGCTGCCGTATACTGGTCTCCTTAGTGCATGAAATGAAAAAGCGTAACGCCCGTAAAGGCATTGCCACGCTCTGTATTGGCGGTGGGCAAGGGGTGGCGCTGGCGATTGAGCGGTGATCCTTCCCTTTCAAAAAGCAAACCTCCCTCGGGAGGTTTTTTTTTACACATAGCGTGATGTTTTTACGATTATCAGTTCAATCTCAATGCAGAGTGGAATAATTACGCGCTGTATTATTATCCCCGCTAACGTCTTACTGTGATCTCTCCCCTGAAATTTAAGGTTAATAATCCTCTTTTGTTGACTGACATCACGTCCATCTTTGCCAAAAAAAATGAAACAAATAATTACGATCCTGATCACTAAAATAACGTTTATTAAAAAATAAACTGCAGTTCCATAAAAACGAAACGCTATTTTATTTGAGGATTTTTTCATGTTTAACAAATCTCTGGTCCTTGCCTCTCTTATTGGTGCGTCTTTTGCGGCTCAGGCGGTTACCGTCGATCTGCGCCATGAATATATTGATAACGGCGCGAACGCAGACCGCGTTGCGGTCTCGCATCGCTTTGCTAACGGCTTCGGCTTCTCTGTTGAAGCGAAATGGAAATCCGGTGGCGACAAGGCCGACCAGCCGTTTGCCGATGTTGTGGGGAACGGTCATGAAGACCAAATTAGCTGGCGCTGGAAAGCAACCGACAATATTGCGCTGACGCCTGCATTTACCATTGAGAGTAATGACAGCCGTACCATTTATAAACCGAACCTGCACCTGCAATACAGCTTCGATAATGGTTTTTACGTGGCGGCACGTTACCGTTACGAATATACCCGTTATCCGTCCAGTTCAAATAAAGACGATGACAAAGTTAACCGTGGCGATGCATGGGTGGGTTGGGTCATGGGGGACTGGCGTACCGAGCTGAATTACGTTTATGCGAAAAGTACCGAGGGTATGATTCGTAATAATAATAAAGATTATTCTAACGAATATAACGCCAAGCTGGCTTATAAATGGGATCAAAACTGGGCGCCGTATGTTGAGGTGGGCAACGTGGGCGTAAAAGACACCGACGAGCGCCAGACCCGTTTCCGTTTAGGCGTGGCGTATTCCTTCTAAAATCCAACTTATTCTCTAAAAACTGCCGGGTGGCGCTAGCGCTTACCCGGCCTGGTCATTCCCTCCAGTCTGGCAGCCACCTACCAAAAAAAAGCCCTCCGAAACGGAGGGCAAGGCCAGTTACAGAAACACTAACTCAAATCAGGCATGCAACATTTCAGGTTGCTCGGGGAGTTTCGCGATATAGAGCGCTGGTTTGCCGTCTTTATCGGAACTGTAAAGCACCGCTTTATCATCCGGAGTAAAGGATGGATGCGGGTGGGTGACCTGGCGGCTGTTTGCCACCGTCGCCCAGGAGGTGTCGTGACGCGCGATGCGGAAATAAGCTTTTTTCGCGACGTCGAAGGCATACAGGTACGGGTCGTTATCGATGGTGTAGCCCCCGGTGTCCTTGACGTCGACCGGCGTGCCTGAACCGTCGCCCACCAGCAGCGTGCCGTCAAAATTACTCATCAGATGCGAGCAGGCGGGCATCTGCATCACTGCCTCGTTAACGCCGGTTTCCGGGTCAAAACGGGAGATGTTGCGACCCTGCTGACCCTTCAGATACGAGACGTACACCAGCGCAGATCCGTTCGGCACCCAGAATTCATGCGTGCAGCTTTCGCCTTCTGCATGCGTTTTCACCTTACGCACGTTGCTGCCGTCTTCGTTAACCAGCCACATACGCGCGTCGACCAGGTCGTGCGGGCCTTCGTGGCAGAAGGCCACCGTGTTGTCGTCGAACGGACGATAAATAGGATGGCCCAGCCAGTTCTTCTCTTCATGGATAGTGGCGCTTGCGCCCGTTTTCAGATCCACGCGCAGCAGGCGGCAGTGCGGCCCCTTGTGGAAGAAATCGTGGAAAATCTTCCAGTCGTTCAGCGGCGTCCAGTCGCTTTTGGCGATCTCAATACCCACCAGTTTGGTGCAGTCGCTGTTGGCAACCCAGGTGCCGTAACCGACCCAGTCGTCAGAGACGCGATACACTTCGCGTTCTTCCAGCGTCTGCAAATCCACTTCCAGCAGGGTACGATCGTTCTTCACATAGTAGAAGGCGCTGTCATCCGGCGAAAGGAACCCACCAAACGTGTTATCCCCCGCGCCTTCCGTCAGCTGCACCGCTTCAGCCTTTTTCAGATCCAGCAGATAGTAGTTCCAGTGACCGTCGAACGCCCCTGCAAACAGCAGATGGCTGCCGTCGTTGAAGAAGCACTTCTGGTAAAAGTAGTTGCGATGACAGGTGACTTCCGGGGGGGTCAGGCGGGTGACTTCCACGCCTGTATCCGGATCGCGGCTGACCTCGTAGTTCAGCTTGACCCGCATACCTTTAGCCATAATGCACTCCTTTGGATGAGGTTGAGTTAAAAACTGGGTGTTAAATTATCAAAACAATGTTTCATTATGTGTGACTGGTGGCGCAATTCGTAAGAGTTATCGGGATTGATAGGGATGTTCTGACATTATCGTGATCGAAACATCATTTTCGGTATTAAGATGCAGAAAAAGTGAAACGTTGTTTTAAATGCAATTGAAAAGCCAAATCTCAGCGGATACTATGTGCTCATCAAGAAAACGGAACGTCGTTTCGTTAATCATCTTTGCCCTTGGGCACGATCATTTCTGGAGGTCAACGTGGACATCAGACAAAGCATCCACAGTGCGCATGCTAAGACACTGGATACGCAGGGACTGCGTAATGAGTTTTTGGTGGAGCAGGTATTTGAAGCCGACAAGTACACCATGGTCTACAGCCACATCGATCGCATCATTGTGGGCGGGATTATGCCCGTGGCGAAAACCGTCTCCGTGGGTGGAGAAGTGGGTAAACAGCTGGGCGTGAGCTATTTTCTTGAGCGTCGTGAACTGGGCGTGATCAACATCGGCGGGCCGGGCACCATTACCGTCGACGGCCAGTGCTATGAGATTGGCCATCGCGACGCGCTGTACGTCGGTAAAGGGGCGAAGGAAGTGGTCTTTGCCAGCATTGACGGCGGTAAGCCAGCGAAGTTCTACTACAACTGCGCTCCGGCGCATACCACCTACCCAACCAAAAAAGTGACGCCAGCGGACGTCGCGCCGGTCACGCTGGGCGATAACCTCACCAGCAACCACCGCACCATCAACAAATACTTCGTTCCGGACGTGCTGGAAACCTGCCAGCTCAGCATGGGGCTGACCGAGCTCGCGCCGGGCAACCTGTGGAACACCATGCCGTGCCATACCCACGAGCGCCGCATGGAAGTCTATTTCTACTTCAACATGGATGAAGACGCCTGCGTATTCCACATGATGGGACAGCCTCAGGAAACCCGCCATATCGTGATGCACAACGAGCAGGCGGTAATTTCGCCAAGCTGGTCCATTCACTCAGGCGTGGGGACGAAAGCCTATACCTTCATCTGGGGAATGGTCGGTGAAAACCAGGTCTTTGATGACATGGACCATGTCGCTGTTAAGGATCTGCGCTAGTCGCAGGCAGTGAAGCATAAACCTGCCTGTTGGTGACAGGCGCTGAACGATTAAGGAACAAACATGATTCTGGATGCATTTTCTCTGCAGGGTAAAGTGGCTGTGGTTTCCGGTTGTGACACCGGGCTGGGTCAGGGTATGGCGCTAGGTCTGGCGGAAGCGGGCTGCGACATTGTCGGTATCAACATTGTTGAGCCTACCGAAACCATCGAGCGCGTCACCGCGCTGGGCCGCCGATTCCTGAGCCTGACCGCCGACCTGCGTAAAATCGACGCGATCCCTGAACTGCTGGATCGCGCGGTGGCGGAATTCGGTCATATCGATATCCTGGTGAACAACGCGGGTCTGATCCGCCGTGAAGACGCGATCAACTTCAGCGAGCGCGACTGGGACGACGTCATGAACCTGAACATTAAGAGCGTGTTCTTTATGTCTCAGGCAGCGGCGAAGCACTTTATCGCCCAGGGCAAAGGCGGCAAGATCATCAACATCGCCTCCATGCTCTCCTTCCAGGGCGGTATCCGCGTGCCGTCTTATACCGCGTCGAAAAGTGCGGTGATGGGCGTTACCCGTCTGCTGGCCAACGAGTGGGCGCAGCACAACATCAACGTTAACGCGATTGCGCCAGGCTATATGGCCACCAATAACACCCAGCAGCTGCGTGCGGATGAAGAGCGCAGCGCGGCAATCCTGGAGCGTATCCCAGCGGGACGTTGGGGTCTGCCGAGCGATCTGATGGGGCCGATTGTGTTCCTGGCATCCCCGGCTTCTGACTATATCAACGGCTACACCGTGGCCGTCGACGGCGGCTGGCTGGCGCGTTAATTCCGCCTGCATGACGAACCTCTGCCCCCGGGTGGAGGTTTTTTTTGGTTAAAAATTGCCATTATCCATATGGCATAAGATGAAAAATCCATACTGAAAATTCATAAATGACGCGCATCACAGTTTTATTGCTTAAATATTAGGTGATTAATAAAAAACGGTGCTATTTCAGCATTAGTTGAAATTGTAATGTCCATCACAGATCGCTATGCCATAGCGAAATAATCCATATCTTCACGAATTCCCGCCTGACACTTTTCTTCACTATCTCGTAATTTCACTTAACGAATTTTGCTGTTGAGGCAGGAAAAATATGACATCTATAAATGACTCTACCCTGATGCCCGCCGCGTTGCGCGATACCCGACGCATGAATCAGTTCGTCTCTATTGCGGCAGCCGTGGCCGGTTTGCTGTTTGGTCTGGATATCGGCGTCATTGCCGGGGCGCTGCCGTTTATTACCGATCACTTTACGCTGAGTAACCGCCTGCAGGAGTGGGTGGTGAGCAGCATGATGCTCGGCGCGGCTATCGGGGCGCTGTTTAACGGCTGGCTCTCGTTCCGCCTCGGGCGCAAATACAGCCTGATGGTCGGGGCGATCCTGTTCGTCGCGGGGTCGATTGGCTCGGCGTTTGCCACGAACGTGGAGGTGCTGCTGCTCTCCCGCGTGCTGCTGGGCGTGGCGGTGGGGATTGCGTCTTATACCGCGCCGCTGTACCTCTCCGAAATGGCGAGCGAGAACGTGCGCGGGAAGATGATCAGCATGTACCAGCTGATGGTGACGCTCGGCATCGTGCTGGCGTTCCTGTCCGATACGTACTTCAGCTACAGCGGAAACTGGCGCGCGATGCTGGGCGTACTGGCGCTGCCTGCGCTGCTGCTGATCGTGCTGGTGATTTTCCTGCCGAACAGCCCGCGCTGGCTGGCGCAAAAAGGGCGTCACGTGGAGGCGGAAGAGGTGCTGCGTATGCTGCGCGACACCTCGGAAAAAGCGCGTGAAGAGCTGAATGAAATCCGCGAAAGCCTGAAGCTGAAGCAGGGCGGCTGGGCGCTGTTTAAGGTTAACCGCAACGTGCGCCGCGCGGTGTTTCTCGGCATGCTGCTCCAGGCGATGCAGCAGTTCACCGGGATGAACATCATCATGTATTACGCGCCGCGCATTTTCAAAATGGCCGGGTTCACGACCACTGAACAGCAGATGATTGCCACGCTGGTGGTGGGGCTGACCTTTATGTTCGCGACTTTTATTGCGGTATTCACCGTGGATAAAGCCGGACGTAAACCGGCGCTGAAGATTGGCTTTAGCGTGATGGCCCTCGGTACGCTGATCCTCGGCTACTGCCTGATGCAGTTTGATAACGGCACGGCCTCAAGCGGGTTGTCCTGGCTCTCCGTCGGCATGACCATGATGTGCATCGCCGGTTATGCGATGAGCGCCGCACCGGTGGTGTGGATCCTGTGCTCTGAAATTCAGCCGCTGAAGTGCCGTGACTTTGGTATCACCTGTTCCACCACCACCAACTGGGTGTCAAACATGATCATCGGCGCGACCTTCCTGACACTGCTGGATGCGATTGGCGCAGCGGGAACCTTCTGGCTCTATACGGTGCTGAACGTGGCGTTTATCGGTGTCACCTTCTGGCTGATCCCTGAAACCAAAGGCGTGACGCTGGAGCATATTGAACGCAAGCTGATGGCGGGGGAGAAATTGCGGAACATCGGCATCTAATTATAGCGACTCTCGGGGGAGCCACGGGCTGGCGACCCGAACCGTCTCACGATGGCTGTCACCGTTGATAATATGCAGGGCGCTCAGGCGCCCGATTTCATAATGAGGTAACTGCACCGTTGAGAGGGGCGGTAAGAACAAATCGCCAATCCCCACCATGTTATCGTACCCCACCACGGCCACATCCTGCGGAATGCGCAACCCATGTCCCAGCAGCGTTTGATAAACCATAAATGCAATGCGGTCGTTGCCGCAAATCACGGAGTCGAACAGCGGCGTTTGCTGCTGAATATGCGCCAGAACGCGTGCCGGAATATCGCGATAGTGCTCATCGCCATATTCCATATAGCAGTGAACCAGGGTATTTGGGTCGATTCCCGCTTCCCGACAGGCGCGCTCCAGTCCCTGGCGACGGCGAAGGGTAGCCAGATGGTTAGCTGGCAGATGCAGGCAAAGGGGGCGGCGGTAGCCCGCAGCCAGCAGAGCCTGAACCGCAGAGAACTGGCCCTGCTCATCATCGGGTATGTAGCTGGCCACCGGATCGTGCAAACTTTCGCAGTTTGCCAGCACGCAGGGAAGGGTTAGCAGCTTGGACGGGAGCGGCACCTTGCGCAGCCCCATGGTTGTGTAGATGATCCCGTCCGGGCGATGAGAGAGCAGAAGGTCTACCATGGTTTCCGGGCTATCGTCGGTAAACATGTTAACCACAAAGCTGTTCCAGCCGTGCGCCCGCGCGGTTTCTTCAATCGACAGTGTGATGTCTACCGAAAAGGGCGTGGTCACCGTATCCAGCGCCAGCACCCCGATGGTGTTCGGCATGGCGTGAGCCCCGCGAATTTTTTTCGCTGACAGGTCAGGCACGTAATGGGTCTGTTCAATAGCGGCCTGAACCCGGGCCAGCGTCTCCGGTTTTAGCCTTTCCGGGCTGTTGAGCGCGCGAGATACCGTCATCAGTGACACATTGGCCAGCTTTGCCACATCCTTAAGCGATGCCATGTTGATTACTCCGCCCTTGCTAAGCTGCTGATGTAAAAGATCGTTCGATATTCTATCTTACGCGTGACGCGCGCGCAGGTAAGAAATAGTTGATCGCGATCGCACTCCGCTAATGTTAACGTTAACTTTTGTGATTAACATCATGAATCTCAGCAAAATGACATGAGTTAACCCATTTGTTAACGTTACCATTTTCGACATTCCTCCACGATGAGAATGTCATGATGAAGAAACATCACTCTCACAGCTACCCGTTACTCAGTGCGTTACTGTTTTTCTTTTTTGTCTGCTGGTCCTCTTCCGGATCGCTGCTCTCTATCTGGCTGCACCAGGAGGTAGGGCTCAAGCCGGGGGATACCGGCATTATCTACGCGGTGCTCTCCGTCTCCGCGCTGTTTGCACAGGTCTGCTACGGTTTTATTCAGGACAAGCTCGGCCTGCGTAAAAATCTACTCTGGTACATCACCGTACTGCTGATCCTCTCTGGCCCGGCCTTTTTACTGTTTGGCTATCTGCTGAAGATTAACGTGTTGCTTGGCAGCATTTTCGGTGGGATTTACATCGGCTTGACCTTTAACGGCGGTATCGGTGTTTTAGAGTCCTATACCGAGCGTGTGGCACGACAGAGCCAGTTTGAATTTGGCAAGGCGCGGATGTGGGGCTCGCTGGGCTGGGCAGTCGCGACGTTCTTTGCCGGTTTACTCTTCAACATCAACCCAAAACTCAACTTTGCGGTGGCCAGTTGCTCAGGGCTGGTATTTTTCATTTTGCTGGCGCGGCTGCGGGTTTTCTCCGCCTCGCAGGCGATGGAAGAAGCGGTGGCGGGCGGTAAGGTGACGCTGGAAGATGCGCTGCGCCTGCTCACCCTACCGCGCTTTTGGGCGCTCGTGTTCTTCGTGATCGGCACCTGCATTTACGGCGTTTACGACCAGCAGTTTCCGGTTTACTTCTCTTCTCAGTTCCCGACCCTCCAGGAAGGGAACGCCATGTATGGCTATCTGAACTCATTCCAGGTTTTCCTTGAGGCTGCTGGCATGTTTTGCGCGCCATGGCTGGTTAACCGCATCGGCGCGAAAAACGGCCTCATCTTCGCCGGAATGGTGATGGCGAGCCGCATGGTCGCCTCCGGGCTGGTGGAAGGCCCGCTGCTTATCTCTATCACCAAGCTGCTGCACGCGCTAGAGTTGCCGGTTCTACTGGTGGCCATCTTCAAATACAACAGCCTTAACTTCGATAAACGACTTTCATCCACGCTGTATCTGGTGGGCTTTGCGTGCACCAGTTCGGTCATCGCCACGGTACTTTCGCCGCTGGCAGGCTATAGCTACGAGAAGTACGGCTTCGCCCAGTCCTATCTGATTATGGGGCTGCTGGTGTTTAGTACCACCTTTATCTCCATTTTCTTGCTGCGCTCCTCGCGGTCGTCCTCAGACCCGCTGGTCTCGCAACCCTCCGCTATCTGAATCAAAAAGAGTGAAGACTATGATGTACACCATTTCTAACGCAGAACAGGAACTCCAGGCTAAACGCGAGGCGCTGAACCTGCGCTGGTATCCGCGCTACCACCTGGCCGCCCGTGCGGGCTGGATGAATGACCCGAATGGGCTGGTTTGGTTCGATGGCTGGTACCACGCGTTTTACCAGCATCACCCGTATTCAACTGAATGGGGACCAATGCACTGGGGGCATGCGCGCAGTAAAGATCTGGTGCACTGGGAGCATTTGCCGGTGGCGCTGGCCCCGGAAGGCCCGGAGGACAAAGACGGATGCTTCTCCGGTTCGGCGGTGGTCGATGGCGATACGCTGGCGCTGATTTACACCGGGCATAAATTTCATGGCGATCCCAGTGATGAGGCCAACCTTTATCAGGTGCAGTGCCTGGCGACCAGTCGCGACGGTATTCACTTTGAACGTCAGGGTATTGTGGTGGACACCCCGGCAGGGATACATCATTTCCGCGATCCGAAAGTGTGGCGTGAAGGGGATGACTGGTACATGATCGTTGGCGCTCGCGACGGTGATACCGGGCAGGTGCGGCTATATCGATCGGCCGATCTCCGCCAGTGGCAGGACGCGGGTGTGCTTGATGAAGCGGAAAAAGAGATGGGCTATATGTGGGAGTGCCCGGATTTTTTCACCCTCAACGGCAAGCGCGTTCTGATGTTCTCTCCCCAGGGACTGGAGGCAAACGGCTACCAGAACCGCAATCTGTTTCAGAGTGGGTATCTGCTCGGCGAATGGCAGCCAGGGCAGGCGTTTGCCCGCGAGGGCGACTTTGTTGAAATGGATCACGGTCATGACTTTTATGCGCCGCAAAGTTTCCTGACGCCAGATGGCCGACGCATTGTCATTGGCTGGCTGGACATGTGGGAATCGCCATTGCCGGAGCAACGGGACGGGTGGGCGGGCATGCTTTCACTGCCGCGCGAGCTGAGTCTGAGTGCGGACAACCGCCTGCAAATGCGTCCAGCCAAAGAGGTCGAGGGGATGCGCGGTGCCTGGTTCCCGTGGCCGATCACCACCGTTAAAAACCAGCAAAGCGTTATGATGGAAAACGGCGAGGCGCTGGAGGTGATCCTTCACTGGGACTGCGCAAACAGCAGTGCAGAACAGTATGGACTCCGTTTCGGTAATGGCCTGCGCGTGTATGTTGATGCGCAGATGCAGCGGCTGGTGCTGGAGCGTCATTATCCGCAGTATGGACTGTGTGGCGTGCGCAGCGTGCCATTAACCGCCGGGAAGGCGCTGACGCTACGGCTGTTCTTCGATAGTTCGTCAGTGGAAGTTTTTGTTAACGACGGTGAGGCTTGCCTGAGCAGCCGTATTTATCCGGATGCCGACCATCGGGATTTAGCGTTATTCGCCTGGAGCGGTTTGGCCGTTTTAACCGAGGCTGGTGCCTGGCAACTTGAGTAATCTCTAATACCGCTGTGCCTTTCCGGATCGCGGAAAGGCACAGTTTGCCGCCCTGCTAAGCGCAGGACGGGCAGGGAGGAGACTATTACCGCATCGCGCGTTTCAAAATACGCTCTGCCTGACGCTGGAAATCAGCCGCTGTCTCTTCCACGGTTTTCTGACCGTAATCGATATACTGCAGCGACGTCCCGAACTGAGCCACAATCTGCGGGTCGTCAAAGTAAGGCGACACGGTAAGCTTCGCTGGCAGCGACTGCGCCAGGCGCAGGCCCGCAACGGACGGGTCGTTCTCCTTGATGGTGCCGTCTTCGGTCAGGAACTGCACCGCTGCTTTGCTCAGCGGAACGCCGCGCTCCAGACCCAGCGTATCCACTCCCTCTTTGCTGTTCAGCAGGAAATTAATCAGCTTCGCCGCTGCTTCCGGGTTTTTGGTGGATTTACCAATCGACAGCATCTGCGCCGGTTTGAAGAACAGTCCCGCATCGGTGGCACCCGGCAGCATAGGGTAGCTGCCCAGTTCCAGCTTCGCCGGTGGCTTCAGGTTGTCGGAATACTTGTTGATGGTCGAGTTCCACATGTAAGTGCCGCCCCATTCGCCCTGGATCCACGGCTTCATCTCATACATGTTGCTCTTACCAAATGACGCGTAGTATTTGGTATCCGGCATCACGTGGCTATCCACCAGCTTTTTGTAGGTCTGGAAGAACTCCACCCACTGCTCTTTGGAGTAGCTGAATTTTTTGGTTTTCTCGTCCACCGCAGGGATGTTGTACTTCTGGATCATGTACGAGTTCAGCAGCGCCAGCGTGTCCTGATGCTCCAGCACGACCGGGTAATACTGCTTGCCGAGCTTGCTCTCGAATGTCTTGCCCGCCGCCATCAGCTCGTCCCAGGTTTTCGGGTATTCAATGCCTGCTTTTTTCCAGGTCTCGTCGTTGAAGTAGAACACGCGCGCGGTCACGGAAATCGGAATGCCATTCAGCTTGCCGTTAACGGTGGTGGACTGCAGCTCTTTCGGATCGAACTGCGTCAGGTCGATGACGTCCTTCATCTTATTCAGATCGTAAAAGCCGTCGCCGGTTTTGGAGAAGATCGGCAGCCAGTTCCAGTTGGTCTGCATCACGTCCGGTTCGGTACCGCCCGCAATCTGGGTGGTCAGACGGGAGAGGTGACCGTCCCAGCCGGTGTACTCAGCCTTCACGTTGATGTCCGGGTTCTGCTTGTGGAACGCCTCCAGGGCTTTCAGGGTGACCTGGTGACGACCGTTGCCGCCCCACCAGGACATACGTAAATCAACATCTTGCGCCATCGATGGCAAAGCGGTAAGGCCCAGAGTCGCGGAGATTGCTGCGCTTAAAAGCACTTTTTTCATTTTTATCACTCCATCAGAGAGAGAGGTTCTGTTCAGTTTTTGCGTCAAAAATATGACACTTGTTCATATCAAACGTGAAATACACCTTACGGTTAAGGCCTTTATCAATCATAGGCTTAGCTTCATCGGAAGGAATTCTGGCGGTCAGTTCGTAGTCCGCGACTTTCAGATATACAAAGAATTCGTGGCCCATGTTCTCGACGCGCACCATCTCGCCGCTGCAGCCGCCGTCCTGGAACGGCTCGTCAGAGAGGGACACGAACTCCGGGCGCACGCCGTAGAAGACCTCCTGACCGGCGTAAGCGGAAACCTTCTCCTGCTTTTCCGCGTTCAGCGGCATGGTTTCATTGCCGATGGCGATGTGCAGCTTCCCTGCTTTTTCCACCAGCAGGCTTTTACGAATGTTCATTTCAGGCGCGCCGATAAAGCCCGCCACGAACATGTTCTTCGGCTTGTGGTAGAGGTTATCCGGCGTATCCACCTGCATGATGTGGCCGAGCTTCATCACGCAGATGCGGTCGCCCATGGTCATGGCTTCGGTCTGGTCGTGGGTGACGTAGACGGTGGTGGCCGGTTTGCCGGAGGCTTTCAGCTGCTTATGCAGGTCAGAAATACGAATTCGCATCGAGGCGCGCAGTTTGGCATCGAGGTTGGACAATGGTTCGTCAAACAGGAACACGTCCGGCTTTTTCACAATCGCGCGGCCTACCGCCACGCGCTGTGCCTGGCCGCCGGAAAGCTGGCGCGGCAGGCGGTCGAGCAGCTCTTCCAGCTCCAGGATTTTCGCGGCTTCGTTCACCTGAGACTCAATCTGATCTTTCGGCAGCTTGCTCAGCTTCAGGCCGAAGGCCAGGTTCTCGCGCACCGTCATGTGCGGATAGAGCGCGTAGTTCTGGAACACCATCGCAATCCCGCGCTCCTTTGGCGCGAGGTTGTTCACAATCTTATTGCCAATACGCACTTCGCCGCCGCTGATGGTTTCTAGTCCGGCCAGCATGCGCAGGGTAGTGGATTTGGCGCAGCCGGACGGCCCGACAATCACCATAAACTCCCCTTCGGAGATGGAAAGGTCGATAGCATGTACCGCTTTGAAGCCGTTGGAGTAGACCTTTTCCAGTTTGTTGAAGATTACTTCAGCCATGATATTTCCCTCTTAACCTTTAATTCCGCTGCTGGTGACGCCCTGTACGAAGTAGCGCTGTGCCAGGAAGAAGACAATGATGGATGGCAGAATGGAGATGCTCGCCATTGCCAGAATTTCGTTCCACGGCGCACCTTCGGTGACGTCGATGGACATTTTCAGCGCCAGTGCAATCGGGTATTTATCCACGCTGTAGACGTAAATCAGCGGCCCAATAAAGTCGTTCATCGACCACATGAACTGGAACAGGGCGACGGAGATAATGGCCGGTTTCAGGATTGGCACCACCACGTACCACAGCACCTGGAAGGAGTTACAGCCGTCAATTTGCGCCGCTTCCTCCATGTCACGCGGCACGCCGCGCAGGAACTGGATCAGCATAAAGACGAAGAACCCCTGCGTGGCGAAGGCCAGTGGCAGGTACAGCGGCATATAGCTGTTAAGCATGCCCATTTCACGGAACATCAGGTACTGCGGGATCAGCAGCACGGTACTGGGCAGCAGCATGGTGGTGATGAGCGTGGCGAACCAGAATTTCTTCCACGGGATCTCGAAGCGGGCAAAACCGTACGCCACGATGGTGGACGAGATAATGGTCAGGATCACTTTCGGGATCACATACTTAAAGGTGTTGAGCATGTAATGGCCGAAGTTGTATTCGGTCCCGGTTTTCCAGCCGTTCACAAAGCCGTCCCAGGTGGCATGGGCAGGCCACAGGCTCAGGGTGGTGAAAATCTCGTGGTTCGGTTTGAACGAGGCCGAGAACATCCACACCAGCGGGTAGAGCATCAGCAGGCCGACAATCAGCAGGATCGCGTAGCGAATGCTGGCGTTGATTTTCTCTCTGCGCAGCGTACGGGCGACTTCGCGCTCTGCAACGCTTCTTGCCGTGGAGAGTTCCTGAATATCAGCCATTTTTGCCTCCTTTATCGGCGGAGTAGAACACCCAGTATTTCGACGACTTAAAGGCGATACCGGCAAAGACGGCCACCACAAGGAACAGGATCCACGCCAGCGCCGCCCCGTAGCCCATATCGAAGTATTTGAACGCGGTGTCGTAGATATAGAGCGAGAACAGATAGGTCGAGTAGGTTGGCCCGCCGCCGGTGATCACGTACGGTCCGGTAAATTCCTGGAACGCCTGGGTGGTCTGCATGATGAAGTTGAAGAAGATCACCGGCGTAATCAGCGGCACCGTCACTTTTGTGAACATTTGCCATTTGGATGCACCGTCGATCATCGCTGCTTCATACTGCGACTGCGGAACGTTTTGCAGCGCGGCCAGGAAGATGACCATCGCAGAGCCGAACTGCCAGACGCGCAGCAGGGTAACGGACATCAGCGCCAGTGACGGCTCGCCGAGCCAGTTCACCGGGTCGAAACCAAACACGCCGATAAAGCTGTTCAGCAGGCCATCAATGGCAAACAGCGCGCGCCACAGAACGGCAATAGCCACGGAGCTGCCGAGGATGGACGGAATATAGTAGGCCGTACGGAAGAAGCCGATGCCGCGTAATTTAAAGTTCAGAACAAACGCAATCCCTAATGCGAACGCGAGCTTTAACGGGATGGTTAAAAATACGTAAGCAAAGGTCACGCCCATGGATGTCCAGAAGAGCGTGTCTTCGGTAAACATGTAGCGATAGTTCTCAATGCCGTTAAACACCGGCGGACTCATTAAATCGTAATCCGTAAAACTGAGGAAAAACGATGAAACAAAGGGGAAGGCGGTAAAGAGTATCAACCCGATGATGTAGGGAGATATCCACGCTAACCCCAGCAGCTTGTTTTCATTCATACATACCTACCTGGCGATCAATGGTTAAAACGGAATCTGGTTTGTTACAACTTTCTCGCGCTTGCCCTGCTCATCATGAGAGGAAATATGTCATGTGATGTGTTGGTCGTTACTTTTTACGTTATGTTTTATAAGGCTTTTATTGGTGTTGCCTTAATGCGTCATGGTCAGGTTTCAAAACTTACAAACCGGTGTTCTTGAATACTAAAACAACGTTTTATTTTATATTATTGCTATTTATTTCTGCGTCATTCGCTTAATGATGGAAATGTGATCGGTGTCGAAACGCTGTTTCAATAAGGTGATGAGGGTGGCATTTTTGCGCTATTTCACACAATCGCACCCGACAGTCAGGAAAGGAGGGGGAAGAAACCGAATGATTAATAAGAACAATACCGCTTAGAAACTTCCTACTAAATCTGATAGTCGGTCTACAGATAGATCAATCTGGCGTTCAGATTATTCTTACTTTCTTGTATCATCCGACCACTGCAACCAATCAGGCAGAAATTTACTGCACTCCAAAAAGAAGAACGGTTATGTCAGCGATGGATTTCAAGAAAAACACGGACCTCGATTTTCCCCGTTACGCCACTCCGGCGGTAAGCACCAAAGAGATAGATCTTCTCGGATTGTTAGACGTACTTTTGGCGGCCAAAAAACGTATTGTGACGATCGTCCTGGCGTTTGCCGTGGTAGGGGTGGCTATTGCGTTTTTAATCCCGCAAAAATGGACCAGTAAAGCCGTGATTACACCGGCCGAGCAGACGCAGTGGAACACGCTGCGCCAGATGATGGTGACGCTGCAGGTGCTGGATGTCGACGCGAAGGTGAGCCATGGAGACGTGTTTAACCTGTTCATCAAAAAGTTTCAGTCGCAGTCGCTGCTCGAAGAGTACATGAAAACCTCCCCGTACGTGATGTCTCAGCTGGAAGGCACCGAGGTAGACCCGCTGGAGCTGCATCGCGCGGTGGTGAATATTGCTGAAAAAATGAAAGCGGTAGATAACACGCAGGCAAAAGACGCAGACAAAGCGCCCTATACCTCATGGACGCTAAGCTTTACCGCCCCGACGGCGGGAGACGCGCAAACGGTTCTGGAAGGTTACATCAACTATATTTCCCGCATTGTTGAGCAGGAGACGATGGAAAATATCCGTAACCAGATCACGCTGAAAACGAAAGTCGTTCAGCAGCAGCTGGAGCTGGATCGCGTGCGTCTGACCAATATCCACAACACCAACCTGCAGCGCCTCAACTATTCGCTGGAAGTGGCGAACGCGGCAGGCATTAAGAAACCGGTTTATAGCAACGGACAGGCGGTAAAAGACGATCCTGACTACTCCGTGGCGCTGGGTGCTGACGGTATTGCGCAAAAGCTGCAGATTGAAAAGAATCTGAAGGACGTGGCCGAGCTGAACGCGGATTTCCAGAACCGGGAATTCTATCTGGCTCAGCTGCAAAAACTGTCCGTGGAAGACGTGAAGCTTGAGCCCTTCAAGTATCAACTTTCACCGTCACTGCCGGTGAAAAAAGACGGTCCGGGCAAAGCCCTGATTGTGCTGCTGGCAGGGATTCTGGGCGGCCTGTTTGCCTGTGGCAGCGTGCTGCTGCGTGAGGCAATGCTCTCGCGCAATCCGCTGCCAGAACCGATAACGGCCGTAACGCCAGCAACAGAGTAACGACGATATTAAAAAGGCGCTGATTCAGCGCCTTTTTTTATTTCAGGAAATCGTCGCGCACCGGCGTAAAGGTATCCAGAAGGGTGCCGGGCTTCAGGCAAACGCAGCCGTGCATCACGTGCGGCGCTTTATAGAGCGTATCGCCCGCCGTCACGATCTGCTTTTCTTCACCTATCGTAAACTCGAACTCCCCGGAGAGCACATAGGTAAGCTGTTCATGCGGGTGATTGTGCATCGGGCCAATCGCACCCTGCTCAAAATTGACCTCCACCGCCATCATCTTTCCATCGTGCGCCAGAATACGCCGCGTCACGCCATTGCCCAGATCCTCAAGCGTGGTCTCTTTGTGGAAAATAAACATCTCTCCGCTCCGTTATGTAATGAAACAATGTTTCATTTAACTTATCTCACCCTGCGATAAAAAGAAATGACGTGACAAAGAAGTGGAAAGAGGATCACAAGTTTGCTTCACTGGCAGAAACACATAAGGAGGGATGCATGAAAACGATCGGCCTGTTGGGTGGGATGAGCTGGGAATCGACCATCCCCTATTACCGCCTGATTAATGAAGGGGTGAAACAGCGTCTGGGTGGCCTGCACTCCGCGAGCCTGCTGCTGCACAGCGTCGATTTCCATGAAATCGAAGCCTGCCAGTCGAGCGGCGAGTGGGATAAAGCCGGGGAGATCCTGGCGCAGGCGGCGCTGGGGCTGGAGCGTGCGGGGGCGGAAGGCATTTTGCTCTGTACCAACACCATGCATAAAGTGGCGTCTCATATCGAAGACCGCAGTTCGCTGCCGTTCCTGCATATCGCGGATGCGACCGGGCGCGCGATTCGTGCATCCGGGATGTCGCGCGTGGCGCTGCTGGGCACACGCTATACGATGGAGCAGGATTTTTATCGCGGCCGTCTGAGTAGTGAGTTCGGCATTGAAAGCTTAATCCCGGACGAGGCTGACCGGGCGCGCATCAATCAGATCATCTTCGACGAGCTATGTCTCGGCACCTTCAGCGAAGCGTCCCGCGCGTACTACCTCAGCGTCATCGAGAGGCTCGCGCAGCAGGGAGCGGAAGGGGTGATCTTCGGCTGCACGGAAATCGGTTTGCTGGTGCCGGCCGAGCGTAGCGCCATTCCGGTGTTCGACACCGCGGCCATTCACGCCGCCGATGCCGTCGAGTTTATGCTGTCATAGGGCGTTTTGTAGGTCAGGTAAGCGAAGCGCCACCTGACGCGCGTGCTCGGTCAAATGCCCGGTGAAAGCGTCCACCAGCGCCGAAGCCGGACGATGCAGGGGGCGAATAAGGCTCACGGTGAAGGGAACCGACACGCTAAACCGGCGGATGACGATCCCACTTCCGGCATAGTCCAGCGCCGTGAGGGGATTGACGACCGCTACGCCCACGCCCGCGCGCACCATGGCGCATATTGACGCCGCGCTGTGCGTTTCCACTACCATCCGCCGTTTCACCTGATGTTCGGCAAACAGCGTATCCAACAGCTGACGGTAGCTGTCGGTCTGGGACAGGCTGATGTAGTTTTCCCCGTGAAAATCTGCAGGCGTCAGCACGGCCTTACCGGCGAGCCGATGCCCGGCGGGCAAGACGCAAACTTCATCCAGCGAGAGCAACTCTGTGCGCTCGGTGCCTGCGGGTGTGGCAAGCGTTTCCGTCAGGCCCAAATCGTGGCGCTGGGCGGAAAGCCACTCTTCAAGCAGCGGTGACTCCTGCGGAACAATGGTGAGATTGACCTCAGGATAGCGGGCCAGAAACGGTTGTAGCAGCGTCGGCAGAAACGACTGGGAAAAGACGGGCAGGCAGACGATGGAAAGCTCACCCTGGCGAAACTCCCGCAAACTCTCCGCCGCGCTGACGATCCTGTCCAGCCCGTACCACGAGCGCTGGACTTCTTCGAACAGACGTAATCCCTGCACCGTCGGGTGAAGCCTGCCGCGCGCGCGTTCAAACAGCTTAAGCCCCAGCACCTTTTCAAAACGCGCCAGCTCACGGCTGACCGTTGGCTGCGAGGTATGCAGCATCTGTGCGGCTTCCGTGAGATTACCGGCGGTCATCACGGCGTGAAAAATCTCGATGTGGCGTAGGTTAACGGCGGGCATAGGGCACCTGAAAGCGGGTGAGGGTTCCATATCATTTTTGCATAGAGTCGGGATAAAACGATATTTTTTATTCCCTTCGTTTTGTGGCGTAATCATAAAAATTGATTCATGCCCCGGAGATAACCATGCCACGCCCGCTGAACCAGACTGATACTGATTTGAACGCCGATAACCTGCTGCGCCTGCCTGCCGAATTCGGCTGCCCGGTGTGGGTCTACGACGCGCAGATCGTTCGCGAGAAGATCGCCGCGCTGCATCAGTTCGACGTGGTGCGTTTTGCCCAGAAAGCCTGCTCGAATATTCATATTCTGCGCCTGATGCGCGAGCAGGGGGTAAAGGTTGACTCCGTTTCTCTGGGCGAAATTGAGCGCGCGCTGGCGGCCGGGTTTGATCCGAAAGCCGACGGCGACGCAATCGTCTTTACCGCCGACGTGATCGACGACGCTACGCTTGCGCGCGTGCATGAGCTGCAGATCCCGGTCAACGCCGGTTCTGTGGATATGCTGGAACAGCTGGGCAAGGTGTCTCCCGGCCACCGCGTCTGGCTGCGCGTGAACCCCGGTTTTGGCCACGGTCATAGCCAAAAAACCAATACCGGCGGCGAAAACAGCAAGCATGGTATCTGGTTTGCCGATATGCCCGCCGCGCTTGAGGTATTGCAGCGTTATAACCTGAAGCTGGTGGGGATTCATATGCACATCGGGTCAGGCGTGGATTATGGTCACCTTGAGCAGGTGTGCGGTGCAATGGTGCGCCAGGTGCTCGACTTCGGGCAGGATCTGGAGGCGATCTCCGCAGGCGGCGGGTTGTCCATTCCTTACCGTGAAGGGGAAGAGGCGATCGATACCGATCACTATTATGGACTGTGGAGTGCGGCGCGCGACAAAATTGCTGCCCATCTGGGCCATCCGGTAAAACTGGAGATCGAACCGGGGCGTTTCCTGGTGGCGGAGGCTGGCGTGCTGGTGGCACAGGTGCGTAGCGTGAAAGAGATGGGAAGCCGTCACTTTGTGCTGATTGATGCAGGCTTTAACGATCTGATGCGTCCGTCTATGTACGGCAGCTATCACCATATAACGGCGCTCGCTGCGGACGGTAGCGATTTGATTAACGCGCCGCGCGTAGAAACCGTCGTGGCGGGACCGCTGTGCGAATCCGGCGACGTGTTTACCCAGCAGGAGGGCGGTAAAGTGGAAACGCGCGCGCTGCCAGAAGTGAAGCCGGGTGATTATCTGGTGCTGCACGACACCGGGGCGTACGGCGCGTCGATGTCCTCAAACTACAACAGCCGCCCGCTGCTGCCGGAAGTGCTGTTTGATAACGGCGTGGCGCGACTGATTCGCCGCCGCCAGACCATTCAGGAACTGCTGGCGTTAGAACTCGTCTGAGTAAAATACGGCCCCGTTGTCACCGAGTCGCGCAACACCAGCGTGCCGGTAAACGGCGGGATCGCTTCGACCGGCTGGTTTTTTGCCAGCCGGATCGCCTGATCGATGGCTGTGACGATCATGTTGTCAATCGGCAGATACACCGATGAGAGCGCAGGCTCCAGCCATTTTGCACTCGGCGCATCGTCAAACCCAAACAGCGAAATATCCTGCGGGATCTTCAGCCCGGCCTGGTGTAATGCTTTGGACGCGCCCAGCGCCATATCATCGTTACAGGCAAACAGCGCGCTGAACGGTACCTTTTCCTCAATCAACGCTTTGCACAGCTCATATCCCCGCGTCATTCCCGCATCGCCGTATTTAATCCGCCGCTCGTCCAGCCGAATACCGTGCTTTTCCAGCGCCTTGCGGTAGCCCATCAGACGCGCTTTTCCGGTTGGGGTGTGGATAGGAACGGTGATGCAGGCGATCTCCCTGTGGCCCTGGCTTATCAGGTAATCCACCGCTTTGAATGCCGCATCCTGTTGTTCGAAGAAGACGCAGCGATCCGCCGCCTGGCTGACCTCCCGGTTGATCACCACCAGCGGGGTCTGCACCCTGTTCATCAGCTTGATGATCGCCTTTTCGCTCATGTAGCGGGTGTACAGCACGATGGCATCGCACTGACGATCCGCCAGCATCTGTACCGCCTGCTCTTCCTGCTCCGGCGCGTCGTGACCGTCGGTCACGATCAGCTGTTTACCGTGCGTTTCTGTTTGTCGGGAGGCCTGCTGCAGCAGGCGGCCGAAGTAAAATCCGTCGAAGGTGGAGACCACCAGACCAATGCTGTTGCTGGTCTGGTTGGCGAGCGAACGCGCGAGAAAGTTTGGGCGATAGCCCAGTTCTTCCATCGCCGCGAACACCTGCTGACGCGTACTCTCTTTAACCTGACCCGTGCCGTTCAGTACGCGCGAGACGGTGGCCTTTGACACGCCCGCACGCAGTGAGACATCCAGCATTGTTGCCATTCGAAATTCCTGCTTCCACGTAATGGCATGCAGTTTAACACAGACCATCCGGCGCATAAGCGACGCGGGAAGGGCAAAACGCCCACCAGGATCACGCTTTTCAGTAACGATCCATCAGGTCAGGACAAATGGCTGTAAGTGGTATGCCAAATCAGTCATAAATCATAATCTGGAATACCGGACATCGCGTTGAGAGCTTAATCACAGAACAAATTGGGGCGTGAAGCTATTTTTGGTATGCCAATAGTATCCGGCTGTACACCTTATTCAATAAAAGCCCTTTTACTGAGGTATTACCCTATGGCATTACAGGAAAAACTGATCGACGCTCTGGGCAGTTTTGCCACCAAATTCAACAGCTATCGCTATATCATGGCGATCAAGTCTGCCTTTATTACCTTAATGCCGGTCATCATCGTTGGGGCATTTTCTGTGCTTATTTCCAACATGGTGCTGGATCCGAAAAATGGCCTGGCGAGCTTTGAGTCTTTGTCATTTCTCGCTGCGCTAAAACCGATTACCAGCGCGCTCAATTACGCCACGCTGAACTTCCTCAATATCGGCGCGGTGTTCCTGATTGGTATTGAGCTGGGGCGCATTAACGGCATTAAATCGCTGTTCCCCGGCCTGCTGGCGGTGATTTGTTTTATCTGCGTCACGCCGACCACCGTAGAGATGCTGGTGGACGGCGAAATGCTCGTGGTGAAAGACGTGCTGCTGCGCCAGTTCTCCGATACCCGCAGCCTGTTCCTCGGCATGTTTATCGCCATTCTGTCGGTTGAGATTTACTGCTGGCTGGAGAACCGCAAGGGGCTGAAAATCAGAATGCCAGACACCGTGCCGCCTAACGTGGCGGCGTCGTTCTCCGCGCTGATCCCGGCCATTATCACCACCACCGCCATTGCCACCTTTGGCTTCGTGTTCCACCAGCTTACCGGCATGTACCTCTACGACGCGGTTTATCAGGTGGTGCAGCAGCCGCTTGAGCGCGTGGTGCAAAGCCTGCCGGGCATTCTGCTGCTGATGTTTGTCGCCCAGCTGTTCTGGGTGATCGGCATTCACGGCAACCAGATGATCAAGCCGATCCGCGAGCCGCTGCTGCTGGGGGCGATCACCGTCAACATGAGCGCGTTCGAGCAGGGCAAAGAGGTGCCAAACATCATCACCATGCCGTTCTGGGATGTGTATATGAGCATTGGCGGCTCAGGGCTCACTATCGGTCTGCTGATCGCGGTGATGATTGCCACCAAACGCAAAGAGATGAAGGAGATCGCCAAGCTCTCCATCGGTCCTGGCCTGTTTAACATCAACGAGCCGGTGATTTTCGGTATGCCAATCATGCTCAACCCGATCCTTGCCATTCCGTTCATCATTACCCCGCTGGTGACGGGCTCTATCGGTTATTTTGCGACGGTGACCGGTTTTGCCGGCAAGGCCGTGGTGATGGTGCCGTGGACCACGCCGCCGCTGATTAACGCCTGGCTCTCTACCGCAGGCTCGATGGGGGCGGTGATCACCCAGCTTATCTGCATTGTGACGGCGGTGATTATCTATCTGCCGTTTGTGAAAATTGCTTCACGCCGTGCGGAGCAGGCCGCGTTGAAGCAAGCCACCGATAACGTATGAGGACGTGATGAGCACAAAAAAGATTACGATACCGCAGGATTTCATTCTGGGCGCAGCGGCATCAGCCTGGCAAACCGAGGGCTGGAGCGGTAAAAAACCGGGTCAGGATTCGTGGATCGATCTCTGGTACAAGAACGATCGTCACGTCTGGCATAACGGCTACGGCCCGGCGGTGGCGACCGATTTTATCAACCGCTTTCGCGAGGACGTGGCCCTGATGAAGCAGGCGGGGCTGACGCACTACCGCACCTCCATCAACTGGTCGCGTTTTTTGACCGACTATGAAAACGCGACGGTGGATGAAGAGTACGCCGCGTACTACGACGCGCTGTTCGATGAGATGCATCGTCAGGGCATCGAACCGATGATCTGCCTGGAGCATTACGAGCTCCCTGGCGCGCTGCTTGAAAAATACGGTGGCTGGGCGTCGAAGCATGTTGTTGAGCTGTTTGTCCGCTACGCGGAAAAGGTGTTTGACCGCTACCACGGCAAAGTCACCCGCTGGTTTAGCTTCAACGAGCCGATCGTGGTGCAGACCCGCGTTTACCTGGACGCGCTGCGCTGGCCGTACGAGCAGAACACCGGTACGTGGATGCAGTGGAATCACAACAAGGTGCTGGCGACGGCGAAGGTCGTGAAGCTATTCCGGGAAAAGGGATATGACGGCTCCGTCGGCTGTATTCTCAACCCGGAAGTGACCTACCCGCGTTCCCGCGCGCCACACGACGTGCGGGCGGCGGAGATCTACGATCTGTTTTATAACCGCGTGTTCCTCGATCCGCTGGTGCACGGCCGCTACCCGCAGGAACTCGTTACCCTGCTTGAGCAGCATCAGGTTGAATGGGACTACACGGCGGAAGAGCTGACGCTGATTGCCGACAACACCGTGGACGAGCTGGGCATCAACCTCTATTACCCGCACCGGGTGAAAGCGCCTTCCCGCGCCTGGCATCCGGAGACGCCGTTCCACCCGGCGTACTACTACGAGTCGTTCGAGCTGCCGGGGCGGCGGATGAACAGATCCCGCGGCTGGGAGATTTATCCGCGCATTATCTATGACATGGCGATGCGGATTAAAAAGGAGTACCGCAATATCGACTGGTTCGTGGCGGAGAGCGGTATGGGGGTTGAAAACGAAGCCCAGTTCCGCAATCGTGACGGCGTTATCGACGATACGTACCGCATCGATTTTATCAGCGAGCACCTCTACTACGCGCTGCTGGCGCATGAAGAAGGGGCAAACTGCAACGGCTATATGCTCTGGGCCTTTACCGATAACGTCTCGCCGATGAACGCCTTCAAAAACCGCTATGGGTTAATTGAAATCGACCTCGAAAACAACCGCGCCCGCCGCGCGAAAACATCGGCCTCCTGGTTTCGTCAGCTGCGCGATGAGCGCGTGCTGACGCTCAGCGTTGACGATGAATGGAACCAGGCATTCTGATAAAATAGCGCACAAACTGGCCGGGAGGACGCCCGGCCTGCGCTTAACTGAAAAACACAGGTGAAAACGTGGATAAGGCTGTCATCCTGCCGGAAAAAAAACAGTACCAGGAAATTGGCGAGGATTTACGGGCGCAAATTATCCAGGGGCATTATCCCGTTGGGTCGCGCCTGCCGCCGGAGCGCAACATTGCCGAGACCTACGGCGTAAGCCGTACTATCGTGCGTGAGGCGCTACTGATGCTGGAGCTACAGGGCACGGTGGATATTCGTCAGGGCTCCGGCGTCTACGTGATGCGTATTCCTGAAGAACATGAAAACGAGGAAGAACGCTTCCTCAATAGCGACGTTGGCCCGTTTGAGATCTTACAGGCGCGCCAGCTCCTCGAAAGCAACATCGCCGCCTTTGCCGCCAAAATGGCAACGCGCGCGGATATCGATAACCTGCGCCGCATCATCGAGCAGGAGCAGCGGGCCATCGCCGCGGACGATCGCAGCCAGGACAACAACAAGATGTTCCACCTGGTACTGGCGGGGGCGACGCAAAACCAGATGCTGCTGGCGACCGTCGAGAGCATCTGGCATCACATGGACAGCAGCCCGCTGTGGCAGCAGTTTAACGTCCACATCGCCAGCCGCGCGTATCGCCTTAAATGGCTGGGCGACCGGCAGACCATCCTTGCAGCCCTGCGCCGTCGCGACGTCATGGGCGCGTGGCAGGCCATGTTCCAGCATCTGGAAAACGTGAAAAAGAGTTTACTGGAGCTGTCGGATGAAGATGCGCCGGATTTCGACGGCTATCTGTTTGAATCTGTTCCCCTGTTCCAGGGGAAACTGGTATGACGATCCTGCCGCTGTACGCCGCGCCGCAGTTTGCGGAGCTGGCGATCGACTGGATTTGGCGGGCATTCGGTGACGGCCTGCCGCGTGAATTTTTCCAGAGCGTTATCGATCACAGCCAGACACCCGGTGCGCTGCCGCTGACGTTTATTGCCGTTGAGGATGAACGGCTTCTGGGCACCGTCGGATTATGGCGCTGCGATCTCATCACGCGTCAGGATCTTTATCCCTGGCTGGCGGCGCTGTACGTGGATGAGGCGGCGCGAGGAAAAGGACTCGCGGGGAAGCTTCAGGAGCATGTTATTGCGTATGCCGCGCAGGCCGGGTACACCGAGCTACATCTGTGGTCTGCCTGCCGCGATTTCTACGAACGCTACGGCTGGCAGTACATTGGCGATGGGCTGGAATACCCGAATACGCAGGTTCACCTCTACCGTTATTCGCTCTGTGCTTCTGCAAGAGACGCAACGGAATGACGGCGCACCAGCGTCGGGCTGAACAAATGCGTAATATCCGGCGGCTGGCGCTGTTCAGCCAGCGCTAACGCCAGCTCGGCAGCTTGCGTCGCCATGGTGATAATGGGGTAACGCACTGTCGTCAGGCGCGGGCGCACGTAGCGTGAGACCAGCACATCATCGAAGCCAATCAGCGAAATTTCTGCCGGAACCTCAATGCCGTTGTCATTTAACACGCCCATTGCCCCTGCGGCCATCGAGTCGTTATAGCTGGCCACCGCCGTGAAATTTCGTCCGCGACCTAACAGCTCCGTCATGGCCTGCTCGCCACCGCTTTCATCGGGTTCACCATACGCCACCAGCCGGTCGTTACACGGCAAACTGTTTTCACGTAGCGCGTCGTAATAGCCCTGCAAACGATCTTCCGCATCGGAAATAGGGTGGTTTGAGCACAGGTAGCCAATGCGGGTATGACCTTGCTGAATCAGGTGTCGCGTGGCAAGCCAGGCGCCGTAGCGGTCATCCAGCGCCACGCAGCGCTTTTCGAAGCCGGGAATGATGCGGTTGATGATCACCATACCGGGCATTTGCTTCATCAAATGAATGAGTTCGGCATCGGGGATCATTTTCGCGTGAACCACCAGGGCGGCACAGCGGTGACGAATCAGCTGTTCAATGGCCTGGCGCTCTTTGAGTTCATTATGATAGCCGTTGCCGATCAGCAGAAAATTACCCGTCTGGTAAGAAACCTGCTCAACTGCTTTTACCATCGCCCCGAAAAACGGATCGGAAACATCGCCCACGACCAGCCCGATGGTTTCGGTAGATTGCTGCGCAAGGGCGCGCGCATTGGCGTTGGGGTGATAATTCAGGTTTTCCATGGCGTCCTGCACGGCCTGGCGTGATGCGTCACTGGCTTTAGGAGAGTTATTGATCACGCGGGAGACGGTCGCGACGGAAACACCAGCCAGACGAGCCACATCCTTAATTGTCGCCATTTATTACCTTCTTATTAGGGGTAAGCGTTTACACACTAACTAGTGTTACGGAAAAGCGGCACGCATTCAAGGGGAGCGGGGTAACACCCTCGCCAAACGTGACGCAGAACACCCCTGGTCGTGTAATCGTTACACGGGCAGACGTGTCAAAATAATGTTAATCCGAACCTTTAGTTACACTTTGCCTCAGGCTGTTGCGATTGTCCGGTAGCGAGGACAGTGTCGGGGTTGATAGAGTCGAGATCCCAGAGGTATTGATAGGTGGAATCAACTCCGGTTGATTAACACGATTTACACCAACCTGCGTTTATACGCAGGTTTTTTTTGCCTGTAAGTTCAACCTGTAACAGCAAAAGAGAATATACACACCTGGTTGCACTTAGGCTCATTCCCTTGCGTTTTCTCACTGGCGAAGCGCCGGGTGAACAGCCACAATCAAGATCCCAGAGGTATTGATTGGTGAGAATTCTTAGTACGGTTTCGTACTCATCTCTTGCACCAACCTGCGCGGATGCGCAGGTTTTTTTTCGCCTCCGTTTTTGCTGTCGCTCCCTCCCCACTTCTCGTGTAATCTGCCACCATTTACTATCAACCCTTCATTCTGGCTGGCAAAGGGAGTTGAAATGCTTTTTGGGTTCTTCCGCACACTGTTCCGTATTCTCTTCCGTCTCCGCGTCACGGGCGATGCGCAGGCACTTTATGGCGAACGTGTTCTTATCACGCCGAACCACGTTTCTTTTCTTGATGGCATATTGCTGGCGCTGTTTTTACCCGTGCGGCCAGTCTTTGCGGTCTACAGCTCCATCAGCCAAAAATGGTACATGCGCTGGCTGGCGCCGCTGATTGATTTTGTCCCGCTCGACCCAACAAAACCGATGATGATCAAACATCTGGTGCGTCTGGTTGAGCAGGGGCGTCCGGTGGTCATTTTCCCCGAGGGGAGAATTTCCGTGACCGGTTCGCTGATGAAAATTTATGACGGGGCCGGTTTTGTCGCGGCGAAGTCACAGGCCACCGTGGTGCCGCTGCGCATTGATGGAGCAGAACTGACCTATTTCAGCCGCCTGAAGGGGTTAGTGAAGCAGCGCCTGTTCCCCAAAATTACCCTGCATATTCTGCCGCCCACAACGCTCCCTATGCCGGAAGCGCCGCGCGCGCGCGATCGTCGTAAAATCGCCGGTGAAATGCTCCATCAGATAATGATGGAAGCGCGCATGGCCGTCCGTCCGCGCGAGACGTTGTACGAATCTCTGCTGTCGGCGCAGTACCGCTACGGCGCGAAGAAAAACTGCATTGAAGACATCAACTTCACCCCGGACACCTATCGCAAACTGCTGACCAAAACCCTGTTCGTGGGCCGTATTCTTGAGAAGTACAGCAAGCGGGGCGAGAAAATTGGCCTGATGCTGCCTAACGCCGGGATCAGCGCGGCGGTGATTTTTGGTGCCGTTTCTCGCGGGCGTATTCCGGCGATGATGAACTACACAGCGGGTGTGAAAGGGCTTACCAGCGCCATCACTGCCGCCCAGATTAATACCGTCTTTACTTCCCGTCAGTTCCTGGAAAAAGGCAAGCTCTGGCACCTGCCGGAGCAGCTTACCCAGGTACGCTGGGTCTTCCTGGAAGATCTGAAAGCGGACGTCACGACGCTCGACAAGCTGTGGATTTTTGCTCACCTGCTCGCGCCTCGCCTGGCGCAGGTCAAACAGCAGCCGGAAGATGATGCGATTATCCTTTTCACCTCCGGATCTGAGGGCAACCCGAAAGGCGTCGTCCACAGCCACAAAAGCATTCTGGCGAACGTTGAGCAGATCAAAACGATTGCCGACTTTACCGCTAACGATCGCTTTATGTCCGCGCTGCCGCTGTTCCACTCTTTCGGCCTGACCGTCGGTCTCTTTACGCCGCTGCTCACCGGTGCCGAAGTATTCCTCTACCCAAGCCCGCTGCACTACCGCATTGTGCCGGAGCTGGTTTATGACCGTAACTGTACCGTGCTGTTCGGCACTTCAACGTTCCTTGGCAACTATGCGCGCTTCGCCAATCCGTATGATTTCTTCCGCGTGCGCTACGTGGTTGCCGGTGCGGAAAAACTGCAGGACAGCACGCGGCAGATTTGGCAGGACAAGTTTGGCCTACGCATTCTGGAAGGCTACGGCGTCACGGAGTGCGCGCCGGTGGTCTCTATCAACGTGCCGATGGCGGCGAAACCGGGGACGGTTGGCCGCATTCTGCCGGGGATGGATGCGCGTCTGCTGGCGGTACCGGGGATTGAAGAGGGGGGGCGCCTGCAGCTGAAAGGACCCAACGTGATGAACGGCTATCTTCGCGTAGAAAACCCAGGCGTGCTCGAAGCGCCAACGGCGGAAAACGTCAACGGGGACGTTGAGACCGGCTGGTACGACACGGGTGATATTGTTCGCTTCGACGAGCAGGGCTTTGTGCAGATCCAGGGACGTGCAAAACGCTTCGCTAAAATTGCGGGCGAAATGGTCTCCCTTGAAATGGTGGAGATGCTGGCAACAGCGGTCTCCGCTGACAAACTGCACGCCACGGTTGTGAAGAGCGATGCGAATAAAGGTGAGGCGCTGGTGCTCTTCACCACGGACAGTGAGCTTAAGCGTGACGCGTTGCTTAAGCATGCGCGCGAGCATGGTATCCCTGAACTGGCCGTGCCGCGTGATATTCGCTACCTCAAACAGCTTCCGGTGCTGGGCAGCGGTAAGCCCGATTTCGTGACCCTCAAGGGCATGGTGGAAGAGGCGGAACAGCAAAATGCATGAGTCAGCACAGGCTAACAACTCACTCCGGTCGAAGGGCATGATGGCGGTTATCGCCGCGCAGTTTCTCTCTGCGTTCGGTGATAACGCGCTGTTGTTTGCCACGCTGGCGTTGCTCAAGGCCGAGTTTTACCCCGACTGGAGCCAGCCTATCCTCCAGATGGTGTTTGTGGGTGCTTACATTATTTTCGCGCCGTTTGTTGGGCAGGTGGCGGACAGCTTCCCTAAAGGTCGGGTGATGATGTTCGCCAACGGCCTGAAGCTGTTGGGGGCGGCAAGCATCTGCTTTGGTATTAACCCGTTTATCGGCTATACGCTGGTAGGCATTGGCGCGGCATCTTACTCTCCGGCGAAGTATGGCATTCTGGGCGAGCTGACGACGGGCGATAAGCTGGTTAAAGCCAACGGTTTGATGGAGTCCTCTACCATCGCGGCGATTTTGCTCGGGTCCGTAGCGGGCGGTGTACTGGCGGACTGGCATGTGCTGGCGGCTCTGGGCGTTTGTGCGGTGGTGTACGGCGGGGCGGTTGTCGCGAACCTGTTTATTCCCGGACTGCCGGTGGCGCGTCCGGGTCAGTCCTGGCGTTTCGGGCCGATGACCGGCAGCTTCTTTAACGCCTGCCGCGTACTGTGGCGCAACGGTGAAACGCGTTTCTCATTGATGGGAACCAGCATGTTCTGGGGGGCGGGCGTCACGCTACGTTTCCTGCTGGTGCTGTGGGTACCGATGGCGCTGGGGATCACCGACAACGCAACGCCAACCTACCTGAATGCAATGGTCGCCGTTGGGATTGTCGTCGGGGCAGGTGTGGCGGCGAAACTGGTCACGCTTGAGACCGTTGCGCGCTGTATGCCTGCAGGGATTTTAATCGGTGTCGGCGTGCTGTTCTTCTCGCTTCAGCATGCGTTGTTGCCAGCGTACGTGCTGCTTATCCTGATTGGTATTCTGGGTGGTTTCTTTGTGGTGCCGTTGAATGCGCTTTTGCAGGAGCGCGGAAAGCAGACCGTGGGGGCCGGAAATGCCGTTGCCGTGCAAAACCTTGGCGAAAACGTGGCGATGCTGCTGATGCTGGGCCTTTATTCGCTGGCGGTCAAAGTGGGTGTGCCGGTGGTGGCCATTGGCGTCGGGTTTGGCGCGCTGTTTGCGCTGGCGATTACGGGATTATGGATCTGGCAGCGTCGGCGTTGATAAGTGCGGCCTGATGCCCTCACCCCGGCCCTCTCCCACAGGGAGAGGGGGCAAACCCTAAAAACGGCAACGTGTGTTGCCGTTTTGCTTTTATTACGGTGCAGGATAAGTATAAACCTGATGCACCGCTTCAATCTCCGCTAACACCTCCTCACTCAGGTTCAGATTGAAACTCTCAATATTGGTTTTCAACTGTTCCATAGTGGTCGCGCCCAGCAGGGTGCTGGCAACAAACGGCTGACGCCGCACAAAGGCCAGCGCCATCTGCGCAGGGTCAAGACCGTGACGCTTCGCGATATCCACATAGGCCGCAACGGCTTTCTGCGTTTGCTCACCGCTGTAGCGGGTAAAGCGGCTGAAGAGCGTGTTACGCGCCCCGGCAGGCTTCGCGCCGTTAAGGTATTTGCCCGTCAGCGTGCCGAAGCCGAGACAGGAATAGGCCAGCAGCTCCACCTCTTCATACTGCGTCACTTCCGCCAGACCGACCTCATAGCTGCGGTTCAGCAGGCTGTACGGGTTCTGGATGGTGACGATGCGCGGGAGATCGTGTTTATCGGCAAGGTGCAGATAACGCATCACGCCAAATGCCGTTTCGTTAGACACGCCGATGTAGCGGATTTTCCCCGCGCGCTGGCACTCGGTCAGCGCTTCCAGCGTTTCCAGTAGCGTAACGGCGGGCGCGCTCTCGTTCCAGCTGTAGCCGAGCTTGCCAAAGCAGTTAGTCGGACGCTGCGGCCAGTGTACCTGGTAGAGATCGAGATAGTCGGTTTGCAGACGCTTCAGGCTGGCATCCAGCGCGGCGCGAATATTCTTACGATCGAGGATCTGGTTTGGGCGGATCCCGGCATCGTTATTACGAGAGGGGCCGCTGACTTTTGAGGCGATAACGAGCTTTTCGCGATTGCCGCGTTTTGCCAGCCAGTTTCCCACATAAGTTTCAGTCAGCCCCTGCGTTTCCGGACGGGGAGGAACAGGGTACATCTCTGCGACGTCAATCAGGTTAATACCCTGGCTGACGGCGTAATCGAGTTGTGCATGGGCATCGGCTTCGCTGTTTTGTTCACCAAATGTCATCGTGCCCAACCCCAGTTGGCTTATCTCCAGAGCGCTATGGGGGATACGGTGATAATGCATAGCCGGCTTCCTTCATTAAACATACGGACGCGTCAGGAACTTCCCGACAAAGGAATATAAACATGGCAGAGGGGAAGCAAAAGGGGAAGGGAAAAATCAAAAAGGCCAGCAAGCGACTGACCTTTAACGGGTTTAGCGCTCGATAATTTGCGAGACTTCGTCGCGGTTAATCTGCATTTTATTCCCTGCCGGGTCGCGGTAACTCACCAGCCCGGTATCGTCGTCGACTTCGGGTTTACCATCGGTCAGGATCATCCGACCATCTTTTGTAGACATAACATAATCACTGCTACAGCCCGATACCGCAAACGCCAACCCGACTGCAGAAATTAACACTGCCCATTTTTTCATCGTTATCGTCCTCACCTGGCTTGTATTAAATCATAGTGTAGTAATAACCTGATATGACGAAAGCAGGAAGTAGTAAAATCTTAAAAACCAGGTGATTATGTTTGATAGCTCGCAAAATTCGTTAAAAACCTACGTTTTTAGTAAGAAATGGCGTGCGAGCAGCGTGCCAGTGAAATTCTTTTTGAGATAAAAGCCGCGAGGCAACGTCAGGATCGGCTCGCCATGAGCGCCGATCGCTTCGGTAAGGGCCTTGCTGTTGGCCGCCTTTGGACGCAGCTGCAACACCTCACCATGACGGGCGGTGATGCGCTCAACCTGCCCAAGGACGATCATGTCCATTAACTCTTCCCAGTCCAGACGCAACTGCTGCTCTTCGTCTTCATCAGGGCTCCAGAGCAGCGGCGCGCCCACCCGCCGTTCGGCTAGCGGGATCTGCCGTTCACCTTCCACCGGAACCCACAGTACGCGTTTCAGTTTATGACGTACGTGGCTGGTTTCCCAGGTTACGCCGGTATTGCCGGTTAACGGCGCCACGCAGACAAACGTGGTTTCCAGCGGTCTTCCCTGCCTGTCGATGGGGATCGTTTTTAACTCCACGCCCAGTGCGGCGAAATCTTGTTCTGGCTTACTGCCCGCGCTGGCACCTAACCACAGTTCCAGCAGCATGCCGATCCAGCCCTTGTCTCTTTTTAGATCGTCAGGGATCGGGAGACCCGCCATTGCCGCCAGATCGCCAAGCGAATAGCCTGCCAGGCGCTGCGCCTGAGTCAGCAACTCGGTTTCGCTGGAGGGGGGAGTAAACAAGGGAGCAAGCGGAAGCATGACGGTAACCTTCTGATTAAAAAATAAACTAAGAAATTATCCCTTGTGGATAGAGTCTACCGTTTTCTGTACGAATAATCCATGTGCATGATTTATAGGTTTTTTTATTACTGTAAAATTATTGTGTCCGCGGCTAAAAACAGGTTGTTCAAATCTGGTCACTGACAATAAACAGGATCTTACACCCTGTTATCCACAGAAAAGTGGGATAACTGGGAATAACCCACACTACTGTTTCGATTTACAGCCTTGACGTGCGACGAAAATCGAATTTTCAGACAAATTGTGCCTAACTTATTGGCACAATCTGTGGATAAAACCGACGCTGTTCGATCTTTCATCAGTACAACGATCGCTGATGTGATGATCGTCACGTTATCCGTTCTGGTATCAATAATTAAAGGTGTAATATAATGAAATATAGCATTTTTTATAATGAGCGGTGTAAGCGGCTTTAAACGACGATTCAGGTTGTTCATCGGTAATTCCATACTTCTTCACAACTATATCCACAGAAAAGGTGAATAAAATTGCCCTTGCGGTCCTTCATCTGTTTATAACTCCCCACATATTTGTGAGTTATTCAAATGTTATTAGGTTGCAAGCCTGTAAGAGAGTGGTTTACCGCCTCCCTGTAGTGTGAAACAATCATTCATATATAAGGTTTAGTTTGGGGTAGTCCGGTGATTGATGACGATGGCTACCGCCCGAACGTAGGAATAGTAATTTGTAATCGTCTGGGTCAGGTCATGTGGGCCCGTCGATATGGTCAGCACTCCTGGCAATTCCCGCAAGGCGGGATCAACCCAGGAGAGTCCCCAGAACAAGCGATGTACCGGGAGCTGTTTGAAGAGGTCGGTTTAAGCCGAAAAGATGTTCGCATCCTGGCTTCGACCCGCAACTGGTTGCGTTACAAGTTACCGAAACGTTTGGTGCGTTGGGACACAAAGCCGGTTTGTATCGGCCAAAAACAGAAGTGGTTTCTTCTGCAGTTGGTGGGCAACGATTCAGATATCAACATGCAAACCAGCAGTACGCCGGAGTTTGATGGCTGGCGTTGGGTGAGCTATTGGTATCCTGTTCGTCAGGTCGTGTCATTTAAGCGCGATGTTTACCGTAGGGTGATGAAAGAGTTCGCAAGTGTTGTCATGCAGCTTCAGGAGATCCCGCCTAAGCCGCAAAGCGCACCTGCCTGGCGACGTAAAAGAGGTTAAGCTACGCAAATCATGCTCACCCGCTTGCGCGAAATAGTCGAGAAGGTCGCCAGTGCGCCTCGTCTGAACGAGGCGCTGAATATTCTGGTGACTGATATCTGTCTGGCGATGGAAACCGACGTTTGTTCGGTGTATCTGGCCGACCATGACCGGCGTTGCTATTACCTGATGGCGACTCGTGGTTTGAAAAAACCACGAGGCCGCACCGTTACGCTTGCTTTTGATGAAGGTATTGTTGGGCTGGTTGGTCGTCTGGCCGAACCCATTAACCTTGCTGATGCGCAAAAACACCCTAGCTTCAAATATATTCCTTCCGTAAAAGAAGAACGCTTCCGCGCCTTCCTGGGCGTGCCGATTATCCAGCGTCGTCAGTTGCTTGGCGTTCTCGTTGTTCAGCAGCGGGAACTGCGCCAGTACGATGAAAGCGAAGAGTCATTCCTTGTGACGCTTGCCACGCAGATGGCCGCCATCCTCTCTCAGTCTCAGCTTGCTGCCCTGTTTGGCCAGTATCGTCACACGCGCATACGTGCGCTCCCTGCGTCACCGGGTGTGGCAATCGCCGAAGGCTGGATGGACGCCACGTTGCCGCTGATGGAGCAGGTTTACGAGGCCTCGACGCTTGATGAAGCGCTCGAACGCGAGCGTCTTACCGCTGCACTGGAAGAGGCTTCCAACGAATTTCGCCGCTACAGCAAACGCTTTGCTGCGGGTGCGCAAAAAGAGACGGCGGCGATCTTTGACCTCTATTCACACCTGCTTTCTGATGCGCGTCTGCGCCGTGAGCTTTTCGCGGAAGTGGATAAAGGTTCGGTGGCCGAATGGGCCGTTAAAAAAGTCATTGAAAAATTTGCCGAGCAGTTTGCGGCACTGACCGATGGTTATTTGAAGGAGCGTGCCGGGGATTTACGCGCGCTGGGACAGCGTTTGCTGTTCCATCTTGATGACACCATTCAGGGCGCGAATGCCTGGCCAAAACGGTTTGTGCTGGTAGCAGATGAACTTTCAGCGACGACGCTGGCAGAGCTACCGCAGGACAGGCTCGCCGGGGTAGTGGTGCGCGATGGTGCCGCCAACTCCCATGCTGCCATCATGGTGCGCGCGCTCGGTATTCCAACCGTCATGGGGGCCGATATCCAGCCCTCGGTGCTCCACCGCCGCACGCTGGTGGTGGATGGCTATCGCGGTGAACTGCTGGTCGATCCTGAGCCCGTACTGCTGCAGGAATACCAGCGTCTCATTAGTGAAGAGAATGAATTAAGCAAGCTGGCAGAAGATGACGTCAACCTGCCCGCGCAGCTCAAAAGCGGTGAGCGGATCAAAGTCATGCTCAACGCCGGGTTAAGCCCCGAGCACGAAGAGAAGCTCGGCAGCCGCATCGACGGTATCGGCTTATACCGCACTGAAATCCCGTTCATGCTGCAAAGCGGCTTTCCGTCAGAAGAGGAGCAGGTGGCGCAGTATCAGGGGATGCTGCAGATGTTTAACGACAAACCGGTCACGCTGCGCACGCTGGACGTCGGGGCAGATAAACAACTGCCGTACATGCCAATCAGTGAAGAAAACCCGTGTCTGGGCTGGCGCGGGATCCGCATTACGCTCGACCAGCCGGAGATCTTCCTGATCCAGGTTCGTGCCATGCTGCGTGCAAATGCGGCAACGGGCAACCTCAGCATTTTATTGCCGATGGTCACCAGCATTGACGAGATCGACGAAGCAAAACGCTTGATCGAACGTGCGGGCCGCGAAGTGGAAGAGATGATCGGCTATGCGATCCCTAAACCACGTATTGGCGTGATGCTCGAAGTGCCGTCGATGGTCTTTATGCTGCCGCAGCTGGCAAACCGCGTTGATTTTATCTCCGTCGGGACCAACGATTTAACGCAGTACATACTGGCCGTTGATCGAAATAACACGCGCGTCGCGAGTATCTATGACAGCCTGCATCCGGCAATGCTCCGGGCTCTTGCCATGATTGCCCGTGAAGCGGAGCAGCACGGTCTTGATTTGCGTCTGTGTGGTGAAATGGCGGGCGATTCGATGTGCGTTGCCATCCTGATTGGCCTGGGCTTCCGTCACCTGTCCATGAACGGCCGTTCTGTCGCGCGCGTGAAGTATCTGTTACGTCATATTGAAATAGAAGATGCCCGCGAGTTGGCGGAACGCAGTCTGGACGCACAGATGGCAGCCGAAGTACGGCACCAGGTTGCCGCGTTTATGGAACGACGCGGCATGGGTGGCCTAATCCGCGGCGGCCGCTGAAGCCTTTCCTCCTCTCCCCGTGGAAGAGGGCTGGGGTTAGGGCATCAGGCCGCACAATACCCTATACACATCTTTTACATCTCAGGCGCATCCTCCATGCCTGCCTTATGCTATGATTCGCACCTTTGGAGCCTCTGCGACACGCAGAAGCGCATTTCTACCGCTGTCCACTTTCAGCGGAATAACAACATCTTGTGGTGACAGATGAACAGTGGTTATCTGCATTTTCCGGAATTTGATCCGGTTATTTTCTCAGTAGGACCTGTCGCGCTGCACTGGTACGGTTTGATGTACCTGGTGGGCTTCATTTTTGCGATGTGGCTTGCAGGCCGTCGCGCGGGTCGTCCCGGCAGTGGCTGGACGAAGAACGAAGTTGAGAACCTGCTGTATGCTGGCTTCCTCGGGGTATTCCTGGGCGGGCGTATTGGCTATGTCCTGTTCTATAACTTCCCGGTATTCCTCAACGATCCGCTCTATCTTTTCCGCGTCTGGGATGGGGGAATGTCCTTCCACGGTGGCCTGATTGGTGTGATCCTGGTGATGGTGATCTTCGCCAAACGCACCAAACGCAACTTCTTCCAGGTGGCTGATTTTATTGCTCCACTGATTCCATTCGGGCTGGGAGCGGGGCGTCTGGGTAACTTTATCAACGGCGAACTGTGGGGCCGTGTTGACCCGAGCGTGCCGTATACGATGCTCTTCCCGGGCTCTCGTGCAGAGGATATCGCGCTGCTGCCATCGCATCCGGAGTGGCAATCCATTTTCGATACCTACGGTGTTCTGCCGCGCCATATGTCCCAGCTTTATGAGCTGGCGCTGGAAGGTGTGGTGCTGTTTATCATCCTGAACCTCTTCATCCGCAAGCCGCGTCCTATGGGGGCTGTCTCCGGTCTGTTCCTGATCGGCTACGGTGCGTTCCGCATCATCGTTGAATTCTTCCGTCAGCCGGATGCACAGTTCACCGGCGAGTGGGTGCAGTACATCAGCATGGGGCAGATCCTCTCCATTCCGATGATTGTCGCGGGTGCCATTATGATGATTTGGGCGTATCGTCGTCGTCCACAGCAACAAATTTCCTGAGGAACCATGAAACAGTATCTTGAATTGATGAAAAAAGTGCTCGATGAGGGCACGCCGAAAAATGACCGCACCGGTACCGGTACGCTCTCCATTTTTGGCCACCAGATGCGCTTTAATCTGCAAGAAGGCTTCCCTCTGGTGACGACGAAGCGCTGCCATCTGCGCTCGATCATTCATGAACTGCTCTGGTTCCTGCAAGGCGATACCAACGTTGCCTATCTGCATGAAAACAACGTCTCAATCTGGGACGAATGGGCAGATGAAAACGGCAACCTGGGCCCGGTTTACGGTAAGCAGTGGCGTGCATGGCCAACGCCTGACGGTCGCCATATTGACCAGATCACCACCGTGATGAACCAGCTGAAAAACGACCCGGATTCGCGCCGAATCATCGTTTCCGCCTGGAACGTGGGTGAACTGGACAAAATGGCGCTGGCACCCTGCCATGCGTTCTTCCAGTTCTATGTGGCGGATGGCAAGCTCTCCTGCCAGCTTTATCAGCGTTCTTGCGACGTGTTCCTCGGTCTGCCGTTTAACATCGCCAGCTATGCGCTGTTAGTTCACATGATGGCGCAGCAGTGCGATCTCGACGTGGGTGATTTCGTCTGGACGGGTGGGGATACCCATCTCTACAGCAACCACATGGAGCAGACGCATCTCCAGCTGACTCGCGAACCGCGTGCGTTGCCGAAGCTGATTATCAAACGTAAACCAGACTCGATCTTCGATTACCGCTTTGATGATTTTGAGATTGAGGGTTACGACCCGCATCCCGGCATCAAAGCGCCCGTCGCTATCTGATACGGCAGATACTCACACAACCGGTGCTTTTTAGCTCCGGTTTTTTTTCGTTCTCGATTTGTTTTACGAGCCGTTTTCCAGAGACGCTGCAACGTCCTGCAACAGTCGACATTCACTGGATGACGGCTCGTAAAAACCTGATTTGCCCCTCGCTGCTTTTCCCGCATTTCGCCACACTCCCGGCATGAAAAAAGAGAACGGCTTTACGCTTATCGAAACCCTGGTGGCCATTTCGCTGGTCGTGATCCTGAGCGCAACGGGTTTATACGGCTGGGACAGTTGGCAACGACAGCAGCGGCTCTGGCAAACCGCCGTACAGATACGCGACTACCTGGTGTTTCTTCGCAACGATGCGAATCGGCACAATCGTGACCACCTCATTACGCTTCAGCGGGATGAGGCTGGCGTCTGTCTGTTGAGTTCTGTCGTACAAGGCTGTGTGAAGGAGAGTGCCTTTGTGCTGATTCCACTTTGGGCTGACGTCACCATAAGTGAGTTAACCCCCTCATTAGGGTTCTATGGATTAAGAGATACAGCGTGGGCGGGGCGGATACGTGTGAACAGCCGTGCAGGAGAATGGCTGATTATTGTCTCAAATGGAGGGCGCATCAGGATGTGCAATGCTTCAGAGGGAGGGGAATGTCAATGAACCAGCACGGTTTCTCACTTACAGAGGTCTTGATTGCCACGGCTATCAGCAGTCTTTTGCTCATAAGCGCATCGCGTTTTTTACCGGGTTTACAGCGGGCGGTATTACTGCAGTCCGGTCAGCGGGAGGTGGAAGAAGAGGTCTGGCAAAGGCTTTTTGCCCTCGGCAAACAGCTGCAGAGAGCGGGATATTGCGCGGGTAACTGTCCAGGACAAGGCCTGGTGACGGCAAGGCAGGGCAGCTGCGTCATTGTGCAGTGGGATGCAAACAGTAACGGCATCTGGGATGCCTCTGCATCAGAAAACGACAGCACAGGGTTTCGTCTTGAGTCTGGTGCGTTAGAAACGCTGCGTGGGGCGACATCCTGTGAAGGAAAAGGATGGGAAAAGCTCACTGACCCGAACAGGCTAGTGATCCAGCACTTTAGGGTCGATAAGGTTGAACACGCCGGTTTCGCGCCTGAGTTGAATATCGAGCTGGCCGCCATTCGCCAGGGTGAAAAAGGTGAGCCCTTCCAGGCTATTTATGGCGTCACGGGGTATAACTTGTGAACCGTCAGCGCGGGATGTCTTCGCTGGCGCTGGTACTGCTTTTACTGGTGTTAGGCACGCTGATCCTCACGGGACTTAATCAGCAACTGACAACATTTAGCGCACTCGTTGGCGGCGAGAGCCGTTCACTCCAGCAGCAGGCATCTGTGCAATCCGCGCTTGAGTGGGGGCGCGTTCAGGATTGGCTGGTCTCCCCAGGGGTTCAATGCAAAAAGGCGTCGACGTGGCAAGCATGCATGCGGTGGCTGAGCGAGTCGCGTGTTTTGCTCATCGCCGGAAATAATGACCTTTTGCTCTGGCGTGCAGGAGAGGTAATCGACGGGAAGATTCATTTTTTGCCACACGGCTGGAGTGATTTTTGTCCACTTAAGGAGAAGGCGCTATGCCAGTTGCCGTAAACAGAGAAAAAGGATTTAGCCTGGTTGAGGTTCTGCTTGCGATGATGCTGCTGGTGATAATCGTCACGGCACTGTCGGGTTATCATCGGGCACTGGCGGCGCGATTTACCCTGTATAACCAGTATCGTCAGCTTTGGCATCATGCCTGGAATCAGGCTCAGCTCTCAACCCCCGTTCTCCCCGAAGGCTGGCAGGCCAGTCGGGGGCAGACAACGCACGCCAGATGTGTCAGCATCACGGTTACACTTATTTCTCCTCTGGGGCGGCGCGGCGCGATGACGCGTCTGCATTGCCCGGTTAGCCAGTAGTCGGGAGCGTCTATGTTAAGGGTCTACCACTCAAATCGTCTGGATGTGCTGGAAGCACTGATGGAATTTATCGTTGAGCGCGAGCGGCTTGACGATCCTTTTGAGCCTGAAATGGTGCTGGTGCAGAGCACCGGTATGGCGCAGTGGCTGCAAATGTCGCTTTCCCGGAAATTTGGCATAGCGGCAAACATTGATTTCCCGCTGCCCGCGAGTTTTATCTGGGAGATGTTTGTGCGCGTACTGCCCGACATCCCTGAACAGAGCGCCTTCAACAAGCAGAGCATGAGCTGGAAGCTGATGGCCCTGCTGCCCGATATGCTGTCAGGCGATGCGTTCGCCATGCTGCGCCACTACCTTAATGACGATACCGATAAACGCAAGCTGTTCCAGCTGGCGTCGCGCACGGCCGATCTCTACGACCAGTATTTAGTGTACCGGCCTGAATGGCTGACTGCCTGGGAAGCGGGTGAACGGGTGGAGGGCTTGCCGGAAGCACAAGTCTGGCAGGCACCGTTATGGAAAGCACTGGTGGAACATACTGAGGCGCTCGGTCAACCAAAGTGGCACCGTGCAAACCTCTACCAACGGTTTATCTCGATACTCGAAAATGCGTCGGAGCGACCGGCTCGTCTGCCGTCACGCGTGTTTATCTGCGGTATTTCGGCTTTGCCGCCGGTCTATCTGGATGCGCTAAAAGCGCTGGGTAAACACATTGATATCCATATTTTGTTCACGAATCCCTGCCGCCACTACTGGGGTGATATCCAGGATGCGCGCTGGCTTTCACGGCTGGTCACGCGGCAGCGTCGACGTCTCTTTGAAGACCGCTCCGTGCCCTTGTTCAAGGATAGCTCGACAGCCGCGCGGCTTTTCGATGAAGAGGGCATTCAGAACCTGCCGAATCCGTTGCTGGCCTCATGGGGCAAGCTGGGACGTGACTACATTCACATGCTTTCTGACATTACGTCATCTGGCGAGGGGGACGTGGACGCCTTTGTCGAAATCGAATCTGACAGCCTGCTGCACAACATTCAGTTAGATATTCTGGATCTGGAAAACCGGGCCGTTATGGGCGTGACCGAGGAAGAGTTCGAACGCAGCGGCAGGAAACGGAAGCTGGATCCTGACGATCGGAGTATTACCCTTCACGTTTGCCATAGCCCACAGCGTGAGGTGGAAATCCTGCACGATCGCTTGCTGGCAATGCTACAGGACGATCCTGAGCTCACGCCGCGCGACATTGTGGTGATGGTGGCAGACATCGACAGCTATAGCCCCTTTATTCAGGCCGTTTTTGGCAGCGCGACGGGGGAGCGATACCTTCCTTACGCCATTTCTGACCGTCGGGCACGTCAGTCCCATCCGGCCTTGCAGGCATTTATCTCCCTGCTGTCGCTGCCGGACAGCCGGTTTATCTCTGAAGATGTGCTGGCGCTGCTGGATGTCCCTGTTCTGGCTGCCCGTTTCAACATTAATGAAGAGGGGCTACGCTATCTTCGCCAGTGGGTTAACGAATCCGGCGTTCGCTGGGGGATTGATGACGACAACGTGCAGGAGTTTGAACTCCCACCAACGGGGCAGCACACCTGGCAGTTTGGCCTGACGCGAATGCTGCTCGGGTACGCAATGGAGAGCAGCCAGGGTGAATGGAATGACGTTCTGCCATACGACGAGTCCACTGGGTTAATCGCGGAGCTGGTCGGGCATTTGGCCTCGTTGCTGATGCAGCTCAACCGCTGGCGACGGGAGCTGATGCAGCCGCGCCCGCTGGACGCCTGGCTGCCGGTGTGCCGGGAAATGCTCACGGATTTCTTCCTGCCGGACAGTGAAACCGAAGCGGCGATGGCGCTCATTGAAAAGCAGTGGCAGGCCATCGTGGATGAGGGCGTGAATTCGCACTATCAGGAGGCGGTGCCTTTGTCGCTTCTGCGTGATGAGTTGACCCTGCGTCTCGATCAGGAGCGTATTAGCCAGCGTTTCCTGGCAGGGCCGGTCAATATTTGTACCCTGATGCCGATGCGATCCATCCCGTTCAAAGTGGTGTGTCTGCTCGGGATGAATGACGGCATTTATCCTCGGGCACTACCGCCGTTAGGCTTTGACTTGATGAGTCCTAAACCGAAGCGGGGCGACCGCAGCCGCCGTGATGACGACCGTTATCTGTTCCTGGAAGCGCTTATTTCAGCGCAGAGCAAGCTGTATATCAGCTACATCGGCCGGTCGATTCAGGACAACAGTGAACGTTTCCCGTCGGTTCTTGTGCAGGAGCTGGTGGACTATATCGGGCAGAGCCACTATTTGCCGGGAGACGAAGCGCGTAATTGTGATGAGAGCGAGCAGCGGGTGAAGGCCCACATCACCTTCTGTCACAGCCGTATGCCTTTCGATCCGGTGAACTATGTCGCCAATGAACACCAGAGTTATGCGCGCGAGTGGCTTCCGGCTGCGAAGAAAGAAGGGATGGCGCATACCAATTTCATTCAGGAACTGGATGAACTCCCCCTGGAAACGTTGACCTTCGAACAGCTTCAGCGTTTTTGGGCACACCCGGTGCGCGCGTTCTTCCAGCAGCGTTTGCAGGTCAACTTCCGTTCTGAAGAGAGTGAAATTCCTGATGCCGAACCCTTTATTCTGGATGGGTTGGAGCGCTACAAGCTGAATCTCCAGCTCCTGAATGCCCTGGTCGAACAGGAAGATGCTGCCACTCTATTTCGCCGCTACCGTGCCGCGGGTCAGTTGCCTTACGGTGCATTCGGGGAGATTGTCTGGGAGGCGCAGTGTCAGGAAATGAAGGCACTTGCTGAACGCGTCATTGAGTGCAGACAACCCGGTAAAAGCATCGAAATCGACCTTGACTGTAACGGTGTCCATTTGACTGGCTGGCTGACGCAGGTTCAGCCGGACGGACTGCTGCGCTGGCGGCCCTCGATGCTCAGCGTTTCACAGGGTTTGCAACTCTGGCTCGAACATCTTGTCTACAGTGCTGGCGGCAATATGGGTGAAAGCCGAATTTTCGTGCGCAAAGAGGGCGAATGGCGTTTTCCGCCGTTGGAGGCTGAGCAGGCTTTGTGTTATTTGTCGCTTTACATCGACGGTTACCGGCGGGGTATGAAAAAACCTCTGCTCCTGTTGCCGGAAAGCGGTGGCGCGTGGATAAAAGCCTGTTATGACGCGCAGAATGATGCCATGTTAACGGATGATGCTTCACTGCAGAAAGCGCGGAATAAGTTTGTGCAGGCCTACGAAGGGAACATGATGGTGCGTGGCGAAGGGGAAGATGTCTGGTATCAACGTTTGTGGCGAACGCTTGAGCCAGAATACTTCGACATGATCACTGTAGAGGCACAGCGCTACCTGTTACCGTTGTTCAAATTTAATCAGTCCTGAGCGCTGTATAAAAATTGCGCAGTATGAGGTGTTCATTTATGATGCACTTCTTATCACGGACTGATGTACCCAATAAAAAGATGTTGGCGTGCCCGGCACGCAATGTATTAATGATGTAGCCGTGATAAAGAGGTAGCACCTTGTTTAAAGCGTTTGTTTTGTTTTTCGCCCTCTGGGTACCCGTCACTCAGGCAGACTCCGGTTGGCAACCCCTTCAGGAAACTATTCGTAAAAGCGAAAAAGATATCCGCCAATATCAGGCTATTCGTCTTGATAACGGCATGACCGTACTGCTGGTTTCCGATCCGCAGGCGGTGAAATCCCTTTCGGCATTAGTGGTGCCGGTTGGATCGCTGGAAGATCCTGAGGCTCATCCTGGGCTTGCACACTATCTGGAACATATGACCCTGATGGGGTCAAAAAAATACCCGCAGCCAGATAGCCTGTCCGAATTTCTGAAAATGCATGGCGGCAGCCACAATGCCAGCACGGCGCCGTACCGCACGGCTTTTTATCTTGAAGTCGAAAATGATGCGCTTGAAGGCGCGGTCGATCGCCTTGCTGATTCCATCGCCGCCCCCTTGTTGGATAAAAAGTATGCCGATCGTGAACGCAATGCGGTGAATGCCGAGCTGACCATGGCCCGCACGCGAGACGGTATGCGCATGGCCCAGGTTAGCGCTGAAACCATCAACCCTGCGCACCCGGGTTCGCGTTTCTCCGGCGGTAACCTGGAGACGTTAAGCGACAAACCGAACAGCCCGGTGCTTGATGCCCTGCACGCGTTCCGCGATAAATACTACTCCGCCAACCTGATGAAAGCGGTCATCTACAGCAATAAACCGTTGCCAGAACTGGCAGGCATGGCGGCTAAAACCTTTGGTCGGGTGCCGAATAAAAATATCGACCGGCCGCAGATAGACGTCCCGGTGGTCACGGACGCGCAAAAAGGGATCGTTATCCACTACGTGCCGGCGCTGCCGCGCAAAGTGCTGCGCGTGGAATTCCGCATCGATAACAACACCTCACAGTTTCGCAGTAAAACCGATGAGCTCGTGACCTACCTGATAGGGAACCGTAGCCCGGGTACGCTTTCTGACTGGCTGCAAAAACAGGGGCTGGTGGAAGGTATTCGCGCCGATTCCGATCCGGTTGTGAACGGCAATAGCGGCGTGCTGGCGATCTCCGCCACCCTGACCGACAAAGGGCTGGCAAACCGTGATGAAGTGGTAGCAGCGATTTTCAGTTACCTCTCTTTACTGCGCGAGAAAGGCGTCGATAAGCGCTACTTTGATGAACTCGCCCACGTGCTGGATCTCGATTTCCGTTACCCGTCCATTACCCGCGACATGGATTACGTTGAGTGGCTGGCGGACACCATGATCCGCGTGCCGGTGGAACACACTCTTGATGCGGTCAATATTGCCGACCGGTATGACGCCGAGGCGGTAAAAGCCCGCCTGGCGATGATGACGCCGGAGAATGCCCGCATCTGGTACATCAGCCCGAACGAACCGCATAACAAGACGGCGTATTTTGTCGATGCCCCCTATCAGGTGGATAAAATAAGCGCGCAGACCTTCGCCGACTGGCAGAAGAAGGCAGGAGAAATTGCGTTAAAGCTGCCGGAGCTGAACCCTTATATTCCGGATGACTTCTCGCTGACCAAAACGACTAAAGATTACCCGCATCCGGCGCTTATCATTGATGAGCCGACGCTGCGCGTGGTGTATACCCCCAGCCGCTATTTCGCAAGCGAGCCAAAAGCCGATGTCAGCGTGGTGCTGCGTAACCCGAAAGCGATGAATAGCGCTAAAAATCAGGTGATGTTCGCGCTCAATGACTATCTCGCCGGGATTGCGCTCGATCAGCTTAGCAACCAGGCGGCCGTGGGTGGCATCAGTTTCTCCACCAACGCCAACAACGGTTTGATGCTCAATGCCAACGGCTATACCCAGCGTTTGCCTCAGCTGTTCCAGGCACTGCTGGAAGGGTATTTCAGCTACACGCCGACGGAAGAGCAGCTTGAGCAGGCCAAATCGTGGTATGCGCAGATGATGGATTCTGCGGAGAAGGGCAAAGCTTACGATCTGGCGCTTATGCCAGCGCAAATGCTTTCGCAAGTTCCTTATTTCCAGCGAGAAGACCGCCGCGCGCTGTTGCCTTCGATCACCTTAAAAGACGTGCTGGCTTACCGTGACGGGCTGAAAACCAACACGCGTCCGGAGTTCCTGATCGTCGGCAACATGAGTGAGGATCAGGCCAAAACGCTGGCGCAAAATGTCCGTACACAGCTGGGTTCAAAAGGTGACGAGTGGTGTCGCAATCAGGACGTGCTGGTTGAGAAAAAGCAGAATGTGATTTTCGAAAAAGCGGGTAGCAGCACCGATTCCGCGCTGGCCGCCGTGTTTGTTCCGACCGGGTATGATGAGTTTGCCAGCTCTGCGCAGAGTGCTGTTCTCGGACAAATCATCCAGCCATGGTTCTACAACCAGTTGCGTACTGAAGAGCAGCTTGGCTATGCGGTCTTCGCCTTTTCCATGAACGTGGGCCGCCAGTGGGGTCTTGGCTTCCTGCTGCAAAGCAGTGATAAACAGCCTGCCTACCTCTGGCAGCGCTATCAGGCTTTCTTCCCGCAGGCGGAAGCAAAACTGCGCGCCATGAAGCCAGACGAGTTTGCCCAGATCCAGCAGGCGGTCATTGCGCAGGTGATGCAGGCACCGCAAACGCTGGGTGAGGAAGCTTCTCAACTGAGCAAAGATTTTGATCGGGGTAATCTGAAGTTTGATTCGCGTGATAAAGTAGTGGCCGAAATAAAACAGCTGACGCCTCAGAAGGTTGCCGACTTCTTCCATCAGGCGGTGATTAAACCGCAGGGGATTGCCATTCTGTCTCAGGTTTCCGGCAGCCAAAATGGCAAAACGGATTACGTAAACCCGAAAGGCTGGAAAATCTGGAAGAGCGTCACTGCGTTGCAGCAATCAATGCCCTGGAGTAAGAAAGAATGACCGATACCGCTGAGTCCCTTGATCCCTTACGTTTACCTCTACAGGGTGAACGATTGATTGAAGCCTCAGCGGGAACGGGAAAAACCTACACTATCGCCGCGCTCTATCTGCGTCTGCTGTTAGGGCTTGGCGGTACTGCCGCTTTTCCGCGTCCGTTAAGCGTGGAGGAGCTGCTGGTGGTGACCTTCACCGAAGCAGCTACCGCCGAGCTGCGTGGCCGTATCCGTGCCAATATTCACGAGCTGCGCATCGCTTGCCTGCGACAGAGCACCGATAACCCGCTTTACGCCAGCCTTCTGGAAGAAATTGCCGATAAGCAGCAGGCTGCGCATTGGCTGCTGCTGGCGGAACGGCAAATGGATGAAGCGTCCGTTTTCACCATCCACGGCTTTTGTCAGCGCATGCTGAGCCTGAATGCCTTTGAGTCCGGCATGCTGTTTGAACAGCAGCTCATTGAAGACGAGTCTGAGCTTCGCTATCAGGCCTGCGCAGATTTCTGGCGCCGCCACTGCTACCCCCTGCAGCGTGACATCGCCGAAGCGGTGCATGCGTTGTGGAAAGGCCCTGAAGAGCTTTTGCGTGCTATCGATCGCTATCTACAGGGGGAAGCGCCCGTCATCAAATCACCGCCGCCAGCGGACGAAACGCTCGCATCACGCCATGAAAAGATCGTCACGCAAATTGCGACCTTGAAGCAAAAGTGGAATGCGTCCGTCGGTGAAATTGCCTCGATCCTCGAAAACTCCGGTATTGACAGGAAAAAATTTAACCGCGGCAATCAGGGCAAATGGATCGACAAGATTAGCGCCTGGGCACAGGAAGAGACGCGAGGCTATCAGCTTCCGGATGCTCTGGAAAAGTTCTCCCAGCGTTTTTTGACCGAGCGGACGAAAGCCGATGGCATCGTGCCAGAGCATCCTCTTTTTGTTGCCATCGAGAGTCTACTGGCTGAGCCGTTAACGCTTAACGACTTAATGATTACCCGCGCCATGACGGAAATCCGTGAAGCCGTGGCGCGTGAAAAACGCCGTCGGGGTGAGCTGGGCTTTGACGATATGCTAAGCCGTCTGGACGCCGCGCTGTGCAGTGAAAATGGCGAAGCGCTCGCTGTGGCAATCCGCACGCGTTTTCCGGTGGCCATGATCGATGAGTTTCAGGATACGGACCCCCAGCAGTACCGTATTTTCCGCCGTATCTGGCGTCAGCAGCCAGACACTGCGCTGCTGTTGATCGGTGACCCGAAGCAGGCGATTTACGCCTTCCGTGGCGCCGACATTTTTACCTACATGAAGGCCCGTAGCGAAGTTGCAGCCCATTACACCTTAGAGACTAACTGGCGATCCGCTCCGGGTATGGTGGAAAGCGTCAACACGCTCTTTAAGCAGATGGACGCGGCGTTTATGTTCCGTGAAATTCCTTTCCTGCCGGTCAAGTTTGCTGAAAAAAATGCCTCGTTGCGCTTTGAGTTCAATGGCGTGACTCAGCCAGCCATGAACCTTTGGCTGCTCGACGGTGAAGGCTGTGGCGTTGGGGATTATCAAAGTGCGATGGCGCAGCACTGCGCCGCACAGATCCGCGACTGGCTGAGTGCCGGAGCGCGTGGCGAAGCCGTGTTATGGCGAGGGGAGCAGGCGAACCCCGTCAAGGCATCCGATATTACGGTGCTGGTGCGCAGTCGCCAGGAGGCGGCGCTGGTCCGCGATGCACTGACCTTGCTCAACATCCCGTCCGTCTATCTCTCGAATCGCGACAGCGTCTTTGAAACTCTGGAAGCTCAGGAGATGCTATGGCTGCTGCAGGCCGTGTTGGCCCCCGAGCGTGAAAGCACGCTTCGCAGCGCCCTGGCCAGCGCAATGATGGGGTTGAATGCCCGTGATATTGACGCGCTAAACAACGACGAGGAAGCCTGGGATAATGTCGTTGAAGAGTTTGCCCACTACCGGGAACGCTGGCAAAAACGCGGCGTAATGGCCATGCTGCGCGAGCTGATGGCGAAGCGTCAGATTGCGGAGAATATGCTCGCCACGGCAGGCGGTGAGCGCCGCCTGACCGATATTCTGCATATCAGCGAGCTGTTGCAGGAAGCGGGAACGCAGCTCGAAAGCGAGCATGCGCTGGTGCGCTGGCTGTCGCAGCAGAATGCCGATCCGAACAGCAATTCATCCAGTCAGCAGATGCGCCTCGAAAGCGATAAGCATCTGGTGCAGATCGTCACCATTCACAAGTCGAAAGGTCTTGAGTATCCGCTGGTCTGGCTCCCGTTTATCGCCAACTACCGCGTGCAGGACCAGGCCTTTTACCACGACCGTGAATCATTTGAAGCCGTGCTCGATCTCAGTAAAGCGGAATCCAGCGTTGAGCTGGCGGAGGCTGAACGTCTGGCAGAGGATTTACGCCTGCTCTACGTGGCGCTGACCCGCTCGGTCTGGCATTGCAGTCTGGGTATTGCGCCGCTGTTTCGTCGCCGTGGTGAGAAGTCAGGAGAGACCGATTTCCATTTAAGCGCGCTGGGACGTCTTATTCAGCTCGGAGAGCCAAAAGATGCGGCAGGGCTGCGCCAGTGCATCGAGGCGCTGTGTGGTGACCATATTGCTCTGCATATTCCCTCATCGCCGGATAACAGCCGCTGGCAGATGCCGGAGCAGCCTGTTGCCGATCTGAATGCCCGGCAAATCAAGCGAACTCTCGCTGACGACTGGCGCGTAACCAGTTACTCCGGTTTACAGCAGCATGGGCAGAGCATTGCGCAGGATCTGATGCCGAAGCTGGATGTGGATGCCGCCGGAGTGGGAGACGTACTTCCTGAGCCTGCCCTGACTCCGCATCAGTTCCCACGCGGCGCGTCACCCGGTACCTTTTTACACAGCCTGTTTGAAGAACTGGATTTCACCCAGCCGGTTTCTACTGAGTGGGTGCTGAAAATGCTCCAGAGCGGCGGCTTTGACGAGAAATGGCAGCCTGTCCTCTCCGACTGGGTCACTGCGATTTTACAGGCACCGCTCACGCAGCAGGGGATTTCGCTCAACCAGTTGACCGCTAAAGACAAACAGGTGGAAATGGAGTTTTATCTCCCTATCGCCAGCCCGCTTAAAGCCGATGCGCTTGATGCGTTGATCCGTGAGTACGATCCGCTTTCCGCTGGCTGCCCGCCTTTGAACTTCCGCCAGGTTCAGGGGATGTTAAAAGGTTTTATCGACCTGGTTTTCCGCCACGAAGGTCGTTACTACCTGCTGGATTACAAATCGAACTGGCTGGGGGACAGCAGCGACGCCTACACGCAAGACGCGATGGCATCTGCCATGCAGCAGCATCGCTACGATTTGCAGTATCAGCTTTATACGCTGGCTCTGCATCGCTATCTGCGCCACCGCATTGCCGATTACCGTTATGAAGATCATTTCGGCGGCGTTATTTATCTCTTCCTGCGCGGGGTGGATGCTACGGATCCCAACTCCGGCATTTTCAGCACACGTCCGGACGCGGCATTGATAGAAAAGATGGATGAGTTGTTTGCCACAACCACGGAGGAGATGGCATGACGATGCAGGAACTATTGCTGGAAGCCGTGGAACAACGCGTGCTGCGCCCCCTTGACGTTCAGTTCGCCATGATGGTGGCGGGCGAGGAGCCGGAGGTGATGCTCGCTGCCGCTCTTCTCAGCAAAGACGCGGGAGAAGGGCACGTTTGCCTGCCGCTTTCGCGTCTGGTGCCAGATGAACAAATGCCTGCGGCATTGCAGTCCTGTTTCGTTCTGCTGGGGGAATCGGTGGACTGGCAGGCTGTATTACTCCGCTCTCCCGCCGTCAGCGGGGCCGAAACGCAAACGCCGATGATCCTGACCGGCGAGCGTTTATACCTTAACCGCCTGTGGCGCAACGAGCTCACGGTGGCGCGCTTTTTCAGCGAAACGAATGCCCCGCTTCCGTGTGATGAAGCGCAGCTTCGACAAACGCTGGATGGCCTGTTTAGCTCGGGTGAGGCCATCGACTGGCAAAAAGTGGCGGCGGCCGTGGCCTTAACGCGGCGGATTTCGGTGATTTCTGGCGGCCCGGGCACGGGGAAAACCACTACGGTGGCAAAACTCCTCGCGGCGCTGATTCAGCTATCTGGCGAGCAGAAATGCCGTATCCGGCTGGCCGCACCTACCGGTAAAGCCGCGGCTCGACTCACGGAGTCGTTGGGTGGGGCGCTGCAAAAACTGCCGCTAACCGAGGCGCAGCTTGCACTTTTCCCCAATGAGGCCAGCACCTTACACCGTCTGCTTGGCGCACAGCCGGGCAGCCAGCGGCTGCGATATCATGCCGGCAACCCGCTGCATCTGGACGTGCTGGTGGTGGATGAAGCCTCAATGATCGACCTGACGATGATGTCGCGGCTGATTGATGCGCTGCCGCCTCACGCGCGGGTTATTTTCCTTGGCGATCGCGATCAGCTTGCCTCTGTGGAAGCCGGAGCGGTGCTGGGGGACATTTGCACCTACGCCAGTTTTGGCTATACCGCTGCGCGTGCTCAGGAGCTGGCACGCCTGACCGGCTGCGCGCTCGAACCCGATAACTCCCCGGTAGCGGGGGCGCTGCGCGACAGCCTGTGCTTGCTGCAAAAAAGTTACCGTTTCGGCAGTGACTCCGGTATCGGCCAGTTGGCTGCTGCGGTAAACCGCGGCGATCGGCACAGCACGCGCGGCGTGTTTGACGGCACCTTTACCGATATCGAGAAAAAATCGCTGCAAAGCAGTGAAGAGTATCAGGCGATGCTGGATGACGCGCTGGAGGGATATCAGTACTTCCTGACCTGTGTACAACAGCAGAATACGCCGGAGCAGGTCATTGCCGCGTTCGGTGAATATCAGCTCTTGTGTGCGCTGAGGGAGGGGCCGTTTGGCGTCAGTGGGCTAAACGACAGGCTGGAACAGCTGCTGGCGCAGAAGCGTAAAATCAACCGTTTGCCGCATTCGCGCTGGTATGAGGGGCGACCGGTAATGATCTCCCGCAATGACAGCGCGCTGGGCTTGTTTAACGGGGATATCGGAATTGCGCTCGATCGCGGTCAGGGGCTGCGCGTCTGGTTCATGATGCCGGAGGGAAGCGTGAAGTCCGTACAGCCAAGTCGTCTGCCCGAGCATGATACGGCGTGGGCGATGACGGTACACAAATCCCAGGGCTCTGAGTTTAATCATGCGGCGCTGATCCTGCCTACGCAGCTGTCACCCGTCATCACCCGAGAGCTGATTTACACCGCCATTACCCGCGCGCGCCAGCGGCTGTCGCTCTATACCGATGAACGCGTTCTGGTACAGGCCATTGCCGCGCGAACGGAACGTCGAAGCGGCTTAAGTGCGATATTCGAGTCCCTCTAAGTTAAACGCCCCCACCGGACGGTGAGGGCGCTGTATTATCCCAGGTCAGCCATCAGCACTTTTGAACGACGCTGATAGTTGTACATCTCTTTCTTGCTTTCCGGCAGTGAATCAATGTCGACCGGCGTAAAGCCGCGTTCCTGGAACCAGTGAATGCTGCGGGTCGTCAGAACAAACAGCTTGCTGAGCCCAATCTGCCGCGCCTGAGCTGCCACACGCTCCAGCAGCATCTCGCCGCGGGAAGAGCTGCGGTAGTCAGGATGCACGGCAACGCAGGCCATTTCGCCGATCTTCTCCTCCGGGAACGGATAGAGCGCGGCACAGGCGATGGTCAGGTTATCGCGCTGGATGATGGTGAATTTGTCGATCTCCATCTCCAGCTGCTCGCGTGAACGGCGAACCAGAATTCCCTGCTGTTCCAGCGGACGGATCAGTTCCAGAATGCCGCCAATGTCGTTGATGGTCGCGCGGCGGATCTGCTCGGCGCTCTCCATCACAATCTGCGTACCAATACCGTCGCGGGAGAACAGCTCTTGCAGCAGCGCACCGTCTTCCTGATAGCTGATCAGGTGGCTACGGCGCACGCCGCTGCGGCAGGCTTTCACTGCTCCGCGCAGAAAGCGCACTGTGCCGGAGTGGTAATCTCCCGCTTCTTCGAGCGCTTCAACGCGCGCCTGCGCTTCGTTGGGAAATAGTTCAGGCACAATCATCCCTTCATCGTTTTCGACACCCTGTGAGGAACAAAACCCAATCATTTTTTCCGCTTTCAGCTTGATAGCAAGCTGGGTGGCAATCTCTTCAGACGTCAGGTTAAAACTTTCGCCCGTTACAGAAACCGCGACCGGACCCATCAGCACGATGGCACCGCTGTCCAGCTGGCGGTGAATAGCCTCTTCATCGATACGACGAATACGACCGCTGTGGCAATAATCCACGCCGTCGTCCACGCCAAGCGGCTGCGCGATGATGAAGTTGCCGCTCACGACGTTAATATGCGCGCCCTGCAGCGGCGTATTGTTCAGGCTCATCGACAGGCGGGCGGTGATGTCCAGCTGCAGCAGACCTGCAGCCTGTTTCACCAGTTCAAGCGTTTTCGCATCCGTCACGCGGGTATGTTTGTGATAAATAGGCTCATGCTGATGAGAGGCCAGATTGGCATCGATCTGCGGGCGTGCGCCATACACAACAACCAGGCGGATGCCAAGGCTGTGCAGAAGACCTATATCATTGACGATACTGGAAAAATTTTCATGCTCAATGGCTTCGCCGCCGAGCATGATGACGAACGTTTTCCCCCGATGGGCGTTGATATAGGGAACAGAATGGCGGAATCCCTGGACCAGTTCGGTTCTACGTTCCTTCACCATGGCACAACCCTTAATGAATGTTTATTCGTAATTTCTGTATTTTTATTCGATTATGGCCGCGTGTGCAAGCCTAAATTTTCCGCGACACACAGAAAAGAATAAGTAATCCGTGCGTTAACGTATGATTGTTTACCCTTTTATAGATGACAGTTTATGCGTCATTCGTTAAAGTTTTCGGTCAATCTGGACATTTTGTATATCAGTTCGTTTTCTTGCTCGGGAGAAGCATGTCGGGATCCAATTCAGCAATAAGCCGCCGCCGTTTGTTAAAAGGGGCCGGGGCAATGTGGTTGCTTAGCGTCAGTCAGGTCGGTCTTGCTGCCACAAGCCAGGTGGTGGCGGTGCGCGTCTGGCCGTCGTCGACCTATACGCGCGTGACGGTCGAATCCAATCGCGTGCTGAAATATAAGCAATTTGCCCTCAGCAATCCTGAACGTGTGGTCGTGGATCTCGAAGGTGTAAACCTCAATTCCGTGCTTAAAGGGATGGCGGCGCAGATCCGCGGTGACGATCCTTTTATCAAGTCAGCGCGCGTTGGCCAGTTTGATCCGCAGACGGTTCGTATGGTGTTTGAACTGAAGCAGAACGTGAAACCGCAGCTGTTTGCGCTTGCACCGGTAGCAACGTTTAAAGAGCGTCTGGTGATGGATCTTTATCCCGCCAACGCAACGGACATCCAGGATCCGCTTCTGGCGCTTCTGGAGGATTACAACAAAGGCGATCTCGAACGTCAGGTTCCGCCCGCGCAAAGCGGCCCACAGCCGGGTAAAGCAGGGCGCGATCGCCCTATTGTGATCATGCTCGATCCCGGCCACGGCGGGGAAGACTCCGGTGCTGTCGGGAAATATCACACCCGTGAAAAAGATGTGGTGCTGCAGATCGCCCGTCGGCTGAAGGCATTGATTGATAAAGAAGGCAATATGCGCGCCTACATGACGCGTAATGAGGATGTCTTTATTCCGCTGAAAGTTCGCGTGGCGAAAGCGCAGAAGCAGCGCGCGGATCTGTTCGTCTCCATCCATGCGGATGCCTTTACCAGTCGCCAACCGAGCGGTTCATCGGTTTTTGCACTCTCGACCAAAGGGGCGACCAGTACTGCGGCAAGATACCTTGCGGATACGCAGAACGCCTCGGACTTAATTGGTGGCGTGGGCAAGAGCGGAGACCGCTACGTCGATCACACCATGTTCGATATGGTGCAATCATTAACCATCACCGACAGCCTGAAATTTGGCAAAGCGGTGCTGGGCAAGCTGGGCAATATCAATAAGCTGCATAAAAACAGCGTCGAGCAGGCCGGGTTTGCGGTACTGAAAGCGCCGGATATTCCTTCCATCCTGGTCGAAACCGCGTTTATCAGTAACGTGGAAGAGGAGCGCAAGCTGAAGACCGCTAAGTTCCAGCAGGAAGTGGCGGAGTCGATTCTGGCAGGGATACGGGCGTATTTCTCAGACGGGGCGACGCTGGCGCGACGTGGTTAGTGCTGTACGCCGGGTTATCGCCCGGCAGTTTCACAAACTGCAGAAACAAAAAAACACCCTTAAGGGTGTTTATTGTTTTTAGACGTGTTGGTTGCGGGGGCCGGATTTGAACCGACGACCTTCGGGTTATGAGCCCGACGAGCTACCAGGCTGCTCCACCCCGCGTCCGTCTTTCTACAGTCGTAGAAACTTACTTCTTCAAATTTGATTGGTTGCGGGGGCCGGATTTGAACCGACGACCTTCGGGTTATGAGCCCGACGAGCTACCAGGCTGCTCCACCCCGCGTCCGTCTTTCTACAGTCGTAGAAGATACTTCATCAAATTTTAATTGGTTGCGGGGGCCGGATTTGAACCGACGACCTTCGGGTTATGAGCCCGACGAGCTACCAGGCTGCTCCACCCCGCGTCCGTGGATGCGCACTATACTCGGATAGGTTTGTGATGCAACCCCTTTTTCACATAAATCATGATTTTGTATGCAAATTGAACGACATGGCTTGGTTTGGACTATTTTTTGCGCAAAATTTGCCAAAGGGCATGCGATCGCATTTCATTAGCCCTGGCGGTTTGTTATCTTCATCACGCGGATAAGGGCAACTTAAAGACGAGATATAATGAAAGGACGTTGGGCGAAGTATCTGATGACGGGCGCAATGGTAGCGATTCTTGCGGCCTGTTCTTCCAAACCGACCGATCGCGGTCAACAGTATAAAGACGGGAAGTTATCCCAGCCTTTCTCTTTAGTTAATCAGCCTGATGCGGTCGGCGCACCGATCAATGCCGGAGATTTCTCCGAACAGGTCTACCAGATCCGCAATGCGTCACCGCGTCTGTATGGCTCACAGAATAATGTCTATAGCGCGGTACAGGACTGGCTGCGTGCGGGCGGTGATACGCGCAATATGCGCCAGTTTGGTATTGATGCCTGGCAGATGGAAGGGGCGGATAATTACGGCAACGTTCAGTTCACCGGGTATTACACGCCAGTGATTCAGGCGAGACATACCCGCCAGGGCGAGTTCCAGTATCCTATCTACCGTATGCCACCAAAGCGCGGCCGCTTGCCGTCTCGTGCTGAGATCTACTCCGGTGCGCTGAGCGAAAATTACATCCTGGCCTACAGCAACTCGCTGATGGATAACTTCATCATGGATGTTCAGGGCAGCGGGTACATTGATTTCGGTGATGGTTCGCCACTTAACTTCTTCAGCTATTCCGGTAAAAACGGTCATGCCTATCGCAGCATCGGTAAGGTGCTGATCGACCGTGGCGAAGTAAAGAAAGAAGATATGTCGATGCAGGCGATCCGCGAGTGGGGCGAAAAACACAGCGAAGCCGAAGTGCGTGAGCTGCTGGAGCAGAACCCGTCGTTCGTCTTCTTTAAACCGCAAAACTTCGCGCCGGTGAAAGGGGCGAGTGCGGTACCGTTGATTGGTCGCGCATCGGTCGCCTCGGATCGGTCGATTATTCCTGCGGGCACCACGCTGCTTGCTGAGGTTCCTCTGCTGGACAACAACGGCAAATTTAACGGCAAGTATGAGTTACGCCTGATGGTGGCGCTGGATGTCGGCGGCGCAATCAAAGGCCAGCACTTCGACATCTATCAGGGTATTGGCCCTGACGCAGGCCATCGTGCGGGCTGGTATAACCACTACGGACGCGTATGGGTGCTGAAGGCGGCACCGGGTGCCGGAAACGTATTCAGCGGCTGATTGTGGTATTCTGAGCACAATACGGATTACTGTTCAGGGTGAGGAAAACCTCACCCTTTTTACATCTGAGGTTTTATGTCTGTGGTAATCAGCGACGCCTGGCGCCAGCGTTTTGGCGGTACGGCACGTTTATATGGTGAAAAAGCCCTCCAGCTGTTTGCGGATGCGCATATATGCGTCGTGGGCATTGGTGGTGTAGGGTCGTGGGCGGCAGAAGCGCTGGCGAGAACCGGTATTGGCGCAATCACGCTGATTGACATGGATGACGTTTGCGTGACCAACACCAACCGTCAAATTCACGCCCTGCGTGATAACGTCGGCCTGGCGAAGTCTGAGGTGATGGCGGAGCGTATTCGTCTCATCAACCCCGAGTGCCGCGTGACGGTGATCGACGACTTTGTGACGGCAGATAACGTCGCGGAGTACATGAGCAAAGGCTACAGCTATGTGATTGATGCCATCGACAGCGTGCGGCCAAAAGCGGCGCTGATCGCATACTGCCGTCGCTACAAGGTGCCGCTGGTCACGACGGGCGGGGCGGGCGGTCAAATCGATCCGACGCAGATCCAGGTGGCCGATCTGGCGAAAACGATCCAGGATCCGCTGGCCGCCAAGCTTCGCGAACGCCTGAAAAGCGACTTCAACGTGGTGAAGAACAGCAAAGGCAAGCTGGGTGTTGACTGTGTGTTCTCAACTGAAGCGCTGGTTTATCCCCAGGCAGATGGGTCTGTCTGTGCGATGAAGAGTACGGCGGAAGGGCCAAAACGAATGGATTGCGCCTCCGGCTTTGGTGCGGCCACCATGGTGACCGCCTCCTTTGGCTTTGTTGCGGTCTCTCACGCCCTGAAGAAGATGATGGCGAAGGCGGAACGTCAGGCTTGAGCCTGACGCGCTGCGTCCTGTACCGCGTCGCTGAGCGCGATCAACCCCTGACCGCGCGAGGCGCTGAGCTGCGCGCGCAGCCCAAGCTCATCAAACAACGCCAGCGGCGAATGTGCCAGCAATTCTGTCGCGTTTTTCCCTTCCACTGCGGTTAACAGCACCGCCAGCAGCCCTCTGACGATACGGCCTTCACTGTCGCCAAAGAAGTGCAGTTTCTCGCCGGAGAGGCTATACCCCAGCCAGACGCGGTTTTCACAGCCAGCAATCTCTTTCGCCTGCGCTTTGAGATCGTCTGAAAGCGCAGGGAGCTGTTTACCCAGCAGGATCAACTGGCGATATTTATCTTCCCACTGTGTAAGCGGGGCGAAGGTCTGTTTTAAGGTCTCTTCTGTGATGACCGTGCCGAACGGATGCCCGGCTAAAGCAGCGCTAGTCATTAATCCACCAGTAATTCAAGGGCGCGGTCAACGGCGGCAACCAGCGCGTCAACATCGCTTTGTGTGTTGTAAGGCGCGAAGGAAGCTCGTAGCGTACCGCTAACGCCAAGCGCCGTCAGCAGCGGCTGGGCGCAGTGCTGTCCGGCGCGCAGGGCGATGCCATATTCCGCCAGCAGTGTGACCATATCACTGTGATGCACGCCTGCAAAATCAAAGGCGAGCAGGCTGGAATCCTGCACGCGGAACGAGCGGAAACCGGGGCGTTTTTTAAGCTCTTCTTCTGCAAGCGTAGCCAGACCCCGGCTCCAGCTTTCAGCCTGAGCCACGTCCGTTTCTTCCAGCCACTCAAGCGCCGCGCTTAAGCCAATCACGCCCGCCACGTTCGGCGTACCGGCTTCCAGACGGTAAGGCACCTCCTGGGTTTTAAAGCCGTCGAAGGTGACTTCTGCGATCATCTTTCCGCCGCCGAGCCACGGCGTCATCTGCGCCAGCAGTTCAGGCTTGCCGTACAAGGCCCCGATGCCGGTTGGCCCGTACAACTTGTGTCCTGAAAAGGCATAGAAATCAATATCCAGCGTTTGCACATCCGCCGGAAAATGCACCACGCCCTGCGCACCGTCGACCATCACCACCATATTGCTGGCATGGGCGATCGCAATGGCTTTAGCCAGATCTGGACAGCCACCGGTAACGTTAGACATCTGCCCCAGCGCCAGAATCCGGCTGCGGGGGGTGGTAAGCTCTGGTAAACGCGCCACGTCCGGCAGTAAATCGGCACCCAGCGGGAGCTTCACAATGCTCGCGCCCGTTTGCTCTGCCACCATCAGCCACGGCACCAGGTTGGCATGATGTTCAGCCTCGCTGACGATGATTTCATCGCCCGGTTGAAGCCGCGGACGTGCGTAGCACTGGGCCACCATATTGATGGCCTCGGTGGTGCCGCGTGTCCAGACAATATTTTTCCCGTTTTCGGCATTAATCAGCCGTGCGACCCGATCGCGAGCGGCCTCATAGCGCGCAGTAAGATGCTGCGCTTCAGCGTACTGGCTGCGATGCACATTGCCTGCACTCAGGCTGTAGAATTGCTGCGTTGCTTCAATGACCGCCTGAGGCTTCAGGGCCGTGGCAGCGCTATCAAGGTAAATACCGGCATCGGCCAGCGCCGGAAACTGTGCGCGAAAGTGAGCAGGACTGAAAGCGTTCATGGAATTCCTCGTGTCGATAGAGAGATCGTCGCGCAATTTCATCGGCAGGGCAAGGAGGTTGGTATCTATAAGATTTGTCTGCATATCCTGGCGACCTCGAAAAAGCAGGTTATGCTAAATAGTGTTAGGTGGATGTTTTAGCCTGTTATAAATCGAGGTTTGAATAGCATTAATTGCTAAAGGAGAATAATCATGAAAAAGACAGCCGCAATCATCTCAGCCTGTGTGTTTACTTTTGCCCTGAGCGCTTGTTCCGGTAATAACTACGTGATGCATACCAACGATGGTCGATCTATCGTTTCGGAAGGGAAACCGTCTACCGATAATGATACTGGGATGATTTCGTACAAAGATGCAAACGGGAACAAACAGCAAATCAATCGCAGTGATGTGAAAGAGATGAAAGAAATCGAGCATTAACAGCGAGATAAGCGAAAAAAAAGCACCGCAAGTTGGCGGTGCTACATTAATCACTATGGACAGACAGGGTAAATGTACAGGAAGTGAAAAATTGGTAGCGTTGCTACCGTGGTCTGAATCGCAGACCAATTGCAAACACAACAACACAACATCACAACCGTAAGCCAAAAGCCCTTCAGAACACGCATTCCAAAAAACTTTTCGTTCCGGCTCAGGAAGTGCCGCCACTATAGGTATTTGCTGGTAGTTCCTCAACGGACAAATTATAATGGCTCAGATAAAAAAAACTAATAGGTTAAACGTCGTTTCCTATATGTTAAATCTTGTTAACATCTAAGCCAGATAACCATGTCGAAGCGATTGCCACCTCTTAATGCATTACGTGTTTTTGATGCAGCAGCACGTCACCTGAGTTTCACCCGCGCAGCAGATGAGCTTTTTGTGACTCAGGCCGCAGTAAGTCATCAAATCAAGTCCCTGGAGGATTTTCTGGGGCTTAAGCTGTTCCGTCGACGCAACCGCTCCTTGCTTCTGACAGAAGAAGGCCAGAGCTATTTTCAGGATATTAAAGAGATTTTTTCCCAACTGACGGAAGCCACGCGGAAACTGCAGGCCAGGAGTGCCAAAGGCGCGCTGACGGTCAGTTTATTGCCCAGTTTTGCCATTCAGTGGCTGGTGCCAAGACTCTCAAGCTTTAACTCAGCTTATCCGGGAATCGACGTCCGAATCCAGGCCGTGGATCGTCAGGAAGATAAACTGGCTGACGATGTGGATGTCGCTATTTTTTATGGCCGCGGCAACTGGCCGGGCTTGCGTGTTGAAAAATTATACGCAGAATATCTGCTGCCTGTTTGTTCGCCGCTGCTGCTGACAGGCGACAAGGCGCTGAAAACGCCCGCTGATTTGGCGCAACATACGCTTTTGCATGATGCTTCTCGCCGTGACTGGCAAACTTATACCCGCCAATTAGGTCTTAACCATATAAATGTGCAGCAGGGACCCATTTTTAGCCATAGCGCGATGGTGTTACAGGCTGCTATTCACGGGCAGGGCGTCGCGTTGGCGAACAACGTGATGGCACAGTCCGAAATTGAGGCTGGCCGTCTGGTCTGCCCGTTTAATGATGTTCTGGTCAGCAAGAATGCGTTTTATCTGGTTTGTCATGACAGTCAGGCAGAACTGGGTAAAATAGCCGCCTTCCGACAGTGGATCCTGTCTAAAGCGGCAAACGAGCAAGAAAAATTCCGCTTCAGGTATGAACAATAACTTTTGTGTGCTGTGCACGCATCACTTTAGGACTGAAACATGACCAGCCGATTCATGCTGATTTTTGCCGCGGTGAGTGGCTTTATTTTTGTGGCACTGGGCGCTTTTGGCACGCATGTGTTAAGCAAAACTTTAGGGGTGGTAGAGATGGGCTGGATCCAGACCGGCCTTGAATATCAGGCGTTTCACACCCTGGCAATCTTTGGGCTAGCGGTGGCAATGCAGCGCCGTATCAGCATCTGGTTTTACTGGAGTAGCGTGTTTATGGCGCTGGGTACCGTACTGTTCAGCGGTAGCCTGTACTGCCTTGCACTCTCTCATTTGCGCCTGTGGGCGTTTGTTACTCCTGTCGGCGGCGTCAGCTTCCTGGCGGGATGGGTATTAATGTTTATCGGAGCTATCCGTCTGAAACGCAAGGGCGTTGTTCATGAATAAGGTTGTTTTATATTGTCGCCCGGGGTTTGAGAAAGAGTGCGCCGCGGAAATTACGGATAAAGCTGCGAAGCGCGAAGTCTTCGGTTTTGCTCGCGTAAAAGAGAACGCGGGTTATGTGATATTCGAATGTTATCAGCCTGAAGACGCCGACAAGCTGGCACGTGAGCTGCCGTTTAGCTCGCTGATCTTCGCGCGTCAGATGTTTGTCGCGGGCGAGCTGCTGAAAGATCTGCCGCCGGAAGACCGCATCACGCCGATTGTCGGCATGCTGCAGGGCGTGGTGGAGAAGGGGGGCGATCTGCGCGTTGAGGTTGCCGATACCAACGAAAGCAAAGAGCTGATGAAGTTCTGCCGCAAATTTACCGTGCCGCTGCGTGCGGCGCTGCGTGACGCGGGCGTGCTGACGAACTACGAAACGCCGAAGCGTCCGGTGGTACATATCTTCTTTATCGCCCCTGGCTGCTGCTATACCGGCTATTCCTATACCACCAACAACTCGCCCTTCTTTATGGGCATCCCGCGTTTGCGCTTCCCGTCCGATGCGCCGAGCCGTTCCACGCTCAAGCTGGAAGAGGCGTTCCACGTCTTTATCCCGGCGGATGAGTGGGATGAGCGTCTGGCAAACGGCATGTACGCCGTTGACCTTGGCGCGTGCCCGGGCGGTTGGACCTATCAACTGGTGAAACGCAATATGTGGGTTTCGTCTGTCGATAACGGCCCAATGGCGCAAAGCCTGATGGATACCGGACAGGTCACCTGGCTGCGTGAAGACGGTTTCCGCTACCGTCCAACCCGCAACAACATCTCCTGGATGGTGTGTGATATGGTTGAGAAACCGGCGAAAGTGGCCGCGCTGATGGCCTCCTGGCTGGTGAACGGCTGGTGTCGTGAGACAATCTTCAACCTTAAGCTGCCGATGAAAAAGCGCTACGAGGAAGTCTCTCAGAATCTGGCGTACATTCAGGAGCAGATGGATGAACACGGTATTAACGTGGAGATTCAGGCGCGTCAGCTGTATCACGACCGTGAAGAAGTGACGGTGCATATTCGTCGCTGGTGGGCTGCGGTCGGCGGACGTCGCGACGAGCGATAGTCCCCTCACCCTAACCCTCTCCCCACTGGGGAGAGGGAACTAGCTGCGTTCTAATCGCAACTGCTGTAAATTCCCGTCCAGCTGTAAATCCGTCTGTAGCGTTGCGATTTCCCGGCAGATAAACGCCATCTCTTTATGCGCCTCCAGCTTCTTGCGCCACTTTTCCGGTACCTCATCCAGACGGGCGTAAATCCCTTCCAGACTTTGAAAATCCGTTAGCAGCTGCGCGGCGCTTTTCGGCCCAATACCGGCAACACCCGGAACCTTAGAGCTGCTGATGCCTGCCAGCCCCCAGTAATCCGGCAGTTGCTCAGGCGAGACGCCGAACTCACCGGCAATAAACGGTGCGTCCAGCCAGCGTTTTTGAAAATAGTCGCGAATGCGGACAGTCGGCGATAGCAGCTGACAGTAGCCTTTGTCAGTTGAAACGATAGTGGCCTGATGCCCGGCGCTCGCCACCTTTACGGCCAGAGTTGCCGCGAGATCGTCGGCTTCATTTCCGTGTGCGCCCCAGCAGGGGACGCCGCGCTGTTCAAATGCCGCGCGTATCATGGGTAACTCTGCATGAAGATCGTCCGGCATCGGTGCGCGTCCGGCTTTGTAGTCGGGCAGACGCTGGTGTCGCCAGCCCGTGTTGCGGGCTTCGTCATCAAATACCGCGACCGCGTGGGTGGGTTCACTGTGGCGGATAAGCTGTTCCAGCGCGTGCAGGCAAGTGTCCTTACAGGGCGTGCCCTGTACCGCATGGAGACGGCGAATCAGGTTGAGTGCATCGACGATAAGTAAATGAACGGCCACAGATAATCTCCCTTCTATCTAATGCGTGAAGGGTAACACTGTCAGCAGCATGAAACTATGAATGGTGGGGAAAACAGGAAGAAGCCTCGCAAAACGAGGCTTCCTGAGAGGCTTAATCGCAGGTCACGATCTTCATCGCCAGGCCACCGCGTGAGGTCTCGCGGTATTTGGCGTTCATATCTTTACCCGTTTCGTACATGGTTTCGATAACTTTATCGAGACAGACGCGCGGTTCGCTGGTGCGGCGCAGCGCCATACGTGCCGCGTTCACCGCCTTCACGGAGGCAATCGCGTTACGTTCGATGCACGGTACCTGCACCTGTCCGGCGACCGGGTCGCAGGTCAGCCCCAGGTTATGCTCCATGCCGATTTCAGCCGCAATGCACACCTGCGCCGGGCTTGCGCCCAGCAGTTCAGCCAGACCCGCCGCCGCCATGGAGCAGGCTACGCCGACTTCACCCTGACAGCCCACTTCCGCACCGGAAATGGAGGCGTTCATTTTATACAGTGAGCCAATTGCGCTGGTGACCAGCATATAGCGCGCCAGTGAGTTTGCGTTCACTTCGCGGATAAACTTGTCGTAGTACGCCAGCACCGCCGGAACGATACCGCACGCACCGTTGGTTGGTGCGGTAACAACCCGGCCGCCCGCGGCGTTCTCTTCGTTTACCGCCAGCGCGAACATGTTGATCCAGTCCACCACCGCCATCGGGTCAGTCGTGGTTTTGTCGGTGCTCACCAGCATACGGCGCAGCGCTGCCGCACGGCGCGGTACGCGCAGTTTACCCGGCAGGACGCCTTCCGTGGTGATCCCGCGCTCGATACCGCCGCGCATCACGTCCCAGACGTTTGCAAAGTGCTGTTCCAGCTCTTCTTTGCTGTGCAGCGCCAGTTCGTTTTTCATCATCAGGCCGGAAAGGGAGAGGCCTGTCTCCTGGCAGTGACGCTGCAAATCCGCCGCGTTTTTGTACGGATAAGGCACGTCAACAGCGGAAGTGTTGGTTTGACCAAAGTGGTCTTCGTCGACAATAAAACCGCCGCCGATAGAGTAATACGTCTGGCTGTATACCGCTTTGTCGCCCGCCAGCGCGGTAATGCGCATGCCGTTTTCGTGCAGCGACAGGTTGTCCGCATGGAAATTCATGCAGTGGTCAACCGGGAATTCAACCTCATGCTCGCCGTTTGCCAGCAGCAGGCGACCGTGGGTGTTTACGTCCTGGATGAAGCCAGGGATCGCGTCAATATCAACGGTATCCGGCAGGTTACCCGCCAGGCCCATGATAATGGCGATATCGGTATGGTGGCCTTTACCGGTCAGGGAAAGGGAACCGTATACATCGACGACCACGCGGGTGATGTCGTGCAAGATGCCGCGTGCAATCAAGTCATCCGTGAATTGTTTACCGGCTTTCATTGGTCCGACGGTGTGAGAGCTGGAAGGACCAATACCGATTTTGAAAATATCGAATACGCTAATCATGATGCGTCCATTGCTATCAGTCAGAGGGGAGGAGTGCGCCGCCCGAGGACGGCGCTGGAGATATTAGCTGAACAGCGAGTAGAAAATGGCGGAGATGGCAATCAGGCCCATAATCACAACGAATACGTTGCTGATATGGCCGCTGTATTTACGCATCGCAGGGACTTTCTGAATCGCGTACATCGGCATAAGGAACAGAATCATCGCGATAACCGGGCCGCCCAGGGTTTCAATCATGCCCAGGATGCTTGGGTTCAGGGTCGCAACCGCCCAGGTGGTGAGCAGCATGAACAGTGCAGTGATTTTGTTCAGCTTGTTGATTTCAATGCTCTTGCCTTTACCGCGCAGAGATTTAATCACCATACCGTTGAAGCCTTCACGTGCGCCCAGGTAGTGGCCCAGGAAGGATTTGGTGATAGCGATAATCGCGATGATTGGCGCCATCCAGGCAATGACCGGTGCGTTAAAGTGGTTCGCCAGGTAAGACAGAATAGAGATATTCTGCTCTTTCGCTGCCGCCAGATCCACCGGGGAGAGGCTCAGTACGCAGCTGAAGACGAAGAACATCACGGTCAGTACCATCATCACGTGAGCGCGAGCCAGAATGCTGGAGCACTTCTTCTCTGCGCCATTGCCGTACTCTTCACGCTTCGCTACTGCGAAGGAGGAGATGATTGGCGAGTGGTTGAAGGAGAACACCATGACCGGAATGGCCAGCCACAGGGTCATCAGCAGGCCGTTACCGGTTGCGGATGCGCTGCTCAGGGACAGGGTTTCCAGCGCGGCACCGTTCCATTGCGGGATCAGGTAGCAGGCCAGTACCATCAGAGCAATAACGAACGGGAAGACCAGTACGCTCATTGCTTTTACAATCATCTGCTCACCGAAGCGCACGATGGTCATCATGCCGACGATCAGGATCAGAGACAGAATGGCGCGCGGTGGCGGCGTCATCTGCAACTGGTGCGTCATGAAGCTTTCAACGGTGTTAGTGATCGCCACGCTGTAAACCAGCAGAATTGGGTAAATCGCGAAGAAGTAGAGCAGGGTAATCAGTTTACCCGCGCCGACGCCAAAGTGCTCTTCAACCACTTCAGTGATGTCTTCGCCCGGGTTTTTACCGGACAGCACGAAGCGGGTCAGGCCGCGGTGTGCAAAGAAGGTCATCGGGAAAGCGATGATAGCCATGATGATCAGCGGGATCAGACCGCCGACGCCTGCGTTGATAGGAAGGAACAGTACACCAGCGCCGATTGCTGTGCCGTAAAGGCCAAGCATCCACATGGTATCCGTTTTGCGCCAACCACTTCGGGAATCAATCGAAGCAACGGTGCTGGTTTGAGTGGTTTCCATCTGTATCTCCTGGAGGAAGCAAATTGTCAGGTTTTTAGTCAAATCCGATGAAAAAGTGCCTGACGGTAATATGAAATTCGTTCAGTGACGGTTTTTTAATAATTTTCACCCGTAACTATTGGCGGGCGGAAAGATACATTTTCGTTATGAATCCTTCAGTGATCCTGATCCCAATTGCAATAATCCACTCTCTATGTGGGCATGTTTAGACCATTTATCTGTCAAAAAAACGTCAAAGAGAATTTACGGGCGCGAAGGCTACCATTAACGACATGTAGCTTGAAAGGCTGGCCCGCGAGTTAGGAGGGTTACGCTGTAAAGAAATGGGTTTTTAGGATTTTCTGGCAGGTAATTTAGATTAAGGCTGATATTTTACGGTTCCGAAAACGAGGTAATCGTTTGCGTATGGGGGGAAGATATAAATAACATAAATGATGTCTATGAATTGCATCAGTAATAAAAAAGCCGGACCCTGATGAACAGGATCCGGCTTTAAAAGCGCAGGTTGAAATCTTATTTGATGATTTCGTAGCAAGGAATATAGGCCGAGCCCGGCAGCTTCATGCGGTGCTGTGCGACAAAGCCCTGCAGCATGTCATCCATGCGACGCATCATCTCCGGGTCACCGTGGATCTTATACGGCCCAAATTCTTCAATGGCGCGGATCCCCACCTCTTTCACGTTACCCGCCACAATGCCGGAGAAGGCGCGGCGCAGATCGGCGGCCAGCACTTCCACTGGCTGATCGGGATAGAGCTTCAGGTTCGCCATATTTTCATGCGAAGGTTCAAACGGGATCTGCAGATCCGGCGCGATGCGGATTGACCAGTTAAAGCTGTAAGCATCCCCGGTATCACGACGGTTCTCTTTCACCAGCGGCATTGCTTTCTTCATCTGGCGAGCCACTTCTGCGGCATCGTCAATGATGATGCGATAGTGACGACGCGCGGCTTCACCCAACGTGTGCACGATAAATTCGTCCAGTACGCGGAAGTAGTCTGCGCTCTCTTTCGGCCCGGTCAGGATCAGCGGCAGAACCTGATCTTTGTTGGCCGGGTTCATCAGAATACCCAGCAGATAAAGCAGCTCTTCCGCCGTGCCCACGCCGCCCGGGAAGATGATAATGCCGTGAGCGATACGGACAAACGCCTCAAGACGTTTCTCGATATCCGGCATGATAATCAGTTCGTTAACCAGCGGGTTAGGCGGCTCAGCCGCGATGATGGACGGCTCGGTCATACCGATAAAACGTCCTTCTTTATAGCGCTGCTGCGCGTGTCCCACTGCGGCACCTTTCATTGGCGCTTCCATCGCGCCCGGACCACAGCCGGTACAGATATTCAGTTCGCGCAGGCCAAGCTGGGTGCCCACCCGACGCGCATACAGGTATTCGGTCTCGTTAATGGAGTGACCGCCCCAGCAGACGACCATGTTCGGTGCTTCGCCCACGTGCAGGGCACGGGCGTTACGCAGAATCGAGAACACCAGGTTGGTGATATGGACCGAGCTTTCCAGGTCGAGATGCTGGAAACGGCCAGCGTTGTGGATCTGCCCGTTCACGAACAGAATGTCGCGCAGCACGGCAAACAGGTTGGCCTGCAGAGAGCGAATAATGCGCCCGTCGACAAAGGCGTCTTCCGGCGGGTTGATGACTTCAAGCTTCACGCCACGCTCGCGGCGCAGCACGTTGATATCAAAGCTTTCGAAGCGAGACAGCAGCTCTTTACTGTTGTCGGTCAGGCTTCCGGAGTTCAGTACGGCAAGTGAACAGTTACGAAACAGTTGATAGAGATCGCTACTGGCCGTGCGTTTAAGCATGTCCACTTCCAGCTGCGACAACATATCCATTGAGCCAAGCGGGCTAATATGTGTAATCAAGTGAGCTCCTTACGGGACGATTATCGTCTTTCCCTGTTGATTACAATAGCCCTGGCGCGTGACGTTTCACAACCTAAAGCGCGGAAGATACCGCGCATATTGTGAAAATATTTATATTATTGACGCACCAGACGGCCCGTTGCAGGCACAAAATCGGTGTTGGTACGCCACGGGTTGATGTCCAGTCCACCACGGCGGGTGTAGCGCGCATAAACGCTCAGCTTTTCTGGCTGGCAGAAACGCATAATGTCGTTAAAAATGCGCTCCACGCACTGCTCGTGGAATTCGTTGTGATGGCGGAACGACACTAGGTAGCGCAGCAATTTTTCCCGGTCGATTTTCGGCCCGCGATACTGGATCTGCACCGAGCCCCAGTCTGGCTGGTGAGTGATCAGACAGTTGGACTTCAGCAGATGGCTCACCAGTGTCTCTTCAACCACCTTTCCGCTTGCCGCGTTTTCGAGGTAGTCGGTACTGAACTCATAGCTTTCAACTTCAATGTCCTGATCGTCAATGCAGGCACCGTTAAAGTGGGCGATAGGCTGCCCTTCCAGCTCATTCAGGCGATACAGCGATACGGCAACGTTTCCTTGCGCACAGGCGCGTAAATCCCGCTCCAGCGTAGCATGGACGTCTTCCCAGCTGTTGAATGTTGTCTGGTTAAAACTGTTGAGATAAAGCTTGAAGCTTTTCGACTCGACAAGGTTAACGCTGGCGTAGTCCAGTTCCACATGGCCGACGGCCACCTGCGGCAGCCCGCGCGCGTTAAGCCAGGAGAGTTCGTACAGCGTCCAGATGTCGCCGCCGACAAACGGCAGCGCGTCCGCGTGTAACCCAAGCGGGTCGCGGTTCAGGCTGCGGGGCACGCCCTGCAGAAGGCTTGCATCGTAGGTGTCGCGGTAATCGGTCGATTTACCCAGCGTTAAGCCGGTTAACGCCTGATGATTTTCGTAAGACATGTTTCATAGCCACTTTACAGGTACACTTATGGCCTGAGTTTATCCTGTCTTACAAGAAGAGAGAAATCGGTGGATATCGAAACTGCAAATGCCCTGACGACCTTTACGACCCGCTATTGCGATGCATGGCATGAAAAACAGGGGACGTGGCCGCAAAGCGCTGATTTATATGGCGTACCCTCGCCGTGCATTATCTCTTCGCTCGACGATTACGTTATCTGGCAGCCGAAACCCTTTACAGGCGAGCAAAATGTAAATGCGGTTGAACGGGCAATGGACATTGTGGTACAACCAGCGGTTCACGCGTTTTATACCGCGCAGTTTGCAGGGGATATGCCTGCGCGCTTTGCCGATATTCCGCTGACGCTGTTGCAGACCTGGAGCGAAGACGATCTGCAGCGTGTACAGGAAAACCTGATTGGTCACCTGGTCACGCAAAAGCGCCTTAAGCTTTCTCCGACGCTCTTTATTGCCACGCTGGACAGCGAACTGGATGTTATCTCCGTCTGCAACCTGTCCGGTGAAGTGGTTAAAGAGACAATCGGTACCCGCAATCGCGAGACTCTCGCCCCCTCTCTTGCGGATTTCCTCACCCAACTTGAGCCACTTCTGTAATCCATGATGCTACGGCGCGTGTGAGAGATCTCTTACAAGGTTTGTGAGAGATCGCTGGATCATTCAGTATTACCTCATTTAGTTAAGATTAATATTACGCTGTTTTTCAATGCATTACTTGTTCATCGCATCGTTTTTAGGGATTTCTGACCTCTTACAGCGCTCACGGGGTGGGTTGTAAGACGAAGCGGAATAGCGGATTCTATCTCCGTCGACAGGAAGCCGACACGAGAAACGAACATCAGGATGATGGCGTTTCTTACTCAGGACTCGTCAGGATGGCGCTGCAGGAAGGCTTCAGGATGAAGCAAAGTGGATCGCGCAGGATGCGTAAAGGACACCTCCAGGAAGGAGAACGAGAGCCGGTCAGGATGGTCGGTGGGTCAGGACGGCCAGGACGTTTCAGGATGAAACAATCACGTCAGGATGATGTGAGCAGGATGCGAAAGGTAGACGGATGACCAGGCCTTCGGGCTTCAGGAAAAGTTGTCACGGATGAGCAGGGAGCACGAATTGTAGCTGGAATGCTGCGGAACGAACCGGGAGCACTGTTTTTACAGTGCTCCCTTTTTTTATTTCTGCGTTCTGCAATGCTATGCTGCGCGCCGTTCAGTTTTTCAGTTGAGGTGACTATGACGCAACACGATAGCGTTCGTGCCCAGTTGCACGCCATCGAAGCACTCTTGCGCCAACATCAGCTGTGGCAGGAGATCGCGCCGCAGCCAGAAGCATTCGCAAGTACCCAGCCATTCTGCCTGGATAAGCTGGCTCCCTTTGAGTGGCTGCAATGGGTATTAATTCCGCGCATGCACGCTCTGCTGGACGGTGGCCATCCGCTGCCGCAGGCATTTGCCGTCTCTCCCTATTATGAAATGGCGCTGGAAGCGACCCATCCCGCCCGCGAGGTTATGCTGGTTGAGTTAGAACGCCTGGATGCGCTCTTTGCCGGTGACGATGCATGACGCTTGAGATCCTCTATCAGGATGAGTGGCTGGTGGCAGTCAACAAGCCGTCAGGCTGGCTGGTGCATCGCAGCTGGCTCGATCGCGATGAAAAAGTGGTGGTGATGCAGACCGTTCGCGACCAGATTGGTCAGCATGTATTTACCGTCCATCGTCTGGACCGTCCAACCTCCGGCGTACTGCTGATGGGGCTTTCCAGCGAGGCGGGACGTCTGCTTTCGCAGCAGTTTGAACAGCATCAGATGCAAAAGCGCTACCACGCGATTGTGCGCGGCTGGCTGACGGAAGCCGCCACGCTCGATTATCCGCTGGTGGAGGAACTGGATAAAATCGCCGATAAATTTGCCCGTGATGATAAAGGCCCGCAGCCAGCGGTGACGGATTATCGTGGCATGGCGACGACCGAAATGCCGGTGGCGACCAGTAAGTTTCCGACCACACGCTACAGCCTGGTTGAGCTTTTGCCTAAAACCGGGCGCAAGCACCAGCTTCGCCGTCACCTTGCGCATCTGCGCCACCCGATTATTGGCGACAGCAAGCACGGTGATTTGCGCCAGAACCGCAGCGCGGCCGAGCATTTTGGCTGCCATCGCCTGATGCTGCACGCCAGCGAGCTGAGCCTGACACACCCGTTCACCGGCGAACCGCTGACTATCCGCGCGGGGCTGGACGACGTCTGGATGCAGGCGCTGTCACAATTTGGCTGGCTGGGGCAACTCCCCGAAAATGAAAGGGTTGAGTTTGTATCAGGCAACGTTCAGGATGAACAGCAAGCGCAATAATTAAGGGAGCAAAGCATGGCTGAAGTAGGCATTTTTGTCGGCACAATGTACGGCAACTCGCTGCTGGTAGCGGAAGAAGCTGAGGCAATACTCGCCAGCCAGGGCCATAAAGCCACGGTCTATGAAGACCCGGAACTGGCAGACTGGGAAAAGTATCAAGATAAATACATTCTGGTGGTGACCTCCACGACCGGGCAGGGCGATCTGCCGGACAGCATTGTGCCGCTGTTCCAGGGCATTAAAGACCGGCTTGGCTATCAGCCGAACGTGCACTACGGCATCATTGCCCTGGGCGACAGCTCTTACGCCAACTTCTGTGGCGGCGGTAAACAGTTCGATGCCCTTTTGCAGGAGCAGAGCGCCCAGCGCGTCGGCGAGATGCTGCTGATTGACGCAGGCGAACACCCGGAGCCAGAAAGCGAATCAAACCCGTGGGTTGAGCACTGGGCAACGCTGCTTAACTAGTTTTGTAGTTTGTTGGCCGGGTCAGGTGAAGCCGCCACCCGGCAACAAAGCCGCCCGAAAACCTCAATTCCGTGAACCATCTTCCACTGCTTTGGGCTTATGCCCCAAACCACGTCTCACTCCCCCTTCAATGTTGTGTCGATGCACGGTGAGGAAGAGCGCCACTCCTTCATATACTTTTCCCGTCAGTTACCCAATAAGGCAGCGCTTCACCATAAAACGGCCTTCAGCCGTACCAAAACTGCCGAACACTTATCTCTCATTCTGATTACCCTACAGGTGCTGTACAGAATGAACCAGGCGAAAGCTATGATTCAGGAGTGCAACTATGAGTTCATTAAGCCAGGCGGCGAGCAGCGCAGAGAAGCGCACTAACGCTCGCTACTGGATAGTGGTGATGCTGTTTATCGTCACATCCTTCAACTACGGTGACCGCGCCACGCTGTCGATTGCTGGTTCTGAGATGGCAAAAGATATCGGACTTGATCCGGTCGGCATGGGTTACGTTTTCTCGGCGTTTTCATGGGCCTATGTCATCGGCCAAATTCCTGGCGGCTGGCTGCTTGACCGCTTTGGCTCAAAACGGGTCTATTTCTGGTCCATCTTTATCTGGTCGATGTTTACCCTGCTGCAGGGGTTCGTCGATATCTTCAGCGGCTTCGGCATTATCGTTGCGCTCTTCACGCTGCGCTTCCTGGTTGGCTTAGCGGAAGCGCCTTCCTTCCCGGGGAACAGCCGCATTGTCGCAGCCTGGTTCCCGGCACAGGAGAGGGGAACCGCGGTCGCGATTTTCAACTCCGCACAATACTTCGCCACGGTGATCTTCGCGCCAATCATGGGCTGGCTGACGCATGAGGTGGGCTGGTCACACGTCTTCTTCTTCATGGGTGGGCTTGGGATCGTCATCAGCTTTATCTGGCTGAAAGTGATCCATGAACCCAATCAACACCCGGGCGTGAACAAGAAGGAGCTGGAGTACATCGCAGAGGGCGGGGCGCTGATCAACATGGATCAGAAATCCGCAAAAGCAAAAGTCCCGTTCAGCCAGAAATGGGCGCAGATCAAACAGCTCGTTGGCTCGCGCATGATGATCGGTATCTATCTGGGCCAGTACTGCATCAACGCCTTAACCTACTTCTTCATCACCTGGTTCCCGGTTTACCTGGTACAGGCGCGCGGTATGTCGATTCTGAAAGCGGGGTTTGTTGCCTCGATCCCGGCCATCTGCGGCTTCGTGGGCGGCGTGCTCGGCGGGGTGATTTCCGACTGGCTGATGCGCCGCACCGGCTCTCTCAATATCGCGCGTAAAATGCCTATCGTGCTCGGGATGCTGCTCTCCATGACCATGGTGTTCTGTAACTACGTGAGCGCTGAGTGGATGATTATCGGCTTTATGGCGATGGCCTTCTTCGGCAAAGGCATTGGCGCGCTGGGCTGGGCGGTGATGGCGGATACGGCACCGAAGGAGATCAGCGGCCTGAGCGGCGGTCTGTTCAATATGTTCGGCAATATTTCGGGGATTGTTACGCCAATCGCTATCGGCTACATCGTCGGCACCACCGGCTCCTTTAACGGTGCGCTGATTTACGTAGGGGTGCATGCGCTGGTGGCGGTGCTGAGTTACCTGGTGCTGGTCGGCGATATCAAACGCGTCGAACTTAAACCTGTAGGGGAGCGTGGATGATGACAACACAATCAAGCCCTGTCGTCACTGAGATGAAGGTCATCCCGGTGGCCGGACAGGACAGCATGCTGCTCAATATTGGCGGCGCGCATAACGCCTGGTTTACCCGCAATATCGTGGTACTGACCGACAGCGCGGGGAATACCGGCGTTGGCGAAGCGCCGGGCGGAGAGGTGATTTACCAGACGCTGGTTGATGCCATTCCCCAGGTGGAGGGACAGGAAGTGGCCCGTCTGAACAAAGTGGTTCAACGGGTGCATAAGGGTAACCAGTCTGCTGACTTTGATACCTTCGGAAAAGGTGCCTGGACGTTTGAACTGCGCGTCAACGCGGTTGCCGCGCTGGAAGCCGCTCTGCTCGATTTGCTCGGTCAGGCGCTGAATGTCCCGGTCTGCGAACTGCTGGGCCCAGGCAAACAGCGCGATGCGGTAACGGTGCTGGGCTACCTGTTCTACGTAGGCGACCGTAATAAAACCGATCTGCCTTATCTGGACCGTTCGCCGGGCAACCATGAGTGGTATCACCTGCGCCATCAGGAGGCGCTGACCGGCGAGGCGGTGGTGAGTCTGGCGGAAGCCGCGCAGGACCGCTACGGCTTTAAGGATTTCAAACTGAAAGGCGGCGTGCTGCCCGGCGAGCAGGAAATTGAAACTGCCCGCGCGCTGAAAAAGCGTTTCCCCGATGCGCGGATCACCGTGGATCCGAACGGTGCATGGTTACTGGATGAAGCCATCTCGCTGTGTAAAGGTCTGGGCGATGTACTGACCTACGCGGAAGATCCGTGCGGTGCCGAGCAGGGTTTCTCTGGTCGTGAAGTGATGGCCGAGTTCCGCCGCGCCACCGGGCTGCCGGTCGCCACTAACATGATCGCCACCAACTGGCGTGAAATGGGCCATGCGGTCATGCTCAATTCGGTGGATATTCCGCTGGCTGACCCGCACTTCTGGACGCTGTCCGGTGCGGTGCGCGTGGCGCAGCTGTGCGACGACTGGGGGCTGACCTGGGGCTGTCACTCCAACAACCATTTCGACATTTCGCTGGCGATGTTTACCCACGTTGGCGCGGCGGCGCCGGGTAACCCGACCGCCATCGACACCCACTGGATTTGGCAGGAGGGGCAAGCCCGACTGACGAAAAATCCGCTGGAGATCAAAAACGGCAGCATTGCCGTACCGGATGCGCCGGGGCTGGGCGTGGAGCTTGACTGGGATCAGATCCACAAAGCGCACGAGGCGTATAAGAGGTTACCAGGCGGCGCGCGTAACGACGCGGGCCCGATGCAGTACCTGATCCCCGGCTGGACATTTGACCGTAAGCGCCCTGTTTTTGGACGTCACTGATAAAAGGATTGAACCATGAGCACATTTTCTACCCCTGTAGTCACTTCCATGCAGATCGTTCCGGTTGCGGGCCATGACAGCATGCTGATGAATTTGAGCGGCGCGCATGCGCCGTTCTTTACCCGCAATATCGTGATTATCAAAGACAATTCCGGCCATACGGGCGTGGGCGAAATTCCGGGCGGGGAAAAGATCCGCAAAACGCTGGAGGACGCCATTCCGCTGGTGGTGGGGAAAACCCTCGGCGAATACAAAAATGTTCTCAATAGCGTGCGTAGCACCTTTGCGGACCGCGATGCGGGCGGGCGCGGGCTGCAAACCTTCGACCTGCGTACGACCATCCACGTGGTCACCGGTATTGAGGCGGCAATGTTGGATCTGCTTGGTCAGCATCTTGGCGTGAACGTTGCGTCCCTGCTGGGCGAGGGTCAGCAGCGCACCGAAGTGGAAATGCTGGGCTATCTGTTCTTTGTCGGCAACCGTAAGCTGACGCCGCTGCCGTACCAGAGCCAGCCGGATGAGCACTGCGACTGGTACCGCGTTCGCCACGATGAAGCGATGACTCCTGACGCGGTGGTGCGTCTGGCCGAAGCCGCTTACGAAAAATATGGCTTCAACGACTTCAAACTGAAGGGTGGCGTACTGGCAGGGGAAGAAGAGGCGGAGGCCATTACCGCGCTGGCAAAACGTTTCCCGCAGGCGCGCGTCACGCTGGATCCGAACGGCGCATGGTCGCTTGATGAAGCGATTAAAATTGGTAAGCAGCTTAAAGGCGTGCTGGCCTACGCGGAAGATCCGTGTGGGGCCGAGCAGGGCTTCTCCGGGCGCGAGGTGATGGCCGAGTTTCGCCGCGCCACCGGTTTGCCAACGGCAACCAATATGATCGCCACCGACTGGCGCCAGATGGGGCATACCTTATCCCTTCAGTCCGTCGATATTCCTCTGGCGGACCCGCATTTCTGGACGATGCAGGGTTCAGTTCGCGTGGCGCAGATGTGCCACGAGTTCGGCCTGACCTGGGGCTCGCACTCCAACAATCACTTCGACGTGTCGCTGGCAATGTTCACTCACGTTGCTGCCGCCGCACCGGGCGCGATCACCGCCATAGATACCCACTGGATCTGGCAGGAGGGCAATCAGCGGCTTACTAAGCAGCCGTTTGAAATCAAAGGCGGCATGGTGCAGGTGCCAACCACGCCGGGTCTGGGCGTTGAGCTTGATATGGACCAGGTGATGAAAGCCCACGAACTGTACCTGAAACACGGTCTGGGCGCGCGCGACGATGCGATAGCCATGCAGTATTTGATCCCGGACTGGACATTCGACAATAAACGTCCGTGCATGGTACGATAAACGCATTGGGACCGCTCCCACGAGCGGTCGTTTACGTGGTGTATGCTTAACGTAATGACTATGCGTAAGGATGGCTTATGAAAATTGTTATCGCACCGGACTCGTATAAGGAAAGTTTGAGTGCTCTTGAGGTAGCGACAGCGATAGAACGCGGCTTTCGCGAGATTTTTCCCTCGGCTAACTACGTAAAATTACCGGTTGCCGATGGGGGCGAAGGCACCGTTGAGGCGATGGTTGCGGCCACTCAGGGGCGAATCATTCATGTCCCGGTGACAGGTCCGCTGGGGGAGCCTGTTGAAGGGTTCTACGGGTTATCCGGTGACGATCAAAGCGCGTTTATTGAAATGGCGGCGGCGAGCGGTCTGGAGCTTGTGCCACCTTCGCAGCGCAACCCGCTGAAAACGACCTCGTGGGGAACCGGCGAGCTCATCCGTCACGCGCTGGACGCGGGCGTTAAGCATATCATTATCGGCATTGGCGGCAGTGCCACCAACGACGGCGGCGCGGGCATGGTCCAGGCGCTGGGCGCGAAATTGCTGGATGCCGCTCAGAAGCCTGTCGGACTCGGGGGCGGCGAACTTGCCACGCTGGCACATATTGACCTTACAGGTCTCGATAAACGGCTGAAAGCGTGCCGGATTGAGGTTGCCTGCGATGTCACCAACCCGTTAACGGGGGAGGAGGGAGCCACTGCGGTGTTTGGCCCGCAGAAAGGGGCGACGCCAGAGATGATTGTCACCCTGGACAACGCGCTTGCCCATTATGCGCAGGTTATCGCCCGCGATCTGGATATCGACGTTCTGAACCTGTCCGGCGGCGGTGCGGCGGGCGGGATGGGGGCCGCGTTATACGCCTTTTGCGGCGCTCAGCTGCGTCAGGGGATTGAGATCGTCACCGATGCCTTGCATCTCGCGGATCAGGTCGCCGATGCTGATTTAGTGATCACCGGCGAAGGCCGCATCGACAGTCAGACTATCCACGGTAAAGTGCCCGTTGGCGTGGCGAAAGTCGCAAAACGCTTTAACAAACCGGTTATCGGGATTGCGGGCAGCCTGACGGCGGATGTCGGTGTGGTGCATGAGCACGGTATCGACGCCGTGTTTAGCGTGATTTACACCATTTGTTCACTGGAGGATGCGCTGGAAAATGCCAGCGAGAATGTCAGGATGGCCGCAAGGAATATCGCGGCGGCGCTGAAAGTGGGGCAGGGAATGTAGTTCTCCCTCTCCTTATGGGCTGAAGGTTCCCCACAAAATAATGCCTGCACGGACGACCCCCTCTCCCTTGAGGGAGAGGGCTGGGGTGAGGGCATCAGGCCGCACCCGCCATTGTAGGCCCAGTAAGCGTAGCGCCACCGGGGTTTTATATCAGCTCCCTAACACCTTCATCGCTTCCCGCGTCACGTTATCCATTTCATCCAGCAGCTCCAGAAACTCGGGTTCAAGCTCGGATTCTGGCGTACCGGCGCGTAACTGTTGCTCCAGCAACTGACAAAGGTTCTTCAACCGCGGCACCCCGCTGTAGCCGCAGCTGCCGTGCAGCTTGTGGATGGCTTCCAGCAGTTCTTCGGGGTTTTCTCCCACCAGCTGTTCTTCAACTTTATTACGGATTTCCGGCAGGAAGGCGACCAGCATTTGCAACATGTCGCGGGCTAAATCGGTTTTCCCTGCCGCCTGGCGCAGCGCCAGCGACCAGTCAAAGGTGGCATTCTGGTTGACGCTAATCTCCGGCGATTCTGTTGCAACCGTGTACGTCCCGCCAATATGCCCTGGTTTGTAGCGCACCAGCAGGCTATGCAGTTTCTCTTCGTCGATAGGCTTGGCCAGATAATCATTCATCCCGGCACTCAGCAATTTTTCTTTCTGTCCGGCCATGGCGTGCGCGGTCACCGCAATAACCGGCGTTTGCTGCTGATGCGGGAGCTGGCGGATAAGCTCGCAGGCGCGAATACCGTCCATACCCGGCATCTGAATATCCATCAGAATCAAATCGAACTGCATCTGTTTAGCCTGTTCCACTGCCTGCGCACCGCTGGTACACAGTTCCACATGCTGAACCTGATCCTCCAGCAGCACGCCAATCAGCTTCAGGTTTGCCGGGTTATCGTCCACCGCCATCACGCTCATCGGCAGCTTTTGCTCGTCGCTGACGAGCGGCAGCGCGTGCTGGCTCAGACGACAGTATTCGGTGAGTGCAGGCAGCAGGCGTGTGGCCGTGAGCGGTTTGAGCAGGCAGGCGGCGGCCCCGTCGTTTTTCAGCTCTTCGGCATTAATTTGTGCATGGCAAGGCAGAGCCAGCAGCAGGTAATCGGTCATTGATGCCGCTTTCGCCAGGCGCTCCTGCTGCATGGTCAGTTCGCCCGTAAAGGTGACCGGGATCCCCATCAGCAGGATATCGTAGTGCTCAACGGCAAGCGCAGAGAAGGTCGGACTGTAGACAACCTCCAGCGGCGTGGTGCTTAACACGTCCAGCGTGCACTGTGCCGCAGCGGCATTTGGCTCAACGTAGGCCAGACGCATCCCTTTCAGGCAGTCGGTCACTGGCCCATCGGTCATGACGTTCGGGTTGAGATCGAGATTGATATGGAACCAGAAGGTCGAACCCCGGTTAGGCTGGCTGTGGAAGGAGATATCGCCGCCCATCTCTTTTACCAGTTTTTGGGTGATCACCAGCCCCAGGCCGGTCCCCCCGTGGCGGCGGGAAATACTGGCGTCCGCCTGACGGAATGCCTGGAACAGACGCGACTGATCGCGCTCCGGTATGCCGATACCGGTATCGCGGATCTGCACCTCAATCTGTACCTTGTTATTACTGAGCGCCCGTTTTTCGACAAGAATGTCGATATTGCCGCTCTCGGTAAACTTGATCGCGTTACCCACCAGATTAGTGATGACCTGCTGCAGACGCAGCGGGTCACCAATGACGTTATCTGGCACGTCGTTTTTGATATTGAGCGTCAGCTCCAGTCCCTTATCGTGTGACGAATGCGCAAGCAGCGTCACCACTTCATCCAGCGTGCCGCGCAGCGGGAACGGAATACTCTCAAGGATCAGCTTGCCCGCCTCCAGCTTCGAGAAGTCCAGCACGTCGTTAATGATCGCCAGCAGGTTGTTAGCCGAACGTTCGATAGTATGCAGGTGGTCGCGCTGGGTGGGGTTAAGCTCGCTTTTCAGCGTCAGACGGGTAAAGCCGATTACGCCGTTCAGCGGGGTTCTCAGCTCGTGTGACATATTGGCAAGGAATTCGGATTTAATGCGCGCGGCTTCCTGGGCGCGTTTTTTCGCCAGATCCAACTCGACGTTCTGAATCTCCATTTGCTCCAGCGTTTCGCGCAGGTCGGAGGTGGCCTGGTCAACGTTGTGCTGCATCTCTTCATGATACGCCGCCAGCGACATCGCCATTGAGTTGATGCCGTTTTTCAGCATATCCAGCTCGCCCAACATAAACCCTTCCACGCGGCTGTCGAGCTGGCCGCGACGGATACGGTCAACCGTGTTGACCATGTTTCGAATCGGCCCCGTCACATCACGCATCAGTCGCCAGCCGAAAATCAGCGCAATGCCGATACAGAAGAGCATCATCACGCCGGAGATAAATATTTCTTTGTACTGCTGCAGTCGGACTGATTTGAGATCCAACTCCAGCGCCACATATCCCAGCATGTTGTTGCTGGATTTGGCTTCAGACTGAGCGGATTCATCAGGAGAATAGCTCTCGGAGATGATTGGCGTGCGCAGGATCATAATATCCCCTCGCCGCAATACGGTGAGATGGCGCGGGAACGGCGTGCCGTCAGGAATTTTCAGGGACGTCGGGTCAAGGTGAAAATTCGAGGTAACAAACAGACGGTTGTTTTCATCATAAACGGAGATAGCCCGCACGATGTCCGAGTGACGACGATGCAGGACGCTAATTAACTGACCAATGGATTCCCGGTTTTGCAGGTTCATCCCGTACTCGCTGGAGACCGCCAGCGGTTCGATAATGCTGGCTCCGGCGTCTTCCAGCTGTCGCTGCAAATCGTTATAGCGATGCACCACAAAGAAGATACTCAGCAGCAAACCGATCAATACGGTGGGGGCGAGGATCAAAATCATCATGCGTGCACGCAGGCTATAGTTGGTCATGGCGTTCCGTTATGGGACAATTAGGACAATTATGTTTATATGTGAGAAAAATCTCAGCGATGGCGCAATTCTACTCTGCAAAGCGACGCGTGACGACGCGTCAGATCATAACTGTTGAAGCCACGGACCTCGATCCCTTTGGTCAGGGGGTGGCGCGGCACAACGGTAAGACACTGTTTATAACAGGTTTGCTGCCATCAGAACGAGCAGAAATTACGCTGACGGAAGATAAACGCCAGTACGCGCGCGGCCAGGTAAAGCGCCGACTGAGCGATAGCCCGGAACGCGAAGTGCCTCGCTGCCCCCATTTTGGCGTCTGCGGGGGCTGCCAGCAACAGCATGCCAGCGTAGTTTTACAGCAAAAAAGTAAAAGCAGCGCGCTGGCGCGTCAGCTTAAGCACGAGGTTAACGAGATTATCGCCGGGCAGTCCTGGGGCTACCGTCGGCGCGCGCGCCTGAGCCTGAGTTATCAGCCAAAAACTGAGCGGCTGGAGATGGGATTTCGTAAAGCCAGCGCCAGCGATATCGTGGATATAAAGCAGTGCCCTGTTTTGGTGCCCCAACTTGAGGCATTGCTCCCTGATGTGCACCAGTGTCTGTCCGGGCTCGAAGGTGTTCGCCATCTCGGACACGTGGAACTGGTTCTGGCTAACAACGGCCCGCTGATGGTGCTGCGCCATACTGTGCCGCTGTCCGAAAAAGATCGCGAAAAACTGGAACGCTTTTCGCATTCCCACAAGCTTGCGCTTTTCCTGGCACCACAAAGCGAGATACTTGAGCAGGTTACGGGAGAGGCTCCCTGGTATGCGTCAAACGGGCTACGCTTAACGTTCAGCCCGCGGGATTTCATCCAGGTCAATGACGGCGTGAATCAGCAGATGATTGAAAAAGCGCTGGACTGGCTCGATATCCAGCCGACCGACCGGGTGCTCGATCTCTTCTGCGGTATGGGTAATTTCACGCTGCCCCTGGCGCAGAAAGCGGCAAACGTGGTGGGTGTGGAAGGCGTTGAGGCGCTGGTCGCCAAAGGACAGGAAAACGCCCTACAGAATGGCTTGCAAAATGTGACATTTTTTCATCAAAACCTTGAGGAAGATGTTACTCAACAGCCGTGGGCAAAACAGGGCTTTGATAAAATTTTGCTCGACCCGGCACGCGCCGGTGCTCCGGGCGTAATGGCACATATTATTAAACTCGCGCCGAAGCGTGTGGTCTATGTTTCCTGTAACCCGGCGACGCTTGCCCGGGACAGCGAGGCATTAATCAGTGCGGGTTACCAGATTCAGCGTCTGGCAATGCTGGACATGTTCCCGCACACTGGACATCTGGAATCGATGGCGTTGTTTGAGCACATCTAATTTGTTTGGCTTGTCGACTTCGACAGGCCCTGGTCCCTAAAGGAGAGGACGATGGTTGCGGTAAGAAGTGCACATCTTAATAAAGCTGGTGAGTTTGACCCTCAAAAATGGATCGCAAGTCTGGGGATTTCCAGCCAGCAGTCGTGTGAACGCTTAACCGAAACCTGGACCTATTGTCTGCGCACCACGCAGGGACATCCTGACGCCGAGCTGCTGTTGTGGCGCGGCATCGAAATGGTCGAAATTCTCTCCATGCTGAACATGGATATCGAAACGCTGCAGGCCGCGCTTCTGTTTCCGCTCGCCGATGCTGACGTGGTCAGCGAAGACGTGCTGCGTGACAGCGTCGGAACCTCCGTCGTCGCGCTGATCCACGGCGTGCGCGATATGGCGGCCATCCGCCAGCTTAAAGCTGCCCATACCGATTCCGTCTCCTCAGAACAGGTTGATAACGTCCGGCGAATGCTGCTGGCCATGGTGGATGACTTCCGCTGCGTGGTCATCAAGCTTGCCGAACGTATTGCGCACCTGCGAGAAGTGAAGGATGCGCCGGAAGACGAGCGCGTCCTTGCCGCCAAGGAGTGTACAAATATCTATGCGCCGCTGGCGAACCGCTTAGGTATCGGTCAGCTGAAATGGGAGCTGGAAGATTACTGCTTCCGCTATCTGCACCCTGCGGAATACAAGCGCATTGCCAAACTTCTGCATGAACGCCGTATCGATCGTGAACACTACATCGAAGAGTTTGTCAGCGGGCTGCGTCAGTCAATGAAAGAAGAGAACGTGCGCGCCGAAGTCTACGGTCGACCTAAGCACATCTACAGCATCTGGCGCAAAATGCAGAAGAAACACCTCGCCTTTGACGAGCTGTTTGACGTGCGCGCCGTGCGGATCGTGGCGGAGCGTCTGCAGGACTGCTACGCCGCGCTGGGGATAGTACATACTCACTTCCGCCACCTGCCGGACGAGTTCGACGACTATGTGGCGAACCCAAAACCGAACGGCTACCAGTCTATTCATACCGTGGTGCTTGGCCCCGGCGGCAAAACGGTTGAGATCCAGATCCGCACCAAACAGATGCACGAAGACGCCGAGTTGGGCGTGGCCGCGCACTGGAAATACAAAGAGGGTACGTCCGGCGGCGCGCGTTCTGGCCACGAAGACCGCATCGCCTGGCTGCGTAAGCTGATTGCGTGGCAGGAAGAGATGGCTGATTCCGGCGAAATGCTCGATGAAGTGCGCAGCCAGGTCTTCGACGACCGGGTCTACGTCTTTACCCCGAAAGGGGACGTTGTCGACCTGCCCGCGGGCTCCACGCCGCTCGACTTCGCCTACCACATCCACAGCGATGTGGGGCACCGCTGCATCGGGGCGAAAATCGGCGGACGAATCGTGCCATTCACCTATCAGCTGCAGATGGGTGACCAGATTGAGATCATCACCCAGAAGCAGCCCAACCCGAGCCGCGACTGGCTGAACCCGAACCTGGGCTATGTCACCACCAGCCGCGGGCGCTCCAAGATCCACGCCTGGTTCCGCAAGCAGGATCGCGATAAAAACATCCTTGCCGGTCGCCAGATCCTGGATGACGAACTGGAGCATGTGGGGATCAGCCTGAAAGAGGCGGAGAAATTCCTGCTGCCACGCTACAACTTCAACGAGCTTGACGAATTGTTAGCGGCCATTGGCGGCGGAGATATCCGTCTGAATCAGATGGTGAACTTCCTGCAGGCGCAGTTCAACAAGCCAAGTGCGGCGGAGCAGGATGCGGCGGCGCTGAAGCAGCTGCAGCAGAAAACCCATGCGCCGCAGCAGCGCAGCAAAGATAACGGCCGGGTGGTCGTGGAAGGCGTGGGCAATCTGATGCACCACATTGCCCGCTGCTGCCAGCCTATTCCTGGTGACGATATCGTCGGCTTTATCACTCAGGGGCGCGGGATTTCGATCCACCGTTCAGACTGTGACCAGCTTGCTGAGCTGCAGTCACATGCGCCGGAGCGCATCGTGGAAGCGGTCTGGGGCGAAAGCTACTCCGCAGGCTACTCGCTGGTGGTGCGCGTCACCGCCAATGACCGCAGCGGCCTGCTTCGCGACATCACGACCATTCTCGCCAACGAGAAGGTTAACGTGCTGGGCGTTGCCAGCCGCAGCGATACCCGCGAGCAGCTTGCCACCATCGATATGACCATCGAAATCTACAACCTGCAGGTGCTGGGCCGCGTGCTCGGCAAACTGAACCAGGTGCCGGATGTGATAGACGCGCGTCGTCTGCACGGCGGTTAACTGCACTTTCTTATGTAGGCCGGGTAAGGCTTTGCCGCCACCCGGCTTGTTTTTTAATGGAACAGATTATGACTCAAATCGACCGCCTGCTCGGCATCATGAAACGCCTGCGTGACCCGGAGAACGGTTGCCCGTGGGACAAGGAGCAGACTTTCGCGACCATCGCCCCGTACACCCTCGAAGAAACCTATGAAGTGCTGGACGCCATTTCACGCGAGGATTTTGACGACCTGCGCGGCGAGCTGGGCGACCTGTTATTCCAGGTGGTGTTCTATGCGCAGATGGCACAGGAAGAAGGGCGCTTTAACTTTGACGACATCTGCGCTGCCATCAGCGACAAGCTGGAGCGCCGCCATCCGCATATTTTTGGCGATGCCACCGCAGGCAACAGCGCGGAAGTGCTGGCTCGCTGGGAGCAAATAAAAAGCGCCGAGCGGGCCGAAAAATCCCAGCACTCAGCGCTGGATGATATTCCGCTAAGTCTGCCCGCGCTGATGCGCGCGCATAAAATCCAGAAACGCTGCTCCGCCGTGGGTTTTGACTGGGACTCCCTGGGACCGGTGCTGGATAAAGTGCATGAAGAGATCGACGAAGTGATGCATGAAGCGCAGCAGGCGGTTGTGGATGAAGCAAAGCTGGAAGAGGAGATGGGCGACCTGCTTTTCGCGACCGTCAATCTTTCGCGCCATTTGGGTGTAAAAGCGGAAACCGCCCTGCAAAAAGCCAACATTAAGTTCGAGCGACGCTTTCGCGAAGTTGAGCGGATTGTGGCCTCACGCGGCCTGGAAATGACCGGAATCGACCTCGAAGCCATGGAAGAAGTCTGGCAGGAAGTAAAACGCCAGGAACATGATCTCTAACGAGATTTTGCGATCAAGCGCAATTTGTGTGATTTTTTAAATGACAAGCGCTTGATTTGCGTCAAAAACATTTACCCAAAAGGGGCTATTTTCTCACTCCTTATGTTTGTCATGGCCTGGAATGGAGACGGAGAATGAAAGTTTGTGGCGCTCGCCGTGTTCGGGTATACTACTTTCCCGTCCTGGTTATTCCATCGTTTCACCCTAACTTCTCAGGTTCAGCATGACAACGAACTATATTTTTGTGACCGGCGGGGTCGTATCCTCTCTGGGTAAAGGCATTGCCGCAGCCTCCCTCGCAGCCATTCTTGAAGCCCGTGGCCTCAATGTGACCATGATGAAACTGGATCCGTACATCAACGTCGATCCGGGCACCATGAGCCCAATCCAACACGGGGAAGTGTTCGTTACTGAAGACGGCGCTGAAACCGATCTGGATCTTGGCCACTACGAGCGTTTCATCCGCACCAAAATGACCCGTCGTAACAACTTCACGACTGGCCGCATCTACTCAGACGTTCTGCGTAAAGAGCGCCGCGGTGACTACCTGGGGGCAACTGTTCAGGTTATCCCACACATCACTAACGCAATCAAAGAACGCATCGTTGCGGGCGGCGAAGGCCACGACGTGGTACTGGTCGAAATCGGCGGAACCGTAGGTGATATCGAATCCCTGCCATTCCTTGAAGCGATTCGTCAGCTGGCTGTCGATATTGGTCGTGAGCACGCGCTGTTCATGCACCTGACCCTGGTGCCGTACATGGCCGCCGCAGGTGAAGTAAAAACCAAGCCGACTCAGCACTCAGTAAAAGAACTGCTCTCCATCGGTATTCAGCCAGACATCCTGGTTTGCCGCTCCGATCGCGCGGTTCCAGCGAACGAACGTGCGAAAATTGCATTGTTCTGTAACGTGCCTGAAAAAGCCGTTATTTCAATGAAAGACGTCGATTCCATTTATAAAATCCCGGGCCTGTTGAAATCACAGGGCCTGGACGATTATATTTGTAAACGATTCAGCTTGAACTGTCCGGAAGCTAACCTGTCTGAATGGGAACAGGTTATTTACGAAGAAGCCAATCCGGCTGGTGAAGTGACTATCGGTATGGTCGGCAAGTACATTGAACTGCCGGACGCCTATAAGTCAGTCATCGAAGCGCTGAAGCACGGTGGTCTGAAGAACCGCGTCTCCGTGAACATCAAGCTGATTGACTCGCAGGATGTTGAAACGCGTGGCGTCGAAATTCTGAAAGATCTGGATGCGATTCTCATCCCGGGCGGCTTCGGCTACCGTGGTGTAGAAGGCAAGATCGCCACCGCGCGCTATGCGCGTGAAAACAATATTCCATACCTCGGCATCTGCCTGGGTATGCAGGTTGCGCTGATCGAATTTGCGCGCAACGTAGCGGGAATGGAAAACGCGAACTCTACGGAATTTGTGCCAGACTGTAAGTACCCTGTAGTGGCGCTTATCACTGAATGGCGCGACGAAGAAGGTAACGTCGAAGTCCGTACCGAGAAGAGCGATCTGGGTGGCACTATGCGTCTTGGCGCACAGGCCTGCCAGCTGTCCGACGATAGCGTGGTTCGCAAGCTGTATGGCGAGCCAACCATCACCGAGCGCCATCGTCACCGCTATGAAGTCAACAACATGTTGTTGAAACCGATTGAAGCTGCGGGTCTGCGTGTTGCGGGCCGTTCCGGGGATGATCAGTTAGTCGAGATCATCGAGGTGCCTAACCATCCATGGTTCGTTGCCTGCCAATTCCACCCGGAATTTACTTCTACGCCGCGCGACGGGCATCCGCTGTTTGCAGGCTTCGTGAAGGCCGCCAGCGACTACCAGAAGCGTCAGGCGAAGTAAAAAAAGTTAGAACGGCAACGCGTACCTCTGGTACGCGTTGTTTGTCTGGAGTTTTAGTTTAACTTGTACTGAGGAAAATCTAATGTCCAAAATCGTTAAAGTCATCGGTCGTGAAATCATCGACTCCCGTGGTAACCCGACCGTTGAAGCCGAAGTTCACCTGGAAGGTGGTTTCGTTGGTATGGCTGCTGCTCCATCAGGTGCTTCTACTGGTTCCCGCGAAGCGCTGGAACTGCGCGATGGCGACAAATCCCGCTTCCTGGGCAAAGGCGTACTGAAAGCGGTTGGCGCTGTAAACGGTCCTATTGCTCAGGCAATCCTTGGCAAAGACGCCAAAGACCAGGCTGGCATCGACAAGATCATGATCGATCTGGACGGTACTGAAAACAAATCTAACTTCGGTGCGAACGCAATCCTGGCTGTTTCCCTGGCTAACGCCAAAGCAGCAGCAGCAGCGAAAGGCCAGCCACTGTTCGAGCACATCGCTGAACTGAACGGCACCCCAGGCAAATACTCCATGCCTGTACCAATGATGAACATCATCAACGGTGGTGAGCACGCAGACAACAACGTTGATATTCAGGAATTCATGATTCAGCCAGTTGGCGCGAAATCCCTGAAAGAAGCAGTACGTATGGGTTCTGAAGTGTTCCACAACCTGGCTAAAGTTCTGAAAGCTAAAGGTATGAACACTGCTGTTGGTGACGAAGGTGGCTATGCGCCAAACCTGGGTTCTAACGCAGAAGCTCTGGCTGTAATCGCTGAAGCAGTTAAAGCAGCAGGCTACGAGCTGGGCAAAGACATCACCCTGGCGATGGACTGTGCAGCATCTGAATTCTACAAAGACGGTAAATACGTTCTGGCTGGCGAAGGCAACAAAGCATTCACCTCCGAAGAGTTCACTCACTTCCTGGAAGACCTGACCAAACAGTACCCAATCGTGTCTATCGAAGACGGTCTGGACGAGTCTGACTGGGCTGGCTTCGCATACCAGACCAAAGTACTGGGCGACAAAATCCAGCTGGTTGGTGACGATCTGTTCGTAACCAACACCAAGATCCTGAAAGAAGGCATCGAGAAAGGCATCGTTAACTCCATCCTGATCAAATTCAACCAGATCGGTTCTCTGACCGAAACTCTGGCTGCGATCAAAATGGCGAAAGACGCTGGCTACACCGCTGTTATCTCTCACCGTTCTGGCGAAACTGAAGACGCTACCATTGCCGACCTGGCTGTGGGTACCGCTGCAGGCCAGATCAAAACCGGTTCTATGAGCCGTTCTGACCGTGTTGCTAAATACAACCAGCTGATTCGTATCGAAGAAGCGCTGGGCGAAAAAGCACCATACAACGGTCTGAAAGAGATCAAAGGCCAGGCATAATTGCTTAAGCCTTAAAATGAAAATGCCAGTCGAATGACTGGCATTTTTTTTGGCTATTTAAAATCAACCGCCATTTGCTCCGGAATGGTCAACCCCTGGGTGGTTTGCACGCAGCGGGCGATGTAATCCGTAAACCGCGGTGGCTTTGGCATCCCCATGCTCAGCAGCTTATCGTTGCTGAAGCGCACGTTAAGCGTGGCAAACGCACCGTATAAACGCATGGCTTTCAACATCAGACGTTCGTTGCAAGGGCCAAAAATATGTTTTAACTCGCGGCGCATTCTGACCAGCGTTTCGTAGCTGACCTGCGCATATTTATCACCGACGGGGGCTTTCTCCAGCGCCAGCGCCATTGCCCGATCGATATCCGCAAAGCGAACGCTGTTCTCTTCTCCCGCAGAAATATGTACCACTTCCCCCGGACGAACGTTGCTGTTGAGCAGCATTAACATCGCGTCGGCGCAATAATCCACCGGAACAACGTCGATTCGGTCCTCCATTGAGCACATAAACTTCTGCAGCATCAGGCCCATGCTAAAGACCCAGAAAATGCTGCTCGACGGCGTGCAGCCATGACGGGTATGGCCGACAACAATGGACGGACGGGCGATGAGCAGCGGCAGGTTCGGACACTCCTGGCGCATCAGCTGTTCGATGGTTGACTTCGAAAACGTGTATTCCACCAGGTGTTCAGCATTCTCTCTGAATTCAGCGCTTTCGGCGACCAGTGAATCCTGCTCCGGCGTGCATGACATTGCGGTGCCGACGTGGAGGAAACGCTGCAGTCCTGTGACCTGCTCCATACGGCGCGCCAGCGCGAGCGTACCTTCAACGTTGACTTTCCAGATCAGCGGGTTATTACCAAATGAGGCGACAGCCGCACAGTTAACGACATGCGTGACGCGATCCAGACGGGGATCGCTCAGAAAGGCTTCAGGCTGGCTGAGGTCGCCAGTCAGGATATTATCCACATTCAGGGAGGCCAGTTTGTCCTCAGGCACGTTGAACTTGCGCATATTCTCCAGCACGCGCTCCAGCCCGCTCTGCGGATCGCCAGCACGTGCAAGCAAAAGGAGTTCTACGGATTGGTCGTTGGTCAGGATTTTTTCAAGAACTGCACCACCCAGAAATCCGGTCACGCCTGTAATCAATAACATCTTCATTAATACCGTCTCATTATGATTGATGAGGCGGATTGTAGGCGCGCAAAAGTAAACGGCATTTAAATAATAAATCGCCGAAACCGACAGTATCTTAAGCTTATTTTAAGGAAAGGAAATCGGGTGGATATATTCGACATTAGTGGAAGGGTAAAAATTCACTCTATTAAAATTTAATTTTTAACCTATTGAATTTAATGTTTTTTGTAGGGGGTGCGTGAATGGAAAACGTGATTAAAAATGTAAGAAATATAATAATTTGTTACACCAAACATTTACCAAATAAATGATTTAAACACCGCTTAACTAAAAGCAGATGGCATAAATCGCAGGCTGTTTTATTTAGCCTGCGAAGGTTTTTTAGAGTAACAGGGGAAGCGTGGCGCTTGCCGTTTGCTGGCTGACGTCACCGTAATGGCTGTCTAATGCAATAAGGGAAGTGGTTAGCAGTTCAACCAGCAGCATCACCCCAACCTTAGCATTGAGTGCGCCTGCGCTAAGGGGACCCTCTGGTTTGGCGGCAACCAGCTGCATGTCGCTCAGAGACGCCAGTGGGCTGCGGGGTGTATTGCTGAGTGCCAGAACCTTTACGCCGCGCTTGCGGGCAAGTTTCACCACGTGGAGTAAATCCCGCGTTGAACCCGAGCTGGAGATGGCCACAACCAGCGTCTCTTTCGAAAGCGTTGTCGCATTCATGGCCGCGCGGTGCATATCGCTAAACAGCTGTGCAGGTTTGCCCAGCCGCAACAGCTTGTAATGCAGATACTCCCCGAGGATGGCGCTGGCCGCAACGCCATAAATCTGCACGGATTGGGCCTGATGCAGCGCCAGCGCTGCCTTTTCAAGCAGCGTGCGGTCGAGGAGTCTGGCGGTATCCTGCAAAGCCTGCACCGACTCATCCACGACGTTATCAATCTCATCCCCCGCCTGACGCGCGGGCTGACCCTGCTGTATATCCAGCGCAAGCGCCATTTTAAATTCGTTATAGCCCTTGCAGCCCAGCGTTCGGCAAAGGCGCGTGACGCTGGCCTCGCTGGTGTGGCTCTCGCGCGCCAGTTCAGTGATCGTCAGGTAGAGCACCCGGGCAGGATCGCTGAGGACAAACTCGCCGAGTTTTTGTTGCGTTGGGCTATACCCGGAAGCCTCCTGGCGGAGCTTCAGCAGCAGATTTTCATGGTCCGACATGCCACGTCCTTAATGTGTTTCGCTGCGTCTAGTGTGGCGGAAAGGAGGGGAAAGATGCCAGTCATTTTGAAAAAGTATGATCGGCTTCCTGGTTTTTGATGGTAATTTTCACTATATGTTATTTATGTGGTAAAAATTTTCATCGTTTAATGGGGAGATGAAAAAAATGATGCAAATGTTCAGTGGCGCTTCTTCGGGGGGATGGTTTGAAAAAGCGCAGCGCTTTGGTAAGTCCTTTATGTTGCCCATCGCCGTGTTGCCCGCGGCGGGTCTGCTGCTGGGGATAGGCGGTGCGTTATCGAATCCCAATACGCTGGCGGCTTATCCGTTTTTAGATGTGGGCTGGCTTCAGGCCATTTTCACTATCATGAGCAGTGCCGGTTCAATTGTGTTTGCGAACCTCTCGGTGTTGTTTGCGGTTGGGGTTGCCGTCGGGTTGGCAAAAAGCGATAAGGGCACGGCTGGGCTGGCGGCGCTACTCGCGTTTCTGGTGATGAATGCCACCATCAACGCGCTGCTGATCCTCACCGGCAAACTGGCGCACGCGAACCCAGGCGCTGTGGGGCAGGGCATGACGCTGGGGATTCAGACGCTGGAAACCGGCGTGTTTGGCGGCGTGGTGATTGGTCTGGTGACCTGCACGCTCCATCATCGGTTTAATAAAATTGCGCTTCCGCAGTTCCTCGGGTTCTTTGGCGGCTCGCGCTTTGTCCCCATAATCAGCTCGCTGGCCGCGATACTCGTCGGCGCGCTCATGACCGTGGTTTGGCCGCATTTCCAGAAACTGATTTTTGGTCTCGGCGGGCTGGTGGATGCCACAGGTTATCTGGGCACTCTGCTGTACGGCTTCATTTTACGCATGCTGGGCCCGTTTGGTTTGCACCATATCTTCTATCTGCCGTTCTGGACCACCGCGCTCGGCGGTAGTGAGATTGTCAACGGTCACCTGGTTGAGGGCACACAGCGGATCTTCTTCGCCCAGCTGGCCGATCCCACCACGCGCCAGTTTTACGAAGGCACGTCACGTTTCATGTCCGGGCGCTTTATTACGATGATGTTTGGCCTGCTCGGCGCCTGTCTGGCGATGTACCACACGGCAAAACCAGAAAATAAAAAGCGCGTTGCCGGGCTGCTGCTCTCTGCGGCGTTAACCTCGTTCCTGACCGGGATTACCGAGCCTATCGAGTTCTCCTTCCTGTTTATTGCGCCGGTACTTTACGTCATTCATGCGCTGTTTGACGGGCTGGCGTTCATGCTCGCACACATGCTGCATATCACTATCGGACAAACCTTCTCCGGCGGTTTTATTGACTTCGTGCTGTTCGGCATTTTGCAGGGGGAGGCCAAAACCAACTGGATGTTCGTTCCGGTGGTCGGCGTGCCGTGGTTCTTCCTTTACTACTTCACCTTCCGCTACCTGATTAACCGCTTCGATTTTGCCACGCCGGGTCGGGAAAAGGAGGCGATGGCCAATGAAGTGACTTTTTCGCAGAGCGAGCGCGCCGTTGCGGTGATCGCTGGATTAGGCGGAAAAGAGAATCTGGAAGAGGTGGACTGCTGCGCTACGCGTCTTCGCGTCACGGTGAAGGACGGCAGCAAAGTGAATGACGCGGCGCTGAAAGCCACCGGCGCGCGCGGCGTTATCGTGCGCGGTAACGGTGTTCAGGTCATTTATGGCCCGCACGTCACGATTATCAAAAACGAAGTGGAAGAGATCTTATCGTAATGAAAACTGTACTGGATAACCTGAAGGGAAAACTGGTCGTCTCCTGTCAGGCGCTTGAGAATGAACCGCTGCATAGCCCGTTTATTATGTCGCGGATGGCGCTGGCGGCGGCGCAGGGCGGGGCCGCCGCCATTCGTGCCAACAGCGTGGTAGATATTGAGGCCATTAAGCAGCAGGTCTCTTTGCCTGTTATCGGCATCATCAAACGGGATTACCCGGAAAGCGAGGTGTTTATCACCGCCACGATGAAAGAGGTGGATGAGCTGATGACCGTCTCGCCGGAAATCATAGCGGTTGATGCAACGGCGCGGGAGCGTCCCGGTGGGGAATCCCTGGAAACGCTGGTCACGCGCATCCGCTCACGGTATCCCGCGGTACTGCTGATGGCGGATATCGCCACTGTGGGCGAAGCCGTGACGGCGCAGGCGCTTGGCTTTGACTGCGTCGGCACCACGCTTTACGGCTATACGGCGGAAACGGCGGGTCATTCGCTTCCTGAGAATGACTGCGCGTTCCTGAAGGCAGTGCTGGCTGCCGTGACGGTTCCCGTGGTTGCCGAAGGCAACGTGGATACCCCTGAACGCGCGGCCAGATGCCTGGCGCTGGGCGCGCATACGGTTGTTGTCGGCGGCGCAATCACCCGTCCACAGCAAATTACCGAGCGTTTTATGGCGGCGATTGGCGCGCAAAGCACCGATGGAGCATGACCATCCGGCGGGGATCTGCGATACTTATCGTTTATCCCCTTTACTGAGATGACTATGCAGTACCCGATTAACGAGATGTTCCAGACCCTGCAAGGCGAGGGTTACTTTACCGGCGTTCCCGCTATTTTCATTCGTTTACAGGGATGCCCGGTTGGCTGTGCCTGGTGTGATACCAAACATACGTGGGATAAGCTCGCAGATCGGGAAGTGTCGCTGTTTAGCATACTGGCGAAAACCAAAGAGAGCGATAAGTGGGGCGCGGGTAGTCCAGAAGATCTGCTGGCCATTATTGGTCGTCAGGGCTGGACGGCGCGCCACGTGGTGATCACCGGCGGTGAACCCTGCATCCACGATCTGACGCCGCTGACCGAGCTGCTCGAAAAGAACGGCTACAGCTGCCAGATTGAAACCAGCGGCACCCATGAAGTGCGCTGTTCACACACCACCTGGGTGACGGTATCGCCAAAAGTGAATATGCGCGGCGGGTATGACGTGCTGTCTCAGGCACTGGAACGCGCGGATGAGATTAAGCACCCGGTAGGGCGCGTACGTGATATCGAAGCGCTGGATGAACTGCTGGCAACACTGACCGATGAAAAGCAGCGCGTCATTGCGCTACAGCCGATCAGCCAGAAAGACGACGCGACGCGCCTGTGCATTGAAACCTGTATTGCGCGTAACTGGCGCCTGTCGATGCAGACGCACAAATACCTGAATATTGCCTAAAAAAAAGCCCGGTGGCGCTAGCGCTTACCGGGCCTACGGTTCGAAGCTCTTGTAGGCCGGGTAAGGGTCAGCGCCACCCGGCAAGCATCACTCCCCGCGATAGATACAGCCAGCGGTACATGTCTCTTTGATCATCACCGCGCTCAGCAGCGGCACCAGCGGCTTCATCTGATCCCAAATCCATTTCGCCAGCACTTCGCTGGTCGGGTTTTCAAGGCCCGGGATATCATTCAGGTAGTAATGATCCAGACGATCGTAGGTCGGCTTGAACGCGGCCTTCAGCTCGGCAAAATCCATGATCCAACCGGTATGCGGATCGACTTCACCGGTGATCTCAAGACGCACCATAAACGAGTGCCCGTGCAGGCGGCCACATTTATGCCCTTCAGGGACATGCGGAAGGTGGTGGGCGGCTTCGAAGGTGAAATCTTTAAACAGTGTGGTGGACATGATCGCTCTCAGTAATGCGGAAAAAACCGCCGCATAGTACCGGAAAGCACAATTTTTAGCATTAACTAAAACGGCTCAATAGGTACGGAGCAGCGATATGCCCTTTTTTTGTTAATTTTCGTATTACATTTCAATAGGTTAATTAATCGCTTTTACTGTTAAGAACGATAAGTAAAACAGGTTAGTCCATTTGGTTATTTATTATTTCCATCCCTTCTTTAATTGTTATTATCCTCGCCGTTAACCTTATCTTCAGTTTGGATTTATTCGCTTAAAGTCCGCTTGGCTACTGGAACATAACGACGCATGACAACACAGGCCCCACCTTCAAATTTGCTTCCCCTGAACCCGGAGCAACTGGCGCGCCTTCAGGCTGCCACCTCTGATTTTTCTCCCACTCAGCTTGCCTGGGTCTCCGGTTATTTCTGGGGAATGCTCAATCAGCAGCCTGGCGCTGTGGCGGGTGTACCGGCAACGGCCGTTGAAATTCCTGCCATTACGCTCATTTCCGCCTCGCAAACGGGTAACGCCCGCCGCGTGGCCGAAGCGCTGCGTGATGACCTGCTCGCCGCTAAACTGAACGTGAACCTGGTCAACGCCGGGGATTATAAATTTAAACAAATCGCGTCAGAAAAACTGCTGGTGGTTGTGGCCTCAACGCAGGGCGAAGGTGAACCCGCTGAAGAAGCGGTGGCGCTGCACAAGTTCCTGTTCTCGAAAAAAGCGCCGAAGCTGGACGGCACGGCTTTTGCCGTGTTCGGCCTTGGCGATACTTCCTATGAATTCTTCTGCCAGTCCGGTAAAGACTTCGACAGCAAGCTGGCGGAGCTGGGCGCGGAGCGCCTGCTGGACCGCGTTGACGCGGATGTCGAGTACCAGACCGCCGCCGCGGAATGGCGTGCCCGCATTGTTGAGGTGCTGAAAGCCCGCGTGCCGAAAGAGACCTCGGCGCAGGCCGCCTTCACCGCAACGGGTGCCGTCAACGACATTCACACCAGCCCGTACACCAAAGAGGCGCCGCTGACCGCGAGCCTGGCTTTGAACCAGAAAATTACCGGCCGCGACTCGGAAAAAGACGTGCGCCATATCGAGATCGATCTCGGCGACTCTGGCCTGCGCTACCAGCCGGGCGACGCGCTGGGTATCTGGTATCAGAACGATCCTGCTCTGGTAAAAGAGCTGGTTGAGCTGCTGTGGCTGAAGGGTGACGAGCCTGTCACCGTTGACGGCAAAACCCAGCCGCTTTCAGACGCGCTGCAGTGGCATTTCGAGCTGACGGTGAACACCCCGAATATCGTCGAAAATTACGCCACCTTAACGCGCAGCGAATCCTTGCTGCCGCTGGTGGGCGACAAAGCGAAACTGCAGCATTACGCCGCGACGACGCCAATTGTCGATATGGTGCGTTTCTCTCCGGCTCAGCTGGATGCCGATGCGCTGATCGGCCTGCTGCGTCCGCTGACCCCGCGCCTGTACTCCATCGCCTCTTCGCAGGCCGAAGTGGAGAGCGAAGTGCATGTTACCGTCGGCGTGGTGCGCTACGACATCGAAGGCCGCGCCCGCGCGGGTGGGGCATCAAGTTTCCTGGCGGACCGCGTGGAAGAAGAGGGCGAAGTGCGCGTCTTCATTGAGCACAATGACAACTTCCGCCTGCCTGCGAACCCGGAAACGCCGGTCATCATGATTGGCCCAGGCACCGGCATTGCGCCGTTCCGCGCCTTTATGCAGCAGCGCGCGGCAGATGAAGCGCCGGGTAAAAACTGGCTGTTCTTCGGCAACCCGCACTTTACCGAAGATTTCCTCTACCAGGTTGAATGGCAGCGCTATGTTAAAGAAGGCGTACTGACCCGCATCGATCTGGCCTGGTCCCGCGACCAGAAAGAAAAAGTATACGTACAAGACAAACTGCGCGAACAGGGCGCAGAGCTGTGGCGCTGGATCAATGACGGTGCCCACATTTATGTCTGCGGCGACGCCAATCGCATGGCGAAGGACGTTGAGCAGGCACTGCTGGAAGTGATTGCCGAATTCGGCGGTATGGATGCCGAAACGGCGGATGAATTTTTAAGTGAGCTGCGCGTAGAGCGCCGTTATCAGCGAGATGTCTACTAATGAGCGAAAAACATCCCGGCCCACTGGTGGTCGAAGGCAAACTGACTGATGCCGAGCGCATGAAGGTAGAGAGCAACTACCTGCGCGGTACCATTGCCGAAGATTTGAATGACGGTCTGACCGGCGGTTTCAAAGGCGACAACTTCCTGCTGATCCGCTTCCACGGTATGTATCAGCAGGACGACCGCGACATCCGCGCCGAGCGTGCAGAACAGAAGCTGGAGCCGCGTCACGCGATGCTGCTGCGCTGCCGTTTGCCGGGCGGTGTGATCACCACCAAACAGTGGCAGGCCATCGATAAGTTCGCGGGTGAAAACACGATTTACGGCAGCATCCGCCTGACCAACCGTCAGACCTTCCAGTTCCACGGCATTCTGAAGAAGAACGTGAAGCCGGTGCACCAGATGCTGCACTCGGTCGGGCTGGACGCGCTGGCAACCGCCAACGACATGAACCGTAACGTGCTTTGCACCTCGAACCCGTATGAGTCCGAGCTGCACGCCGAAGCGTATGAGTGGGCGAAGAAGATCTCTGAGCACCTGCTGCCGCGCACCCGCGCCTACGCAGAGATTTGGTTCGATCAGGAAAAAGTCGCGACCACGGACGAAGAACCGATCCTTGGCCAGACCTATCTGCCGCGTAAGTTTAAAACTACTGTCGTGATCCCGCCGCAGAACGATATCGACCTGCACGCCAACGACATGAACTTCGTGGCAATTGCCGAAAACGGCAAGCTGATTGGCTTTAACCTGCTGGTGGGCGGCGGCCTGTCCATTGAGCACGGTAACAAGAAAACCTATGCCCGCACCGCGAGCGAGTTCGGCTTCCTGCCGCTGGAGCACACGCTGGCCGTGGCGGAAGCGGTAGTGACTACTCAGCGCGACTGGGGTAACCGTACCGACCGTAAAAACGCGAAAACCAAATACACCCTGGAGCGCGTGGGCGTAGAGACGTTCAAAGAGGAAGTGGAGCGTCGCGCAGGCATCAAGTTTGAGCCGATCCGCCCTTACGAATTTACCGGTCGTGGTGATCGCATTGGCTGGGTGAAAGGTATCGACAATAAATGGCACCTGACGCTGTTTATTGAAAACGGTCGTATTCTGGATTATCCGGGACGCCCGCTGAAAACCGGTCTGCTGGAAATTGCTAAGATCCATAAAGGCGAGTTCCGCATTACCGCCAACCAGAATCTCATCATTGCCGGCGTGCCGGAGAGCCAGAAGGCTAAAATCGAGAAGCTGGCGCGCGATCATGGGTTGATGAATGCGGTTAAACCGCAGCGTGAAAACTCGATGGCCTGCGTGTCGTTCCCGACCTGCCCGCTGGCGATGGCCGAAGCGGAACGTTTCCTGCCATCATTTACTGACAAGGTAGAAGCGATTCTGGAAAAACACGGTATTCCTGACGAGCATATCGTGATGCGCGTCACCGGCTGCCCGAACGGCTGCGGTCGTGCAATGCTGGCCGAGCTGGGACTGGTTGGCAAAGCGCCGGGTCGTTACAACGTGCACCTTGGCGGCAATCGTATGGGGACGCGCATTCCGCGTATGTACCGTGAAAATATTACGGAACCGGAAATTCTCGATTCCATCGACGAGCTTGTCGGGCGCTGGGCGAAAGAGCGCGAAGCGGGTGAAGGCTTCGGCGACTTTACGGTGCGTGCGGGCATCATTCGCCCGGTACTCGATCCCGCACGGGATTTCTGGGAGTAACCACGAGAGGTAATTATGTCCGTACTCGATCTAAACGCCCTTAATGACCTGCCAAAAGTCGAACGCATTCTGGCGCTGGCAGAAACCAACGCTCAACTGGAAAAGCTGGACGCCGAAGGGCGCGTGGCGTGGGCGCTGGAAAACCTGCCTGGAGACTATGTGCTGTCGTCGAGCTTTGGTATTCAGGCGGCGGTCAGCCTGCATCTGGTGAATCAGATCAGCCCGGACATTCCGGTGATCCTCACCGATACCGGCTACCTGTTCCCGGAAACCTACCAGTTTATCGATGAGCTCACGGACAAGCTCAAGCTGAATCTGAAAGTCTACCGCGCGACGGAAAGTGCGGCCTGGCAGGAGGCACGCTACGGCAAGCTGTGGGAGCAGGGCGTTGAGGGCATTGAGAAATACAATGAGATCAACAAAGTCGAGCCGATGAACCGCGCGCTGAAAGAGCTGAAGGCTCAGACCTGGTTTGCGGGTCTGCGCCGCGAGCAGTCGGGAAGCCGCGCTACGCTACCGGTGCTGGCGGTTCAACGCGGCGTGTTCAAAGTGCTGCCGATCATCGACTGGGATAACCGCACCGTGTACCAGTACCTGCAAAAACACGGGCTGAAGTACCATCCGCTGTGGGACCAGGGCTATTTGTCGGTGGGGGATACCCACACCACGCGCAAATGGGAACCAGGAATGGCGGAAGAAGAGACGCGATTCTTTGGGCTGAAGCGCGAGTGCGGGCTGCACGAAGGGTAAATCCCATTTCCTCCCTCTCCCTGTGGGAGAGGGGTGGGGTGAGGGCATCAGGCCTCGATATACTTAAAAACCTCAGGCTTTCCCGGCTTTCGCCAGCTCCTTCACCAGCGGCAGCATCACCTTCACCACATCACGGCTGCGGTGCTCAATTCGTTGAGGCAGCGCGCGGTCAATGTGCTGCTGATTGTCCAGCATCACGTTATGCCAGCTTGTCCCCTCCGGGAACGCTTTCGTTTTCGCCCGCTGTTGATACCCATCTTTCTTGCCCAGACCCCAGTTCGTCGCCTCAACGTACAACACCGGAATGCCCGCTTTATCAAACACTTCGCCGTCGTTACAACAGCCCGTTCCTTTCGGATAATCCGGGTTGCCGCCGGGATTGGTGGTGGCATACACACCGTGGCTACGGGCGATGGCTAATGCCCGGTCGCGCGTTAATTTACGCACGCTGCTGGGGGTGCTCTGCCCACTATTAAAATAGAGCTTATCGCCGACGATCAAATTATCGAGATTGATCACCAGCAGCGTATTTTTTTTCTCCTCATTGCTCATGCGTTTAAGGAGATTCTCAGCGCCAAGCTTTCCTTCTTCTTCTCCGCTGGTGGCAATAAAGCGAATCCCGTATTTCGTTGGGATATTTTTCATTCGCTCGGCCAGTTCAAGCATGACGCCCAGACCCGCCGCGTTGTCGTCCAACCCCTGCAACGTCAAACCGCCGAGGTTATTGTCGGTGTCGGCGTCGCTCATCGGGGCGAAGGTATCGAGATGCGCCATGATGATGATCTGCTCAGCCGCTTTCCCTTCGTGTGCGGCAATGACCGTACTGCCCGTCACGTTGTGCCAGTTTTTTGTTTTATTACGCGAGGTATAGATGTAGCGGCTGTGAAACGAGCGGATATCGCTCTGGTAGCCCATATCGGCAAACTGCTGACGAATATAGTCTGCGGAGAGCATCTCGGCCGGTGTGCCGGTCATGCGTCCAGGGAAGACCGTGGCAATATGCCGCGCCTGCATATTGGCGATTTCACCATAAGGTTGGTTTTTTGCCTGAACCGGAAGGATGAAGCAAACGCCGAGCGCCAGGGCAGCAATACGGTGGCGCGTTGCGGAAAACATAGTGAGTCCTTAAAAACAGAGCAAATTTTTAACCCGCTTAGTATGAAACTGTGATCGTGCATACACAATTTGAATTGCTCTTAAATGCCCGAAATTTCGCGTGTTAAGCACTTTTTGATATTTGCTTTTCCAGGGCGTTATTCCATTGAGTAACTACTCATTCCAATTCGTAATTTCATTCGGTCTAAGTCGCCCCCTATAGTCCCACTATTCCTGTTGTTAGTGAGTTGTTGCCTGTGGACTATCTGCCCTTATTTGCCGCAATTAAAGAGAGACCGGTGCTGGTTGTTGGTACGGGTGACATTGCCGATCGCAAAATCGCGTTCCTGCAACGGGCAGGCGCGCAGGTACGGGTAGTCGAAGAGGCGGATTTCGAGGAGTCGCAAATCGACAGCGTGGTGCTGGTGATTGCGGCCACCGAAAATCGTGAACTCAATCGTCGAATTTCTGACGCGGCGCAAGCCCGTTACCGCCTGGTGAACGTGGTGGACGACCAGCCTTTGTGCTCGTTTATCTTCCCGTCGATTGTTGACCGCTCGCCGCTGCTGGTGGCGATCTCCTCCGGCGGCACCGCGCCGGTGCTGGCGCGCGTGCTGCGGGAAAAAATCGAAGCGCTGCTGCCGACCAGTCTCGGGCGCATGGCGGAAAAAGCCAGCTTCTGGCGTAACCACCTGAAAACCCGCCTGACCAGCGTGGCGGAACGTCGTCGCTTCTGGGAGCGCGTGTTTCGCGGCCGCTTTGCCAGCCTGATGCATACCGGTAATGAGACGGCGGCGCAGAAAATCCTCGAGGACGAACTGGATAACCCTGGCAGCACGAGCGGGGAGATCATTCTTGTGGGGGCTGGGCCGGGTGATGCCGGTCTGCTGACGCTGCGTGGCCTGCAGGTGCTGCAGGACGCGGACGTGGTGTTCTACGACCATCTGGTCACCGACGGCGTGCGCGAGCTGATCCGTCGCGACGCGGAGCAAATCTGCGTCGGCAAACGGGCTGGCGAGCATTCGGTGCCGCAGCACGACACTAACCAGATGCTGGTTGACGCCGCCAAAGCGGGTAAAACCGTGGTGCGCCTGAAAGGGGGCGATCCGTTTATTTTCGGTCGCGGCGGCGAAGAGCTGCAGGCGGCAGCCGAAGCGGGCGTACCGTTCCAGGTGGTGCCCGGCATCACGGCGGCCTCTGCGGTGACGGCCTACGCCGGTATCCCGCTAACCCATCGCGATTACGCCCAGAGCGTGACCTTTGTGACCGGACACTACAAGGCCGACAGCACGCCGTTTGACTGGTCTCATCTCGCCCAGAGCCGCCAGACGCTGGCGATCTACATGGGCACGATGAAAGCGGCAGACATCAGCGAACAACTTATTCAGCACGGTCGCGAGGCGACGACGCCCGTTGCCGTGATTTCTCGCGGCACGCGCGTCGATCAGCACGTTGCGACGGGCACCCTGGAACATCTTGCAACCCTGGCGAAAGACGCCCCGATGCCCGCCCTGATCGTGGTGGGGGAAGTGGTGCAGTTGCACAGCACGCTCGCCTGGTTTCAGAACACAACCGATACAGAAGGCTTTGGTTCTTCTGTCGTAAATTTGGCTTAAGGAACGGTTATGGACCAAAAACGTCTTACACACCTGCGGCAGCTTGAAGCGGAGAGTATCCATATTATCCGCGAAGTGGCCGCCGAGTTTTCTAACCCGGTGATGATGTACTCCATCGGTAAAGATTCCAGCGTCATGCTGCATCTGGCGCGTAAAGCGTTTTATCCGGGTACGCTGCCGTTCCCGCTGCTGCACGTGGATACCGGCTGGAAATTCCGCGAAATGTACGAGTTCCGCGACCGTACCGCGAAAGCCTACGGCTGCGAGCTGCTGGTGCATAAAAACCCGGAAGGGGTGGCGATGGGCATTAACCCGTTCGTGCACGGTAGCGCCAAACATACCGACATCATGAAAACCGAAGGGCTGAAGCAGGCGCTGAACAAATACGGTTTTGACGCGGCCTTCGGCGGCGCGCGCCGCGACGAGGAGAAATCCCGCGCCAAAGAGCGTATCTACTCCTTCCGCGACCGCTTCCACCGCTGGGACCCAAAAAACCAGCGCCCGGAGCTGTGGCACAACTATAACGGTCAGATCAACAAAGGCGAAAGTATTCGCGTCTTCCCGCTCTCCAACTGGACCGAGCTGGATATCTGGCAGTACATCTACCTGGAAAACATCGAAATCGTTCCGCTGTATCTGGCCGCTGAGCGCCCGGTGCTGGAGCGCGACGGCATGCTGATGATGATCGACGACGATCGCATCGACCTGCAGCCGGGCGAGGTAATCAAACAACAGATGGTGCGTTTCCGTACCCTCGGCTGCTGGCCGCTGACCGGCGCGGTGGAATCCAGCGCGCAGACGCTGCCGGAGATCATCGAAGAGATGCTGGTGTCCACCACCAGCGAGCGACAGGGGCGCGTGATTGACCGCGACCAGGCAGGCTCCATGGAGCTGAAGAAACGTCAGGGTTATTTCTAAGGAGCCGCCATGAATACCACTATTGCTCAACAAATTGCCAACGAAGGCGGCGTGGAAGCGTATCTGCACGCGCAACAACACAAAAGCCTGCTGCGTTTTCTGACCTGCGGCAGCGTGGATGACGGGAAAAGTACCCTGATTGGCCGCCTGCTGCACGATACGCGCCAGATTTACGAAGATCAGCTCTCTTCCCTGCATAACGACAGTAAGCGTCACGGCACCCAGGGTGAAAAACTCGACCTGGCCCTGCTGGTGGACGGCCTGCAGGCGGAGCGCGAGCAGGGCATCACCATTGACGTGGCCTACCGCTACTTCTCCACCGAGAAGCGCAAATTTATTATTGCCGACACCCCGGGGCACGAGCAGTACACCCGTAACATGGCGACCGGCGCCTCTACCTGCGACCTGGCGATCCTGCTGATGGACGCGCGTAAAGGCGTGCTGGATCAGACCCGTCGTCACAGCTTTATCTCGACGCTGCTGGGTATAAAACACCTGGTGGTGGCGGTCAACAAGATGGATCTGGTGAACTTCAGCGAAGAGAAGTTCGAGGAGATCCGCCAGAGCTACCTGACCTTTGCCGAACAGCTGTCGGGCAACCTGGATATTCGCTTTGTACCGCTCTCGGCGCTGGAAGGGGATAACGTCGCCTCCCAGAGCGCGAACATGCCGTGGTACAGCGGCCCGACGCTGCTGGAAGTGCTGGAAACCGTTGAAATTCAGCGCGTGGTCGACACCCAGCCGATGCGCTTCCCGGTACAGTACGTGAACCGTCCTAACCTCGATTTCCGCGGCTTCTCCGGCACCCTCGCGTCAGGTTTCGTGAAGGTTGGCCAGCGCGTTAAGGTGCTGCCATCCGGCGTGGAATCCACCATCGCCCGCATCGTCACCTTCGACGGTGACCTGCAGGAAGCGGGCGCGGGTGAAGCAGTAACGCTGGTGCTGAAAGACGAAATTGATATCAGCCGGGGCGATCTGCTGGTGGATGCCCACGAAACGCTGGCGGCAGTGCAGGGCGCGTCCGTGGATGTAGTGTGGATGGCCGAACAGCCGCTGACTGCAGGCCAAAGCTATGACATCAAAATTGCCGGTAAGAAAACCCGCGCCCGCGTGGACGGTATTCAGTTCCAGGTGGACATCAACAACCTGACCCATCGTGACGTCACCGAACTGCCGCTGAACGGCATTGGTCTGGTCGATTTGACCTTTGACGAACCGCTGGTGCTGGATCCGTATCAGCAGAATCCGGTTACGGGCGGGCTGATCTTTATCGACAGGCTGACCAACGTGACCGTCGGGGCCGGTATGGTGCGCGAGCCTAAAGAACAGGCTGCCGTGGCGTCTGAATTCAGCGCCTTCGAGCTGGAATTGAACGCGCTGGTGCGTAAGCACTTCCCGCACTGGGGCGCACGCGATCTGCTGGGAGGCAAGTAATGGCCGCCCATGATGAGAACGTCGTCTGGCATCCTCATCCGGTCACTGTCGCCCAGCGCGAACAGCTCCACGGCCACCGTGGCGTTGTACTGTGGTTTACCGGGCTGTCCGGCTCGGGTAAATCCACGGTGGCGGGCGCACTGGAAGAGGCGTTGCTTCAGCAGGGCGTAAGCACGTACCTGTTGGACGGCGACAACGTGCGCCACGGGCTGTGCAGCGATTTGGGGTTTAGCGACGATGACCGCAAAGAGAACATCCGCCGGGTGGGCGAAGTCGCCAGCCTGATGGCGGATGCCGGGCTGGTGGTGCTGACCGCGTTTATCTCACCGCACCGCGCCGAGCGCCAGATGGTGCGCGAACGCGTGGGTCAGGATCGCTTTATCGAGGTGTTTGTCGATACGCCGCTGGAGATTTGCGAAGCGCGCGACCCGAAAGGGCTGTACAAAAAAGCCCGTGCCGGAGAACTGCGTAACTTCACCGGCATTGACGCGGTCTACGAAGCGCCTGAATCGCCAGAGATTCACCTGGAAGGTCAACAATTGGTAACAAATTTAGTAAGCCAATTATTAGACCTGCTCAGACGGGACGATATTATCAGATCCTGAGACGGTATCGTTCGGGAGCCGTCTTCCCGAACGATGAGTCATGGTCACAGGATCAGCTATGCGCAACAGTGAAAACTACATTATCACCACCGGGTCGGAGCCGTTAACGACCGACGACGAGACGACCTGGTCCTTCCCTGGGGCCATTGTCGGCTTTATCTCGTGGTTACTGGCGCTGGGCATCCCGTTTCTCATTTACGGCGGTAACACGCTGTTCTTCTTCCTCTATACCTGGCCTTTCTTCCTGGCGCTGATGCCTGTGGCGGTCGTGGTGGGTATTGCGCTGCACTCCCTCTTCAATGGCCGACTCCTGTATAGTACGGTTATCACGATTGTGACCGTTGTGGTGATGTTTGGCCTGCTGTTTTTATGGCTGATGGGCTAACTTACGACATAATTAAAACCCCGGAGTAGAGTCGAACGGAAAGTTATGGGATGATGATGCCGTTTTTTCAGGGGGCAGGATGGGTAAACTAACGCTGCTGTTGCTGGCTTTGCTGGTCTGGCTGCAATATTCGTTGTGGTTCGGTAAGAACGGACTGCACGACTATAGCCGGGTAAGCGATGACGTCGCGGCTCAGCAGGCAACAAACGCCAAACTCAAGGCGCGAAACGATCAACTCTTTGCTGAAATTGATGACCTCAATGGCGGGCAAGAGGCGATTGAGGAACGCGCACGCAATGAACTCAGTATGACTAAGCCGGGCGAAACTTTTTATCGTCTGGTTCCGGATGCGTCTAAACGCAATCAGGGCTCAGCACAAAACAATCGATAATCAGGCCCAGGATTACGACATGGCAGCAACTTTTTCGGACGTCTGTGCCGTGGTGCCGGCCGCAGGTTTTGGCCGGCGCATGCAGACAGAATGTCCCAAGCAGTACCTTTCAATTGGCGATAAAACGATCCTTGAGCACGCCGTGGCGGCGCTGCTGGCGCACCCGAGGGTGACGCACGTGGTCATCGCCATCAGCCCAGGCGATGCGCGCTTCGCGCAGCTCCCGCTGGCAAACCACCCACAGATTACCGTCGTTGACGGTGGCGCCGAGCGCGCCGATTCCGTGCTGGCGGGCATTCAGGCTGCCGGAAACGCCTCGTGGGTACTGGTACATGACGCGGCGCGTCCGTGTCTGCATCAGGACGATCTTGCGCGTCTGCTGGCCCTGAGCGAAACAAGCAAGGTCGGCGGGATTCTGGCTGCCCCCGTGCGTGACACCATGAAACGCGCCGAGCCGGGCAAACAGGCTATCGCCCATACCGTTGAGCGCGTTGATTTATGGCATGCGCTGACGCCACAATTTTTCCCCCGCGAACTGCTCCACGACTGCCTGACGCGTGCGCTTGAAGACGGTGCGACCATCACGGACGAAGCCTCGGCGCTGGAGTATTGCGGTTTTCACCCTGAGCTTGTTGAAGGGCGCGCTGATAATATAAAAGTGACGCGCCCGGAAGATTTGCAGCTCGCGGAATTTTATCTTACCCGTTCGACCCATCAGGAGAAGGCATAATGCGAATTGGACACGGTTTTGATGTACACGCCTTTGGCGGAGAAGGCCCAATTATCATTGGCGGCGTGCGTATTCCTTACGAAAAAGGACTGCTGGCGCATTCTGATGGCGACGTGGCGCTGCATGCGCTAACCGACGCGCTGCTGGGCGCTGCCGCGCTGGGGGATATCGGCAAGCTGTTCCCGGACACCGACCCGGCATTTAAAGGGGCAGACAGCCGCGAACTGCTGCGCGAAGCGTGGCGCCGCATTCAGGCGAAAGGCTACACTCTGGGTAACGTCGATGTGACCATCATCGCTCAGGCACCTAAAATGCTGCCTCACATTCCGCAGATGCGTGTGTTTATCGCGGAAGATCTGGGCTGCCATATGGACGACGTCAACGTCAAAGCGACCACCACCGAGAAGCTGGGCTTCACGGGCCGTGGTGAAGGTATTGCCTGTGAAGCCGTGGCGCTTCTGGTGAAGGCGAGCAAATGACAGACTTTGACAACCTGACATACCTGCATGGTAAACCGCAGGGGAACGGGGTGCTGAAAGCCAGCCCGGAAGATTTCCTCGTGGTGGAAGATCTGGGCTTTGAGCCGGATGGCGAAGGCGAGCACATTCTGGTGCGCATTCTGAAAAACGGCTGCAACACACGGTTTGTGGCCGACGCGCTGGCAAAATTCCTGAAAATTCATGCCCGCGAAGTGAGCTTTGCCGGACAGAAAGATAAACATGCGGTCACTGAACAGTGGATCTGCGCGCGCGTGCCGGGCAATACGATGCCGGATTTAAGCCAGTTTGAGCTTGAAGGCTGTAAGGTGCTGGAGTACGCCCGTCACAAGCGCAAACTGCGCTTGGGCGCGTTGAAGGGCAACGCCTTTACGCTGGTGCTGCGTGAAGTGACTGACCGCGAAGACGTTGAAAAACGCCTTCAGGCGATAAACGAACGCGGCGTACCGAACTACTTTGGCGCACAGCGTTTTGGTATCGGTGGCAGCAACCTGCAGGGCGCACTGCGCTGGGCGCAAAGCGATGCACCGGTACGCGACAGGAATAAACGCAGTTTTTGGTTGTCTGCGGCCCGCAGTGCGTTGTTTAATCAGATTGTGAGCGAACGTCTGAAAAAATCGGACGCTAATCAAGTTGTTGTCGGCGATGCGCTACAATTAGCGGGACGCGGAAGCTGGTTTGTGGCAACGGCCGATGAAATGGCCGATGTCCAGTCTCGTGTGGACGCTAAAGCGCTGATGATTACGGCCGCGCTGCCCGGTACGGGCGACTGGGGCACGCAGGGCGACGCGCTCGCTGCCGAGCAGTCAGCCGTCGCGGACGCGCCAGAATTACAATCACTGCTGGTGCGGGAAAAAGTCGAAGCAGCACGCCGCGCGATGTTGCTCTACCCGCAGCAGTTAAGCTGGAACTGGTGGGATGACGTGACCGTTGAGTTACGCTTCTGGCTACCTGCAGGTAGCTTTGCCACCAGTGTTGTCAGGGAACTTATCAACACCTCGGGTGATTATGCGAATATTGCTGAGTAACGATGACGGGATCCACGCGCCAGGTATACAGACCCTGGCGAAACACCTTCGCGAATTTGCGGATGTGCAGGTTGTGGCTCCCGATCGTAACCGCAGTGGAGCGTCTAACTCACTGACGCTGGAGTCGTCGCTTCGCACCTTTACCTTTGAAAATGGCGATATCGCCGTACAGATGGGCACGCCGACTGACTGTGTGTTCCTCGGCGTGAATGCGCTGATGCGCCCGCGCCCGGACATTGTGGTGTCAGGTATCAATGCCGGACCGAATCTCGGCGATGACGTGATCTACTCCGGTACCGTGGCGGCAGCGATGGAGGGCCGTCATCTGGGCTTCCCGGCGCTGGCGGTTTCGCTTAACGGCCATACGCATTACGACACGGCGGCGTCGGTCACCTGTTCGATTCTTCGCGCGCTGGGGCGTGAACCCCTGCGTACAGGCCGTATCCTGAATATCAACGTACCCGACCTCCCGCTCAATGAGATCAAGGGGATCCGCGTGACGCGCTGTGGCAGCCGTCATCCTGCTGACCAGGTTATTCCGCAGCAGGATCCGCGCGGCAATACCCTCTACTGGATTGGGCCTCCGGGCGAAAAATGCGATGCAGGTCCAGATACGGACTTCGCTGCTGTAGATGAAGGGTATGTTTCCGTTACGCCACTGCACGTAGATTTAACCGCGTATAGCGCGCATGATGTGGTGTCGGACTGGTTAGATCGGGTCGGGGTGAACGTGCAATGGTAAGCAAACGTGTACAAACTCTTCTGGAACAACTTCGCGCTCAGGGGATCACCAACGAGCATGTGCTGGATGCGCTTGCCCAGGTTCCGCGCGAGAAGTTTGTAGACGAGGCGTTTGAGCACAAAGCGTGGGAAAACGTGGCGCTGCCTATTGGGCAAGGCCAGACCATTTCTCAGCCCTACATGGTGGCGCGCATGACGGAACTGCTGGAGTTAACACCGGAGTCCCGCGTGCTGGAGATTGGCACCGGGTCGGGGTATCAAACCGCGATCCTCGCGCATCTTGTTCGCCATGTTTGTTCCGTCGAACGCATCAAAGGTTTACAGTGGCAGGCGCGTCGTCGCCTGAAACAACTTGATTTACATAATGTTTCAACACGTCACGGTGATGGATGGCAGGGTTGGCAGGCTCGCGCCCCGTTTGATGCCATTATCGTCACGGCCGCACCGCTGGAGATCCCGGCAGCACTCTTGTCGCAGCTGGATGAAGGCGGCATTCTCGTCTTGCCCGTGGGCGATGAACACCAGCTACTGAAGCGTGTTCGTCGGCGTGGCGGCGAGTTTATTATCGATACCGTAGAAGCCGTACGCTTTGTGCCTCTGGTTAAGGGAGAGCTGGCCTGAGACTCGGATTTATCCAGGGTTATTAAGGCAAATTCAGCGTATTGTGTGGCGCAAAAGGTTCGTGCCATCACGGTTATTTTTAAGTCACTGGTAGTTAACACATTCCTGGGGGATAAATGAGCGCGGGAAGCCCAAAATTCACCATCAGCCGTGTTGCGGCATTATCACTGGTTTCGCTCTGGCTGGCAGGCTGTACAAGTTCGAATAACGCACCTGCGCCTGTAAGCTCCGTCGGCGGGAACAGCGGCTCGGGTAACACGTCCAGCGGAATGTTGATCACTCCTCCGCCGAAAATGGGCACCTCCACGGCGCAGCAAACTCCGCAGATCCAGCCGGTTCAGCGTCCAACCACGCAGCCAACACAGATTCAGCCAGTTGAACAACCTGTTCAGACGGAAAATGGCCGCATAGTATACAACCGCAAGTATGGGAACATTCCGAAAGGGAGCTATACCGGCGGCAGCACCTACACCGTGAAGCGCGGCGACACGCTGTTCTATATCGCCTGGATCACCGGGAACGATTTCCGTGACCTGGCACAACGCAATAACGTGCAGGCCCCGTATGGACTGGAAGTCGGCCAAACGCTCCAGGTGGGCAACGCGACGGGTACGCCACTCACGCCGGGGAACACAGTTTCTGCGGCGGATGTGACCGCGCAAAATAACAGCGTTATGCCTGCACAAAAATCCACCACGGTGGTTGCTTCACAACCTGTAATTACGTATTCTGAGGATTCAGGTGATCAGAGTGCTAACAAAATGTTGCCGAATAATAAAGGGACTGCGACTGTTGTCACAGCACCGGTTACGGCACCTGTGGTTAGCTCTACTGAACCGACTGCCAGCAGTACCTCCACCAGTTCGCCTATCTCTGCATGGCGCTGGCCGACTGACGGCAAGGTTATCGAAAACTTCTCTTCCTCCGAGGGAGGAAATAAAGGGATCGATATCGCAGGGAGTAAGGGACAGGCTATCATCGCGACCTCAGACGGACGCGTTGTTTATGCCGGTAACGCTCTGCGCGGTTACGGTAATCTTATTATCATCAAACATAACGATGATTACCTGAGTGCCTACGCCCATAACGACACAATGCTGGTCCGGGAACAACAAGAAGTTAAGGCGGGGCAAAAAATCGCTACCATGGGTAGCACCGGAACCAGTTCTACACGCTTGCATTTTGAAATTCGTTACAAGGGGAAATCCGTAAACCCGCTGCAGTATCTGCCGCAGCGATAATTTGACGGGGCATGCCAGCCAGGGTGTCTCGTTCAGGGATCACGGGTAGGAGCCACCTTATGAGTCAGAATACGCTGAAAGTTCATGATTTAAATGAAGATGCGGAATTTGATGAGAACGGAGCAGAGGCTTTTGACGAAAAAGCCTTAGTAGAAGAGGAACCCAGTGATAACGATTTGGCTGAAGAAGAGCTGTTATCGCAGGGCGCCACACAGCGTGTACTGGACGCGACTCAGCTTTACCTTGGGGAGATTGGTTACTCCCCACTGTTAACGGCCGAAGAAGAAGTCTATTTCGCACGTCGTGCTTTGCGTGGTGATGTTGCCTCGCGCCGTCGCATGATTGAAAGTAACCTGCGACTGGTCGTGAAAATTGCTCGCCGTTACGGCAATCGTGGTCTGGCTCTGCTGGACCTGATTGAAGAGGGCAACTTAGGGCTCATCCGCGCAGTTGAGAAATTTGACCCGGAACGCGGGTTCCGCTTCTCAACCTACGCGACCTGGTGGATTCGTCAGACCATCGAACGGGCAATTATGAACCAAACCCGTACGATTCGACTGCCGATCCACATCGTCAAAGAGCTGAACGTTTATCTGCGTACCGCGCGTGAGTTGTCCCATAAACTGGACCACGAACCGAGCGCGGAAGAGATTGCCGAACAGCTTGATAAACCGGTTGATGACGTAAGCCGTATGCTGCGTCTCAACGAGCGCATTACCTCGGTTGACACCCCGCTGGGTGGCGATTCCGAAAAAGCGCTGCTGGACATCCTGGCCGACGAAAAAGACAACGGCCCGGAAGACACCACGCAGGACGATGACATGAAACAGAGCATCGTCAAATGGCTGTTCGAACTGAACGCCAAACAGCGTGAAGTGCTGGCACGTCGTTTCGGTTTACTGGGGTATGAAGCTGCGACACTGGAAGACGTCGGCCGCGAAATTGGCCTGACCCGCGAACGTGTTCGTCAGATTCAGGTTGAAGGTCTGCGTCGCCTGCGTGAAATCCTGCAGGGGCAAGGTCTGAATATCGAAGCGCTGTTCCGCGAATAAGCAACCTTTCGTCAAAAAATGGCTCGTCGTAAGACGGGCCATTTTTCTTTGGTGCTACGGCTGTGCTGTTTCGTGCAGCAGACGCCACGTAATTCTGTCGCCTTCCTGATTCAGCACCGCCGTCGACCAGCGCACGTTTACCGGTATATCGGGGCGGGTTTGTGTCTCGCGATAGTGAAGTACTGCGCCGTTATCCCAGGCTTCTATCGTGGCGAGTTCATCAATGACGATTTTCAGGCCGGGTCGGCTTCCGCGCTGGGTGTCGAGAAAATGGGCAAGGGCGTGATAGTCAAGATGTGCGCCGCCCGGTGGTATCATCAGAAAATCCGGTCGAAAGCGGGTGAGCAAGGTTTCAGCCTCACCTTCACCTTTGCCTAACCAGTTTTCAAGCGCAATGTGGAGGTCGATAATGTCGTGTTCAAAAAGCGTCATGAATTCTCCTGTCGCAGCTGGCTGAGCACCTGCATCGTGTTAAGACGAGAAACGTACAATACAGGCACTAAAGTGATGCCTGCGGCAAAAATAAACATCCCGTGCCAGGCGACGAGCGGCGCAAGATAAACCTGCGCAATGCTCAGCGCCTGCGCCAGTAGCAGGGTTCCCGCAAAAAAGCTTAGCTGACGATTAAGATTCCACAGGGCGCTGGCGTCAGGCATATCGTCCCTGGCTGTCGTCAGAAACGCGCTGCTCTGCGCCGTGCTGCTGCAAAGACTGCCTCCGGCCCCCATCAACACAAAGGCCGCGACAGATAACAGCGCTGGCGATGCCGAACTGACGTTCAGTAAAAGCAGAATGCCCGTCGCCTGCAAAAGGCACCCGATAACCACCAGAGGCCGGGGGCCGACGCGGTTAAAATAGCGTCCTGTTACCATAATGGCCATAAACGATGCCGCGGACCATGGCAGCATAAGCATGCCCGTTGCAGCGGGCGTCATGCTGGCTTCGCTCTGAAGATAATATATGCCCGTTACGTTTACCCCGATAAAGATGCCGGGCACGCACACGTAGACAAGCATGGAAAAACGCAAAAGTGGATCGGTCAGCAAGGAGAGGTTTAACAGCCTGGCTGTTTTCTTCGGCGGCATTTCAGCGTTAAGCCATACGCAGGCTAAAACAAAGGTGACGATGGCGACGGGCAACGTCGCAAAAAAGATCCAGCGCCAGCTTAGCGTCTGCACCAGCAGTCCCCCGATAGCAGGGGAGCAGGCAGGGGCAAGCAACGCGACCAGCATCACCGCCGAGGAGAGTCTGGCGCGTTCGTGAGGCTTAAACTGTTGCCAGGTCAGCGCCTGTCCCACCGGGATCAGCAAGCCACCGCCAATCCCTTGCAGTGCACGCCAGGCAATCAGGCTTTCCAGCGAGGAAGACAGTCCCGCAGCAGCGGAGGTCGCGCTAAAGAGAGCCAGAGAGAGGAGGATGACGCGCTTTGGCCCAATGCGGCGCGTCAGCGCGCTGCCGAAAGGGATCGCTAGCGTCAGACCGGCAATGTACCCGTTACTGACCCAGGCAAGTGCTGAGGGTGTAGTGTTGAACGCGCGCGCCATGGCCGGAAAGGCGACGCTGGCAATAAACATATTTATCAAATCAAGGAAAAAGCCGAGCAGATAGACAACGGCGACTTTGCTGCGATACGTCATGGTGGATCCTCCGGTGAGGTGGCGTATCGTATCGGCCCGCAAGCTACGGATAAACGCGACAAACAGCGATATACTGTCAAAATATTTTTGACAGTGATAAAGGTTAACGATGTTTACTCTACAGCGTACGGCAATGTTTATCGCAGTCGCGGAGGCGGGCAGCTTCACCGCCGCGGCAGAGGCAATGGGCCTGACAAAAGCCGTGGTGAGTTTCAACATTCGCCAGCTTGAAGACGAGCTGGGCGTTACGCTGCTGCTGCGGTCAACCCGCCGTCTGACGTTAACCGAGGCGGGCGCGCTTTTTCATCAGCGAAGCGTCGCGCTTCTGAAGGAGGCAGAACAGCTGCAGGACGATGTCCGCGCGAATCATGCGGGACTCTCCGGAGAATTGCGGATAACCACCACGCCCGAGTACGGCTCGCAGGTTGTGGTGCCTTTGCTGGCGGAATTTAGTCAGCAGCACCCGGAACTTCGCGTGCGCCACGTTTCGTCCTCTTTGCATGCCGACCTTATCTCTGAGCGCTTTGACGTCGCCATCCGGCTGGGAACGCTCGCCGATTCACGCTACCACGCCGCGATGATTACCTCTTTCGCCATATTGCCGGTGGCAGCGCCGGACTGGCTGGCTAACCATCCGGTAGAGACCCTTGAACAGCTGGCGAAAGCCGACTGGATCATTCACGAGCGCTTGCCCTCTCCACTGCGCTGGCAGGTGAAAGCGAGCAGCGGAGAGCTTGTCTCGTTTGAAATCACGAAAGCCCCGCGTCTGTATGCTGACAGTGCTCAGGCGCTGATGGCTTTCGCACGTGCCGGAAGCGGCGTGGCGTTACTGCCTGAATGGCTGGTGCGAAATGCGCTGGATGCCGGGCAACTGGCGTCGGTATTACCGGGCTACACCTTTGCACAGCAGGGCATCTATGCGGTTTATCCCGATGCCCAACACGTGCCCGCGAAAGTCCGAAAGTTTATCGATTTTATGCGTGCGAGGGTGAATTAGTCGTGCATCATCTTTTTGATCAGCGCAGAAAATTGCTCGCGTTCGGTCTTGCTCAGGCGTCCTAAAAACGCCTCATCCACGTCATTGCCGACCGGTTTACAGCCTGCAAGCAGGGCTTCACCTTCTGGCGTCAGGAAGACAAACCGGCGGCGCTTATCTGCGGGATCGTGCTCGCGTTTTACCAGCCCACGCGCCTCCATGCGGCTGAGCATCTCTGCCAGCGTCGCTTTCGTGCTGACGGCCACTTCGGTCAATGCCACCTGTTCGATACCCGGATGTTCGGCAATTGAGCGCAGAACCGCATATTGCGGCTTGGTCAGCTCCGGCAAAGCATGCTGCCATTGCGCAGTATGTTGTTGAAAAAGCTGGCGCAACAGGTGGAACGCTTCTTGTCTTAGTTCCATGAACACTCCGACGAAAAAAATCACTCTCTATGATAGCCGCTAACGCCCTGGATTATAACGCGGGAGTTTTTAGCATTTAGTGTGATCGTATGCGAACGATCTTGTCATGAACAGGTTCCAGGAGTAGGTTACTTAATATGTTCGTATACGAACAAAATGATTGAGGTACTGAATGAGATTGATAGTAGGAATGACGGGAGCAACGGGTGCGCCGCTGGGTGTGGCTTTATTGCAGGCACTGCGAGACATGCCGGAGGTGGAAACCCATCTGGTGATGTCGAAGTGGGCAAAAACCACCATTGAGCTGGAAACGCCTTACACCGCGCAGGACGTTGCCGCACTGGCTGACGTTGTTCACAGCCCGGCTGACCAGGCTGCCACCATCTCCTCTGGCTCATTTCGCACCGACGGCATGATCGTCATTCCCTGCAGCATGAAAACGCTGGCGGGCATCCGCGCGGGCTACGCCGAGGGGCTGGTGGGGCGTGCGGCGGATGTGGTGCTGAAAGAGGGGCGGAAGCTGGTGCTGGTCCCCCGTGAAACGCCGCTCAGCACTATTCATCTGGAGAACATGCTTGCACTTTCCCGCATGGGCGTGGCGATGGTGCCGCCCATGCCTGCCTATTACAACCACCCGCAAACCGCTGATGACATCACCCAGCATATTGTGACCCGCGTGCTCGACCAGTTCGGTCTGGAGCATAAAAAGGCGCGCCGCTGGAACGGATTGCGCGAGGCGAAACATTTTTCACAGGAGACTAAAGATGGCATTTGATGATTTGAGAAGCTTCCTGCAGGCGCTCGATGAGCAAGGGCAACTGCTGAAAATTGAGGAAGAGGTGAACGCCGAGCCGGACCTGGCGGCGGCCGCTAACGCGACCGGCCGCATTGGCGACGGCGCGCCCGCGCTGTGGTTCGACAACATTCGCGGCTTTACCGATGCCCGCGTGGTGATGAACACCATCGGCTCCTGGCAGAACCACGCCATTTCGATGGGGTTGCCTGCGAACACCCCGGTTAAAAAACAGATCGACGAGTTTATTCGCCGCTGGGATAAATTCCCCGTTACGCCAGAGCGCCGCGCTAACCCGGCCTGGGCGCAGAATACGGTGGATGGTGAAGAGATCAACCTGTTCGACATTCTGCCGCTATTTCGCCTGAACGACGGTGACGGCGGTTTTTATCTCGATAAAGCGTGCGTTGTCTCGCGCGATCCGCTCGACCCGGACCACTTCGGCAAGCAGAACGTCGGCATCTACCGCATGGAAGTGAAGGGCAAGCGCAAGCTCGGCCTGCAGCCGGTTCCGATGCACGATATCGCTCTGCATCTGCATAAAGCGGAAGAGCGCGGTGAAGATCTGCCGATTGCGATTACCCTCGGCAACGATCCGATCATCACGCTGATGGGCGCGACGCCGCTGAAATACGATCAGTCCGAGTATGAAATGGCGGGCGCACTACGTGAAAGCCCGTACCCGATTGCCACTGCGCCGCTGACCGGCTTCGATGTGCCCTGGGGTTCTGAAGTGATCCTTGAAGGGGTCATCGAAGGCCGCAAGCGTGAAATCGAAGGGCCGTTCGGCGAGTTTACCGGACACTATTCCGGTGGACGTAACATGACGGTTGTACGTATCGACAAAGTCTCTTACCGCACCAAACCGATTTTTGAGTCGCTCTACCTCGGCATGCCGTGGACCGAAATTGATTATCTGATGGGCCCGGCAACCTGCGTGCCGCTTTACCAGCAGCTAAAAGCAGAATTCCCGGAAGTGCAGGCGGTGAACGCGATGTACACCCACGGCCTGCTGGCGATTATCTCCACCAAAAAACGTTACGGTGGTTTTGCACGCGCGGTCGGTTTACGTGCTATGACCACGCCGCACGGTCTGGGCTACGTGAAGATGGTAATCATGGTGGATGAAGATGTCGATCCGTTCAACCTCCCGCAGGTGATGTGGGCGCTGTCGTCGAAAGTGAACCCGGCAGGGGATCTGGTACAGCTGCCGAACATGTCGGTCCTTGAACTTGACCCTGGTTCCAGCCCGGCGGGCATTACCGACAAGCTGATTATTGATGCCACCACGCCAGTTGCACCGGACACCCGTGGCCACTACAGCCAGCCGGTACAGGATCTGCCTGAAACCAAAGCCTGGGCTGAAAAATTGACCGCGATGCTGGCAGCACGCCAATAAGGAGGAAAAGATGATTTGTCCACGTTGTGCCGATGAGCATATTGAAGTGATGGCGACGTCACCGGTGAAAGGGGTCTGGACCGTTTACCAGTGCCAGCATTGTTTGTATACCTGGCGCGATACCGAACCGCTGCGCCGTACCAGCCGCGAGCACTACCCTGAAGCGTTTCGCATGACGCAGAAGGATATTGACGAGGCACCGCAGGTGCCGACGATCCCACCGTTGCTGTAAAAAAAAGCCCGGTGGCGCTGCGCTTACCGGGCCTACGGGTTTTGTAGGTCGGGTAAGGCGAAGCCGCCACCCGACAAAACAGACCGCAGAGAACTAAACCAGACTCTTCAGCCGATAAATCCACTCCAGCGCCTGACGCGGCGTCAGTGAATCCGGGTCGAGATTCTCCAGCGCTTCCATGGCTGGCGACGTCTCTTCCGCAGGCACCAGCAGCGACATCTGCGTACCATCTATCTGCGTCGCCGCCGCGTTCGGCGACAGGCTTTCCAGTTCGCGCAGTTTCTGACGCGCGCGCTTGATCACCTCTTTCGGTACACCTGCCAGCGCCGCTACGGCCAGCCCATAGCTCTTGCTTGCCGCGCCATCCTGCACCGTGTGCATAAAGGCGATGGTGTCGCCGTGCTCCAGTGCATCAAGATGCACGTTCGCCACTCCTTCCATTTTCTCCGGCAACTGCGTCAGTTCGAAGTAATGGGTCGCAAACAGCGTCATAGCCTTGATTTTATTCGCGAGGCTTTCCGCGCAGGCCCACGCCAGGGACAAACCATCATAGGTTGATGTTCCGCGCCCGACTTCGTCCATCAGCACCAGGCTGTGCTCGGTGGCGTTATGCAGAATGTTGGCCGTTTCGGTCATCTCGACCATGAAGGTTGAACGACCGCTCGCCAGATCGTCCGCAGCCCCGACGCGGGTAAAGATGCGGTCGATTGGGCCAATCTCCACGTTTTGCGCCGGGACGTAACTGCCGATATACGCGAGCAGCGCAATCAGCGCCGTCTGACGCATATAGGTACTCTTACCGCCCATGTTCGGTCCGGTAATGATCAGCATGCGTCTCTGCGGCGACAGGCTGAGCGGGTTAGCGATGAACGGTTCGTTCAGTACGCGTTCCACCACCGGATGACGCCCTTCGGTAATGCGAATGCCGGGCTTGTCGGTAAAGGTCGGGCAGGTATAGTTCAGCGTTTCAGCGCGTTCAGCCAGGTTGACCAGCACGTCCAGTTCGGCCAACGCGGCGGCGCTTAGCTGCAGATCGGCCAGGTGCGGCATCAGCATGTCGAACAGCTCGTCATACAGCTGCTTTTCCAGCGCCAGCGCTTTTCCTTTCGAGGTGAGGACTTTATCCTCGTACTCTTTCAGCTCGGGGATAATGTAGCGCTCAGCGTTTTTCAGCGTCTGGCGGCGCACGTAGTGAATCGGCGCCAGGTGACTCTGCCCGCGGCTGATCTGAATGTAGTAGCCGTGGACCGCGTTATAGCCCACTTTCAGGGTATCAAGACCCAGACGCTCGCGTTCACGGATCTCCAGCTTATCAAGGTAGTCCGTTGCGCCGTCTGCCAGCGCGCGCCACTCGTCCAGCTCTTCGTTATATCCGGGGGCAATCACGCCGCCATCGCGTACCAGTACCGGAGGCGCATCGATGATGGCGCGCTCAAGCAGTTCGCGAAGCTCGGTGAATTCGCCCATCGTTTCGCGCAATTTTTGCACCGGTGCGCTGTCGACGTTGCCCAACTGAGCGCGCAGTTCCGGCAGTTGCTGGAAGGCATGGCGCATACGTGCGAGGTCGCGCGGGCGTGCCGTACGCAGAGCCAGGCGGGCGAGGATACGCTCCAGATCGCCTACCTGACGCAGTACCGGCTGTAATTCGGTGTAACTGTCCTGCAATGCGGCGATGGTTTGCTGGCGGCCGATAAGCGTATTGGTGTCGCGAATCGGCATATGCAGCCAGCGCTTAAGCATGCGGCTGCCCATCGGCGTAACGGTACTGTCGAGGACGGAAGCCAGGGTATTTTCAACGCCGCCTGCCAGATTCTGGGTTATCTCCAGGTTACGGCGCGTGGCGGCGTCCATGATGATGCTGTCCTGCTGACGCTCCATGGTGATAGAGCGGATATGCGGCAGGGCAGTACGCTGGGTATCTTTTACATATTGCAGCAGACAGCCTGCCGCACACAGTCCGCGCGGGGCGTTTTCCACGCCAAAGCCAATCAGGTCGCGCGTGCCAAACTGCAGATTGAGCTGCTGGCGCGCAGTATCAATTTCGAATTCCCACAGCGGACGACGACGCAGACCACGACGACCTTCAATCAGCGCCATTTCAGCGAAATCTTCGGCGTAGAGCAGCTCTGCCGGGTTAGTACGTTGCAATTCGGCAGCCATCGTCTCACGGTCAGCCGGTTCACTCAGGCGAAAACGCCCGGAGCTGATATCCAGCGTCGCATAGCCAAATCCTTTACCATCCTGCCAGAGTGCGGCCAGCAGGTTATCCTGGCGTTCTTGCAGCAGCGCTTCGTCGCTGATGGTGCCGGGCGTGACGATGCGCACGACTTTGCGCTCAACCGGGCCTTTTGACGTGGCGGGATCGCCAATCTGCTCGCAAATGGCGACGGATTCCCCCTGATTCACCAGTTTCGCCAGATAGTTTTCCACCGCATGATGCGGGATACCGGCCATAGGGATGGGCTCACCTGCCGATGCGCCGCGTTTGGTCAGGGAGATGTCGAGCAACTGCGACGCACGTTTAGCATCGTCATAAAAGAGCTCGTAAAAGTCGCCCATACGGTAAAACAGCAGAATTTCCGGATGCTGTGCTTTCAGCTTCAGGTACTGCTGCATCATGGGGGTATGTGCGTCGAAATTCTCTAGTGTACTCATTAGCGTATCGTGTCCATTTTATTAACTTTCAATGAGTTGGCTTTTGTTTTTATTGTCAGGTGTCTTCCTGTCTCATTGGAACTCATGAAATCCTGAGCGTCTTATCATGCAATGTTTGGTGACCATGATAACGGAGTCTGTATGGCAGGAAAACAGAAGGAGAAGGCTCTTTCGACTAAAGTGCGTACCGGATTCCATCTATGCGAAAACGGGGCTTTTTGCACGTACCTTCCGCATACGAGCACTCGTTATATTATTCATTCATTCAGGAACGCATTCTTTCGCTCACTTATACCGTAACTTCTTGCTTTGACAAGAAATAGCCGCGGCGTATAATTATCATTCATATCAATAGTTTCCCGATTCTGTTTGCTGTCGAGCGAGTAGCGTATGTTTTGGATAATTAACGATAATATTAAATTTTGTCCTGACAGAAACGTCCTTGTCTCGTTGAATAAACCTGAATTAAGCGTAATTCTGACAACGCCAGCAAGTCGTTGTCTCGCGCTTTTACTGGAATCCTCGCCAGAGGTGGTGAACCAGAAAGAATTCTTCGATAAAGTGTGGGGCGAGGACGGGATGATCGTCCCGGCAAATACGCTTTATCAGAATATCTCTATTATCCGGCGCGGTTTGCGTTCGGCTGGAGAAACGAGCGACACGCTGGTTGCGACGGTGCCGAGAAAAGGTTTCCAGATTCATAAAAGCGTAAAGGTCACCCGCGTTGAAACGGATGGGGTGGATACAGAAGAACCAGCAGAGGTTTCGTTGCCCGAAGCGCCTCTGACGGTGCCTGTCGAACAACCCGCGGTGAATACGTCTCAGGTGCTGGTCGAAAAAAAATCGCCGCGTAAATTACGTCGCCTGTTTTTTCCTGTGCTCTTAATGATTATCTCCTTTGCACTGGGCTATTTCATGCTGCATCACATCTTCCGAGATAATCCGGATAAAGATTTTTTCCAGAATTACACCATTAACCGAACCGAAAACGGTTGCCACTATTTCTCGCAAAGTGATGATATTAAAAGTATTGGTAATTTCTCGCGCTTTATTAAAATTATCATGAAAACCGGGCTTGATTGTAAAAAGTATCCGTGGATTTATTTCTCTTCTTCCAGCAATGCGCCTGCCCTGTCCGTGCTCGCCTGCAGAAAGCCTTATGAAGCAGAACCCAATGCAGAATGCACGGCATTGTATTTCAGGGGGTATATGCAATGAAGAAACGCACGATAGTGTTATTGTGCCTGATGTTTTTTGCCGCGGGCGCGCTGATTTCCTGGCTGTATCATTTACGTCTGGAAAAACGGGAAAACACAGAGGCCTGCTCAGCGTCAATCGTGGTTTATCACGAGGATGCCCGCGCTCACATTACGCTCGACTTCATGTACACGATGAAGACGCAAACCGGCATCGTTGCGGTAAGCGGCACGTATTATAAGAACGATAAAGTGATAGGGGTTATCCGCAGGGATGTCTCCTACGTCTGGACGGAAAATAAGGACTCCTTCCACTTTACGTCGCTCAATATCCTTCATGTGAACGATGATGAATCACTACCCAATGACGTTATCAGCGATGTTCTGCCCGACTTCTTTGTTTACCCCAATAAAAAATTAAATTATTCAATTACAAAACAAGGGCCTAAGGGGTTTATGTTCTCCGTGGGTAAGCGCCCAATATTCTTCTGCTCGCGCTGACTGGCCGGGAATAGGTGATGTCGCCGCCTGCACGGCGGCAGGGTCATTTCCCGTCTTCTTCCACCAGCTCAATGATGATTTTCCCCTGTTCGACGCCCACTCTGACCCGCGAATGGGTTGTAAAGCCCGCTTTCTCTAGCCAATCACCTTTCAGGCTCAGGGCGGCATGCATGCTATAGCGGCGCGGGATCTTGGTTTTACGATCTTCATGGCGCTTTCTAAAATAGCCGACTTTTAAATGACGGTACGTTTTTGTCGCGGTAATCGCTTGCATAGGCACTCCTCTTGGCTGGCTAACAGGGGAACGTATTGGCTGTATAAAATACCAGTAACCCTGGCCTCGCGCTGGCTTAAAAGCGGAAGGCGTCTTCAGAAAGCGGAATGCAACGACTGAAAATCACTGCGTAAAGGAGTATCATGAATGCAATTTATGAGAGGGTGATCTCCCATGTCCGGTAAACGCATCGCAAGAGAAAAAGTGACGATCGCCAAAATGATCGCCTTATATGAGAAAAAATGTCCTCAGGCTTCAACAGAGGAGGGGCATTATCAGGCGCTTAGGGCCTATGCCGATAAGCGTCTCGATAAATGTGCGTTTGGGGAAGAAAAGCCGGCCTGTAAACAGTGTCCCATTCACTGCTACCAGCCCGCGAAGCGAGAAGAGATGAAGCAGGTGATGCGCTGGGCGGGGCCGAGAATGCTTTGGCGTCATCCGATTCTGACTCTTCGTCATCTGATTGACGATCGTCGTCCAGTACCGGCGTTGCCGCAAAAGTATCGTCCGAAAACGTAACGTATTTATTACCGAAGCGGTCGACAGATAATATTCAAGGCGACAGCGCTGCAGAGTGGGAAAATAGCCAGCAGCAGCCAGGGATAAACGGCCTCCAGCGAGGGCACCAGCGCGCGATCCAGCAGGCTGCCAAACAGCAGGTTTCCTGCCAGTACCGCAATGCCCCCGGCGGTTGAGAGTGCGCCATAGTGGGCCCCAAGCGTCGATTCCTCGGCGAAGCGGGGGATGAGATCTTTTGCAGACGGTACCAGCAGCATCTGTCCCAGCGTTAACAGCGTGACCATGCTCGCAGAGGGCAACAGCCGCAGCCAGCCTTCCGGCGGCTCCTTTGCAGCAAACAGCGCCACGCTGGCAAAGGCCGCGGAGAGCAGCAAAAAGCCCACGGGCAAAATTCTGACCGCGCCGATCCGCCTTGCAACACGCGCAAGGGGAAGCTGAAACGCGACGATCAGCACCGAGGCCAGCATAAACAGTGGGCCCAGATCTTTCTCGCTGCCTCCGGAACGCTGGATCTCCACCGGTAGCGCCAGGTAGAGCTGGTTATAGCTCAACAGCCACGAGCTGTAGGCGATGATAAAGGCGACGAATCGCGTCTGGCGAAATGTTGTCCACCAGGGCTGAATAGCGAGCGGACGCGGGCTATGGCGGGTAGCCGGCAGGCAGAAGAAGAGCACCGCGAGCGCGACGACAAACACGCCAGCGCCAGCCAGCGCAACCTGACGAAAGCCAAGCCCCGTCAGCAGGGCACCCGCAATCGGGCCCAGCACCGCGCCCAGTTCCCCGCAAACGGCAAAGAGCGCAAACCACTCTGCGCGGCTCCGTTTACCTTTTGCCTCACTTTGCGTTCCCGCTTTCGCCAGCAGCGCTTCAATGGCGGGCGAGAAGAGCGCGCCGCCGATGCCGGTCAGACACGCCCCGAGAATAATAGGCCACAGCGATTGCCCGAAGGCCAGCAGCAGATAACCCGCTACGCGGATGACGCAGCCGCTCAGGATAACGATTTTCGCGCCGTAGCGGTCCGACAGCGCGCCGCCAACGATAAACATCCCCTGCTGCGAAAACGTGCGCAGACCAAGCACCAGCCCGATCAGCCCGCCGGAAAGCAGCAGGTCATCGCGCAGGAATATCGCCAGAAAGGGCACAACGGCATAAAAGCCAATGTTGAAAACAAATTGGCTGCCCAGCAGAACGGGCGGCCAGAGGGTGGCGGCAGGGCGCAATGGCATGCTGTTTACTCGGCTCTACACAATAAAGTGAATGTGCTTTTTACCATGGTACGGCGAGATCTCAATTTTGGTTTTCACTCTGAAAACGTCCCATAGCAGTTCCTCCGACAGGATCGCCTGCGGGGTGCCGGTTGCGACGATCTGCCCTTTTTGCATAACGATCAGCGAATCACAGAACATTGATGCGTGGTTAAGATCGTGGATGGCGACGATGCTGGTCACCGGCAGCTCGCTGATGAGATGCATCAGCTGCATCTGATGGTGAATGTCCAGGTGGTTGGTGGGTTCATCCAGCAGGATCTCGGTTGGCGTTTGCGCCAGCGCGCGGGCGATATGCACCCGCTGCCGTTCCCCGCCGGACAGGCTCATCCAGCCCTGCTCGCTGCGGCCCAGCATATCGACACGCTGCAAGGCGGCAGTGACGGTTTCGTCATCCTGCGCGCTCCAGTTCGAAAAAGGGGAGTGGTGCGGAATGCGCCCGAGCTTCACCACGTCGCGCACGCGCATGTTGGCATCGGTCATGCCGTGCTGCTCAACGAACGCTACGCGGCGCGCCAGCTGCTTTTTGGCGATGCGGGAGATGTCCTGACCGTCCAGGGTAACGCTGCCGCTGTCCGGGCGACGCAGGCCTGCAAGAATGCGCAAAAGCGACGATTTTCCGCAGCCGTTAGGGCCGAGCAGTCCTACCGTTTCGCCGCGTGAAACCTTCAGCGAGACGCCGTTGACGATGACCTTTTTGCCTACCTTCCAGGTAATATTTGCAGCGCAGATACTCATCACTTATTCCTTGAACGGTAGATAATTACGGCAAAGAACGGCACGCCCACCAGCGCGGTGACTACGCCGACGGGCAGGCTCTGTGGGGCAATCAGCATGCGCGAGGCGATATCGGCCAGTACCATCAGGATCGCGCCCGCCAGCGCGCTGGCAATCAGCAGCGTGCGGTGCAGCGGCCCGAACAGGAAGCGCATGACGTGTGGCACCACCAGACCCACAAAGCCGATTGAGCCCGCCATGCTGACGATGGTCGCGGTAATCAGTGCGGTGGTGGTGAACAAGGCAAGACGCACCCAGGGTACGGCAATGCCTAAAGAGGCGGCGGCATCGTCACCGAAGGTGAACGCATCCAGCGCCCGGGAATAGTAAAGACAGACGGCCAGGCCCGCCAGCACGACCACCAGCGCCAACTGGAATTCCGGCCAGCGTACGCCGCTGAAGCTGCCCAGCAGCCAGAACATCACGTCGCGCGCCTGCTGAGCGCTGGCGGAGGTGCTGATGGTATAGGCGGTAATGGCGTTGAACAGCTGTGAGGCGGCTACGCCCGCCAGAATAGTGCGTTCATTGCCGCCGCGCGCGCCGTTCGTCAGGAAGGCGACAAACGCAAAGGCGGCAAACGCCCCGGCAAACGCGCCCGCAGAGAGCGACACCGCGCCGGTACCCATTCCTAATACCACGACCGACACCGCACCGGTTGACGCACCCGCCGACACGCCGAGCACGTAAGGTTCCGCCAGCGCGTTCTTCAGCAGGCTTTGCAGCACGGCGCCGCAGATGGCTAGCCCCGCCCCGCAGCAGGCCGCCACCAGCGCGCGGCTCAGGCGAAAGTCCCAGATCACGCTCTCATAGATGCGGTTGAGCGGAACGTCGGTCAGCCCCAGCTTATTGCCAATAGCGTAAAAGACGTTGGACAGCGGAATCGACAGCTCGCCGACGCTGACGCCGAGGGCGATCACCAGCAACAGCAGGACGACGGCAAGCAGAGCAGAGGTGGTCAGGAACAGGCCCTGTCGGGCCTGAAGTACGGCTGCCGTCATCAGTTCAGCCCCAGCTTTCTGAGCTGCTCGCCCACCTGTTCAGCGCCGTAAATCGTGCGGATTGTCGGGTTCATGGCCTGGCCGTCCATCACCACGATATGGCCTTTCTTCACCGCGTCCAGCTGGCTGACAGCGGGATCGCTTTTCAGGAATTTGATTTTCTCTTCCGCGTTATCCAGCGCCCAGCGGTTACGATCCAGGCTGGAGACAACAATCACGTCCGGGTTCGCGGCGATAATGCTTTCCCAGCCGACGGTTGGCCATTCGGTCTCTGCGGTAATGGCGTTATGGCCGCCCAGCACGTTAGCAATAAAACCGGAGGCGCTGTTTTTCCCGCCGACATAGGCATCCGCCGAAGGCGAGGCGCTTGAGAACCAGAAGACAAACGAAAGATCTTTTTTGTTTTTACCAAATTCCTGACGCAGATCGGCCTCGCGTTTTTTGAAATCGGCAATGACGGCCTGGCCGCGCGCTTCAACGTTGAAAATCTTCGCGAAATCTTCAATCTCTTTATAAAGGTATGTCATATCCCACAGCGTCTGGCGGCTGCCGTACATATCGCCTGCGGCCTTTTTGGTGGCGCACATGCCTGGTGATAAATAGCTGTTCACACCGACGGTGGCCAGATCTTCACGTTTTGCGACCTTACTTTCCGGCCCGAGCAGCAGCGGCAGCTGGGCAGGAACAAAATCGGGGTTTTGCGAAAGGATGGATTCAAGGGTAGGAATTTCAACCGTCAGCGTCTTCACTTTTGCATTCTGCTCAGCCAGCTGCGGCAGCACTTTGGTCGGCCAGAAGGCGCTGGCCTTCACCTTATCTTCCAGGCCCAGCAGGAGCAAAATCTCGACGGTGTTCTGACCCAGGGCCACGACGCGTTCCGGCGCTTTGGTGAACGTCTCTTTATATCCGCAGTTTTCAATCGTCAGGGGATATGTGGTTGCCAGAGCAGAACCGACCGACGCAATCGCCAGGCCTAACGCGCAGATGACCTTTTTCATTAAACGCTACCCTTCATTAATATTATTGTTGTTGCAAATGAAACTCATTATTAAGGCGGAATTTTATACAGAGGAAACGATTTGGTGTCAATGAGGGACAATTGCGCAGGGTAACGAAAGGCGGTGTCAGAAAACACCGCCGGAATACGGACTTAAACCAGGCTCTCTTTATCAATCCCAAGCCGCTTCATGCGCGACAGCAGGGTAGTGCGTTTTAACCCCAGGCGCTGGGCGGCACCTTTAGGCCCGGCCACCACGCCGTTGGTCTCTTTCAGCACGCGCATAATCAGCTGATACTCATCTTCGCCGTTCTGCGCCACTTCTGCCGCAACGAGGGTTTCGTCCGGCAGGGAGATTTCGGGCAGAGAAAGCTGCAGCACGTTCCCGCGCGTCAGCAGCACCGCGCGCTCGATAACGTTTTCCAGTTCGCGCACGTTACCCGGCCACTCCATTGACGAGAGGGTGCGTAACGTCTCGGCTGGGATGCTGTCGATATTTCTCCCCATCCGCCGCGCAATCTTTGCGGTAAACGCTTTGACCAGCAGCGGGATATCTTCCGGGCGTTCACGCAGCGGCGGCAGGCAGATCGGGAAGACGTTCAGGCGGTAATAGAGATCGCTGCGAAATTCGCGGTCGGCGACCATTTTTTTCAGGTCACGGTTGGTGGCGGCAATTAGCCGCACGTCGGTCTGAATCAGCTTGTTGCTGCCAAGCCGCTCAAACTCTTGCTCCTGCAGGACGCGCAACAGCTTCGGCTGCAGCTCCAGCGGCATATCGCCCACTTCATCGAGGAACAGCGAGCTTTTGTCCGCCAGCTCAAAACGGCCGAGCCGCTGGCTGCTGGCTCCGGTAAAGGCCCCGCGTTCGTGGCCGAACAGATCGCTTTCCAGCAGTCCCGCAGGCATCGCGGCGCAGTTCATCTTCACCATCCGGCGGCTGTTGCGGTTGCTCAGGTTATGGATAGCGCGGGCAATCAGCTCTTTACCCGTACCGGTTTCGCCGAGGATCAGCACCGTGCTGTCGCTCTGCGCCACCATCTCAACCTGCTTGAGCACGTTGTACATGGCGTCGCTGCGCCCGATGATTTCGCCAAACTCGCTGTCCACATTGTTGAGCTGTTCGGTCAGGGCGAGGTTTTCGTCCACCAGCCGCTCTTTCAGGCGGTGGATCTCCTGGTAGGCGAGGGCGTTATCCAGCGCGATGGAGATACGCTCGGCAATCTGGCGCAGCAGCTTCAGGTTGGCGGTGGTGAATACGCCTTCCTCACACTGCGCCAGCTTCAGCACGCCCAGCATGGTGTTGCCGGACATCAGCGGCAGCAGGCACAGGGTTTGAATTTTGTTGCCCCAGGTGTTGAACAGCATTCGCTCGTAAGGGGCCACCGGATCCTGTTCGTTCAGGTTGAGCAGCAGGATCTCTTTGCTTTTAAACACCCGCTCGGAGAGCGTACCGGCCTCATCGACCTCGCTCTGCTCGTGTGCCGGATTGGCCTCATCAAGATAGTGGGTGGAGTAGATGTTCAGCTTGCCCTTGCGATGGCCGCGAAGCGCAATGCTGATAGCATCGATTTTGAAATAGTGGTGGATCTCTTTCGAGACTTCGCTGACCAGCTCATCCATGTCGAGGCGCGACAGCACGGCGTTGGTGATGGCGACCAGAATGCGGAAGTTGTCGCGCTCGCGGCTCAGCAGGTCGTAATCTACGTTGTTGGTGACGCGGCTCTGGATCTGCTCAGCCACCACTGCCACTATCTGGGTAAAGGTGTGCAGGCGCTCGTACTCCGCCTCGCTCCAGGGCTGGTCGGTCGTGCGGATAAACTCGCAGCCGCCAAAAATCTGGCCCTCTGCCGCCAGCGGCAACATGCAGTAATGCCCGAAAGGCTGATAGAGATTGCTCTCCGCCAGCCTTGGCCACGCCATCCTGAACTCCGCAAAATTGCAGTGCAGCACTTCAGGCCGGGAGAGTATACGGCGCACCGGGCCATGCGCGAGGTACGTTTCGTCCTCATACTCAAACGCTTTGCCGTTATCACGCGTTGAGTAGTAGCTCGCGCGATGCGTTCCGCTATGCCACAGCACAATCGCGGCGCTGTCCGCCAGCGCAGATTGCCTGACCAGCCGGGTCAGGGCATCGCTCAGCGCGCCGAGATCGGGCTGCTGTAAAAGTGTGCGCGTGATGTCAAACAGGCCTTGCTGTCCAAGATCGCTCATCGGTGTATACGGCATATTGCTTTCCAATAGAAACTGGCAAAAAAAGAGATTCAGTGCTGACCGCTTATGGCGCGGTTCTAGCAAATTCGGGGTAAGGGTTCCGCGTGCGGCAGATCCAGCGTGCGTTTAACGCCATACAGCCCGGTCAGGCGCACCCCTTTGCGCTCAACCACTTCGCCAATGATAGCGGCGTTTTTTCCTGAGGGATGGGCGCGAAGCTGCTCCAGCACTGCTTCTGCAGCGGTACGTTCCACGCCGATCACCAGTTTACCTTCGTTAGCAAAGTTAAGCGGATCAAGTCCCAGCAGTTCGCACAGTCCGCGCACGGCAGGCTTGACGGGCAGATCGCGCTCGGTCAGCTCAATGCCGCATCCGCAGCTTACCGCAAACTCGTGCACGACGGCATTCACGCCGCCTCGGGTGGCGTCCCGCAGGGCTTTTACGCCCGGAAGGGTACGCAGGGTTTGAATCAGCGGTGTGAGTACCGCGCAGTCGCTGCGCAGTTCGCCGTCCAGACCTAAGCCTTCGCGCAGGTTAAGAATGGTTGCCCCGTGGCAGCCCAGCGTTCCGGTCACGATCAGCACGTCGCCTGCGCCAAGCTGCTGCGCGCCCCAGTGAATATCGGCCGGTATTGCCCCCATTCCTGCAGTATTGATGAAAAGTTTATCCGCCGCGCCGCGCTGGACCACTTTGGTATCACCGGTGACGATAGCAATGCCCGCTTCGCGTGCGGTCTGCGCCATGCTGCTGACCACCGCGTTAAGCGTTGCCATCGGTAAACCCTCTTCGAGAATAAACCCGCAGGAGAGGTAGCGCGGAACCGCGCCGCTGACGGCGATATCATTGGCCGTACCGCAAATGGCGAGCTTGCCGATATCACCGCCGGGAAAGAACAGCGGGTCGATGACGTAGCTGTCGGTCGAGAACGCCAGTCTGTCACCGTGAGCGGTGAGCGTTGACAGGTCAATGCGCGCCTGGTCTTCCTGTTCGGCCAGCCAGGGGTTGTTGAATGCTTCCATAAACAGCTGATTAATGAGCTGCTGCATCGCCTGACCACCGCTGCCGTGCGCCATTTCAACCGTGTTCATGCTTCACACTCCTGATTGCGGAACTGATACCACGCGGCGCAGGCTCCTTCGGAGGAGACCATCAGCGCGCCAAACGCGGTTTGCGGGTTACAGGTGTTGCCATATAACGGGCAATGATGAGGTTTGCATTTGCCGGTGAGTACCTCACCGCAGCGCGCGCGCGGATCGTCACACACCTGCTGCGGCTGCGGGCGAAAATGCGCCTCTGCGTCGAAGGATTGATACGCGGGCGTCAGGCGCACGCCGGATTCGGCAATCACCCCCAGACCGCGCCATTCGCTGTCGCCCTCAACGCTAAACACGTCGGCTATCGCCTGCTGCGCTCGTTCATTACCCGAATCGGGCACCACGCGGCGATACTGATTTTCCACCGCGCTCAGGGCCGCTATTTTCTGCTCAACCAGCATGGTTACGCCTTGCAGTAGATCAAGCGGTTCGAAACCAGCCACCACTAACGGACGATTGTACTGTTCAGCGATAAAACCATAGGCGTCTGTGCCAATCACCATGCTGACGTGGCCCGGTGCCAGAAAGGCGTCAATGCCGTTTTCCGGCTCCTCCAGCAGGCTGCGCAGCGTGGGTATGAGCGTGATGTGCTGGCAGAAAAAGAAAAAGTTATCGACGCTACGCGCTTTAGCCTGCTGCAGCGTGATGGCGGTGGCGGGCATGGTGGTTTCAAACCCCAGGCCAAAAAACACGACCTTGCGCGCGGGGTTATCCGCTGCCAGCGTCAGGGCATCCATCGGCGAATAGACGATCCGGATGTCGGCCCCGCGCGCTTTCGCCTGCAGCAGCGAGCCATTTTTCCCCGGCACGCGCATCGCGTCGCCAAAGGTGCAGAAAATGACGTCGGGCTGGCTGGCAATGTCGATGCAGCTGTCGATACGCCCCATCGGCAAAACGCAGACCGGGCAGCCGGGGCCGTGGATAAACTCGATGTTGTCCGGCAGCAGCTGGTCGAGGCCAAATTTGAAGATGGCGTGCGTGTGTCCGCCGCACACCTCCATGATCCGCAGCGGTCTTTCTTTGGTGTAGTCCAGCAGCGCCGAGCGCGTTTTCAGGTGCCCGATAAGCTGCATCACCTGTTCCGGCGCGCGGTATTCATCAACGTAACGCATGTGCTATCGCTCCTCGCCGTACAGGAGCGCGCCCACGTCAGGCTCCACGTCGAACATGTTTTGCAGGGCGTCGAGCGTGTCGCGGGCTTCCGCTTCGTTAATCACGCTCATGGCAAACCCAACGTGGACCAGCACCCACTGGCCGAGACGCGATGCGCCCGTTTCATCGCTGCTGCCCACCAGCGTGAGATCGACATCGCGCAGGATACCGCAGACTTCAACTTTGGCCTGGTTACCGTCGATGGTGTGAATTTGTCCGGGGACGCCTATGCACATCGTTCGCTCTCCAGCCAGTTCAGCCATGCATCCATCCCGTCGCCGCGCGTGGCGGAGACCAGTAGGATCGTAATGTCCGGGTTCACTTCCCGGGCGCAGGACAGGCATTTATCCACGTCGAAATTCAGGTACGGCAGCAGATCAACTTTGTTCAGCAGCATGATGGAGGCGGCGGCAAACATATGTGGGTACTTCAGCGGTTTGTCTTCCCCTTCGGTGACGGAGAGCACCGCGACTTTATGCCGTTCGCCAAGGTCAAAGCTCGCCGGACAGACCAGGTTACCGACGTTTTCAATGAACAGGATGCCGTTATCCGCCAGCGGCAGACGCGGCGTGGCGTCGGCAATCATCTGCGCATCCAGATGGCAGCCTTTGCCGGTGTTGACCTGAATTGCCGGCGTGCCGGTTTCGCGAATGCGCGCCGCGTCGTTAACGGTTTGCTGGTCGCCTTCAATGACGGCGCAGGAAACGCGTTCGTTCAGGCGTTTGAGGGTTTCGGTCAGCAGCGTGGTTTTGCCGGAGCCGGGGCTGGAGACCAGGTTCAGCACCAGCTGTTGACGGGCGGCAAAGCGGGCGCGGTTGCGGGCGGCAATTTGGTTATTTTTGTCCAGCACGTTGATTTCCACCTCCAGCATCTGGCGCTGGCTGATGCCCGGCGCGTGGGTACCCGCTTCGCCGTGGCCGTAGTGCAGATCGCCCGCAGGGGATTGCTGCGGCGCAAAGGTGATACCCGTCAGCGTCGCCGCAGGACGCGGGGCCGGTGAAAAGGGCGCGGAGCGAAACGCGGAATGAGGACGGTGTTCATCCCCTTCGATATACAGGTTGCCTTCGGCGCAACCGCAGGTGCTACACATACATTACTCCTTCTCAATTTCGAGGCGTTGGATCTGCATACCGTCATCCGCCACGATCCGCAGCCCGGTATGCTGGCACTGCGGGCAACGCTGAACCTTTGATGACAGCAGGGTCACGTACTGCTGACATTGCTCACACCAGCACTCCGCCTGCTGCTCTTCAATATGAAGCTCGCAGCCTTCTGCCAGCGTGCCGCGACACACCAGCTCAAAACAGAAGGTCAGGGCGCTGGTCTCGACGCAGGAAAACGCCCCGATCTTCAGCCAGACGCCGGTGACTCGCTTCGCGTGGTTTTGCACTGCCTGCTGTTCGATAAGCTCCAGAGCCCGCTGGCAGAGGGTGATTTCGTGCATGACGCCTCCTCAATGAATTGCGCCATTGAATGCAATAACGGTGCCAGCTTGATTTTTGTTAGGGCGTGACGGTGTCAACACTGTCGAAATGACACGTCGACACCGCGCGGCTGACAGTGCGGTAAGTATTAAAAATGATATAAATCATGAGGTTAAAAATTGGCATGGAATCTGCTTAACAGCCGCTATCTCCATTAACCGGATACCTTTTATGACTATTTGGGAAATCAGCGAAAAAGCGGATTACATCGCGCAGCGTCATCAGCAGCTCCAGGATCAGTGGCACCTCTACTGCAACTCTCTGGTTCAGGGGATCACCCTGTCAAAAGCCCGTCTGCACCATGCGATGAGCTGCGCGGCGCAGGGCGATATGCGCTTTGTCCTTTTTGGCCACTTCACGGTCTTTGTCACCCTGGCGGACAGCTTTAACAGCCACACCATTGAGTACTTTGTTGAGAACAAAGAGGGTGAAAAACAATGTATTGCGCAAGCGCAGTTGATGGCTGACGGCATGGTCGATGGCTACGTCAGCAACCGCGATCGCCAGCAGGTGCTCGAGCACTATCTGGAGAAAATCGCGCCGGTTTATAACGGGCTTTATACCGCGGTTGAGCACGACCTGCCGGTCGATCTGAAACAGCTGACGGCGGGAAATGCCTCCGCAAACGTTGCCTGATAACCAAGTGTCGAAAGTGTCGATAAGACAGTTTTTCTTCGTCAAAAATGACCATCACCTGAGGATTGCCCGGTGAACCGTTTTGTAATTGCTGACTCGACGGTCTGTATTGGCTGTCGAACCTGTGAGGCGGCGTGTTCGGAAACCCACCGCCTGCACGGGCTGCAGTCCATGCCGCGTCTGCGCGTCATGCGTAATGAAAAAGAGTCTGCTCCGCAGCTCTGCCACCACTGTGAAGATGCCCCCTGCGCGGGTGTCTGCCCGGTGAATGCCATCACCCGCGTTGACGGCGCTGTCCAGCTCAACGAAAGCCTGTGCGTCAGCTGCAAGCTGTGCGGCATTGCCTGCCCGTTCGGCGCGATTGAATTTTCCGGCAGCCGCCCGCTGCATATTCCGGCAAACGCAAATACCCCGAAAGCCCCGCCCGCGCCACCCGCACCGGCGAAGGTGAGCACGCTATTGGACTGGGTGCCCGGCATCCGCGCCGTCGCGGTGAAATGCGATCTGTGCAGCTTTGACGAACAGGGCCCGGCCTGCGTGCGCACCTGCCCGACCAGGGCGCTGATTCTGGTCAATATTCGCGACATCGCCCGCACCAGCAAGCGCAAGCGCGAGCTGACCATCAACAGCGATTTTGGCGATCTTTCGCTTTTGCAGGCGCTTAACGAGGGGGCGAAATGAACGCGATATTCATGATTAACAGCGCCGTGGCGTGCTTCACTGCCGCCGCCGTGCTGGCGCTGGTGTTTTCTTTCCATAAAACCCTGAGCGGCGGGATTGCCGGTATCGGCGGGGCGGTCGGTAGCCTGATGACGCTGGCAGCAGGTACGGCAGTGTTACTCAGCGGCCAGACCGCCGAAGCAATGATTCCGATCGTCCGACATACCGTTCAGCTCACGCCGCTGAACGCCATCTGGCTGGTGACTTTTGGCCTGTGCGGGGTGTTTATCAGCCTGTTCAATATTGACTGGCACCGCCATCAGCACACCCGCGCGAATGGTCTGCTGGTTAACCTGCTGATGGCGTCGGCGGTCTGCACCGTCATTGCCAGCAACCTCGGCGCGCTGGTGGTGATGGCGGAGATCATGGCGCTCTGCGGCGTGTTCCTGACGGGATGTAGCGCCTCCGGCAAGCTGTGGTTTGCGCTCGGTCGCCTCGGCACGCTGCTGCTGGCGCTGGCCTGCTGGCGGGTGTGGCAACGTTTCGGCACGCTGGACTTCGCTGCGCTTAACGGTCAGCCACTGGGAAACGACGTCTGGCTGCTGGGCGTGGTGGGCTTTGGCCTGCTGGCCGGGATCATCCCTCTGCACGGCTGGGTACCGCAGGCGCACGCGAATGCCTCTGCACCCGCTGCCGCGCTGTTCTCCACCGTGGTGATGAAAGTCGGTCTGTTCGGCGTTCTGACGATCACCCTGACAGGCGGCCAGCCGCCGCTGTGGTGGGGTGTCGCGCTGCTTATCGCAGGTATGGTTACTGCCTTTATAGGCGGGCTGTATGCGCTGATGGAGCACAACATTCAGCGTCTGCTGGCGTACCACACCCTGGAAAACATCGGCATTATCCTGCTCGGCATCGGCGCAGGCGTGACCGGCCTGGCACTTAATCAACCGGCGCTGATTGCCGCCGGTTTTATCGGGGGGCTGTATCACCTCATTAACCACAGCCTGTTTAAAAGCACCCTGTTCCTGGGCGCGGGAAGCGTCTGGTTCCGCACCGGCCATCAGGATATCGAAAAGCTCGGTGGGATTGGCAAAAAGATGCCGGTGATTTCACTGGCGATGCTGGTCGGGCTGATGGCGATGGCCGCGTTGCCGCCGCTGAACGGCTTTGCGGGCGAGTGGGTGATCTACCAGTCCTTCTTCGCGCTCGGTCAGAGCGATGTCTTTATCGCACGCCTGCTCGGCCCGCTGCTGGCGGTCGGACTGGCGATTACCGGGGCGCTGGCGGTGATGTGTATGGCGAAAGTCTACGGCGTGACCTTCCTCGGTGCGCCGCGCACTCGCGAAGCGGAAAACGCCTGCTGCGCCCCGGTACTGATGTGTGCCAGCGTGGTCGCGCTGGCGCTGTGCTGCATCGCGGGCGGGGTCGCCGCGCCGTGGCTGCTGCCGCTGCTGGGTAACGCTATTCCACTGCCGCTCGCGACGGCGCATACCGTCGTATCCCAGCCGATGATGGCGCTGTTGCTGATTGCCGCGCCGCTGCTGCCGTTCGTGCTGATGCTGTTCTTCAGGCGCGACCGCCTTGCCTCCCGCTCTCGCGGGGCGGCGTGGGCCTGCGGCTACGAACACGAACAGTCGATGGTCATCACCGCCCACGGTTTCGCCATGCCGGTGAAGGAGAACTTCGCCGCCGTGCTGAAGCTGCGCCACTGGCTGAACCCGAAGGGTTGGGTGCCGGGCTGGCAGAGTGCCGCCGCGCCCGCGCTGTTCCGTCGTCTGGCGCTGATCGAACTGGCGGTGCTGGTGATCATTGTGATTTCACGAGGAGCCTGACATGAGTTTGTTACTGGCCATTCTTCAGGCGCTGGTGCTGTTCGCCGCTGCGCCGCTGCTGTCGGGCATCACGCGCGTGGCACGCGCCCGAATGCATAACCGTCGCGGGCCCGGCGTGCTCCAGGAGTATCGCGATCTCTTCAAACTACTTTCTCGTCAGAGCGTGGCCCCGGATGCCGCAGGCTGGGTCTTCCGCCTGACGCCGTTCGTGATGGTGGGCGTGATGCTGACCATCGCCACCGCGCTGCCGGTGGTCACGGTGGCGTCGCCGCTGCCCGTGCTTGGCGATCTGATTACGCTTATCTACCTCTTCGCCATCGCCCGCTTCTTCTTTGCGATTGCGGGCCTGGACACCGGGAGCCCATTTACCGGCATCGGTGCCAGCCGCGAGGCAATGCTGGGCGTGCTGGTTGAGCCGATCCTGCTGCTGGGGCTGTGGGTTGCCGCGCAGGTCGCCGGTTCAACCCATATCAGTTTTATCACCGACACCGTTTATCACTGGCCTGTGGCGCGCTCGATCCCGCTGGTGCTGGCGCTCTGCGCCTGCGCGTTCGCCACCTTTATTGAGATGGGCAAACTGCCGTTCGATCTGGCAGAAGCGGAGCAGGAGCTGCAGGAAGGGCCGCTCACCGAATACAGCGGCTACGGCTTTGCGGTGCTGAAGTGGGGCATCAGCCTCAAACAGCTGGTGGTGCTGCAGATGTTTGTCGGCGTCTTCTTCCCGTGGGGGCAGATGACGCACTTCTCCACGGGCGGTCTGGTGCTGGCCGTCGTGATTGCCGCCCTCAAACTGCTGGTCGGCGTGCTGGTGATTGCCCTGTTTGAAAACAGCATGGCGCGCCTGCGTTTTGTCGAAACGTCGCGCATCACCTGGGCCGGTTTTGGTTTTGCATTTTTAGCGTTCGTCTCCTTGCTGGTGGCGTGATTAAAGAGAGTTTTTATGTCTGAAGAAAAGAAAGGTCAGCAGTATCTCGCCGCGTTGCATCAGGCCTTCCCCGGCGTAGTGCTGGAGGAGTCCTGGCAAACCAAAGACCAGATAACCGTCACCATTAAGGTGAACTACCTGCCGGAAGTGGTGGAGTTCCTCTATTACCAGCATGGCGGCTGGCTGTCGGTGCTGTTCGGCAACGACGAGCGTCAGCTGTGCGGCAATTACGCCGTGTACTACGTGATGTCGATGGAGCAGGGCGAAAAGTGCTGGCTCACCGTGCGCGTCGAAGTCGACCCAAATAAGCCGGAATATCCGTCCGTCACGCCGCGCGTGCCTGCCGCCGTCTGGGGCGAGCGCGAGGTGCGCGACATGTACGGCCTGGTGCCGGTCGGCCTGCCGGACGAGCGCCGCCTGGTGCTGCCGGACGACTGGCCGGACGAACTCTACCCGCTGCGCAAAGACAGCATGGACTACCGCCAGCGTCCGGCCCCGACCACCGACAGCGAAACCTACGAGTTCATTAACGAGCTGGGCAGCAAGAAGAACAACGTGGTGCCGATTGGCCCGCTGCACGTCACCTCCGACGAACCGGGCCACTTCCGCCTGTTCGTCGACGGCGAAAACATTATCGACGCCGACTACCGCCTGTTCTACGTCCATCGCGGCATGGAAAAGCTGGCGGAAACCCGCATGGGCTACAACGAAGTGACGTTTCTTTCTGACCGCGTGTGCGGCATCTGCGGCTTCGCCCACAGCACCGCCTACACCACCTCGGTGGAGAACGGCATGGGGATCGTGGTGCCCGAACGCGCGCAGATGATCCGCGCCATTCTGCTGGAGGTGGAGCGCCTGCACTCGCACCTGCTGAACCTCGGCCTGGCCTGCCACTTCGTCGGTTTTGACTCCGGGTTTATGCAGTTCTTCCGCGTGCGCGAGGCGTCGATGAAGATGGCGGAGATCCTCACCGGGGCGCGTAAAACCTACGGTCTGAACCTGATTGGCGGGATCCGCCGCGACCTGCTGAAGGACGACATGATCCAGACCCGTCTACTGGCGCAGCAGATGCGCTGCGACGTGCAGGAGCTGGTGGACATGCTGCTCAGCACGCCAAACATCGAGCAGCGCACCGTGGGCATCGGCCGTCTTGACCCGGAAATCGCCCGCGACTTCAGCAACGTCGGCCCGATGGTGCGCGCCAGCGGCCACGCCCGTGATACCCGCGCCGATCACCCGTTTGTCGGCTACGGCCTGTTGCCGATGACCGTGCACAGCGAGCAGGGCTGCGACGTTATTTCGCGCCTCAAGGTGCGTATCAACGAGGTATTCACCGCCCTGAATATGATCGACTTCGGCCTCGATAACCTGCCGGGCGGCCCGCTGATGGTGGAGGGCTTCACCTACATCCCGAACCGCTTTGCCCTCGGCTTTGCCGAAGCGCCGCGCGGGGACGACATTCACTGGAGCATGACCGGCGACAATCAGAAGCTCTACCGCTGGCGCTGCCGCGCAGCCACCTACGCCAACTGGCCAACCCTGCGCTACATGCTGCGCGGCAACACGGTTTCCGATGCGCCGCTGATCATCGGCAGCCTCGACCCGTGCTACTCCTGCACCGACCGCATGACCGTCGTGGACGTGCGCAAGAAGAAAAGCCAGGTGGTCCCGTACAAAGAGCTTGAGCGCTACAGCATTGAGCGTAAAAACTCGCCGCTGAAATAAGGACTCGTCATGTTTACCTTTATCAAAAAAGTGATCAAAACCGGCACGCAGACCAGCAGCTATCCGCTGGAGCCGATGCCGGTGGATAAAAACTTTCGCGGCAAGCCGAAGCACAATCCGCAGCAGTGCATCGGCTGCGCGGCCTGCGTCAACGCCTGTCCGTCGAATGCCCTGACGGTGGAAACGGATCTCAAAACCGGCGAGTTGGCCTGGCAGTTTAACCTCGGGCGCTGCATCTTCTGCGGCCGCTGCGAGGAGGTCTGCCCGACGGTCGCCATTCGCCTGTCTCAGGAGTACGAGCTGGCGGTGTGGAAGAAAGAGGATTTCCTCCAGCAGTCGCGCTTTGATCTGTGCAGCTGCCGCGTCTGTAGACGCCCGTTCGCCGTGCAGAAAGAGATCGACTACGCCATCGCGCTGCTGCAGCACAACGGCGACGCCCGCGCGGAGCATCATCGTGAAAGCTTTGAAACCTGCCCGGAGTGCAAGCGTCAGAAGTGCCTGCTGCCGTCCGACCGCATTGATATCACCCGCCATATGAGAGAGGCCAGCTGATGGACAATTTACTCGGCCCGCGCGACGCAAACGGTATTCCGGTGCCGATGACGGTGGACGAATCCATCGCCAGCATGAAGGCGTCGCTGCTAAAAAAAATCAAACGCTCGGCCTACGTCTACCGCGTGGACTGCGGCGGCTGCAACGGCTGCGAGATTGAGATCTTCGCCACCCTGTCACCGCTGTTTGATGCCGAGCGCTTCGGCATCAAGGTGGTGCCGTCTCCGCGTCATGCGGACATTCTGCTGTTTACCGGGGCCGTCACCCGCGCCATGCGCTCCCCCGCGCTGCGCGCCTGGCAGTCTGCGCCGGACCCGAAAATCTGCATCTCCTACGGGGCCTGCGGCAACAGCGGCGGCATCTTCCACGACCTTTACTGTGTCTGGGGCGGCACCGACAAAATCGTGCCGGTTGACGTCTACATTCCGGGCTGTCCGCCAACGCCCGCCGCGACGCTGTACGGATTTGCCATGGCGCTCGGCCTGCTGGAGCAAAAAATCCACGCCCGTGAGCCGGGCGAGCTGGACAACCAACCTGCGGCCATTCTGCACCCGGACATGGTGCAGCCGCTGCGGGTGAAAGTGGACCGCACGGCGCGCAGGCTGGCTGGCTACCGTTACGGGCGTCAGATTGCCGATGATTATCTGCGCCTGCTGAGCCAGGGCGACCATCAGGTGGCGCGCTGGCTGGAGGCTGAAAACGATCCGCGTCTCAATGAGATCGTGGCAAACCTGAACAGCATCGTGGATGAGGCGCGTATCCGATGAGTGAAACGGTGGTGTTCAGCCAACTGAGCCGTAAGTTTATTGATGAGAACGATGCCACCCCGGATGCGGCGCAGCAGGTGGTCTATTACAGCCTGGCGATTGGGCACCACCTCGGGGTGATCGACTGCCTGGAGGCGGCGTTAAGCTGCCCGTGGCCCGAGTACCTGGCGTGGATCGCCACGCTGGAGGAGGGCAGCACGGCGCGGCGCAAAATGGAGGGCGTGCCGAAGTACGGCGAGATCGTCATCGACGCCAACCACATTGCGATGCTCGCCAACGCCTTTGACGCGGCGCTGAGCGGGCAAACCCCCGAGCAGCAGGCGTGGAGCAAAACGCTGCTTAGCATGCTGCACGATATTCATCAGGAGAGCGCCATCTACCTGATGGTGAGGAGATTACGTGACTGACGTTTTACTGTGTGTCGGCAATAGCATGATGGGCGACGACGGCGCGGGTCCACTGCTGGCAGAGATGTGCGCCGCGAAACCGCAGGGCGGCTGGGTAGTGATTGACGGCGGCAGCGCGCCGGAAAACGACGTGGTCGCCATTCGCGAGCTGCGCCCGGAGAGGCTGTTAATCGTTGATGCTACCGATATGGGGCTCAACCCCGGTGAGATCCGCCTGATTGACCCGGACGACATCGCCGAGATGTTTATGATGACGACGCACAATATGCCGCTGAACTACCTGGTCGATCAGATTAAAGACGACGTGGGCGAGGTGCTTTTTTTGGGCATTCAGCCGGACATCGTTGGGTTTTATTACCCGATGACGCCGCCGGTGAAAGAGGCGGTGGACGTGGTCTATTCACGGCTTGCGGAGTGGGTTGGGGACGGTGGGTTTGAACCCCTCACCCCGGCCCTCTCCCCATAGGGGAGAGGGTGTATTTTGTCCCCTCTCCCCTGTGGGGAGAGGGTTAGGGTGAGGGGTAAGCACAGGCTACTCCAGATCCGCCCCGTTACTCGCAATCACCTTCTTGTACCATCCGAACGATTTCTTGCGCTTGCGGTCCAGCGTGCCGTTTCCGGCGTCGTCCCGGTCAACGTACACAAACCCGTAGCGCTTGCTCATCTCGCCCGTTGAGGCGGCCACAAGGTCGATGCAGCCCCAGGTGGTGTAGCCCATCAGCGGCACGCCGTCCTCAATCGCGTCGCCCATCGCGCGGATATGCTCGCGCAGGTAGCTGATGCGGTAGTCGTCGTTAATCTCGCCATTCGCGTCGATCTCGTCCTTCGCCCCGAGCCCGTTTTCCACCAGGAACAGCGGCTTCTGGTAGCGGTCGTACATCATGTTCATGGTGATGCGCAGGCCGAGCGGGTCAATGCCCCAGCCCCATTCGCTCACCTGAATATGCGGATTACGCAGGGACTTCACGATGTTCGCCGCGCTGGTATTGCCCGCGTTCATGTCCGCCGACGCGCAGCGCGAGGCGTAATAGCTGAACGAGACAAAGTCGACGGTGTTTTTCAGCAGGTCGTCGTCGCCCGGGTCTTTCACAATCACCACACCTTTTTCGCGGAACACGCGGGCGGAGTAGGCCGGGTACCTGCCGCGCGCCTGCACGTCGATAAAGAACAGGTTCTCGCGGTCTTTCTCCAGCGCCATCCACACGTCTTCCGGCTTGCAGGAGTACGGGTAGAAATTGCCGCCCGCCAGCATGCAGCCGACCTGGTTTTCCGGGTTCACCTCGTGGGCGATTTTGGTCGCCAGCGCGCTCGCCACCAGCTCGTGGTGCGCGGCCTGGTACTTCACCTGATCCTCGTTTTCACCTTCCTCAAACACCAGCCCCGCGCCGGAGAACGGGCTGTGCAGCATGATGTTGATTTCGTTGAAGGTCAGCCAGTATTTCACCAGCCCGTTAAATTCTTCAAAGCAGGTGCGGGCGTAGCGGGCGAAGAAATCGACCATCTTGCGGTTGCGCCAGGAGCCGTACTCCGTTACCAGGTGCATCGGCACGTCGAAGTGGCACAGGGTCACCAGCGGCTCAATGTTGTACTTTTTGCACTCCTCGAACACCGCGCGGTAGAAGGCAATACCCTCTTTGTTCGGCAGCGGCTCGTCGCCGTTCGGGTAGAGGCGGCTCCAGGCAATCGAGGTGCGGAACACCGTAAAGCCCATCTCCGCCATCAGGGCGATGTCTTCTTTATAGCGATGGTAAAAATCAATCGCCTCGTGGCTCGGGTAGAACTCGTCGTCACGCAGCGAGAAACGCTTTTCCTTACCGACCTTCACCGCCAGGCGATTCGCGCCGTGCGGGATCATATCGACCGTGGTTAGCCCTTTGCCGCCTTCACGGTAAGCACCTTCACTCTGGTTGGCGGCAAGCGCGCCGCCCCATAAAAATCCTTGTGGAAAAACAGACATTCTTACCTCGCTTTCAATTTATGCTTCTGCTGCTTTGTTCTGAACCGGTGCGGTCTGCAGGGCGCGCGCTTTTTCAGCCTCGTCTTCGACCGGGATATCCTCAAAGCCGAGTATCAGGGTCAGAACAAACGACAGCACCACTGCCAGCCCCATCACGCCAAACACCCATACGATGGTCATCGGGTTGGCCGGGTCGAAGAACTGCACGCTGGTGAACAGCCCCGGTGCCGCCATCGAATGGCTGGCAAGACCGGCCATGCCCGCCACCGCGCCGCAGATAAAGCCGCTGATCAGGCTCGCAATCAGCGGACGTTTCAGACGCACCGCCACGCCGTACAGCGCCGGTTCAGAGATCCCCGCCATGATGGCGGAGGCCGCCGCCGCTAGCGCCGTCTGGCGCAGCTCCGGGTTTTTCGTTTTCCACGCCACCGCCAGCGACGAGCCTCCGAGCGACAGGTTGGCGCCGATTTCCGACGGCATCACCATCCCTTCCTTGCCCGTCTCGGCAATGGTCTGAATGATGGTCGGCGTAAACACGCGGTGCATCCCGGTCATCACCAGCAGCGGCCACAACGCGCCCATAATGGCGACGGAGAGCCAGCCCAGATAGCCGTGAATGGTGTAGACCAGTGCAGAGATGGCGCTACCGATCCAGATGCCCAGCGGGCCAATCAACACGATGGCGAGCGGGGCGGCAATCAGCACGATCAGCATCGGCTTGAGGAAGTTTTTGGTGACCGCCGGGGTAATGCGATCCACCCAGCGTTCGATGTATGACAGGCACCAGGTCATGACCAGAGCCGGGATGACGGTGTAAGTGTATTTCACCGCCGTCACCGGGATAAAGGCGAACTCAACGTGCTCGCCCTTCGCGGCTTTCGCCATCAGCTCGATAAAGCTCGGGTGCACCAGCACGCCCGCAATGGCAATCGCCAGCGACATGTTAGTTTTGAACTTCACCGCCGCCGAGGCCGCCACCATCAGCGGCAGGAAGAAGAACGCGCCGTCGCCAATGACCGTCAGGATGGTCAGCGTGGGATCGCCCTTGCCCAGCACGCCGGTCATCTCGAGGATCATTGCCAGCAGCTTGACCATCGAGCCGCCAATGATCGCCGGGATCAGCGGGGACATGGTACCGATCAGCGCGTCGAGGATCCCGGCGCCGATGCGGCGTAATGTCAGTTTCTGCGGGCCTTCCGGTACGGCAGGCTGCAGGCTGCCTGGCAGCAGGCTCACCACTTCGCGGTACGCCTGAGAAACGGTGTTGCCAATAATGACCTGACACTGGTTGTCATTGCGTACCACGCCGAGCACGCCGCTGATGCTTTTCAGGCGCGCGGCATCGGTAAGGCTTTCGTCTTTCAGGACGAAGCGCAGACGCGTCATGCAGTGAGTGACGGCGACAATGTTTTCTTTGCCGCCCAGCGCGCTGACAACGTCGTTCGCCAGCGCGGCGTAATTTTTGGCCATCGGATGTGATCCTGTTATCGTTGTGAGAAATGTAGGAAACCGGTTTCACATAATCATCATGAGTTTCTTTGAATGAAACAAGATCGCTTTTTGTACATTTTTCACATTCGTGATGACGATCACCTATCGTCAGTCAAAGCGTGATTTCGCCGCTGCGACAATTTTTTTGCAGTGCAGTACACTGCGCTCATCAGTTTCAAACGGAATAACAACATGACCACGATGCTGGAAGTGGCGAAGCGGGCAGGCGTTTCGAAAGCGACGGTCTCCCGGGTGCTGTCGGGAAATGGCTACGTTAGCCAGGAGACCAAAGACCGGGTGTTTCAGGCCATTGAAGAGAGCGGCTATCGTCCGAATTTGCTGGCGCGCAACCTGGCGACCAGGCGTACCCAGACGCTGGGGCTGGTGGTGACGAACACCCTTTACCACGGCGTTTACTTTAGCGAACTGCTGTTCCACGCCGCGCGCATGACGGAAGAAAAAGGGCGGCAGCTGATCCTCGCGGACGGTAAGCACAGCGCCGACGAGGAGCGCGAGGCAATTCAATATCTGCTCGACATGCGCTGCGACGCGGTGATCATCTACCCGCGTTTCCTGAGCGTCGAGGAGATGGACGAGATCGTCGAAAAGTGCGAGCAGCCGATTATGGTGCTCAACCGACGACTGCGGAAAAACAGCAGCCACAGCGTCTGGTCCGATCATAACGCCTCCTGCCAGGATGCGGTGTCGAAGCTGATTGCGAAAGGCCACCGGGATATTGCGTTTATCACCGGCTCACTCGATTCCCCGACCGGCGTTGAGCGTCTTTCCGGTTACCGGGCAGCACTGATGCAGCACGGCATTCCACTGCGCCAGGAGCTGATTGCGCAGGGGAAATGGAACCCGGCCAGCGGTGCGGCGGCAGTGGCAGAGCTGTTATCCCGGGGCGAACGCTTTACGGCGCTGGTGGCGAGTAATGACGATATGGCGATTGGTGCCATGAAGCAGCTGCACGACAGCGGTGTCGCCACGCCGGACGCGGTGTCGGTGATTGGTTTTGACGATGTGGCCATCGCGCCGTACATGGTGCCGTCGCTCTCCAGCGTGCGCATTCCGGTGACGGAGATGATCAAGGAGACCATCAGCCGCCTCATCTTCATGCTTGACGGCGGTGAGTTCAAATACCAGCAAACCTTCTCCGGTGAGCTTATCCTGCGCGACTCCGTGATCGACGGTCCGCATCGGTGACGTCGACAGCTGTTATCGTCATAAGTGACGATGACAGCACCACGCTCATTTTTAAAATCATTAAAAATCATAGTGTTAATAATTGGCACGGTTTATGAATATCTCCGCGCATAACTGTAATGCTGGAGAAGCAGATGAACCGTTTTATTATGGCCGATGCCAGTAAGTGCATAGGTTGCCGTACCTGTGAAGTGGCGTGCGTGGTTTCCCATCAGGCGGAGCAGGACTGCGCGTCACTGACGCCTGACACGTTCCTGCCGCGCATCCACGTCATTAAAGGCGTGAATATTTCTACCGCCGCCATCTGTCGCCAGTGCGAAGACGCGCCGTGCGCGAACGTCTGTCCGAACGGGGCGATTAAACGCGAGAAAGGCTTTGTGCACGTGATGCAGGAGCGCTGCATTGGCTGCAAAACCTGCGTGGTCGCCTGCCCGTACGGCGCGATGGAGGTGGTTGTCCGTCCGGTCGTGCGCAACAGCGGTCTGGGGCTGAGCGTGCGGGCGGAGAAAGCCGAAGCCAACAAATGTGACCTGTGCTACCACCGCGATTCAGGCCCGGCCTGCATGGAGGCCTGCCCGACGCACGCGCTGGTCTGCGTGGATCGCGACAAGCTTGAGCAGATGAGCGCCGAAAAGCGCCGTCGTGCGGCGTTCGATACTTCAGCATCACTGCTGTTCTGATCCGCCATGAGCAGTAACGGCGTACAGCTGCGCGTGCGCGGCAAGGTGCAGGGCGTGGGGTTTCGGCCCTTCGTCTGGCAGCTTGCGCATCAGCTTCAGCTAACGGGCGATGTCTGCAACGACGGAGAGGGCGTGCTGGTGCGCCTCGCGGGTAATGGGGGGGCCTTTACCGCGAGGCTGCATCAGGACTGCCCACCGCTGGCACGCATTGACCTCGTTGAAACGCAGCCGTTCACCTGGACGAACCTGCCGCACGCGTTTGTTATCCGCCACAGTGCGGGCGGCGCGATGGACACCCAGATTGTGCCGGATGCCGCCACCTGTCCGGCGTGTCTGGCTGAAATGCGCGACCCTGGCGAGCGCCGTTATCGCTACCCGTTTATCAACTGCACCCACTGCGGGCCGCGGTTTACCATTATTCGCGCCATGCCCTATGACCGTCCGGCCACGTCGATGGCCGCATTTTCCCTGTGCGCACCCTGTGAGACGGAGTACCGCAATCCTGCCGACCGACGTTTTCACGCCCAGCCGGTGGCGTGCCCGGATTGCGGGCCAGCGCTGGAATGGCGTGCGGGCGACGTTGTTGCCACCCGCGAAACGGCACTGCGTGCGGCGGTGGCGATGCTCAAGGACGGCGGCATAGTCGCGGTTAAAGGGCTAGGCGGTTTTCACCTCGTCTGCGACGCGCTGAACCCGCAGGCGATACTGACATTGCGATCACGCAAGCAGCGTCCGTCGAAGCCGCTGGCGGTGATGATCCCGCAGGCGGATAAGCTGCCTGAGTCGATTCAGACGCTGCTGCGCTCACCCGCTGCACCTGTCGTGCTCACGCCAAAAGCCTGGCTGCCGGTGTTCTCCGAGGCAATCGCGCCGGGTCTGGATAGCGTGGGCATCATGCTTCCCGCAAACCCGCTGCAACATTTGCTGATGATGGGCTGCCAGCGCCCGCTGGTGATGACCTCCGGCAACCTCAGCGGCAGGCCGCCTGCCATCAGTAATCAACAGGCGCTGGATGAACTGGGCAACATGGCGGACGGCTTCCTGCTGCACAATCGCGATATTCTTCAGCGGATGGACGATTCGGTGATGGATCGGGACGGTGCGATGCTGCGCCGGGCGCGCGGTTTTGTACCAGATGCCATCACGTTGCCTGCTGGTTTCGAGAATATCCCCGCCATGTTATGCACCGGTGCGGAGATGAAAAACACCTTCTGCCTGGTGCGTGGCAACCAGGCGGTGCTGAGCCAGCATTTTGGCGATCTCGGCGACGAGGGTGTCGAAGCGCAGTGGCGCGGCGCGCTCTCGACGATGCAGGACATCTACGCCTTCCAGCCGGAGCGCGTGGTGTGCGACGCCCATCCGGGCTATCACACGCAACAATGGGCGCAAACGCAGGCGCTGCCGGTCGAAACCGTACTGCACCATCACGCCCACGCGGCGGCGTGCCTGGCGGAAAACGGCTGGCCGCGTGAGGGCGGAGACGTTATCGCCCTCACGCTGGACGGGATCGGCATGGGCGAGAACGGTGCGCTGTGGGGCGGGGAGTGCCTGCGGGTGAACTATCTCGCGAGCGAGCATCTGGGCGGGCTGCCTGCCGTTGCACTGCCGGGCGGCGATCTGGCGGCGCGGCAGCCGTGGCGCAATTTACTCGCCCACTGTCTGGCATTTGTCCCTGACTGGCAGCAGTATCCGGAAACGCGCGCGGTACAGCGCCAGAACTGGCCGCTGCTGGCGACGGCGATCGAGCGCGGCATCAACGCGCCGCAGGCCTCGTCATGTGGTCGCCTGTTTGATGCGGTCGCCTGCGCGCTCGGTATCGACGCGCAGTCCTGGGAGGGGGAAGCGGCCTGCAGGCTGGAAGCGCTGGCCTCGCAGTGCGCGGGCGTCGACCATCCGGTGACGCTATCTGTCGACAACCTCACGCTTTTCTGGCGGCAGTGGCTGGCCTGGCAGGCTGAGCCCAGCGCGCGCGCCTGGGCGTTTCACGACACGCTGGCAAAAGGGTTGGCAGAACTCGCCACGTTCCATGCCCGACGCTTATCGCTGTCGACAATCTGCCTCAGCGGCGGCGTGGTGCACAACCGTCTGCTGCGCGCGCGCCTGCGTCATTATCTTTCTGACTTTACGCTTCTTTTTCCTTCGCACCTGCCCGCAGGTGACGGAGCGATCTCCTTCGGGCAGGCGGTGGTCGCCGCCGCCCGGTCATGTTCACAAAGGACTTAAAATGTTACGACTCTTACGCAATGAACCTCGCGCCGCGCTTCTGCTGCTGGCTCTGGTAATGGCAAACCTGCTGGCCTGGGGATGGGCATGGCACGCCTTTAGCGGCAGCACGGCGCTGATGGCCGCCAGTCTGCTGGCGTGGTGCTACGGGCTGCGTCACGCGGTGGACGCCGACCACATCGCGGCCATTGATACCGTGACGCGTAAGATGATGCATCAGGGCAAACGCCCGTCCGGCGTCGGGGCGTGGTTCTCGCTGGGGCACTCCACCATCGTGGTGCTGGCCTCGATTGCCATCGCCGCTACCGCGACGGCGTTTCAGAAAAACATGGAATGGTTCCACGAAACTGGCAGCCTGATTGGCACGGCGGTGTCGGCGACCTTCCTGCTGGCGATGGCGCTGGTGAACATGGTGATCCTGCGCGGCGTCTGGCGCAGTTTTCAGGCGCTGAAACACGGCAGGCCAGTGCAGGGCGATATCACGCTACCTGCCCAGGGCGGCGTCATGAACTGGCTGTTCGGCAAAACCTTCCGCCTGGTGAATAAAAGCTGGCAGATGTACCTGGTTGGTTTCCTGTTTGGCCTCGGCTTTGACACGGCCACCGAGATTGGCGTGCTGGGGATCTCTGCTGCCAGCGCCTCCAGCGGGATGTCGGTGTGGTCAATCATGATCTTCCCGGCGCTCTTCGCCAGCGGCATGGCGCTGGTGGATACCCTCGACAACCTGCTGATGGTCGGTGCCTACGGCTGGGCGTTTAACAAGCCGCAGCGCAAGCTCTACTACAACATGACCATCACCGGCACCTCCGTGGTGGTGGCGCTGTTTATCGGCGGGCTGGAAGCGCTGGGCCTGCTGATGGACAAATTCGCCCTCAGCGGCGGCGTCTGGGATCTGATTGGTGCGGTAAACGATAATCTGGGCAACGCCGGGTTTGTGGTGGTCGGGCTGTTCGTTGCCTGCTGGCTGATCTCCATGGTCAACTACCGCTGGCGCGGCTACGACGCGCTGGTCGTGCGTTCCTGAACCGGCGGCAGCCAGGCGCGGGTAAAATCAAGCCAGCCGCTGGCGGTCAGCACAATGTCCTGCACGTTTTCGAGGGTGTTAAGACGATAGCGGTAGTGGAACAGCGGCGTGCAGGCGCCGCTTTCCAGCAGGTGCTGAAAGAAAGCGGGCAGGTGTGATTTTAGCGTCTCCTCGCTTTCGCAGTATGTCATCAGCGTCAGCTTTGCTTTTTGCCAGGCGGTCTGCCCCAGCGCGGCGGCCCACGCGGGCTCTTCGGTAAACCACTCCGCCAGCGCAAATACCGGTACTTCACCCGCCAGATAATCCCCCAGCAAGATATCTCCCTGCGCCAGCGCGTCGGGCGCATGCCACGCCTCGCGGTCTTTCCGCTGGATGTTAACGTTACAGCCGCGCTTTTTCAGGCGCGTTTGCAGCATGCTGGCCAGATCGCACAGCCCCGGCGTGTCGTAACAGATCAGAGAAAGGGCCGCGGGGAGCGCCACGTCGGGGGCATCCGCAAACGCGGGCGTTGTGATGCCGGGCAGGATCTCCGTGCGGGTATCGACATCCTCCCGGCGGAGGTGCTGCTGGTTAATGTGCTGAATCTCCTGACGCAGCCACGCGGCCAGCGGCTGCGGCAGCCCGGCGTTCAGCATCAGCCAGGCAAACCCGCCGCTGGTGGAGGTGACGGCCTCCCGGGCATTGTCGCCTTTACCCACGGTGATCCACGCGGTTTTTTCCGCCTCGTTGCTGGTGCGCCAGAACTCAATCGCGTGCAGCAGCGGGTGCGCGGCAAAGTACCAGGGCTGACGCTCAAGGCGCAGGTAATGCGAGTGGTGATGGGCAATCGCAAAAGGGCCCGCGCCGATATCAGGCTGCTGCGGGTGCGGCAGACGACAGGCGTGATGCGCGAGACGATGCGCCAGCAAGGCATCGGGCACGTTCAGCGCAATCTCCAGACACCAGGGAGCGACAAGCGACACCGTTTGAACGTGCGCGAGCCCCGCGCTGCGCGCCGGATCGTCCAGCACCTGCTGCATCGCGCTGAGAATATCTTCGTCGCTGATGGCCTGACCGTTATGCCAGTGCGCACCGCTGCGCAGGTAAAAGCGCCAGCGAAGCGTGTCTTCAGAGGCATCCCAGTGATGGGCTAAATCCGCTACCGGCTGCGCGTTACCGGGTGCATAGCGTGTCAGACCTGCGTGAACCGCGCAGATAATATGCTGTTCGGCGCGGCGACGCTGAAGGGCAGGATGCAGCGAGGTCAGCGGGCGATACCACGGAATGCGCAGCGTCGGCTGGTGCTTAAGCCATTTGCCGCCTAAAAACGGGGTGATGATGTGGTGCAGGCTGGCCGGATCGCCGTCGGCCAGCTGCAGCGCGCTCTGGTAATCGCCTTTTTCCAGACAGGCGTGCATCAGCGGCGCGCTCAGTTCGCTGGTGGTTGTCAGGCAGTGCAGGGTGGCACGGTGCCCGCGCCCCGGCTGCGCGTCCCAGCTTAGCCAGCCGCTTTGCGCGAGCTGGCGCAGCAGGGTGCGCGCATGACGTTCGCTGCACAGCGCAACCTCCGCGACTTCCGCGATAGTCGTGGACGCTGGCGCTGCGCCGTAGTGCTGATAAAGCCGTTGATACTGACGGATTTTCTGAAGCTGGCGCATAGCGGCATACCTGTGAAAAAGGGATGCTGAGAGTGTAGGATTTTTTTGCGGAAGAAAAAGTGCTGGTATACGTAAAGTGTTCCGGTTTTGCCCGGCAATTACCGCTCAGGCTCACTGACCGGCATCATCAGCTCGCGCAGACGCTCAATGCGCGCCTCCGGGCTCAAATAAAGCCAGCGAAATAAAATGTGCTCAGCATGCTTCGCTTCTTTGAAATAACGAGAAAGGTATTTGAGTTCGGTATTAAAAGTCGCCATGATTTGTCTCCGGCTGATTAATTAATTATCAGACTAGTCCAGCGGCGAACAATAAAACAGGGTGATGTTTTTCACCTGTTCCGCATTTAAGTATTAATGGAAATAATAAATAAGGGATTGATAGCGATGATATACCTGCTTTGCATTTATTTGATGAATAGAATGCGTAAAAAAAAGCCCCGGGACATCGGGGCGGTGGATAATTAAATCCAAAGGTTAAGTAAGTGTGGTCGTGCTGTAGGCCGGGTAAGCGAAGCGCCACCCGGCAAAAAGAGGGTCAGGCAGGTAACAGTTTCAGCAGAGCGAAAGCCTCCTTCATTCGGTCTTCACTGACGACAAAAGCGCGTAGTTGACCCTCATTATCGGCACCGCGCGCGACCATTCCCTGCGGTTCGAGGGTAATTTGCCAGTTCAGATCCTGACGCTGCGTTTCACCGGCAAGGTGCAGCGGTAATTCCGGCGTTTTGACTTTAATCAGCATAGCGGGTAATTTCAGCGGCGCGCTGCCGCCGAGCAGGTTTTTCGCCAGATACATCGCGCTTAATTGAATTGGCTGTAAAAAAGGCAGCACCTGACCGTTAATTTCAGCGCAGTCGCCCAGGGCGTAAATATCCGGCTGCGTGGTTTGCAGATAGCTGTTTACTTTCACACCACGGCCTGTTTCTGCCCCTGCACGATGCGCCAGCGAGGTTTCCGGGCGCAGGCCCGTCGCCGCAATAACCACGTCCACCTCAACGCTGCGGCTGCGGTCGAGCGTGGCACGAATGCCGCCTTCGGTTTTGCTCAGGCTGTGCAGCTGCGATTTCAACAGCAGATGCACGCCCATGTCGGTCAGGCGATGCTGTAAGCGACTGCTTACTTCTGCGGGCATCAGCGCCGACAGAATGCTCGCCGCGTGGTCAACCAGGGTGACGGATTTGCCCGCCCGGCAGAAATCCATCGCCAGCTCGGTGCCGATCAGCCCGCCGCCGACAATCATTACCCGCTGAGCGTCGCGAAGCCCCGTTTCGCTGGCCTGGTACTCCTGCTGGCTGTTGAGGGTGATCATCAGCTCGCGGCCTTCAATCGGCGGCACAAAGGCAGAGGCACCTGTGGCCAGCACCAACTTGTCGTACTGCCAGGTTTTCTCTTTCGCTTTCACTACGCGGGCATCGGCGTCGATATCGGTGACCCAGGTGTACGGGAACAGACGCAGGTTAAACTGCTCTGCGAACTCCCCCGCCGTCTGGCGGGTGAGGTCTTCGGCGCGCTGATTCTGGCTAATGACGTGGCTTAAATCAGGCTTGTTGTACTCGTCCATGCTGTCGGCGGCAATCACCGTCAGCGGCACGCTGGCATCCTGCTTGCGGATGTTTTTCACCAGCTGGCGGGCGGCAAAGCCCGAGCCGATGATGACGATACCGTTGCTCATTTTGCCTCCGTACCCAGTTCGTCAAAGACGTCCTTACCGAGTGAACATTCCGGGCAGAGGAAGTTGTCCGGCACGTCTCGCCACGGCGTGCCCGGGGCAACATCCTGCAGCGGTTCGCCCAGTTCAGGATCGTAAATCCACTGGCAGACGCTGCACTGCATGCGCGGGCCGAGATCGGCGGCTGCCGCGGCGGCACAGGCGCAGGCTTCCTGCTGTTCGGTTGGTTTTGCCGTCACTTCCGGCAGCGGAGCGAGCGCCCACTGACGGGCAATGTCGCGGCCATGCTGGCGACAGATCTCCAGGGCGTCGATATCCGGACGCCATTTCGCCTTCAGGCTCAGGGACATTTCGAAACCGGCATCCTGCAGACGCGTAGACAGACGGTCTACCGCGCCGCCGCTCCAGCCGTGGGAGCCAAAGGCGCTGGCGCGCTTGTTGCGAAAACGCAGGCCGGTCATCTCTTCCACAAGGCCGGCAATTTTCGGCATCATTACGTTGTTCATGGTGGAGGTGCCCACCAGCACGCCCTTAGAGCGGAACACGTTGGTCAACACCTCGTTCTTATCGCTGCGCGCCACGTTGAATATTTTCACCGCCACGTTCGGGTCAACTTCGTTGATGCCCTGGGCAATGGCGTCCGCCATCATGCGGGTGTTGTTGGACATGGTGTCGTAGAAGATCGTGATGCGGTCTTCCTGATAGTCCGCCGCCCACTTCAGGTACAGCTCGACGATCTGGGTCGGGTTCTCACGCCACACCACGCCGTGGGAGGTGGCAATCATGTCCACCGGCAGGTTAAAGCCGAGGATTTCGCTAATTTTTGGCGTCACCAGGCGGCTGAACGGCGTCAGGATGTTGGCGTAGTAGCGTTGGCACTGCTCGAACAGCTCGGTCTGGTCCACTTCGTCGTTGAACAGGCGCTCGTCGCAGTAGTGCTGGCCGAAGGCGTCGTTGCTGAACAGCACCGCGTCGCCGGTCATGTAGGTCATCATGCTGTCCGGCCAGTGCAGCATCGGGGTTTCCACGAAGATCAGCTGTTTGCCGTTGCCGATATCCAGCGCGTCGCCGGTTTTCACGGTATGGAAGTTCCACTCCGGATGGTGGTGGTGGCCGTTGATCGAGTCGATGGCGTTGGTGGTGCAGTAGATCGGCGTGTTCGGAATGTAAGACATCAGCTCGGTCAGCGCGCCGGCGTGATCTTCTTCCGCATGATTGATGATGATGTAGTCGATGGCGTCCAGGTCGATTTCACTGCGCAGGTTCTGCACGAACTCGCGGCTGAACTTGTGATCGACGGTATCGATCAGCACGTTTTTTCCTTCGCGGATGAGATAGCTGTTGTAGCTGCTGCCGCGCAGCGTTTTGTATTCCGTCCCGTGGAAATCGCGCACTTCCCAGTCACGTTGACCGACCCAATGAATGTTATTTTTAACCAGAATAGACATAGCAACCTCTACGTAATACAGCATTTTCAAATGAGATGGTTTGCCTATATCAAGTTGCGTGCCAACTTTTAATATATTGATTTTGTTTGATAAAAATTCTTATGATCCATAATGGGTAGTCATTATGACTATTAAAATCAGTGTCAATATGACAACATGCATTGTCAAAATGACAGCGAGGTCACTATGAGCTTTTCCGTCGACGTGCTGGCGAAGATCGCCATTGAGCTGCAAACCGGTATCGGCCATCAGGACCGCTTTCAGCGGCTGATCTCCACGCTGCGCCACGTGCTGGCGTGTGACGCCTCGGCGCTGCTGCGCTATGAAGGGCGGCAGTTTATTCCGCTGGCTATCGACGGGCTGGCGAAGGACGTGCTCGGACGGCGTTTTACCCTTGAAGGCCATCCGCGTCTGGAAACTATCGCCCGCGCGGGTGACGTGGTGCGCTTCCCGGCGGACAGCGACTTGCCCGACCCGTACGACGGGCTTATTCCCGGACAGGAGAGCCTGAAGGTGCACGCCTGTATCGGCCTGCCGCTGTTTGCCGGACAAAATCTGATCGGAGCACTGACCCTCGACGGCCTGTCGCCGGACCAGTTCGACACCTTTAGCGACGAAGAGCTGCGCCTGATTGCCGCCCTGGCCGCTGGGGCGCTGAACAATGCCCTGCTGATTGAACAGCTGGAGAGCCAGAACATTCTTCCCGGCAGCCCGGCGGCGTTTGAACAGGTAACGCACACGGAGATGATCGGCCTTTCTCCGGGTATGGCGCAGCTCAAAAAAGAGATTGAGATTGTTGCCGCCTCAGATTTAAACGTGCTGATCTTCGGGGAAACCGGCACCGGTAAGGAGCTGGTGGCGAAGTCTATTCACGAAGCCTCGCCGCGCGCGGTGAACCCGCTGGTGTACCTCAACTGCGCCGCGCTGCCGGAAAGCGTGGCGGAAAGCGAGCTGTTTGGTCACGTAAAAGGGGCGTTTACCGGGGCCATCAGCAACCGCAGCGGTAAGTTCGAAATGGCCGATAACGGCACGCTGTTTCTGGATGAAATTGGCGAGCTTTCCCTGTCGCTGCAGGCCAAGCTGCTGCGCGTGCTGCAGTACGGCGACATCCAGCGCGTGGGGGATGATCGCAGTCACAGAGTGGACGTGCGCGTGCTGGCGGCCACCAACCGCGACCTGCGTGAAGAGGTACTGGCCGGGAACTTCCGCGCTGACCTGTTCCATCGCCTGAGCGTGTTCCCGCTTACGGTGCCGCCGCTGCGCAAGCGCGGGGACGACGTGGTGCTGCTGGCGGGCTTTTTCTGCGAGCAGTGCCGTCTCAGGATGGGGCTTTCCCGCGTGGTGCTGAGCCCGGGGGCGAGGTCGCATCTGCTGAGCTACGGCTGGCCAGGCAACGTGCGCGAGCTGGAGCATGCGATCCACCGCGCGGTGGTGCTGGCGCGGGCGACGCGCTCGGGTGACGAGGTAGTGATCCACGCGCGGCATTTTGCGTTTCAGGATGAAACCGCACCGGCTGTCGCGCAGGCGGCACCAGAGATAGCGAATGAAAATCTGCGTGAAGCCACGGAGGCGTTTCAGCGTCAGATGATTACCCGCGCGCTGGACCAGAATAACCGCAGTTGGGCGGCGTGCGCGCGGGCGCTGGAGATGGACGTCGCCAACCTGCACAGGCTGGCGAAGCGTCTGGGACTGAAGGGCTAGATAATTCCGGCCTGATAAAAATCCTGCAGGTTGATAGCACCGCACAGCCTGCCGGCATCATCCACCACCGGAGCGGCGGTGATTTTGCGCTTCATCAGCACCTCTTTGGCTTCAATGGCGCGGCTCTCGGCGTTGAGCGTCAGTCCGCCTTTGGTCATGGCGTCCGACACTTTTGTTTCCAGCCTGCCGCCGCCCACCAGCCAGCGGCGCAGGTCGCCGTCGGTGAACACGCCCTTGACGCTCCCGTTGTCATCGCAGACCGCAACCAGCCCCAGACCGGTGCGGCTGAGCTCCAGCATCGCGTCCATGACGCTGGTATCGAGTTTGACTTGCGGAATGGCATCGTCGGTGCGCATCAGGTGGTGAACCTTGTTGAGCAGGCGTGCGCCGAGCGCACCTGCCGGATGCGAACGGGCGAAATCTTCTTCGTTAAAGCCGCGCGCCTGCATCACCGCCATTGCCAGCGCGTCGCCCATCATCAGGGTGTTAACGGTGCTGGAGGTCGGGGCGAGGTGCATCGGACAGGCTTCACGCTCAACGGAAATATCCAGCGTCGCTTTGGCGGCCAGCGCCAGCGGCGAGCGGGATTTCCCGGTCATCGCCAGCAAGGCGACCGATTTTTCCTGCAGGCGTGGAATAATCAGGTCCAGCTCTTTGGCCGAACCGGAGTAGGAGATAAACAGCATCACGTCGCGGCTTTCAATCATCCCGAGATCGCCATGCAGCGCTTCTGCCGGATGCACAAAGAACGCCGGGGTGCCGGTGCTGGCGAGCGTCGCGGCAATCTTTTTGCCGATATGGCCAGATTTACCGATGCCCGCCACGATCACTTTGCCTTCGCAGTGGATAATGGTGTTGGCCGCGCGGACAAAATCCTCGCCCAGACGTTCTGGCAGGCGGCTGGCTTCCTGCAGTTCCAGCATCAGCGTCTGGCGGCCCGTTTCTAACAGAAAATCACTCATCTCTTTCTCCGGTTACGATCACGTCGATTCCTTTCTCTTCCAGCGCTTTCTTGAACGCCGGGTCGATACCCGCGTCGGTAATCAGCTTATCAACGCTTTCAAGGCTACAGACAATGTTGGGGCTTTTGCGGCCAAACTTCGACGAGTCTGCCATCAAAATCACTTCCCGCGCGGCGTTGCACATCGCTTTACTGACGCTGAACACCTCGTTGAACGTCGTAACGCCCGCGTTCAGGTCGATGCCGTCGGTGCCCATAAAGAGTTTATCAAAGCTGAAGTGGTCGAAGGCATTCTCCGCCAGCTGGCCGTGAAACGACGCCGATTTTTTGCGGAAGGTGCCGCCGGGCATCAGGATGGTCTGCTCGCTGTCGAACTCCGACAGGGCGTTGACGATGTGCAGGCTGTTGGTCATCACCGTGATGTTGTTAAAGCGGCTGAGCAGCGGGATCATCTGCAGGACGGTACTGCCTGCATCCAGAATGATGGAATCACCGTCCTGGATAAATTTTACGGCAGCTTCGGCAATGAGCGCTTTCTGGTGGGTATTGATCAGCGTTTTGTGATCGATAGGCGGGTCCGCTTCGTCCTTATTGAGCACCACGCCGCCGTAGGTTCGAATGACGGCGCCAGAGTTTTCGAGCAATACCAGGTCCTTGCGTATTGTCGTGCCGGTGGTGTCAAAGTAGTGGGCCAGATCCTCTACCGAACATTTTCCCTGCTTTTGCAGATGCTCGAGAATGGCCGCCTGCCGCTGACGAGGTTTCATAGGCGCTTCGTTCCTTAGGTTGCGAAATGATAATTTCGCAAGTCTATATCTTTCACAACGAAATTATCCATGTTTCAGATTAAGCGCTAATGATAGTGCATTCTGACAGAGTGGATCATGGGGAAAGATCACATCAGGCCGTAATTCCTGTAGCGAAATGCCGTTGATTGCCTGGATTTTCACCGGCCGGGCGAAGACGGTCATGCCGCGCATGATAAGCGAATCGCAGACGTTATTGTTTTCGTCCAGCGCAACGGCGACGACCACGCGCGGTTTGAAGCGTCCGCCGGAACGTCCGACGCCCACTCGACCTTTCTGACACAGGGCATCAAACGCGCGGTTAAACTGGTGGATCTGCCAGCCGCCAAACGCCATCTGGCACAGCCAGGCGAGGGCGGCGACGGTGATGAGTGCGGTTACCATATTTCACTCCTTAAATGCCGGGTGGCGGCTGCGCCTTACCCGGCCTACGGGTATTGTAGCCCCGGTAAGCGCAGCGCCACCGGGGAAGGGACTTAGAACATGACCTGCCCACCGGTCACGTTGATCGACTGCCCGGTGCAGTACGAGGCTTTTGGGCTGGCGTAAAACAGCAGCATGTTCAGCACGTCCTGATAGTCGCACCCGCGCTTCAGCGGCACTTTATCGATGTAGTACTGCTCCACTTCCTCAGCCTTGATGCCGAGCTTGGTGGCATACTGCGGCAGCAGGGACTGGAACATCGGCGATTTCAGCAGGTTGCCCAGCATCAGCGAGTGAACGGTAATGCCATACTCGGCCAGATCCAGCGCCAGAGACTGCGTCAGCCCCACGCCACCAAACTTCGCCGCGCTGTAGCCGGAGTTGTGCTTGCTGCCCACCTTCCCTGATTTTGAGTTGATCTGAATGATGCGCCCCTGAATGCCGTCGCGGATCATCAGGCGGGAAAACTCGCGGGCGCAGAGGAAATAGCCCACCAGGTTTACCTGCAGCGAGCGGTCAAAATCCCCCAGCGCGAAATCGCTGATAAAGGCCGCTTTCGCAATCCCCGCGCTGTAGACCAGCAGATCGGTACGTTCAAAAATCTCGTCCACGCCGCGGGCTAGCGCCATTACGCTTTGCTCGCTGGTGGCGTCGGCACCAAACCCGTACGCCATCCCTTCGCCAAACTCGGTGTTGATGGTATCCGCTACGCGGGCGGCTTTTTCACTCTGAATGTCCACTACCGCCACGCGGTAACCTTCTGCGGCAAGCCCACGGCAGAGGAACTCGCCTAAGGTTTGTCCCCCACCAATGACAACGGCAACCTGACTCATGTGTATCTCCTTAATTACGCAACAAATTTTAACGTGCAGCCTGGGGTGACAGCCTGCGGAACCGGGCCCGCGACGTGAACCGTACCGGGATACTCCGCCTGCGGCTGGCCGTCGAAACGCAGAGTGATGTGGCCCAGCTCGCGCAGGTTTTGCTCGGCCACGTCGCCAACGGCGGTGACGGCATAGCGCGCTTTGCCCAGCTCCAGCTGGCTTCCTGCCTTCAGCTCACCGTTCAGCTCGCCGTGGCAGTGGATAAAACAAAACTCTTCGATATCTGCCGGGGCACCTTCGCGGAAGGTGATCAGCATCTGGTCGTTCAGCGCGTCGGCTGCGCTCTGGCCGATGCGGGTAATGGTGGTCTGGTAAATCACGGTCATCGCAGGAACCTCTTATTGATAAATAAAGCCGGAGACAAACCAGGCAATCAGCACCGTCGGTGCGCCCGTCAGGAAGCGGCTCACCAGCACGGACGGCACGCCTACGCGCACGGTGTCCTGGCGCGCTTCGGCCAGCGACAGCCCAACGGGGATAAAGTCGCACGCTGCCTGGGCGTTAATGGCAAACAGGGCGGGCAGGGCGAGGTGCGGAGGAATGTTCCCCAGACCAATCTGCACGCCAATCAGCACGCCGATGACCTGGGCAATCACCGCGCCCGGGCCGAGGAACGGCGACAGCAGCGGGAAGGAGCAGATCAGCGCCAGCGTGACCAGCCCGAGCGGGTGGCTGGCGAGCGGGGCGAGGCCGTGGGCAATCCAGTCGCCCAGGCCGGACGCCATGATGATGCCGATCAGCGCCGAGACGAACGCCATAAAGGGCAGGATGGTTTTCAGTACCGTGTCGATGGTGTCGCGCCCGGACTGGAACAGCACCGCCACAGCGGAACCCATGCCCATCCCGACCTTCGCCAGCAGGCCGTCGCTCTGCTCGGTGATTTTCTTGCTGGTGTCGTACTCGCGCGGGGCCGCTTTTTGCGGTGCAGGCGTCCCATTCACCAGCGTGATGTTGTCCTCTTTCACGCCTGAGACGTAAATGTCCTCAAGGATGTACTGCGCCAGCGGGCCGGATTTTCCGGTGGAGTGAATATTCACCGTCGGAATTCGGCGCTTCGGATAGATACCGCAGCGTAGCGTGCCGCCGCAGTCGATCACCGCCACACCGATTTCCGCCTCCGGCGGTTCGCCCTCTTTGAAGCCGTCGACCGCTTCCCAGCCGGTCAGCTCACGCAGCCTGTCAACGATCGCCGGGCGCGTGCCCGCGGTGATGTAAACGATCTTTTTGCCTTCGGTGGCGTCGAACTCCAGCGGGCCGCCCCAGCCGCCCGTGCCTTTCTCAATGCGGATCCGGTTCATGCTGTGGCTCCTGAAAGATGGACTTTCTGTTCAAGCTGGATGCCCATTTTTTTCTCAAAAATGGTGGTGGTGAGGTCCGTCACCCAGCCGCGGAAGAAGTTGGTGACCAGGCCGACCAGCAGATAGCTCACCGCCAGCGGGCCGAGCGGCAGGCCAAGGGTGGTGAGACCGCTGGCGATCCCGAGATAGACAAACAGCTCTCCGGGGTTAATGTGCGGGAACAGGCCGTTCATGGAGTGGCAGCTGTAGGAGGCGGCGGCGTAATAGCTCGGCTTGTACTTTTCCGGCATGAAGCGGCCGAGGCTTAAGGTCATCGGGTTACAGAACACGAAGGTGCCGATGAACGGTAATACCAGATAGCGGGACAGCGGATTCCCGGCACAGCGCTGGGCGAAGCGTTCAATGCGCTGCTGGCCGATAAAGTTGATCAACGCGTTCATGATCACCAGCAGGCTGATCAGCAGGGGCAGGATCCCGGTCACCATACCGGTGAACACTTCTCCGCCTTTCTGAAACAGCCCGATGAACCACTCGGCGCCGTGGGTGATGGTTTCTATCATTCTTCTCTCCTGTGGGGCTTTTTTGTTTTTGTCTGACAGGCTAATAATAATCACTTTGAAAGGTTTTAAAGTGTTAGTTGGGTCTCACAATGAAAGAAAAATAGATTATTTTGAAAGTTTATTGATGAGGTCAATGGTTTTCGGTGGAAAAAAACGCGGATTTGCGTTGGGGGAGTGCGTACCGCTTCCTTGAGGTGTTGCGGATGCTTTACCATACTGGGTTCTTATCGAACCCGTTAAATGGATGTCTCATGTTCAAGCGTCGTTATGCAGCGCTGTTGCCTGCGCTTATTCTGCTGTCTGCCTGTAGTAGCAAACCTAAGACCGAAGCCGTTCAGCAAACGGCGGGTGCGCCTTCCGGAGGATTCCTGCTGGAGCCGCAGCATAATATGATGCAGATGGGCGGCGACTTCGCCAATAACCCGGCGGCCGAACAGTTCATCGATAAAATGGTGAGCAAACACGGCTTTGACAGACAGCAGCTGCACGAAATTTTGTCGCAGGCCAAGCGTCTGGACTACGTGCTGCGCCTGATGGACCGCCAGGCACCGACGGCACAGGTGCCGAGCGGGCCGAACGGCGCGTGGCTGCGCTATCGCAAACAGTTTATTACCCCGGACAACGTGCAAAACGGCGTGGTGTTCTGGAATCAGTATGAAGATGCGCTCAACCGCGCGTGGCAGGTGTACGGCGTACCGCCTGAAATCATCGTCGGGATTATCGGCGTGGAAACCCGCTGGGGCCGCGTGATGGGTAAAACCCGCATCCTGGACGCGCTGGCGACGCTCTCCTTTAACTACCCGCGTCGCGCGGAGTACTTCTCTTCCGAGCTGGAAACCTTCCTGCTGATGGCGCGCAGCGAACAGGACGACCCGCTGGATCTGAAAGGGTCGTTTGCCGGTGCGATGGGCTACGGTCAGTTTATGCCGTCTTCCTATAAGCAATATGCCGTCGACTTTAACGGTGATGGTCACATCAACCTGTGGGATCCGGTGGATGCCATCGGCAGCGTGGCGAACTACTTCAAAGCGCACGGCTGGACGCCGGGTGGGCAAGTTGCGGTGCAGGCAAACGGCGAGGCGTTTGGTCTGGAAAACGGCTTCAAAACCAAATACAGCGTTGCACAGCTGACGGCGGCAGGCTTAACGCCAACGCAGCCGCTGGGCAATGTCGAGCAGGTGAGCCTGCTGCGTCTGGACGTGGGAACCGGGTATCAGTACTGGTACGGCATGCCGAACTTCTACACCATTACCCGTTATAACCACAGTACCCACTACGCAATGGCGGTGTGGCAGCTGGGGCTGGCGGTGTCTCAGGCCCGCGTCCCGGCGGCGTCACCGTTTAGTCAGTAAGTCATTCTGACGGGTAGGCCGGGTAAGGCAACGTCGCCACCCGGCATGGCTGCATGCACGGTGCGGCCTGATGCCCTCACCCTCTCCCACGGGAGAGGGGAATTTTGCAGAAACATTTCGCCACACTCCCTTTTCAAACCCGCCATTTACATCTTAACCGCCTTTCATTATTGTTATGTTATAACATTTAACTTGGTGTCAAAATGTCAACGTCCCTTTTTTCTCTGTCTGCTCTGGTTCGGCTGTTGCTGGCGCTGGTGCTTGTTGTCTTTATCGGGCTGGCCGTGCGCTGGGCGGTGGCATTGCCATGATCGTGATGAACGAACTGGTCGCGGGCTATGACCGCCAGCCCGTTACGCATCCTCTTTCGGGGGGGATCGAACGGGGGAGCATGACCGCCATTATCGGCGCTAACGGCTGCGGGAAATCGACGCTGCTGAAAACGCTGGCGGGGTTTATTCCTCCAGTCAGCGGTGGCTTCCGCTGGCAGGGTAAGCGCCCGGTAATCGGCTGGCTGGCACAGCGTCACGCGCTGGAGGCACAGTTTCCGCTGACCGTACAGGACGTGGTAAGCATGGGCTGCTGGCCGCGCATATCGCTTTTTTCCGGTTTTCGTCGCGAGACGCGGTTGCGGATTGCCAGCGCGCTTGAGCGCGTCGGGCTGGGATCCATGGCGTTATCCACCATCGATGAACTCTCCGGCGGACAGTTTCAGCGCATGCTGTTTGCACGCGTCCTGGTGCAGCAGGCGCCGCTGGTGATGCTGGATGAGCCCTTTACCGGGGTCGATGAAGCCACCTGCAACGTGCTGATGGACCTGATGCTGGAGATGTATATGCAGGGGCAAACGCTGCTCGCGGTTTTACACGACAGCGAGCGCGTGTCGCGCCACTTCCCGCAAACCTTACGGCTGGATGCTGACGTTCCCCAGTGGAAAACCGAACGGGTGAGGGTGGCATGATCTGGCATACATTTTTCCAGCCGTTTATCGAATACGGGTTTATGCGCCGCGCGCTGGTGGTTTGCCTGGCGCTCTCCGTCAGCACCACCGCGCTCGGCGTGTTTCTTCAACTGCGTCGGATGAGCCTGATGGGGGATGCGCTTTCTCACGCCATTTTGCCGGGTGTCGCCGTAGGGTATTTGCTCAGCGGAATGTCGCTGCTGGCGATGAGTATTGGCGGTTTTATCGCGGGAATTACCGTGGCGCTGGTGGCCGGTCTGGTCAGCCGCCGCACGCCGCTCAAAGAAGATGCCAGCTTTGCCGGTTTCTATCTTGGGTCGCTGGCGCTGGGCGTCACGCTGGTCTCGCTGCGCGGCTCGAACGTCGATCTACTGCATCTGCTGTTTGGCTCCATTCTTGCGGTGGACAACGACGCCGCGCTGTTCGTCACCGGCGTATGCATCGTCACGCTTATCACGCTGGCGATTTTCTATCGCGGGCTGGTGACAGAGGCCTTTGATACCGCCTGGCTGCAGGTGAATGCTCGCGGGTTACCTAGCTTATTGCATGGACTGTTTCTGGCGCTGCTGGTGCTTAATCTGGTGGCCGGATTTCAGGTGCTTGGCACGCTGATGGCCGTCGGGCTGATGATGCTCCCCGCGGTGGCAGCACGCTGCTGGGTACGCACGTTACCCGGGTTGTTATTGATGGCGGGCATCAGCGGTATTTTCTGTGCGTGGCTCGGGCTCAGCCTTTCCTGGGCGGTGAGTTTGCCTGCGGGGCCATCCATCGTGCTCACCGCCAGCGCGCTGTTCTTTATCTCTGTTTTATTTGGTACGCGCAGCAGGCTGGCTGGCAGCCTGCGGGCGCTTTTTTAACGCAAGGGGAAATGATGAAACGTACAGGGTTAGCTGTGGCGCTCGCGCTGGGGATGATGTCGCACGGTGTGATGGCGAAAACGCTCAACGTGGTGACCAGTTTTTCAATATTGGGTGACATGACTCAGGAAGTGGGAGGAGACCACGTGAAAGTGACGACGCTGGTAGGGCCGGACGGCGACCCGCATACCTTCGAACCGTCACCGAAAGACAGCGCGGCGCTGAATAAGGCCGATGTGGTTGTGGTCAACGGCCTGGGGCTGGAGGGCTGGCTCGACCGGCTGGTGAAGGCCTCAGGATTTAAAGGCCAACTGGTGGTGGCGTCGACCGGGGTGAAAACCCACACGCTTGAGGAAGAGGGCAAAACCGTGACCGATCCGCACGCATGGAACAGCGCGGCGAACGGGGCGCTGTATGCACAAAATATTCTGGACGGGCTGGTGAAAGCTGACCCGGAAGATAAAGCTGCGCTGGAAGCTTCCGGAAAACCCTATATCGCACAGCTTAACCAGCTGGACAGCTGGGCCAAAACGCGTTTTAGCGCGATCCCGAAGGATAAGCGCAAGGTGCTGACCAGCCATGATGCGTTCGGCTATTTCAGCCGCGCCTACGGCGTAACGTTTATGGCCCCGCAGGGGCTGTCGTCAGAGAGCGAGGCCAGTGCGGCGCAGGTGGCTGAGATCATTAATCAGATTAAAGCCGACGGCGTAAAAACCTGGTTTATGGAAAACCAGCTTGACCCGCGACTGGTGAAACAGATTGCCAGCGCCACGGGTGCGCAGCCGGGCGGCGAACTCTACCCGGAAGCGCTGTCGTCAAAAGGCGGCGTAGCAGACACCTACGTTAAGGCGTTTCGTCACAATGTCGATACGATTGCGAACAGCATGAAATAACATGCCCAGAGCCGGTGCGCCTGCATCGGCTTTTTTCTGAAGCTCCCTCGTAAAACCGCAAGCTCATCCCCATATCTAACGAGAAAGTGCTATCTTGTGCAGCACGTTTTTCCGAAGCCTGGAGCGAGAATGACTGACCATGAATTGATGCAGCTTAGCGAAGTGGTAGGGTTGGCACTTAAACAGCGTGGTGCGACCCTCACAACGGCAGAGTCCTGTACTGGCGGTTGGGTTGCCAAAGTGATTACCGACATTGCCGGGAGTTCCGCCTGGTTTGAACGCGGTTTTGTGACCTACAGTAACGAAGCTAAAGCACAGATGATTGGCGTGCGTGAATCGACGCTCGAACAGCATGGCGCGGTGAGCGAACCGGTGGTGATTGAGATGGCCATTGGCGCGCTGAAAGAGGCGCGGGCAGATTACGCGATTTCCATTAGCGGCATTGCGGGCCCGGATGGCGGCAGCGACGTGAAGCCTGTCGGCACCGTCTGGTTTGGTTTTGCCACCGCCAAAGGCGAGGGGATCACCCGCCGGGAGTGCTTCAGCGGCGACCGCGAAAGCGTACGTCGGCAGGCAACGGAATACGCATTGAAAACGCTCTGGCAACAATTTCTACAAAATACTTGATACTGTATGACCATACAGTATAATTGCACCAACAGAACAGAAATCCACGGTGAAGCGCAGTCGCTTCTCCCGGCATGACAGGAGTAATAATGGCTATCGACGAGAACAAACAGAAAGCGTTGGCGGCAGCACTGGGCCAGATCGAAAAGCAATTCGGTAAAGGCTCCATCATGCGCCTGGGTGAAGACCGTTCCATGGACGTGGAAACTATCTCCACCGGTTCGCTTTCTCTGGATATCGCACTGGGCGCTGGCGGTTTGCCGATGGGCCGTATCGTAGAAATCTACGGACCGGAATCCTCGGGTAAAACCACCCTGACCCTGCAGGTTGTTGCAGCGGCGCAGCGCGAAGGTAAAACCTGTGCGTTTATCGATGCTGAGCACGCGCTGGACCCTGTCTATGCCCGTAAATTGGGTGTTGATATCGACAACCTGCTGTGTTCCCAGCCGGATACCGGCGAGCAGGCACTGGAAATTTGTGACGCGCTGGCGCGTTCTGGTGCGGTTGACGTGATCATCGTCGACTCCGTTGCGGCACTGACGCCAAAAGCGGAAATCGAAGGTGAAATCGGTGACTCTCACATGGGCCTCGCGGCACGTATGATGAGCCAGGCGATGCGTAAGCTGGCCGGTAACCTGAAGCAGTCCAACACGCTGCTGATCTTCATCAACCAGATCCGTATGAAAATTGGTGTGATGTTCGGTAACCCGGAAACTACTACCGGTGGTAACGCCCTGAAATTCTACGCCTCTGTCCGTCTGGATATCCGCCGTATCGGCGCGGTGAAAGAGGGCGAGAACGTGGTCGGTAGCGAAACCCGCGTGAAGGTTGTGAAGAACAAAATCGCCGCGCCGTTTAAACAGGCTGAGTTCCAGATCCTCTACGGCGAAGGCATCAACTTCCTCGGCGAGCTGGTTGACCTGGGCGTGAAAGAAAAGCTGATTGAAAAAGCGGGCGCATGGTACAGCTACAACGGTGACAAGATTGGTCAGGGTAAAGCGAATGCTATCTCCTGGCTGAAAGAGAACCCGGCTGCAGCGAAAGAGATTGAGAAGAAGGTGCGTGAGCTTCTGCTGAATAACCAGGACTCCAAACCTGATTTCGTGGTGGACGCCGCGGATGCTGAAGAAACCAACGAAGACTTTTAAGTCTCTCGTGTAATGATGAAGGGCTGCTGATGCGGCCCTTTTTGCATTTCTGAATCTGCAGGTTTTTTATGAGTGAATCCACATCACGTCGACCCGCGTATGCACGCTTACTGGACCGCGCGGTGCGCATCCTTGCCGTGCGTGACCACAGCGAACAAGAGCTACGGCGAAAACTGTCAGCACCCGTGATGAGCAAAAACGGACCGGAAGACATTGATGCCACAGCAGAAGATTACGACCGCGTGATCGCCTGGTGCTATGAGCATCACTATCTTGACGACGAGCGCTTTGCTTCCCGCTTTCTCGCCAGCCGTGGCCGCAAAGGATACGGGCCCGCGCGCATTCGGCAGGAGCTTAACCAGAAAGGGGTTGCCCGTGAATCGATTGAAAAAGCGATGCGCGAATGCGATACCGACTGGTGCGAATTGGCAAAAGAACAGGCGATTCGGAAATACGGCGAACCGCTGCCGCGTGAATTTTCAGAAAAAGTCAAAATCCAACGCTTTTTGCTCTACCGCGGCTTTCTGATGGAAGATATTCAGGATATCTGGCGTAATTTTGCCGATTGAACGCATGCGGGATTTTACTTCCCACCCAAGAAAACTTATCTTATTCCCACTTTTTCCAGTAGCTGGTCTGTCCAACGGTTTACCGATACAGACCTGCTGCGACATTTCGTTAGCTTGATTTCAGGATAATTATGAGCAAGAGCACCGCTGAGATCCGTCAGGCGTTTCTCGACTTTTTCCATAGTAAGGGACACCAGGTTGTTGCCAGCAGCTCCCTGGTACCGAACAATGATCCGACTCTGCTGTTTACCAACGCCGGGATGAACCAGTTCAAGGATGTTTTCCTTGGTCTCGACAAGCGTAATTATTCCCGCGCCACAACCTCACAGCGTTGCGTGCGTGCGGGCGGTAAACACAACGACCTGGAAAACGTCGGTTACACCGCGCGTCACCATACTTTCTTCGAAATGCTGGGTAACTTCAGCTTCGGCGACTACTTCAAACACGATGCTATCCAGTACGCATGGGAACTGCTGACCGGTGAAAACTGGTTCAACCTGCCGAAAGAGCGTCTGTGGGTTACCGTTTACGAAACCGATGACGAAGCGTTCGAAATCTGGGAAAAAGAAGTCGGTATCCCGCGCGAACGTATTATTCGCATCGGCGATAATAAAGGCGCACCTTATGCGTCTGACAACTTCTGGCAGATGGGTGATACCGGTCCTTGCGGTCCGTGCACCGAGATCTTCTACGATCACGGCGACCACATCTGGGGCGGCCCTCCGGGAAGCGCTGAAGAAGATGGCGACCGCTACATTGAGATCTGGAACATCGTCTTCATGCAGTTCAACCGTCAGGCTGACGGCACCATGGAGCCGCTGCCGAAGCCGTCCGTTGATACCGGTATGGGTCTGGAACGTATTGCCGCAGTGCTGCAGCACGTTAACTCCAACTATGACATCGACCTGTTCAGCACGCTGATCAAGTCCGTCGCAGAAGTGACCGGTGCGACCGATCTCAGCAACAAATCGCTGCGCGTTATCGCAGACCACATTCGTTCCTGCGCATTCCTGATTGCCGATGGCGTTATCCCGTCGAATGAAAACCGTGGCTACGTGCTGCGTCGTATCATTCGTCGTGCCATCCGTCACGGCAACATGCTGGGCGCGAAGGACACCTTCTTCTATAAACTCGTTGGGCCACTGATTGGCGTGATGGGTGCTGCCGGTGATGAGCTGAAACGCCAGCAGGCGCAGGTCGAACAGGTACTGAAAACCGAAGAAGAGCAGTTTGCGCGTACGCTTGAGCGCGGTCTGGCGCTGCTGGACGAAGAGCTGGCGAAGCTTAAAGGCGACACGCTGGATGGCGAAACCGCTTTCCGCCTGTACGACACCTACGGCTTCCCGGTTGACCTGACGGCAGACGTCTGCCGCGAGCGCAACATCAAAGTTGACGAAGCGGGCTTCGAAGCCGCGATGGAAGAACAGCGCCGTCGTGCGCGTGAATCCAGCGGTTTCGGCGCAGACTATAACGCGATGATCCGCGTTGATGGTGCATCAGAATTCAAAGGCTATGAAGCACTGGAACTGACCGGCAAAGTGACCGCCCTGTTTGTTGACGGTAAAGCCGTGGACAGCATCAGCGCGGGTCAGGATGCGGTTGTCATTCTGGACAAAACGCCGTTCTACGCGGAATCCGGCGGCCAGGTTGGCGATAAGGGCGAACTGAAAGGCAACGGCTTTAGCTTCAGCGTCAGCGACACCCAGAAATACGGTCAGGCGATTGGTCATCAGGGCAAACTGGTTTCCGGTTCTCTGAAAGTGGGCGAGGGCGTACAGGCTAACGTTGATGAAGCACGCCGCGCGCGCATTCGTCTGAACCACTCTGCAACCCACCTGATGCACGCTGCCCTGCGCGACGTGCTGGGTACCCACGTTGCACAGAAAGGTTCTCTGGTTAACGACAAAGTGCTGCGTTTCGACTTCTCGCATTTTGAAGCGATGAAACCGTCTGAAATCCGCGCAGTGGAAGATCTGGTGAACGCGCAGATCCGTCGTAACCTGCCAATCGAGACCCACATCATGGAGCTCGAGGACGCGAAGAAAAAAGGTGCGATGGCGCTGTTTGGCGAGAAATATGACGACCGCGTTCGCGTGCTGAGCATGGGCGACTTCTCTACCGAGCTGTGTGGCGGTACGCACGCATCGCGCACCGGCGACATCGGCCTGTTCCGCATTGTTTCCGAATCAGGTACGGCGGCAGGTGTGCGTCGTATTGAAGCGGTGACCGGTGAAGGCGCAATCGCCAGCCTGCATGCGCAGAGCGATCAGCTGCACGACATCGCGCAGCTGCTGAAAGGCGATAGCCAGAACCTGGGCGAGAAAGTGCGCGTTGCGCTGGATCGCACGCGTCAGCTGGAAAAAGAGCTGCAGCAGCTGAAAGAGCAGGCTGCGGCGCAGGAGAGTGCAAACCTCTCCAGCAAGGCTGTAGACATTAAGGGCGTCAAACTGCTGGTCAGCGATCTGGCTGGCGTTGAGCCTAAGATGCTGCGCACTATGGTCGACGATCTCAAGAACCAGCTTGGTTCTACCGTTATCGTGCTGGCGACAGTGGCAGAAGGTAAGGTTTCTCTGATTGCGGGCGTCTCTAAGGATGTGACCGACCGCGTCAAAGCAGGGGAGCTGATTGGTATGGTCGCCCAGCAGGTGGGTGGCAAAGGTGGCGGTCGTCCGGACATGGCGCAAGCCGGTGGTACGGATGCGGCGGCACTTCCTGCGGCATTGGCCAGCGTTGAAAGCTGGGTAAGCGCGAAACTGTAATAACTACAAAGCACAAGCAGACGCCATAGCGGTAACGTTATGGCGTCTTGTTCACTGCGCTATCGATAACGATAAAGTCAGGTTGAGTTTGTGTATATCGGCTAAACTTACGTTTAACAGAATGTGATGCCGTGACTGCTTACACTTTACGTGTTTGTCATCGCTTACTTTTTGGCGTTATATGATGGATAATGCCGGGATACAAGAGACCCGACTCTTTTAATCTTTCAAGGAGCAAAGAATGCTGATTCTGACTCGTCGAGTTGGTGAGACCCTCATGATTGGGGATGAGGTCACCGTGACAGTTTTAGGGGTAAAGGGTAACCAGGTACGTATTGGTGTTAACGCTCCTAAAGAAGTATCTGTCCACCGTGAAGAGATCTACCAGCGTATCCAGGCTGAAAAATCCCAGCAGTCCAGTTACTGATATTGTCGCGTCTCGCTGTCGGGCGAGACGCAACCCTCCTGCCATTTTTCCTGCATAAAGTTACCGTTCTATTTCAATCGCTCTGTTTTTAACCACTCCCTCACTCTTATCTCGTCCTGACTGCGTGTTTCTCACAAGAGTTTTCTGTGAAGATGTCTGCAAAATCCGCTTATAAAACACCCTCTTTGCGGCTTTTACATGCGAATTGCGTGCGATTTGTGCAAACGATAAAAGGTTGTGGAAAATTGTTTGACTTATAAGTCCCAGAAAGTAATATATGCGCCACGCAGCGACGAGAAGCTCTTAACGAGTTACTCGAAGCACTCGAAAGAGGCGTTGTGTGGTGAGGTGGCCGAGAGGCTGAAGGCGCTCCCCTGCTAAGGGAGTATGCGGTCAAAAGCTGCATCCGGGGTTCGAATCCCCGCCTCACCGCCATTTTGCATCCGTAGCTCAGCTGGATAGAGTACTCGGCTACGAACCGAGCGGTCGGAGGTTCGAATCCTCCCGGATGCACCATCTATTACTTCATATTGCTTTAGAAGTGATATGAATATCGAGCAGTACAGTAGTAAATCCCGATGCATCCGTAGCTCAGCTGGATAGAGTACTCGGCTACGAACCGAGCGGTCGGAGGTTCGAATCCTCCCGGATGCACCATTTACTATTTCTGAAAGCAGTTCCCTGATGCATCCGTAGCTCAGCTGGATAGAGTACTCGGCTACGAACCGAGCGGTCGGAGGTTCGAATCCTCCCGGATGCACCATCTTTTACTTTGTGTTGCTTTTGAAGTGATACCGAGTATCAGCAGTAACAGTAGTAAATCCCGATGCATCCGTAGCTCAGCTGGATAGAGTACTCGGCTACGAACCGAGCGGTCGGAGGTTCGAATCCTCCCGGATGCACCATATTCTCCGAGATAATAGCCACGCTGTTGTTTCAAGGTCTGCGAGTTAATCGCAAGCACCAGGGAGGATAACGTTGCTTCAGCAACAGCCCGCAGGGCGAGGCGCAGCCGAGTAATCCTCCCGGATGCACCATCTTCTCCTTCTTTGTTTATTCCTTCGACGTTCCGTCAGCTATCACACTCTCAATCAGCGACAAAAACCACCATTTACGATAAAGTAATGCTTTGTTAATCGGTTAGCGAGAGCACGATGTACGCACAGTATGACGGTTTGATCTTCGATATGGATGGCACTCTCCTGGATACCGAACCTACGCATCGTAAAGCCTGGACTGACGTTCTGGGCCGCTACGGTATGCGTTTTGACCTTCAGGCGATGATTGCCCTCAACGGATCCCCCACCTGGCGTATTGCGCAGGCCGTGATTGAACTGAATCAGGCCGATCTCGACCCGCACCTGCTCGCACGTGAAAAAACCGATGCGGTAAAAGCCATGCTTTTAGATACCGTACGCCCTCTGCCGCTGATTGACGTGGTAAAAGAGTGGCACGGGCACCGCCCGATGTCGGTAGGAACAGGCAGCGAAAGTGCGATTGCTGAAGCATTACTCAACCATCTTGGCCTTCGCCACTATTTTTCTGCCGTAGTTGCCGCCGATCATGTTAAACATCACAAGCCCGCACCGGACACCTTCCTGCTCTGTGCAGAGTTAATGGGCGTCCCAGCGGCAAAATGCGTTGTGTTTGAAGATGCCGATTTCGGTATCCAGGCCGCGCGTGATGCCGGAATGGACGCGGTGGATGTGCGCTTACTGTGAGTGACGCGCTGTCACTCGCCTCATTATTCGCCAGCAGTTTTTTAAGCGCCACGCTGTTACCGGGAAATTCGGAAGTGGTACTGGTGGCGATGCTGTTGTCCGGCGTGAGTCAGCCCTGGTTGCTCGTATTAATAGCAACAATGGGTAATAGCCTTGGGGGGCTGACTAACGTTATTCTTGGGCGTTTCTTTCCGCTGCGCGAAAAGTCGCGCTGGCAGGAAAAGGCAGTCGGCTGGCTAAAACGCTATGGCGCTGCCACGCTGTTATTAAGCTGGATGCCTGTAATAGGCGATTTACTGTGTCTGCTGGCGGGATGGATGCGCATCTCCTGGGGACCGGTGCTCTTTTTTTTGTGCCTTGGCAAGGCGTTGCGCTATGTTCTCGTGGCGTGGGCAACACTACAGGGTATGACGTGGTGGCACTAATTGGTGGAATGAATACGCGACCTTCAATCGTCAACCATTACAATTATGCTGAGTAACATTACTTTGACAGGCGGGAGGTCAATTTGATCCCGGACGTATCTCAGGCGCTGGCCTGGCTGGAAAACCACCCTCAGGCTCTGAAGGGTATTCAGCGTGGTCTTGAGCGTGAAACGCTGCGCGTTAACGCGGACGGTAGCTTAGCGACGACGGGTCACCCGAAGGCGTTAGGCTCGGCGCTGACACATAAATGGATCACAACCGATTTTGCTGAGGCGCTGCTGGAGTTCATCACGCCGGTGGAAGGTGATGTTGATCATATGCTTTCCATTTTGCGTGACATTCATCGCTTTACTGCCCGCAACATGGGCGATGAGCGCATGTGGCCGCTCAGCATGCCGTGCTATATCGAGCAGGGGCAGGAGATTGAACTGGCACAATACGGCACGTCCAATATCGGTCAACTGAAGACGCTTTATCGCGAAGGGTTGAAAAACCGTTACGGCGCGTTGATGCAGACGATTTCAGGCGTGCATTACAACTTCTCACTGCCAATGGCGTTCTGGCAGGCAAAATGCGGCGAAACCGATAAAGACGCGATCTCAGCGGGCTACTTCCGCCTGATCCGCAACTATTATCGTTTTGGCTGGATCATTCCGTATCTGTTTGGTGCTTCTCCGGCGATCTGTTCTTCCTTCCTGCAGGGAAAACCGACCACGCTGCCGTTCGAGAAAACCGAGTGCGGGATGTATTACCTGCCGTACGCGACCTCTCTGCGCCTGAGCGACCTTGGCTATACCAATAAATCGCAAAGCAATCTCGGTATTACGTTTAACGATTTGCACGAGTATGTGGCAGGATTGAAGCGGGCGATCAAAACCCCGTCCGAAGAGTACGAGAAAATCGGCCTCGAAAAAGACGGCAAGCGCCTGCAAATCAACAGTAACGTGCTGCAGATTGAAAACGAGCTGTATGCGCCGATTCGTCCAAAACGCGTTACCCGCAGCGGTGAAACGCCGTCGGACGCGCTGCAGCGCGGCGGGATTGAATACATAGAAGTACGCTCGCTGGATATCAACCCGTTCTCGCCGATTGGCGTGGACGAGCAGCAGGTTCGCTTCCTCGATCTGTTTATGGTCTGGTGCGTGCTGGCGGATGCGCCGGAAATGAGTTCAGACGAACTGCTTTGTACCCGTACCAACTGGAATCGCGTGATTCTGGAAGGGCGCAAGCCTGGCCTGACGTTAGGCATCGGCTGTGAAACGGCACAGTTCCCGCTCGCTAAGGTGGGTAAAGATCTGTTCCACGACCTGAAGCGCGTGGCCCAGACGATGGACAGCGTATACGGTGGTGAAGCGTATCAGGCCGTTTGCGACCAGCTGGTTGAAAGCTTTGATAATCCTGAACTGACGTTCTCAGCACGCATTCTGCGTTCTATGATTGATCAGGGCATTGGCGGCACGGGGCGTTCACTCTCAGCGGAGTACCGTGAGATGCTGATGCAGGAGCCGTTAGAAGTGCTGAGCGAAGCGGATTTTGTAGCGGAACGCGATGCGTCCGTTTTGCGTCAGAAAGAGGTCGAGGCGGCGGATACGGAGTCGTTTGAGGCGTTTCTGGCGAAGCAGGCTTGAGCTGAAAAAGAAAAAGGCCACATCGCTGTGGCCAAAATATACATCTCTGAATTCAGGGATGATGATAACAAATGCGCGTCTTTCATATACTCAGACGCGCATTCTGTAGAAGAGTTCAGTTTATTTTAAAAAAAATCACTATCGGAGGTGACGTATGCCGTTATTAGATAGCTTTACTGTCGACCATACCCGTATGGAAGCACCTGCAGTCCGCGTGGCGAAGACCATGCACACCCCGCACGGCGACACGATCACCGTTTTCGATCTGCGCTTCTGCGTGCCAAATAAAGAAGTGATGCCAGAGAAAGGCATTCACACGCTGGAGCACCTGTTCGCCGGTTTCATGCGCGACCACCTGAACGGCAACGGCGTTGAGATCATCGATATCTCTCCGATGGGCTGCCGTACCGGTTTCTATATGAGCCTGATTGGTGTGCCTGACGAGACGCGCGTTGCAGATGCGTGGAAAGCGGCGATGGAAGACGTGCTGAAGGTGAAAGAGCAGAACCAGATCCCTGAGCTGAACGTTTACCAGTGCGGGACTTACCAGATGCACTCTCTGGAAGAAGCGCAGGAAATCGCGCGCCACATCATCGAACGCGACGTTCGCGTGAACAGCAACGACGAGCTGGCCCTGCCAAAAGAAAAACTGCAGGAACTGCACATCTAGTGCACCTTTTCCCTCTCCCTGTGGGAGAGGGTAGGGTGAGGGTGGTTTAACCCCATGACCACAACCGCAACCTTTTCCTTTACCCATCGCCCCCTCGTTCCGTTTGCCCATGATTACGTTCACGGCGACAGCGAGCCGTGGCACCAGCACGACTGCGCTCAGCTGTTGCACAGCCTGACTGGCGTGGTGCGGGTCGATACCGCATCCGGCTGCTGGGTAGTGCCGCCCGGTCGCGGCGTCTGGCTCCCTGCGGGGACACAGCACTCTCTTCGAATCACCGGCAATGTCGCAGCCCGCACGCTGTTTATCGATCCGCTGGCGCGCGCCGATCTCCCGGCCACCTGCCAGATCGTGCAGATCACGCCGCTGTTGCGCGAGCTGATCCTCGTCTCCCTTGCTTTACCTGAATCGTACTCACCCGGCAGCCGGGATGAACGTGTCTATGAGCTGATCCTCGATGAAATCCGCATGATGCCGGCATTGCCGTTTTATCTGCCGGAGCCAGAAAGTGAGGCATTACGCCATCTGTGTCTGCAAATCCGGCAAAAAGCAGGGGAAAGCTGGAGCAGCGTGCAGGCCGCGAGCATGGTAGGGATGAGCGAGCGTACCCTGAACCGCCATTTTCAGCAGCAGACGGGATTAAGCTACGGTGAGTGGTTGAGAAGGGCGCGCCTGCTGGAAGCCTTAGTGCGGCTGGCGCAGGGCCAGCCGGTGCTGCGCGTGGCGCTGGATCTGGGTTATGGCAGTCACAGCGCCTTTACGGCGATGTTCCGCCGGGTGATGGGAACTTCACCCAGCGATTACTTTAAGAACGACTGACGGCGTTGAACAGCGCCTGAAGCGACGCGCGCGCCACGTCGCTGTCAATGCCCACACCCCAGCGGCTGCTGCCGTCCTGGAACAGGCAGCGGATGTAGGCCACCGAGCGGCTGTCGCTGCGTTCGCCTAACGTATGCTCGTGGTAATCCTTAATCACGAACGGGGCGTTGACCCAGCGGCTTAAGCCCTGAGCGGCGGCAGAAAGCAGACCGTTACCCTGACCCTCAAGCTGGCGCGTTCCTCCCTGCGTATAGATGCTTGCCGTTAAGTGCAGCTGGCCGTCCTGCTGGCTGTCGCTGCGGTAGGATTGCAGCGCATACTGCGGTGTCGCTATCAGGCCGTAGCGGGTGCGGAACAGCTGCCACAGCGCATTTTGCGTCATCTCTTTCCCGTGGCGATCGGTTTCCTGCTGCACGTGCTGGCTGAAATCCTGCTGCAGGGCGCGGGGTAATTTCAGGCCATGGTTCTGTTCGATGAGCCACGCGCTGCCGCTTTTGCCCGACTGGCTGTTCACGCGGATCACCGCTTCATAGGTACAGCCGATATCCTGCGGATCGACGGGCAGATAGGGCATCTCCCAGCGCTCGCCAGGCTGACGGGCATCAAAGCCTTTTTTGATCGCGTCCTGGTGCGAGCCGGAGAACGCGGTATAGGCCAGCCGTCCCGCCCACGGATGGCGCGGGTGCACAGGCAGCTGGTTACAGGCTTCCACCACTTCCACTACCCGGTTCATGTCGCTAAAGTCCAGATTCGGGCTAACGCCCTGGCTGTAGAGATTCATCGCCAGCGTCACCAGGCAGACGTTGCCCGTGCGCTCGCCGTTGCCAAACAGGCAGCCCTCCACGCGGTCTGCGCCTGCCATCATGGCCAGCTCCGCGCTGGCGACGCCGGTGCCGCGGTCGTTATGCGGATGCACGCTGATGCAGACATCGCGGCGGCGGCTGAAGTGGCGGCAGAAATACTCGATCTGATCGGCGTAGACGTTCGGGGTGCTCACTTCGACGGTTGCGGGTAAATTAATCACCATTGGCCGCGCATCGCACGGCTGCCAGATCTCCGCCACCGCTTCACAAATCTCCAGCGCAAACGCCGGTTCGGTAAAGCAGAAGGTCTCTGGAGAGTACTCGTACTGCCAGCGGGTATCCGGGTTCTCTTCACACAGCTGACGAATAAGGCGCGTGGCGCGCGTTGCCAGCTCGACGACTTGCGCTTTCTCCATGCCGAACACCAGGCGGCGGAACAGCGGGGCGGTGGCGTTATACAGATGGACGGTGGCCTGTTTCGCACCGCGCAGGGATTCAAAAGTGCGACGGATGAGATCTTCCCGCGCCTGGGTTAACACCTGAATCGTGACGTCATCCGGAATGCGGTTTTCTTCAATCAGCTGACGCACAAAATTGAAGTCGGTCTGGGAGGCGGACGGGAAGGCCACCTCAATCTCTTTGAATCCGCAGTCCAGCAGTAGGTTCCAGAACTGCAGCTTGCGTGCGCTGTCCATCGGCTCGGCAAGCGCCTGGTTGCCGTCGCGTAAGTCGGTTGAGAGCCAGCGCGGCGCGCGGGTGATGCGTTGCTCCGGCCAGCGGCGGTCAGGCAGGGAAAGCGTGGGATAAGGTTGGTACTTGTCGGCGGGTGTGTTCAGCATGATGCGCTCCTGTTGTCTTTTCACTATCGTGAATCGATTTCAGGCGCGCTGCTTTATCGAAACTGACAATTGCTGTCGCGTTCTGGACACGGTCCGGTTTTTTGCCGGATGGCGGCTACGCCTTATCCGGCCTACGTTCGTAGGCCCGGTAAGCGTAGCCGCCACCCGGCAACCATCGCACAGGACTAGTGCGCACCGCCGCCGCCGCTACCGGCGCCAAACGGTGGTTTAGCAAACCACACCAGCCCCAGCAGGACGATAAAGATCCCCGCCGATATCCAGAAAATCTCATTTGCGGAGATAATCAGCCCCTGGTTGGTGATCTGCTGAGCAATCCAGCCGGACGCCTGTTGCTCCGTCATCCCCATTCCCTCCAGCTGGCTATACATCTGCTGAGCATTCGGGTTGAACGGGTTCACCGCTTCGGTCAACTGCGCATGGTGCAATGATTCCCGGTTGGTCCACAGCGTCGTGGTGATCGACGTCCCGATGGAGCCCGCCAGCGTTCGGGTAAAGTTCGACAGACTCGATGCCGCCGCCATGCGCTCAGGCGGTAAGCCGGAAAGCGTAATGGTGGTCAGTGGCATAAAGAAGCACGCGACGGCAAAGCCCTGAATAAACTGCGGCCACGCGGACGCGCCAAAGTCCATTCCCGGTTCGAACGTATATGCGCGCCAGTAGAAGCAGACGGCGTACATGATGAAGCTGAACGTGACCAGCCTGCGCATGTCGAGCTTATGGGCGAAACGACCAATAATTGGCGACAGCAGAACCGGTATTAACCCCACAGGCGCAGAGGCCAGCCCCGCCCAGGTCGCGGTATAGCCGTATACCTCCTGCAACAGCTGCGGCAGCAGAACGATCGCGCCGAAGTAGAGCATATAGGCGAGGCTGATACACAGACAGCCGATGGTGAAGTTTCGCGACTTAAACAGCGACAGGTCAACTATCGGGTTGTCGTCCGTCAGTTCCCACACAATCAGGAAGCTGATAGCGACCACGGCAACGACCGTGAGGACGATAATTTCCGACGAGGCAAACCAGTCCAGCTCTTTACCCCGGTCGAGCATGATCTGCAGGCTACCAATGCCGACGACCAGCAACGCCAGCCCCACGCCATCAATTCGCCGCTGCTCGGTACGCGTTTCGCGACCACGCAGAGACTGCAGGGTCATCAACACGACCAGCGCACCAATCGGTACGTTGATAAAGAAGATCCAGCCCCAGTGGTAGTTATCGCTGATGTAGCCACCGAGAATCGGTCCGCAAATCGGCGCGACAATTACGGTCATTGACCACAGCGCCAGCGCAATGGAGCGTTTGGCGGGCGGGTAGTTGTTCAGCAGTAAACTCTGCGACAGCGGAATCAACGGCCCTGCCACAATCCCCTGAATGACGCGGAAGAAAATCAGCATCGTCAGGCTGTTGGACATGCCGCACGCCCAGGAGGCGAGAACGAACAATACCGTTGACCACAGGAACAGCTTCACTTCACCGACGCGCTTCGCCAGCCAGCCGGTGATCGGAATGGAGATGGCGTTTGCCACCCCGAACGAGGTAATAACCCAGGTTCCCTGGCTCAGCGATGAGCCAAGGTTGCCGGCGATAGTCGGGATCGCCACGTTTGCGATGGTGGAGTCCAGCACCTGCATGAATGTCGCCAGAGAAAGCGCAATGGTCATAATGACCAGCTGCGCGCCTTCCAGCGGTTTTTGCGGCTTTTGCTGTTGCATAACGCTCACCTTCGGATTAACCGGCGTTTGCCTTCACGATGTCATCGATCAGCTTGTTGACCGGATCGAGGCTAATTTCACGGGCGTTACTTTCATAAGCCGGGCTGCTGCGCACCTGGCTTGCGAGGATCTGACCGTCGCGGTTGGCGGTGTCGACCGTCACCAGCGTGGACAGACCGATACGCAGCGGGTGATCCGCCAGCTGTTTGGCATCCAGCTCGATACGCACCGGCAGACGCTGAACCACTTTGATCCAGTTACCGGTGGCGTTCTGCGCAGGCAGCAGGGAGAAGGCGCTGCCGGTCCCCATGTCCAGACCGACCACTTTACCGGTGTACTTCACGTCATCGCCGTAGATGTCGCTGATAACGGTCGCGGTCTGGCCGATACGCATATGCGCAAGCTGCGTCTCTTTGAAGTTCGCATCCACCCACAGATTGTTCGCGGGAACGACCGCCATCAGTGGCGTCGTGGTGCCAATCTGCGCGCCTGGCTGCACGGAACGACGGGAGACGTAGCCGGTCATCGGGCTGACGATTTTGGTACGCTGCAGGGCAAGCCATGCGTTACGCACTTCGGTCGCCGCCTGCTTAACGGCTGGCTGGTTTTCCAGACTGGTGCCCAGCACCATCGCCTGGTTGGCGTTGTACTGTTGGATCGCCACGTCCAGCTGAGCCTGCGCGCTGGCAACGGCGTCGCGGGCGTGCTGCAGCTCTTCACGGCCAATCAGGTTGGCGGTGCCGAGAGGAACACGACGATTGAGGTCGCTCTGCGCCTGCGCCAGTGCGGTTTTCTGCACGTCGATGCTGGCCTGAAGCTGTTTGCTGTTGATCATCAGCTGGCGAGTTTGACGGACGCTGGAGGCCAGCTCTGTCTGTGCTTTTTCGAATGCCTGTTGGGCGTCGGTCGGATCGAGCGTGACCAGCACATCCCCTTTTTGCACAAAGTCGGTATTGTCAGCCCAGACTTTCGTCACGCTGCCCGACACCTGCGCCATAATTTGAACCTGGTTCCCTGCCACGTATGCATCGTCAGTCTCTTCAGCATGACGCAATACTAAAAACCAATAGATCCCATATGCCACGGCAATAATAATAAAGAGCAAGGTCAACAGAAGAAGGGCGCTCTTACGTTTGCCTTTCTTGTTGGCCGGTTGCTGCGGGTTGGTATTCTCCGCATTTGCGCTCATTGTTGTTCTCCACGATCTTCTTATTTTCACATCGGCTGAGCCGACCTGTTGTCAGAAAGGCCAGCAGTGTGACGTGCTGGCCTGTCAGTTTTCTTTTTTAAATCAGGATATTCGAGCGTGTCGTCGCGTTAGCGCAGCGCCTCAAGGATGGCGCCGTCTTCATCCATCTGGTCCAGACGGGTGAGCAGCTTGCGAGTGATGTGCTCAAGCTGGTCTCGCTCGGCGGTGCTGAGGACAGACCAGAGTTTGTGCAGGCAATTGTGCTGAGGTGGCAGCACCTCACGCAGGAATTCGTGACCTTTATCGGTCAGTTGCAGATGCAGACAGCGGCGGTCGTTGTCGCTTTCACGGCGCTCAATCCAGCCGCGTTTTTCCAGTTCATCAGCGATACGGGTTGCATTGGTGCGGGATGAACCCAGCGCGCAGCTCAGCTCAGACGGCTGAATGCTGTGGTTTTCCTGAGACTGCAGCGTAATTAACGCCATAAACAACGTCTCGTTAATCCCTTGAGCTTTCAGCATTTTATTACGATTTTCCAGCAACTTACCCTGCATGTGCATGCACAGGCGAGTCAGCAGGATTTCCTGATAAGGGAAGTCCTCATGACGACTGGCGCGGAATTTAAGCATTTGTTCAATGGGCGTAAACGAACTATCCATTTTGGGCATAACCTCATTAATTACAGCCGATATAGTAACGACAGTGACAAATAATGTAAATGAATTATTTGTGCGGTTATATCCGCCAAACGTATGTCACCATCAGAAAGCGCCGGGTAAGTCCGTGACCCGGTGAGCACAGAAAGCGTAGGGTATAAACCCGTTGAAGAGGGGAGGTGAGGATGGGGGTCTGAGCTATTCATGCGTATACTAAATATGTCACCCACATTAAAATTACTGGAATAAATAATTGCGTTAACATTAACAGATGCAGGCCCCCTTTACACCCCAGGAGGCCTAAAGCAGTGTAAATCTTAGTGAATTGCCTCCTGGCGGTGATAGCCACGCCACCAGACCAGCAGATTCAGCACCGCCATGATGGCGCCGATGGCGCACACGCCTGTCCAGCCCGCATGCTGCCAAGCGGAAGCAGAAATCAACGAACCTGCAGCACCACCGATAAAGTAGCTGGTCATGTACCCGGCCGTGAGGCGGTTTCGCGCTTCAGGCTTCACGCGGTAAATGACGGTCTGGTTGGTGATATGCACGCCCTGAACGGTCAGGTCGAGCACCAGAATACCGACGATCAGCGCCAGCACAGAGACGTGCCCATACCAGATAGCCGCCCAGGAGAGCAGAAGTAAAACCAGCCCGGCAGTCGTGGTCATGTGCGATTTGCCTTTGTCAGCCAGCCCACCCGCCGGTCGTGCGCCCAGCGCGCCCGCCGCACCGGCCAGACCAAACAGACCAATCACCCCTTCGGAATAGTTAAACGGCGGTGCGGCCAACAGAAAGGCCATCGACGTCCAGAGAATGCTGAAGTTGGCGAAGGTGAAACACCCCAGCAGAGCGCGGGTGCGCAGCAGTTTATCCTGTGTGAACAGGCTGAACACGGAGGCCAGAAGCTGAGGGTAGTTAAGATGGTTCTCTTGCTTCACTTTTGGCAGCCCGCGCCACAGCGCCAGTGCCATCACTACCATCAGCACGCTCGCCACCCAGTAAACGGTGCGCCAGCCGCCGAGGCTAGCCAGCAGCCCGGCGACGGTTCGCGCCAGTAAAATCCCCAGCAGCAGGCCGCTCATGATGGTGCCTACCACTTTGCCGCGCTTTTCCGGTGAAGCGAGCGTTGCCGCCAGCGGCACCAGAATTTGCGCCACCACGGAAAACAGTCCCGTCAGGGCGGTACCGATAATCATCATCGTCAGCGACTGGCTGCTGGCGGTGATCAACATCCCACCGGCCGCCAGCAGGGTCATGGAGACGATCAGCATCCGGCGTTCAAACATATCGCCGAGCGGCACCAGGAACAGCAGCCCGGCGGCATAGCCAAGCTGGGCGGCAGTGACGATAAAGCCTGCGGAGCTGGCTGAGAGATTGAACGCGCGGGCGATGGTGTCGAGAAGAGGCTGCGCGTAGTAGTTGCTGGCGACTGCCAGACCCGTTGCCACGGACATTAAAAGGATGAGTGCGGGGCTAAGCCCCTGAGTTGTTTTTGTCATTAGTTTCAGGAATCGTTAGTTGAGTGATTATATTTCCGGAAACCATAATAACCAATGATGGTGAATGTTGGGGGATTGTTATGTGTGTGTTTGTGCGGTTTAACCCCTCACCCTAACCCTCTCCCGAAGGGAGAGGGAACGCTAACACTCTCTCCCTTCGGGAGAGGGCTGGGGTGAGGGAAAATGTTTTACTTCTGCGCGTCAAGCGCCTCTTTCACCCAGCCGTCAAACTGCTGCTGGTGGGCTTTGATCCAACCGTCCACGTGGCCTTTCACATCCGCTTCTGACGATTTACCCGCATGCATCATGGCGTTCTGGGCATTGATGTCCGCCAGCGGCAGCTTCATCACCGAGAACAGCTTCGCCGCCGCCGGGTTTTTCTCTGCCCAGGCTTTGTTGGCGACGATATGCATGGTGTTCACCGGGAAGCCGTAGTTCATGCCGTTCGGCAGCCTGGTGTCGATATCTTTCTGCTCGCCCGGCAGGGAGGAGAACGGCACCTGCAGCCACACCACGTCTTTACCTGGCTTCAGCACGTCGCTCACCCAGTACGGCGTCCAGGTGTAGTAGATCACCGGTTTACCCTCTTTGAAGCGGGCAATGGTGTCTGCCATCATCGCGGAGTAGTTACCGTGGCTCACGTCGACGGTTTTCGCCAGATCGAAGGCTTTGTTCTGGTGGTTAATCACCGCTTCACAGCCCCAGCCCGGCGAGCAGCCCATCATGTCGGCCTTGCCGTCACCGTTGGTGTCGAACAGTTTGGCGATCTTCGGATCTTTCAGCTGTTCAATATTGGTGATGTGGTACTGATCGGCGGTTTTCTTGTCGATCAGGTACCCTTGCGCCGCGCCCGTCACGAAGGTGCCTTCGCGGTAGAACTTCTTGTCGCCACCGGCGGCGGCATACATGTCGTCGTGCAGCGGCTGCCAGTTCACCGCGGTAAAGGTGGCGTCACCGGAGGCAATCGAGGTGTAGCCCACGTTGTAATCCACTTCACTCGGCGTGTTGACCGTGTAGCCCAGCTTCTCCAGCGCGCGGCTGACGATCTGCGTCTGGAAGCTCTCTTCCGAAATGGTGCTTTGCACCGGCTGTACGGTAATGCCTTTGCCAGGCAGCTCAGCCGCAAACGTGCTGGTGGAGACAAAGGTGGCAAACGCTGTGGCAAAAAGGACGTTATGTCGCATCGTTGTTCCTTATTTTGACTTCGTGAAAGGGCGGGTGAGTAACCCGACGGGGCCGGTGGTATACCAGCGACGGTTGCCGCGACTGCGTGAATCACGACCGACGGCCTGAGTCAGGCGGTCAAGAATAATGGCGAGGATCACAATGCCGACGCCGCCGACGGTAGCCAGCCCCATGTCGAGACGGCCAATACCGCGCAGCACCATCTGGCCCAGTCCGCCAACGGCGATCATCGAGGCGATCACCACCATCGACAGGGCCAGCATCAGCGTCTGGTTAACGCCCGCCATGATGGTCGGCATCGCCAGCGGAAGCTGAACTTTGAACAGCATCTGACGCGGGCTGGCGCCGAAGGAACGTGAGGCTTCGATCAGATCCGCTGGCACCTGGTTAATCCCCAGAATGGTCAGACGGATAATCGGCGGCAGGGCGAAGATAATGGTCACCACTACCCCCGGCACGTTGCCGATGCCGAACAGCATCACGATCGGCACCAGATAGACGAACGCCGGCGTGGTCTGCATCGCATCCAGCAGCGGACGAATAATCTTCGCGGCCCGCGGGCTGCGCGCCAGCCAGATCCCCATCGGTAAGCCGATGACAACGCAGAAGAGCAGGGCGGTCAGCACCAGTGCCAGGGTGATCATTGCCTGCGACCACGCGCCAATCGCGCCAATGGCAATCAGCGAGATCAGCGTGGCGACCCCCATGCCCGCGCTACCGAACTGCCAGGCGATCAGGGAGAACAAGATAATCGCCACCGGTGCTGGCATGCCCAGCATCAGCTGCTGGAAGCCGTTCAGAATGTAATCCACCGGGACGCGGATCCCCTGGAAGACCGGACGGAAGTGGGTGACCACCCAGTCGATCCCCTCCGTAACCCAGCTGTCCAGCGGGATCAGCGTTTTGTGGAACGGATCCATAATGCTGAAGTGTTCTGGCGCAGGCGCGGGCGCGCTGTTCAGCCAGTCTGCCGCACCGCCGCCATCGGTCGGCGCTGGCGTGGAACCCCACGCGTCGGCAGATTGTGCAGCGCTGTCCGCTGCTTCAGTGGTACCCCACGGGTTAGATTGATCAGCCATTGTTTGCCCCCTCGCGATCTAAAGCCTGCAGCAGCATCCGTTTTGAGATGATGCCGACGTACTGTTGTTCCTCACCAACGACCGGTACGGCGCATGGCGCCTGACCCACGTGAGAGAGCAACTCGCTGAGCGGCGTTTCTGCGTCCACGGCGAGCGGAGCGTCAATTAACGCCGCATCGATCCCCTGGTTCTCAGTGAGAGCCGTTTTCAGGGAGTCGATGGAGACAACGCCGACAAATTTATTGCCGCGTTCAACCAGATAACCGTATTCACGGTCTTCATCCTGCAGCAGCTTCAGCGCCGAGCGCGGGCCAAAGCCTGGCGTTTTACGGATAATGCCGTTCGGAGTTCGACGGGCAATATCTTTGGCGCTAAACACCTGGCTAATATCCACGCCGCGGAAGAAGGTGCGGACATAATCATTCGCCGGATTATTGAGAATTTCATCCGGTGTTCCCACCTGCACGACTTCACCGTTTTGCATAATGGCAATACGGTCGCCAATACGCATGGCTTCATCGAGGTCGTGGGAAATAAAGACAATGGTACGTTGATGTTTAGCCTGTAATTTTACCAGCTCATCCTGCATCTCGGTGCGAATTAACGGATCGAGCGCCGAGAAGGCTTCATCCATTAATAATATGTCTGGATTAATGGCTAACGCGCGGGCTAATCCTACACGCTGACGCATACCGCCGGAAAGTTCATCCGGATACGCGTGGGCATAATTTTCCAGCCCAACCTGACGCAGTGCATCAAGGGCTTTTTCCTGCCGTTCCTGAGCGGGCGTACCGGCTAATTCCATGCCGAAGGCGGCATTATCCAGCACCGTCAAATGCGGCATCAGCGCGAATGACTGAAACACCATCGCAATCTTCTTTCTGCGCACCTCGCGAAGCTCTGCGTCTGATATTCTGGCGATATCCACGCCGTCAATCAGCACCTGCCCGCGGGTGGGTTCAATCAGGCGATTGAGAAGGCGAACCATAGTGGATTTACCCGAACCGGATAACCCCATGATGACAAAAATCTCGCCTTCTTCAATGGCCAGACTGGCGTTTTTCACGCCAAGCGATAGCCCGGTTTTTTCCAGAATTTGCTCTTTCGAAAGGCCTTTCTCAATATATTTGAATGCGCGCTGCGGATGCTCGCCAAATACTTTATAAAGATTTTTCACTTCTAATTTAATTGCCATGCAATAGAGAGTGTCCTGTTATTAGTTTATGTCGATATGATTACCATGGTAAATTGTTAACGGGCATAACCCTAACATACTGAGAATCTGAGACAACCCTGAGGTGGTCTGAAGTCAGAATTTTGACGCAAGCGAAACGGCTGAATTTCCCATGAGTAAAGGGCTGAGGGCTTTTTGAATTTTTCTCAATTTTTTGCTGCTGCATCGGGAAATTTCGCCTGAATCGGTATGATTCAGGCGAATATGACGGGGGAATTACAGTGTAGTGCCTGGTGAAATATTGGTATGGAAATAATGAGATTTATATTTAATTAATGAACGTTAATTCATACATTAAAAATCCCAGTCCTCATCTTCCGTCTCCACCGCTTTGCCCATCACGTAAGACGAGCCAGACCCGGAGAAGAAGTCGTGGTTTTCGTCGGCGTTAGGTGACAGCGCTGCCAGAATCGCCGGGTTCACTTCCGCCATTTCCGGCGGGAACAGTGCCTCGTAGCCCAGGTTCATCAGCGCTTTGTTGGCGTTGTAGCAGAGGAACGCCTTCACGTCGTCCTCCCAGCCCGTTCCTGCGTACAGCTCTTCGGTATAGCTCAACTCGTTGTCGTACAGATCCATCAGCAAATCGAGGGCAAAACCGTTGAGTTCCTCGCGTTTCTCCGGACTGACTTTCTCCAGTCCTTTCTGATACTTATAGCCGATGTAATACCCGTGCACCGCTTCATCACGAATGATGAGGCGGATCAGGTCGGCGGTGTTGGTGAGCTTGCCCCGGCTCGACCAGTACATCGGCAGCCAGAAGCCGGAATAGAAGAGGAAGGATTCCAGGAACACGCTGGCGATCTTCTTCTTCAGCGGCTCGTCGGCGCGGTAATACTCCAGCACCAGCTCCGCCTTGCGCTGCAATGACGCGCTCTCTTCGCTCCAGGTATAGGCCGCGTCCACGTCTTTGGTCTGGCACAGGGTGGAGAAAATCGAGCTGTAGGAGCGGGCATGTACCGCTTCCATAAAACTGATGTTCGACATCACCGCCTCCTCGTGCGGCGTCAGCGCGTCGCTCATCAGCGCTGGCGCACCGACGGTATTCTGAATGGTGTCCAGCAGCGTCAGGCCGGTAAAGACGCGGATCGTCAGCTGCTGCTCGGCGTGGCTCAGCGTTTGCCAGGCCGGAATATCGTTCGAAAGCGGCACCTTTTCCGGCAGCCAGAAGTTGCTGGTCAGGCGGTTCCATACCTCCAGGTCTTTATCGTCCTGGATTTTGTTCCAGTTAACGGCACTCACGCGTGACAGTTTCATCCTTTCTCCTTACAGCGCGCAGGACACGCAGCCTTCGATTTCGGTGCCTTCCAGCGCAAGCTGGCGCAGGCGAATGTAGTAGAGCGTTTTGATGCCTTTCTTCCAGGCATAGATCTGCGCCCTGTTGATATCCCGCGTGGTGGCGGTATCCGGGAAGAAGAGCGTCAGCGACAGCCCCTGATCCACGTGCTTCGTCGCCTCGGCGTAGGTATCGATGATTTTTTCCGGGCCGATCTCATACGCGTCCTGATAGAGCGCCAGGTTCTCGTTGGTCATAAACGGGGCAGGGTAGTAAACGCGCCCCGTTTTGCCTTCTTTACGAATTTCAATTTTCGACACAATGGGATGAATGCTCGACGTGGCATGGTTGATGTAGGAAATCGATCCGGTCGGCGGCACCGCCTGCAGGTTCTGGTTATAAATGCCGTAGCGCATCACCTCGTCACGCAGCTGCTGCCACATCTCGCGCGTCGGCAGAACGATCCCCGCGCGGGCAAAAAGCTCGCGCACTTTTTCGGTTTTCGGCTGCCAGTCGCCTTCAAGGTACTGGCTGAAATACTCTCCGCTCGCGTAGCGTGACTGCTCAAAGCCCGCGAAGCGCTGGTCGCGCTCGCGCGCCAGCATCATCGAGGTGTGCAGCGCGTGCCAGGTGACGGTGTAGAAATAGAGGTTGGTGAAATCCAGCCCCTCCGGACTGCCGTAGGCGATGCCTTCCCGCGCCAGATACCCGTGCAGGTTCATCTGCCCCAGGCCGATGGCGTGGGACGCGGCGTTGCCTGCTTCAATAGACGGCACGCTGCGGATGTGGCTCATGTCGGACACCGCCGTCAGCCCGCGAATGGCGGTCTCCACCGTGCGGCCAAAATCTGGGGAATCCATGGTGTGGGCAATATTCAGCGAGCCGAGGTTGCAGGAGATATCTTTCCCGATTTCCGCGTAGTCCAGGTTTTCGTCGTAGGTGGAGGCGCTGTTGACCTGCAAAATCTCCGAGCACAGGTTGCTCATGTTGATGCGCCCGGCAATCGGGTTTGCGCGGTTCACCGTGTCCTCGTACATGATGTAGGGATAGCCGGACTCAAACTGGATCTCCGCCAGCGTCTGGAAGAAATCGCGGGCGTTGATGTACTTTTTACGGATGCGATCGTCGGCCACCAGCTCGTCGTAGAGGTCGTTTATTGCCACGTCGCCAAAGGCTTTGCCGTAAATACGCTCGATGTCATACGGCGAGAAGAGCGCCATCTCGGCATTCTCTTTGGCGAGCCGGAAAGTGATATCCGGGATCGTCACGCCGAGCGACAGGGTTTTGATGCGGATTTTTTCGTCGGCGTTTTCGCGCTTGGTATCCAGAAAGCGCAGAATATCAGGGTGGTGCGCATGCAGGTAAACCGCACCCGCGCCCTGACGCGCGCCGAGCTGGTTGGCATAGGAGAAGGCATCTTCCAGCATCTTCATTACCGGGATAACCCCGGAGGACTGGTTTTCGATGCGCTTGATTGGCGCGCCCGCTTCGCGCAGGTTCGAGAGCAGAAACGCCACGCCGCCGCCACGTTTAGAGAGCTGCAGCGCCGAGTTCACCGCTCGGCCAATCGACTCCATATTGTCTTCGATGCGCAGCAGGAAACAGGAGACCAGCTCGCCGCGCTGGGCCTTGCCGCAGTTAAGGAAGGTCGGCGTGGCGGGCTGGAAGCGGCCGGAGAGGATCTCCTCCATCAAGCGTTCAGCCTGCGCTTCATCCCCTTGCGCCAGGGTTAACGCCACCATCACGGTGCGATCTTCAAAGCTCTCTAAGTAGCGTTTGCCGTCAAAGGTCTTCAGGGTATAGCTGGTGTAGTACTTCCACGCGCCAAGAAACGTCTGGAAACGAAAACCGCTGGCATGCGCGCGTTCAAACAACTTCACCACAAAAGTGCGGTCGTAGCGGGTCAGCACGCGTTCTTCGTAGTAGCCTTCTTTAACCAGATAGTCGAGACGCTCATGCTGGCTGCCAAACCTCACCGTGTTAGGCCGAACATGGGCGGCAAAAAAGGCGTCCACCGCATCATGGTCTTTACCAAACTGGATGCGCCCCTCGCGGTCATAGAGGTTGAGCATCGCATTTAATGCGTGGTAATCAGGCGTTGCCTGCATTACGCGTTCTGCGGTTGTCGTTGCCAAAATTCGTTCACTCCTTTACGCACGTTTTCTACGTCCTGCTGTGTCCCCATCAGTTCGAAGCGATAGAGATACGGCACGCCGCATTTTTGAGAGATGACATCCCCGGCGCGGCCAAAGGCATCGCCGAAATTGCGATTCCCCGCCGCAATAACGCCGCGGATCAGTGCCCGGTTATGGGGATCGTTGAGAAAGCGGATCACCTGACGGGGAACCGCCCCCGCCGTACCCCCGCCGCCATAGCTGGGCACCACCAGTATGTAAGGTTCGTCTACCTGAATTCGCTCCCGCTCGTTAAGCGGGATGCGGGTCGCAGGCAGCCCGAGACGCTCGATAAAGCGGAGCGTGTTTTCCGAGCTGCTGGAGAAGAACACCAGCCCACTCATGCACCGGCGGCCTGAGCGGCGAGGCGGTTGATCATGTCCGGGCGGAAGCCAGACCAACTGGTCTCTCCGGCAACGACCACCGGCAGCTGCCGGAAACCTTGCGCACGCAGGGTATCGGCGGCATCGGGCACCAGGTCGATATTCACCATCTCAAACGCCACGCCGCGGCTCTCCATTGCACGTTTGGTTGCGTGGCACTGAACACAATCGTTACGAATGTAAATAATAATGCTCATGATTCGTATTTCCATTTAGAATAAGAAAACGGCGCGATTGAACGCGTCAGGTTGTGTCTCTGTTGCTAAAGGAATACTAGATGTAGTTGTGATAATTATCAACCATACAAGATATGGGAAATTTAGATTGATAATGCCCGTGTGATGAGCACAACGGGGCAGGGCGTGCTGTACGGGTTTTACAGGCGTTCGGACAAAGAAAAGCCCCGGTGCCTGAGGCAACCGGGGCTGATAAGTCGTGTTTACTTACGCAGGCTGAGCAGGGCACCAACAAAAATACCGACGGCGGCAACCGTACCCAGTGCACAAAGCGGTTTTTCACGGACGAAGGTATTGGCACAGCTCACCGCGTCGCAGGCCGCCTGCGTGGCGCGAGAGCGACCATGCATCCGGGCACGGGTTTCACGCAACAGAGACTGAGCCTTACGTTTTGCGGCATCTGCTTCATCCTTCGCGTCACTTCCCCAGGACTTCAGCACTTCCTCTAGCGTGTCCGCTAATTGGCTGACATCATTACGAATATCCTGGGCATCATCATTAATATCGTTTCGGTTCGGTCTGTTAAACATAGGATCCTCCATAATTTTGCGTTCCCGTTTAGTCTAGTTCAGAAATTTAATATCTGAAGCGAGTCACGGCTTATTGAACAGTTTATGGAATATTCTGAAAGCCCTGCTAATGCTGAATACTGTAAGGTTGCCGGGCAGGAAAAGATAACGAGGAAGAGATATGTATTTACGACCCGATGAGGTGGCGCGCGTTCTTGAAAAAGAAGGATTCACCATGGATGAGGTGACATCTAAAGCGTATGGATATCGCCGTGGCGAGAATTATGTTTACGTAAACCGTGAAGCGAGAATGGGGCGCACCGCTCTCATTATTCACCCGACCCTGAAAGACAGAAGTTTGTCCTTTGCTGAGCCTGCCTCGGATATTAAAACCTGCGATCATTATCAGCAATTTCCGCTCTATTTAGGCGGTGAGACGCATGAGCATTATGGTATTCCGCACGGTTTCAGTTCACGGATGGCGCTGGAGCGTTTTCTGAAGGGACTGTTTGGCGACATTCAGTAAGTCTGCGACTGGCATGAGCCAGTCGCCCCACCTCATGCTTTTGCCTGGCTGTACTGGCTGACTTTAAACAGACGGCGGCAGTAGTCGAGAAAGTAGCCGTAGACCGCACCCATTAACATCGAAACCACGATATTTGAGCTGACCGCCGCCGCGATTTGATGCCAGTCTGCGCCCACGGTCAGCAGAATAGCCACATAAACCGGTGACTGGAATGTGACATACGCCAGCACGTCGGCCAGATTTTTAACCCAACCTGCCGGGCTAATGCGACGGACAAAGCGCATAATCGCATCGCGATATAATCCGTAAGGCCAGGCAATAACGATGTTGACCGGGATGGCCACCAGACGAGATGAAAGTGACTGCTCAAAGGTCATTCCAGAGAGGAAAATTTCAATCAGCATGTTGACGACGGAACAGTAGACGACCATCGCGAAGGTATCCGCTACCGCATGGCGCAGGCGTGATTGCGGTGAGAACATGTCTGAACTCCTTGAGAAGCACAAAAGGTGATGTTTTAACGGTAAATATTAGTGATTTAGATTGGTTTGTTTGGCGTGTATAGCGTATCTCTCTGGCTTTAAACTAACAACTAGTGATAAATTTTTATTTGTTGGCGTTTTTTCCACAAAATGCTCTAAGTTTGTCTGTTTTTTGCTCGCTTCGTTATTTTCTCTCCTTAATGTATTTTTATATCTATAAATCAATTGGTTATGCAAAATCCTTTCAGAGGCTGTAATCGCGTCTCTGAGAACCGCGTGATACTCTACGATTTGGCTTAAAGGTAACCGTATATATTGATGCGGCAATTAATTCCCGAGACGCATGCGGTTCTCTCGGTAGATATATAAATTATTTATTTTAAAATATTTACAAAATTGTCCTGTCGCGCTGATGGGTAGATATTGCGTGCAAAATGAATTATTCTGTCGGCTGATTTCCGGTTTACTCCAAAGAAAAGGTTTTTAATTATTATGTCTTTGACGTTACAGAATCTTAATAATATCCGTACGCTGCGTGCAATGGCACGTGAATTATCCGTCGACATTCTTGAAGAAATGCTTGAGAAGGTCAGGATCGTTGTTGAAGAAAAAAAACACGAGCAGTCGGAATTCGAGCAGCAACGTGCAGAGCAGCAGGATAAAATTAATGCGTTGCTGGAACGGATGAAAGCCGACGGTATTTCACCTTCCGATCTGCTCGGTACTGAACGCGTGCAGGCGGGCAAACCGGTGAAAAAACGCAAAGTGCGTGAAGCGAAATATCGCTTTATCGATGTGAATGGCGAAGAGAAAACGTGGACCGGCCAGGGCCGCACGCCAAAGGCGATTGCCAATGCGCTGGCAAACGGTAAAACACTGGATGATTTTCTGATTTAAGTCTTGAGCCGGGCGGACGTATCCGCCCGGTTTTACAATCAGCAGACGCCAAAATCACCGGCTTCGGTATATAACGTCACCTCTGCGGCTTTCAGGGTAAATGTCTCGCCCTGTTCATTGCTGGCCTGCACGACCACAATGCTGTCGTCCTTCACGTCGAGCACTTTCAGTTTTGGACCGCCCTGACGCGGCTGCACATAATCACCAACAGAAAACATAGTACCTCCTCTCATTTAGCGATCTTCACCTTAGCCCACGTCGTGCAAAGGGTACAGCATTAAACGGTCTGGTACTGCTTACGAGGTACGACGGTTCCACGGCATGATCTTCAGCAGCCGCGCCATGCCGCAAAAACCGGTCAGACCGGCAAACAGCAGGCCCGCCCCCACAAAACCACTCAGCAGGAAAAAGCCGCCTGAGAGCGTGTAGCCCAGCACCACGCCGAGCAGGATCAGCAGCCCCGCTGCAATTTGTACCTGCCGCATCAGGGGCAGAGGCTGTGATTTATCTTCGACGGTTAGCAGCCCGGCCTGTTTCCAGCCCTGAATGCCACCTTCAATGACGTATGCCCGTGCGGGAGAGGCCGCCTGTACCAGACGCGCGGCGTTGTTCGACGTTCTCGCACCGGACTGACAGTGGAAAATCACCGTTTCTCCTGCCTGAGCCTGAAGTGCGCCGGGTAAGGAATCCAGCGGGACGGAGTGGGCGAGGGCAATATGCTCGCGGGCATATTCATCGGTATCGCGAATATCAATCAGTTTAGCGCCCTCAGCAATAAGCGCAGTTGCCTGCTGTGGCGTAATCAGAGGAAGAGGCATGGCGGCTCCTTACGGGCAATAGAGGTGTTTGAGGGTGCTGATAATCTGGTATACAGCGTCATTCTTAATGGCGTAGAGAATGCGTTGGGCATCCCGCGTACTGCCTATCAAGCCTTCCTCACGCATGCGCGCAAGATGTTGGGACGTGGCGGACGCGCTCAGCCCTGTCGCGCGCGCCAGATCGCCCGCGCTGGTATTCGGTGAGCCGCAAAGTGTGCAGAGGATCAGCAGCCTGTGCGGGTTGCTCATCGCTTTCATTAATGCTGCGGCCTGCTCAGCGCTGGCCTGTAGCTGTTCAAGTTCAGTCATTTTGTTTTAGCGTTTCCTTAATTAAGTAAATGCTAAAGTAAAAGTGCGCGTTAAGCCAGTGTCAAAATCGTAAAAGAGGGTAAAAGAACGGCGGGGCAATGGCACAGCCGGGTAAACTGGCTACGCTTAGAGAGTGTTCTCTTTTTATTCAATTAGTTAGCTTGCACGGAGTCATTATGGGTTTTTGGCGCGTTGTTTTTACGATTATTCTCCCGCCGTTGGGGGTGCTGCTTGGTAAAGGATTTGGCTGGGCATTTATTCTGAATATCCTGCTGACCATTCTGGGCTACTTCCCCGGCCTTATCCACGCGTTCTGGGTGCAAACCAAAAGCTAAGCACGCCAGAGTAAATCGCTGTAGATCCCGGTCAGCACACCTTCTGGACCAAACTGCTGTTTGATCCAGCGCGTCACCTGACCGGTCGCGGCATGCTGCGTGGCGAGCAGCATGCGCGAATCCTGGCGCGGGTTGTTAATGCGTCGCGTCGCCAGGAGTCCATCCTCCACCGCCTCTCTCGCCATGTATTCCGGCAAAAAGCCAATCCCTTCCCCCAGGATCTGACACTGGCATTTGGTGTTGAAATCCGGCACCAGAATCGCCTCCTGCCCGTGCAGCAGCCAGCCAACCTTTTTGTTAATGGTATGCGCGGTATCTTCCACCATGATGTTCGGATACAGGCGCAGCTGGCTCTCCGCTATCGGTTCGGGAACAAAGGCGAGCGGATGTTCCGGCGCGATGGCAAAGACCCAGCGAATAGCACCAATTTCCGTGTAATCAATCCCGCCGCCGTCGAGCAGCGTGTCCGGTGCGCCAATCGCGATATTGGCCTGGTTGTTGATAATAGAATCCCAGACGCCGTTGTAGACCTCGGTAGTGACGGTGATCTGACAGGTCGGAAACTGTTTTTTCAGCACCTGCAGCAGCCTGGCGGTGTGGCGCGGCGTATACAACAGCTGATTAATACAGATGCGCACCCTCGCCTCAATGCCCTGCGAAATGGTATCAATCCCGCGCTTGATGGCATGGAAGTCGTTTAGCAGGTCGGTGGCCTTGCGGTAAAAGTAAAAGCCGGACTCGGTCAGTTCGATGCTGCGCGTGTTGCGCACAAACAGCACTACGTCCAGCCCGGTCTCCATGCGCTTAATGGTGTAACTGATGGCGGAGGTCGTCACGCCCAGTTCGGCGGCGGCTTTGCTGAAGCTGCCAAAGCGCGCCGCGGTGGTGAAGGCCAGCAGGTTCTCTTCGGTAAAGATGGAATTCATATCTCACTCCCGTCAGCCATCAGTTTTGAACATATTTTAACAACGATGTTACAACGCATTTGAAGCTGGTCACAGTTCTGACTATTTGCTGCAGGCCGCACTCGGTAAGGCTTCGTCAGGCATAAGCATAATGCAGCTTCGCGCGCTAAAACGCGGTTAAACATAAGAAAAAGGTTGCACAGACGCACGTTTTAACCGGTTTATTGAATTTAACTCAACAATGAATTGACTGTCGATGAATCATTTTTAAGCGGATTCTTTTATGACCAGGCTGTTGCTATTCTCAGGTCAACAGAAATAAAAAACATCGGAGTCTGAATATGTCTGAAACTGAACTCGTTACTGAATTTCTGCTGGCGGCAGAAGAGGGCAATAGCGATGCGCTAAAAGCCTGTCTGGAGAAAGGCGTGGATATTAACGCCACCAACCGTCAGAAAAGAACCGCGGTTATTATTGCCAGCCTGAAAAAGCATTATTCCTGCGTGGAGCTATTAATTGCCGCCGGTGCGGATATTGATAAACAGGACCAGACCTGCTTTAACCCCTTCCTGATTAGCTGCCTGACCAACGATATTACCCTGCTGCGCCTTGTGCTTCCGGCAAACCCGGATCTTGACCGCCTGACGCGCTTTGGCGGCGTGGGCATTACCCCTGCCAGTGAAAAAGGGCACGTGGAGATCGTGCGCGAGCTGCTGGAAAAAACGGATATCAACGTCAACCACACCAATTTTGTCGGCTGGACGCCGCTGCTGGAAGCGATCGTGCTTAACGACGGCGGCGCGAAGCAGCAGGAGATCGTCAAGCTGCTGCTGGATCACGGCGCGAACCCGCACATGACCGACAAATACGGCAAAACCCCGCTCGAGCTGGCGCGGGAAAAAGGCTTCGATGCGATAGCCGAGCTGCTGCTGGCGGCAGGCGCATAACGCATTCGGCCAGCCTTTTCCGGCTGGCCGTTAATTCAAAAGTATTTTTAACCGACGTGCATTTTGCACGACGGCGGCCCCCTTTTATCCGCTTTCAGGAGAAAATAATGCCAACGAAAATTGTGATTAAAAAGAATACGTATTTCGACTCCGTATCATTAATGTCCGTTTCCACCAAAGCCAATAAATTGCCGGGCGTCGAGCAGGCGTTTGTGGCCATGGCAACGGAAATGAACAAAGGCGTATTAAAAAACCTCGGGCTATTAACGCCAGAATTAGCCGAAGCCAAAAACGGCGACCTGATGATCGTGATTAAAGGCGACGCGGCGAATGATGAAACGCTGGCGGCCATCGAAGCGCTGTTCACCCGTAAAGAGAGCGCAGGCTCCCATGAAGCGCGCTACGCCACGATTGCCAGCGCCAAAACCCATCGTCCTGACGCAAACCTTGCGGTGATTTCCGTCAACGGTACTTTCGCCGCCCGCGAAGCGCGCCAGGCGCTGGAAAACGATCTTAACGTAATGCTCTTTTCCGATAACGTGTCGCTCGACGACGAGCTGGCGCTGAAGCAGCTGGCGCACCAGAAAGGGCTGCTGATGATGGGGCCGGACTGCGGCACCGCCATCATCAACGGCGCGGGACTGTGCTTTGCTAATGCGGTGCGCCGCGGCTCGATTGGCATCGTCGGCGCTTCCGGCACCGGCAGCCAGGAGTTGAGCGTGCGCATTCACGAATTCGGCGGCGGCGTGTCGCAGCTGATTGGAACCGGCGGGCGCGATCTCAGCGAGAAAATTGGCGGCCTGATGATGCTCGACGCCATCGACATGCTGGAAGCCGACGAGGGCACCCAGGTTCTCACGCTGATCTCCAAACCGCCAGCGCCAGCGGTGGCAGAAAAAGTGCTGGCCCGCGCCAGAGCCTGCCGCAAGCCGGTGGTCGTCTGCTTCCTCGGCCGCAGCGAACCGCCCGCCGATGAAGACGGCCTGCAGTTTGCCCGCGGCACCAAAGAGGCGGCTCTGAAGGCTGTCCTGCTTACCGGCATCAAAAAAGAGTCCCTGGACCTGCATCCGCTCAACTGGCCTTTGATTGAAGAGGTGCGCGCCCGCCTGACCCCGCAGCAGAAGTACATTCGCGGCCTGTTCTGCGGCGGCACCCTGTGCGACGAGGCGATGTTTGCGGCGCTTGCGAAATTCGACGACGTCTACAGCAACATTCAGCCTGATCCGGCCAGGCGCCTGAGTGACATCAGCGTCAGTAAAGCCCACACCTTCCTCGACTTTGGCGACGACGACTTCACCAACGGCAAGCCGCACCCGATGATCGACCCGACCAACCGCATCAGCCGCCTGCTGCAGGAGGCGCGCGATCCAGAGGTGGGCGTCATCGTGATGGACTTCGTGCTGGGCTTCGGCGCGCATGAGGATCCGGTGGGGGTGATGCTTGATGCCATTAAGGAGGCGCAGGCCATCGCGAAGGCGGATAACCGTCCACTGGAAATTCTCGGCTACGTGCTCGGTACCGACCAGGATCCGCAGTCGCTGGCGCAGCAGTGCCAGCTGCTGACCGACGCTGGCGTTATCTGGGCCAGCAGCAGTACCAACACCGGATTACTGGCACGCGAATTTGTCTGCAAAGGGGAGAAAGCATAATGACGACCTTATTCAACCAGCCGCTGAACGTCATTAACGTCGGCATTGCGATGTTCAGCGATGACCTCAAAAAACAGCACGTTCCCGTCACCCAGCTCGACTGGACGCCGCCGGGGCAGGGCAATATGCAGGTCGTTGAGGCGCTCGACCAGCTGGCCGAAAAACCGCTGGCGGAGAAAATCGCCACCGCCAACAAGCTTGCGCTTGAGCGCATTATTCAGTCCCATCCGGTACTGGTGGGCTATGACCAGGCCATTAACGTTGTGCCGGGGATGACCCGCACCACCATTCTGCACGCCGGTCCGCCCGTCTCCTGGGAAAACATGTGCGGAGCAATGAAGGGTGCGGTCACCGGGGCGCTGGTGTTTGAAGGGCTGGCGAAAGATCTGGACGATGCAGCAAGGCTCGCCGCCTCCGGAGATATTACGTTCTCGCCGTGCCACGAGCATGACTGCGTGGGCTCGATGGCGGGCGTCACCTCCGCGTCGATGTTTATGCACATCGTTGAAAACAAAACCTACGGCAACCGCGCGTTCACCAACCTCAGCGAGCAGATGGCGAAGATCCTGCGCATGGGGGCCAACGACCAGAGCGTCATCGACCGCCTGATCTGGATGCGCGACGTGCTCGGCCCGATGCTGCGCGACGCGATGAATATTATCGGCGAAATCGACCTGCGCCTGATGCTGGCGCAGGCGCTGCACATGGGCGACGAGTGCCACAACCGCAACAACGCGGGCACCACGCTGCTGATCCAGGCGCTGACGCCGGGGCTGATCCAGGCGGGCTATCCGGTGGAGCAGCAGCGCGAGGTATTCGAGTTTGTCGCCAGCAGCGACTACTTCTCCGGCCCGACGTGGATGGCGATGTGCAAGGCCGCGCTGGACGCCGCTCACGGCATTGAGTACAGCACCGTCGTCACCACTATGGCGCGCAACGGCTACGAGTTCGGCCTGCGCATTTCCGGCCTGCCGGGGCAGTGGTTCACCGGCCCGGCGCAGCAGGTGATCGGTCCGATGTTTGCGGGCTATAAGCCGGAAGACTCCGGGCTGGATATCGGCGACAGCGCCATCACCGAAACCTACGGCATTGGCGGCTTTGCGATGGCGACGGCTCCGGCAATCGTTGCGCTGGTGGGTGGGACGGTGGACGAAGCCATCGACTTCTCCCGTCAGATGCGCGAAATCACCCTCGGCGAAAACCCGAACGTCACCATTCCGCTGCTCTCGTTTATGGGCATCCCAACCGCCATCGACATTACCAAAGTCGCGGGCAGCGGCATTCTGCCGGTCATTAACACCGCCATTGCCCATAAAGACGCGGGCATCGGCATGATTGGGGCGGGCATCGTTCACCCGCCGTTTAGCTGTTTTGAAAAGGCGCTGTTGACCTTCCGCGATCGCTACTTTTTATAAGGCAAGCATCCATGAAAAACATGAAACTGGAGTGGAAAAGAGGTGACTGGGCGGCGTATTTCGGGTTGATGACCAACAACCTGACCAATTTGCTGACCATGATGGGGCTGCTCATTTTTGTCGTCGGCATCCCGAAGGAGATTGTTTATGGGCGCATCGCGCCAGCCTTCGGGCTGGCGGTGCTGGTCGCAAGTATTTGCTACGCCTGGTTCGGCATGCAAATGGCGCGCGCCACCGGGCGAACGGATGTCACCGCGCTGCCGTCCGGCCCCAGCGCGCCGTCCATTTTTACCGTGACCTTCCTGGTGCTGATGCCGGTGTATCAGCAAACGGGCGATGCGGAGTTCGCCATTCAGATTGGCCTGGTGTGGTGCTTTGTTGAGGCGATGATCCTGGCGGGCGGTTCGTTCCTGGGTGAGACCATTCGCAAGATGATCCCGCGCACCGTGCTGCTGTCGTGCCTCTCCGGTTTGGGCCTGCTGCTGCTGGCGATGAATCCGATGCTGCAGGCGTTCGAAGCGCCGACCGTGTCGTTTATCGTGCTGCTGCTGATCTTTATTAACTGGTTCGGTAAAAAGCCAATTTTCGCCAAAATCCCGACCGGTCTGCTGTTGCTGGTTGCAGGAACGGCGCTAGCGTGGCTCTCGGGTCTGCAAAGCCCGGAAGCGATTAAAGCGTCCATGTCATCCTTCGGCTTTAACCCGCCGCAGGTGCACGTAGAGGGCTTCCTGCAGGGCCTGCCGCACGCGCTGCCGTATCTTGCCTCTGCCGTACCGTTGGGGCTGGCGAACTACATCTTTGACCTGGAAAACATCGAAAGTGCCCACGCGGCGGGGGATGAATACCCGACCCGCAAGGTGATGCTGGCGAACGGTCTGGCGTCGATGCTCGGCTGCCTGATGGGGAACCCGTTCCCGGTCACGGTCTACGTCGGCCATCCCGGCTGGAAAGCGATGGGGGCCAGCATCGGTTACACGCTGGCCTCGGGCGTGACCATGTTCATCGTGCCGCTGTTCGGGCTGGGGGCGTTTATGCTCGCCATCATACCGATGACCGCCATCGTGCCGATTCTGGTGTTTATCGGCGTCGTGACGGCCAACCAGGTGGTGAGGGAAACGCCCAAAGTGGAGGTGCCCGTCATCTTCATCTGCCTGTTCCCGTGGATCGCCAACTGGGCGCTGACCATGATGAACAGCGTGATGAGCGCCGCAGGCACCAGCGCGGGGAAAATCGGCACCGACGTGCTGCACAGCAAAGGGATCTACTACGAAGGGCTGATGCATCTCGGCAACGGCGCACCGCTCGCCAGCATGCTGTGGGGCTGTATCGCCATCTTCGCCATCATCAACAAACCGCTGCGCGGGGCTGTCGCCGCGGCGGGCGGGGCGCTGCTGGCGCTGTTTGGGGTGATCCATGCACCGGTGGTGGGATTTGCCGAAGGCAGTTCGCTGATGTTCGTCACCGCGTATCTGATGATGGGCGGCATGTTTGTGGTGAAGCATGTGCTGGATATCTCTGTTAATCCCCCTCTCCCTGTGGGAGAGGGTCGGGGTGAGGGCACCAGAACGCACCTTCTAAAGGAAACAAAATGAAAGAGCTTATGGTCGTCGCCATCGGCGGCAACAGCATTATCAAAGACAACGCCAGCCAGTCGGTTGAACATCAGGCGCAGGCGGTGAAAGCGGTGGCCGAGTCGGTGCTGGAAATGCTGGCCTCCGACTATGACATCGTTCTCACCCACGGCAACGGCCCCCAGGTGGGGCTGGATCTGCGCCGTGCCGAAATCGCCCACGAGCGGGAAGGGCTGCCGCTGACCCCGCTGGCAAACTGCGTGGCGGATACGCAGGGCGGCATCGGTTACCTGATCCAGCAGGCGCTCAATAACCGGCTTGCCGCGCGCGGAGAGCAAAAAGCGGTCACGGTCGTCACGCAGGTAGAGGTGGATAAAAACGATCCCGGCTTTACGCACCCGACGAAACCGATCGGTGCGTTTTTCAGCGAGGCACAGCGCGACGAGCTGCAGCGCGCGCACCCGGACTGGCATTTTGTTGAGGATTCCGGTCGGGGCTACCGTCGTGTGGTGGCTTCACCCCAGCCGCTGCGCATCGTTGAGGCCGACGCCATCAAGACGCTGACGCAAAAAGGCTTTGTGGTAATCGGCGCGGGCGGCGGGGGGATCCCCGTTGTTCGCAGTGAGCAGGGGGATTATCAGAGCGTCGACGCGGTGATTGATAAAGATCTCTCCACCGCGCTGCTGGCGCGCGAGATCCGCGCCGACGTGCTGGTGATCACCACTGGCGTGGAAAAGGTATGCGTCAACTTCGGCAAGCCAAACCAGCAGGCGCTGGATGCTGTAAACGTGGCGCAGATGGCGCGCTACATGGAAGAGGGCCACTTCCCGGCGGGCAGCATGCTCCCCAAAATCGTCGCCTCGCTGGAATTTTTACACCATGGCGGCAAGCGCGTGATTATCACCTCGCCGGACTGCCTGCCCGCGGCGCTGCGCGGAGAAACCGGTACCCATATTGTTAATGAAGGAAGATAAGATGAGTGAATACAAAAGCCGCCGCGAATTCATCAGCCAGAGTGGCAAAATGGTCACCGCCTGCGCGCTGTTTGGCGCGACCGGATCCGTCGCGTATGCTGCTGACTCCGCAAAGCCAACCTGCGAGACCGGCAAACCGATGAACATCACCGCTAAGCATTACTATCTGGACAACGTGCTGCTCGAAGCCGGGTTTAACGTTGAGGGCAGCGTGGCGACAAGCACCCGCACCGAGCTGAAAACGATCGAGATTAACGACGGGAAGATCATCGCCCTGCGCGACAATAAAAGCCACGCGGACGCCACGCTGCCGCACTATGACGCGGGCGGCAAGCTGATGCTCCCGGCGATGCGCGACATGCACATCCACCTGGATAAAACCTTTTACGGCGGTCCGTGGCGCTCCCTGAACCGCCCGGCGGGCACCACCATTCAGGACATGATCCGCCTCGAGCAAAAATTGCTGCCGGAGCTGCAGCCGTATACCCAGGAGCGGGCGGAAAAGCTGATCGACCTGATCCAGTCGAAAGGCTCCACCATTGCCCGTAGCCACTGCAATATCGAGCCGACCTCCGGCCTGAAGAATCTCGAAAACCTGCAGGCGGTTTTGTCGCGCCGTAAGCCCGGCTTTGACTGTGAAATCGTCGCTTTCCCACAGCACGGGCTGCTGCTGTCAAACTCAGAAAAACTGATGCGCGAGGCGATGCAGGCCGGGGCGCACTACGTGGGCGGGTTGGATCCAACCAACGTTGACGGCGCGATGGAGAAATCCCTCGATCTGATGTTCCAGATTGCGCTGGACTACGACAAAGGCGTGGACATTCACCTGCACGAAACCAGCCCGGCGGGCGTGGCGGCGGTGAACTACATGGTCGAAACCGTGGAGAAAACGCCGGAGCTGAAGGGCAAACTGACCATCAGCCACGCCTTCGCGCTGGCGACGCTCAACGAGCAGCAGGTGGATGAGATCGCCACCCGCATGGCGGCGCAGCAGGTGACCATCGCCTCCACCGTGCCGATTGGCACTCTGCATATGCCGCTGAAGCAGCTGCGTGAGAAGGGCGTGTTCGTGATGACGGGGACCGACAGCGTGATCGACCACTGGTCGCCCTACGGTCTGGGGGACATGCTGGAAAAAGCGAATCTTTATGCGCAGCTCTACATCCGCCCGAACGAGCAGACGCTCTCCCGCGCGCTCGGTATCGCCACCGGCGACGTGCTGCCGCTGAACGACAAAGGCGAGCGCGTGTGGCCGAAAGCGCAGGACGACGCCAGCTTTGTGCTGGTGGATGCCTCCTGTTCCGCCGAAGCGGTGGCGCGCATTTCACCTCGTACCGCGACGTTCCACAAGGGAAATTTGGTCTGGGGCGTTGTGGGTTGACGTGCATTTCTCCCTCTCCCAGTGGGAGAGGGTTGGGGTGAGGGCATCAGGCCGCACTTTTGTACGTCGGGTAAGGCGAAGCCGCCGCCCGACGTTACAGATGATACCCCGACAATCGCAACTCCCGGTCAATCCACTCGACAAACTGCTGGATCTTCCACGCGCGTTCGTTCATGTGCGGCATCACCAAGTGGTGCGCGTTAATGGCGATCCCCATCTCATCCGGCAGCACCTGCACCAGCGAGCCATCTTTCAGGTGATCGGTTGCCATCATTTTACTCTCCAGAATAAACCCCAGCCCCATGCGCGCTGCTTCAAAGCTCATATAGGAGCGGTCAAAGCTCAGGCTAAAGTTCAGCCACGGTCGGTCAATGTTGTGCCAGGCAAACCATTTTTCCCAGTTTACCAGGGTGCTGGTGGACGAGATGAGCGACTGATGTAGTAGATCGGCGGGCGTGACGATGGGATGTTTTTCTGCATACTCCGGTGAGGCCAGCACCACCAGCGTGTCGTTTTTAATGGTCATCACCCGATAGGCATCCCAGTCCGGAATGCCGTGGCGGATATCAATGTCGATATTGTCTCTGGCGAACTGCAGGTTTTCATACGAGCAGGTGAGATTGATGGTGATATCGGGATACTCGGCGCGAAACTTACCCAGACGACGCAACAGCCATGACAGCCCGAAGGTGGGCGAGGAGTGCACGCGAAGTACGGCGTTATCTTTCTCTTTGACGATCTGATCGGTGGCACGGCCGATGGCGCTCATTGCCGCTGAGACTTCCCGCAGATATTTTTCTCCCGTCGGCGTTAGCTGAACGCCTTTGCCGCTGCGGATGAACAATTTCTTGCCCATCCAGGACTCCAGCGACGCGATCTGATGGCTCACCGCCGAGGGCGTGACGTTGAGCTGTTCAGCGGCCTGATGGATGCTCAATGCGTTAGCGACGGCGATGAAAGCCTGCAGATTTCTGAGCGAGGGCAGAGATAACGTCTGGCGGTCCGGCGCGGACATGGCCTACTCCTTATATGATTACTGATAAAAAACATAACATTGAGCCTACCGGTGGGCAATTTTATCCCGATGTTATTTTTTTGAGCTGTATCGCGAATCAAATTTATCTCAGCAATAAATGAGCTTTATTGCATAGCGTTTCATTCATGAGCCGATATATTGACGTTGAACATATAAATAAAACGACTCACGTTGTTCGAATGATGAGGTAAAATATGTCTCGTATAGAACAAGCTGTCCCCTACATAAACACTAAAAAAACCAATTATCGTTTCGTTGTGCTGGCATTAATTTTTATTGTCTATGCCATTAACTATGCCGACAGAACAAATATTGGTGCAGTATTGCCGTTTATCATTGACGAATTTCATATCAATAATTTCGAAGCCGGCGCCATTGCCAGTATGTTCTTTTTGGGGTATGCCCTGAGCCAAATTCCGGCAGGCTTTTTTATCGCCAAAAAGGGTATTCGCGGCATGGTGGCACTGTCGATATTCGGCTTCTCCGCGTTTACCTGGCTGATGGGCACGGCGACCTCTGTTCTGGGGCTGAAGTGCATTCGTCTGGGGCTGGGATTAACGGAGGGGCCGTGTCCCGTCGGACTGGCCTCCACCATCAATAACTGGTTTCCGCCAAAGGAGAAGGCCACGGCCACGGGCGTCTACATCGCGGCCACCATGTTTGCGCCCATCCTCGTGCCGCCGCTGGCGGTGTGGATCGCCATGACCTGGGGCTGGCGCTGGGTCTTTTTCTCCTTCGCGATCCCCGGGCTGGTCATCGCCGTCCTGTGGTATCTGCTGGTGCGTACAAAGCCGTCCGAAAGTGCTTTCGTCTCGAAAGCGGAGCTGGAGACCATTACCGCCGGTCAGGATACGCCGGATGCCAGACGGGAAAATATCGTTATTTCTCCGGTCTTTGCGCGTCTGGATCGCCTGATCCGCGTACGGGACTTAGCCCCGGTAAGCACGGTTAAAGGCCTGTTTACCTCAAAGAATATTCTCGGTGATTGTCTGGCCTATTTCATGATGGTCAGCGTGCTGTACGGCCTGTTGACCTGGATCCCGCTCTATCTGGTGAAAGAGAAAGGCTTTACGTTTATGAGCATGGGGCTGGTCGCCAGCATGCCGTGCATTGGCGGATTTATCGGGGCAATTTTTGGCGGTTACGTCTCCGATAAGCTGCTCGGCCGTCGTCGCAAACCGACCATGATGTTTACCGCCGTCAGCACCGTCTTAATGATGGTCATTATGCTGAATATTCCGCAAAGCACCGTAGCGGTCTGCATCGGCCTATTTTTTGTCGGTCTTTGTCTGAATATTGGCTGGCCCGCTTTTACGGCTTACGGCATGGCCGTCGCAGACAGTAAAACCTATCCGATTGCTGCGTCAATTATCAATAGCGGCGGAAATCTCGGCGGATTTGTTTCACCGATGCTGGCGGGGTATCTGCTGGATAAAACAGGCAGCTTTAATTCTGTCTTTATTTATTTCGGTATTTGCGCAGCGATTGGCTTGGTTCTGATTATGCTTCTGGAAGAACCGAAATAATAAATTAAATCCCTCTTAAAAGAATGGAGTAACGATATGCTTCTGAAAGATAAAGTCGCCGTTATTACCGGCGCGGCTTCCGTACGCGGGTTGGGTTTCGCCACGGCAAAATTATATGCCGGGCAGGGCGCGAAGGTGGTGATTATTGATTTAGATGCCGAAGCCAGCCGGGCAGCAGCAGCGAGCCTGGGGGACGAACATCTGGGCCTTGCGGCGAACGTCAGCAACGAGCTTCAGGTCAACGCCGCCATTGAACAGGTGCTGGGAAAATACGGGCGCATCGACATTCTGGTGAATAACGCAGGTATTACTCAACCGATCAAGCTGATGGAGATTAAGCGCGAGAATTACGATGCGGTGCTGGACGTGAGCCTGCGCGGTACGCTGCTGATGTCCCAGGCGGTAATCCCGACGATGCGCGCGCAAAAGTCGGGCAGTATTGTCTGCATCTCTTCGGTGTCCGCCCAGCGCGGCGGCGGCATTTTTGGCGGACCCCACTACAGCGCGGCTAAAGCGGGGGTGCTGGGGCTGGCGAAAGCGATGGCCCGCGAGCTGGGGCCGGATAACGTGCGCGTAAATTGCATCACGCCGGGGCTTATCCAGACGGATATTACCGCAGGCAAGCTGAGCGATGAGATGAAAACCGCCATCCTGGCGGGGATCCCGCTTAATCGCCTCGGCGACGCGCAGGATATAGCCCGCGCCGCGCTGTTTCTCGGCAGCGAACTCTCGTCTTACTCCACCGGCATCACGCTCGACGTGAACGGCGGCATGCTGATCCATTAAGGAGACATGAAGATGACGGATACGACAGTTCAACAGGTCGCCGCAGCCGCCTGGCGCATTCGCCGCTACGCGTTGCGAATGGGCGAAGTGCAGGGACAGGGCTACATCGGTCAGGCGCTGGGCTATGCCGACGTGCTGGCCACCGCGTTTGCCCACGGTATGAACATCAAACCGGGCGAGCCGGAGTGGGAAGGGCGAGACCGCTTTCTGCTCTCCCATGGCCACTACGCCATTGCCTGTTATGCCGCGCTGATCGAAGCACGAATTATTCCGGAAGAGGAACTCGAAACCTACGGTTCGGATGACAGCCGCCTGCCGATGTCCGGTATGGCGACCTACACGCCAGGCATGGAGATATCCGGCGGTTCGCTGGGGCAGGGGTTAAGCATTGGTGTCGGCATGGCGCTGGGGCTGAAGCACAAGCAGAGCGCGGCATGGGTCGTCAACTCCATGTCGGACGGTGAGCTTGACGAAGGGTCCACCTGGGAAGCGGCGATGTCTGCGGCACACCATGGCCTGTCGAACCTGATCGTACTGGTGGATATCAACCGCCAGCAGGCTGACGGCAATTCGCACACCATTCTCGGTTTTGAGCCGCTGGAGGATAAATGGACCTCCTTCGGCTGGTACGTGCAGCGCGTAAACGGCAACGATGTCCCTGCGCTGGTGACGGCGTTTGACAACGCCAAACGCTACCCGGAAAACCAGCCGCGCGTCATTTTGTGCGACACCCTGATGGGCAAAGGCGTGCCATTCCTCGAACAGCGAGATAAAAACCATTTTATTCGCGTGGACGCTGACGAGTGGCAAAAGGCTCTCGCCGTGCTGGATGCGAACAAACCAGAAGGAGTGCAGTAATGAGCCAGACCACGGAGAAAAAACCGCGTTTAACCACGTCGGCTATGATTGCCTCTATCGCGGAAGAAGGGCAGGAGACGCGCGCCGCACCGTTTGGCCACGCGCTGGTAAAGCTGGCGGAACAGCGCCCGGAGGTGGTTGGCATGACGGCGGATCTGTCGAAATACACCGATCTGCATATCTTTGCTCAGGCTTACCCGGAACGCTTCTTCCAGATGGGTATGGCTGAGCAGCTGCTGATGGGGGCCGCGGGCGGCATGGCGAAAGAGGGCTTTATTCCTTTCGCCACCACCTATGCCGTCTTCGCCACCCGCCGCGCCTACGACTTTATCCATCAGGTGATTGCAGAAGAGCACCTCAACGTGAAGATCTGCGCGGCGCTGCCGGGACTGACCACCGGCTACGGGCCGAGCCACCAGGCAACGGAAGATGTTGCGATTATGCGCGGTATTCCGGGCATGACGATTATCGATCCCTGTGACGCGATAGACACCGAGCAGGCGGTGCCGGCGATGGCGGCGCACGATGGCCCGGTCTATATGCGCCTGCTGCGCGGCAAGGTGCCGGTGGTGCTGGATCGGTACAACTATCAGTTCAGGATTGGCAAAGCCGCGCTGCTGGAAGAGGGGCGCGACGTGCTGATCATCGCCTCAGGATTGATGACTATGCGCGCGCTGGAGGCGGCGAAGCAGCTGCGTAAGGATAATGTCAGCGTGGCGGTACTGCACTCGCCCACGATTAAGCCGCTGGATGAAGAGACGATCCTGGCGCAGGCCGCGAAGCCGGGACGGCTGGTCATTGTGGCGGAAAACCACAGCAGCGTTGGCGGGCTGTGTGAGGCTGTCGCGTCGCTGCTAATGCGCAACCGCGTGAACGTGGATTTCGATACCGTCGCACTGCCGGACGCATTCCTTGATGCGGGGGCGCTGCCCACCCTGCATGACCGCTACAGGATCTCAACCACCGCCATGGTGGAGAAAATCCGACGCAGGCTCTGATTTATCAGACGGATACGTTGTCAACGGGCGAGGGGTGTTTTACCCTCGCCCCAGTTGCGATAAAGGAGTCCGTCATGGCACAAAACATCTACGACAACCCGGCATTTTTCGAAGGCTACGCCCAGCTTCCGCGCTCGGTTCAGGGGCTCGACGGCGCGCCGGAGTGGCCTGCGCTTAAGGCCATGCTGCCGGATTTAACCGGCAAATCGGTTGTCGACCTCGGCTGCGGCTACGGCTGGTTTTGCCGCGCGGCGCGCGAGCTGGGCGCTGCTGACGTCACGGGCGTTGATATCTCCGAAAAGATGCTCGCCCGCGCTGGGGAGCTTACCGCTGACCCACAGATTCACTATCAGCGTAGCGATCTGGAATCACTCGAGCTCAACGAGAACAGCCTCGATCTGGTCTACAGTTCGCTGGCGCTGCACTACCTGCCGGCGCTGGATGCCCTGTTTGCGAAGGTTCAGCGCGCGCTTAAGCCCGGCGGCAGCCTGGTCTTTTCAATGGAGCACCCCATTTACACCTGCGCCACCCGTCAAGGCTGGCTGACCGACGACAGTGGCGAGCGGTTCTGGGGCGTGAACCATTATCAGGAAGAAGGCAAGCGCGTCAGCAACTGGCTGGCGGACGGCGTTATCAAGTATCACCGCACGCTGGGCACCACGCTGAACGCGCTGATCGGCGCCGGGTTAACGATAAGCGAGGTCAACGAGTGGGGGCCAACGCAGGCGCAGATTGACGCCTGGCCCGCGCTGGCCGAAGAAGCAGAGCGCCCGATGCTGGTGCTGATCGCCGCCCGTAAGGCTCAGTAACCCACCTTATACACGCGTCCGCTCTGCACGCCTTCCACGCTGCGACGGTAGGCCTGCGCCACGGTCGCGGCGGGAACACTCTCAAACCCCGGGAAGAAGCCGTCGTACGCTTCGACGGATTCGGTGAGTACCGTCGGGCTAATCAGGTTGATGCGGATCCCGCGCGGCAGTTCGCAGGCTGCAGCGCGCACAAACCCTTCCAGCGCCGCATTTACCGTGGTGGCATTCACGCCCTGCGCAATCGGCTCGTGCGCCACAATCCCGCTTATCAGCGTAATCGAGCCGCCTTCGTTCAGGTAGTGCTGGCCGGTCAGCGCCAGGCGCACCTGCCCCAAAAGCTTATCCTGCAATCCCCGGTTGAAATCGCTGTCCTTCATGGTCGCGAGGGGGCCAAAGTGAAGGCTGCCGCTGGCGGAGACAATCGCGTCCACCGGACCGATTTTCTCAAACAGCGCCTGGACGCTCGCCTGCGAGGTGATATCCACCTGATAGTCGCCCTGCGTGCGACCCACGCGGATGACTTCGTGACGACGACTCAGCGCTTCCGTTACTGCACGACCGACTGTACCGCTGGCACCAATAATGACGATTTTCATAGCAGACTCCTTATGTTGTGAGACTTCATTCTTTAATAAATAAAAAGTCAGATAAACTGGGCTAACGTTAGAAGATTGCTAACCAGAGGTTCGGAATATGGATAAGCTTCGCGGTATGGAGACGTTTATTGCGGTGGTGGAAAGCGGTAGCTTTACTGGTGCTGCATCACGTCTGGAGATGTCGGCGGTGATGGTGGGGAAGTATATTGCCCTGCTGGAAACCCAGCTCGGCACGCGACTGCTGGAGCGCAACACGCGCCGTCAAAGCCTGACCGACGCCGGGCGCGTCTATTTCGAGGAGGCGAAGCGGGTGCTGGAGCAGGTCTCCATTGCTGAAAATGCAGTCGAGCGGCTGCGTGCGGCGCCTGCCGGAACGTTGCGCGTCACGGCACCGACGTCGTTTGGTGGCTGTGTGATTGCACCGCTCACCGCCACCTATTTACAGCGGTATCCGGAGGTGCGTGTGGAGCTGGATCTCACCAACCGGATGGTCGATCTGGTGGATGAAGGGGTCGATCTGGCCATTCGCATTGGCGACATTCAAAACGACGATCTGGTAGCGAAGTATCTCTGCCCCTACCGGATGGTGATCTGCGCCGCGCCGGACTATTTAGCGCGCTACGGCACGCCACAGACGCCTGCCGATCTGGTGAATCATCTGTGTCTATCGCACACGGTGTGGACCGCGCGTAATGAGTGGCGGCTACCGGGCATGGAAGGAGAAGTGCGCTGGAAGCGGGATGCGATCTTAAGATGCAACGATGGCTATGGATTACGCATGGCGGCGCGGGCAGGTGCAGGATTACTGCTGCAACCGGAGGTGCTGGTGGCGGAAGAGCTGGCAAGCGGCAGGCTGGTGCGGGTGCTGGAGCAGTACACGCCCGCGCCGAGGCCGGTGCATTTATTGTGGCGTCAGGATTTACGTCAACTGCCTAAGCTTACGGAATTTATCGCCCATATTCTGCTAAGATTGGGCACAATATAAAAAAAGAAGGTAATCAAAGAATGTCTGCAAACAAACTCGCCAGCAGCGCGCAGGGCCTGCAATCTTCTGCCATCCGTGAATTATTAAAACATAGCAAAATGGCAGGGGTGATTTCGCTGGGCGGTGGTATTCCTAATCCCGAGCTGTTCGATCACGAAGGGCTTAAAATTGCTGCCGATTCCGTCTTATCACAGCATTTTGGCGAGGCGTTCCAGTACGGCCTGACGGAAGGCGTCCCGGGGCTGCGCGAGGAAATTAAACGCATCTGCGAGGGGCGCGGTATCGCCTGTAAGGCCGATGATGTCGTTATTACTTCCGGCTCGCAGCAATCACTGGACGTGCTGGCGCGTGCGTTAATCAACCCGGGTGACACCGTTGTCGTTGAGCGTCCAACCTATCTCGCCGCGCTGCAGGTCTTCGGCCTGGCGCAGGCCAACTTTGAATCCGTCGGCACCGACGGCGACGGTATGAAGGTGGATGAGCTTGAAGCGCTGGTGGCAAATAAAGCCATCAAAGCGGTCTATATCGTTCCAACCTTTGGTAACCCCGGCGGCGTGACGCTTTCCGAAGCGCGCCGTAAACAGCTGGTGGAATTATCAAAACGTTATGATTTCGTGATTATCGAAGACGACCCGTACAGCGAAATTAATTACACCGACGAAGTGTTCCGCCCGTTGATTGCTCACGCCAAAGATATCGGCAATGAAGAGAACGTGGTGTACACCTCCACCTTCTCTAAAATCCTCGCACCGGGAACCCGCGTGGGCTGGGTGCTGGTCCCCGAGTGGCTGAAACGTGCGGTGGTTAATCTGAAGCAAACCACCGATCTGCACACCAGCACGCTGTCACAGCTGATGACCTATGAGTACCTGAAAACCGGTCGTCTGGCGGGGCAGATTAAGATGATCCGCGAAGCCTATCGCCAGAAATACCAGACGTTTGCCACTGAACTGGAGGCCGAGCTGGGCGATGTGATGTCGTTCCACAAGCCGAAGGGCGGCATGTTCCTGTGGGCGAAAATGAACAACGGCATGAACACCACGCGCTGGCTGGAGAAGACGTTAAGCAACGGCGTGGTGTTTGTACCAGGTGAGTTCTTCTACTGCAATGAACCGGACCATACGACGCTGCGTATGTCGTTTGTGACGCCAACGGATGAGCAGTTGAAAGAAGCGGTTCGACGTTTGAAAATCTCGCTGTAAAAGACCTGCGCATAATGGCGCTCCTGCCGTTATGCGCAAGCCTTTCTTACAGCAGCCCTTTCTGGGCAAATGTCATACGAGTGGCTTCATTCAGATCCAAATCTTGTAAGGACGCCGGGCGAACCCAGGCAATTTCCTGAAACTCTTCGTTGAAGGTCACCTCACGGTTGGCGCTGATGCAGTCGAAGATCAGGTAAATCATATAAATTTCTTCCGTGGTGCCGTCGGCGTAGGTTTTCACCCGAGTGTCATCACGAAATGCCCAGGGTTTTACCTCGGTAATCTCCAGCGCGTCGCCAAGTTCCTCGCGGATTTCCCGGCGCAGCGCCTGTTCCATCGTTTCACCCGGCTCCATCCCTCCACCGGACAGCGCCCACTGGCCGGGAAATACGCCGCGATCGTCGGCCATTTTGCACAGCAGATAGGCCCCGTCGTTCTGAATGATGGGGCAGACAATGGTACGTTGGCGCATGGTTTCTTCCTGAAAATGAGTTTGAGTGAATAATATCGTTCCGGGTCAGGCAACGTCCGGCTGGCCCGATTTTCTTCTGGCAATTAATTCTGCAATCGTCTTTACACGGCTTAACTCTTCCTGAGTACGGGAGTTAGTTTGGGCTTCCCAAATATCGACGTTCAGTTGAAGATTTAGCCAGAATTCAATGGTGGTATCAAACGCCTTCGCCAGTCTGATTGCCATATCAGCCGTCAGTTTTCGATTGTTGTTTACCAGAGCACTTATGGTGTTCCGGTGCACATTTAGCATGTCTGCGAGATCGCTAATTTTGAGATTTAGCGGTTCGAGATACTCATACTGCAGCACGTCACCCGGCGTGGTGGGTTTTCTCAGAGCTTGTTGAAGGGTCATCTTTGATGCCTCATTTGTGCGATGTGTATTTGTGGGGAGAGAGGTAGAGATCGTCCGCTTTGCCCTCAGTCCACCTGAATACCAATCTGTATTGCCTGTTCACGCGAATTGAGGAATATCCCTCAAGTGGAGGATTCAACGATTCATACATGTTACCTGGCGGGGATCGTAAATCCCGATATGAGGATGCTGCATTGATGATATCCAGCTTCCTCGCCAGGGCTGCCTCAAGGCTTGATGGGATAACGTTGCTTGATTTTCCAAAGAGGAAAAAATCCATAAGCCATTGATCGCGAAAATGATTAATCATAATACGTATATTAGCTCCGATCCCTGAAGCTGAAAGGAATAGTAATGCACTCCTGCACTGTGCGCAAGTGCGTTTTTTGTCGCTGGCGATAATGTTACCTGGGTGAAGGAAAGAGGGAAGAAAAAGAGGAAATCGAACATCAGATCTTCGAGGTGGATTCCATAAAAGGTTTATCTCTCAGACCCGGTGCTGTATCTGTTGCCCGGCGGCGCTGCGCTTGCACGGGCCTACAAAACAGATGTAGGCCGGGTAAGGCGGAGCCGCCACCCGGCGATTGACTACCGCTCCCTCAGCGCCTCTTTCGCCCGGTTAAACGGCTTGATCATATAATCCAGCACCGTTTTCTCTCCGGTCTTAATGTCCACCGTCGCAATCATCCCCGGCACAATCGAGAAGTGCCTGCCCGCCTTATTCACCAGGTAATCCTGGCTGGTGCGGATAAATACCCGGTAATAGAACACTTCTGGCTTAGCTTCGTCCTGGATGGTATCCGGTGAAATGGTCTCCACCACGCCATGCAGCCCGCCATAAATCGCGTAATCGTAGGCGGTGATTTTGACCAGCGCTTCCTGATTAGGGTGGATAAAGGCGATATCGCGCGGCGACAGGCGGGTTTCAATCAGCAGGTGATCGTCCACCGGTACGATCTCCATCAGCTCGCCGTTGGGCGGGATCACGCCGCCGATGGTGGTCACTTTGATGTTTTTCACAATGCCGCGCACCGGGGATTTCACCGTCAGACGCGTCACCGAATCTTCACGCCCTTTGAGAATGGCGGAAACCATATCCACCTCCGCGTTGGCTTTGGAGAGCGCCTCGCGCGCCTGGACGTAATACTGCGAGCGCACGTCGGTCAGCTTGAGTTCCAGATCGCTTTTCTGCCGCTGCAGACGCAGCACTTCCACGTGGCTGGCGGCACCGGTTTTGACCAGCCGCTGGGTGATCGCCAGCTCTTTATTGGCGAGATCTAATGCCGAGCGCAGCTCGCGCTGGGTATCTTCAAGCTGTGCGCGACGTGAGTTATAAAGGCGCGTTTCGGCCCCGATCAGATCCGTCCATTTCGCCAGCGAAGGCGGGAATTTCAGCGGCAGATCGTTCACTTCGGCATACAACCGGACGCTGGAGGCGAGTGATGCCCGGTAGCGTGCCGCGCTTTCGCCGACGTTCGATTCCGATCGCGTCGGATCGAGCCGCGCCAGTACCTGTCCAGCCTGAACCTGATCCCCTTCGTGCACGTTCAGTTCCGTCAGGATCCCGCCGTCGAGCGACTGTAAAACCTGCTCGCGCGAGCTGGGGATCACTTTGCCGGTTCCGGTGGAAACTTCATCCAGAATGCCGTACCACGCCCAGACGCCAAGCACCACAAACAGCAGCAGGGAGAACACAACAATCCGCCGCGCGCCGGTGTAGCCGCTTTCGGAGTCGAGGGCGTTATCCAGATCGTCCATTGCGGCAACGTCACGCTGACTGATTTTCATTTTTCCACTCCCGTCCGGTTGCTGCCTGCTGTTGCTGCATGCGGCTGTTGCTCAGGGCCTGCGCTTTTGGCGCATCCATCACCAGCATCCCTTCTTTCAACACCACCACGCGCTCCACCAGCTCCAGCACCGGGACGCGGTGGGTGGCGACAACCAGCGTACGGTTGCCAAGCCAGGCGTTGAGGCGCTGGATAAATTCCCGCTCGGTATGCTCGTCAAGCGACGCCGTGGGTTCGTCCATCAGCACGATATTCGGATCGCGCAGAAGCATGCGCGCCAGCAGAATGGACTGCCGCTGCCCGCCGGACAGCCCCACGCCATTCTCCATAATCGGGTAGTCCAGCCCCTTCGGCAGCTTCTGCACAAAGCTCGCCGCGCCGCACATCTCCAGCACTTCAAAAATCTCTTCATCGGTGGCGCGCGGCATACCCAGCGTGATGTTCTCACGCAGGGTGCCGTAAAACAGCCGCGCGTTCTGGGTCATAAAGCCGACGTTACGCCGCACGTCCGCCACGTCGAGATGGGGCAGGCTGAAGTTGTCGAGCCGCAGCTCGCCGCCCGCCAGATCCATCCCGCCCGCCATCGCCTGCAGCAGGGTGGACTTGCCCGCGCCGTTGCGCCCGAGGATCGCCACTTTCTCGCCAGGTTTGATCTCCAGACGGTTAATGCGCAGCGCCATGCGCGGATCCTCCGGGTGATAGCGGAACTGCGCCTGCTCGAAGAGGTAATGGCCGCGCAGCACGTCCTGGCGGATCGGCGTCTCTTCGCGCTGGTTTTCGGTGGGCAGCTGCATAATGCTGTCCAGCCCCTCTTTGGCGGCCTTCACCTGTTGCCAGCGGGCCAGCACGCCGCACAGCGTCGCCATCGGAGCGATCATGCGGGAGGCCAGCATAGAGGCGGCGACCACCGAGCCGGTGGTTAACGTTCCGTCGATCACCATCGGTGCGCCGACCACGATGACACCTGCGTAGACCAGACTTTGAATGGTCATCCCCCAGTTGATCAGGTTCTGCGTCAGCTCGCGGGTGCGCAGTCCAGATTCCGCGGTGATCTGGATATAGCTGTTCCACTGCTGCAAAAAGCGGTTTTCCGCCTGCATCAATTTGATGTCCTCCAGCCCCTGCACGCTCTCCACCAGCACCGCGTTGCGCAGGGTGGATTCGTGTGCCGACTGCTTCGCCAGCTCCGCCAGCCGCTTTTGCAGCAGCAGGCCGGGCAATACCATGATCACAGCCGCGACCGGGGCGATCCACGCTAGCTGCGGCGCGATGATCGCCAGCACCACCACAAACAGGAGGAAGAAAGGCAGGTCAACAATTGTGGAAATGGTAGAGGAGGTGACCATTTCGCGGATCTGCTCCAGCTCGCGCAACTGGGAGATAAAGCTGCCGGTGGAGCGGGGGATGGCGCTGTTGCGCAGGCGTAGCGCATGGCCAAAGACGCGATCCGATACGCGCAGATCCGAGCGCTTGCCCAGCAGATCCATAATGTGCCCGCGCGCCACGCGCAGCACAAAACCAAACAGCGTGGCGATCAGCACCCCGATAGTCAGAACGTACAGCGTCGGGTAGGACTGGGCCGGGATCACCCGGTCGTAGACCTGCATGGAAAACACGATCCCCGAAAGCGACAGCACGTTGATAAACAGCGCGGCGAGCATGACCCAGCTGTAGGGGCGCAGATCGCGCATCACCAGCCGGTAGAGCCAGTCCGGGCGATATTTAGAGATATAGGCATCCACCCGGCTGTCCTTCAGGGCGGCAAGGGGACGCAGGGCGATCACATGGCGGATGGCCGGGAGCATGGCCGTCATCGTCAGGCGGTTGGTGTGCGTGTTGCCGTCGAAAAAGCTGACCTCAAGCGTGTCCTCGCCGTCGAAATGTTCAATGACGCCGATTTTCCCCTCGCTCAGCTCCACCACGACGGGCAAACGCCAGCTATTGATAGACTGCCGATCTGCCGTCAGCAGCTCAAATGACAGTCCGGCCTCGCGCGCAAGCTGGGTGAGGGCAGGCACCATCGGTTTACCTTTCAGCCACGGCGCACCCGCCATCAGCGCGCCGGGTGAACAGGCTACGCGATAACGCGTTGCCACGTAGCCAAACGCCTGTGCCCACTGTTCCAGCGCATCATCCGTCATGTTTTCACCCTGCGGGATATCGCGTTGCTTCATGGCTGGATCTCCACAGTCTGGATGGTGCGGTTATCAAGTTCGAACGCGTGGCGTAAGCGCCCGGTGTTGTACAGGCAGTTGAGCTGAAGCTGATGCAGCTGTCCGGCGGTTTGCTGCTGAGTGAAACGCGCCTGATAAACCTCCTGTTCGGCGTTTAACACGTCGAGCAGCGGACGCGAGCCGAGGTCGAGATACTGCTGTTGATACAGCTCGCGGGTGCGGGCGCTGAGCGTTTCCTGACGCCCCTGAATTTGCAGCGTGGCCATCAGGCTCATTACCTGGCTGCGCGCTTCGAGCAGTTTTTGCCGCACGTCGAGGCGGGTGCGCTGAATGGTGGACTGCGCCGACTCGACCGCATGTCCGGCCGCATTGCGTCGGGCGGTCAGGCCACCCCCCTGATAGAGCGGCATCTGCACTTTGACCCAGGCGGAGTATTGGGTGCGATCCCGCGTTTCGTTGCCCGCATAGCGGTCGTTAAGGTAGTGGCGCACTTCCGGCTCAAGCGAAATGGTCGGCGTCATCTGCGCGTTGGCATTGTCAAGGTTGGCCTGCGCGACGTTGGCCTGCGCCCAGGCCGCTAACACGGCGGGCACCAGACGATCGTCCGGCTCGGCGATGTCGCAGCTGCGGGCCAGGCTCTGGGGAAAGTCGTTGCTGACGACGTTCAGGCTGTCCCAGCCCAGAAAACTCATCAGCGTGGCGCGGGCGCTATCGAGGCTGGCCTGGTACTGCATCAGCTGGGCGCGCGCGCCTTCGATACGGGCATCGGTCTGCACCACGTCAGAGAGAGAGGTGGCCCCTTCGTCATTGCGCAGCTTTGTCAGCTTTCCGATAGAGGAGAGGGCATCAAGCTGCTCTTTGGCGGTGTCTACCATCTGCTGTAAGGTCTGAACCTGCACCATGGCGATGGCGGTATCGTGGGCAATGGTGTCAATGCTGACCAGCACGTTAGCCTGCTGCTGGGCGACGCCCGCGCTTTCGGCGCGCACCTGGCTCGCCACTTTGCCGAAGTCGTAGAGCATTTGCGAGAGGGAGAGCACCAGCGATGGCGTGAAGCCGTTGTCGTCACCGTCGTGGGTATAGCCGTTCTCCATTCCGGCATTGATTTGCGGATAGTATTTCGATTTGGCGACGTCCACGTTTTCGCTCTGCTGGTAGAGTTTACCTACCGCTTCGCTGATGGCCGGGTGCCAGGTGACGGCACGGTTTACGGCTTCGCTCAGCTGCAGCGTGCCGGGCGCGGCTTTCGTGGCCACCGGGGCCACGCGGCCGTTCAAAGAGGGGAGTTCCTGCGTTTCGCTGAGTTGTTCGGCATTGATCGTTGCCGCCGGGTTGGCAGCTAGAGCGGGCACAGATATCAGGCAGCACGAGAGCCACCAGTAAGGCATCTTCTTTCCCATGTCTTGTCCCTAATAAAATGGTACAGCTTTATTGTTGTGCCCGGGCGCTGTGCGCCCGGGTCAGGTGGTTCTGTTGCTATCAGGTAATGATGTGCTGTTGGTTAACAAGCTCGTCGTAGGTGGTCTGAACGTTATCCAACGTAACGAGTGCAGATTTAGTGTAGGCGGCCCCCGTACCGTCACGGTCGATGGAGATCACAGTATTGCCACCGCTTTGTGAAACAGTGAGATAGTTACCCAGCGTCGACGCGCTGCCGTTCCAGCCCACCAGCAGATCGCCAATGTCGATCTTGTCTCCCTGCGCCAGTGAGAAGTTGGTCCAGTGGTCGCCCGCGCTGTTCCCCGCCGTTGCGTTACCTGCCGTGCTGTTCAGCACCTGGTAAATCAGCGTATCGCCGTAAGCCGTACCGGTAATGACGTCGTTGTGTTCAGAGCTGATGAACTGCGGCGCCATATTAATGGTCAGCGAGGCGGTATCCGTTTTACCGGTCGCGTCGGTCAGGGTGTAGTTAAAGACCTCCTTCGTGGTGATGGTTGAGAGCGATACCCCGGCGTTGAGGCTGTAGGTGTAATGACCGTCTGCCGCAATCGCCAGCGTGCCGTAATGGCCCACAATGTTCACCGCAGTGCTGCCGGTGTAAGGATCCAGGGTGGTGGTCACGCCGTTATAGCCGGTGATGCTCAGGCGAGTATCCACCGAGTGCAGTTGATCCATTGCCCCGGCGGAGTCGGTGCCGTCAAAGATGTTGCCGTTGACGGTATGACCGCTGGTGGAGTCGAACTGGGTCAGGGAGTAGGCGGTGCCGCTGACGCTTGGGGTAATGGTGATATTCCCCGCAGCCAGTGGGCCCATTTTGCCGGTATAGCTGAGCGTATAGGTACCTGCATCCAGATCCAGTCCCGTCAGGTTGATGGTGGCTGTGCCGCCCAGTAGCAGCCCGCCGTTGAATGAACCACTTCTTACGGTGGTCGCGCCATTGGTTATCGTCCAGTCCACCGTCAACCCGCCCAGAGAAAGGAGCGATGCGACGTTAAAGGTCAAGACCACGTTGTGCAGGGCCGTATTCGGATCCACCACGAAGGTACCGTTTCCGCTACCCTGGGTTGATGCCAACAGCGCGGCGTTCCAGCTCGCCGTCCCTACGGTTGTATCCGAGTAGGCCGTCGTATGGTGTACCGAGGTCACGTCCATCGCGGTGCTGACATCGTTCACCGCATCCATCGCCCGCGCGGTTGGGGTGATGTTGAGCGAGGCCGTATCTTTGGCACCGTTCGGCGCGGTAATGGTGTAGACGAAGGTATCCGGCGTGCTGATGTGGTCAGCGCCAACGCCGCTCTTCAGGGTGTAGGTGTACTGACCGGACGCGTTAATGGAGAGCGTGCCGTATTCCCCCACGATGGTGGTGAGGCCGCTGCTGTTTACCGCCACGCCGTTTACTTCCGTCACCAGCGTGCCGGATGGCGCGACGTCATCCGCCAGCACATCCCCGGTGGTGCTGGTACCGACGCTTGCCACGCTATAGACGTGGTCTTCCAGCACGTTCAGCGTGTAGGCCGTCAGCGCGGTGATCCCCGCCGCCGTGTTCAGGAGGAAGAGGTACTCCCCAGACGGCAGATTCAGCGTCAGCGTGGATGAGGTGCCGCCCAGCAGCGGCGCGCGCAGCCAGCCCGGCTGAACGCGCATCTGCTCGAAGGTTTGGGTCGCATCGTTGAACTTATAGATGTACAGGTCAAACACCGAGGCCAGCGCTACGCCCCCCACGGAGGCCTGAATGGTCATGGTGCGGGTGGTGCCTTCCTCCACGCTGTAGATGATCGGATTGCTCAAATCATCCAGCAGATTCAGGCCCAGGGTATTACCGAGGTTAATCCCGACCACGGTAAAGCCGCCCTGCGACGAGGTGCCGTTGTTAATGGCGCTCACGGTGGTGTCAAAGGTCAGCGATGCGGTGTCATCTACGGCCACGATGCCGCTGGTGGCCGTGCCTGTTCCCAGCGACAGCACCAGGTTCGCCGAGGCGCTGGTTCCGTTGTGGGAGATGGTGTAGGTGAAGTTCTCCGTACGGCCAATCACCGAGGCGCTGGTATTCGTCAGGGTATAGGTGTAGCTGCCGTCGCGGTTGATGGTCAGCGTACCGTACTGCCCCTGAATTGCCGTGCCGTCGGCGGTGACGCTGGTGGTTACCCCCAGGGCGTTAGTGACGGCGGTAACCGTGGTGCCCGCCGGAGCGTTATCGCTACCGGTGGTCGGGTCAACGTCGAGGATGACGTTGCCGCCCAGGCTGGTTTCGCCGGTGACGGTGCCTGCGCTGGTCTCTTTCACGCCCACATCAATGCTGGTGTAAGAGCCCGTCGCCAGCAGGTTGGTGTTGTAGCTCAGGACGCGATACTGACCGTTGGCCAGGCCGTTCAGGTTCAGCGAAACGCCGGTCGCCCCGAGCGTGAGCAGATCGGCAAACTGCGGCTGGCCGGTATCCACCACCGTTGTCCAGGTGTTGTTGACGCTGTCGAACCGCTGCACCACCAGTTCAAGGGTATTGAGCAGCGACAGCACCGCACCCGTGGCGTTGGCGTTGACGGTGATGTCCGCGCTGCCGCCGCTGCTCACCGTAAAGTCGACCTGCGCGGTGTCATTGCCGAGCAGCGTCAGCGCGTTACCCAGCGCGCCCACCAGCAGGAAGCCGTAATCGCTGTACTGCGAGTTGGTGACCGTTGCGGTTGTGGTGAGGTCCAACTCTTCAACGTTGCTGCTGGCCGACAGCGGCACGACCGGGGCGAGGGCCGATCCTGGCTGCGAAACGTTACCTGCGGCATCGGTCGCGGTGACCTGCAGCGTCTGACCTTCGGTCTGTTTATTGAGGAAGGTATAGCTGTAGGTGCCGTTGCTGCCTGCCGTTGTGGTCACCGTGCTGCCATCTGCCAGACGGATGGTGACGGTGCTGCCCGCTTCGGCGTTACCCGTCAGGACGCTACCGTCGGCGTTAAAGCTGCCGGTTGGCGTGTTTGGCGCGGTGAGGTCGACAATCACCGTCGTGGCGGAAGAGAACGGACCGGTTCCCGAGCCGTTACTCGCGGTGGCAGTAAATGCATGGGAGCCTTCGCTCATCGCCGGAGTGGTGAAGGTCCAGTTGCCTGATCCGTCGGCGACAACGCTGCCCATTGCGACGCCATTATTGTAGAGCGTGACGGTAGCGTTAGGCTGCGCCGTTCCGCTCAGGGTTGGCGTGGTGTCATCGGTCGTTTTACCGTTGGTCAGATTACCGGTGACCGTACCGACGTTGTCGGTAATGGTGGCGATTACCGGCGCGTTCGGCAGCGTCGTGAACGGCGCGGTAACCGATGCGCTCACACCGGCGTTTCCGGCTTTATCGGTGGCGTAGACCACCAGCGACTCTCCTCCCGTCTGCGCGGGGGAGATCGTGGCGTTAAAGTTGCCGCTACCGTCTGCTACCGCCGTACCGAGGACCGTACCGGTGCTGGTGGTGATGGTAACCGTGCTGCCCGCTTCGGCGGTGCCGGTGACGTGCGTCCCGTTGGTGATCACCGCCAGGCCGGAAGGAACCGCTGGCGGCGTCAGGTCAACGGTGATGGTGGTGACCGACGATGGTGCGCTGGTGTTGCCTGCCGCATCGGTCGCCGTGGCGGTGAAGTTATGTTGCCCCTCCGCCAGCGTGGTGCTGGTTTGCGGTAGCGTCCAGTTCCCGTTGGCATCCGCCGTCACGGTACCCACGAGCGTCGTACCGTCATAGATGCGAACGGTGGCGTTGGCTTCCGCGGTGCCGTTGAGCGTAGGGCGCGTGTCGTTGGTCGGGTTGCTGCCCGTCACCGGACCGGTAACGGTGCCCACGTCATCGACAACAGAGCTGATAACCGGCGCGGTTGGCGCGGTTGCGTCAACGTTAATCACATACCCAGGGGTTTGCGCACTGGCGTTACCTACCGGATCGGTCGCCGAGAAGGTCAGGCTGTGCGAGCCGTCGCCCAGCGCCGGAGAAGGGGTAAAGCTCCAGTTTCCGCCGGTCGCAACGACGCTGCCTATCTGCACGCCGTTATCGAAGATTTTCACCGTCGAGCCCGCTTCTGCCGTGCCCGTGAGCGTCGGCTGCGCATCGTTGGTTAAGCCACCGTTGGCGATTGGCGTGGCGGCGTTACCGACGTCATCCGTGATGCTTGTCAGCACCGGCAGCGCTGGCGGCGTAGTGTCGATGGTCAGCGTGAAGGTGGCTGATGACGCGCTGGTATTGCCAGCCGCATCGGTGGCTTGTGCCGTAAAGCTGTGCGGGCCAGTCGCCAGCGTCGTGTTGAGCAAGATACTCCAGTTGCCGCTGGCGTCTGCAGTGCCCGTGCCGACAAGCGTTGTGCCTTCATAGATGTTCACCGTAGCAAACGGCTCGCTGGTGCCCACAAGACGCGGTACGGTGTCGTCGGTGCTTTGCCCTGAGCCAAGCGCGCCCGTCACCGTGCCGACATCATCGATAGCCTGCGAGATAACCGGTGCGTTCGGTGGAGTGGTATCGACAATCAGCGTAAAGGCCGGTGAAGCCGGGCTGACGTTGCCTGCCGCGTCGGTTGCCGTGGCGGTCCAGGTATGGCTGCCGCTGCTGAGCGGGTTAGCAGGCGTGAAGCTCCATACGCCACTGCCGTTGGCCTGAACGGTTCCGACCTGCTGACCATTTTCATAAAGGGTGATAGTGGCGTTGGCCGCTGCGGTTCCGTTCAGCGTTGGCGTAGTGTCGTCGGTACTTTGCCCCGAGGTGAGTGGGTTGAGAACGGTACCCTGGTTATCCGTTGCTGGCGTAAAGACCGGCGCCAGCGGTGCAACGGTATCCACCGTCAGGTTAAACGCTGGCGAGGTGGCGCCGGTGTTACCCGCCGTATCGGTGGCGTTGAAGGTGATGGCGTGCAGCCCTTCACCAAGCGCCGTGCCTGGGGTAAAGGTCCAGCTCCCCTGAGCATTCACCACGGCGGTGCCAATTTCAGTGCCATCCACAATCACGTGAACTGTCGCACCGACTTCGCCCGTGCCGTTGAAGGTTGGGCGCGCATCGTTAGTGCTGTTGCCGGTGAGGAGCGTCCCGGTGACCGGCCCGACATCGTCAATGACAGTCGTTACAACCGGCGCGTCAGGGCCTGCGGTATCCACGGTGAAGGCGAATACCGGAGAGTTAGCCGAGACGTTGCCTACGGCATCCGTGGCGTTGACGCGAATGTTATAGTTGCCATCGCCAAGCGCAGTACCAGGCGTAAAGGTCCAGTTGCCGTTGCTGTCTACCGTGGTGGTACCAATCTCCACCCCATTATTCAGAATGTGGATTGTACTGCCCAGCGCACCGGTCCCGCTCAGCGTCGGCGTATTGTCGTTGGTGACCTGGCCGGCGGTCAGATTACCGGTCACGCCGCCCGCCACGTTGTCGTTAACCGTATCGAGCGTCGGCACCGTTGGCGCCGTCAGGTCGATGTCAACGCTCCAGGCGTTGGAGGTCTGGCTCACGTTGCCCTGCGGATCGGTGGCTTTGACGGTGAAGGAGTGAGAGCCTTCCACGAGGGCGGTTTCAGGCGTAAAGGTCCATGCGCCGGTGACGCTGTCTGCTGCCACGATACCGATCTGCGTTGTGCCATCATAAATAACGACGACACTGCCCGCTTCCGCCGTCCCGGTCAGGGTTGGCGTGGCGTCGTTGGTTGGCGCACCGTTAGGTACTACGGTCGCGGCATTCCCCGCGTCGTCGGTCACGCTGGTGATCACCGGCGTCGTAGAGACGGTGTCAACGGTGATGGTGATGCCTGTAGAGAGTCCGCTCGCGTTGCCCGCCGGATCGGTGGCCCGGACCGTCAGGGTATGATCGCCATCAGCCAGCGCAGGCGGGGTGTAGGTCCATGTGCCCGTTGCGCCGACGACCACGCTGCCTAACGGAGTACCGTTATTGTAAATGGTAATCGTATCACCCACGTTCCCCACGCCGTTCAGTGTTGGGCGGTTATCGTTGGTGGTCTGGCCGTCGCTCAATGGCCCAATGCCCGGACCGACATCATCAATGATGGAGCCGATAGCCGGTGTGTCGGGTGCGGTCAGGTCAATGGTGACGGTTGCGGCAGGAGAGCGTCCGCTGGTTTCGCCGCTAACAATATCCGTCGCGGTGACTTCAAAGGTATGTGGACCTGCTGTCAACGGGAAGAGCGGGGTGTAACTCCAGTTGCCGCTTCCATCCGCAACCACGGTTGGCGGCACTGCCAGTACGCCATCCTGATAAATCGTGATGACGGCGTTAGGTTCTGCTGTCCCGGTCAGCGTAGGCGAGGTGTCATCAGAGGTTTTGTCTTTCACATTGCCCGTGACCGGTCCAACGTTATCGGTAATAGCCGTAATGACCGGTACGTCCGGAAGGTCCAGCGGCGAGTCGGTGACGACAAAGCTTGCACCTGGGCTGGTGTTCCCCGCTGCATCCGTGGCGGTCACCTTCAGCGTGGTGGCATCCAGCTGTGCCGGGCTGAGCGCAATGGAGAAATTGCCACCGGTGGCAACGCCGGTGCCGAGGACAGTCGTACCGTCTGCGGCATACACGGTGATGGTGGCTCCCGTTTCAGCGGTCCCGGTAAGCGGGGTGCCTTGCTGAGTAAGGGCGAGGTTGGCTGGGTCTGCCGGAATACCCGTATCGACGGTGACCGCCAGGTTCGGAGAGCTACCCGAAGTATTGCCTGCGGGATCGCGGGATGAGACCGAGAAGGTGTGCGGGCCATCAGGTAAGGTGCTGTCGGCGGTCCACGTCCAGATGCCATTTTGAGGAACCGTTACGGTAATGGTTGATGGCGTCCCATCCACTGAAACGATGATTGTTGAGCCCGGCTCGCCGGTACCGCTGAGAGCCGGGGTGCCGTCGCGCGTATAGAGGGTACCGTTTGTCAGCTGGCTATCAGAAACCGCGTCGATAGCTGGCGTCGCGGGAGCCTGCGTATCGATCGTCACGGTAAAGACCGGGCCTGGCGCACTGACGTTACCTGCGCTATCCACTGCCGCAACGGTAATATTCAGCGGGCCGTCTGTTTGGGCCGTCGGAAGCGTGTATGACCATTCGCCATTGACGATATCCACGCGCGCCAGTTCAACACCGTTGTTGTAAATGATCGCCGTTTCACCGTCAGGACCGGTTCCGCCGATCGTTGGGGTGTTATCCGTCGTAGAACCACCGTTTTGTGCACCACCGATGGCCGAGATCGCCGGTGTATCGGGCGCGATCGTGTCTACCGTAATGGTGATGCCGGTTGACGGATCTGATTCGTTGCCCGCCTCATCGGTGGCCGTGGCGGTATATTCATGCGTGCCTTCCCCAATGTTGCTATCAGGGCGCCAGCTCCAGTTGCCGTTTCCGTCTACCGTCACCGTGCCTACGGCTGTCGTCGTTGTGCCGCCATCGCGGCTGTCATAGATGGTGATCACATCGTTTGGCGTACCTGTTCCGCTCAATACCGGGCGCGGATCGTTGGTGGTTTCGCCGTCGGCTACGGGGCCGGTGATCTGGCTCACGCTGTCGGTCACGACCGGCACCGTTGGGGCCAGAGGGGCTTCAGTGTCAATGGTGATCGTCACCGGGGTGGACGGGGCGCTTTCGTTGCCTGCGCCATCCTGATTGGTGACCGTCAGGGAGAGATCGTAGGTCCCGTTACCCAGCGGTGGGTTCGGCGTCCAGGTCCAGTTACCGTCACCGTCCACTAGAGATTCACCGATTTTGGTCGTGCCATCATAAATATTCACCACGTCACCCGGGTTGCCCGTTCCACTCAGGGTTGGCGTGGTATCGCGGGTCGTTTCACCCGGGTTCAGTGCGGTACCCGGCGTGCTGCCGTCCGGGTTTACGGTGATATCCGGTATCGCCGGTGTATCAGGCGCGATGGTATCAATGGTGAGCACGAACGGAGGCGAAATCGTCGTATTACCGGCATCATCCGTGGCGTGCACCGTCAGGGAGTGTGGGCCGTTGGTTAACGGGGTGGTTGGCGTGAAGGTCCATGTTCCCCCCGTTACAGTCGCCGTGCCGAGCAGGGTATTACCGTCATAAAGCGTGATGATGGTATCCGCCGGTGCCGTCCCCTGCAGCTGAGGCTGGGTGTCGTCCGTCGTATCACCGTCCTGAAGCGGGTTCTGCACCGGACCCACGTTATCCAGCGCTGTCTCAATAGTGGCCGCCACCGGTGGCGTAACGTCGACCGTCAGCGTAAAGCCGCCGGATGACGGGCTGGTGTTACCCGCCGCGTCGGTGGTGACGGCGGTCAGGGTATGCGGCCCCTCGCTCAACGGCGTTGTGGGCGTGAAGGTCCACGCACCGTTGCTGTCGACCAGCGCGGTACCAATGGCGTTGCCATCAAGACGAATGGTGACCGTTGAACCCGGCTCGGCGGTGCCGTTGAGCGTCGGGGTGGCGTCGTTTGTCGTTTCACCGGTATCGAGCGGGCCGGTGCGTCCAGGGGCATCATCCACGACCTGCGTAATGACCGGTGCGACCGGCGCAGTGCCATCAACGGTGATGCTCCAGGGATTTGAGGATCCGCTCGGGTTACCTGCTCCATCGACTGCCGTTGCCGTCAGGACGTAACCGCCATCAGGCAGCGGTGCGGTTGGGGTAATGCTCCATTCGCCGGACGCCGGAACGGTCACGGTACCGATGACGGTGCTGCCGCTGGTAACGGTAATGGTTGTACCGGGTTCACCCGTCCCGTTGATGGTAGGCGTCCGGTCGTTAGTGAGGCCATTCTGGGCGACAGGACCCGTGGTGGCCTGCACATCATCCACCACGGAAATAATCACCGGCGTTTGCGCAGGCGTGATGTCCGGCGCAACGGTAGGGGTTGTTGGCCCCGTGTTGCCTGCGGCGTCGGTGGCGTCTGCGGTCAAACTTTCGCCGTTGGCTTTTGGCGGCGTGAGCGTGACGCTGAAGCTACCGTCATCATTGGCTTTGCCTTGACCCACCGTGACGTTACCTTCACGAATAGTCACCGTACTGCCCGGTTCAGCGGTGCCCGTGACCGTTGTGCCGTCGCCGGATACGACGACGTTATCCGGCGCGAGAGGTGGCGTCGAATCAGGTGCAGTGGCCGTAGCCGGCAGGCTAACGTTACCGCTGTCATCGGTTGCGATAACCGTCAGCACTTCGCCGTTTGTCTGGGCCGGGCTGATTGGCGTGTTAAAGGTCCCGTCGCCATTGGCTGTCGTTTCGCCGATGACTGTGCCATCCGGGGCTTTAATGGTGACGGTACTGCCCGGTTCTGCCGTCCCGCTGACGCTTTGACCATCGTCGGACACCACGAGGTTGCCGGGCAGGGCTGGCGGGGTGGTATCGGCCGCGGTAGCGGTCGCTGGCGTGCTCTGGTTACCAGCAGCGTCAGACGCCACCACGGAGATCAGCTGGCCGTTGGTTTGCGCAGGGGTAAGCGTAGCAACAAAGTTACCGTTGCCGTCCGTGGTCGTACGGCCAATGACGTCTCCGTCGCTGTTGGTGATCACAATGCTGCTGTTGGGCTCGGCGGTGCCGGTAATCTGCGTGCCAGCCGGATTCAGAGAAATGACGGGTTGATCCGGCGGTGTGGTGTCAACGATGAAATTAATCGGCTGAGACAGGCCGCTCTGGTTGCCTGCCGCATCGGTTTCACGCACCGTAATCGAGTGCGCGCCTTCTGCAAGAGGTGATGTCGGGGTCAGGCTCCATGTGCCGTTAGGCTGCACCGTGGCAGTCCCTACGAGCGCGCCGTTATCGTAAACGGTAATGGTGCTGCCAGGTTCACCTCTGCCCGTCAGACGCGGCTGTGAGGCATCCGTAAACTGTCCTGCGCTGATGGCACCTTTGAGGCCTCCGGTATCATCATTAACCACGAATGCAGACGGCGTAGACGGGGCAGTGAGATCCACGGTAAGGGTAAACGCCGGGGAGGCTGGGCCGGTGTTGCCTGCGACGTCTGTGGCACGCACGGTCAGCTGATGGCTGCCTTCGCTGAGGTTCACGGAGGGCGTAAACGTCCAGCTTCCGTTAGCGGCTACCACGGCGGTACCGATCGCGATGGTGCCGTCATAAATGGTGACGGTTGAGCCTGCTTCTGCGGTACCGGTGAGCTGTGGCCGCGGATCGTTGGTACTGCTGCCATTGCCCAGCGTACCGGTAATGGGGGCGACATCATCAACAACGCTGATGACGATTGGCGCCGTCGGGGCGACGGTATCGACGATAAAGGTCACGGCGGTCGATGGCGCGCTGGTGTTGCCCGCCGCATCGGTTGCAGTGGTCGTGATGGTGTGGCTTCCGTTGGCGAGATTGCCTGCTGGGGTAAAGCTCCAGTTGCCGTTAGCATCCACTTTGGTGGTGCCGATCTGGGTGCCGTTATCGTAAATGGTGAGGGTGGTTCCGGCTTCGCCAATGCCGCTGAGGGTAGGGCGGGCGTCGTCAGTGCGCTGGCCATTGTCCAGCGGGCCCGTTTCCGTGCCGACATTATCGTTTACGATGAGAAGGTTTGGCGCATCTGGCGCGGTGGAGTCTGGAGCGGTGACCTGACCAGGCTGGCTGGTGTTGCCCGCGGTGTCCGTCGCGGTGGCGGTGAGCTGCTCGCCGTTGGTCAGCGGTTTACCCAGTTCAATTGTGAATGTGCCATCGCTGCCTGCTTTCCCGGTGCCGACCACGTTGCCGTCGGCATCTTTTAACGTGACGGTGCTGCCCGGTTCAGCGCGACCCGTGACGGTGGTGCCGTCATCCGATACCTGCAGATTGGTGGGCGCATCCGGTGCGGTGGTATCGGGCGCGGTGACGTGCCCGGCCTGGCTGGTATTACCGGATGAATCCGTCGCGGTAGCGGTGATCACCTCGCCGTTGGTCAGGGGCTTATCCAGCACGATGGTAAATTTGCCATCATTGCCCGTTTTTCCGGTGCCGACCACGTTACCGTCGGCATCTTTTAGCGTGACGGTGCTGCCCGGCTCCGCGGTACCCGTGACGGTTTTGCCATCGTCGGAGAACTGTAAGTTGGTTGGCGCGGTTGGCGCCGTGGTATCGGGATCCGTCGGCGTGCCCGGATTGCCGGGGTTGCTGTTGTCATCATCGTCACCGCCACCTCCTCCGCCGGTGCCCGCCGCGATGGCAATCCCACCCGCTACCGCAAGACCACCCAGCACCCATGGCCAGACGGCGGCACCGCCTGCATCACTCCCTGACGCGGCAAGTAATACGTCCGTGGAGGCGATTGATTCGTATGTGGCGGCCCCGGTAGGGTCTTCAATCCACCACAGCGCGCCGTCACTCTCTTCCAGGACCAGCTGGCTCACGCCCTGGGCATCCGTGACGTAGAAGTTTTTCAGGGTGATCACCTCGCCGGAGTGCAGCGTCACCACCAGATCATTACCGCTACGGGCGAAATGAGAAATATCGGTTCGCTCTACGTGAAGCTCCACGATAGAGGAATGGCTCAGCGTAACCTGGGTGCCCTCTGTGGTGGTTTCCACGCCAGTAAGTTTTGATATAACAGAGATTTGGCTCATTTAGTCATTACTCCAGACGAGTTGTCGTGAACGGCGTGCAAGATGAGCCATCTGTTTATGAAGGGAAAAGCGCGCCCCCGGCGGAGTCACTGCAATTAAGCAGTACTCACCGTATTTTTTTTAGAGCGAACGATGCCCGCCAGGATATAGAGTGGCAACATCAGAGCGAATCTATTTATTTGATGGAAAATATTGCGTATTCTTTTTTTTGTGCTCTAGATAACCCTGTAATTAATAGAGGAATTAATCCGAAACGGTATGAAAATGATATAGTCAGAAAAGTCTCGATATGCAAATTAAGCTGCTGTAAATACAGGTGGATATTGTGAAGTTGGCATTAATATATTGATGTTAATTATCGATGCAAATAATTAACGCTCTGTTTTTGAAGGTTTTTTATTAAAGCCTGACATCTTTTTGAACGTTTCTTAAGAAGTAAATTAATGCGGCAGAAAGAAAGTTACCCTTTATTTTAAATTATATTATTTATGGTTACTTAATTCGTGTTTAAGTTAGGGTAACATTTTTGATGTAAGATATATTATGTTTTTGAAGTAATAAAATATATTCTGATGCGCAGACAAATTTCTGCTAATTAGAGAGCGCTAAACGTCGTTGAGAGAAGGGTAAATACATTCGGTTGATAGCAACACCGATCTTTTTCTGCACGCCACGCGGGTATCTTGCGTCTTTGTTCGGAGAGACAAAAAAAAGGCCGCTAACGCGGCCTCTTTGGGGATTACTCAGTGACTTTCTTTTCTAACTCACTGGCACCCTGTTTGGTTTTATTCCAGCCTTTCTCAGCACCTTCTTTGGTGGCATCCCACCCCTTTTCGGTGCCTTCTTTGGTTTTATGCCAGGCTTTCTGGGAGTCTTCGCTGACCTTGCTGCCAAAGCTTTCGCTTTTACCTTCTGCGGCATGCTCGTTTTTCAGCTTCAGTTCTTCACCTTTGTTCTGCTCTTCGTGCAGTTTTTGCTTCGCGTCGTTGGCGTTTGCTTTCGCCGCGGCGACAGTGTCGTCAGTTGCATGTGTGGTCGCAGCAAAAACGGGGGAAGCCAGCAGAATGGCAGATAATGCGATAATTGTTTTTTTCATAATATCCTCATTTAACGTTATCGGTTATGAGCGTGATTCAGCATGTCACAGACGAAGCGAAGCGGCTTTAGGAAAAAACTGTAAAAAGGGAGATGCCATGACGGGGCTATTATTTCCGGGGCAGCAGAAATAATCATGGATGCCGCTCACCTGGCGTGAGACGGCATTTTATTAGTCACGGTGATTAAATATTTTCCAAATCGATACCGCGCGTGTTGGGGCCAAAAATACCAATGGTCAGCATCACAATCAGCATACTTATTACAATGAAGGCAATAACCGCCGTCGAGCCGCTATATTGCAAGATAAGACCGATAATTATACTGCTGAATACGGTGGATAAACGGCTAAAGGAATAACAAAAGCCGACCGCGCGAGCCCGAATACGGGTGGGGAAAATCTCAGACTGATAGGAGTGGTAGCTGTAGGTCAGCCAGGCATTGGACCAGGTAATAAAGAAGCCGCAGGCAATCAACAGCAGCGGGTTGCTTTGAAGCGCGAACAGCGAACCAAAGATGACCGTGGTCAGACAGGACAAGACGATTTGCCATTTATTTTCCATCCGATCGGCATAGCGGCTACAGATGAGCGCGCCGAGAGGATAGGCCAGCGTGATGAAAAAGGCATACAGCAGGCTGTGCGTGACCGATGTCCCGTTGCCGGACAGCAGGGCAGGGAGCCAGTTTCCGAAGCCAAAAAAGCCGATCGCCTGAAAGATATTCATCACCACCAGCATGACAACCCGGCCACGGTAGCGCGGGGACCAGATGTCCTTAAATCTGCCCTTGATGGAAGGCTGGTCGCTGTGCTGCCCGGCACGGAGAGGGAAATCAACCTGCTCGTCGGCACCGCAGCGTTTTTCCATCTCATGCATGACGTTCCTCACCTCCAGATAGCGCTTTTGCTGCAGCAGCCAGCGTGCCGATTCCGGCAGCCCCTTACGTACAAGCCAGATGACGATGGACGCCAGCGCGCCGGCAATCACCACGAACCGCCATCCGCTCAGGCCAAACCACGTCTGCGGGACCAGCCACCACGACATCAGCGCCACGGCAGGAACGGAGAGAAACTGAATGAAAAAGGCGAAAGCAAATGCGCGGGTGCGAAGGTGAGCGGGTACCCACTCTGTCAGATAGGTATCAATGGTCACCAGTTCAACGCCGAGCCCGATCCCCACCATAAAACGGAAAAAGATCACCCATTCCGCCTGATGCTGAAACGCCATGACGAGGGAAAACAGCCCGTACCAGAGCAGGGCATACATAAAGGTCGCGCGTCGGCCAATGCGGTCAGCATAGGGGCTCAGCAGGCTGGCACCGATAAAGAGCCCCAGAAAGGTCGCGGAAGCAAATGCGGCCTGGTCGGCCATACCGAACACACCTTGCTGCCCGGTATGAAAGATCCCATCAGCAATGAGCCCGGCACTGATATAGCCAGTTTGAAACAGATCGTAAAGCTCAAAAAAACCGCCAAGAGACAGCAAGGCGATGAATCGCCAAAGCCCGGCGGAAGCCGGTAAGGCATCGATCCTTGCCGCAAGATCGTCCTCGCGGATGGGGTTTTGTGCCCCCCACTGTGTTCCTGAAACTATGCATTCACTCACTGTTAACCCTCTAGTAACATTCACCCTGAGTCGTTATGCTAGTGGGAAATTAGCGGATTTAAATATTTAATTCGTATTCAGAAGCAATAAATAAAGCATAAAAAACCAGATATTTTTCTTTTAGTGCGTGGATATTCACCTGCCGGCTTCTCTCATTTTTCGACGAAAATATATCCTTGCGTCGATGAGAAAAAATATCAACACGCCCTCTTTGCGTTAATAAAAAACGCACAAAGGGCGGCACGCTGGAAATTTTTCACTTGACGCTAGTAAGGACTTTTGCGACTAATTGTCGGGTGACGTTTGCTGATCGGGTGCAGATTGTAGAATGGAAAAAATCGAGAATTTAATTCCGATGGTGGTTTTCGCGCGTGTCGTCGAAACCCTGAGCTTCACCGAGGCCGCACTCTCTTTGGGAATGTCGAAGTCGTCAGTTAGCCGGGATATTTCAACGCTGGAAAAACGTATTGGTGCAATGCTGCTTAAGCGTACCACCCGGAAAATAGAGATTACGGAGCTGGGGTTGAGCTACTATCAGCACTGCTTCAAAATATTGAATGAGCTGCGTTCTGCAGAACGGTTTATACGGGATTATTATGAGGAGCCGGCGGGGACAATAAAAATACTGGCCCCGGTGACGTTCGGAAAAGAGTATGTTGTGCCAGCTTTAAATGCTTACTTAGAACGAAATATTATGGCCAACGTCGATCTCGATTTATCCGATAAAGCGGTGGATATCAAAGAGAGCCCGTACGATTTGTCCATCATCGTGGCTCAGGACACGCCAACGCATGAGCATACCAAATTTTTATGCTCCATCCAGTGGGGGCTGTATGCTACACCTGACTTTATCTCCCGGATGCGTCCTGTCCAGACCCCGAGCGATCTCCCCGCCCATAACTACATCCTGTTCCGTGGTGTGGCACGTACGGTTTCGCTGCCGTTCAGAAAAGAGAAACAGAAGGTCAATATTGACGTCCATAGCCGCTTCAGAAGTAATAACAGCGTGGCGCTGATCAGCATGGCACTTTCCGGTCTGGGCATTGCCTACTTGCCCAATTACATTGCGCGAGAAAGTCTCGCCACCGGAAAACTGGTCCGGCTTTTACCCGGCTGGCAGATGGATGAATATAAAGTCTGGCTGCTGTCAAAAAATAAAAATACGATGACGTCAGGCATTAAGCGTTTTAGCGACGAACTTCAGCAGCTTATCACCGGAGCTGAGGTCAAAGCAGGCTACTGATATCCAGCTCACCATGACGAAGGATCGAGACGTTGTCATCCAGCAAAGAGATATGCGTGGTGGCGGTACGGCTGGGATTTTTGCAGTTGGACGGGACGACCAGATCGACGCGGTCTCCCATGTCTTCCCGGGCGAGCGTAAAACTCACAAGATCGCCCTCAGCCTGCGGATATCCTGCCGGGATGACCGCCAAAGGCCTGCCTAACCGGCTGATGATGGTTCGCATCTGACTGTTTTTCACGCAGACGACCGGAAGAATATCGCCTGCGCCGGGAAGAAAACCGGCTAGCTGTTTCTTTCGCAGGCTGATTTTCAGGGTGCCGGGCCAGCAGGCCCGGCTGAGCATTTCAATTTTGCTTCTTTGCCACGGGCTGACATCCACCCATTCCCATATATCAGCCAGTTCGCAGAAGCAAAACGTCATCTCTCTCGTACCGGGCGATCTTTTTAACAGCGTCAATTTTTCCATGGCGTCCAGGCTGTAAGGATCGGCCGCCAGTGCAAAATGGGTATCGGTAGGGATCAGTATGATCCCGCTATTACGCAATACGGTAATGGCCTTGTCTATAAATGACATAATTATCGACATCCCTATGACGTGGTTAAACCCGAAATATTAATAATAATCGCCGTGGCGATAGTCCCAGGTATTAAACTGGGCTGACATGAAGTTAATAATTTTATTGACGTCGAGACCTTTGCGAATTAATACCGGGCAAGGGGTCACTTTTCGGGCACTACCCTGTTCAGGAACCAGTTTCCCTTCACTGTCTACCATTGACACCATGACGCCTTGTTCATAGCGACTCTCCTGGGTTTCATCAGGCTGAATAGACTTAACGTACTCGTTGGCACAAATAATTACGTCTGCACGCGCTTCGATGCGTTCCCCAATGAACTCCACCATGCCGCGGTTGCCTTTTCCTGACGGATTCGCCGAGCTGGCAAAAGAGAATTTTTGATGTTTTTCCCACAGCTCTTTGGCAATCATTTCACCGGGTTTGCCAAATTTAATCACGAAGCAGCTGGTTTTTCTGCCGTCCATCATCAGATCTTTCAGGCCGTTATCAGGCAATCTGGCGATGGCATCTTCTCGCCACGGCAAAATACAGCCCAGTAATACGTCTGCATCCCAGTGTGCCTGATAAAATGCCTCAATTTCCGGGTTCATTTCCGCCAGCGATTTCAGCTGTTCCATACTGCCGCACAATACCACGCCGGGTTTATTACGGTTTCGCTGTTTCGCTTCGAATTTTCTCTCAAGCCCCTCTTTATCCGAGGTCATAATGATATAACCCACTTTCGTAGGGCAAACAATCATTCCGCCTTCCGCCGATAATACGTTAATCGCTTCCGGCTGAACCTGACCATTCCACGCGACTTTCTTATTCATCATTCATTCTCCCTGCACCACACTGGTGTCATAAATTTAGGGCAAGGATGTCGTGTAATAAGAGGCTTCGCAATCGGCAGAGAAATTTTCACCGCATTGTTTCAGTGTTGGAACAATATCGCGTTATTCCTGGGCAATTCGCCGGGTTGGCGAATTCTGTTACCGGTTTTGCTTTCAATCGGTTACCAATAGAACAACCCACCGGTAAATGCCAACAATCAAGCAGAGGTTAACGCTATGAAATTATCTATTGCAGGTTTATGCGACTACGGTTTTCTTACTAAAGCGAACGAATATCATAATTTTGGCGGAAATGGCGATAATGTCTCTCCCGCCTTGTCCTGGGAACATGTCCCGCAGGGGACCAAAAGTTTTGCCGTCACCGCTTACGATCCTGATGCGCCAACGGGCAGCGGTTTCTGGCACTGGGTGGCCTATAACATTCCTGCCAGCCTGACCGCGCTTGCGGCGGGAGCGGGAAACCCGGCGAACACACCCGACATCACACATGCGCAATCAGATTTTGGCGCGCCTGGCTACGGCGGTTGCTGCCCGCCAGAAGGCGATATTCCGCACCGCTACATCTTCACCCTGCACGCCCTGAGCTGTGATGATCTGGGCGTGACGCCGGATCTGCCCAACGCGGTGATACGTTTCCTCATCAACATGCATACCCTTGAGAAAGCCAGCATCGTCACGCTGTATAAGCGTTAATGAGGCGTGTGTGATTAACCGAATCAGAGCGGTTTTCGCCCGGCATAGCCTCCTCAAATGGGGTGTGGCGGGTGGCGTGCTGGCGGCCATTGTTCTGCTTTTTTTCGCGGGAATGGGGGTCTCCAGCAAGGAGGCCTTTATCAATGGTCGAATATCCACGGTGCTCTCCCCGCTGCCGGGACAGCTCGTGCTGGCGAAGAACATCGCGCCGGGCCAGGCGGTCCAGGCCCGACAGTCCCTGGGCAATGTGGTGACCACACAGGCAAACGATCAGATCCCTGGCCTGGTGGCCCAGCGCAGCGCGCTGGAGATCCAGCTTGCTGAGCTCGACAAGCACATTTCGGGGATCGATCAGCGACTGCAGGTTTATCAGCAGCAGCGACAGCAATACCTCGCCGAGAGCAGGATGCAGCAGCAGCTAGGTGAGAAACAATCGGCTGCCACGTTTGTGCAGCTGAAGGAGGAGCTGAGCGCGATTACGGCGCAAACCGCATTCTCCCGACAGCAGCTTCAGCGCTATAAAAACCTCTACCAGCAGCGTTTTATCAGCCGCATGGAGTATGAAGAGCGCAAGAATAACACGCGGGTGCTACAGGCCAGCCAGGAGGCGAAAGCGGCCGAGCTGCGTCAGCGTTTACTGGATGTGAATGCCGCGAAATCCGGCCTTCAGCTGACAGGGCCAAGAACGCTGGATGCGCCACAGCAAAATCAGCGCGATATGTCGCTCACGATCGAAAATATGCAGCAGGAGAGGCTGCAGCTGATTGCCCGCAGGCAGGCGACGATGCAAAGCATTCAGGAAGTTGCCGCGCTCCTTCACTCTCGTCAGCAGGCGACGCTCAGCAGCAGCACGGACGGCGTGATCTGGGACGTCACCGAGGAGAATGGCGCAAGCGTTCAGAACGGCTCGCCGATTGTGCGCATTCTGGATTGCCGCACCCGCTGGGTTGAGGCGTTTTTTGATGAGTCTGATGCCGATCGTCTGCGTCCGGGGATGGCCGTCACGGTTCGCCTGAGCACCTCGTCAGCCATGCGCTGGAAAGGAACGATAAGAACCCTCCGCGCGGGGAGTGGACGTGTGGCGGTAGGGGAAAGGGACGTTCAGCCCCCACCTGAAATCGCGCGGCGCCAGTTGCCCGTGAAAGTCCTGACTGCACATATCGATATCGACTGGAAAGACGTGCCGGATCCCGCCAGTTTCTGTCTCGCGGGCCGTAGCGTAACCGTCAACATTTAAACAGGAAAAGAGATGCAGCATATACACAATACGGTCGCCGCCCTCAAGCGCGGTGAGGTGGTTCTGGTTCCCACGGACACCAATTACGCCCTGGCAGCAGACCCGTGGAATATTGACGCCTGCCAGAAAATTTACGATCTCAAAAAACGCGAACGACAGAAACCGCTGACGCTTTTTGTCGCGGAACCGGCACAGGCGTGGGAGTACATCGCTGTTGATAAGCTTCAGCACCGCGCTGCGCTCGACAAGCTGATTGGCGCCATGCCCGGCGCGCTGAATGTGGTGGTTCCGGCATCGGATAAAGTACCGCAGAACCCGTATCTGAAGCCTGAATCTGTTTCTCTGGTGTGCAACCATCAGAGCGTGTTGCGAGAGGTCATTGCGTTGTTTGGCCGCCCGCTGGGGATGAGTTCAGCCAATCTCTCCGGCGTGGAGTCTGACTGCCTGATCGACATTGATGCCGCCCGCCAGACGTTTGGCGACCGTGTGGGCTATATTCTGCCCGCAGCCCAGCGCCCTGTGACAACGGTCTCGAGCACCATCGTCTCGCTGCTGGAGGAGGAGATTAACATCCTTCGTGCGGGAGATATGGACATTATGGCGATGCTGTCGTCATGACGACGCGCCGGTTACATCCCGGATCTGGCAACCATGGCCTGTTCCTGGCCTACCGTATTATTTCCCGTTGCTATTTCCATCTTCCCGTCCTGTTACTCTATTTCTGGACGATAGATATGGGGATGTACCGGATTATCTTCCTGCTGGCGCTGTATGGATTAACCAGTACTTTCAGCAGCGGCATACCCGGCTGGCTGCTGCGCTTCTGGTCTCCCAGACAGACGGTGATTGCAGGCGAACTGTTGAAGGCGCTGGGAATGGCGCTGATGCTGTGGAGTACCCGGCAAAGTGAGGTCAATCTTACTCTGCTGGTGGCGTCGCAGCTGCTTGGCGGCGCGGGGTTTACCATCGCGCTAACTACGGATGCGGCCCTGCTGCGCCAGCTCACCGCAGGCGATCAGCACCGGTTTATGCAGATCCAGACCACGTCGCAAAGCGGGATGTTTATTGCCACGCTGGTGGCAGGCTCGCTGGGGAGCATTCTGTTTGACTATAATCCCCAGTGGCCGTTTATCGCCGCCATTCTGGTGAGCGTTATCTCCTCCGGATGCGTATTGCTGATTCGCGTGCAGGGGTCAGAGCATGAACCTGCGCGGCCTGTTGAGCGGGTCTCTTTTTCGCCCAGAGGGGATCAGCTCTTCTGGATGCTGTTCTATTCCATCTCAAGAGCGTTTACGCTGGCGCCTTTCATCGGCTTTATTCCGTTCTACTTTATTATGGTGAACGTCGACCCTCTGCTTTTCGGGGCCGTGCTGAGCTGCTTCACGCTCTCGTCCTGGGGGGCAATCAAAATAGCCGGACCTTTCATCGCCCGGTTTGGGGTAACGGCGTTGCTGGCGACGACCAGCCTTTTCATGACGGCGGCGCTGGGCCTTTTTGCCAGCAATGAATGGCTTGCAGCGAAAGGCATGGACTATTTTATCTCCGGGCTGCTGGCGCTGGTGCTGCTGGGGTTTGGCTCAGGGACGATTCGGCCCGTCACGCTTGCTAACCTCGATCTCTCTGCCAATACCCCGGATGAACGCATGCGCGTGTTTGCACGCATGGAGCGTGATTTCGGGCTGGCCAATGCATTTTTACTGACCGTCGGGGCATGGCTGCTGGTGAGCAGGGACTTTACCACGCTGATGCTGATCTTCTGTCTGATCTATATTTCGGTGGTATGCATATCTGCTCTTCTTTACTTAAAGAATCTGCGCAGCGGGGACCACAGTTCCACCTGAGGAACAATTCACACGCAAAATGAAACTAACCTGACTAATAACGGATTCCCGTTGAAAGACCCTCCTCTGTACGGTGTAATTTCCTCATCAGATAATGAGGAGAAAAAAATGAATATTCACGAGACTGATGATTATGCGTCGGTAAATATCAATCAGGGGATGACGTTAACCGAAAAAATTATCGCCAAATCCAGTAACAGAACGCATGTTTCACCGGGTGAAGTTCTTTTCGTGAATGTTGATGTATTGATGTCACACGACCCCTGCACGCCTGGCGTCGCCAGCGTATTTAAAAAAGAGTTTGGTGAAGAAGCAAAAGTCTGGGACCCGGATCGTTTTATTATGATCCCTGACCACTTTGTTTATTCCGCAGACTCACAGGCGAATCAAAATATTCGAGTGATGCGGGAATTCGCAAACGCGCAAAATATTACGCATTTTTATGATGTGGGTACCCCAGACTATAAAGGTGTGTGCCATATCGGTCTGGCGGAAGGGGGACATACCCGGCCGGGAGAGGTGCTGTTGGGGACCGATTCTCACACCGTGACCGCTGGCGCCTTTGGCACTTTCGCCATTGGCGTGGGGATCACTGACGGGGCGTATGCCCTGGGTACGGGGGAGATCCCGCTGATGGTTCCCGCCACCATAAAAGTGAATTACTACGGAAAGAAAGCGAAAAGCGTCCAGGCGAAAGATTTAATTCTGGTGTTGATGAAAGAACTGGGTGTGGAAGGGGCGACCTATAATGCCATCGAATTTACCGGAAACGTCATCGACGAATTATCGGTCGAAGAGCGGATGACGATGTGCAATATGGTCGTGGAGTGCGGGGCTAAAAACGGCATTATGGTGCCAAATCAGGCCACGCTGGATTATCTGGCGACCAGAACCCGCATCCCGTATACCGTGATGACGCCTGATGAAGATGCTCAATACGTTCGCACGATCGATATTGACGTATCGGGATTAACCAGCGTTATTGCACGGCCACACTCGCCTGATAATGTGGTAGCGGTAGCGCAGCTGGAAAATATTGCTATTTCACAAGCCTATATTGGCTCCTGCACGGGCGGTAAAACGGATGATTTTATTGCTGCTGCAGAAATACTCTGGCAGCGCAAGGTGACCATTCCAACCTATGCCGTCCCTGCGACCAAAGAGGTATTTCATAATCTGATCACCACCCAGGTGAAGGGCCGTTCCGTATACGAAATTCTGACCCGTGCTGGCGTCAAATTATCGTCTGAACCCGGCTGCGCGGCCTGCTGCGGCGGACCCGCGGATACCTTTGGCAGAGTCAGGGATCCGATAAGCGTGATTTCAACCACCAACCGTAATTTTGTGGGACGAATGGGAAATAAGGGCGCGATGATTTATCTGGCCTCACCTTATGCCGTGGCTGCCGCAGCAGTGTCCGGTTTTATTACTAATCCAGAACGGTACTTAACTAATGACTATTAATAACGTAATGCGTGGTACGGTTTATGTGTTAGGCGACAATATCGATACCGACCAGATATTAACGGCGGAATATTTGAAAATTAACCCGGCCTCTGCCGAGGGGCGTGAGGAGCTGGCAACGCTTGCCATGTGCGGACTGCCGGAAGGGGCGCTGCCGTTTATCAATCCGCAGACGCAGCGTGCCGGTTATGACTTTATTGTGGCCGGGAAAAATTTTGGCTGTGGCTCTTCGCGCGAGCATGCGGTAGTGGCACTGGGAGCATCCGGCGTGAAGGCCGTTGTCGCGCAGTCGTTCGCCCGTATTTTTTTCCGTAACTGTGTATCCACGGGGCAAATCATGCCCGTCACGCTGAATGAAGGCTGCGATATCCGTGCGCTGAAAACGGGGGATACCATTGAAATCGATTTAGACGCTCATCAGATCGCTACTGCTGATGGGATTCTGAAAACCGCTCCGGTAGGGGAACTTGCGAACATTGTCGCCGCGGGTGGCTTGTTCGCTTACGCAAGGCAAACAGGAAAGATTTAATCCATTACAACCATAAGACTCAAAACAAGACGCCTTACTTTCTCAGGGTGCAGCGTCTGTTTTGAGCGTACATAAGGCAATCAAACTATGATCACCCAGCTAGAGTTTAACGATCTTCAAAAAGATGAGCTATCAAAACTTATCAGCCGCGTCACCATCAGCCCTTATACGGACTACAAACTTTTCAAGCAGTCCATCACCGAACTCATTGAAAATGGTTTGGTTCCTACTTTTTTTGTACAGGCCTGCGAGCGCGTCAGGCAAGAACGCAAGGATCAGGGGATTAACGCGCATTTATTAAAAAACGTTCCACTCGACACCATCATTCCTGAATTTGATCAGACCAATCCCGTTAACGATAAGTACGCCAAAAAGCTGACCTTTGTTGGAGAGGCGCTGCTGGAGTTGTTCGCTCAGCTCACCGACTCCCCGTTACTGGCCTACCGCACGCGCAACAACGGTGATTTTTTCCATGATGTTTATGCCGACAAAAAATACAGCAACACACAAACGCAAAAAACGGACGGCGAACTTTACTACCACAACGATCGTACCGCTCACCCCGTGCGCGCTGATTTTCTCAGCTTATTAGGCATGCGTTGCAGCGAAGAAAACCTGATTTTTACCGGCTACCTGGACGGTAAAGCGATTCTGGATAACCTGAAAGCTGAATCCCAGGAGTGGTTACGAAAGCCGCTTTTTATTACCCCTTTTGATGAATACTCTCGCGATTCGAACGCCAGCCAGATTGATTCTGAACTGCATCCGATCCTGGAAAATATTCATACTTTCCGCTACTACGACACACGAACGACTTATTCTCCGGACGCGCCAGCAGAGGCGATCAAAGCATTGATTGACCTTAAGGTGTCGATCACCAAAGCGGCAAAAGGCCGCGTCGCGATTAACAAAGGCGACCTGTTCTCCTTCGCCAATCAGGACTCTTTGCATAACCGGGAAATCATCCAGGTGCGAGATCCTTACTCCGCGGAAAAACGCTGGCTGCTGAAAACCTACAGCTTCCGCAACCCTGAGGTGATGAATATGTATCACAATTACTTCGATGCCGAGCTGCCGGGGTTTGTGGTCGCCGAGTAAGGTTGACCTGACGGGTATATAAAAACCGCATGCCTGAGGTGTGCGGTTTTTTGTCTGTGCGAGAAGACCTGTGCTATTAACATTCTTTAGTTATCAGCTCGCTTTCTAACTTATTACACCTTTATCCAGCTCAGCGGATAGCCTGTTAAGTTCCTTGCTGATGTGTTTGCGCCGTTGTTTTAACAGTACCCGGGCAGGAATGATGCGTTCGATAATTGTCGGCTTTCTTTTCAAATACGCTGTTACAAGCCGTTTGATGTCTTCCTCTGACCAACCGTCCATCACCGGCGTTGGGTTGTAAAGCAGATTAGCCTGTAGAGCAGGGGCGACTTCCTCATCCACAATTCTGAAGATCTCTTCCCGGTTTAATCGGGATTTCATCAGTACTTTGCCATGCTGAAAGCCTGAACCCGACCCTAAAGGTTTCGGTCTGGTTCGCCCCAAGTTCAGACGACGATTGCTAAAAAATGGTCGTCTGAATTTCGGTTGTGACGTTCTTGCTTACTGCTTAGATTCATTTTCAATCTATCGAGAGGATATGGATATGAACTTTGCAGAACTCCACAACCGGCATGAGCCGCTTCTTATCGCTAATGTCTGGGATGCCGCCAGTGCTGTCGCAGCGCAAGAAGCAGGTTATCAGGCATTGGGAACGTCCAGCGCAGCAATCGCGTCCACGCTGGGATATGAAGACGGGCAGGGAATGCCGTTTGATGCGTTATTTTATATGGTCACCCGTATCCAGGCTGTCAGCAAGCTGCCATTGAGCATTGACATGGAAGCAGGGTATGGTGATTCAGCCGAAGAGATAACAGCCAATCTCAGGCGCCTTGCTCAGACAGGCGTAGCAGGCGTTAACCTCGAAGACAGCAGAGTCATGAACGGCGTGCGTCAGATTGATGATGCCTCTGTGTTTTCCCGCAATCTGAAAGCAGTAAGCGATGCGCTAAGAAGCGAAAATCATAGCCTGTTTCTGAACATCCGGACTGACACTTACCTGCTCGGGCATGTAGATGCGTTGCAGGAGACGATATTACGGGGTCAAAGCTATAAAGCTGCAGGTGCTGACGGCCTTTTTGTTCCCTGTCTGACGTCAGAGAAAGACATCAACCTCATTGCAGAGGCAACGGGTCTGCCTCTTAATGTCATGTGTATGCCCGAGCTTCCGTCGTTCGACAGGCTGAAGATGGCCGGAGTAAGCCGCATTTCCATGGGCAATTTTGTGCATTCAGCCATGCAGTCAACGCTGACTGATATCATGCTTACGATCCGATCCCGTCAGACGTTTGAAGGACTTTTTGGTGATGAAAATAACCGATAAGAATTTATGTGATATCTGGTATCAGGCATTACTGGAACGTGCTTCAGAATATACTGGCGTGTTTTTTGTCGGCGTCAAAACCACTGGCGTGTTCTGCATTTCGGTATGTAGGGCGCGAAAGCCCAAACGTGAAAATGTCGAATTTTATAAAGATGCCAAATCTGCCCTTGCGGCCGGTTTTCGACCCTGTAAGGTCTGCAGACCCGCTGAGAATGCGCACAGCGCGCCATTATTTGTTGAACAGGCGCTTGAGCTTGTCAGGCGCGATATTAAATCCCGTGTTGCAGACGCGGAGCTTCGCCAGCATGGAATCAGTCCGGAGCGGGTAAGACGCTGGTTCCTGCAACATCACGGCATCACTTTTCAGGCTTTCCAACGAATGCAGCGGGTGAACGTTGCCCTGCAGGAGCTGAAAAGCGGACGAACGGCGACTGACGTTGCGCTGGACAACGGCTATGAATCCCTGAGCGGGTTTGGTTATACCTACAAGCGACTTACTGGTGCAGCGCCGACTCAGGCAACCCAGGTGATTGTCATTCACCGTTTTACCACGACGCTTGGGCCGATGTTTGTCTGTGCGACAGAGCGGGGAGTTTGTCTACTGGAGTTTACCGATCGCCGGATGTTAGAAACAGAATTTCGCGATATTCAGCGTTTATTTAACGCCAAAATCGTCACCGGAGAAAACAGCCATACCCGGCAGACAGTAAAGGAAATCAGCGAGTATTTTGCCGGAACGCGCCGACAGTTTGATCTCTCAGTAGATGCCCCAGGGAGTGGTTTTCAACAATCCGTCTGGCGCGAGCTGCGGGCAGTTCCCTATGGACAGACCTCACACTATCAGGCCATTTCACTACGGATGAATAAGCCAAATCCTGTGCGCGCCGTCGCTGCTGCTAATGGTGCAAACCGGATTGCGATTGTGATCCCCTGTCACAGGATAATTGGAAAAGATGGCGCGATGACAGGTTATGGCGGCGGTATTTCTCGAAAAGAATGGCTCATTGAGCATGAGAGAAATAATGTTTAATGGTGTGATGCTCCAGTATGATCGGGAAAACTTATGGACTTCGCGGGACAAATTGAGGGCACAAAAAAGCCCGCAGGGCTTGCGCCATGCGGGCTTTCAGGACTTCATCGGATGACTCTGGTAATCACCGATGGAGAATTTTGGTGGGCTGGCGGTCTTCCCGTTATACGTTGTCTTTCCCTGTTTCAGTTGTGGGCAACGCCCCCGGTTAACATCAATTTTGTCTATCAGAATGTTGTCTGTTCTGGCGGTCACGGTGACATAAACGCAGTCATGGCATTCGTAGCCACTTTTCTCGATATTGACTTTTATAGCGTCCTCATCAGCCGCCTGAGCGGGCATCGCGGCCAGTACAGCAAGGGTGGCGAACGCGATAAGAACAGTTTTCATGACACTTTCTCCGTATGTGACAAATCCTGCGATATATCGCATTGATTTTTAATGGATAAATAACATAACCCTATGATTCCCGGTTGATTATGTAATCACGGGATTCATCAGGTACAGCGATGAATTTCGATCGGCTCGATCGACAAAATCGATCGTCATTGAGCACAAAAACTTATCGATACACGTCTTTAGGTTTATCGAAAATGAAGAGGTTAACCGAAGAAAAATCCCCAGAGGGAGCCTGCTGCACGGGCGACGGTGTGGGTCACCGCATGCAGTGCTGTGCGGGCCAGCTGCGGCAGCGGTGCGAGGTCAATGATGTTATCAATCACCTCTACCACGGCATCGCCAAAGCTGCTGCTGGCGGTATTGATAACGGTATCAGTGCGATACCGGTTCTGCAGATGAGGCACAAGTGGACTGCGGGCTTGCTTTGGGAGGCGGGTAATCATGGCCTCCACCAGGCGCGACAGCCGGTAACGCCCCCGGACAGAAACAGGCAGAATATCTATTTCTGCTATCTGCAACTGAAGTGCCACAGCCTGCTGTTTCTGCGCAATACGCTCCGCCTGTAACGCCGAGGGCTGAGCCGACAACCATCGCCACTGCTCGGCGGGTTCGGTTTTGTCCACCTGGTTGAGTATCCACAGCACTGGCGGCAGCGGTCCACTGAACTGCGCGAAGACGTCCTGATAAAACTGCTCTTCCACCGCAAATGCGCGGTCATCGGCCTTGAGCACCCACAGCACCATATCGAGCTGTGGCATGAGGTCACGATACAGCTCACGGTATTCACCGTCGCGGGTAACAGACTCGCCCACGCCGGGCAAGTCGACCAGCGTCAGATAATGGTTGCCGAAGCGCAGCCGGACACGCTGTGGCTGACGGGTGCAGGCTTCCACCGCGTTCACGGCGCAGACTTCGCTACGGAACAGTGCATTACACAAACTGCTCTTCCCGACACCGGTTTTACCCATAATGCCAATCACGGGTTCATACGTGACGAGACGGTTAAGCTCCTGGATAAGGTGCTGGCGCAGTGCGTACGGATAACGCCGGAGATGACGACGGATAAGGGCATAGCCTGAGGGATGTTTCATATCGGCCTCTGAATGAAAAAAGGCCATCTGGTGGGGATGGCCTGTTGGAGTAAAACGGGAAGGAATTCAGTCAGGTGATATATAACTGAGAGTTTTTTAAAAATACCTCAGCCTCATATTAACCGGGCAGTATATTGCCGGACAGGAGCATCCATTTATCTTTGTATCACTCAAATAACAGATGGGTGATAATCCTGACTTATGCCAGTTAACTAATTTAGTCCAAAGCTGTCTGACTGGGCTAAATATCGGTTTTTTATATTGACTTGCGATTGGGTTTTGCGATTAATTGTCAACTCCTTAAATAACATACTTAGCAGGTATCGTAATGAAAGAATTTCCATTCAATGCTTTTACAGGACTATTGCGTGAAACTATTTTTAATATTGAGGATCATACGCAGTCACCGCCGGAAATGATTGCATCCGCAGTTTTAAGTGCATTATCCCTGGGGTGCCAGAGCCTGATTAATGTAAAGATCAATGACACTTTAGTATCTCCGGTATCATTGTATTCATTCGTCATAGCAGAGTCTGGCGAGAGAAAAACGACGGTGGATAAACTGGTATTCAAGCCTTTTCATGAGCATGATCTACGTGTATTACTCCAGTATGAAGAACAGCAAAAAGAACATGAGCGCTGCTCTAAAATATGGCGCAGAAAAGAAAGTGCACTCTTGAAATGTGTCGATAAAGCCACTATGAAAGGAAAATGTACAGATGAATTTTCACTGCAGTTAAAGGCGTTATACGCTGAGAAACCAGAACCACCAAAAGCCAGAAGATTTGTTTATAATAATACCACACCGGAAGCCCTGCAGTTTGCAATGTACACTCAGTCGCCGCAAACAGGACTAATAACCGATGAGGGAGCTAATATACTTAACAGACAGACCATGACTGACTTTGGTTTTATTAACTCAATGTGGGATGGGGGATATTTTCAGGTTGAACGTAAAACAACACCGAGTTTTACGCTCAGGAATGGACGTATTACTTTGTTGGTTATGGTACAAAAAGCTATATTTGATGATTATTTAAAACGTAAGGGCGAAAGTGCACGCGGAAGTGGTTTTTTTGCACGCTGTCTTATCTTGAATATTGATGAGAATTTATCGACACAGGGCCAGCGTTTGATTCATCGTCAATCCGGCTCTCAGTCTGGTGACCTGGAGAATCTTAATTCCTTCTACCAACGTATGAATGAACTGGTAGAAAAAAGTGCTTTTCAACACGGAACTGGGCATCAGACATGTTTATCCTTCGAACCTCAAGCTCAGGAAGCATGGGTGAGAATTCACAATAAAATAGAGCGTCGCCTGGGGCCAGAGGGAGACTATGAAAACTCGAAAGATTTTGCATCCAAAATGTCGAATAATACTGCACGCGTAGCCGCACTGTTGAGTTACTGGACAGAGGGGGAATGTGCGATAAAAAAAGAATATGTCGAAAATGCATGGTTGCTGTGCGAATGGTATATGCAGCAGGCAGTAACACTCTTTGGTAATGAGGAGGGCTATTATGAAGCACTGTTATTGTCGTGGCTACGTCGGCAGTATTCACGCTCATGGAAAGATGTAGTCCGATATAATGATATCCGAAACGGCGGACCTAATGTGTTACGTAAGGGAAAGTTACTGGAAAGGGTGATTGACAGACTTGAAAAGGAAGAGGTGATAGATATTGATTATTCAAAATATGGTGCCCGAAAGGTATATAAAGGCCGTCACTTTGATAACAATCCGTTTACAAAACATGCAGCCTATCAGCACTACTGAGCCCCGGTAGTTGCGATCAGTCGCAACTACCGGGGGGAGGAACCTGTGGAAAATGACAAAAATCTGCAAAACTAATATCAGAGTAAAATTATTATCACGCTTATCACTTGCGTGGAATTTATTTAAGCGGATGTGCTTATTGTTATATTTCTACTGATTAATTTACTGTCGGTATAGTAATATATGTTTACTGTTAATGCATCCATTCTCTACTAAGCTTAATTATTATAAACATACTAATACATTATACCCATACAGTAAGTTAATTATAACGCAACACATATTGTTTATGTAACACCATACGGTTAATTATTACCATCAGATAATATTCATGTACATATCTGCATGTGCCATTATCACGATTGTTAATCGTATGGTTGCTTACTCTTACTCACCTCAATATTGAATAATGTATTTATTCAGGTTTACATATGCCAGATGATTCCTTGAATGCTGATTACCAGCAAGCATTTTACAATGTTATTCGTAATGCAGTTGATGAGTTTCCACGTACGTTAGCGCTACGTGTTGATTTACGTTTTCCCCGTCGCTATCAGTATGGTGATTCAAACAGAGAGGTTACTCGTTTTATTGAATCACTGAAGGCTAAGTTGCTGGCTGATTGCCAGCGTAAAAACCACCGCTGGAAACGTAACTGGCATAATCGATTACGGTATGTATGGGTACGTGAAGTCGGTGAACTTAACCGCCGTAAACATTACCATGTATTACTGCTGCTGAATAAAGACTTCTACCATGGCGCCGGAAGTTATAATGCAGATGACAGTTTATACGCATTAATCCAGCAGGCATGGTGTAGTGCGTTAGGCCTGGATGCAGAGCAATATTCGGGTTTAGCGAATATGACTAAGAACGGTTGTTTTTATTTAAACAGAAAATCCCCTAATTATATGCAAGAAGTTACCGAATTGCTGAAGCGCATGGAGTATCTGGCAAAAGACCATACCAAATGTTACGACGATGGCTTTCGTTCTATTGGGATGAGTCGTGGGTAGAATGACCGTACTGAGTTGGCAGTTTGGCTATTAAGGTTTACACTGTCAGCATATTAGAACTCAAGTACATCTATTTCTTTTTAGTCTTTACGACACTATCAAATGCAGCTTTGATTTTCTGATCCTGACTTGACCAGACTTCAACCTGGCGTATCTTCATTGCAAATATTTCAGCTCCGGTTTTGGTCAGATTATTCTGGTCACGGGCAGATGGCCATTCCAGTTCATTAATCCCATTCTCTATGCCCTTCAAAGCTTCTGATTTAGCATCCCATCCGCCTGAAGGGCAAGCTTCCTGCAAAAGCCTAATAATTTTGGCTTTAACGGGATCAAAGCGAGCAGCTTTACTTCTGCCCCCCTTCACCGGAACATCGAGTTTTGTGGTCTGTTGCTGTTGCCACAATTCTTGATCTTCAAGACCACGGCAGTAATCAAGGTATTCAATACTTAGGAGTAGGCACTTTATCGCTTCATTTTTATTCGCGTTCAGGAGCCCAAGCCCTAGGTGCCAGTTAACATCAGCTAGAAAAACAAGTTCATCTATAGTTTCGCTAACCGTGTCCGGTTCATCAAATGACATTTTGTAGACTTGATCATCAAACCTACGGCGTACAACCGGGTTCTTAAGCATGCTTGCAACTAGCGATAGTACAAACTCATGATATTCATTTGCACCTGAAACCACCTTTTCCTGCTCCCAGTCAGCCGCATTGAATCTATGGGATAATCTTGCGCTCTTATTATTGAACGTAGTTTTCAAATCAACGATAAAATCATCAAATCTAAAATTATCCATTATTCAATCAGTTAAGCTCCGTAAAAAATGAGGTATTGCAGCCGTATGTCGCACAGTTGCACTAGCAGATAGTCTGACTTCCGTTCAAAGCATACCAAGAGAGGAAGCTTTTTAATGGAACCAAGGTCTGTAAAAATCCTGCGTATATCTGCACTTGTCAAGAAGTTAGGTATTGGTCGTTCAACGGTATACGATTGGCTTGACCCTAATTCAGATCGTCATGATCCGACATTTCCCCAAAGGGTGAAACTGGGGGCAAAGACGGTAGGTTGGCTAGAATCCGAGATTGATGCTTGGATTTTGAGCAAAATAAAACAACCCCTAACGCCTGTTTCGCCATAGTTTGGAAGATAATGTGGGAGAGAGTGAGGATCGCACTCCTCCCATTAGCTTTAATTCTATTTCCGGATTTGCAGCCGTAGTTTTAGATAAAAACACAGATCGCTGAAGTTGCTGAGACCGCTGAACAAGGCACTGCACAATATTCTCTTACAGCTCATGTGCACCTCTCTTTAAGGCATTTTAATGGACTGACCCCACGCCCGTAGACAAATTCTGTCCTCACGATGAGGCCTGTTCGAAGGCCTCCGGACTGACGCCGCCGAGGTGGCTGTGGCGCCGGGCCCGGTTGTAGAACACTTCAATGTAATCGAAGATATCGGCCCGGGCCAGATCCCGGGTTTTATAGATGCGTTTTCTGATCCGCTCTTTTTTCAGCGAACTGAAGAACGATTCGGCCACCGCATTATCCCAGCAGTTGCCACGCCTGCTCATGCTCGGGGCCAGGTTATTAGCCCGGCAGAAGCGCTGCCAGTCGTCACTGCCGTACTGGCTGCCCTGATCGCTATGTACGATAACCTCACCGTCCGGTTTTCGACGCCAGACGGCCATCATCAGCGCGTCGAGAGCCAGTTCGCGAGAGAGAGTGGGCTTCATCGACCAGCCAACCACGTTACGGGCGAAGAGGTCGATAACCACCGCCAGATACAACCAGCCCTGCCAGGTGCGGATGTAAGTGATGTCTGTAACCCAGACCTGATTGGCCCGGACAACAGTAAACTGCCGCTGCACGCGATTAGGGGCGGCAACCACTGAAGGTCGGCCGGCGATACGACGCGGCGCTTTATAGCCGCGCACGGCTTTGATCCGGTTCAGTTGCATAATACGACCCACCCGGTTTTTGCCGCAGGTCTCCCCGATTTCGTTCAGGTCGCCATGAACCCGCCGGTAACCGTATACGCCTCCGCTCAGTGAATATGAGTCACGGATAAGCGTTAGCAGGCGCTGGTTATCTTTATCGCGTGCCGAGACCGGGTTATGCAGTCACGCGTAGAACCCGGCCCGGGCGACATTCAGTACCCGACACATCGTCATCACACCCCATACAGTGCGGTGCTGATTGATAAAGCGGTACTTCAGTCGGGCTCCCTTGCAAAGTACCGCGCGGCCTTTTTCAGGATATCCCGTTATTCTTCGGTGCGTTTTAGCTGCGCCCGGAGTTTCAGGATCTCGCTTTTGGCTTCCAGTAAATCCCGGGCATGCTGTTCGCTGTTATCAGGTTTGATAGCCCGTAGCCACTTGTAGAGGCTGTGTGCAGAAACGCCCAGACGGTCGGATACTTCGGCAACGGAATAACCGCGTTCCGTTATTTGACGGACGGCTTCTTCCTTAAATTCAGGTGTAAATCGTGGTGTGCCCATACGTTCCTCCTATGCTCAAACTATAGGGCAGGATCGTCTACCGGGGTGGGGTCAGTCCAACTATAGGGCAGGATCGTCTACCGGGGTGGGGTCAGTCCAGACAACCAAATTTGATGTTCGCTGAAAGCTGGTTGGTCCCAGGCGCAATGCCTATTGTCAGCTTGCAGGTAAAATAATAACAGAAGGCCTATCCAATGCGTGTTATAAGCGAGTATGAAAACCTCCACACTGGTGGTTGAGAGGCATGGCATGAAATTACGAATCACAAGAGCAATCGGCCTCAGCAAGTTCTCGCCACGTTGGGTTAAGGTTATCTGTTTACGATTAGCAAAAAATGATATTGAGCGCTCCCTCAATGCTCTTCTGGCCAACATTGATGAATCTGAGCTCTCTCCAGAGCAAGTCAAAGCGTTTAGGGAATGCGTTGACAGGATTAACCTAGCACGGGGTAAGGGGATGCAGGCGTGAGCACTTTTAATTAAGCATTTTTCGATGTTGCTTTGGCAATGATGGCTTTTATCCAAAAAATTTGGCAGGTGAAAAGTAGTCTAAGCGTTTGATAAAAGGTAAGCCCAAACCATATATGCGCGGCGCGTTTGCAGCGCAAGTATCGATGACAGGCCGACACGGGCGGAGCTCTCGAAAGCCACATATGAGCCAATGAAGGCTGATGGGAGCTCATAGGGATTAAACTGTCCACTATGAGCGAAAAACGGACCTTCAAATCCGAACCGGTTCAATTGATTAACCTTGGCTGTCAGTCAAGCCATCGTTAACATGAATCCGATCGAAAATTCCTTATTGCATTTTTACAAATACGCAGTGGCAAGAAAGATAGATTCTGGCTCATGACAAGTTGAGTTGTTCATTTGTATAAAGAGACTTCGCCTTCAGGACGCGTTTTGAACCTGCGATGCATCCACAGGTATTGCTCAGGAGCACGGAGAATTTCACGCTCGATGATCTTGTTCATATAAGCCGCTGCGGCGACCTTATCTTCCCCTGGATAACCTGCCAACGGATTGCTGATATACATGTGATAACCTTTTTTATCGCTACGTCGAACCATGCTAAGTGTGATCAAGTGTGCACCAGCGAGTTTTGACAGAGCATACGTTCCGTTCGTCGTGGCTGCTTTTTTTACCGAGAAAAAAGGTGCAAAAACGCTTCCCTTAGACCCATAATCCTGGTCTGGTGCAAACCAAACGGCTTCACCTGCTTTTAGCGCATGAACAAAACCTGATAAATTACGTCGATTAATCATAGCCTTATTTGAACGCATACGACCTTTTGTCTGTACCCATTCCATTAATGGATCATTGTGTGGGCGATACGTTGCCATCATAGGATGGCATAACCCCATTACTCTTCCACACAACTCAAGGGACATAAAATGAATCCCGACAACCATTACTCCTTTTGTCGCGCCGGTCAGGTTTTCAAGCCCTTCGACATCAAACCATTTTTTGACTCTCGCATCGCTCCAGAACCAGGCCATTCCTGTTTCCATCAGTCCCAGCCCGAGAGAAACAAAGTTTTTATTGACCATCTGGCTCCGGGCAAACGGTGTCATCTCGGGAAAGCACAGTTCGATATTTCTAATCGCAATTCCTTCCCGGCGTTTCAGAAAGGGTCTGGATATTTTTCCAAGGCCAGAGCCCAGAGTATGTAAAACCGGGTAAGGAAGTTGAACGAGAAGCCACAGCAGACCCAAACCAGACCAGGTAAGCCAGTGGCGAGGATGAAGTAAATTATGAGTAAAAGTCTGTGCCATAAATTTCCTTAATGCTAATGAAGGTTATAACGCAAAAGGAAAACAATGAAGCAATTTGTCTTTAGCGATACATTTTGTTTTAGACAATTTAAAGTCATCTAAATTCAGAAAAAAATAACTTTGCAATGACTGGTAAAGAATTTAAAGAGTCAGGAATGAATTGTAAGCCAGCAAAGTTATTCTGTTATAAATCCATGTTTTATCATTGATACTCAAGAAATTGTCTTCTTGATTCATCATCATCAAGGTACTCAAAAGAAAGAAGCCGAATTTTGGTAAGTTTATAAAACCACTCACAATCGTTTCGTTGAATAATTTCCCCTGGTTTGAAACATATCCCGGATGCCACCCGAATAATCGCATATTTACCATTACTAAACCTGACCCGGTGAATACAGAAAGGTTGGCCAGCCTGCCCGTGACAGCTGTTCGACAGGATATGTCCTTCAATAAAAACAGATTTTTTAGATTTCATTATCATACCCTCGACAACTGCAGTACAGGAGGAACGTTGTCATTTTCCGACATCACTGACGTTACGTGGCAGAAGCCGTTCAGCCGCCGATACACCAGCATTCTGAAGGTCTGAACAACAGTCCGCAGGCAGGGCACTCAAGAACCGCATCTTTTCTTAGTTTACCTGCTTTCTGATCGGCTCTGTATGCGCATACCGGGCAGGCAACATGAACCGGTCTTTCTTTAAAATACCTGAGCCCATTTGTATAAGACATAAATAATTCTCTGAGAAATATAGTAATTATTATACGCTTTAATATAAAAATAACTGGCATAAGTTATGTTAAGTTGTGTCTGAATGAGGTTATCAGATATTGAAAATTGAACGTCTGATTTATGGTACACTACCCTTCCGTGAGAAATTTAAGATGAAATCAGAAGACACCCTTGACTGGTATCCGGCACAACTACCGCCTGTGAAAATTATTCTTGGCGAAGCCGTGCTGGCTGTGGGTAAACAGGGCCGACCGATTAATACCCGCACCTTGCTGGAATACCTTCAGGTCATGCAGGACAAACAAAAAAGGCGGGATGACAAAATCGCCATGCAGACTGCGATTGATGTTCTCAGGGATAATCAGCGCATTAACGGCAGACGTTAATGCACCTCCGGGATCAGTGTCAGTTCTGAATGATCTCAACCGTATGGTTTTGTCCATCATCCTTCAGCGGTATTCTGTCATCAGGGAGGAGAACACCATCCAGCGTCACGCAATATTCTGCATCGCCGCGTGAAACACTAATCTGATAATGGCTTTCACCATATTGATATGCCATAGAAAAAGACGACCACTCATCCGGTAACCTGGCATGAACACTAAAGTCAGTACCGGAACGTTTTATCCCCAGTAATTCCTCGGTAAGTAAACGCCAGGCCCAGCCTGCGGAACCGGTATACCAGCTCCACCCTGCACGTCCGGTATGGGGAGCGACGCTGTAGACATCAGCACTCATGACATAAGGCTCAGCTTTATAAATCCCGACAGAGTCCGCATTCAGGGTATGATTTACAGGGCTGAGCATTGACCAGAGTTGCCAGGCTCGTTCGGCATTCCCCATTCGGGCAAAGGCCATCACTGCCCAGATGGCGCCATGCGTATACTGCCCTCCGTTTTCCCGCACGCCGGGCAGGTACCCCTGTATGTAGCCCGGATTTGGACCGTGTCCGTCGAAAGGAGGCGTTAACAGTTTGATCAGCCCTCCTTCGTTATCCACAAGGTGCTTATCCAGCGCCTGCATGGCCTTTGCGCACCGTCCCGGGCTCGCGGCGCCGGACAATACAGACCAGCTCTGCGCAATCGCATCAATCCGGCAGTCCTGTGAGGTTTTCGATCCCAGGGGAGTACCATCGTCAAAATACCCGCGCCGATACCATTCCCCATCCCAGGCGTGGGCTTCGAGATTACTTTGCAGGCGCAGAGCCTGTGAACGGCACATCGCGGCGACGCTTTCATCCAGCCTGCGCTCCGCCAGCGCTGCAAACCGCTGCAAAATGTCGTACAGGAAGAAGCCCAGCCAGACGCTTTCACCTTTGCCTTCGATACCCACCCGGTTCATCCCGTCATTCCAGTCACCAGCCCCCATCAGCGGCAGGCCATGCTCCCCGAAGCGAAGTCCATAGTGAATAGCTTTGACGCAGTGTAACCAGAGTGTCTCTTCGGTGCCGCTGATGACCGGCGTGTCATAGACAGACTCTTCACCAGGCTGAAGCGAGCGTCCCTCCAGATAAGGAATGCGTATTTCCAGTGCATCCATATCCCCCGTCGTTTCAACATAGTGGCAAGCAGCAAGCGGCAGCCAAAGATAGTCATCGGAACAGCGGGTACGCACACCGTTGCCGTGTGGCGGGTGCCACCAGTGCTGCACATCCCCCTCGATAAACTGCCGTGATGCACAGAGTATTATCTGTTCACGCATCCGGTCCGGAGCAGCGTGGCTCAGAGCCAGCGTATCCTGCAGCTGATCGCGAAAACCAAATGCACCGCCAGACTGATAGTAGCCACTCCGGGCCATAAGACGGCAGGCGACCGTCTGATACAACAGCCAACCATTAACCAGTAAATTTACGGACGTGTCGGGGGTGTTAACTACGATTTTATCGAGAACATTGTGCCAGTGATTATGAATCCGGTTCAGCTCCTGGCGGACCGTATCCTCGTTCATGTAGCGGGCCAGCGTCTCCTGAGCACAGACATCATTCTCCTCTGCGCCGAGGATAAAAATAAACGTCCTCTGGTCCCCGTCAATTAATGTAACCGCCGATTGCACCGCTCCGCAGGGATCCAGACCGGCCCCCGTCTTACCAGAAAGCTTTTGCAGTTTCATGGCCGAAGGGGCGTGAAGGGAACCATTACGGCCAATAAACTCCCGGCGATCCCCTGTCAGAGAACAGTCATTACCGCTGACGGCAAAAAATGCAGTTCGGCCGCCACCATTATCACCATAAAAGTTATTCGCAAGCACCCCGCAGCCGCCGGGCGTTCTGGCCACATGTGTCACAATGTGAGGGGCTGAGCGCGTTCGTGTTTCTCCGAGCGTCCACTCTACATAGCCTGTGACGGAAAGTTGACGTGTCCGTCCCGAAGAGTTGCTGAGCGTCAGGAGCACCAGTTTAACCGGATCTTCTTCAGCAACCAGGACCGTCAACTCGCTGTCTATACCACTCTCACGATGGGCAAAAACGCTGTAGCCAAAACCATGGCGGGTCAGGTAATCACCGTGTCCGCGAACAGGTAAAGCCGTCGGCGACCAGCACTCCCCGCTCTCTTCATCGCGCAGGTAAAATGCCTCGCCGCTGCGATCGCTCACCGGATCGTTCTCCCACGGCGTCAACCGGTATTCATGGGCATTCTCATACCAGGTATAGGCCTGCCCTGCCTCTGAGATCACACAGCCAAAACGAGAATTTGCCAGTATGTTCGACCAGGGAGCCGGTGTAAGCGCATTTTCCCGAAGGACGATCTGATACTCCCGCCCATCCTGAGAAAATCCACCGTACCCATTGAAATGGCATAACTGACTGGTATCAGGGCTCCAGTCCGTATGTTGATTACGGTCGCGCACAGCACGCGGAATGAATGCCCTTGCCGGCGATTTCAGGGTATGAATACGCTGGTTAAGCTGCTCATTAATACCCCCTGCGCGGTCATCAAGATAAAGACAGGCCACGCTCATCAAAAGCAACTTATCCTCAGCGGAGAGATGCTCACCGTTCCGGACAAAAAGCCCGCCCTTTTTATCCAGCAGACTGGCTTCAGACCCGGCATAAATTAACTCCATAATCTGATTTTGTAATCCCTGCTGGTAGCCGCCGGGGCTGTTATTCAGGATAACCAAATCAACATCCAGCCCTTTCTGTCTCCAGTAACGGTGTGCCTGAATCAGTGTGGTCACTGAGGTGATACTTTCCTCGCTGGTTATACTCAGCAGCACTATCGGCAGATCCCCTGAAATTGCCCAGCCCCACAGTCCGGACTGGCCACGCCGGTTGCGGCCGATCGCCTGGCCTTCGGCTCGCAGCTCCTGGACAGGATAAAGCACAGCGCTGGCGAGACTATTGAACAACGTGGCATCATCTTCACTGGCGTTCATCTGGCGCAATACCACCAGACTGTGAGACCAGGCCAGTTCAAAGACGCGATCGGCGATAGGGTAATCGCGATATTTCTCCAGCAACGCCAGGCTCTGCTGACGGGTCTCGCTGATGCCATAAATGATATCAATCGTAACCGGCTGCCCCGGCTGCAGAATGATGGCGTGGCGAATTGCCAGTATCGGATCCAGCACCGAGCCCGACGTGTTGCTTAGCGTCCCTCCCGCCTCTATTGCCAGGGCATTCGCAGGGTTTCTGCCACGTCCAATAAAGCTTGCCCTGTCCGTTTCAAACGACACGTTATGTCGGTTATCGCCGTGCACCACCATCATGTGAAACAGGCAAGGGCCCGGTTCATCCGGTGAGCGCGGGCGCCGGTGGCAAAGAATAGCGTCACGCTCAGGAGCCAGCTCAGTCTGAATAAACAAATTGCTAAATGCCGGGTGTGCCAGATCGCTGACATCAGGTGCCAGTACCACTTCAGCATAGGTTGTCAGCTCCAGAGAGCGAGGTTTGCGACCACGATGAATCAGTGTGAGCCGTCGCAATTCAACATCATCCTCCGGAGAGATCACCACCTGAGTTTTGACGCTGAGTCCCCCGAAGCTGCGTCTGAATTCTGCCCCCGCATCGGTGAATAACACTTCCTCGTCTTGTCCGCTGGTGTAGCCTGTCGGTTGCCAGGTATTGCTCCACACATCTCCCGTCTGGGTATCGCGGAAGTAGCAAAATGCTCCCCAGTTATCACGGGTGGTATCACTGCGCCAGCGGGTTAGTGCAATATCATTCCAGCGACTGTAACCACCGCCCCCCGCGGTCAACATCAGATGATAATGGCCGTTGGACAGCAGTTGAATATCCGGGGTGGGGGTATCCACGCTATAGAAAATACGGGGTTCATAGCGGACGGGTTTGACCCTGCCCTCATGAGATTCAAAATGACGGCGCGGACTGTACAGATCGACCGCATCCGGCACGCGCTCCTGTAACAGCAGACTCGCTGACCGGAATACCGTACTGGACATAAAGCGTTCAGTCATGGGGGCGTCAAGCAGCACATGAGCCAGCGCCTGAAATGCCATACCTTGGTGATGCGCCATCCAGGACTGTACCACCGCATAGAGCTGGCCGGTTGCAAGACGTGAGGGGGTATAGTCCAGCGCTTCATAAAAACCGTATTCTCCGCGTGCACCATTTTTTTGCAGCCTGAACAGGTTCTCACAGGCTCTCTGTGGGGAAACCATCAGCGCCAGCAGCGTGGCGTAAGGAGCAACCACCATGTCATCGGCAAGCCCCCTGCGCAGACCGAGACCCGGTACGCCAAATGCCTGATACTGATAATTATGCTGAACATCAAAAGCATGATAGCCAGACTCTGAAACACCCCACGGTACCCCGCGTTCTTTCCCCCAGTGAATCTGGCGCATAACCGCCGACTGACTCATTTCATCGAGCAGGCTGCCGGGGCTGGTGGGCATCACCAGATTCGGCATCAGGTATTCAAACATGGACCCGCTCCATGACATCAGGGCAGTTTCGTTATCAATCGAGGTAAACAGTCGACCCAGCGCGTACCAGCTTTTAAGAGGCAGTTGATTAGTCGCAATGGCAAGAAAACTGGTCAGCCGGATTTCAGACGGCAGGAGATCGTAGTGGCTCTTGTCAGGCATATTGGTGTCACAGTTATAACCGACGCTGAGCAGACTGGTTGCTTCACTGTACAGAAAGGCGAAATCCATCCGGGCATGCTCATCCAGCCGCTGTTCCAGCTCGGTGATAATATTGAGTCGCATTCGGGCCTGCTCCGCCGCTAACGCCGGAGGCGTTCCTGTACCGGTTAATGTCGGACGGGCAAGCTCGCTCAGCGTCGGCAGCGTCTGTTCATTCCAGCATGCAGGTAACCAGCCAAGCAACAGAGACCACTCATGGCAAAGCTGAACCAGTTGATGCTCCAGATGTCCAGCCCAGCGCATCTGAAGAGGAGATCCCTGATGACATGCGCTGGTCAGATGGTTACACTGGGTGCGCATGCTTTTCAGTTCGCTGAAAAACGCCTGCGGAGAGAGCGACATCGCATTCAGGCAATGCTTGCGCAGCAGTCTCAGGCTGTCAGGTGGGTTCTTACCCCACTGTTTTTCCAGAATATCCAGCGTATCGTTCAGTCCTGCCAGTATCTGTTGGCTGCTTAAAACAGGCTGATGACGCATGGCGGACAAGCCTGCACGCAGGGTCAACAAATGCCCGGCCATGTTGCCGCTGTCGACGCTTGAGATATAGCGTGGACTGAGGGGGACCAGTGTCCGGGTGTCATACCAGTTGTAGAGATGGCCCCGGTAGTGTTCCATTTTATCCAGCGTGTCGAGCGTGAGCGACACGCGCCGGAGCACCTCTCCGCCGGGCAGGTAGCCAAAGTCCCATGCCGTCAGGTTAGCCATAAGGGAAAGACCAATATTGGTAGGAGAAGTTCGGTGTGCCACCGTCGGTTGTGGTATTTCCTGATAATTATCAGGCGGAAGCCAGTTCTCTTTTTCTGTGGCAAACGTTTCAAAAAAAGCCCAGATTTCACGGCTTGTCTGGCGTAACAGCTGTTTTTGTTCCTGAGTTGGCGAAAACACCTTACGCACGGGCTGGCGACTCAGCCAGCTCATCAGCAGCGGGGCCACACACCATACCAAACCGATCGGTAACGCAATCCCCAGCAGCTGTGGGGCAAACTGTCCGGTCAGTATTGTCAGCGTCACGCCACTGGCAACGTTTAGCCACATGGCCTGATAAAAGCTTGCAACAGCGGGTCTGGCACGATCGCTGTCCTGGCTGTGGCTGACCCACTGGCTGAGGTGACGCCTGCTGATCCCCAATCGCCATAGCGTCACGGCGATCGCTTTCAGCGAATATCCGGCTTCGTGCGGCAGTATCGCAAAATTAAGGCTGATACCTGACAAACGCTTCAGCGCGCCCGCCCCCACCAGTAACAGATGCGGCTTCACGCGGCGACGCAGAGGTTTATGCAGAAGGTCATGGCTGATGCAGAGGATGGCTGGCAACAGCCATATCAGCAACAGTATGCCCAGCCAGTAAACAGGATTGGGTACCCAAAGCAGAGTGAAGAACAGCAATATCAGTAAAGAGGGGGCGACCAGACTGCGACGTAGATTATCGAGTAATTTCCAGTAAGAAAGCGCGGTCAGCGGATTCCTGACATGGGTTCCATCGGCTTTTCTGACGCGTGGTTTCAGCCAGTTAAGCAGTTGCCAGTCACCCCGGATCCAGCGTGAACGTCGTGCAACATCCGACAGATAATTATTAGGGTACTGTTCGTAGAGTAACACCTCGCTCAGCAGACCCGAACGTGCATAGCATCCTTCAAGCAGATCGTGGCTGAGTACCAGATTTTCCGGGCAGATGTTGGCAGTGGCCTGCATAAAAATATCAACATCGTAAATCCCTTTGCCCACAAACGAGCCTTCCCCAAAGAGATCCTGATAGATATCCGAAGACATCATCGAATAAGGGTTATTGCCCGGTACGCTGCTGCGCAGGGCTGCGTAACGCCCCTGACCGTTGCGTGGTATCTCCTCCGCAAGACCGGGCTGTAAAATACCGAATCCTTTGACAACCCTCTGGCGTACCGGATCATACTCTGGCGTATTCAGCGGATGGGCCATCGCCGCGACGAGTTTGTGTGCCGTATCGCGCGGGAGCACCGTATCGCTGTCCAGGGTAATGACGTATTTTATGTGACCCGGTAAAAGATGGGCAGGCATGTCTGCAACGCTGACGAATTGCGTTCCGGGATGGCGCAACCAGCTGTTAAGTAACGCCAGTTTTCCCCGCTTGCGTTCATAGCCCATCCACGCTCCTTCCGAGGGGTTCCATTCAGGCTGACGATGTAACAGATAAAAACGTGGTCGGCCGGAGGGGTAGCGGCGATTAAGCGCCTGCGTATCGGCGATAGCCTGTCTGAGCAGCGCGTGACTTTCCGGCGAGGGTTCATTTTCAGAATCAGCGAAGTCTGTGAGCAGCGCGAACCTGAGATTTTCGTTTTGATTCCCCAACCAGCAAACTTCAAGACTGGAGAGGAGCTGGCTGAAACTTTCGTGGCTGGTCAACATGCAGGGAATGACTAACATGGTGGCATTGTCAGCGGGAATACCGGCTGAAAAATCCATCCCCGGCAAGGGTCGAGGAACGCGAAAACGGGTGGTTGCATCACTGAGTAAATCGCTCATTAACTGAGTTAAAGCAATAATCAGAGGCAATATCACCGCGATCAATAGCCAGTCTGCGCCCTGCATGGCGGTTTCGTGCATTATTGCTGCGGTCGCTGCGGTTGTCAGCAACGCCAGGCTTCCAAGCCATGACAGCAGGGTTATTCTGTTGAAACTGTGCCGCAAGCGTATGAGCCTTGAGGCGTCTGCCAGGAGATGAATATCCAGCGCCTGTCGACCTTCGCCCGCAAGATAATAACCAACATGATGTTCCGGTGTATCGGGCGCTTTTTCCTCTGAAAGCGCCAGCACCTTCTCAGCAACCTCAGGCTCGCTGAGACCGCTGTCTCTGGCCAGAACCTCAACTACGTGCCGGTAATGATCCCGGGTATTGAAGTGCATACGGGGATAAATGCCGGCAGGATCATTGCGTAATGCCTGTTCGACAACGCTTATCGTTTCGGCGAAATCAGCCCAGTCCGTTTCACTCAATAATCGCAGGCCCGCGATGCTGTTACTGACGGACAGCTGGCTGGCGGCAAGCTGCTGATTGAAACTATGTATGAGAACGTCAGTGGTGATCCCCTGTTCCCGAAGGCACTGATCAACCCAGGTCAGAGGTAACGACAGCGCGTTGCCATGCCCCTGCAGGCGCCGCACCAGCTCTGCGACAAACGCACTGGTTAACGGAGGTCGGGAGCGCGCCATATCGGCAACCACCATAATTAAATCACCAGGCGCACTCTCTGCGCATTCGACAATCCTTGTTATCCACGTATCGGCAAGGTTTCTGTCCTGCTGCGCTTTTATCACTTCCATACTGATACGACGAAGATTTTCAATCAGCGCCAGTCGCAGCATTCCCGGTAACGCCCAGACTTCACCCAGCGTCAGCGGCGTCACCTGTTGATAGGCTGTGAGATAGCTGGTCAGGCTGGCGGCATCCCAGCGGCCATCGCCGTGAGCAATGGCCTCTGATGCAATATGATAAATTCGTGGGCAATTCAGCGGCGATACCAGCGACGGAAGACCTTTGCCAAAGCTTTTCGGCAGGTGCTGGCGGACAGTGCGGATTTGTTCCTCAATCAGATAATAATTGTCCAGCAGCCATTCACCGGCGGGCATGATACTGGTCTTTTTACCAGCGTTAAGCTCATAGCAGTTTTGGGTAATGACGGCCTCATTGTCGCCAAGCCGTTTCAGAAGATAATAAGGATGCTTATCTGGTGATACTTTATGAGTCCGCGCCAGCTTCTGGCCGTAGCGTTCCATCTGGACGGTCGAAAAGAGTTCTGACCGCGGGGTGCTTTCACCGGCAGGATCGTTCGCCGAAAACGTTATGTTTTCGGCAGCATTAATCAGAATACGGGAGCGGTTAAACCACGCTCTTGGGTTCATTTTCATAGCATTGCTCTGATGCGACGTTAGCGCGCAGGAGCAGTTGCGAAATCAGATCAGAAAAGTTCTCTCAGGATGGGCGTCAGGCATCAGGGATTTAACAGCTGCCGGAATCTAACATAAGTATAGGACATAAGCTCTGTTCTGCGGTTTTGGTCGAGCTAGCGTCGGGAGATAAACAGAGCCTTACATCCGGGGCAAAGCATGGTCTGGTTGAGCCGGATTTTTGACAACGATTGTGCTGATTTTAAGCCACAAACAGGACAGGCAGCAGCGGCAGTAGACGCACTGCTGAAGAGTTTCATTGCGTAATTGATAACAGACATAACCATTAACCTTTCAATGAATGAGATTCACCGTACCACGTGTGGTTAAGTTTTAATCTATTTATTTTGACACAATGAAAATCAGGAAAGATAAATGTTCGCAGCCACAGGCCCCCTGAGACCGTTTATCCGGCAAAATTCTATGCGCCTTCCAGGGATGAGTAATTCTGATTCGCGGGAGTTAACGGCTGAAATGTGAAGCAGAACGTCTTTTCGTCCATCAGATGGGATGATGAGGCCTTTACCACTAAGAATATCAAAGCTTTTGACAATTCCTGTCATTTTATGGGACAAGTCAATTCCTTATTGAAAACAAGTAAAGACTATACACTGAAAATGGCATTCAGCCACTTTTATTTTACCTACGGGACCTCTGGACGGCTAAAAGATAATTTGCTTATATCGATTCCCTGTGCCTTAATGAATCCCATCAGTTCGATGTACTAATGAAAGTTAGAAATTTTCCGGGCAGTTCTCATTACCAGGCGCTATCGTTGATATCCCCTCTTTTTGAGTCCATACGTTTACTATCAATACAACGATGTATAACAGGAGTCAGTATGACCTCTAGAATTACAGGCCTGGTAAAATGGTTTAACGAAGACAAAGGTTTTGGCTTCATCTCTCCTCTTGATGGCAGCAAAGATATCGTTGTCCATTTTTCTGCGCTTAATGGCGACAACTTTAAAACTTTATTTGAAGGACAGAAAGTTGAATTCGCCATTCAGATCGGAGACAAAGGTCCTGCTGCTGCAAACGTAATACTTTGCGATAAATAAATCAATGTGGATCTGCGATAACGATGAAGGATTATTCCTGAGTAGACAGATCCATAACTTAAATCAGATAAAAATCGTTTATTCTTAATATCTGATCAGCATATTTTTCACAATTATGAGTGCGCTGACCGATGTAATGGAGTGCAGGACTACTGCATAAAATTTTAAAAGCACAAACTAACTGCTTGTTAAATAAGAAGTGCGTAATGAGCGAGGCTATCTCCGAAAGCACCTCGTAATGGCTTTGACCTTAATGACATCTGCCAGTTAACACCCACGAGAGAACAGGGTAATAGAATATGATTAAAGTCCTTGTTTTCTTTAATGCTGAATCCTGTAAAGTTATGACCGTTCTGGAAGGTATATCCTCTATCAGGCAGGAATATCCAAACGGTGAAGAAACACATCTTCGGATTATGTCTGCAGGTTTTCCTTCCTTAACTGGCGATCATGGTATTGTTTACGTGGCTACTGACAGGGAGTTAACGTCACAGGAGATACTTGATGCGGCCAGGAAATATTTATAGCATTTTTTATGCTCTCTGCTCCACGTTTAATTGCATGCTTACCCTATTTATCAGAATCGAACAAAAAATGAGTTAAAAACATTTATGGCCTGCTAACAGCAGGCTTTTTTTTAACATTACACTTTTTTAGAAACACCTATATAAAGAGAAAGTAATTCGCTACCCTCTGACAAAATACAGGTGTCTCTCACCTGCGTGCCATCTTGCCATTTGTGAAAAATCTTACTAAGTGGCCGCGCTAATTCACTAAATGTCTCTCCTGATTTAAAACTCATCAGGTATGACTGAAGCAATAGTTATGAGGCTATAAAAAGGCTCTCCGGATGGCTCCTGGCATCATAGTTTTTAGTACCCTCAAAAATGCAGGGACATTTCGTAGGAGTTAAGATTTAGTTCTTGCACATTCCTCTTAATTTTGTCTTGCGATAAGAGATTTATATCAGTAGTCTAAACCTCGTTAATAACAATATGTACCAATCGGATTAAAATGCTCATTAAGAAAAATCGGGTTGATGAGCAACCGTCGACATTGGTATTTGCTGAAATTTTAAGAGGTCTCTTTATGTCAGATGCTCTGACACAGTTAAACAATATCCGTACCTTACGTTCCCAGACTCGTGAAATGTCCTTAGATGTGCTGGAAGATGTTCTGGAAAAGTTTAAAATTATTCTTATAGAACGACGAGAAGAAGAGACATTACGTCTTGCAAATGAAAGTCAGCGCCGCGATAAACTGGAATCACTTCGTCAGATGATGCTTGATGAGGGTATCGACCCATCCGAACTTATGGCTGCTATTGGCTCTCCGGGTAAGGCTAAAAGAACGCGCTCCCCCCGCCCCGCGAAGTATCGATATACTGACGAAACTGGAGAGTCAAAAACATGGTCAGGTCAGGGGCGAATGCCGAAGCGGATCTCAAATCTGATTGCTGAAGGTGGGGAATTAAAAGATTTTGAAATCAGCTAAAAAGAGCCGGGTATAACCCGGCTCTTTTTTGTGTAGGCCGCAAGTTGCCTTAGAGAATAGTCGAGAAACATTTAGTTCCGTTGATGTAGCCGAGAAGCTGATTTAAAATCACAGTGCTGCTTAAGGGACAAACCGGTTATCTTGCAGATCGTTACAGCGAGCAAAAAGAGAGCCATCAGAAGCTTTCATCCCGAGTTAATCAGGACAATATATAATGTATGTTCTTCGTGAATCCATACTGCATGAGCTTAACAACGTCCGTTATTGGCACAAACCAGACTGTCAGATTCGATTGCGATCTATCTACGATTACTCCAAGTCAGGTTTGAGCCAATGCACCTTTGCTGGGAAAAAACCAGTCCAGCTTACAACTCAGCCCACAAGTTTTAACTCCGTTTTCCCACTTTCAACAATGCTCCCGCTATCGGCCTTGCTAACAAAATCAGCCCACCATTGCATCATTGGACGTCGTTGCTCAAGATAATCGCTTCGATTGTAAGCTCGTCGTACCTCATTTTTGTCTACATGAGCCAATGCTGCCTCAATAACATCAGGCGGAAACCCTTGCTCATTGAGAGCTGTACTTGCGATAGAACGCAAGCCATGAGAAACGAGAATACCTCCTAAGCCTGCACGCTTCAGTGCGGCATTAACTGTTTGACTGTTCATTGGCTTGGTAGGTTTGATGCGACTGGGAAAGATAAATTCTTGTCCACCACTGAGTAACTTCATCATTTCCAGAATAGAGAGAGCCTCATTGGATAGTGGAACCGTATGGTCCCGGTTCATCTTCATTCGGGCTGCTGGAATTTTCCATTCGTTAGCATCAAAATCGATCTCATCCCATCGTGCCTCAGCGGCTTCGGCAGGGCGGGCAATGGTGAGAAGCTGCCACATGAACAAGCACCGCGTTGACATACTTATACTTGCCGTACGCATTGTTTGCATTAACTGTGGAAGCTGATCCGGACGGATACTCGGCATGTTTTTCTTTTGCGGTTTCTCGAACGCTTTTCCGATATTTACACTGGGAACTGCATCAATCAGGCCTGTGTTCTGCGCATAAATCATGACTTCGTTAATACGCTGACAAAGGCGTCGGACTGTCTCTAATGCACCTCTGGCCTGGACCGGCTGCACTGCTTTAACCAGAGTAT